>Ga0208436_1007_pt1 | contig 467607 bp, 397 predicted proteins | sample RumMetMCoCulture_FD_188357 | JGI IMG/M metagenome (GOLD analysis project Ga0208436, IMG submission 188357) | Rumen microbial communities from New Zealand - Rumen Methanol Enrichment MEC1 Co-Culture (SPAdes) (version 2) | ecosystem: Host-associated > Mammals > Digestive system > Stomach > Rumen...
GAGCGTCAGCTCATAGTATGTTCCGTTCATCCGGAATGCGGTCATATCACTTGCGATACACTGTAGAGGTCCGTCAATCTGAAGTCCGGAGAGGAGAAGGTTCGGATATATCCTTCCCCCCCCCCTGGCTTCCTGTACCGATAATGCTTGGATTCGCTTTTAATCCCAGCCATCATGCGGCACTTGCGGGCATACGGGCCGGACATGGCCAGTCCCTTGTCCAAACGAATCTTCGCGTTCAGCCATCTGTATCCGTGTGACGGGTATTTGGAATGGAACTCACGGAACAGCTGTATGTTCTCTACAAGAGTCCTGGCCCTCGCGGAAGGATTGCCAAGCATTTTCTTCCAATGATAGAAGCTGCTCCTGTTCATTCCCATCGTGTCACAGGGAAGTTTTACCGGAAAGCTCCCGGACAGTTCGAGTATCACTTGGTATTCTTGCCGCTGTAGTGAATTACCGACCCATCCGCTGTCACCTCGTAGTTTTTTATTTGTCCTTAGCTGTCAACATTTATTTTCAAAAAGATTATATCTCATAAATCTAGTACTCAATAGAGATAGCAACAGTTTGCCCTCAGGATGAGGGTTGAAAAATTGGGGATGGGAATGTACCATAAACTTGTTCTAGAAGTTTATGGGGGCCTTTAAGCCAGTTCGGGAAAGCCGCTTAAATTAATGGCCCCTATTTTTTCTCTCCTAAGTTTGGTTGTCAGATATGAATAATTGCCAAAACCATTATAGAGTTCCTTCTTCCTCTGGAGCGTCCAGCCTATCGTCAGAAGCTTGTTGGCTATGTGAATAGCGGCCGTCTGCTTTCGTTTGCCTCTCCCAACAAGCTTCAGCCATTCTTCCGCAAGAGGGCAATCAGCCTTCCTATGGTCAAAGCTCCAGCCACCTTGAACAATGTTTTTCCTGATAGTCTTGCAGCCGTAAGAAGAAATTCCTCCGATGTGGCATTTATCTCCAGACTGATCAATCCTGGGGACTAGCCCTACATAGTTCCGTAGCTGGGCGGGAGAATAGAATCTGTATCCATTTCCAACATATGCCAAAAGAGAAACACATGTAATAAGACCAACGCCGGGAAGAGAAAGCCAGGGAAGAGCCGCTTGTGCGTGGTCCAGGACATACCCCCTCATCATCTCAAGGTATCTCTCGATGCCTGTCTCGATTTCAGTGATGACCCTTTCTGCCTGTACCGCATCCTCGAAAGCCATTCCGGTTAAATGCTTTGAGATCGCATCCGTCCTTGCTTCATTTCCCTTAAGGCCGGACCTCTTCAGGAAAGGGAATCCATTCATATTGAATATGGAGTGGAGTTTGTTGATGTATTGTGTCCTGGACCTTTTGGCGAAATCATATGAATTGATGATTTGTCTTAAAAGGGATTCTCCTTCAGTTGGGACTTCGATGCTGCATATGCTGCTGCTGTGAGTATCCCTGACGTATTGTGCGATCTTCACCGCATCATTTTTATCAGTCTTCCTTTGAGACTGGAAAATGATATGCAGCTTGCCGGGATTAAGTACAACTACATTTGCTCCGGTTGCCATCAGCTCACGGGCAAAGTCGTTCGAGCTGGTTCCGCCTTCAATCGCTACCGTGTCTTTCTCAGTGAGGGCGGCAAGCCATTCCGCCCGTCCTTCCGGACTCATATGTCCAGAAGCTATCTTCCTGTCCTCAAAGTTATTTCCTTTGGTAAGAATACAGGCCTTGAAGGTTCTCTTGGATAGATCCATTCCTATGATGCGGTCATATCCGTCTGTGTTCATAACAGACCTCCTTAACTGAATTTGACCGCTAGCAGACGAGTACCGTCACATCTGAAAGGGATGAACCCATTCTCATTTTATTAATGAGATCATTGGTACGGGGCTCCAAGAGCCCCTCTGTACCAAGTCTCGCTGAATAAGTAATCGATGAACTGACTGAACTGTTTTTTTTATTGAAGTAGAATCCAAAAGACCTCTATCTCTAAAGCCGCCTTGTTCTTTGTCAGCTTCTGCTTGCCGTCGCTTACAGAATAGCATCATCTTTAACAGCTAAGGACATCTTAATTTTTTAGCCGCGCCTCGTTGATGCGGGCTTGGACCAGAGCCTGAATCAGCTCTTCCTTTGTCATTGCTTCATAGGCTTCCATATCCTCCGGTTCAGCGACAGGTGGGACCGGTCCGTCCGGCGGGATGCGGGCGGACCCACCATACCAATGTTTTGCCGGCAAATGGCTCATGTTCCGGTACAGACGCAGGTAGTTACGCGCTGATTCCACCGCGACGCCATGCTCCGCCGCCGCCTGACGCCGGTTCAGCTCTCCTTCGTAGATCCTCCGTCCAATCTCCATCCGTTGTTCTTTTGAATATTTCATGGTGAGCCTCCTGTCCACATGGAAGGCGGCTGATGTCCACATCTTATCCAGTGTATGACTCAATTATACACTGGCCGTGTCCAAAAGTTACCCCCCCTGTGTCCAAAATTAGCTTACCAGTTCACGTTTGAGTACCATCCAATTTTACACCACTCTCAAACCCAGCAGAACAACCGCACCCACAGCGGGAAGTTTGAGTACCATCCAATTTTACACCACTCTCAAACTTCGTAGTTGTCCTCGAATACGCCCTCGTCGTTTGAGTACTATCCAATTTTACACCACTCTCAAACCGAGGGGGCGATGTGATGGAGATGAGCAAAGTTTGAGTACCATCCAATTTTACACCACTCTCAAACCATATCACATGGGGAGACCAACCCGAAGCTGTTTGAGTACCATCCAATTTTACACCACTCTCAAACCATATCACATGGGGAGACCAACCCGAAGCTGTTTGAGTACCATCCAATTTTACACCACTCTCAAACCTCATGATTGCTCCTTCGGGCATGGCTCGCGTTTGAGTACCATCCAATTTTACACCACTCTCAAACCATCATTAGCGCGAATGTTGCACAACGATTGTTTGAGTACCATCCAATTTTACACCACTCTCAAACGTGCGTGGTATAGGTACTGATTCTGTTGGTGTTTGAGTACCATCCAATTTTACACCACTCTCAAACAGCCATCTTACGTTTGTGGTGCTTTGCGTGAGTTTGAGTACCATCCAATTTTACACCACTCTCAAACTCGTCATCTCTCTGAATCAGCAGATATGCAGTTTGAGTACCATCCAATTTTACACCACTCTCAAACTGTGATACGCCTGTTAATTTGCCTACTTTAGTTTGAGTACCATCCAATTTTACACCACTCTCAAACATATCAGAGTAATGGAGTACGGCCATTCAAGTTTGAGTACCATCCAATTTTACACCACTCTCAAACATATCAGAGTAATGGAGTACGGCCATTCAAGTTTGAGTACCATCCAATTTTACACCACTCTCAAACAGAAGCAGTTGACATTTTGACAGACAGCGGGTTTGAGTACCATCCAATTTTACACCACTCTCAAACTCTTAACCCTTATGTCTGTTGGCGTAAAGGGTTTGAGTACCATCCAATTTTACACCACTCTCAAACAACCATCTTATGTTTGCGGTGCTATGCGAGGTTTGAGTACCATCCAATTTTACACCACTCTCAAACGATAGATGGGACATGATAAATGTCACCTCTGTTTGAGTACCATCCAATTTTACACCACTCTCAAACCTCAAATTTGAGCGTTTTTCAATATCACCGCTAATATCGTGTATTCTTATGGGTGGTAGTGTATCTCAAAACACTTCACATAAATCATTATCGATGATAACATAAATTTCTTCTTTACGACATTTTTTTCTTACAGTAGATTCGATAAAAAGTATGTGGTGTTTCTCTAGAAAGCAGGTTTGAATAAAAGATTCTAGTTCGTTTGATGTGAATAAAGTTTTCAGGTTGACGAATATAAAACAGGAAATTCCACATAGATCATGTAAGATTTTCATATAATCGACAATTTTCTCTATCAAGGTTTCTTGATTCGAGCGACATTGAAATGCCAGTAGCTTCAATAATGAACCAAGATCAATAGTATCTGTATGACAAAGAGGATAGGGTAACAATTGTTCCAATGTTCCAGCAAAATCTAAAAGTTTGGAAGACAAAATTCCAGCTTCTTCAAAGCAAGTTTCACTGACGAGCAAAGCTTTGAGTTCAGAGTTCAATTTTGTTGTAATTTTTTTTTGATCGAAACTAAGGTGAAAAATATCAGTAATTATGATCAGATGATCTGATAACGATAGCATTCCCTGTTGATCCGACAGAATGAATGGTCCTTCATTTGTTTCTATACTCATTGAGAGTTCTGAGATATAACTGCGCATTGCAGATGCATTTTCAATGATTAATGTTGTAGTAACATTTTCTTGAAATTGAATTGTGTGTTCCCATGTTGGATGGATCAGTTTCATAGTATTACCAGCCTGTTGGTATCATTAAGTATTTCAGTTTGGGTAGAGCCAATTAGAAACTCCATACGCGCAAATTGTTTCTCTGTTATAGTAAGAATTTGTATCAGTCCTTCTGTGGGTTTGTTTTTGCGAATATTTTCTCTGACATTTTCTGCCGCGGTAGCATTTAGAACCAGTTTTGAATATACAGATTCTTGCATCATGAAAAATCCGCTTTTCACTAGATGTTTACGAAATTTTGTATATTGTTTTCTTTGCTGTGAAGACAAAACAGGCAGGTCAAAGAATACTAATATGCGCATAAATCTAAAACTCATTGTTGTATAACTTTATCAGAGAAATATCTTGTGCTTCCAAAGCGTCAAGAATACTTTTGCAATATATTTTGATGGCATTTGTCACATATTGGATTGAAGAATCAATATATACTGTTTGGTTCAATACTTCTAAAAGCTGGAATTTTTCATCTTTACTAAATTCATCAAACTGAGGTAGATAATATACTTTCATATCTATTAATGGACGAAAAGGTTCCATCATGTCTGAACTGAGATTGAAGAAGTTGAACATGTTGTCATGGAAAAGTCCTAGTTGCGTAAGATATCCATTTGCTACTATCTCCCTGTTAAATACAGATAGAATCATTGCATAACCGTAGTTCAATGCTGCATTTGTGAAATTATCCTGTGCCCTGGAAAAAGATTTTCCCCACAATGCATTGAAATACACTTTCGCCGCATGACCTTCTCTATTTGTAGGGTCTCCAGGCTCTACTTGTTCTATATAACCATAGAGTAGTTGTGCTTCATCCAAGGCTAGTTTGCCTAGGATAAAGGCTTGTTTACGAATCTTTTCTTTTACTATTTCCATCCAAACCAGACGTTTGAAATCTGTTTCCCATTTAATTTGATTCCTAATCCGAGAACTGGTATCATGGCTTCCGTACAAAGAGACAAGTTCGGAACTAGGATTGCGTTTTGTATCACAGAACACAACTTTGACTTTTCTTTCGGTCAATGTATGTAATAAGGCACAAGTCAGAGAGACCGCTGTATTCTCGATGATGAGCATGGAGATTTCATCGATAAATACTTTAGTTTCGGTCTCTCCTCGGATAACCATATAATTCAGTTTTAGTTCTAGTTTTGCACGTTGGGATATGACAACGATACGCCAACTCATAATGAAATAGGTACCTCCTGTTCGAATAACCCTGTAGGACTTTGATTGATAAATAAAGCGATTTTTGTGTTCGGTAAAGTTTTAGGAATTAACGTGAATCCTGCTTGGGCTGACCCTCCAAGCAATTTCAAATCTACGGTATCGCCGGTACATGAAAAATATTTAACAATTTGAAGCAGCAATAAGCTTTGTTGTTCTATTGAAAGTTGTTCAAATAGTGGGGTAGCCATTTCCAGAAGTTTGGATTGCCCAGCAGGTCGTTTGATATAGATGGGTTCATTGCTTTTTTGCACCAAGTGTTGGTAAAGTATCATATTTTGTTCACAACTGATATGATCGTATTGAGGCTCAATTTGTAGTTCTTTTACTTTTTGTTTCAACCTTCTATCATTGTAGTTGCTTAATCTTTTTATATACGCTTCATCTTCTTTTGATAAACAGAGTTGTACAGCAGGTCGAACTTTTACCTTCTCACCTGCTTTACCAGCAAGGTGCATCGGGAAACCATCAATCTTGAAGAGAGTATTGATTAATACTTTCTTCAAAATAATATGTGGCTCCACAAGTTCCAGCTCTTTGGTACAATAATTTTCCAAACTAGCTTCGGTTTTACAAAAAGCTTTGTAGAGATTTAGCATTGGCTCAAAGGATACAACCTCTTTTTTACCCTTCTTATGCTTGACAAGAATAAAGTACGCAACGCTCAACTTGTTATAACCACCATACTTATCTGTCCATTCAGTGATAATCTCTTTGCGGTTTTTCTGTGTGTTTTGCAACGCTCGCTGGAGTTTTTTGTCTGCCATTTTTGTTGGCAGGAGACCTTGGTAGGAGCCTCCTTTTACAACTTGTGCGTCAAAAAAACTTCCACCCCGTTCTATTTGTTGTCTGGTGAACAGTATGTTGTTTTTTTGTAACGTATGTTTTACCAATTGCAAGGTACTATTTTCTCCTTGAGGTTCCCAAGCTTTTTCTACCCGGTCCATAAATAGTTTTTTCGTTGTCAGATTATACAAAGTTTTGGATTTGATGAAATTCAAAGGATTCCCTGTGAATTTCGTATCATATACATTGCCAACGACAATGTTGAGAAAAGCATCTTTTGCATGATGGAAGTCATTTACTGTCCGACATTTTGTCAAATCAAACTCGTTGCGGAAGTCCGAAACATTCCGTGCCTTCGAATAGACTATCTTGGTACTATCACCAAAGAAGCGAGATAATACGTTTGCCGCTATTTTGGTACTTTGTCGAGTTTCTACAAGTTGTCGGCTGATGAAATTCGCTAATTCCTCATCCGTCAGAGGATGATTCCTAGTAAGTCTTTCAAATTTTTCCTTTGAAATATAGTTCTTGTCGTATAAAGTCTTCCAAAATGCATGCTGTTTTATCCTGATTGAATCTTCAATTGGATAGACATTTGATTTATGACCGTTGATTTCCTTTTTAACTAAAACACGATTATCCAGACTGTCATCTTTTGTTTTGGATTGGGGATAGATGTGGTCTATATCATAGATATTTGTATTGTACAAATCGGTGATATCAATTCTGTCCCCTGAATACATGCATTTTCCAATCTGCGTGTAGTAAAGATAGAGTTTGTCACTTCGCAACTGCGAATCGGTTGTGGCATCGAGAAACTGTAACAATTCTTTTGCCTCTGTATCTGGAGATTTTATATTGCTGTAGAGTTCTTTGAGCTTGTTTTTTCTCGAAACCGTTCGTTTCTTTTTTTCTTCACCTCTGGCGAATTCAAAGAAAACCTTCTTTGGTACATGTCCCATTATTTTCTGGATTTCTTTGACAATTAATAGCGTCTGCCAAATTTGTCGCTTTACGGAAGGGGACGTACTTAATTGTTCCACAACAGAATAATCGAGCTTTTCTATAGGCGCATTATTGGAAATCTGCCCTGCGTAATCAAAAGAAGGACTCATGAGTTCCATGAGATTGTTATTGGTCTCCCACATCATTGTTATGATGCTTTTAACTTCTCCTGTCGATTTTTCCATATGAAATATGTCTGTAAGAAATTCTTTGGATAACCGTCCCCAATCTTTATAATGGAACTTGTTGATGATAGTATCAATTTGCTGATCAGACAGCTTCTGTCCCATGGTTGCTTTGACACGCTTTTTCAATAGTTTTCTATCCGCACCAAATAAGGTGATCCAACGAATGATGTTTTCAACGTCAGTTCTGGTCAAAACCTTAGTTTCTATAAAATCTTTGAAGTCAATATAGGAACCAAGAGAATTGGCAAAATTGGAATCAATGCCTGTAATAATTAGTTCTTGGTTTTTGTTGTACCAACCTTGTGTGATAAGATAGTCATGCAGTTTTTTATTTGTCACTTTTCTGTGGGTTTTGAATAAATCATCAAAGATAGCCTGTTTTTGCTCTATTGAAATTGGGGTTTCATTGATTCTGAGATTATTTAGTTCATTTAAAACAGTGAATTTGGAATAAAGTAGTGAGTTTTTGGGTAGTACATCTTTGTCTTGGAGATACGTACATTTGTTTGTCATACGTGAAATGAATTTTTCAGCTGATTTTTCAATATCAATTTTTTCATCAAAATTCCATGGATAAATTCTTCCTGTTTTTTTTCTTGTCATCCAGGCAAATTTATTGGGATTTATTTTATCATCATGGAAATCAGTAATGGGTCCGACATAATAAGGGATGCGATAGCTAAGAATATTGATGATTTTTTCCGATACGCTCAATCCTTTTGCGTCTTTTTGGGCTAGGAATGGATGATGCCGCTCAGATTGTTTCAAAATTGCCTTCAATTCAATAAGATGGATCTGGTGTGGGAGTACACTGTTGTTGGAGGAAATAAGCAAAGGTAGCAATGTCAAATCTTTGGCTTTTCCCAAAAGTAGCGTGTAGTCAGGCTCCTCTTTTACCGTATCCGGCATTCCTTCTAATATTTTTACAACAGCTTTATTGAAGTCTTCCGCTGAACAACGATTTACAGCAGTCTTTTTACCATTTGATTTATATGAACCAACATATGCTGACAGATATGGTTTATCAGTATCATAGAAAAAAGAGTCGTATTTATCTGGTGCGTATGTTTTTATTAGCCGTTTCAACTTGCATAGTTCTTCTTTGTTTGCAACAAACCGGTTAACTTTTGCATAAGATATGTACTGGAATCCTTCCATTATATTAGCTAAAAGGGACCAGTCGTAAATTCCTTTCAATACTGTAAGCAATTCGAATTGATCGGAATTTAGTATAGTTTGTAACAGCTCTGTGTTGTCTTCAAACGTACCTTCACTAAAGTTGATGGAAGTAATTTCTGCATTTGCCAAGTTTTCATCTTGAAACATTTTGCTCAACGAAATTTTGTAACCTGTCATTGTATCAATCATTGCTTTTAGTAGAACATCGTCTGAAGCAGCAAGAAGACGTTGTAAAGATTCTTTTCTTGAAGCGGCTTTTCTCTGTCGTAATGCAGTTTCTATTTCTACGATATCCGCATAATTGAATTCAACGTCAAAAGCATCGACAAGGAGTCTTTTCACCTGTTCAAACAACGGAGTTACATTCTTTACACTTGCCATGTCCTCTCCAGGAAAAAGGAAATGGCCACGATTCTTGAGAATATGGTGGATGGCGAGATATACATGCCGGATGTCGTAGGAGGCTGTTCCATCAATCAATTCTTTTCTTAAATGAAAGATCGTGGGGTAACGTTTGAAAAAATCCTTGTCTTTGTAGTTGAAATCATTAAATAAAGCATTGGGTTGTCGTTCGGTTTTATCTTCGATATGATAACGACTTTCATTCAGTCTCAAAAAGAAGGTTGGGTCAATTTTTGCTATTTCTGCTGCGAAAAGTTCTTGGAGCCAGTCGATTCTTTGTGTTCGTCGTTGATTTCGGCGCCGATTGCACCGTACGACACGTCGGTCAGTAGCTGAATCCGCAGTCTCGAAAAGACGTATTCCCCACATGGCTTTCCCATTGAATCTGAGAATATTATAATTAAGGTCGGTTACGGCCCAACCAATGGAACCTGTGCCGCAATCCAGTCCAAGATAATAATTAGGGAATAGTTTTTTAGCCATAATTCTTGACATCCTCACTTATTCGTTTATACTGCAAGTGTCTTGGTACCATCCAAGGTTACACCGCATGTTCAAACAAAAACATGTTCAAACCGTCCAATAGGACTTCCATTGTGGAAACAAAGAAGCTTGCCCGTTTGGGTAGGCTTTTTTGTTTTTGATTTTTGTTTCGTAAATTGATTATACCATGAGTTCAAAATTCCTATAGTGGGATTGTGTATTATCGAAATAATGTTACGATGAATCATAAAATAATGTTCTAGAAAATTGAGTGATAGTTATTATATATGACGTAATAAATTGATTTGGTATTTCTGACTAATTGCCGAATCTGCATATACTACTTTACATCTGACAACTAGTTGGGATACCTATGGACAAACAGCGTAAATCTGGTGGAAATTTCTTTTTTTCAAGGTTTTCAGTACAATCGGCATGCCTAGGATCGTTTGAAGTAGGAATGTGTTTTGTTGCAAACCATTGCGTCCCGTTACGATTTTGTTGCAACTTTAGGCGTTTTGCCCTTTTCCCTCCCGCCCTGATTTTGATATGCTACGCAAAACCCCTCAGGGAGAGGGAAACAATTTCATGACATGGACGACGCTCCGAGATTTTTCGACAAGGCGAAGGAGCCTTGCTCCGGCTCTTGCGGCCTGAGGTCCGATACTTGCGGTCGGCATCGTCTGCGTCAACAAAGGAGCGTCCCCGACGGGACAAGGTATGAGTAAAACACCTCCACGCTATTACGGCCCATCAGAACGACCGCCATTTTCACAACTGCTGCCGCTCAGCATCCAGCACGTGTTCGCCATGTTCGGCGCCACCATCCTAGTTCCGATGCTCACCGGCCTAAGTCCTTCTACAGCCCTGTTCACCGCTGGAACGGGGACTTTGCTGTACATCCTTCTTACTGGTGCAAAAGTCCCGGCCTTCCTTGGGTCGTCTTTCGCATTCATCCCCGCGTTGATTAGCATTAGCTCCGCCTATGGAGTAGGGTATGCGATGGGCGGGGCCTTCTGCGCCGGTATCTTCTACTGCATAGTCGCCGGAATCATCAAGGTCGCCGGTTACAACTGGCTGAACAAGGCTTTGCCCCCGGTGGTCATCGGATCGGTCATCATCGTCATCGGTCTTGGGCTCGCCCCGACTGGTATGGGCATGGCCATGAACGACGCCGCTGGCAACTACAGTCTGGTATGCCTTTCCATCGCATTGGTCACGCTGGGCGTCACCGTCGTGGCGAATATCTTCCTCAAGGGCTTTTTCAGCATCATTCCGATTCTGATCGGTCTGGTCAGCGGATATCTGTTCACCCTGATCATGGGGCTGTTCTTCCCCGCTTATGCGCTGATCGACTTTACCGTGGTCAAGGAAGCGGCTTGGTTCGGATTCCCCCATTTTGAATTGCCCAAGTTCAACTTTGTAGCGATCCTGACCTTCGTTATCGTGTCCTTCGCCACGATTTGTGAGCATCTGGGCGATACGTTGGTCGTTTCGAAAGTCGTCGGACGCGATTTCTATAAAGATCCGGGCCTGCACCGGACGCTCTGTGGCGATGGACTTGCCACTGCATGGGCGGCTCTCTGGGGAGGTCCCCCAAACACCACCTATGGCGAGAACATCGGCGTACTGGCCATCACCAAGGTCTACAGCGTGTGGGTTGTCGGAGGTGCGGCGGTCATCGCCGTGATTCTTTCGTTCTTCCAGAAGTTCGGCGCATTGATCCAGACTATCCCCAATCCGGTCATGGGAGGCATCTCGATGCTGCTGTACGGTATCATAGCTTCCAGCGGCTTGCGGACCCTGGTGGAAAGCGGCGTCGACTACAAGGACAAGCGCAACCTGACGATCAGCTCGATCATCCTCGTCATCGGTATCGGCGGCGGCATGCTTTCCTTCTCCATGGGCAATGGCTTGCAGTTCCAGCTCGGCGGTGTCGCGTTGGCTACCGTCGTCGGCATCCTGCTCAACCTGATCTTCCCCGCAAGCAGGGCTGAGGTCGAGCCGAAAGACCCGAAAACGAAATAGCGTTTTGTAAAACCGAATCTCCCTCTGGGGCATCATCGTCCCGGGGGGATTTTTTTAAGGGATGATGAATTCCACCGGTTTCACCTTGGGAAATCAGTAGAATCGTAGTGCAATGTTCCTGTGTTTCTGGTAGTCTGAACCCATGTACGACTATACTATCATTGATTGCGACAAGGCCCTGGACGGCTTGCTTGAAACATGGCGGTCCCGTGGTGTATCTGAGATCGCTATGGATTTTGAAGGGGAGTTCAACCTCCACATCTACGGGGAGCATCTGTGCCTGATCCAGATATTCGATCGAACCTCCTACTACCTGATCGACCCGTTCAAGGTTTCCCCCGAAGCCCTCCGCCGATTCCTTGAAGCCCCCGATATCACTAAGCTGATGTTTGACTGTGCCAGTGATTCCGCTCTGGTCCGCAAGGAGTACGGAATCAAGTTGACCACGGTGTATGATGTCCGCGTTCCTGCTCTCGCCCTGGGTTTTACCGGCAACCTGACCGGTTTGGTCGATCGTTGCAAGGCGGCACAGCCCGCCGGAAATGCCGGGCCGCCGTCGCCCAACGCTTCGGCGCAGTCGAAGAAAAAGAACCAGATGACCAACTGGCTGATCCGTCCATTGAAGGATGAGCAGGTTCGGTATGCGCTTTCCGACGTTGAACACCTGTTTGAGTTGAAGGACTGCCTGGAGGCTGAGATCAAGGGAACGAAGCTGGAGAAGGAGGTCGCCGCCGCCATGAAGGGCGTCGCCCTTCCCAAAGGCCCAGACAAGCCGGGGTGGGTGAAGGTCTGCAACTGGAAGCTTTTGCCGAAGGAGCAACGGATATATCTCAAGCATTTCTTTATTGCCCGCGATACCCTTGCCAAAGAAATGAACGTACCGGCTGTCCGGGTACTGGACAAACGGGTCCTTGTGGATATGGCCCGCAACGTACCGGAAACGGAAGATGATTTCCATCGCAAGGCGTGGAACCGGGACAAACGGGTGGAGGACAAGCTAGTGACATTGTTGCTTCAGGCGAAACAGGCCGCCGTCACGGAACTCGCCGCCCCCAGTGGAAAAGCAGGCAGGTGATTTCTGCACGGTCTTCCAACGGCATGGACAAGAAGGACGGGTATGTCGTTAGCATCCAAGATGTATCAATAGCTCAACCGGCTTTTCCGGCGAGCTTGTTCCGGGCTTTCCTCATCTCAATCAAGTAGATCGGTACTAGGACGGCGACGGCGCTGATCCATGCCATCGGCGATGCGAAGCAGATGCCCCTGTAGCCCCAGACCGCGCCCAGCAGGAACGAACCGGCCACCCGGGCCGCCAACTGGACGACCGAACTGAGAAACGGTCCGGAGACGCTTCCCAGCCCTTGTGTGGCGGAGCGGTAAGTCTGAAGGCCGCCGAGCAGGATATAGAACGGCACGACAATCAGGAAGAAATCCTTCGCATAGCCGATGACCTCCGCCGTAGGGTTCGAGACGAACATCGCCACAATCTGGTTTTGCAGGGCGAAGATGGCCATGATAATCAGCAGGTTGCAGACGAAGGTCATCAAGAAACAGATCCGGACGCCCTTTCTGATCCTGTCCAGTTTTCTCGCTCCGTAGTTTTGGGCGGCATAGCCGGAGATAGCCACGCCGAATCCATTGTTGACCAGTACCGCGATCTGGTTCACCTTCGTTGCCGCGGTATAGCCCGTAACCGCGGTCGTTCCGAGCAGGTTGACCGCCGCCTGCATCGCTATCTGTCCGATGCTCATGATGGACAATTGGAATCCCATGGGAAAGCCGAGCTTGAACAACGCCCAATAACGGGACGCTTCCCATTTCCAGTACCTCGCCCCGATCCGCATCTCCATAAAACTACGTCTGGCATATAGATAGCAGAGAATCGCTGCAAGAAGCTGTGATATGACGGTAGCCCAGGCCGCCCCCGCCACGTCCCGGTGGAATGCGAGGATGAACACCAGATCGAGGACGATGTTGAGCAGAGAGGAAAAAATCAGGAAGTACAGAGGCGTCTTGCTGTCCCCCAACGCTCTGAGGATATTGGAGAGCAGGTTGTAGAACATCGTCCCCATCATTCCCAGGAATATGACGAACAGATAGTCGTATGCCTGCTGGAAGATATCCTCCGGCGTATTCATCAACCGCAGGATGCGTCCGCAGAAAACGCAGGTAAATACGGTGAAGATTACAGTGATGAGACCCGCCAAGGAAATCGATGCGGTGATGTTCCGTTTGACCTCTCCTGGTTTTTTAGCGCCGAAGGCCTGTCCCACGAAGATGCTGAAACCGCTGGTACAGCCTTGGATGAAGCAGAGGAAGAAGTAGCTGATAATCCCAGAGGCACCGACCGCGGCCAATGCCTGCGGGCCGAGCGTCTGTCCGACGATGACCGAATCAGCCAGCGTATAGAACAACTGGAACAGGTTTCCGCCGATTACCGGCGCAGCATATGCCAGCAGTACCTTCCATGACGTCCCTATCGAAAGATCTTGTTTCATGCTTCGTCCTGTATCATGTTCGCCACACTGTTTTGCCGGCTCATCGTAGTCTTGTCACTGAAGTCTTGTTGGTTTGTCTCGTACCTACGGAACGTACCCATGAAGTATACCTATGAAACGTACCTGTGGAACGTACCTGTGGAACGTACCTACGGACTCGCTCAAAGTCCTTGGTGACGCCTAATCCGCACCTGTTCGCTAGCCTGCGTCAGCTTCGCAAGGAAATCGCAGATCGGGGTCTGGATTCCATGCTGCTCGCCCAGTCTGGAAACTGTACCGCAGAACCAGTTGTTCTCCGTCGGTCTGCCCGCTTCAATGTCCTGGAGCATCGAGGTCTTGCCGTCGGGAGTCAGCGGAGCCAGTGTCGCATGGATACGGTCTATGTCTTCCTGTGTAAAGACGACACCTTCCGCGGCGGCCACCTGGACTACTTCGTTGAACACCATCGTGATGCACTCCCGGAACGCGGGGATCGCATTGCAGTCCCCGTAGTTCGCCCTACAGACCGCCGACAATGTGTTGTAGCCTGTATTGAGCATGAACTTCCACCACATTTCATGGTGTATGTCCTCGGGTATCCTGCAATTGATATGCGCCAGGACAAGCAGCTCCGCCAGCGCTTCGGCCCGTTCCGTCCTGCTATTGTCGTTTTCCCCAAAGATGATGATGCCTTCTTGGGTAAATGTGATCCGGTTTTCCTCATGGACTGAGTTGAGTCCTGTGACGAATCCCCACAGTACATGTTCCACGCCATAGGTCTTCGCTAGGCGCTGTTCGCTTTCTATGCCGTTGAGTAGGGATAGGATTGCCGTGTGCCGCCCCACATGCTTTGCGATGGCTGCGATGGCTTCTTCCAGCTGGAGGTTCTTCGTTGCCAGGATGACCAGATCCGCTGGCTCGACTTCCGTATCGGGCGTAACGACGGTGAACCTGACGGTTTCGCCGTTGAGGATGAACCCGTCCCTTTCATACCGTATCTTCCGCTGGGCGTCCGCTATCAGCCTGACATTTTCCGTCCCCAGGACTTTCTGAAGCCGGTAGGCGTACAACGCCCCGACGGCGCCCGCCCCGATAATGGAAATTTTCTGTATCCGCATGTCATGTCCCTCAATATGTAAATGTCTCTTTTCCGTACCGTTCGTTACCTGCGCCGTCTTTCTATTCAATGCCGGCCTGGTTTTCAGTATGCCGCCGCCGCAGTTTCGAGGCGGCGGCACTTCCGCCATGCCCATGTTGGTGCGATGCCGATGTTCTCTTGATGCCTGATGCCTGATGCCTGATGCCTGTACGATGTCATCGTCTCTACCGCTAAGCGGTCATCAGTTCCAGTACCAAGGCCGTCAGTCGTTCGAACTCGTTCAAGTTCAGCGTTTCCTGCACGCTGTGGGCGTTCCTGTAGCCTGCGCTCAGCACCGCGACGGGGATTCCCGCCCGGTTGAAGACGTTGGCGTCGCTGCCTCCTGTGGTCGGCTTCATGACGAACGGAAGCTTCAGGCGGTCGCACGCCGTCGCCACCGCCTGGACTACAGGCGCTTGCTCCGAAAGCGCATAGAGGAAGTAGAGCCTGTCAATCTCGACGTCGCAGGTTCCTCCAAAATCCGCGGCGGCCTGTTGGCAGCATCGTTTCATATGTTCGGCCTGCGCTTCGATTTTTGCTTCGACGAGACTTCTCGTCTCCATGACGACCGTCGCGGTATCGCAGACGATATTCGTACTCCCCCCACCAGAGATGGAACCTATGTTCGCGGTTGTTTCTGAATCAATGCGTAGCAATTTCATCTTATCAATGGCTCTACAGGCCATCGAAATGGCGCTGATGCCGTTTTCCGGCGAAAAGCCGGCATGGGCCGCCCTGCCGTGGAACGTGGCGGTAAGCCTGTATTTGCTCGGCGCTTGGATGATGGCCGTACCGGCAGGGCCGCTGGCGTCTAGCGTATATCCATGGTCTACGTTGGCGAGCTTTGGAAGTTCCACTCTGCGTGCGCCGGTCAACCCCGTTTCTTCACTGACGGTAAACAGCACTAGAAGCGGAGGGTGCGGCAGGTTTTCTTGTATCATGGCGTCCAATGCCGTCATGACCGCCGAGATACCCGCCTTGTCATCGGCTCCCAGCGCGGTAGTACCATCGCTGCGCAGCTCCCCGTCCGTCACGACGGGATGTACTCCCGCGGCTGGCGGGACGGTATCCATGTGGCAGTTGAACATCACCATAGGCTCCTGTTCTCTGCCGGGAGAGGCAGGGAGCGTAGCGTAGACATTGCCCGCCGAATCTTGTTCAGTAGTGAAACCCAGTCGTGAAAGTCGTTCAATCAGATGGTTCGCTATCCGTTGTTCCTGTCCGGACGGAGAGTCAATCGCCAGCAGTTCAAACAGGGCGGAAAGCGCTTTCGCCCCCAAGGTCGTGTATGTCTGTTCCATGTGCCTGAGCATACCACAACTTGATTGACGGTTACTATATGTATTTCGCGGCGGATGGGGTAGAATGAAGGTCGGCATGTCCTGCGATATGCTTGTTGGACGGAACTGAAAGACGGGAAAGGAGGCTGGGAGATGGCGACATCGATGTATGTGGCGACGGAAAACAGATATGAGGGGATGCGGTATCGTAACTGCGGGGGCAGCGGGCTGAAACTGCCGGAACTGTCTCTGGGCCTTTGGCATAATTTTGGAGATGCCGCCGACGATGCCATCACCCGTGACATCCTATGCCGGGCGTTCGACAAGGGGATTACCCATTTCGACCTGGCCAACAACTACGGCCCTGCTCCCGGTGCGGCTGAGAGCCGTTTCGGAAGGATTCTTGGCAAGGAACTCAATGCGTACCGCGACGAACTGGTCATTTCATCAAAGGCCGGTTACACGATGTGGCCGGGGCCGTATGGCGATTGGGGGTCGCGGAAATACTTGACCGCCAGTTGCGACCAGAGTCTCAAGCGGATGGGGTTGGAGTACGTCGATATCTTCTATCATCATCGTCCCGATCCCAATACTCCGCTGGAGGAGACCATGCAGGCATTGGCCGATCTCGTCCGACAGGGAAAGGCGCTGTATGTCGGTATTTCCAACTATCATCCGAAGGAGGCTGTGGAAGCCGCGCTGTTGTTGCGGAATCTGGGGTGTCCCTGCGTCCTCGACCAAGTGCGGTACTCCATGCTTGACAGATGGGTGGAGCGGGAACGTCTGCTCGACGCAATTGCCCCTGAGGGAGTGGGTTGCATCTGTTTCTCCCCGTTGGCTCAGGGGTTGTTGACGGGCCGGTATCTTGACGGGCATGTACCCGCAGGATCTCGTGCGGCTCAAAACCAGTTCTTGAAGACCGATTCCATCACCCCGGAATTGGTTTCCAGACTCAATGCGCTGAACGATATCGCGAAGGAGCGGGGGCAGTCCCTGTCTGAACTGGCGATTAGCTGGTTGTTGAAGGATCCCCGTGTGACCAGCGTCCTGATCGGGGCAAGTTCCGTCGCACAGCTTGAAATGAACCTCAGAGCGGTTGAAACGGCTACGCCATTTACGCAAGAACAACTTGGAAGGATTGACGCCCTGACATTATAGCGAACCGCCTTGTTAACTTTATTATTTTGTCTTCATGGAGGATTTTCAAAGGGCGCGTTATCAATGGGGAATGCGGACGTTACGAAAAATTGCTGTCTGGGGCGTGGAGCCCCGGATAGTCGGTGTCCTGCGGCGGTAGGTGAGGAGCGAACGCAAAAAAATCTGTCGCCTGTTTTCAGGAATTATTCCGGGAAACAGGCTCATGTTGAGTCGTGGTCAAACGGCGAGGGACATAGCTACTTCCTGTAGGCGGTATGCTCCATCGGTAGCGTCGTCCTGAACGTGCCGTCATACCGATAGTAGGCGTGCTGGCAAGCGGGAGCGGTCGGAATCGTACAAAGCTCCCCGACGCCCTTCGCTCCATAGGCTTGGACGCCGGGATTCGGACCTTTGACAAGCAATACCTCGACCGGCGGGCAGTCGGTGCTGCGGAGCAGCCCCAAAGTTCCGTATTTTACCTTCGGATAGCCGCCGACTGTCGGAAAGTTTTCAGTGAACGCATAGCCAAGCCCCATGATTACGCCGCCTTCAATCTGTCCTTCCACGGATTGGATGTTGACCACTGTGCCGACATCGCATGCCGCTACAACTTTTTCCACTTTGCCGGTTTCGTCAAGCACGACGACTTGGGCGGAATAGCTGTATGCCAGATGACTGACGGGATTTTGCTTTGTTGAGGTAATCGGGTCGGTATGGACCATGAATTCTCCGAAGAATTCTTTTCCTTCAAGGTCCTGCAACCGACCTCCCGCGCTATTGAGGGCGGCCTTCATGTCTTCGGCAGCGCGGCGGACCGCTTCGCCGGTGAACGCCGTCTGGCGGCTCGCCGTACTGGTGCCTGCGTCGGGTGTACGAAATGTGTCGGGCCTCTCCACCAGAATCTTCGAGGCCGGAATGCCGCAGGTTTCGCCGACCATCTGGACGCACATGGTGGCAACCCCTTGTCCCATGCAAGCGGCCGAGGTCCTGATGTGGACCATTCCCTGTTCAATGGAAAGGATGCACCGTCCCGCGTCGGGACAGCCAACGCCGATTCCGCTGTTCTTCATAGCACAGGCGATTCCCGCCCTGGGTGATGAATAATAAGCGTCCTTCACGGCTTCGATACATTCGATGATGCCCGTATCAGGCCCCGCGACCTGCCCGTTAGGGAGTATTTGACCATGGGAAATTGCGTTGAGGCGTCTGAACTGCCAAGGATCCAGACCGACTTTTTCCGCCAGCTGATTTAGACAACATTCCAGCGCGAAACAGCTTTGGGTGACGCCGAATCCACGGAACGCCCCCGACGGGACGTTGTTTGTATAGACCGCTTTGCCAAGGATGTCGATATTCTGGTAATTGTAAGGTCCCGCGGCATGGGTACAGGCCCGTTGGAGTACCGGGCCTCCCAGGGAGGCGTATGCTCCGGTATCGGCGATCAATGTCGCCGTCATGCCGGTCAGTCTGCCTTGCGCATCACAGGCGACTGTGAAATCCATTTCCATCGGATGCCGTTTGGGATGTACCAGCAAGCTTTCCTGCCGGGACAGCCGTACCTTCACTGGAAGCTTCGTTGCCCAGGCGACCAACGCCGCATGGTGCTGTACGCTCATATCCTCCTTGCCCCCGAACCCCCCGCCTACCAGTTTGCTCTGGCATCGGACCTTGCGCAACGGTAGCCTTAGCATGCGGGCGATCTCGTGTTGCTCGTCATAGACTGATTGGCTCGCGGTGTAGAGCAAAATACCGTCAGGACCGTCTGGCATGGCGATGGCGCACTCCGGCTCCATGAACGCATGTTCGGTGAACGGAGTGCTGAAATGCTTCGTGACAACATGCGCGCTTTGTGCTATCGCCAGTTCAGCATTTCCCCTGATGATATGCTCGGTACATAGGATATTGCCATTTTCATGGAGTAAAGGTGCGTCCGGTGCCATCGATTGTTCCGGCGTAACCAATGGTTCCAACACATCATATTCCACCTCGACCAATGCGAGGACTCCATCCAGCGTCTCCTTATGGCGTGTAGCCACCAACGCCAGGGCGTCCCCGACATAGCGGGTGACATCGCCCTCCCGGATCAATACGTCCCAGTCGTGGACGATATGTCCCAATTTGTTTTCGGGAACGTCGGAAGCGGTCAAAACGGTCACGCAGTCGGGATGGGCCTTCGCTTTCGCTATGTTTATCCTGAGCACCCGCGCCCTTGGATACGCCGACCGCAGCGCCTTTGCGTAGATCATCCCCGGCAGGGCGATGTCATCGACGAACTCACCGGTACCGAGTACTTTCTCGGCTACGTCGATCCGTCTGAACCGTCTGGACAACAAAGGCTCGTCCTCCAACGTCGGTACGGGAAGATTCTCGCGGAAGAACCGGGCGGCCATCAGTATCGCCTCCTCGATCTTCACATAGCCGGTGCAACGGCAGATGTTCCCGCGTAGCGCCTTCTTGACTTCTTCCTGCGTAGGAGCTGGATTCGCGTCCAGCAATGCCTTCGCGGCCATGACCATGCCTGGCGTGCAGTAGCCGCATTGCACTGCGCCCGCCTCAGCGAAGCAATAGACATAGACTTCCCGTTCACGCGGAGAAAGACCCTCTATGGTTACGATCGATTTTCCCTCAAGTTTCGAGAGGGAAGGGACGCAGGCTTTTGTCGCCTTGCCATCGATGATGACGGTACAGGTACCACAAGCACCTTCACTACAACCGTCTTTCGTACCAACGAGCTTCAGATCATCACGAAGAAAACGTAGAAGTTTCTTGTCCTGCCCGGTCTGAATCTGTTTTCCGTTTACGCAAAACGCATACACAGAGTGTCCTCCAAATCAGCAGTTTTCTTCATCTCCACGAGGAGAATGAAAAAAATATCGGAGGCAAAAGCTCAACGGGTCGTGTCACAATTCGAGTACAACGCTTCTGCCTGTTTCTACCGTGTGACTAGCCGCTTAGCTTCTGTCTGTGATGGACAGCGGTCTGTGATACTATCATCGGTACTACATATTTTAATAACCTGCGGTGAATTGTCAATAAATATCGTAAAATCTATCAAAACTTACAATTACGGGTACATAAAAGTTTGGATAGGTTCATTTAGAATTAGAATAATGATGTAAACATAAAAATCTATATATTTATAAAAACATAATGGTGATGATGAAGTCCCCTTCCTCCCTTTCCTTGTTCATATTGTCCTTATCGGAAAAAATGGATGGTTTGCGAACCACTGACCTGTCGTTGCGGGATATGTTTCCTGTGCGGCCGTATTTTGTCCAGTTTTCCACCGGATGCATCAAACACCCCTCCCGAACGACCTGCGAACAACCAGGCGATGGTGGGTGTGGCGGACATTGAGTCTGGGCGAACACTGGGCAATCACCGAGCGAACCCGGAACGAACACCGGTCAAGCCATGTAGTCTCGCGGCAATCGGTAGCACAATGGCCTGAAATCATGGTACATTGGCAACATGAGGTATGTGACATGAATATTGTTGTCATCGACGGACAAGGTGGGAGCCTTGGTAAAAACATCGTGGAGCAATTGAAGGCTCGTCTTGTCGGACATGAAATCACTGTGGTCGGCACCAACGGCCTCGCTACCTCCAACATGCTCAAAGGCGGGGCTACGTATGGTGCCACTGGCGAAAACCCCGTTCTGGTCGCTTGCCGCCATGCCGATATCATCATCGGTCCTATGGGAATCCTTGCGGCGGACTCGCTGTTGGGGGAGATTACTCCCGCCATGGCTTTAGCTATCGGACAAAGCCATGCCCACAAGATCCTAATTCCGGTCAATCGCTGTTGCATCACCGTCGCCGGGACGCAGGACCTGCCGTATGGCGACTACATCCGTCTGGCGGTGGAGAAAGTCGAGGAACTGTGCGGTGGTGGGCGATAGCCGACGGCGATTAATGGCTTGGACTTTCTTTTTGTTTCGCTTGAAGGGCGACTTCTTTTTTTATCACCTCCTTTCTAATGAGAACCGATTTATTCAGCTTGCGTTTTGCTGAATATAGAGGTATTATTTTAACTTAAGTTACATTTGAAACTAAATTGGTTAATACAAACATAAGGAGAATGCTATGAAAGCATGTAAAGTATTGTTCGTCGCATTGCTGGTATCAGTTATCGCGATGGGTAGTGTCATGGCCGCCGGCGCCTCTGAAAAGGGTGGCGCAAGCCTCGATGGCGTGGCTGGTGCGATTGCAGCCGCGGAGAAAATGTCCCTTGCGGAACTTGAAGCCGCCGCCAAGGCCGAGTTCGAGGCTGCTGGACTGAGCTACAACGCCCGCGGCATCACGTCGGGGTTCAAGAAGGTTCTCGCCGGTTTCCAGGGGAAATACCCCTGGTTCAAGTATGAACCGTTCAGTTCCTCCAAGGACCAGGCCTTGTACACCGAGCTGACGACCGCCATCGGGCAGAACCAGTATGTCGCCGATATCGCCATGCTCCAGGACGGCTCTTCTCTCCAGTCCCTGATGCTCGATACTGGCTATCTGCTGAACTATGTCCCTCAGGGGATTGAGATCAACGCGGCGGACCAGAATCCTCTGACCGGCCTGTATGTAAACAAGAACTTCCTCTGGAACAAGACCGCGATTGGAAGCGACTACCTGCAGAACGTATGGCAGCTCACTGGCGCCGATGGAGCGAAACTGAAAGGTATCCATCAGCTTTCTTTCCAGAACCCGGCTACCGAGAACATCAACATGAGCTTCCTGATCATGCTGACCAGCGACGAGGCATGCCAGAAGCTCGCCAAGGCGTACGAGTCATATTTCGGTGCTGCGTATGCGGGCAACGACGGCTACAAGAACATTGGCTACAAGTTCCTGACTGAGTTCATCAAGAATGTTTCAACCTGGCATAGTTCCGATACCACCGCAGTCAAGAACCTCGTTTCCATGACGACTGGCCAGATCATCTACGGACCGCTCAACAAGGTCAAGGATTATCCCGCTACCAGCGACTACCGCAATGATCTCGCCATCACCGGTTGGAATACGAATATCGAGGGTTTTGATTCCTACTTCTATAAGATGTGGATCATGATTCCTTCAACTGCGAAGTTGCCGTATACGTCCTGTCTGCTGATCGAGTACTTCTTTACTCCGGAAGGCTTCACGAAGGGATGGAGTTCCGAAGGCTATTATTCCATCAACCCTGCCGTGCCTGTCGTAGAAGGCGACCACACGCTGTCGGAATGGAACCAGACCAGTATCGTCGAGAACATCGACTATATCAATTCCGTGTACAAGGAAGCGAGTACGTATATCAGAAGCCTTGTCACTGTCTGATCAGCACAACGGTTGTTTGCAATGATTCCAGGGGAGTGTATGCTCCCCTGGTTTGGAGATAGAGCGTTATGGTAAAGGCAAAAAGCCATGTGACTCCCGAAAGGGCTTTCAATAATTTCAAAAGCTATATCGGCAAGCCTGCGAATGTCATTACAATCCTGTTTCTTGCGATTCTGTTCGCCACAGTCTGTCTGCCGCTGTTTACTTTGGTCCGTGATTCATTTATCGTCCATTCAGGAGAAGTTCGGGATGTCGGCGCCCGAGCCGGTACTTGGACCATGTACCACTGGAAGACGCTTCTCGCCGAGAAGCTGTATAATTATTCCAGGATTACCTTCTGGAAACCTCTCGTCAATTCAATCATGATGGCGTTGCTCGCCTGTATCGTCGCCGTTGGGTTCGGCGGGGCGGTGGCGTGGTTCATTACCAGATCCGATATTCCGGGAAAAAAATTCCTCTCAACGATTTTTGTGTTTCCGTATATCATGCCCAGTTGGTCAATCGCCATGTTCTGGGAGAATTTTTTCAAGAACAGTAAGATCGTCGCCTGCTACAATCAGGTCGGCATGCTGGAAAGCCTGACCGGGATTTGTGTTCCTGAAGGAGTCCTCTATGGGTTCTTCGCCTGTGCGATGTGCCTGGGCATCCACTATGCGCCGTTCGCATACCTGCTGATTGGCGGTATCCTGCGGAATATGGACGCCAACCTTGAAGAGGCCGCCACGGTCCTGAAGGCGTCGAGGGTAAAAATCCTTGTGCGGATTACCCTCCCTATCGTCATGCCCGCATTGATTTCAACGATTTTGCTTGTTTTCTCAAGTAGCATATCGAGCTATACCGTTCCGGCGTTCCTCAACAAGAACGGCTCGTTCCCGACGGTCTCAACTACGATGCGCTCCCTGTTCAACTCAGCTTCCATGCAGGGACAGGGGTTCGTCATCGCCATCATCCTGCTGTTTTTCTCGGTGGTCATCCTCATGGTCAACAATATATTCACCGGGAAAAGAAAGTCGTTTACGACGGTCACCGGAAAGTCTGGACAGGTCTCCCTGGTAAAGCTGGGAAAGGCGAGGATGCCGATCGCGGTCGTGATCATGGCCATCTCGGTGTTCCTCGCCATCGTACCGCTGGTATCCTTCGCGCTTGAAAGCCTGCTCGAGGTCCCCGGCGACTATTCCACCTTGTCCCTATACTACTGGACGACGACGAACACGCTGGAGGATCGTGTATTCGGTTCTTCCCAAGGTATTTTGCGGAATCCGACGATCTGGAAGGCGCTTGGCTCGAGCTTGATTCTCTCGTTCTGCGTTGCGCTGATCGCCGGTACGTTCGGCATCCTCATTGGATACGCCGTTTCGAGAAAGCGTGGTTCAAGGTTGGCCAGATGGGTCTCCAACATGGCGTTCTTCCCGTACTTGATTCCCGCGATGAGCTTCGGCGCGGTATATCTGAGCGTTTCCTACACCAACACCTTCTCGTTCCTGCGCGGGACGCTGCTGTTGCTGATCGTCGTGGGAAGCGTCAAGTTCCTTCCTTTCGCCTCCAAGAGCGGGGCGAACTCGATGATGCAGCTTTCCGGTGAAATCGAGGAGGCCGCCATCATCATGGGAGTGCCGTGGTGGAAGCGGATGCTGCGGGTACTGTTTCCGATTCAGAAAGCAAGTTTCATGTCGGGATATCTGCTTCCGTTCATCTCCTGCATGAGGGAACTTTCGCTGTTCGTTCTCATTGCCGCGCCCGGAAGGATCATCACCAGGGTGTTGCAGGATTTCGAGGTCAACGGCCTGACACAGATAAGCAATGGAATAAATTTCCTGATCATCGTTATTGTCCTTCTTGTCCAGTTCGTTACCAACAAGCTTACTGGCGCAAGCATCGACAAAGGTATTGGAGGTTGATGGGGTATGCCGAGGATTCTACTTGAGCACGTTACCAAACGCTTTGACAAATTTATAGCGGTAGATGACCTGAACCTGGTCATCGACGACAGGGATTTTATCACGTTGCTTGGTCCTTCCGGTTGTGGAAAGACGACTACGTTGAGAATGATCGCGGGCCTTGAAACCCCTACGGAGGGAAAGATTACCATCGGGGATACCGTCGTGTTCGACAGTAGTACCGGAGTCGATATTTCCCCGTCGAAGAGAAACATAGGGTTCTTATTCCAAAACTACGCCCTGTGGCCGCATATGACGGTACATGAGAACATCAGCTTCGGGTTGGAGAACCTGAAATGGCCGAAACAGGATATCAAATCGCGTGTGGCCGAAATGTTGAAGATGCTGAAGATCGAGCAGTTCGGCTCCAGGTATCCGAGCGAACTTTCCGGCGGGCAGCAGCAGCGCGTCGCCATTGCGAGGACGCTCGCCCCGCGGCCGAAGGTACTGTTCATGGACGAGCCTCTTTCCAACCTCGACGCGAAGCTGCGGCTGGAAATGCGGTCTGAACTGAAGCGGCTGCATGTCGATACCGACTCCACGTTCGTGTATGTCACCCACGACCAGTTGGAGGCCATGACGCTCGCGACCAAGGTCTGTCTGATGAACAAGGGGTTGTTGCAGCAGTATGACCCTCCTCTCGTGGTATACAACCAGCCGGTCAACATGTTCGTCGCGGACTTCGTTGGCAATCCTACGATGAATTTCCTCGATGGTACGGCCAGACGGGTGGACGCCCGCCACGTCTCCATAAAGCTTCTCGGCCAGGATCTTTCCTTTGAAAGTTCCGAGGACTTGAAGCCTTTCTCTGGAAATGTCGTGGTAGGCGTGCGCCCCGAGTTCGTCAAGCTTGGGGAGGGCAAGTTCCCCGGTGTCGTGTATACGACGCTTCCCGCGGGCATGGAGACCACCGTCAAGCTCAATGTCGGCGATATCCTTGTTACTTCAGTAGTGTTCGGCTGTGTTGACTATTCGCACAGTTCCAGCATGCCCTTTGATATCGTCGGTGACGGGATTTTGTTGTTCGACAAGAATTCCGGGGAACGTGTAGGCATAGGTCGTCTGGTTTGACGGCTTGGTGAATTAATATCGGACGCACTCGGTTCCGTATCCATGCGAATCTTCCTCGCTGGTCGGAGGCGTCGTGCGTCTATTTCGTAATGTGCGTTTCTTTGCTCCACGTCTCTCGCTACGATTTCCTAAGCTGGTATTTGGCGATATGGACGAATGCCAGAGCGCTATATTTGCGGATGATGAGGGCATGGAGAATGTGTGCGCCAGTCGGTAGGGAAGTCTTCCAGGAGGATATGATGAAATTGGTAACACTTGACTATGTTTTGAAAAAGGCGGTGCGGGGCGGCTATGCCATCGGGGCATTCAATTTCTTTACGCTTGAAAACTTGATCGGCATCGCCTCCGCGGCCGCGAAGACGGACAGTCCTGTCATCGCGATGGCGTCCACCGGCGCCATGAAGGTGATGGGTGAACGGGCTGTAGTCGGCATGTGCCGCGGCGTCGCCGAGGACTATGGCGCCGAAATGGTGTTGCATCTGGACCATGCGACTGACTATGACATGATCCGGCGTTGTATTGACAACGGCTTTACGTCGGTGATGATTGACGCATCGATGAAAAGCTACGAGGAGAATGTCGATGTTACTGCGAGGGTCGTCGAATATGCGTCGCGCTACGGAGTGTCGGTAGAGGCTGAGCTTGGGCATGTCGGTGGCAAGGAGGATGATATCTCCGTGGATGAGCGCGAAGCTCTTTTTACCGTTCCAGCGGATGCGGAGAGGTTCGTCAAGGCGACAGGCATCGACGCGCTCGCCGTTGCCGTGGGAACCGTCCATGGTTTCTACAAGAGCGAGCCGAAGCTTGATTTCGACAGGATTCAAAAGATACATGACTTGATTCCCGACATGCCGCTGGTTCTGCATGGAGGAACGGGAGTTCCCGACGATGATTTCAGGAAAGGCATCCAGCGGGGGATTCGGAAGATCAATGTCGGCACCGAGCTGAAAGTCCATGGCGTATTCGATGTATCCAGGGAAAAGTACAGCACTGAGACGAGCGGCGACCCAAGGAAGGTTTCTACGGCGGTCATCGCAGCCTGTGCGCAGATTGTCGAGAACAAGATCGCAGTCATGGGGAGCGAAGGCAAGGCGGATCGCCGCTAGTTCTGATTTTGTTTTTTGCTGTGGGAGCTGTGACCTCCTGAAGTGCCGCAGCTCCTTTGTCATCATCTTCGGTGGACATCGTTCCATGAACGCTCCGACGAGAACTTTCAACGAGGACGCACCGCCGTTGACAAATCGGGGCTTCTTCCGTATCATAACGCCAACCGCACCATGAAGGTGCTTTTTCGCAGGAATTCTTGCTTCGACAGTAGCAGTATATAATATAACGTTGCCATGAAGGCGGCATGAGACACCTATAGTGCCATACCGGGATTCATGGCTTTTTTGTCCCTTGGCGACGGCGGGAAAATCCCGTAGCGACGCTACCGCGATGAACTCCCGCAGGTGTCCATGCCAGTTTCAATGACGAAGGAATGTGTGCATGGAGAACCGGCTTTCTGATACTGATTCCACTATGACGTCGGAAATGACGCCCGGTACGACATCCGCCCCGATATTGCCCCCGACATCCAGCGTGGCGCTTGGCGCATCGGCCTCTCCAGCGTCGCCAGCTTTTCCTGTTTCTCCGGCTGGCGGATCCGGAGCATACAGGCTGCCATTGCCCACAGGCGTTTCCCTGGCTGTATATCAAGGAACCACACGTGTCTTTACCAGTGGAGGCAAATGGTTGCATCCACTGTTCGAACTGGAGCAGTTTCTTAAGGAATCCCGGCTCGATCCCCGCACATTATCCCTGCACGATACCGCCGCGGGGTTGGCGGCCGCCGCGCTGATGGCGAGGATGGGTATACAGAAAGTACATGTCAATCTTATTAGTGAGCTTGCCTTACAATGCTATTCTCGGTATCGGATCGATATTTCCTGGGAACGCAAGGTTGACCGGCTGGCATGCAAGACGGAAGACATCCTCAACCATGGCATGAGCCTGGATGAAATATATGCGACGCTCAGACGCCGGGCAAAGCTGGTGCAGGGGATTCCTCTGTCAGTATCAGACGTCAGCGCCGGATATGGTAATCATCTCGTCTTCGAGCATGTGAGCTTCTTCGTTGAAGGCGGCGGTAGGCTGATCCTGCGTGGTGAAAACGGTTGTGGGAAGTCCACCTTGCTCAAATGCATCCTTGGACAACAGCCGGTCTGGAATGGCGCAATCAAGGTCGGCGACAAGCTGGCAAGTGTGGTTTCTTCCCGCCAAAATTCCGAAGTGCAGGCGGGAACGATAGCCTATATCAAGCAGGACCATGAGAAACAGCAATTCCCTGTGTCGGTACAGGAGGTCGTCGCCATGGGGTTGTTGGCTGATTTGACAGCTGAAGAACGGAATTGGCGGCTTGATATCTCCATGCGCCGTACCGGTTGCCGCGACCTCGCCGACCGTAACTATTTCACGTTGAGCGGAGGTGAGCGTCAGCGGGTCGCGATCGCCCGTTGTCTGTGTCAGCACGCCGGCCTGTTCCTGCTCGACGAACCAACTACCTTCCTTGACAAGGAAAGCCGCGACACGCTGGTGAGCATCCTCAAGGGGCTTTCGGTGGATGAAATGCCCACCATGGTTCTGGTTACCCATGACCAGTCGTTGGTGGACGCCTTGGGATGGCCCGAGTATTCGATGGAGCATCCGCATGACTGACCTGTTGTTCATGCTTTCCCTGCCGCCGATTTTCCGGGGTCTTGTCGCCATGACCATGGCTGGCATCGTGTTTCCCGCTACCGGTGTAATGGTTCTCCGCATGGGGCTGGTCCCCATGCGCTACATGCTGATGCACGGCGTGATTCTCGGCGGCGCCTTGGCGTTGGCCCTGTCCCTTCCCATGTTCCCCGTGGTCGCCGTACTCAACCTCGCTCTGGTCCTGCTGATGGTCTATCTATCCGAGCGCAGGCAGGTCGATCTTGGTATGGCGAGCGCCGCCCTCATGGTCTTCACCATGGGTATGGCGTCTTTGCTGATGCACCTGTGCGATGTCCCCGCCAAGGACACCCTCGAACTGATGTGGGGCAGTCCGTTCGCATTGGGCACTTCCGACCTCGCGGTCCTTGGTGTCCTGACCGTCTTGGTCATCTTGTACACCGTGCTGTATTTTAGGACGATCACCACGGTGTTCTTCGACCGCGAAATAGCCCGCTCACTTGGAATCAACGTCCGGCTGCACCATACCGTCATGGTCGTGCTCGTCGCTTTGGTCATTGCCGTGGCTATGAAACTGCTCGGCGCGTTGCTGATTGACGCACTGCTGATTCTGCCGGTGCTTATAGCGTCCCGTCGGGCGACGAGCATGAAGCAGGTATTCGCCGGGAGCATCGGTTGCGGGGCGTTCCTCTCGCTCGTTGGCTACATCGGTTCGGTCGGCCTCGACCTGCCGGTCAGCGGTACGATTTCCGTTTTGGCCGTACTGCTGTTCATCTGTGTCTCAATATCCTCGTGGATTCAAACAAGGAGAAAGAATCATGTCAAGTAAAAAACTAGTAACCATCGTATGTGTGATGCTTCTGTGCATCGTCATTCCTCTCATGGCCGCCGGTTCCCGTGAAGACGCCCGCGAAGCGGCCCGCGACATGGAACAAGCGAAGAACTATGTCGCCTCCACCTCCTGGACCGCAGCCTTTGCTGAACTCGCCGGATTGGATGATGTCGTTACCATCGCCCCCGCGTCCTTGCGGCATCCCCCGGAGTATGAAATCAAAGCCAGCGACATCGCCAACCTCATGACGGCCGACCTGTTCGTCTATGCCGGTTATGAACGGATGATGAGTACCATCCAGGAGTCGGTCCGGCTTCCACAGGAAAAGCAGGTCAAGATTACGACCGCCAACAATATCGACAATGTTAGAGTCCAGACCGCGGCCATCGCCGGCCTGGCGGGAACGCAGGAAGCGAATGCGAACCGGGTCGAAGCCTATGCCGCCGTCATTGAAGCGGGACGTGCCGAAGTTGTTCGGCGGGGGATGGACAAAGTTCCCGCCATGGTACATGCCATGCAGGTTCCGCTGGCCAAGGATTTGGGACTGGATGTCCGGGCCACCTTCGGTTCCGCCCCCGCGACCGCCGCTCAGATCGCTGATGCCGCCACTGGCGTCTATGGAATCATCATTGACAATGTTCACAACCCTGTGGCCGGTCCTCTTGCGGAGGTGAGCCCCTCCAGCAAGCTTGTCGTGTGGCGGAACTTCCCCGAAACGGTAGGCGGCGACGCACTCCAGACCATGGTTGAAGCTAATATCGAAGCCTTGCTCCGGTAACGGTGTAAAAAGCAAAAAGAAAGCTGTCTCGTTGAGTTCGCCGTCCGACGGATTACAAAAACGTTGGGCGGCATTGAAAGGGCATTTATAGGATGAATTTTTTAAAGTTCTTCTCATCCTCCTGCAAAGTATCCAAAAACATTTTTACATGATATCCGTCAGTGGTGGCATGGTGGCAGGTTATCGACAGGGGTAGGATGATCCTGTCTTCGCGTTCATAAAATCGTCCCGCTTCGACAGATGGAAAATAATAGGGCTTGTTTTCGTAAGGATGGACGGAAAAATGACTGAAGGAAACCCAAGGTATGCATGATACCGTATAAGCGTTTTTTGGAGGAATGGACTCATTTTGCGCCAGTATTCCGTGATTGTTCCCAAACTGCCTTTGATTTTCCAGATAAGAGTGATAAAACACACTAAAATCATTGTCATACTCCGTCCACATCAATGAAAATGTTTTATCGTCATCATGGAACGAGGCATAGAGTGGAGTCAGGGTATCGTAATAGCCGATTTGTCCATCTTTTTCTGCAATCCTGAATTCCGTCTGCAAATTCAAATTTTTTGTAACAAGCCACAAGTATGCCGGAAAGAATTTCATGTCCACGGCTCTTAGCGCAATCATCATGTGAGTGATATCCACGTCTACCGTAAGAGAATATCCTGTCGGCGCCATTTTGGAAAAGTAATAGAACATCTGGCCTCTTTTCCATGTTTTCAAATCGATTGGTGTAAATCGCGGGATTGCGTTCATCATCATATCTCCTGATAAAACAAGCCATGTACAGTGCAATGCCACAGCAGCCTGCCACGTCCGATAATAGGAATGCGTACCTGCAATTCCCATTCGGGATATAGTTTCCGAAGCATGATGCCGTCTCCCGTGAGGAGCGCTGCAAATGAGATATAGTGTTCGCGTTCCATTGGATGTTTCGTGGTGATGAAGAAATCATCTTCAATGTTCTCTACGGTAAGGCGTTCGCTTTCCGCGGCTTTTTTCGGCTGTGACGGACTCAGCTTTTTCCCGCAGCAGGATATGTTGGCATCTGCCAGCGCGGTAATCATGTTTCCACAATGAGGACAGATATAGAAGCGCATGTTCTTCATATTGCCTTGTGAAATTTCGTTGGCGTTCAATTCACCGGAAAGCAGTTTCTCTAGGTCGACATCAAGTATTTTTGATAATTGGGGAAGCAGGGACACCTCCGGACAACCCAGACCTCTTTCCCATTTACTGATTGCTTTGTCGCTTATGTTCATTTGGTCCGCCAACTGCAACTGCGTCAAGTTTTTTTCTTTTCGCAACTTGTAAATCAATTTCCCGATTTTTGTATTGTCCATTTCCTCATTTCTCCCATGCCATTATATGAAAGTTCAAAATCCAAATACAATGAACGCTCCGTAGAGTTTCAGCAGCTGCCGTTCGCTGTTCCTCTGCTATCCGTCAAGGGGGTTCTCCGTATCCTTTTGCGGCGGTCATATACGGCCGTTTCCCGTCTCTTCCTGTATCGTACGGGCAAAAAAGGACTGATGTCCGCCATTACCGATGTGTTTGTAAAGAAGATCATTGTCGACGCGCCGTCCGATTCCAGCGGACGATGTAAGGACGGGTGGGGATTGTTGTGAACCGCATCGGGGCTTTGGCGCGAAACGCAGGTGAGCGGGGAGGTCGGGAGGTAAAGAGAAAGCGGGATGACATAGCTTATTGCCTAAGTTATCCCGCAATCGTGGAATTACTTTCGCATGTAGCTCCGTATGCGTTCGTCACATGCTTCGCGACGCATTTTCAATGCACACTGGAGATCGGTACGAAAACGCCGGTCGAGTTGACTGCTAGACCGCGCGTATCTGATCGCTCATCATCCGACGCAAGGCGTCCCGGGGGCGCGGTTTTCTACCGCCCCCCCCCACACACACATGGAGGAAACCTACGTCCGGATTTCCCTGTTGAACGGCTTGCCCAACGCCGATGGAGAAGTCGTCTGGTTTCTGGAGGTGAACGCCAGGACGACGATGACCAGCACGTAGGGGAGCATGACGGCAAATTCATACGGGAAGTTGATGCCCAATCCCTGGATCGCCGCCTGGAAGGTTTGCGCGAGGGAGAAGAGCAGGGCGCCACCCATGATCTGGACCGGATGCCAATGTCCGAAGTATACCAGTGCAACGGCGATGAACCCCCGTCCCGCAATCAGGGACTGGGAGAACATCTTCGCCTGGGCGAGCGACAGGTATGCGCCCGCCAGCGCCGCCAACGCGCCACCAAGCATCAACGCCTGATACCGCGTCTTGTTGACGTTGATACCCATGCTGTCCGCCGCTCTCGGGTACGTTCCGACCGCACGTACCTTCAGACCCCAGCTTGTCTTGAACAGGATGTACCAAGCCAAGGGAACGAACAGGAATGCGAAGTATACCAGCAGATTGTGGTTGAACAGGATTTCACCAAGAACGGGAATCTTCGACAGTAACGGAATCGGGGTGTTGGGAATGCCGACCACGGACTGGGTGCCGCCGACGAAATGCCTGAAAAGGGTTCCCGCCGTACCAACGCCGAACATCTGCAAGCCGATGCCCGCGATACCTTGCGGCGCGCGGAATGTAACGACGATCAGGCCGAAGAACAGGCCGAGCAATACCCCGACGCCGACCGCCACCAGGATGCCGAGATAGTTCCAGTAGTTCGGAACGGTACCGCCATGGCCGACTAGGAAGGGAATCAGCATTCCTAGGAACGCGCCCATGGCCATGACGCCTTCACAGCCGAGATTGAATATACCCGCCCGCTGGTTGAACATCTCACCGAGGGAAGCCAGCAGCAGCGAGACGGAGAAAGGAACGCACATCGCCAATAAGTTGACTACGAAATCCATCAGGCGACCTCCTTCTTTGCGTGGAACAACGCGTTCCACCGGCGCCACATCCGTTCTTCGAGATATTTGTTGGAAAGCACCATCTGCGCCGTCACGATGACGATGATGATCAGCCCCTGCATAACCTGCACGATATTCGCCGGTACTCCTACACGGCTCGGAGCCAGCGTGGAACCATAGATCAACAGGCCGAAGAAGAACGACGCGGGAACGATTCCCGCCGGGTGCAGACCGCCGAACAGCGCGACGACGACTCCGGAGAAGCCGTAGTTGTTCGTAACTCCCTCGATTGCCCGGCGATGGACGCCCGCAATCTCGATGCCACCGGCAAGGCCGGCGAAACCGCCGGAGATAATCATGGAAATGGCAAGGTATTTCGCCACGTTGATACCGCCGTAACGTGCGGCCCTGTCCTGGGAACCGGCGGCGCGCATCTTGTAGCCGAACGTGGTCTTCCACATGAGCAGATACACCAGAACCGCCAGCACCAGCGCGATGAACACCCCATAGTGCAGACGGCCGGAAAGCCGTCCCAACTCTATGTTGGCGGTCAGCCGCATCGACTGTGGGGTTCCTGAACCGCTCATCATCTCCGCCGGGTCGAGCATCACCACGCGCAGGCAGAACGTATAGAACTGCGCCGCGATATAGTTGAGCATGACCGTTGAAAGCAGCTCCGAAACCTTGAGCTTCGCCTTGAGGATTCCGGGGATGAACCCCCACAACCCGCCTCCCAGCACCGCCGCGAGCAATGCCAGCGGAAGCAGAATCGGGCGGGGAAGATCAGGGGCCGCCAATGCGACCGCCGTAAATGCCAGCACGCCCATCGCCATCTGCCCCTCTCCGCCGATGTTGATGATACCGGACCTGTAGGCGATTGAAATGCCGAGGGCCAGGATGCACAACGGAATCGCCCTGATCATGACCTCCGTGAGGTGCAGCGTCCTCGTCAGGGGAAGAATGCAGATCGTATAGAACGTCTGGGACACGTCGGCGCCGATCATCCACAGGATGATTGAAGCGAGCAGAAGCGCCGAGAGCGCCGCCGCCAGGATAATCAGCAGCCTGAACACGATTCGGAAAGTCTTACTCATCTTCGCCCACCCCCGCCATAAGGATGCCGAGATTCCTGCGGTTGGCCTCGGCGTGGGGGAGTACCTTCTGTATCTTCCCCTTGTAGATGACTGCGATACGGTCGGAAAGGTTGATGATTTCGTCAAGCTCCTCGCTGACCAGCAGAATGCCGATTCCCTCGCGTCGTTTCTTCAACAACTCCTTATGTATGAACTCGATGGCGCCCATGTCCAAACCCCTCGTCGGATATACCGCGATCAGAAAACGCGGGGACCTGGTAATCTCGCGGGCCAAGATGACTTTCTGTATGTTTCCGCCGGAAAGCGAGCCTGCCGACGTACCCGTACCCGGACAGCGGATGTCGAAGTCGTCCCGCAGTTGCTGTGCGTTCTCTTCAATTACTTTCTTCTTGAGGAACTGGAAATGACTGAACTTCTCCCGGTTGGAATCCTTGAGGATGAAGTTCTCCCTGATTGCGAAGGGAGGTACGATTCCCTCCGTGTTGCGTTCCTCGGGTATGTAGCCCATGCCGTGGTCGATGACATAGTAGGGGCTTCTGTTCGCCAGGTTTTCCCCGAAAAAGGTGATGGCGCCGGATTCTACGTTCCGCAGGCCGTTGATCGCCTCCGCAAGTTCCCGCTGCCCGTTGCCGGACACACCGGCGAGGCCGACGATCTCACCCTCATGTATCGTCAGATTCAGGCCGTCGAGCGCCAGGAATCCCCGGTCGGACCGGACGCATACGTCCTGGAGTACCAAAGCCGGTTTTCCGTGCATGTCCGGCTCCTTGTTTTCAGGGAGCTTGACCTCGTGGCCGGTCATCAGCGCGGCTATTTCCTGCGAGGAATAGTCGTCGGTAACGCCGTTGAACACCACGCTCCCATGCCGAAGGATCGTCACCTTGTTGGACAGGGCCTTGACCTCGTTGAGCTTGTGGGAGATGAATATGATCGACAGCTCATCCTTCATACGTTTCAGCAGCAGGATTAGCTCATCGGTTTCCTGCGGAGTCAGCGCCGAAGTCGGTTCGTCCAGAATCAGGAATCTCGCGCCGAGGCAGAGCGTCTTGACCAGCTCCACCCGCTGTTGCTCCCCGACCGACAGCTGCCAGATATAGGCGTCGGGGTTCACTTTGAGTCCATAATGCTCCGAAACCTCGAAAACGCGGTCGCGTACCGTCTTCAGGTCGAGTTTGAACGGCTTCCAGGCCTGTTTGTACCCAAGGGCGACGTTTTCAGTGACAGTCATGTTCGGGACAAGCATGTATTGTTGGTGCACCATGCCCAGTCCCGCCGCGAAAGCGTCTTCAGGTCCACGGAAATGTACTTCCTCTCCGTTGATGAGTATCCTGCCCTCATCCTGCTGGTATAATCCCATGAGGATGTTCATCAACGTAGTCTTGCCGGCTCCGTTTTCACCGACTAGCGCAAGCACTTCTCCTTCTCCGACGTGGATGGAGATGTCGTCGCTGGCGAGTACGCCTGGAAATCGCTTGGTGATATGCTCCATGTCGAGCGAGCGAATCTTCTCTGCCATATTATACCGCTTAATACAAGCATTCCCGCCGAAAAGGCGGGAATGCCAGGTCGAACGAATACTGATTACAAGGTGGAATAGTCAACTTTGGACCAGTCGGCGAGGACGCCGGATTTGGCCCGGAACTGCGCGAGCGCGCTGTCGATGGCGGCGGCTACTCCGGGAGTCTTGTAGGCGGCGAGTTCAGGGTTGAACTCGAAAATGAAACCGTTGTTGTTGAAGTTCATCGGGATGCATTCGCCGCCCTTGACACCGGCTTCAAGCTTGTTGACCAGACCGACGATGACCGCCGCATAGTTGTACGCGGAAGCCGCGATACACTTCTTCTTGCCCTCTTCCGTGGAGAACTGGGCGATATCCTGTCCGACCCACATCGCATTGGGGGCTTCCGCGGTGGCGCGGAGAGCTCCGATCGCCTGCTGGGAAGCTCCTGTCAAAACGTCCGCACCGTTGCGAATCTGGCTGGTGGCGACTTCGCCGGCCTTTACGTAGTCGGAGAACGAACCGGTATGGGCGACCTGAATCTTGCAATTGGGGTTCACGGCCTTGGCGCCGAGAACGAAGCCACGGCAATACCTGGCAGCATCTCCACCGTCAACAGGCCCTACGACACCGACGATATTGCTTTTTGTGGTCAGTCCGGCGATCAATCCGGAAAGATACCCGGTCTCTTCGGATTCAGGCATGTAGGTAAATACGTTGGCTGGGCCGATTTCGGCGGAAGTACCGAACGCGAAGGAGACGTCGGGATATTCACCGGCCATTTCGAGAATCAAGTTCTTGTACTGGGCTCCATGGGCGATGATCAAATCATAACCGTCCGCGACATACTGGCGGGCGATGGAACCGGCGTCTACAGGAGGCATGTTCTCCGAATAGCTGTACTCAATCTTGCCGGGCATCTGAGCCTGCGCAGCGATGATACCATCATGCATCGCCTGACACCAGCCCTTGTCATCGATAGTATTCTCAATGATCAGCGCGACTTTCATGGCGTCTGATTTTGCGGTTGCGCCGGGCTCCTTCGCTCCGTTGGCGAACACAGTCCCACAGACCAGGGAGATGAGAAGGACGATTACGAGTAGTTTTTTCATTCCACGCTCCTTACCTTTGTGTGCTTTTGATTCTCTTATCCCCGCGATTCCTCAACAGGAAACGTATGGGAACCTGTTTGCAGTATAGGGGGATTTTATAGCTGGTGTCAAAGAAATTCTTGTGAATCAGTTGTACTTTCCAGTGTGCGATTTGAAGTAAACACTAGTTTTTTTGTTCAGTATTAATATGTCACGCAATATCAGCGATTGCTTTTGATGAAAAACTCAGCAACAAAAAAAATTCATTTTGTTGCAAAATATCACTTATCGCAACATTTCTATCGAGCCAGGGCGTATGCCGCAGGCATTGAGCGCCCCGTAATGCACCGCTTTTTTTATGGATTGTTGCAAATCATCGCCTTCCAACAGCGCGTCTACCAAACCAGCTGTGAATGCGTCTCCACAGCCTATCGTGTTGATTGCATTCACCTGTTCCGTCGGGGCGTTCCGTAGCTCCAGACCATCGTAGTACCATGCCGGATACGCCCCTCTGGTCAGAACCGTCCTTGTTCCATGCTGCTCGTATAGCCGTGCGGCCACAACCTCGACCAGCGGGCGCAGGTCCTCGTTGCCCTCCTGTTCCCGAACTTCCCGTTCAGGAAGAAATGTCGCTGAGAACTCGCTGAGGTTCGGTTTGATGATGTCCGGTCCGTATTGGAGAGACTCCCCTAGATCCCGGCCCTTTACGTCAAGGACGACGATTTTTCCCAGCCGTTTGGCTTGTTCGACCATCCTTGGATAGAGATTCTGGCTGTAGCCCGGCGCCCTGGTGCCGGTGAACACCACTGCCTGGCATCTGGGCAGCAGCTGTCCATACAATGAGAGGATCGCACTCTCCGTCCCCGGATGTACAGGATAAGGTTCCTGGACCAACTCCGTAACCGTACCATGTTCCTTATTGATGACGGTCGTGCAGGTCCTGATCTCACTGTCACTGTCGGCCCATGCGACCTCGACGCCGCTTTCACCGGTTAGCCGGAGCATTTCCGATACCCGCGCCCCGCCAAGATGGGTGAGCAACGTCGCGCTTCTGCCCGACTGCGCCAGTACGCGGGCTACGTTCATCCCTTTTCCCGACGCATCCAGATAATGCTCCGCGCTTCTGTTGACTTCCCCCTCCCAAAGATGGGGGAACACCATCGTCTGCTGGAACGTCGGGTTCAGGCACACGACAAGGACACCCGGCCGCGGCGCTTTGGATTGCTTGTTCATCATGGTCGGCCCTTGCTCAGACTTGAAGGTTCAACAGGATTTCCGTTCGTTCCAGCTTCAACTGCCGGAACTCCACCCCCGCTTGGGTGAACATCTTCTTGGACGCCTTTACATTGTCACTCTGCGCATACTTGTCCGAAAGGTAGACGACTTCCCTGATTCCCGACTGGATGATCGCTTTGGCGCATTCGTTGCAGGGGAACAACGCTACATACAGTTTGCATCCCTTGAGGTTGTGGCTGATGCTGTTGAGGATTGCGTTCAGCTCCGCATGGCAGACATACGGATATTTCGTGTCCAGCCAGTCGCCCTCGCGACCCCAGGGCAGTTCATCATCATTGCAGCCTGATGGGAAACCATTGTATCCGACGCCTACGATTTTCTTTTCCTGGTTGACGATGCATGCACCCACCTGGGTATTGGGGTCTTTGCTCCGAAGGGACGAAAGGATGGCGACGCCCATGAAGTATTCATCCCAAGAAATGTAGTCGTTTCTCTTTTGCATTGTGTTGCCTCCTTCTCGAATCGGACGCTGGTCCGGTATTCGTCAGTTCGTCATTTCATCCATATAATCGATGATGATATCGGTCAGTTCGCCCCGGATGGAACGGTACATCAGCAGACAATGGCGGGAATGCCTGTACGGTCCCATCTCCGTCTCTAGTTTTTTCCAGTTCCGGCTCCTGCACTCACGTTCTATGATCGCCTGGTTTTTGAACGGCACGGTTTTGTCATTATGGTCATGGATGGAGAACAGCGGGCAGGTGAGGGCGGGAAGCTCCTTCCTGATTGTCTTCAATGCGAAGACCAAGCTTAAACCTTGTCTGATGAACAATCCCCTGTAGCCTGTCCATTCTTCGTTGCCGTCCTCACCATCTGGATTGCCGCACTTCGTTCCCGCGCCGATGGCGGGGGTGAACAGGCCGACCGTCCGCATGATATACGTTCCCCAATTGGTGACTACGCCGTCTTTCAGCAGGCTGTTGTAGATCACCGGGGCCGCGATTGACACCAATGCGTCCGGCTCCAGTTTCGTACCGCTGAACTGTTCTCCGATTTTCAGCGTCATCGCGCCGCCCATCGAGGTCCCCAGCACGACCAGCCGCGGATACTTCTCACGCAGTTTCCTGTAGTAGTCGGAAAGATATCCGTACCATTGGGTGAACGATGTCTTTTCAAATACCTTCGGGTCAGTGCCGAAACCCGGCAGAAGCGGGACGTATACATCATATCCCGCATCGAATGCCCGATGGGCCGAGTAGGTGTAGACTCTCGGCGTGGAAGGGAAGCCATGGACCATCAGCACAGCCTTTTCTACGGGTTTCGTTTCATGGACGAGGACGATGGGTCTCGCCTCCGGGCAGAAACAACGCTCCGGCTCAGGCTGTATCGGCTCCGTATGCCTGTCGCGGTATCCGAGCAGACAGACATTCCAGAGGATGAAGTATATGATGGCTGCGACACCCAGGAGTATGATGATGGACATGCATCAACTATAGTCGAGAAACGGCGGGGGGACAAGTCCTCGGATGCATAGCATACACCCACAGGTCACCCTTATTTCCATTGAACGCACCTGAAAACGACTGGGAGGCCAGGGACTGAGGCATATTCCGCCGTTTGATACGCACCGTCCTTCATGTCCGCGGAGTATTCCATCCCCCGCAAACTGATACACCGCTACGGAAGAATGCGATACTTATGCCCGCGCCTTTGCCTGACGCGACGCCACCATAAAAAATACCCGCCTCCGAAAAGGCGGGTAGGGTAACTCTGAAACAAATTACATGAAAATCGCAACGGCGGGGCGGAAGAACTGCTCGACGCCGTTGACCAGCACCGGCCACAGGGGCTCCATGTACGGCACGACCGCGAGCATCACGCCCGCCGCGACCGCGCTGCCGATGACTCCGGCCACGTTCGGCCCCATGGCGTGCATCAGCAGGAAGTTCTGCGGGTCCGCCTCCTGGCCGACCTTGCTCGACACGCGCGCGGCCATCGGCACGGCCGACACTCCGGCGCTTCCAATCAGCGGGTTGATCGGGTGCTTCGGGTCAATCTTGTTCATCAGCTTGGCGATCAGTACGCCAGCTGCCGTACCCAAGGCAAACGCGATCATTCCCAACGCCAGGATGCCCAGTGTGTTCAGGTTCAGGAACTTCGCGGCCTCCATCTTCGAGCCTACCGACAGGCCGAGGAAGATTGTGACGGTGTTCATCAACGCATTCTGGGCGGTGTCGGACAGACGGTTCGTACAGCCGCATTCCTTCAGCAGGTTGCCGAACATCAACGCGCCGATCAGCGGAGTGGCGGAGGGGAGCAGCAAGGCGCATACGGTCAGTACCGACAGCGGGAAGATGATCCTCTCAACCTTGGATACCGGGCGCAGCTGCTGCATCCTGATCATCCGCTCTTCCTTGGTCGTCAGCAGCTTCATGATAGGCGGCTGGATGATCGGTACGAGAGCCATGTACGAGTACGCAGCTACCGCGATCGAGCCAAGCAGCTCAGGCGCAAGACGGCTGGTCACGTAGATCGCCGTCGGCCCGTCCGCGCCCCCGATGATCCCGATCGACGCTGCCGCGTGCAGGTCGAAGTTGATGCCGGGGATGAAGCTCAGCAGCAGCGCGCCGATCAGCGCGATGAAGATGCCGAACTGTGCGGCGGCGCCCATCAGCAACGTCTTCGGGTTCGCTATCAGCGGCCCGAAGTCAGTCATGCCACCTACTCCGACAAAGATTAGGATCGGGAACAGCCCCGACTCGATGCCCATGTCGTACAACTGCTTGATGAACCCCGCGTCTCCACTGATAGGATCCACGCCGGCGATATATGCGAACGGGATGTTCGACAGGATGCACCCCATGGCGATCGGCACCAGCAGCAGCGGCTCGAACCCCTTCTTGATCGCCAGGTACAACAGCACGAACCCAACGAGGATCATTACCAGGTTTCCCCAGCCCCCGGACTGCAGGAACCCGAGGATTCCTGTAGTCTTCCACAATTCATTCAATGCTTCCGCAATCATAGTCTTTCAGCTCCTTCTCAGCCGATCACGACCAGGGCGTCGTCGGCGTTCAGCTGCTGCCCCTGGGTCACGCAGATCTGCGCCACGGTGCCGTCGCATGGGGAATATATCTCGTTCTCCATCTTCATGGCCTCCATGACCAGCAGAAGCTGGTTTTTCTTCACCACATCGCCGACCTTGACTTCGGTGCGGAGAATCAGGCCCGGCATCGGAGCCTTGACTGTCGTCCCGCCAACGGGAACCGCGGCAGGTGCCGGGGCCGGAGCCGCCACAGGTGCGGCGACCGGTGCCGGAGCGGGAGTCGCGACAGAGGCGGGCGCAGCGGTTCCACCGATTACGATAAGTACATCGTCGGCGTTCAACTGCTGGCCTTGGGCGACCTTGATCGCACTGACGACACCATCGCAAGGAGCGAATACTTCATTCTCCATCTTCATGGCTTCCATGACGAGGAGCACTTGGTTCTTTTTCACCACATCGCCGACCTTGACTTCGGTGCGGAGGATCAGGCCCGGCATCGGAGCCTTGACTTCGACGGCGGTCGTGGAAGCGGCGGCTACGGGCGCGGCCGCGACAGGAGCCGCTACCGCGGTCAGTCCGTCCTTGACGGAAAGCGGATATGCGACACCGTTGACAATCGCCTTGTCAGCCTCAAGCTTGACGCCATAGGCGTTGCCATTGACGGTAACTGTGTATTCGCCGGCCTTCTTCGCTGCTTCGGCGGCGGGATCCTTTTTACGGACGCCATTGACTTTTGACTTTCCTGTCAGATAGAGAATGCCCTTCTCTTTGCAGGAAGCGGCTATGAAGATGTTCTCTTCGGTGACGGGGACGCCAGCTTCTTCGAGCATGGCAACCGCGGCCTTGCGTCCCTTCTTTGGGTCGGCGTCGTTGATGTCGACTACCTTTTTAGTGGTAGGCTCAAGCTTCAGCTGCTCAGCGGCGGCCTTGACGACTTCCGGATCGGGCGCGACGGGCGTCTTGCCAAAATAGCCGAGAACCATCTTGCCGTATCCTTCCGCGATTTTCTTCCACTTGCCGAACATGACGTTGTTGAACGCCTGCTGGAAATAGAACTGGGAAACAGGAGTGACGGAAGTTCCAAAGCCGCCCTTTTCAACGGTCTCGCCCATGGCTTCGACGATCAAGGGGTACTTGTCCATCAGGCCGTTGTCGCGAAGCATCTGGGTATTCGCGGTAAGGGCGCCGCCGGGAAGCGGGAAGAACGGAATGTTCGGGTTGACCATGGTGGCCTCGGGAGGCAGGAAGTAGTCCTTCATGCACTCTTCGAATACACGTTCGGCTTCCTGAACCTTCTGGATGTCGATGTCAAGATCCCAGTCAGTGCCACGCAACGCATGCCACATGGTGATGATATCGGGCTGGCAGGTACCGCCGGAGCAGGGGCTCATGGAGAGGTCCACCTGGTTGGCGCCGGCTTCGAGCGCCCTCATGTACTGCTGGATGGATACACCGGCGGTCTCATGGGAATGGAAGACGATGTTCATGTCCGGGCCGAGCATTTTGCGGGCGCGCTTGATGGTCTCGTAGACGACGGCGGGGGTGGAAGTCCCGGAAGCATCCTTGAAGCAGACCGATTCAAACGGAATGCCAGCGTCAAGGATCTGGCGGAGAACACCCTCGTAGAAGGCTGGGTCATGAGCGCCTTTTGCGTTCGGGGGAAGCGCCATCATGGTGACGGTGACCTCGTGGCGAAGACCGGCGTCGTGAATTGCCTTTCCGCTGTCGATCAGGTTGTTGACGTCGTTGAGTGCGTCGAAGTTTCGGATGGTAGAGATGCCATGCTTGGCGAACATCTGCGCATGAAGCGTGATGATGTCACGGGGCTGGGAGTCGAGGCCTACTACGTTGACGCCACGGGAGAGCGTCTGGAGGTCGGCGTCCGGGCCGGCGACTTCGCGAAACTCATCCATCATCTGGAAGGCGTCTTCGTTGCTATAGAAATACAGAGCCTGGAAACGGGCGCCGCCGCCAGCCTCGAAATGCTTGATTCCCGCTTCTTTCGCCGCGGCGACCGCCGGCATGAAATCCTTGGTGAATACACGTGCGCCATATACGGACTGGAAGCCGTCACGGAACGCAGTACACATGAACTTTACTTTCTTTTTCATGGAAAACCTCTGGTGTTATTTTTTTGACTGTGCGACAGCAGCGACTATTGCGGCTGCGACTTCTGCATCGGCTGAAGCGGATGCGGGTGTCGCCGCGACTGCGACTGGTTTTGCAACCGGAGCTGGTGCTTTTGCGGGAGAGACTTTTTTGATTATCGCGGACATCGCTTTAATCACAAAGACTAGGATAACAAGAAACACGAATACGGTGCCCATGCCGAGCAAAAGCAGGCTCAGCCCGTTTTGCAGCTGATCAAGCAACATATCGCTAGGTAGTTGTGGTAATGATCCCATACAAACTCCTTTATATGATCACGACGGCATACCGCCGACGGGAAAATCGTTCCAACCTACTATATAGATAAATATCTATCATTTCAAGTCGAAAAATAGAAAAACCGGAGAACGATACGAAGTATGTCCTAAACTTCGGAACAAATTGTTATATCGATATTTAGCTTATGTTTTTTAACGGTCCGTTAACAATTTTCACTGGCTTGACAAGTCCTTTTGCCGTGTACCCGGGAACGACTCCCGGACGCCTGTCGCAAGCATGCTTCCCGTCCTGTCTACGAATACGGATGGCGGATGATTTCTGCATCACCCGTGAGACGCCGTCGGCTGACCCTCCCCGCTGTGCGGTGGATTTGACGGCGGAGCTGCCATCATCACCCGTGAAAGAACGTTTCGTCCCCTTGCTTGTTTGCATGCGATGCCGTATCTTTGTGGGGAATGATTCCACGTCTCGCAGACGACTGCTGAAACATCTGTCGGCGAGGCGGAGGATTAGATGATAGGAGTGTGATGTTTCATGAATGAAGGAATCGATTTTGAAGCACAGATAGCTCAGGATAAGAAAATCCGTGAACATATGGACAGGATTGGTCGCAAGATACTGATCATGAGCGGCAAGGGGGGAGTGGGCAAGACCACCGTGACCGTGAATCTGGCCAATGCGCTGGTGGCCGCCGGCTGTACCGTCGGGATTCTGGATACGGATCTCCATGGACCCAACGTTGCGAAGATGCTTGGATGCGAGGACGGTCGTCTTGATAGTTACGACGGTGTCACTTTCATTCCCGTCGAGGCCCGTCCCGGTCTCAAGGTCGTGAGCCTTTCCTTTGCTATTCCTGATCCCGATGCCCCGATTGTCTGGCGCGGCCCCATGAAAATGTCTGCGATTCGGCAGTTTCTCGCCGATGTTGACTGGGGTACGTTGGACTACCTGCTGATTGATTCCCCTCCGGGGACGGGCGACGAGCAACTGACCGTCTGCCAAAGCATTCCCGAAATGACTGGTTCGATTATCGTGACGACTCCTCAGGCCGTAGCGGTGTTGGATGCCCGCAGGAGCGTCAACTTCTCCCGCAAGCTCGGTGTCGCGATTCTTGGTGTCGTTGAAAACATGAGCGGTCTGTTCTGTCCCGAATGCGGTGCTGAAATTCCAGTTTTCGGTATCGGCGGGGGGAAAAAGATGGCGGAAGAGATGCATGTTCCGTTCCTTGGGCGGATTCCGCTGGAGGTACCGTTGCGCGAAGCCGAGGACGACGGCACATCATGGGGTGCGACAGCCCCCGACAGCTCGTCCGCCAAGGCGTTTCGGGACATCGCGCTGATCATCAACGAAGGAACTGCGTGTAGCTCCGCCCGCGATACTTCCTTCGCTGGCGCAAGCGGGTGCAAGCCGTCCGCCTGCGCCTCCTGCACGAGCGATTGCGCTTCCCGCAAGAGTTGAGATTGTCGGCTGAAAAGGGATATGCCATGGACGAATTCACCAAAGGGGATGTACAGGATCTCGACCACCTTGTCTGGAGAACCTCCGGGCGGGAAAAAGTGTGGAAAGGCCCTATCTTCGATGTATGTAGGGTTCACCGTTGTTCAACTGACGGCAGGGAAGGGGATTTCATCGAAGTCGAGTCTCCCGACTGGGTTACGGTGATTCCCTGGTTCAGGGACGGAAAGGGCGTTCCCCGTTTCATCATGGTGCAGCAATATCGCCATGGCTCCAATTCTGTGACGCGGGAATTTCCCGCCGGGCTGATCGACCATGGAGAAACCGCGGAGCAGGCCGCATTGCGGGAATTGCTCGAAGAAACGGGTTCTCACGCCGGCAGGATGACTTGTTTGGGAAGGGTGTCTCCGAATTCAGCGTTCATGACCAACCGTTCAAACTTTTTCCTGGTGGAGGATTTAAAGGCGGTCCAAGGGCAGTGCTTGGATGCCAACGAACAGTTGGACGTACTGACGGTCCCCGTCTCCGAGGCGATCTCTGACATGGGAACCGGCCTGTATGACAACGGTATCATGATGATGGCGTTGGGGTTCTTCTTGCGTGAATCCCTGTCCCGTCCTGAATTGGTTCGATAATTTCTTTGCTTGCTCCTGTAGCCGGGCGTATGGGCTTTCCAGGAAGACGTTCGTAACATATGCGCCGATCCATTGTTTGACTATAGACGGGTTTCGGGATTCCTGTTCATATTTGGTGTGTACAGGTGTTTGCCGGAACCTTTTTGTTCTGTTGATGCGGAATCGGATTATTCTCTATGGGGGGATGAATATGTTCGTGTCGGTCCGTTGCGATATGTGAGCGGATGCGGAGACGATGTACCGGTCGCAAAGACCGAGAAGAGGTCTGAAGTAGGTTGTTGTGGATACAAGGAACAACAAAGCGAGCATATCTGTGATATGTGAGTGACGGAGCGACACACCCCGGCGGGAGGCGAATGCATGGAGCGTTCCGCCGAAACAGGGTGAGAGCGAAGCGAGTAGCCGCAGCAAGATAAGAGAAGAAAAAAAGGTGCGAAGGAGATTATAGTATGAGACATCGCATAACCACCATTTCATTTCTGACCATCCTGGCCGTCGCATTCCTGACCTTGGCTGGATGCGCTACCGTTCCGCAGCGGCCTGCTGTGGAAGATCCCGTTATTCGAACCATTTCAGTGTCCGGCACTGGTACGGTAAAAATTACTCCCGATATCGCGACGTTCACGGTCGGCATATCGGAGACCGCCCAGACTACCGCGGTAGCCCGGCAGTTGGTGAACGTGAAGATGAACCAGATTCTCGACATCCTCAAGAAAAGCGGGATCGAGGCGAAGGACATGGCCACCAACTATCTGACGCTCCGTCCCGAATACGTGTGGACCGACGGCAAGCAGGAGCTTACCGGACAGCGGGCGAGCCAGCAGGTTTCCGTAACGCTCCGCGGTCTGGACAAGGATTCCAAGAAACTTTCCTCCTTGGTCGATCAGCTTGGTGTAGTGACAGGAATTGAGTTCTCGTCTGTCCAGTTCGACCGACAGGACAAGAGCCAGGCGTATGACGAAGCGCGTGAACTGGCCGTCAGAAAGGCCATGGACAAGGCTGGCGTCTATGCCGGAAGTTCAGGAATGACGGTCGGAACACCTCTGTCGATTAGTGAACAGAATGACGTTTCGTACTCCTATGCCCGCAACGCCTTGGCCGTCCCCAAAGCCGCCATGATGGAAGCGTCAGGTTCAGCCGACTATGCGTCGGAGCTTCCTACTGGGGAACTGGAAATATCCTGTACCGTCTACATGTTGTTTGAAATGGAGTAGCCGTGGACAATGAAGCACTACAATATATTCCTCTTCCCGCATCGCTTGTGGATGCGTTGTCCTCAAATGCCTTGTGGATTTCCATGCCGGTGGAGGGAACGTAGTGCTTTTACGTATACCTCATAGTACAGGTGTATGCCGTAGGTTTGTCATAACCTATATTATAATATAGTAAGTAAATCAAAAAAAACATGTGTCCGTAGAAGGTATGTCAAAAGATATCTTGTTATATTCTATAGTAATGCATATTTTATGACATTTTTTTTGTAAACAATCGCCAAAAAGACTTAACATAAGTCATGAATCCTGTTATACTCATAGAGTCTGTGACATGGAAATTTGCAGGACTTATCCAACCCTGCTTCCCTTAGTTTCCTGCTCAGATGCTTTGTCGTCGTTGTTTCCCCCTCAATACTGAGGAGACGCCACAAAGCCATCCCCCGCTTCTCAAAGCGGAACACCTTCATGAGTGCAAGCATGGAGGTGTTTTTTTATATGCATGATGGCAAGTTGTTGAACAAGCCAATACGTTTTTTAAACTAGCGACGATATGTTGCACTCATAGAGGCAGACAGCGCCTATTGAATTGTTTCGTTTTCATTTACTTTCACTTTTTCCCGGCTTCTTCCTGAGCTTGAGATCAACACCCCGTTTTCCCGCCATCTCCTGAATCAACCGGGCAGCGACCGCCGCCCGTTCTTTGAGCGACGGCTCTTCGTCCAACGTTGTGAGTTCAGTGCCAAGGCTGTCCATTACCGTCTTGAGATCATTGAGTTCCAGAAGATTGACTGCCTGGCAGAACAAGGTCTTTCGCCTGCCATCGTTGCATCCGTCCAACAACTGATGTAGGATTTTAACTTTCTCGTCCAGTTCTGCGCGATAGGCATCCATCCCAAACCGCCTTGCCTGCTCCAAATCCCTCATGTGGTTACGGGTGGAAATGAACGAATCATATTCCCCCGCGTCCTTGTATCGGTCGCAGGGGAATTCATCACATTCAAAACAATATTCAATGCCGCCATGCTGTCGGCTGCAACGGGCTATGGCGCAGGCTTGATTCCCCGGCCCGCCGCCGCAGCCGGGACAGTAACCGCCCAGATGCAACTGGCAGAGGGCGCAGTTCAGTCCGCAGAGGGAGAACATCGGATAGGTTCGGTAGAATCCTTCCATGGAGACCGCCTTGAAAATTTCTGTTAGGAGAAAACCGTCTGGAGGTAGTCGTTGAGGCTGTCCCCTTCAAACATCAGCCGATAGAGGGCCTGCACCATCGGGAAACGTTCGGCCACCTGCTGCTCGCGGGTAAGCTCTCCCATCAGCTTGATAGTCCGGTAGCCCTCGATTACCGTACTGGAACCGTTCTGGTCGCAGGAAAAACCCTTGCCCATCAGCATGCCGAGAGTTCTGTTCCTGGAGAGGTCGTTCAGCGAGGTCAGACCCAAGTCCCCAAGACCGCAATAGCCGAAGATCGTTGTCTGCTCGCATCTGAACAGCTTGAGGAACCGGCGCATCTCGTTCACCGCCTTGGTGTAGACCATGAAGTCCACATTGGGCGAATTGTATCTGCCTGACACAAGACCGATGGCAATCGCGTACATGTTCTTCAGTACGCTCATCAGCTCCACCCCCCGGATATCCTTCGTATAGTCGAGGTATATGCCGGTATCAGGCAGAACCCGTTCTTTGAACTCCTGGAAGTCCTCCTTCCTCCCTCCGAACGTGAAGGACGAAGGAAAACCGTTGATTACCTCGATGGCGAACGTCGGTCCCTTCATGCTGGCCGTCCGCTCAAACGGAATCTTCTCAGTAATGAACGCCCCGTCGTCGCTCATCCCCTTTGCGAGGTTGATGACCATGCAGCCATTTTTCGTCATGGACCGGATTTCCTCGCTGAACGGCACAATCGCCTTGGACGGTATCACCAGCAGAATGTAGTCGGCCTCGGCAAATACCGCCTTGTCCCCCGCAGCGACGATGGAGGCGTTGAGGAAACGGGTGGGGAAGTACTTCGTATTCTTGTGATTCTGGTTGATGTCCAGCACCACGTCTTCCTCTATTGTATAGAGGATTACCCTGTTGTGTCTGTTCCACGCCAGCCTTTCAGCGACGGCGGTACCGAATACCCCCGCGCCCGCTACTACGACCGTATGTGTATCTGAATTCTGCATCATTATTGCGTCCACTCCTGTTTTCTTTTGATTTTCGTATCCAAGCTTGCGTGTTTTATGCTTTTTCCACGGACGAAGGAAGCACCATGGTTCTGTGTGCTATCCCCGCCTCCTTGAATACCGGCTCGCCGTCATCGACGAATCCTAGCTTTCTATAAAAGCCCTCGCTCGCCACCTGCGCGTGCAAATATATTCTGGCCGTTTCATCCTGCGATCTGACATACTGTATCGCGGCCTCGACGAGTCGTCGTCCATACCCCTTGCAATGATACTCCGGCAGAACGGCGATTCTCTCCAGCTTCACGCCCTCTTCCATCCGCCTATATCGTAATGTACCCACTGGTGATGATTTTTCCAACAACAGCAGATGTCCACAGGAAAACTCCCGTCCGTCCCGCTCAATGTCCCGCGGCACCCCTTGTCCGACGATGAACACGATCCGCCTGATCTCCAGACAATCGTCTACCATCTTGATTTCTTCTTTGGATGGCGCGCTGTTCGAACTTGGCGGTATGATGAATATGGGCATGGGGGAACTATAGTCTGCTTCGCCTCTTCAATCAAGGACTATTCGGATCATGCCGTTCGAGCGGCGTTATGCTCGTAGGGCCGTACTTGCAGTACCGTCCCCCCTCTGCGGCCTCGTTCTGCAAGCCCCCCCCGCCAAAACATGACTGAAAATCTACAATGTTTATAATTGATTGTGATATAATAAATAACTTGATTTTATCGCCAGAGAGTTCATTGCTAGTTGGTTGCCACTTCATTACTAGTTGGTGGTAAGTTCATTGCTAGTTGGTGGTAAGTTCATTACCGCTTGCTGGAACGTTCATGACAGTTGCCGTCAGTGCCATAGGTCTGTTGTTGTAAGGATGGTAGATACTAGGTTTCAGGCCACCCTGTACTTTTCAGATTCTCGTTCGTGTTGTATGCTTGTATACTGTTCAGAGAAATGGGGGAGGTGTCGTACCATGGATGTCATCATCGTCGGAAACGGAATCGCGGGAATCACTGTAGCTCAGGAACTTGCCGCTCGAAAGCCTGATGCAGCGATTACTATCGTCGCCGCGGAGGAATATCCGTTCTACAGCCGTATCAAGCTGCCCGAAGTCGTGGCTGGACACATCGAACCCGCCGCTACCGTGATGTATCAGCAGCCGTGGTATGACCAACGGAACCTTCAGGTGCGATGTGCGACGCGGGCGGTGTCCATTGACCGGAAAACAAAGCGCGTCGAGCTTTCCGATGGTTCTACGCTTGCCTATGACACCCTGGTCCTCGCGACCGGCAGTCAGCCCAATTCGTTGCGGATTTCCGGCTCCGGTCTGGCCGGAATTCATGTTTTGCGCACCTTGGATGACGCAAAGGCCCTCCGGGCTGACTTGATCGCCCATGCCGACGAACCTGTGGCTGTAATCGGTGGAGGCCTGCTCGGTCTGGAAGCCGCGGTCGGGAGCAAGGCGTGTGTCAATCCGCCCGTGCAGGTCCTTGAGTGCGCTCCGTACCTTCTTTCCCGACAGCTCGACGAAAAGGCCGCCGCATTGCTTGTGCGGCATTTGGGGACGCTGGGGCTGGAGATAGTCACCTCCGCGTCGACGGTCGGGTTCATCGACGGGGGAGATGGCCGTGTAGGAGGAATCAAGCTGGCTGATGGTCGGACTATTGTAGCGGGAACCGTACTCCAGTCGTTGGGGGTGACTCCCGACACACTGCTGGCAAGATCCTGTGGCCTTGCCGTGGAGCGGGGTATTGTTGTGGATTCACAGCTACGGACCAGCGATCCGTTCATCTTCGCCGTAGGTGACTGCGCCGAGTTTGAAAAACGTTGCTGGGGCATCGTACCCGCCGCTTTGGAGCAAGGGCAGACGGCGGCCAAGGTAATCGCTGGTGAAAACGTCGCATATGCCAATACCGTGCCATCGACCATGCTGAAAATCGCCGGCATAGAGGCGGCGAGCCTCGGGAAAATTTCCTTGACCGATGAAGAACGAGCTTCCGGGCATTGGACGACGGAAAGTCATTGCGTAGGCAACCGTTATGAGAGCTTCATCCTTCAAGACAGTGTTCTCAGAGGAGCGATATTGTTCGGTTCAAAAGCCCACATGGGGCAGGTGAGGAAGCTCGTCGGGCAACCGATGGATCAGGCTACGCTGGAACAGTTGCTCGGCTTCTAATCGATTATGCCGTACAGTTGCCTGCACAGCCATCTACCTCGTTCGGTTTTGAATATTCTGTCGTAGACGGCCTGAATGGCGTCCTTTGTATAGTTTCCCTCGTAGATGTTTACCAGAAAGTCGGCTTCGACGAGGATCTGATAGTCGAGGCCCTCTATATCCTTGTATGTGTGATGATGTCCCACCAAGTAGCAGACCCGGTCGATCAACGTCTGCCCATAACCGACCGAAGTTAACATCGCATTTGCGAGGGCGGGACCTTCCTGTTCCTGGAGTTTTCCGTTGCAGTCACCGAATTTTTGTTCCGCGACCTTGATTCCGATGTCATGGACGATTGCGGCGACATCAAGGATCTCCAGCAGGTTCGGACTCAACGCTTCCGCTTTCCCAATGATATCCGCAAAAGCCCTGACCTTCAGGAAATGCTGGATGCGTCCGGGATCCTCCTCATAGTATGCGATCATGTTTTCCAGTAATCTGTCTGTTCTTTCCATGCCCTCCCCCTTCTTCTCGTTCAAAGGCCGTTATACTGTCGTTCGCGCAAAGCCGTACGCCGGTACTGTCTTTGCTTGTCTCTTTGTCCAACACCTTTGCCTTGTAAATGTTTTCATATGGTCTGTTTGAGTTCAAACCGGCCTTTGTCGAAATCCAGCAATCCTTCATCCCTCATCCGTCCAAGTTCCGTCGTCATGGCGCTTCTGTCTATCGCCAGATATTCCGCCAACTGCGTTCGGTTGAACGGAATTTCGAAGTTCGGGTTTCCGCTTCGCAGGGCTTGGGATGACAGGTAGGACAGCAGCTTCTCCCTTGTGGAACGCTTGCTCAGATGCTCTATCTTCTGTGTCAGCATCAGTGTCTTCCCTGTGATGATTTTCAGCAGGTTCCGTATCAGCGCGGTATGAAAGGCACAGGAAGTCGGGCATGTCTGCGCAATCTTCCCACTGTTGAAGAACATCACCCGTACCGGCTCCATGGCTATGACGCTCACCTCAAGGGGCGTCCCCGTCAGGGCATAGGCTTCGCCAAACAGCTCACAGGGACCGATATGCGCCATGATGCTCCTGTTCCCCCAGAAATCCTCCTTGACGATATGCACGTTGCCGAACAGCACCAGCCCGATGGAGCTGATTCTATTCCCCATCCTATGGATATACTGGTTTTTGTCATACTCCTTGACCGTTGCCGACATGCAGTTGACCATCGAGGCGATTTCTTGCGCCGAGAGCCCCTGAAAGAGCGGGCTGTCCTGCAATGTCGAAAGATACGGGGTGATGTTCATCGTACAAACCCTCCAAATGTTGTAAAAACAACAGACGGGATGTGGTGATGTTCTTACTATATAGATGTATTCGGGAGGAATCAACGATGAAAAGAAAGATTATCAAGATAGACGAATTGAAATGCAACGGATGCGGCGCTTGCGCCAAGGCCTGCCACGAAGGTGCCATCGGCATGATTGACGGCAAGGCGAAACTATTGCGCGAGGATTACTGCGATGGGCTGGGGGACTGTCTGCCAGCCTGTCCTACCGGAGCCATCACGTTCGAGGAGCGTGACGCCGCGGCCTACGACGAACAGGCCGTCAACGCTGCGAAAGCCCGTCAGCAAGAGCAGGGCCGTCCGGTTCATTTCGGTTGTCCCGGAATGAACGCCAAACAGATTGTCCGTGAACATGAAACTTTCTCCAACGCTCCGGGCGAGGTGTCCAGTGAGCTTTTCCAGTGGCCTGTACAAATCAAGCTGGCAAATGTGAACGCACCCTGTTTCAACGGTGCGCACCTATTGGTTGCGGCGGACTGTACCGCTTACGCTTATGGTGATTTCCACAGAAAATTCATCCGCGACCGCATCACTCTGATTGGTTGTCCCAAGCTGGACGAGGGCGACTATTCCGAAAAACTGACGGCGATCATCAAACAAAACGACATCAAGAGCGTCACCATCGTGCGGATGGAAGTTCCCTGCTGCGGCGGTATCGAACAGGCGGTGAAGAACGCATTGCAAGCCAGCGGTAAATTCATCCCCTGGCGTGTCGTGGTCATTTCGACCGACGGCCGGATTCTGGAGGACTGAGGGGTGACGCGATGCCCGAGGTGGCAACGGTCTGGGATGAAATTCAGAGCGAACACCCATCAAGCTCGGCGCGAACACTCAGCAAGCCCAGAACGAACACCGAGCAATCACCAATCGAACCTAGAGCAAACCTTTCTTTACTCTAGGTTTTTGGGTGAACCCGGCTTCCTGTCAGTCCCTTGCTACTGGTCTTTCTCGACTCTGCTGATGTAATAGAGCCTGGAACCGAAGTCCCCCAACACACGGGTCTGGGCGTCGAACCCCGTACCGCCGAACTGTTGGCTGAGACGTATGCCGCCGTAGGCCAACATATCTCCTGGAACAGAATAATGCTCTATCTCGCTATCAAGCGAGTATTTCTGGCTCACAAGCTGCTGAAGGAAACCATCGTTCTTCATCTTGACCGGACTGTTCCGATTGATCAGGTCTCCGAACATCTTGATGCTCACCTTCTGCTTGCGGGGCATTACCTCGTAGTCATAGGCGGGATTCGCGACGGGGACTTTCAGGATATCGCAGCCAGGATTCGGTTGGTTGAGCTTTTGCGCCCAAAGGACCAGCATCTCGCTTCGGTCCGGTGTCGCCGCCACCCATATGACCTCGTTCGTATCTCCTGAAGCAGGGACGATTCTAAAGAACTCGCCATATTGCAAGATTGTCCGATGGGTCTTGTAGAATGCGATCTGATCCTTTATCGCCTCCTTCTGCTGGTCATCGAGACGGGTAATGTCAAGCTCATAGCCAAGAACCCCGAACGCCGCGATGTTGAAACGGCTTTCGATATCGCTCTTTCGAAGGGTCTGGTGGTTGGGCGACGCCGAGACATGGGCCCCCATGGTGGACAGCGGATAGCCGCAGCTCGTGCCTTCCTGGATGTACATCCTGCACAGGACGTCGGTATTGTCGCTGGTCCAGGTCTGCGGCATGAAGCAGAGCATGCCCAGGTCGAACCGGTTGCCCCCGGAGGCGCAGGACTCGAACAACATGTCGGGAAACAGCTGCGTCAGCTTGTCCAGTACCTCATACAGCCCCAGCACGTACCGGTGGAGGAACTCCCCGTGGTTGCGGATTTCCCTGTTGTGGCTGAACAAATCGCTGAATACCCTGTTCATGTCCCACTTCACATAATCGACTCTCGCAAGGTGCCAAATATCGGATAAGGACGTCACCAGATAGTTTCGGACATCCTCCCTCGTCAGGTCGAGGATAAACTGGTTCCGTCCAGGCGACGGCATCCTGCCGGGAATGGCGATCATCCATTCGGGATGGGCGCGGTACAGGTCGCTTTCCACGCTGATCATCTCCGGCTCTACCCATAGCCCGAACAGCAGTCCCATCCTGTGTATCTTCTTGGACAGGTCGGCGATTCCCGACGGAAGCTTCTTCGTGTTGACCGTCCAGTCCCCCAGGCTCGTAGTATCATCTTCGCGACTACCGAACCAACCGTCGTCAAGGACGAACAGCTCCGCGCCGAGAGCTGCCGCTTCTTGGGCGAGGTCGAGCAGCTTGGATTCGGAAAAATTGAAATAGGTAGCCTCCCAGTTGTTCACCAATACTGGTCTCAGCCTGTTCTTCCACGTACCTCTGACCACATGCTCATTGACGAACTTGTGAAAGTGCCTGCTCGCGCCGTTGAGTCCTTCCGCAGAATATGTCAGTACCGCCTCCGGAGTTTGGAACCGCTCATTGCTGCTTAGTTTCCAACAGAACGTCGCCGGATTGATGCCCGTCATCAATCGCACCTTGCCATAGGGGGAAGCTTCCACCAGTTCCCGATGGTTGCCACTGTAGACCAGATTGCAGCCGATGCATTCCCCCCTGGATTCCGAAGTCGACGGCCTGCGGAGGAACACGCAGCTGTTGTGGACGGCGCCGCTGACGCCGGTCTTGCTGTCGTTGACCATGATTCCCGGAGTGAGCGGCCGTTCGTTGCGATACCGTTCCCGCGCCCAAGTACCGTCGAACGTGACGAAGTTCCAGTCGCTTTCCGGCAGATCGAGCTGGAGACTGGCCAGATTCCTGATCGTCACGATATCCTGCCCGTCGTTATAAAGGGTCGCGCGACGGGTAATGACATCACAATCCTCAAAAACCGTATAGATAAGCTGGAGCCGCAACGGCAGTAGCTTTTCCTTCAGGACCACCTCCAAAGTGGTGCATGTATCCTTCGTCCCATAGGAAGCGGGGATGCCTGAAAACGTCCGGGGCTTACCGGGTATGATCCGATATTCCTTGTAGATGAAGTCGCAGGTCTGCAAGCCAGGACCGTATTCAATGACTATGGAACTTTCGCGATAGTCCCCTTTGCCTGGCGTCGAACATTCCAGGCACAAGTTGTCGAGAAACAGCGTTGGATGGAGGCTGTCATAGGCCGTCCCGTTGCCGATCGGCAACGTATGCTTGTCGATTAAGGTATCGATGGAGGAGGTATCGCGCAATTTCCGCCCATAGTAGAGGTGTTCGAGGTGTCCGGTTTCCTCGACCCTGAAAAGGTAGGTCGTGGTCCGGGTGCCCAGGGTGAATATCCCGTTTTGTTCTCGTATCATATGTGTTTCCTCCTCCAAAGCCCTGTTCCCGGCCGAATCCAGTACGACTTCGCTTCGGTACGGACCTCTCGATGCCCCTCCCTTAAAATGCGTTTCCCGCACTTTTGAAAGGCATGCTCACGCCACACTATTGGAACATAACTCCGCTTCCATTGTTTTGCACATGAATTCAGACGCCGACCACCTTTACAGGCCGGTGGATATCTGATACCAGTAGTATACTGTGGTCTGCTGGATTTGACAGCATCTTTAATGTAAAAAATATGCCGGGACGGGCAAAAGGCTGCGTCCCGGGGACTCTTTAGGAAAATCTTAAGGAAGCCCTGGAACCCGGCGGGAGGGTTACGGTCCATGGACATACGTCGGATACCTCTTTGGGAAGGGCGCGGCGCGACCGTTCTTACCAACGACCTGATACGGGTGGTCGTCGAGGACCAGGGCGCCATGGCGCTGGAACTCAGTACGGAGCGTCCCTCTGGTGGACGGGTCAACGCTCATGCGATCCCTTGGTTCCGGGGGATGGGAACATCCGTCTATAGCGACGAAAACCGCGATTTCTGGCGAAATAATTCATTGCTGTACCAGAAGGCCGGAAGCTATTTCTGTTTTCCAAACTTTGGGGCTGCCTGTCAGGAGGGCTCTGTATTCCATGAATCGGACGGCTATTCCGCCAACGGCTATTGGATGGTGGAGCGATATGGTACTGATTCAACGTTCGGCGGGGCCTGGATGCTCTCGTCATTGACCAGCCGTGAAGCCGGAAACCGCTGGACCATCAAGAAAGTGGACATGCTGTTGCCGGGACATCCCGTTTTGTATACCGGTTGCACGGTTACCAACAACGGCGACGCTCCGTTGCATGCGGATGCCGCATGGCGCAACACCCTTGGTTCTCCATTTCTAGAATCGGGCTGCCTGCTCAATTCCTCAGCCGGGCAATGGATGTCCTGTGACCAGTCTCTGAACGGCGTCAATGGACGGATTATCGCCAATGCCTTGTTTGATGACTTGCGAAAGGCTCCGTTGAAAAGCGGAGGGACGGTGGACCTGACACAGATTACGGGCATGACCGGAAGTACCGATTTTCTTGCCGGGGCGATTCCAGCGACTTCCCGCCTTGGCTGGAACAGTGTGATTAATCCTCGTCAGCAGCTTCTTTACTTTACCTTCTTTCCCGGTCCCGCGGCGTTGGAAGCTGGGGACATACCGCTTAATTTCAATTATCTCCTTATGGACTATGGCGGTCGCCAGCTCACCCCTTGGACCCTGTACGATGGTGGAACGAGCCAAATATTCAACCTGGGTTGCGGTTCGGGTACAAGTTTTTTGGAAGAGGGTGTTGTTCGCTCTATCCAGAGGCAAACCTTGATGGACCGTCCGACTACCATCTCGTTGGCTCCAGGGGAGAGCAAGACCGCCTGGTACGGGAGTGTTCTCGTACCGTATGAAAATCCTCGGATCGGTGGCAACTTCTATTCCGTGGAACAGGTTGTCGAGGGCATCATCGTCAAGCGGACGAAATCGTGGGCCTTCATTCCTGCCGACAGTACGTTTCATTGTTTGAAAACCCTTACCCAGACGATTCTGGAAACTGAACGTGCATAGTGTAGGATTTCCAGCGACTGGACAGGATGGAAAAAGCCCGTTATCGTGCAATGGTGAAAACCATTGTTACGTCCATTTTCCAAGAATCTTTCAAGGAAACGATGAAATGAAAATCCGAAAGAAACCAATCCTCCTGTCGATTATCCTTGTAGTGTCGTTCACAGTTCTGTGTGTTTCCTGTTCCCGTGGGAACAGTCTGCCCATAGCTGCGTCCTCCAAGACAGTGGCGTCTGGAAATATACCCGCCGAAACCATCGGCGAAGCCGCTTCGACGGTCCTCGCTGGTGTTTCTGCGCCGGTTTCTACAAGCGGTGTTTCAATTTCGGCAACCACTAGTAGTGGGGGAGTGTCCGTCCTCACGAATTCCAGAGGGCGGGAAGTCTCGGGAACTCAGGATTCCTCCGGTGTCCATTATTCCTTTACCGATGCGCTGGGACGTAAAGTCGTCTTGAACGGACAACCCGAACGTGTCGTTTCATTACTGGGATCCTATGCTGAGACTTGGTTGCTTGCCGGTGGCGACCTGGCGGGAGTCACCGACGATGTAGTTTCAGAGCGGTATATGGACGTCCCCGAGGGGACGTCCGTCATCGGGACGGTAAAAAATCCAAACATGGAGAAGGTGCTGTTGCTTGACCCTGACTTTGTACTGCTTTCCCCTGATGTCCAGGGGCACATGTACTTGCCGCGCGAATTCTGGAACAGGCGAAGGTTCCATATGGATATTTCAAAGTGGAGCAGTTCGAGGATTATCTGAAGATGCTGGATATCTGTACCTTCATCACCGGCCGCAAGGATTTGTATGAACGATACGGCTTGGCCGTCCAGCAACGGATTGACGAGATACTTGCCGCTGTCGGTTCGGCTATGACAACCCCCGGGAGTGATGAAAAACTTGCCGGAACATTTGCCGGGGATAATAACTCCACAGCTCGGGCGGGCGGTACCAGCTGGGTTGGCAATGCCGGCGGAACGGACGATGCCGTTGGGGTGAACGATGCCGTTGGGGTGAACGATGCCGTTGGGGTGAACGATGCCGTTGGGGTGAACGATGCCGTTGGGGTGAACGATGCCGTTGGGGTGAACGATGCCGTTGGGGTGAACGATGCCGGCGGAGGAGGCGATGCCAGCAAGATCGGCGGTACGGGAGGTACCAGCAATGCCGGCGGAACAAATGCTCAGGCCTACGGGCGGAAGCCGACGGTGCTGTTTGTCCGGGCGCTGTCGGGAAAGGCGAAAGCGAAAGCCGACGACAACATGACCTGCCGGATGCTGGAGGACCTCGGAACGGACAACATCGCCAAACGACATGCGTCCCTGCTCGACGAACTGACGATGGAGGCCATCATCGCAGAAAATCCCGACTTCATCTTCGTAGTCCCGATGGGGGATACCGGCAAGGCGTTGCAATCGATGCACGACATTTTTGAGGTGAATCCCGCGTGGGCTGGCCTGACCGCAGTGAAGGAAGGTCGGTACGTGGTGCTTCCCAAGGAACTGTTCCATTACAAGCCGAACGCCCGCTGGGCGGAAAGCTACGAATATCTGGCCGGAATCATCTATGGATAGGATGAATAGGATTGATGACAGCGCATCAATGGCGAGGATGACGCTGGTTCTGCTCTGTTCCCTCGTTCTGGTCATGGCGCTTGCCGTAGTCAGCGTCTGCATCGGCGCGGCGGGAATCGGCCTGTCACAGCTTTGGGACGTGTTGGTTGGCAGGGACACCGCTTCAAGCGCATATCGAATCGTCATGTACGTCCGGCTGCCGAGAACGTTGGCCGCGGTGCTGGCCGGTATGGCGCTCGCCGTGGCGGGTGCCATCCTCCAGGTCGTGCTCAACAACCCGCTCGCCGGCCCGAACATCATCGGGGTGAACGCTGGCGCGGGACTATCCACCATGCTGTTGACCGCATTCTTCCCCGCGTATCTACGATACACCCCGGTCGCGGCCTTCGTCGGTTCTTTCGCGGCGGTGATGCTCGTCTACGGCCTGGCCCGCAGGACGGGAGCCTCCCGCATGACCATCGTACTCGCCGGTGTCGCCGTTTCAAGCTTGCTGTCGGCGTGTACCGATACCATCATCACCCTTGTCCCCGACGTCCAGTTCGGCAGGATGGATTTTCTGATTGGCTCGTTCAGTTCCGCGACGATGGACCAGGTCCGGTTCGCCGTGGGGTATATTCTCGTCGGGTGCGTCGTCGCCCTGTTTCTCGGCTATGACATGAATGTGCTCGCCCTTGGCGATGACGCGGCCAGTTCCCTCGGTCTGAGGGTGAAGGGCTGTCGCCTGCTCCTGCTGGCCGTCGCGGCGTTGCTGGCAGGAAGCGCTATCAGCATCTGCGGTCTGATTGGTTTCGTCGGGCTGGTCGTCCCACATATCGCGAGGATGCTGGTCGGCCATGACAACCGGTATCTCGTCCCCGTTTCCGCTACGCTTGGCGCAGCGTCTACCTTGGCCTGCGACATGCTGGCGAGGACTTTGTTCGCGCCATACGAACTGCCTGTGGGGATCGTCCTCTCCTTTCTCGGAAGCCCGTTCTTCCTCTACCTGCTTGTCAGCCGGAAAAGGAGGTCCGTCCTTGCTTGAACTCCTGTCTTTGTCCGCCGGTTATGACGGTCATGCGGTCTTGTCCGACATAGACCTCTCCTTTGAACCCGGTACCGTTACATCAATCATAGGACGCAACGGTTGCGGGAAATCGACCTTGTTGAAGACCTCATGCAGGTTGCTTCCCCCGTTGGGAGGTTTGGTCCGTGTCGATGGCCGGGACGCAAGTTCCTTTGAACCGAAGGAGTGGGCGAGGCTCGTATCCGTTCTCCCACAGTCGAGGACGCTCCCATCCATCCCCGTATCGACTCTAGTCATGCACGGGCGTTTCCCATACCTTGGTTTCTCCCGCAAGGCCGGGCCGCAGGACAAGGCGAAGGTGGAGTCGGCCATGCTGCGTATGGGGGTATGGGAATACCGTCACAAGAACATGGATACGCTCAGCGGGGGGGAGCGACAGAAGGTCTATCTCGCCATGCTGCTCGCCCAGGACGCCAGGTATGTGTTCCTGGATGAACCTGCTACATTCCTTGACATCCACTATCGGTTGGAAATCCTCCGTCTGATGCGTGAATTGCGTGACGAAGGGCGTTGCGTGGTGGCGGTGATGCATGAGCTTTCCCATGCGCTGTCGGTTTCCGACAGGGTCTGTCTGCTGGACGGAGGGCGGATGGCGCTTTGCGACCAGCCGCAGGTCGTCTATGCGTCGGGCGAGGTCGAACGGTGCTTCCATGTCCGTTCGACGACTGCCGAGACGGAAGACGGCCTCGCATATCTGTTCTATTGAGATCTGTTTGCCACGTGATGATTATTGAAGCGCAAACCGGACTGGGTAGCGCATCCTGACTGCGACGTTCTCGCCGTTGAGCGATCCGGGAGTACCGGCTAGGTTCTCAAAGGCTGTTATCGCCGCCTGCGCCATGCCAGAACCGGGATCTTCGAGAACGGTCATGCGGTCAATCGTCCCTTCTGCGGATATCCACAGTTCCAGCAGGACGACGCCCTCCTTTCCCAGCCGTCGCGCCGTGGCGGGATAGACGATGCGGCGTCGAAGCTGTTCCAGTGGAAACTGCGGAGCGACGGTGGTGCTTTCCACATCGATATATTGAGTGACGGTCGTCTGAAGCTGTTCAATGGTAGTGGCCGCTAGCATTTCCTGACGTGGCGCTACGGAAGCCTGGGACGGTAGTTCGACCATTGTTTTCGGCTCTTCCGTTTCCTTTGGTTTTTCGACGGGTATTTCTTCTGTCGGTGTTTCTCCGACATCCTTTTCAACAGCCGTCCAGTCGATATGCGGAACTTCCCGCGGCTGTACCGCTGGTTGCTTTGTCATCTCTGTTTGCTCTGTGTGGACTACTGGTTCTGCAAAGGCTGTCGGCTCTGTATACGCTACAGGCTCCGGTCGCTCTGAAAGGTCGGCGGTCTCCGTTGTGTATGGTTGCGTCGTGGCATCAGGATACTCTGAAAATTCTATGGATACCGAAGGCTTTTGCACCGTTGTCCGCGGTTCTGACGCTATCGTCGTCGGCCATGGCGCCAGTTCCCCTGGTTTTTGCGTTTTTTCCATGGCCGCCATATCAACGGCGGTCTCCTGGAATGCAGTTTCCTCTGGAAGCCGCGTCTCCACCGAGGCGGCAGGAGGCGTTTCAGGGACTCTTTCCTTCAACCGTTCAAGGAATTCCTGTTGGAATGTCCGCATGTCGGGCAACGGGGAATCCGTCTGAAGCTGCTGATCCGTCCGTTCCGGTGCGTTTTCCGTTCGCCGCGGTATTTCCTGTTCTGGATTCTCTTGCTGTACAGCCTCCGGCTCTTGGAGGGGTTTCGATTCCAAGGGTTCTTGTTCTCGTGGCGATTCCTGTTTCGGCGTCGGTTCTGGTTCGACTGTCCGCTCGTCCGGTTGTCGGGACGCGCTTTCCTCCGGTAAATCTTCGACCTGCGCTCCTACCGATATACTTGGGGCGGTGGGAAGCAACTGAATGCTGATTCTCTGTTCCGATGTTTTTGCCGAGGTATTCCATGGCACTTCAATGAAGGCGAGCGCACAGGCATAGCTCCCGCATGTTCCAAGGATGGTCAGCCATAGCCATAGCCGCCTCATACCGCCTCCTCCGGCTGGATGTCCACTGCGAAACCGACCTGTGCGATACCTGCCTGTTGCAACAGCTCAATCACTGGAGCGATATCCTCAAATCGGGCTTTTTTGTCCGCAGTAATGATAATACTATTGCTTGACGCCATCGTTGTCAGGCTGGATAGCCGCTCTGCGCATTGCTGGTAGGTCAGTGGCCCCGCCTCGTCGAGCAACCTTCCTTCCGCCGTAATGTACAGGTGCAGGGTTTCCCGTTCATTGATGAAACCGCCCCGCTGTTCAGACGGTGGTTCCACTGAAGCCGGCGTCCTGAATCCGGTGACGGCCATCACAAGAAAGAACAGCAGCAACAGAAACGCGATGTCGGTCATGGCGGTGGCGTTTTTCCTCGTTCGCCGGCGATGTTTCATACGCGCTCCTCCATGAATACGGGGATACCCGATTCCTCGCACAGCGACAGCAACGGGGTGACATGCCGCCACGCTGTCGCCGGGTCTATGACAAGGTACATCGTATTGTTCTCGGACTGTTGCTGGAGCCGCATCCGGAGGATATCTCTGGTAACGGCCTCTCCCTCGTCCGTCAGCCATGTTCCATCGGCCATGACCTGGACGACGGTAGCCGTCGCTTGCGTAGAGGCGACGGTAGTCTTCACCCCGTCGTTCATGTCCATGGTAAGCTCCCTAATGGTCGTAGAACCGGCCAGAAGGATGAAAAAGATGATCAGGAGAAAGGCTAGGTCGCTCAGATAAGAGCTGTTGTCCTGCTGTCCGCGTCGTCGCATCAGTTGAGTCTCAACACCGACTCCACGGTAGCCAAGGCGTTTGTCTGTTCCAGCTCATAGGTATCGATGAACTGGCGGAAGATATGGGCCGCGATGGTCGCGATGACGGCGATAATCAGGCCAAAAGCCGTAGTGAACAGCGCCTCGTACAGCCCCGCAGCCACAAGCTGCAACTGGACGGTATTCGCTTCGGCTATCGATTTGAACGCCGCGATCATTCCCGTCACCGTCCCGAGGAAACCGAGGATCGGCGCTATCGAGGCGATCATATCGAGGTAGGAGAGCGGGCGTTCCAGCTTCATGACTGCTTCTTCTCCTTTGATGCGGGCCAGCCCCATCGCCCTGGTACATCCCCCTTGGCAATCCAATGCGATGGAGACGGCCTGTCCCCAAAGGTTCTCCTCCCCATCGCAGAACTTGATGGCCTCATCCTTGCCCTGCGTCTTGTAGATATCCAAAGCGGCCTTCGCTCCTTGCTCGGGCCGCAGGTCGGACCGTATCAGCAACACCACCCGTTCGACGATGATTACCGTGACGGCGACAAGGAGGACGAGGAGCGGCCACATTACGGGGCCTCCCAGCATGAACAGCGAGAACAACGATATTGATTCCTGCATCCTCAGTACCTCCATCTTGTGAGAAACCACCTGTCGGACGACATGTCCCCTGTCGGAAAAAGAGGGGTGCGGTCGGACCGTCCGTCTGGATAGTCCTGACGCACCCCTTTCTATATAAGCCGTTTTCGGCCCGTAGTCTAGACTAGAACTTCACGCTTCCGCCGATACGGATTTTCGTTCCGGGCATCGGGTAGCCGGTGTACAGCTCATACCGGGTGTTCAGCAGATTGTCCGCCGCCAGATAGATGGAATAGTTTTTTCCGATTCTCCAGTTCGCGACCAAGTCCATCAGGAACACGGCTTTCGCATATCCGCTCTTGCCGAGATACTGGCCGGACAGTGTGATGTCGCCGACACCGTAGTCGTAGGAAGCCGCGAACTTGACAGTATGCATGCGGGCGTTCGCCACGCGGACATCAGACTCGAAGGTATTTGTACCGGAGAGATTCCAGCTATAGTTCAGGAGATATGACCCGGTGAGCTTCAACCCATCGACAGGTCTGATGGAAAGCTGTTGTTCCGTACCGGTGAAGAACGTGTGGGCGATGTTCTGAGGTATATAAGCGGCATCGTTGGCAATCTGGTCGAATATATCCCTGACGAACGCGGAACCTTCATAGGAGATGAAATTCCTATCATAGGTGATGACGAATTCTCCCGCGACAGCTTTCTCCGGCTTCAAGTCGGGATTGCTATAGCCCGGCCAATAGAGCTGGCTGAACGTCGGATTGGTCTTCGCATACGAAACATTTGCCGTCAACTGGAGATGCTCCATCGGAATCCCTACGATGCCCAGGGATGCGGTTGGCGTAAAACCGAAATCATTCGTCCAGCTGATGCGGGCCATTGGGTGGAACGACAACGCTCCGTCCAGCAGATAGACGCTTCCATTCGCATGGAGATCCGGGCTATATCGTACACGCTTGCCGACATCGGTACTGTCAACGAAATCCCAGTCGAAGGCTATGCCGGTAGTCAGCTTGGCCAAGTCCCCGAAGTTCCATTTTGTATCCACGTTGGATTGCGTCTGATGTTTGTTGTGCGTTGAATCGGTGTACCCATGGTAGAACGTCCGGTTATAGACATATCCATTCCTGATGTCGAGGTCGAGCAGACCGTCTAGCAGTTCGTTCCGCTTATACCCTAGGGAGAGGATTGTCAGGATGTCGTCCTGATAGTCCGTTTCGGAAGCGTAGCTCAAGCTACCGGGCAAGCCGATATGCTGGTAGCTGGTGGTGTTACCGAACGACAGCTCGCTATCGTCCGTCAACGCATAGGCGAGATTGACGCCTCCATGGATATTCCACATCTTCGCATTGGTCCGTAGCCTGATGGAATCGTATTTGGGATCAGGCGTTGCAATAGGTGCATATGACGGTGGTGGATAACTGGTTGTCGTTTCCTGCGAGTACCGATAGGTATAGTTGTTCTGCGCCACCTGTCCGCCGAGATTGATTCCAACGGAGAGTTTGTCGAATGCGTTCGCATAGGAAATATCTGCCTTCTGTGAATCCACCAGTCCGATCCAGTTGCGTTTTTCCGCATCGGTATCCGTCTTGTATGTTTCCGGCAGAAAGCTTCCGTTCTCAAAACTGACGGTGAAGGGCTTGTCCGTCGCCTTGCCCTTCTTTGTGGAGATGTACACCATGCCGCCGATCGCATTTGCGTTGCCCGAAGAACCCGTCCCCGAACGGACGATCTCCACATGGTCGATGGTGGACACGGGAATCAACGACAAGTCGAAATTGCCGTCGTGGGCGCTGTTCATCCTCACCCCGTCGACATAGATATCGACCTGCGCGCTGCTTGAACCTCTAATCTGTACGTTCTGCAATGCTCCCAGCGCTCCATAGGAGCTGAACCCCGTTCCCAACGCCTCGCCAATCAGTTCCGCCGTGGTCGCCGGTTGCAGTCGTTCAATGTCCTCGGCGGTAATGACGGATACCGTCGATGCCGTGTCCTGCTGCGATTCATACAGAGCTTGACCGGTGACGACCAGCTCTCCCGCCGTTCCAAAATTCGCGTAGTCCGCCGCGGAGACTGTCGCCATGGACAGAACCAGCAGCAGGACCAAAGAGAAGATACCCCGCTTCTTCATATGGGCCTCCTGAGAATGTATTGCCGTTCTCATGGAATGGGGGATGGGGCGTCAGAACATTCGGGAATCCACCCATCAATTCCCGCAATAACATTCAGGACATCGATATTCCGACGAATCGCCGACCCTATTCCACGAGGATGCAACCTGGAATCGTCTCCTGGCTTCCGATTCGTCTTACTGCCGGACCTTCTCATCCTTGGGTTTGGACAATGGTTCTTTCCGGGGTCATCGTCGGTTACAGTGGCGGGTCCGCTGAAGAATTTCACTCCATTCCGTTTTTCCAGGCCCAGCGTGGACTATATTAGCTTTTCATAGGATGGTTGGTCAATGAAAACAACTATTCGGTGCGAGATAGGGTGAAACAGGCGCAAAATAGCAATCCATATGCCGAACATTGCCTGACCGATACAAAAAGAACCCCCGACATCACTGCTGATATCAGGGGTTCTTCAAAAGGTGCCGATCGGAATCGAACCGATGCATAGAGGTTTTGCAGACCTGTCCCTTACCGCTTGGGTACGGCACCATATTCTCTACGTGGATTGACCATACCAGAAAAACTGCGGATAATCAAGTATCAAACTATAAATCCCTCCATGCGGGGAGGACGAACGCATGGAGTAGGAGGTGAAATGGTCAAGCGCATCGGTCGCATTGCCGCGGCTGTCCTGTTATTCGTCGTTGTTTCCATGCCCGTTTTCGCCGCTGAGAACTGGATGTCCACTACGTTCCAGTATGAGCATGTCTTTAATACTGCCCTTCGCGCGGATACCGGGGCCGATTCCCTGGGGGTGGATGTAGCCTGGCATTCGTTCATGGACAATTCCTTCGCCGGGTTCTTCGCTAGGACGGATTTTCTTTTTTCCATCGACAATCCCTCCGGAACGGACATCACGCTGTTTCGGATCAATTTGCTGACGGGACCGGCTTTCAAGGTGAATATCAACAGGATGCTGACTTGGTACGCCGGTTTCGGTCCGTTTCTTTCCCAGGCTACCACGTTGGGAAGTTCTTCTGGTTCCGAAACATTGCTTGGCGCAGGTGTGGATACGGGGTTGCGCATCAGCCTGTTCGCGGAGAATACGTCCGGACTTTATCTTGTAGCTGGCGTGACTGGAAGCTGCAACTTCCTCAACATCACGAACAATACGGTTTCCAATCGGATTACCGGACAGATTATCCCGTACATCGGATTCTGTTTCTCCTATACCACCTATCCGTACAATAGCTACTACGTATACAATCCCTTGCTCTGGCCATGATTCTTTCCCTCGTGAGAGTGTGCCGGGTCGCCGTCGATTCCGTTCCTGTCGGGACGTTTCGCGACGGCCTTTATTTTTTATCGGTTGTCGTCGAACATTGCGGTCGATATCCATATGTTTTATATGATGAATGTTTTGAATGATTTATTAGCATAAAGTTCAAATTTTTCCATTGACTGATGAGTGTTTTTGAGCTTAGTATATAAATACTGGATGAAAAAGAACAAAAACATTCATAACGCCTAGCAGGGCGTCGAATATATGCCGGTAGAAGAGGAACGGACATGGGAAGCATCCCCGCTGACAGGCACAAGCACATACTGGAGCTCATTCGCAAAGGGAATGTCGTACAGGTCAACGAACTGGCTTCGTATTTCCAAGTTTCCGAACTGACGATCCGCAGGGATCTCGACCAACTCGCCGGTCAGGGGTTGATAGAGCGGACCCATGGCGGGGCGACCGCCCGTCGCAATCTTCCCGTTGAACCGGACTATATGCAGAAATCCTCTGAATACCAATTTGAGAAGCAGATGATAGGCCGTACCGCGGCCCGGTTGGTCGAGGACGGCGACACCGTATACATCAACAGCGGGTCAACGACGCTGGAGGTCATCCGCGCCTTGATAGCCTCGGACAAGAAAATCTCCATCGTCACGAACAACATAGACGCCGTATGGTTGATCAAGGAGGATTCCCCTTGCAAGTTGATTCTGGCCGGTGGAGTCGTCCGTCCCCGTTCCCATTCCGTATCCGGTTCACTGTCTCAACTGATTCTTGACCAGGTGTTCGCAAACAAGGCGATTATCGGTGTCGATGGATTCAGTTTGAGCGTAGGGCTGACCACTCCGGTTCTGGAGGAGGCGGAGACGACCCGGGCGATGATTGAGAACACCGTCGGCAAAGTCATTGTCGTCGCGGCGGGCAACAAGATAGGGGTTGTGTCCAATTTCAAGACTGTGGGGCTCGACCTTATAGACACCCTCGTCACTGATGATGCGGGGGGGCGTTTGCTGGCGGAAGACGCCACCGGAACTTTGGAAGTGATCGTCGCGGAGACGAATGAATAACCGAGGACTTCACTACGTCGCTTGATTGACGTAGGAGTGATCGAACGACTGACAAGGAAATCGACGGAGAAATGGCCGCAATCAGGAACGGATGGGGTTGCGGCTGTCACCGGAGAAAGGAGTAGGGGCTATGGATTACGAAAAGGATTATGCGAAGCAATACGCAAATTGCGCATGGATTGATTTTGATGAGCTGGAGAAGTTCATGGTCGAGGCTCTGGAACATGCCGGCGTACCCGCCGAGGACGCCCGGACTATCGGCGATGTGTTGATTGAGTCCGACAAGAGGGGCATCGATTCCCATGGTATCGGCCGCCTCAAGCCCATTTACATCGACCGCATCGACATGGGCATCATGAATCCCGTCACCAAGATCGACATCCTCAAGGATGAGGCCGCGACCGCGGTGCTTGACGGCAACAACGGCATGGGGCATGTCGTCGGGGTGCGGGCCATGAACATGGCGATTGAAAAGGCCCGCAAATATGGTCTGGGCATGGTCGTAGTGCGGAACTCCAACCACTACGGCATCGCCGGGTACTATGCGACCATGGCGACCGAGGCTGGTATGGTCGGTATCACCGGCACGAACGCCCGCCCGTCCATCGCTCCCACCTTCGGCGTCGAGAACATGATGGGGACCAATCCCCTGACGTTCGGTATCCCGACAGACGAAGAATTCCCGTTCGTCCTTGATTGCGCGACTTCCGTTTCCCAACGAGGCAAGATCGAGGTCTACGGACGCGCTGGAAAGCAACTGCCCCCCGGCTGGGTGATCGGACTTGACGGCAAGACCCGGACCGATACGCAACAGGTATTGAAGGATTTAACCACTGGTCAGGCCGCGTTGACTCCGCTCGGGGGCATCGGTGAAGAAACCGGCGGCTACAAGGGTTATGGCTACGCCGCCGTCGTCGAGATTCTCTGCGCCGCTTTGCAGGATGGTGCATGGATGAAGGCTTTGAACGGTTTCGACGCCGACCACAACCCGATTCCGTATCCGCTGGGGCATTTCTTTATTGCGATTGATCCCGCTCACTTCATGGGTCTTGATACCTTCAAGCGGATAGCCGGTGCCATTTGCCGCGAGCTACGCGCTTCCCAGAAAGCACCCGGTTGTGACCGTATCTACACCGCAGGTGAAAAGGAATGGGAAGCCCGCAAGTACCGTACCGCCCATGGCTGTCCGGTTCCGCCAAGCTTGCAGAAGGTCATGACCACGCTGCGCGACCGCTGGAACATGGACTATCATTGGGATTTCGAGGATGCGAAATAAGCATGCCGGGGAAATGATGCCGTGAAAGCCGGTCTCGTTTTCAGGCGGTTCAGCCTTCAGGCAGTTCCGCCTTTGGGCGACCGGCGTTGTTTCTCATCATCCCTGTATCAATATACCAATAGAATAAGGAATTGTAATTATGAAAGATGAACTGAAAGAACGAGCGTTGGCCTACCATTGCCTGGACGGCGTACCTGGCAAGGTTTCCGTTGTACCGACCAAGCCTTGCCAGACGGCCGACGACCTTGGACTGGCCTACACCCCCGGCGTAGCCAAGCCGGTGCTTGAGATCGCGGAGAAGCCGGAGGATGCTTACACATATACGTCCAAGGGGAATTTGGTCGCGGTCATTTCCAACGGTACCGCCATCCTTGGCCTTGGTGATCGTGGTGCGCTCGCGTCCAAGCCCGTCATGGAGGGGAAGGGTGTCCTGTTCAAGCGTTTCGCGGACATCGATGTGTTCGACATCGAGGTCGATGAAAAAGACCCGGACAAGATCATTGAGATCGTCCGTGCGATTTCCCCGACTTTCGGCGGCATCAACCTGGAGGACATCAAGGGGCCTGAATGCTTCAAGATTGAACGTGAATTGATTGAGAAGTGCGACATCCCTGTTTTTCACGATGACCAGCATGGTACCGCCATCATCGCCACCGCGGGTATGATGAACGCTTGCGAGGTGGTCGGCAAGAAGCTGGAGGACATCAAAGTCGTCGTCAACGGCGCTGGCGCAGCGGGAATCTCATGTGCGAAGATGTTCGTTGCCGCCGGTGTGAAGTGTGGAAATATCATCATGTGCGACAGCAAGGGCGTCATCTACAAGGGCCGTATGGCCGGTATGACCTCGGAGAAGGAGGAATTCGCCACTGATCTTCCCGCAAGGACTCTTGCGGAGGCCATGGTCGGCGCCGATTTCTTCATGGGACTTTCTGTCGCCGATTGCGTGACACCGGCGATGTTGCTCTCCATGGCGAAGGATCCCGTCGTATTCGCCATGTCCAACCCGAATCCTGAGATTAGCTATGAACTGGCCGTCGAGACTCGAAAGGATCTGATCATGGCCACTGGCCGTAGTGACTATCCGAACCAGATCAACAATGTCCTCGGCTTCCCCTTCATCTTCCGTGGCGCCCTCGACGTCCGGGCTTCGAGAATCAGCGAAGGCATGAAGATGGCCGCGGCGAAGGCTCTTGCCTCGCTGGCGAAGGAACCTGTTCCTGAAGTGGTCGCCAAGGCCTATGGCGGCCGGGAGTTTTCGTTTGGCCGGAACTATATCGTTCCAAAGCCGTTTGACCCGCGGGTAATCTCCTGGGAGGCCGTTGCCGTCGCCAAGGCCGCCTGCGAGGAAGGGCTCGCGGCCAAGCCGATTGCCGACTGGGAGGCGTACCGGGTAAGTCTTGAAAAGAGGATGGAGAAGTACTGGAAGTAATTCTTCCAAGCTTCATATTCCTCACATTTCCGTTATACAGGTATAGAATGTCTTGCGACATGAATGGCGACCGTTGCACGAACTGGTTTCAGTTTGGGCGCGGCCCCATTTCATGTCCAATATCGTGATGCCAAAAAAAGCGGCCGCCGATTCGGTGGCCGCTTCCATATGGCGCTAATATACTGGTGCTAGTATGCTAGCGGGCTAACAGGCTGGCGGGCTGGCGATCCTGTAAGAGGAGTCTTTTGAAATCCGTTATTGTTCAGTGAGTCCGAACATCTCCCTGAGCTGATCTTTCGCCTGGTCCAGTACCTGCTGGTACTGGGCGGTCAGTTGCTTGAGATTCTGTTGCAGCAGCTTGACGAATTCAGGATCTTGCTCCGCCCGTAGCACGAAATCCGGGCCGTATTGCTGGCGTAGCTGCGCCTGCTTCTGTTCAAGCATTGGCTGAAACTGCTGTTTCATCCGGTCAACCAGATGTTCCTGTGTCTCCAGATATTGGCCGAAGAAGCCTTCAAGCTGGTCAAGCAGCGGAACCGCCTGCGGATCGATGACCTCGGCGAGCTGGCTCAAACGTTGGAGAGAGATCTTGTAGCCATCATCCAAAGGAAGCGCCATGTTGAACAGAAGCGTCATCGACATTCCTTGTTTGATTGTCTCGAGCTGTTCGTTGCCATAGGAAGAAAGCTTTTCCTTGATGCCCTCCGACGTTTCGTCCATGTCGGTCAGGAAGCTTCCGGCGAGCTGCCGGCCCTCTTTGATGAGGTTGTCATGCTGCATCTTGTTTGGGTCGGCGTGGATGTCTTCCGTGCGTTCCAGTGCGATTTCCCATGCGGATTTGATTCTTCCCATATGATTCTCCTGTCGTGCGGTCTTTTCGCCTTCTGTGCCGTTGCGTCCGCGTTCACAGGGTTTCAGCACCGCACTGTCAAAATATCTTGATATCCCTACAAAAAGATAAGATAACGGTAATCTGTAACTTGGACAAGCGTTGGGAACATGATAGTGTTGTAGAGCTATGGAAGAACTGATAATGCATTTGTTCGATTTGTTCGGCACGATGATTTTCGCCATTACCGGCGCTGTCATGGGGGTGCGGTGCAAGCTCGATTTTCTTGGCGTAGTGGTTTTTGCCTGTACGGTCGGAGTCGGTGGCGGCATGTTGCGGGACATGCTGTTGGGAGCGACCCCCGTAGCCGCCTATACGAACGAGATTTATCTGATCATCTGCATCTGTACCGGGGTGATCATGTTCTTCATTTCCCCCAAGGTCGTGGGGCGATGGCGCATCATCATGTTCTGTGATGCGATCGGCCTCGGCGTTTTTACCGCGCTTGGCGTCGCCAAAGGCGCGATGTACGGCGTCGGTCCGGTTGGACAGATTCTTTCTGGCGTATTGGGCGCAGTAGGCGGCGGAGTGATTCGCGATGTACTGGCCCGCAGGGTTCCCGCGGTTCTCACCAGCGATTTCTATGCGACCGCTTCATTGGTCGGCGGCGTTGTCTACGTACTGCTGGAGCAGACCTCCGTATCGTTCTTCGTCCGGTTTTTCGTTTGTCTAGTCATTGTGATTACATTGCGTGTGCTGGCGATCAAGTTCAACATGTCGCTGCCGAAGGCCGGTCATTGGCATGATCCTTCCCATGTGCCGACCAAGGGGCAGGAGCCTATGCCGGAGAGGAAGAAGCCGGCAGCGAGGGAATGGGCGGACGATATCTGACGGCATGTCATGTCCATTCCTTTCGGCTACAGTTTCAGAAAGGAATGGGCTGCCTTTTCGTTATCGTTTTGTTATGACTGGCGAATCGTAGTTCTACGCTCTGGACTCCACCAATGGAAATCGTTACAGTACCCATATGTCCGTTACTGAATCCGTATACTACCAGCGACCGTACCTCAAGGAACTTGAAGCGCATGTCATCGCCGCGCAGCCTTTTGGCAAGCCTTCCCAAAACTTGTTCGCGGTACAGCTCGACCGTACGATCTGTTATCCCGAAGGCGGGGGCCAGCCAGGAGACCGAGGGACTCTTTCCTCTGCTTCCGGTTCTTGCCGGATCGTCGATACCCGTAAGGGTGATGATGATTCGATACTCCACGTCGTTGAAGGTCCACTGTTGTTTTCCATAGGGGATGGCGTCGCATTGTCCCTGGACTGGAGACACCGATACGAATACATGCAACAGCATACCGCCCAGCATATCATCTCCGGTCTGTTCCATACCCGTTTCGGCATAGGAACCGTCTCCGTCCATCAGGGGGAGGAATGCCTCACCGTTGAGACGGACCGGGGGGACATCCCTGCGGAGACCCTGCAGGCGATGGAATCTCTGGTCAATCAGGCGGTTCGTAGCCGGGCGAAGGTTTCCTACGAAGTACGTTCCCATGCCGACGCCGAGGCGCTTGGCTTGCGCAGGAGCATCAAGGTTGAAGGCGATGTGCGGCTGGTTCGTATCGGAGACATAGACGTGATCGCATGTGGAGGTATCCACGTAGCTTCGACCGATGAAATCGAGCTAGTGATATTCTGTGGTGTTGAAATGATCCGCGGCCACGTTCGGACGATCTGGAAAACTGCCAGCAGGGCTTTCGCTGAGATACACAGGAATCGGGAGATCGTCCAGGAACTCGGCGCTTTTTTTTCCGCGCAGCCGCAAGAGCTGACTGAGAAAGCGCGGCAATTGCAGTCGCAGGCCACCGACGCCCAGTGGCATCGGCAGAAAATGGCCTCCCGTCTTGCTTCCATGTTGTTGCTTGCCGAACTAGAAAGAGCGCGATGCATCATCAAAGGTACTCCCGTCGTCGTATTGGATATATCTTCCGAACCGGAGTTGTCGTTGAAACACTTTGCGGAACAGTTGGATTCGTATGGGGACATCGCCATGTGCGTGACGCAGGTCGTTGGTGGAAAGCTTTCCTGGATGATCGGTCTGAAAGGTCCATTCGAACAGACGCTATCTTTTGATGTCTTCCGATCTAAACTATTGCCGATAATCGGCGGCAAGGGCGGCGGGCGAGCTCCCCTGTGGCAAGGCGTTGGTACTGATGTTGCGAATCCCCAGGAATTCTTGCGGGCGTTCCAGACTTTGGTCGAAGAACAGGGCAAGGCTTGATATGGGGGTACTTGATGATTCTTCCGTTGACGAAATAGAAGAAACCGATGCCTTGGAAACAGCTACCGTTGGCGATACGGAAACTCATGCGACGGATTTCCCCCGTAGACTTCAATTTTTCAACAATGCTCAGTTGTTCAGGACCAACGGGGATCTGGACTGGCGTCAGCTCATTGTCAAGACCGTGCTGCTCATGTGCGCGTTCCTGCTGGTCTATGCGATCGCGCTGTATTTTGTCAAGGATGAGTACTCCGTAATAGGCGAGTGGGTCAGCACCCACATGGGATATATGGGTGTCGGCATATTCGTGTTTTTCGTTGATATGCTGATCGTGCCGATGAGCGTAGACCTTGTTTTTCCGTTCGTCTTGTCTTGGAACCCAGTGGCTTTACTCTGCGTCATGGGTGTCGCCTCCGCCATTGGCGGCTACTGTGGCTATTGGATCGGCAGGCTGCTGGGCAAGCTCCCGTTCATCCAGCGATTTACCAGCAGTTTTAGCGGGGACGGAGAACGGATGATCGCCCGCTATGGTGTATGGGCCGTCGTAATCGCCGGACTGACTCCGATTCCCTATTCCACGATTTGTTGGATTGCCGGTATGCTGAAGGTTCCTGCGGGGAGAAGCTTTCTCGCTTGTTTTGTCCGAATCCCCCGTATGATTGTCTACTACCTGATTTTCGTTGGCGGGCTGATGGTGATTTTCTGATACGACGTTATATCCCCCTGCGTTCCGGCCATCTCCGGACGCCAATTATCCTGATGGCGATAATGAATGTCCCTCAGCGTCCTGATGCTATCCAACGTTATCCAACGTTATCCAACGTTATCCAACGTTATCCAACGTTATCCGATGTTATCCGAATATCCTTCTGCCGCCGATCATTCCGGCGGCAACGATGAACGTTCCTCAATGCCCCAATACCTGATGCGCCTGATCCAACACCATCCTCGTCCGTAACGGCGCGTCCCCTACATAGTCATCTGCTACCAGCAGTGACAACACCTCTTCTGATGTTGCGAATTTGAGGATCGCGGGATCTGTAGAAAGCGTTTCCGCCAGTGGATTCTTGCGTCCCTCCTGGACTTCCTGCCAAGCGGCGAGGGAGTGGTTGCGGATTACCTCGTGCATCTCCTGCCGGTTTGCGCCCCGACGCCCCAACTCCATCAGAAGCCGTTCGCTGGCGGCGAACAGCCCGTATGCCTTCAGGTTTTTTTGTACGCCGGTATCATGCACCTGCATTCCGTTGACAATCTTCGTGGCGGTCATGAGAACTTCGTCTACGGCGAGGAACGCCGCAGGCAGGACCATGCGTCGGTTTGCGCTATCATCCAACGTTCGTTCCAGCAACGTATTGGCGGAATTCTGCCATACAACGCTTTCCATGGAATTGACATACCTGCACAGGCTGTCTATTTTCTCGCAGTTGATCGGATTCCGTTTGAACGGCATCGCCGAAGAACCGACCTGCTTCGCCCCGAACGGTTCGCTCCATTCCCCGATGGGCGGACTTTGTAGTAATCGGAAGTCGATGGCGAACTTGTACAACGTGCAGCAAAGACCCGAAAGAGCGGTCACGATCCTCCAGTCCTGTTTGCGCGGGTATACCTGTGTAGCGGCGGTGAACGACTTGATCCCCAGCTCCTCCATCACCTCCTGTTCCAGTTGTACCGGAGTCATCGCCGTCCCCTTGAGCAGTTCCGTATAGCTGGCCGCGGTACCGACCGCTCCCTTCATCCCTTTGCCCCGGATACCTTGACGTACCTCTTTCATTTGTGCAAGGTCTTCTACAATATCCTGCGCGGTTTGTGCGAACCGATAGCCTACAGTTGTCGGTTCAGCTGGCTGAATGTGAGTAAATGCCATACAGGGGACATCTGCGTATTGTTCCATTTTGATGGCGAAGCCATTAAGAAGCGTTTCCGTTCGTTGGATGATGAGGTCCATCGCCTCTCCCTGTCGCATGGCATCCATGTTGTCCAATGCGTCCATGCTCGTCGCTCCCAGATGGATGATGCTTCCGGCGTTCGGGCATTGTTCCGCATAGGTCTTGATTTCAGCCATTAAATCGTGATGGATTTCCGCCTCGATCTCGCTTGCACGGTCTATGTCGATGTTGTCCTTGTTCCGTTCCAACTCATCCACCTGCTGTGGCGTGACCAAACCCGCATGCATCTCCGCACGGGCCAATGCGATCCAAACCCGGCGGAGCAGCCGTCTCTTGTGGGCCTCCGACCAGATGCCGCGCATGGTTTCCGAGCCATACCTCCATGTAAAAGGTGAAATGTATGTGTCGTGCGAATAATCGTTCATAGGAACCTCCGGAATTGGGTGGTGCGTACCGGCAGTATAGCAATTCCCTTGTGAATCGGGCAATCACTCTCGAAGCATGCCGATGAATGTTCTTTGCCGACATCGGCAAATGCGTATTCATGGAATGAAACACGTTCGCATCTGATGATGACAGGATGGACGTCCTGTTATGCAGGCTAGTGCGCAACTTCGCTAGCTGGCCTTTGAAAACAGAGGGGCTTTGCAGCAGGTAGACAGCCCTTTTGTTGGGCGGGCTTGGTTTCCATGGACCAGACCGGGTTGGAGGCCTGGCTTCAGGTGGTCAGACGTGCTTTCCATGGTGCTGACCTTCGGAAATCTTGTAGTCTGTGGGTATGAAGGTTAGGATGATTGTTGTTTCTTGGGATATTCCATGCATCAGGTAGGACGTAATCCCAACATACAGGACGTAGCAACAACATAAAGGACGTAGACGATAGGTAGCTCCGACATACAGGACGTAATCCCCACATAAAGGACGTAGCAACAACATGCAGGACGTAGCAACAACATGCAGGACGTAATCCCGACATAAAGGGCGTAATCCCGACATAAAGGACGTAGACGACAGGTAGCTCCGACATAAAGGACGTAATCCCCACATAAAGGACGTAGCAACAACATGCAGGACGTAGCAACAACATGCAGGACGTAATCCCGTCATAAAGGACGTAGACGACAGGTAGCTCCGACATAAAGGACGTAATCCCGACATAAAGGACGTAGCAACAACATGCAGGACGAATATTTTTCTATTCCCATCCAATGGACTGATTCATGCCGACATGCGATGTGGTAAACAAAAAAAACATTTGACAGAATACCAAGGTAGGGGTAGTATACTAAGTGTATGGTTTGTATACGAATTTTTAATGTGTATACAAACATGGTCAAAACATTGTCATTAACAGGATATGCGGCCAGTCAGGATTGTATATTGAGTCGAAAAAGGTGGAAGTCAATGAAGAACCAGGGTGGGGATATCGCCAATACAGTGTTCGAGACGCTCAAACAGGAAATCCTCGATTTGACCATCAAGCCTGGCGAGACTTTACTTGAAGGTATGGTCTGTGAACGATTTTCCGCGTCCCGTACTCCTGTGCGTACCGCTTTTCAGCGACTGTCAGACGCAGGGCTGATAGAGATCGTTCCTTACAAAGGGGCATGTGCCACATTGCTGAGCATGGATTACATCAAGCAGATGATTTACATGCGCTGTGCTATTGAAACCAATGTTGTCAACGATTTTATTGATGCCTATGATCTGTTCGCCATAGAGGATGTGGAGCATCTTCTGCGACAGCAGGAGATATTGCTGTCTACGGCGGCATTTACGCCTCCCGATTTCTACCGGGCCGATTCGGAGTTCCATCAGCTCTGGTTCAAACGGATGCATTGCGACCAACTGTGGGAAATCATCCAGAAGTCCGAAGCGCACTACACACGGTTCAGGATGCTGGATATCGTTGAGATGCACATGTTTCATGATATCTATCAAGAGCATGTACGGTTGGTGGATTTGATCAAGCACAAGGACAAGGAAGCCGTCAAGGGGTGGATGATGAACCATCTCAACGGCGGTATCCGGCGGCTGGGAGACAAGCTGTCCACTGATTTCGCCGGATTCTTTACGAAGGATGACGAGGAATGTTTTTCGGCCAGGGCCATGTGACCCGCCGATTATGATAAGAAGAACCCAATCAGGAGGTATGCGTATGGATATCAGGTATTCAACGGGAAAAGAGCCATTCAAGAGAATGACTACGGAAGAGCTGCGTGAGGAATTCCTCATCCAGAATATTTTCATGAAGGATGATGTGTCCGCCGTCTATTCACACATCGACCGTATCGTGACCATGGGTGCGATGCCTGTCACTCAGGAAGTCAAAATTGATAAGAACATCGACTGCTGGAAGAATTTCGGCGTCCATTATTTCCTTGAACGCAGAGAGTTGGGTATTATCAATATCGGTGAGGCCGGTGCGGTCAAAGCTGACGGAACCGTCTACAAGATGGGCCACTTCGACGGCCTTTACCTGCCGATGGGTACCAAGGAGATTGCCTTTGTCAGCGACAAGTCTGACGCCCCCGCCAAGTTCTACATGTGTTCCGCGCCCGCTCATCGCCCATACCCCGCCAAGCTGATCCCCCTCGCTGAGGCAAAGCACGTCCACCTCGGTTCTCAGGCGACCAGCAATGAACGGACCATCAACCAGTACATCCATCCGGACGTACTCGATACCTGCCAGCTCTCCATGGGGCTGACTCATCTTGAGACTGGTTCCGTATGGAACACCATGCCCGCCCATACCCACGAACGCCGTATGGAGGTCTATTTCTACTTCGACATCCCTCAGGACAACGTCGTGTTCCATCTGATGGGTGAGCCTCAGCAGACTCGCCATATCGTGATGCACAACGATGAAGCGGTCCTGAACCCCAGTTGGTCCATCCATTCTGGCTGCGGTACGAGCAACTACACCTTTATTTGGTCCATGTGCGGCGAGAACCGGGCCTACGATGACCAGGACTGGATCAAGACCGAAGACCTTCGCTAGTTCGACATGCTGTCGGCGGGACTGTCGCGCGTGTATCGGAAGATCCTGGCGACAGTCTCGAAACCCTGTCGTGGATGGGGTTGTTTATCATATAAAGAAGTTGTCTGCCCATGACTGAATATGACCATAGCGCGGGCTTGGCAGATGATAGATACGTTTTGGAGGTGTCATGATGAGTTTTATGGATCAGTTCTCCCTGAAGGGGAAGATCGCATGGGTGACGGGAGCTTCCTATGGTATCGGTTTCGCTATTGCGACCGCCTATGCGGAAGCTGGCGCCACCATCGTTTTCAATGATATCAATCAGGAACTGCTGGACAAGGGATTTGCGGCATATGCGGCGAAGGGCGTCAAGGCGCATGGTTATGTCTGTGACGTCACCGACGAGACGGCAGTACAGGCTACCGTTGCCAAGATTGAGAAGGAAGTCGGTGTGATTGACATCCTGGTCAACAACGCCGGTATCATCAAGCGCATCCCGATGCTCGAAATGTCCGCCGCCGATTTCCGCAAGGTCATCGACGTAGACCTCAACGCGCCCTTCATTGTTTCCAAGGCCGTCATTCCCGGCATGATCAAGAAAGGCCATGGCAAGATCATCAACATCTGTTCGATGATGAGTGAACTCGGTCGCGAGACCGTCTCCGCCTATGCCGCCGCCAAGGGTGGCCTGAAGATGCTCACCAGGAACATCTGTTCCGAGTACGGCGAGCACAACATCCAGTGCAACGGCATCGGACCCGGCTATATCGCCACTCCCCAGACCGCTCCGCTTCGTGAGCGTCAGGCGGACGGTAGCCGTCACCCGTTCGACCAGTTCATCATCGCGAAGACTCCCGCCGCCCGATGGGGCGAGACCAGCGACCTTCAAGGCCCCGCGGTATTCCTCGCTTCCGATGCGTCGAACTTCGTGAATGGGCATGTGTTGTATGTTGATGGGGGAATCCTGGCCTATATTGGCAAGCAACCCCAGTAACTCGAATAAAAGCCCTGTGATTTCGTTGTTTCGCCACTCATGTATCTACGTATACACTTCGTGGCTCGCGGCCTAGTCACAGGCTCTTTTCTTTTTCGTTACGCTATGCGGTAACTCGATCAAAGCCCCCGACGCTGTGTCGCTTCGGCCCTCGTGTATAAAAAATACACGTCATGCCTTTGCTCTTGGACTAGGGGGCTTTTTGTATTCCAACGGCTGGCAGTACCGGGAATGGAATCTTCCAAGTCCTCTGGAACCTCTTGTTTTGCAATTATCGGCAAGTAGGGTAGGAAAGCCTACGCCCCGAACTCCGCCTGCAACGCATCGTACATGATTTTGTACGGAGCGGGTTCTCCCGTCCAGAGCGTAAAGTTCAACGCCCCTTGGTTCACCAGCATCCCCAGCCCGTTGACCGTCCTGAGTCCGCGATGCGCCGCTTCTACCAGAAAACCCGTCAGGGGAGGGTTGAACACAACATCGCAGGCGACCATGCCGTCATGAAGCGAGCCGTAGTCGATATCCGGCTTGCCAGTGTCGGGAATCAGCCCGACATTCGTCGCCTGAACCAATATGTCCGTCTCTCGCGGAATTGTCGCCGCTCCTCGCCAAGGAATGTATCTCGCCGACGCAGGGGTCTTTGTAGCAATCAATCGCGCCAGTTCTTCGCCGCGTTCCACATTGCGGTTGATGATGATGACGTCCGCCGCTCCTCCCAATGCGCATTCGACCGCTATCGCCCGCGCCGCGCCACCTGCGCCGAGAATCGTCACCCGCTTGCCGGACAAAGCCACCTCCGCATCATGTAGCGATGCGACGAAGCCCTTGCCGTCGGTGTTTTCACCCCAGAGCCGCCCGTTGTTGTTCACCACGGTATTCACCGCGCCGATAATCTGCGCGGCGGGGGATAGCTCGTCAAGATACTGGAGTACCTTCACCTTGTGTGGCATCGTCAGGTTGATACCCCGCATGTTGAACGTCCGAACTGCCTGCATTGCGACTTCAAGGTCGCCGTCCTCGACCTTGATGGTCAGATACCGGTAGTTCAGTCCCAGAGCCTTGAAACCGGCTTCCTCCAGGACTACGGTCGGATTGTCATCAACCGGACAACCGAACACCCCCGTCAATTCAGCGCGATAGCATTTCCCCATGGTTCAAGCCCCCTTGCTTTTGGAATAGTACGACAGCTCTTTCGCTCATGCAAGCCGGAACTTGGTCGGTGTCTGTGTGTTTCACTCTCGTTCGTTGTGCAATCGCCTGTTATGCCGCCCCATCATCGGCGCTCGTTCCGGGGTTGACCAGTGTTCACACAGCGATTGCTCCGGGGTTGACCAGTGTTCACTCTTGGGTCGCTCTGGGCTGAATGTTTTTCCTAAGATTCAACCGGTATTTGCGGGGTGTTTTCTTCCGCATCGCCCATAAAAAAGCCATCCGCGGCGTGCAGATGGCGGGAAGTCCAAAAAACACTGGGTTAGTTACCATGTTCAGAGCCACAGACGCTATGGAACAGTTGTTCGAACTTTCGACCGTAGGCGATGAAGTTTGAGCTGCGCTGTTCCTCGGTGGCCTGGACGCTCGTATTATGGAATACGACCGCCATGTGGGGTTCTATTGAATACCAACCACCATAGCCGTCCCGCTCAAGCCGGGCGACAATCTCCGGTACATGGCCTTGTCCTTCACCGGGGAAGTAGAAACGCTCGTTCCCTTGGGCATCGACACGGCTGTCCTTGATATGGACATGAACCACCAGATCTTTGACATGTTCATAGAATTCCAGGGAATCCTGACGGGCATATGGAAACGGAGTCCGTACATCGACATCGATCGGTGGATTGCCCGTATCGAACACCAGCTTCAAGTTGGGGACTGCGTCGCATAGCCTGCGGCTATGTTCCCAGCTCAGTCCGCCATAGGTAAAGCAGTTTTCGTGGATAGCGGTAATGCCGGCATCCTGGAACGCATCGCAAATCCAGCGCATCCTGCGAAAACGCTCAGTCTCCCGCTGGTCTTCAAGGACGCGGCCTTGGGCATCGGCAAGGATGCTATAGCTCATGACCCGGACCAACTTCGTACCGAGCGCCTGCATGCGTGGTATCGTCCTGAGGACGGTCCGTTGCGTTTCTTCAAAAGGCGCAGTAACGGAATGTCCCCAGTTCGCGATGGTAGAGCCCAAGCTACAGACTGTAATATTCGCCTCCCGTAGCTTTTCAAGCACATGCTCAAATTCGGGCTGAGGAAGGTCGTGGGCGGGAACATGGTTCACCGCCCGGAGCTCCATAGCCGACCAGCCAAGGGTTTTGAGTACCGATATCTGTCCTTCGATGCTGTCGGAAGCCTCGTCCGTAAAACCGGCGAATCGGGAAGCCAGGGTCATGGATGGTTACTCCTTTACAAGCGGCAACGTCACAGTCTTGCCACCAAGCTTGGCACTCTGATAGATCGCTTCGATAATTTCCACCGCCTTACGAGCTTCATGTCCGTCGATGTCGGGAATCTGGGACGCCCTGATCGAGTCGGCGAAAGCCGCGAACTCCATCTTATGCCCCTGGTAGCCCAAGGATGACGGATCACCCGCGCCGCCGTCGCCCGTTGACGCACCGATGTACTTCGCGCGGATTTCATCATCCTCAGGAATAGCATCCTCGAATTCCCAGACCTTCAGGGATTCCTCCTCCATCAGGATGGTTCCTTTGGAACCGCAAATCTCAATCCGCTTGAGGAAGCCGGGGTAGGCGCAGGTGGTTCCTTCAATGACGCCCAAGGCCCCATTGGCGAACTTCAGCGTAGCCACGGCTGTATCCTCGACCTCGATGCGTTCGTGGGCCAGCGTGGCGACCCTGCCGTTGATTTCAGTGACCGGCCCCATGAACCACTGCAACAGGTCGATAGCATGGATGGACTGGTTCATCAGAGCTCCGCCCCCGTCCAGCTTCCAAGTCCCCCTCCATGCGCCGCTGTCGTAATATTTTTGGGAGCGGTACCATTTTACCTGTGCGTCGGCCATGGCGATCGTCCCCAGGCGGCCGGACTCAATCGTCCGCTTGATGAGCTGGGGAACTTCGAAGTAGCGGGAATGGAATATTCCGCCAAGCAACACGCCTTTTTCGGCGGCTGCCTTGATGATTTTGTCACAACGCTCGATAGTGATTTCCAGCGGTTTCTCAACCATGACGTGCTTGCCCGCGTTGATCGCGGCCAAAGCCCCGTCAAGATGCAAGCCGGATGGAGTTGCGATGGTCACTGCGTCAAGATCGGGGTCGGCGAGAAACGCCTTGATGTCCTCGTAGCCCCTGCAACCATATTTCTCGGCGAAAGCCCGTGCCTTGCCCGGTACGGGATCATAGCAGGCGACCACCTTGCAGTCCGCCAGCTCGTTGATACCTTTGGTATGGATCTCCGCGATCATACCGCAGCCTATGATGCCAAAACCTAAAGTCTTCATACTGTTTTTTCCCTTTTGATCAGTTTTTTGACCTGCTTGAATGCACCTGCCTGGCTCAGGATCATCAGGGCGATGACGATGAGGAAGATGATACAGATCGGACGATGGAACATCGGTGCGAACGAGCCGTCGCTCAGGCGCAACGCACGTCTGAGATTGGAGTCCGCCATAGGTCCTAGAATGACTCCCAGCAGGAACGGCGCGGGGGGACAGTCCATGTAGGACAAGAACAGCCCGACTAGGCCGAATATGAACATCACCTTGATATCGAACAGGTTGTAGTTGATCAGGTATGAACCGATGATGCACAGAACGAAGATGATGGGCATCAGTACTTTCTTGTTCATCCTCAATACCTTGACTGTGATTTTCGACATCATCAGGGCGAGGACCCACATCGCTATGGATGCAAACACCAGGTAGATTCCCACGCTGTAGACGAAGCTCGGTGATTCCGACATCAACAGCGGGCCGGGACGGTAACCATGCATCAGGAACGCCGCCAGCAAAACCGCCGCAGGGGCGGAACCGGGAACGGCGAGGCTCAGCACGGGGATGATCGCACCGCCGATACATGCGTTATTGCCGGTTTCGGCTGATATGACTCCCTTTGGATTGCCCGTGCCAAAGGTTTCTTTTTCAGTACTCAACGACTTCGTGGCCCAATAGGAAAGCCATCCGCCGACATCTTCTCCGACACCGGGGATGATGCCGACACCGACGCCGATGAACGCCGAGCGGACAATCGTGCCGATATTCCTGCCGATAATCTTAGAGCCTTCCTTGAACTTGAACTTCGTCAGCTTCAGGATTTCGCTTTCCTTGTCGCCTTTGAAGGACCTGACAATTTCAGGGAAACCGAACAGGCCAATCATGACCGGTATCAGTTGGATTCCCGACATCATGTTGACATTGCCGTAGCTGAACCGGGCGAAGGTATCGACAGTGTCGAGCCCGACTTGCGCCACCAGAAGCCCGATGATGCCGCTGATCCAACCTTTGACGGCCTTGCCTTGGGCGGTAATCGCCCCACAAATCAGAATGCCGAAGATCGACAGAAGGAAAAATTCCCAGCTGGCGAATTTCAACGCCAGCGAAGTAAGCAGGGGAGTGAGCGTCAGTACGAAAATGACGCTGATGATCGTCCCCAGGCAGCTTGCGCTCGTTGCGAGGAAGATAGCCAGACCGCCCTCTCCACGTTTTGCGATGGGGAAGCCGTCGAGCGCCGTCGCCGCCGATGCCGGAGTACCCGGAATGTTAAGCAGGATCGCCGACTGACAACCGCCTGAAATGGCACCTACGTATACGCCGATCAAGGCGATCAACGCCGACTGTGTCGGAAAGTTATAGGTCAGACCGGTCAGCAGCGCGACGGCCATGGTAGCGCTGAGGCCGGGAAGTACTCCCATCATCAGTCCCGCCGCAGTGGAAAGGACAAGGAACATGAGGTTTATGGGTGTAAACACTGTAAGTACAGCGTTCAGAAGATATTGCGCAGCCATATTCACATCCTCCCGTTATGGCAGAGTGGTCTTGAAGCAGACCTGGAACAGCAGGACTATCAATCCCATCGCGACAGCTGAGGACAGCAGGATCTTCCACCATTTCGTTGCGCGGAGGAAGAACATCAAGGCGATCATGAACAGCGTCCCGCCAATCCAGAAGGGAACCAATCCCATCAATATGAACGTCAGGACGGCCATGATGGCAACTCCTCCGATCATCCGGAGGACTCCAGGATTACGGAAAGCCGCGACGAAGCTTGTGAAGAACGTCTTGAAATGCTGCACGAATACAGCGCCCGCGTTCTTTTCTCCTATCAAAGTTTTGATAAGCAGGATGATGCTGAACACAATCAGCGCACCGCCGAGAATCACGGGCAGAAAGCCCGGGGAAACGCTGAACGTCGTGATGTTATAAGGGGGTAATGCCGCTTTGCGTACAATTCTGACGCCTTCAAAGACGACATAGCCTCCGAGTAACATCATGAGGACGGAAAATACGGTATCTTTTGTCTTGTTTTCCATGATCCATTACCTATTCTCAATGAGGAATCCATCACAAGAGCCCTGCGAAGGCAGGGCTCTTGCAAGAGATATCTGACGTTCCGGCCTAGCGGTTGATACCGAACTTGGCGGGATCGATAGTGGTCGCGCCAGCATCGTACATGAGATAGCAAGCCTTGGAGGCGAAGCCTTCCATGTACGCCTGGGATTCCGCACGGCCCATCGGGATTACCGAGAAGCTCTTCAGCTCGCAGAAGTCCAGGAAGTCCTTCTCCTTCACAGCGCTGGCGAAGGCGGCGTCGAGCTTGGCCAACTTGGCCTCGTCCAACCCCTTGGGGATCAGGATGCCGGTGACTTCGCCCATCGGGACGAACTTCTTGGCTTCGGGATAGCTCTTGAGAATGGAGGGAATCACCACTCCCGGAGCAATTTCGATGTCTTCTTCAGCCAGACAAGCAAGGGCCTTCACTTCGCCGGCAATTACCAGGTCTTTGTACTCAGCCAGCAACTGCGGACAGAAATCGACCTCACCGGAGAGCGTTGCGGTTACCGCTGCCGCGCCGCCGGCGTAGGTGATATGCTTGTAGTCCGCACCTGCGATCGCCTTGATAGTCTCGGCGCCGAAGTGTCCGCCCGAGCCGATTCCGCCGGTACCGGCCGTAATCTGCCCTGGATGAGCCTTGATCGCCGCTACCAAGTCCTCAATCGTGTTGTAGGGGCTGTTCTTGGGGACGATGATGGCGTTCGGAGCATACGTGGCAATCCAGATGTCCCAGTCGCGGAACGTCTTGTCAGTATAACCGTTGATGGGCATGGTGCAGAACGCCAGCATGCCGTTGGCCAGCATCGTGTAGCCGTCAACCTTCGAGTTCTGTACGTTCAGCGTTCCGGCGGAACCACCGGCGCCCGGAGTGTTGACGACGTTGATCGTCACGCCCAGCACCTTGCTCATGCCGTTGGCCAGCGCTCGGCCGCTCAAGTCGGTCGTGCCGCCCGCGTTGTAGGGAACTGTCAGGTTGATGTTCTTGTTCGGCCAGTTCTCCTCGGCCGAACCCTGCGCGAACACCGCCCCGCAGGCCACTACAAGAACCAGAAGGGAAACAATGAGTTTTTTCATAATCTTCTCTCCTCTCTTTTATTTATCAGGACTCAAAGTCCTGGTTTCCACATGGTTTCACATACCGAATCCAGAAAACCACGGTATGTCCGCAGGATATCCACCGGGGAATCCGGCTGAAAAAATATCTCTAGGGAAATCCATCCCTTGTAACCGACCCCTTTGAGCGCCTTGAACGCAGGTCGGTATACGTCCGACATGGTCGGTTCAGGGACGCCGCCTTCCATCGTGTTCACATGGACATGTTTGATGATGTCCTCGTTTGCGACGATAAGCCGTTCCCAGCTTTCCCGTTCGTCAAGCGTGTTGTGGAAGTCGAACATGCTGCTCACCCCTCGTCCATCGCAGGCCTCGACCACCGCCCTTGCTTCGTCGAGGGTGTTGATGATGTTCGACTGGTTCACCGGCAGGGCTTCGATGCAGAGCCAGCAGTTCCGTGCCCGAGCGAATTCTCCGACCTGTCGCGCCGCATCAATCAGATACTCTGTCGCTTTCTGAGTCGTTACCGGCGCGATTGCGTTCCGCTGCTTCGGGCCTCCCAGCACCAGTTCGCCTCCACCGAGGTCTCCAGCCATCTCCACAAGGCGTTTCAAGAACGCTATGGCGGTGTTCCGTTCCCCCTTGTCGTCTGAAGTCAGCCGCATTCCATCGGGTTTCGTCAGCAACCAATGCAGCCCCGCAAAGTCCAGTCCATGCCGTCGCAGGGCTTTTTCGCATCCATCCACCAGCGAGGCGGGAAATCGGAACTGGTCGTCAGCGATGGTGTACGGAGCAATCTCCAAGCCCTGTAGCCCGTTCTCCGCGGCAAGCTTGCATTGCTCGTCGAAGGGGAGTGGACCGAACAGCTCATTGCAGACGGCGCGTTTCATCATCTATATCATAGCTCCTTGTATTGTTTCTCGTTCCATGCTGACGATGGCTTTTCCACGTTCACAGTGCAGTGATCGTATTCCATACGTCTTCGATGACGGGGATGCCCAACTTCATGTTCTCTCTACGTATGGCGAGGGAGTTTTCACCGGGATACCGCACTTTGTCACCAGCCTTCGCAGGCTCAGAGTCCGCGATATCGTCTATCAGCCGGTTGATCAGTTCATCAGCGAAATTCGGTTCGTTCATTGTATTCGGGTCAAAGGCGATCAGTACTTGGCTCAGCCCGTATTCATCTTCACAGTTCTTTCCGATGTCCGTGACCGAATACCCGCCGGAAAGAATCGCCGCCACAAGGTCGAGGGCGATGGACATGCCGCTGCCTTTCCAGTATCCAATCGGAAGCACCCGCCAAGTCTTTTCTATGGCCGCGGGATCGGTAGTGGCGTTTCCGTCTTCATCGAAGCCGCCAGGTACGGGCAACTGTCTGCCCTGAAGCTTCGTCATTTCGATTTTTCCGTACGAGAACTGACTCATGGCGCAGTCAAGGACCACATGCTCCCCATTGCCGCGGGGAATCGCGATGATGAACGGATTGTTGCCGATTCTCCGGTCCTTCGCGCCCCAGGCGGGCATGTTGGGCTGGGTGTTGGTCCAGCAGATACCGATGCATCCGGCGTCCGCGGCCTGCCACCCGTATGTACCGCCCCGCATCCAATGGTTCGTGTTTTTCAGCGCAACGACGCCGACTCCATGCGCCTTTGCAAGCTCACAGGCCCGGCCCATCGCTTTTTTCGCATTGACCATGCCGAGGCCGAGCTGTCCGTCCCATCGTTCCAGACTGCCGATTCCGTCAATCTTTTTCGCAGTCGCGTTCGGATGGATGTACCCTTTCTGGATATAGCTGATCAGGCGAGGGAAGCGGTTGACTCCATGCGAATAGACCCCGTCGGCGCTATTTTGCGCCAGGATGACGGCGGCTTCCTTGGCAATTTCCGGCTCTGTGCCATAGGCCACCAATTTGTCGATAAATACCGAAACCATTGCGTCAAATGGAATGCGCATCAAGATTCCCTCCCCCACAAGTGATAGGCAAACGTTTGCCTGTCTGCATTACGTATTTATCGTCAACTAAGTTGACAAATTTGTCAATACAAATTTATCGAAAATGATTGTCTTGGGAGATGATTCAAGAAATGTGATTCATGCAGAATTTTCTCGGGGATGAGAACAGCCCATGTTCTTGCGGATTTTCTGCGAAAACGAACCCCTGTCGTCCATGCCGATAGGGGGATCCGTACTTCACCAGATTCATGCGTTGATAGTCATAATAACGGCAGGCTTGTACCTGTCACTGTCATGATAATGCAAAATTGGTTCTTGAACGGAATCGCGTAGGCGCTGAGGTACGTTCATGGGAACGTGTCAGTCCGTCACCCTGACTTTTACAACCAATTTGTGAATATGTTTCGGGCAATCACCGACGCGGATTCCCGGCATATGCGCGTCAGACGGGAAAAGGACGACGACTTGGCCCGGAATCATGTGGATTGCGTCGCAACCTTGGCTGTCTCCCTCCCTGAAGTCGATGTCGTTGTCTGGATTGTATGGCACGGCGGTAGCTAGCCCTCGCTCCGGCCTGCTGAACATCCATTCTTCGCCCTCAATGACCATCTGGACATCCGCATGGACTCTGTGCGTCTCCAGCTTCCCCTCCGACAGTGGCTTTGCGTCATATTCAGAAATCAATGCGAAAGCGTTGTCTCCGTCGATAGGATGCTTTCCTGGAGCGAGACCCTTCCATGATTCCGCGGCGAGCCACGCCATTGTTTTTTCAAACCGTTTTTGCAGACTCGGGCAGGGTATGCGCAGGTCTTTGTTCGTACCGACAATCATACAGTTATTCCTCACTTTTTATCCTGACTGGACATTATTATCCACATATTCATTGCAACTGCAAGTAATGGCGCAACGTTTTTGCTTATATTGCCGTTCCAATCCGTTCCTTGGTGATCCAATGTGAGAACGCAAACCATGGAACCCCTTTTCAGCGCGATCATCACTTTTTGGATGACCGCCGCAAGCGCTGTTCAGGGCAGTCAGTCCACGTATCGGATCGTTTCCCAGATCTTGTTGTAGGTCTCAAGATTGGAACCGAGATCTTCCTTGAGCTCATAGTTTGTCAGCATGCCGACGGTATAGAACGGGGTTGTCGTCGTATATTGTTCCGCCGCGGGATTGACTGAGGCCGGGAAGTGGAACCTATCGAGGAACTTCGCATAGATTTCCGGTCGATGGATGAAATTGATGAACTCATGCGCAAGGTCGACATGCTTCGCCCCCTTGGGAATGCACATGGAGTCGATGTACATCGGACCGCCACCCTGGGGCAGAAAGAAATCAACGTTCGCCCATTTGTCTTCCGGAAGCTCTTCGAAAACGGCTTCCGCATATCCCTGAACCACCCAGAATTCACCGGAAGCGAAGGACTTCGCGAAACCTTCCGCGTCGAATTTGACCAGGTTTGGCTTCCACATGTCGTTCACCAGCTTGCGGGCCGCTTCAAGCTGCGCGGGATCAGTCGTGTTCACCGAGTATCCAAGATAGGCGAGGGCGTCCCCCATCACTTCCCTCATGTCATCCATCATGCACATGCGCCCGGCAAGCCGCCTGTCCCCGAAGATGTTCCAGTCGCGGGCATAGTCCTTGACCATGGTCTTGTTGACAGCGATACCCGCGGCGCCCATGAAATAGGGAACCGAGTAGGTCATTTTGGGGTCGTAGGTCGCCTTGGAAAGCACCAAGTCGCTGATATTGGCCGAATTGGGAATTTTCGCAAGGTCGATGGGTTCAAGCATGCCGAGCGTCATCATGATGGAAACGTAGTCCCCCGACGGGAATACAATATCGTAGCCCTGTCCGCCGCCGGCCATCATTTTGGCGAACATTTCCTCGTTCGAGGCAAAATAGTCGAGGACGACGTCGCAGTTGAATTCCTGTTCAAACTGTGCGATTACCTCGTCCGGCGTATAATAGGACCAGTTGTAGACGTATAGCTTGCGATCGGAAGCTTTGCGCGAGGCGGACGAATTTTCATCTCCGGTCTTTGAACACCCGGTCAGGGCGATGGACAGGAGCAGGACGAGCGATATACAGATAATCGCGATTGAAGGGCGGTTGGTAGGTTTGCGCATAGCAACACCTCCTGAAGCGAGTGTTCATTCCGTCCAGGACAATCTATGACCGTACCCTGGAACGTGACGGACAATCCTTTGGATGCTGTTCCAAGGATTGGTTCTGGTTGTTCATGGCTCAAGCTGGAATATCTCGGAAAAGGGAAAAACGGGTTTTTGATAGCGGACTTGTATTCATCATTGAGTCCTCCGTTTCACAGTGTATTTGGTAAGCGAATCATTGTAGTATTTTGTCTGTGTAGTCAATATGTGCTTGGCAAAAAAAATAAATATAGGATAATCTTTTCCCAAGGTGGAGAATCAGTGGAGCATTCCGGCGCGTCCCCAAAAGTTCGACCAGTCCGTTTTACGTGGGCAAGATTAGTCCTGCCCATGGTTCTGGCCGCCATGACCTTGAGTCTGGTCCTATACCAGCAATTTGAACGGATATCCTTGAACATGTTGGAACGGATGAACCGGGACATGACGAACCAGAGTGATTCGATTGTCAACTATATCAACGACATGATCTATGCCAGCGGTATGCAGCTTTTCTATGACGAGACAATCGCACTCCTCCGTACCTCCGGAAGTATCGGCAACGGTACGATTGTGGAGGGAGTGCGGAAGCTCGACACATTTGGCGGGTATAGCGCCTCGATACAATCCGTCTATATCTACAATGGACGGCAGGATTGTTTCTTTACCACCAGCAACGTCCCGGGAGCGTCCTCTATGGATTTTTTCGACCAGGGTGTCCTTGACGTACTGGACCAAGTATACCCGTCTTCACGGATGCGCCCAATCTATCGCTATGTGCCGAAGCCGTATAGCCGGGGACTCGTTGAGGTCAATACGTATGTCCTCTTTGAAGAGGATGCGGGCGGGATGTTCGACAATGCCATGATTGTGAATGTCCATGCCGACTGGCTTGATACGGTTCTTGCCTCATTCCTCGGGGAGACTGAGGTTCTTGTATTGAATGAACAGGGCCGGGTGATCGGAAAAACCTTTGAAATCAATCTGCAACAGCAGCAGGAGGTAGAACGTCTGATTCGTACCAGGACCAGCGACACCGGCCGTTTTATCGTCAGCGGAAGCTCCGGAAAGGATCTGTATCTGTACAGCGCCTTCGGCACTACGGACTGGTGTTTTGTCCGTCACCTCGGCTGGAACGAGCTGTTCGCGGAACTGGACATGATGAAGACCTATACGTACGCGGGGCTCTTCTGTGTCCTGGCCTTGGTCTCTTTTTTGGGCTTGCGGAACTCCCTGCGGTTCTTTATGCCGTTGAAGCGGATAGCCGATACGCTTCAAAAAAGCGAATTGTCCGCCGATCCGCTACAGGTTGTCGAATATGTGGACAAATTGGTTGTTACTTCCCATACCGCGAAAACCGTTGAGAAAAACTATATCAGGCACCTTCGTGCGGAATATCTGCGACAGTTGCTGGATAAGGACGGGGGTGAATTTGAAAATATATGTGTGGAATTTTCAATGTATGAAGTGCCGTTCCGTTGTGACGAACCTTTTTCCCTTCTGTTGCTTTCTATGAACGGTGAAGCATTGCTCAGTGATATCGAACGGATAGCCGATTCCTGCTGTAGCGTCCAGATGAACAATCGGGCCGTCTGTTTTTTGCAAGGGGAGGTCGATTGTCCGATGCTGGAACAACTCTGCATTCATTATGGCTGTTACTGTTCCTTAGGAGAGCCTATCCGTTGGACCGATGATATCAGGCTGTCTTTTGGACGTATTGAAGAAGGATTGTCGTACCATATGTTTCCGACCACCCATGAATTGATATACCGGGAATGGATGCTGAATGAGAAATATTCATCATTGCCAAACAAGTTGAACCTGGAACCCCAGATTCTTTCCTCCCTGGCCCAGGCGAAGCTGGATGATGCATTCCTCCGATACAAGGAATATCGTGATGCGATAAGCCTCTGTCGGTTCAGTTATATTGTATTTACATTGAAACGCCTCTACTTGGCCTCCTTGGGGCATCCTGATTCTGTGGACGAACATGTTTTGGAACGCCTCGACCTTGCGTTGAAGGTCCAGCGGGATAGTGATGCCGTGGATATGATTTTCTGGGAGACCTTTAAACAGCGTGTGGAAGAAATCCTGAAATCCAAGGAGAGCCGTGTCGGGCTGATGCTTGACCGTGTGCGGCAAATCATTGAACGAGATCACGGCGACGTGAATCTCAGCGTGCAGAGTGTCGCTGACGAGCTTTCCTTGTCCAGTGTCTATCTGGGCAAAGTATTCAGAACCAATACCGGACATTCCATAGCGGAGGAGATCAATATCTGCCGGCTGGAATATGCCAGGCGCCTATTGGCTGAAACCGACTTGTCCGTCCGGCAGGTCGCCATACAAGCCGGTTTTCCCAATTCTCAGTACTTCTTTACCTTGTTCAGGAAAGCGATGAACCAGACGCCGGCTCAATATAGGGAACTGGAACGGGGGGAGGCCGGACAATGAAAAAAACTCGATGGCCATGTCGTATGATGATTCTGTTCTGTCTGTTCCTCGTGTCGGTTGTCGCGGGAATAGTCCTTGTCTGTATATTCTTGCCCCGGAGGGCGGAACGAGCGTTTCCTCCGGGAATCGTCCGAAAAGAAATGAAACGTCGCGTTGTTGTCTATTCTTCTTTGCAGGAGTTGCAGCTTGAAGCGCTGAAACAGGCTTTTGAAGCGCGATATCCTGATATCTTGCTTGACTATTATTGCGCGGGGACCGGTAAAATCCTGACGAAGGTTTCTACAGAAAGACAGCAGGGGGACATCTTGGCCGATCTGCTGTGGGTTGGTGATCCTGATTCGTATGCATCGTACCTCGACGCCGATTTGTTGGTTTCCTATTCCAGCGCATATGAAGATGACATTCCTGAACAATTTCAATTCACGGACGCCCGGTTGACCGCCGCAAGGCTGATTGTCATGGGATTTGCCTACAATATCAGAGAGATGAAAGGAAAGAAGCTCCCGGCGACGTGGGATGACCTCCTCGCCACTGACGGCGTGGTGTTCGCCGATCCCGCGAGTTCCGGCACCATGCTGTATACCTTGCGCGCGCTGATATGTGATCCTCGGTATGGATGGGGGTATTGGGAGGCGTTGAAGGCTTCTGGCGCCGAAGTGTGTGGTGGTAGCGGGGCGACCGGTTATCAGGTGGGTACCGGCGTATATCAAGTGGGAATCGTCCCTGACCATATCGCCGCAATGGTCAGGAACATGGGGTTGCCCGTCGCTTTTACCTATCCTGACGATTGTATTGTCATCCCCAGCCCTATAGCCCTTTTCAAAGAGAGCCCCAATCCAGAGGAAGGGATGTTGCTGTTTGATTTCATACTCAGCGACGAGGGGCAGGCCGTGCTCGCCTCTGTGGACATTGTGCCTGTCAGAGGTGCGCATGCTTCCTTGACGAATACTTCCAACGATATGAATAGGGACGGTGAATCGCCGGATCGCCAGGAACTGTTGGAACGATTTGACTCCCTGTTCCTGAAATGATGTCCCCCGCAGGGGGTGTAGGAGCTATAGGGGAAGCGTCGGGACGATTTCGATAGCGTAACTTTTTTGTTGCTGAATGTAGCGCTTGAGTTCTTCCGGCTCCATATACATCAACGGCAGGTCGAGTGTTTCACTGAGTTCCTTCATCTGAGGATCCTCCATGGCTTGGCTGAACGCTTGGAGCAGATACTCAACTATTGCTTGCGGAGTGTCTTTCGGTGCGACCAAAGCCCTGGCTGAACCGAATACCAGATCAAAGCCTTTTTCCTTCAGCGTTGGAACGTTGGGGAAAGTCGGCAGTCGTTCAGTCGTGAATGAACAAAGCAACCGGAATTCATTGTCCCTGACATGACCCGCTACTTCGGATATTTTTGCGACGGTAGCTTCTACTCGACCGTCATGCAACGCCGAAAGCATATCCGTTGAACCTCCGAAAGGAATATGCGTAACATTGATATCCGCCTCCTTGCAGAGACTGGCCGCGGCGATATGGTTGCTGGCCCTGTATCCGTTGTTTCCCACTGTGATTTGAAAAGGATGTCCTTTCGCATATCGTATGAAATCCTCCAGCGTAGTGAGTTGGCTGTCGGTTCGGACGACCAGAACGCTGGAATCGTAGACCTGATTCATGATCGGGGTGATGTTTTCGTCGTTGTACAACGTTTTTCTGTCCAACGGCAAGGAGACGAAGGTCGGCAGATTGATGAAGCCTATGGTGTAGCCATCCGGCTTCGCGTTGCAGAGCCTGGCGTAGCCAAGCTCGCCGTCCGCGCCGCTGAGATTCTTGACAATCAGTTTCACCGGCAGGTATTTCTGTACGACGGTACATAGTGCGCGCGCGCCGATATCGGTCCCTCCGCCCGCCTTGTACGCCACTATGACTATGATATCCTGATTTGGGTACATTCCGTCGCAGTTTTCCTGCACCGTACCTGATACAACCTCTTCGGTCACTGTGTGTACGGATCTTCTATCACAACCTATGAGCATGAGGGATATATATACTGATAATGCAATGAAGATATAACGACCTGTTCCTAACATACCTTCCTTCTCTATTACGCTGACATGCTACCATTGAAATTGTCATTCCGTATAGGAAAAAATAGACTATGTTTAGATTTCTGACTTATGATTAAATTTCTAACTGTGTCTACTGTAAAGAATTACTTGACGGCTCTGAAAAACGGGTATTAGCATGATTCTCGAACAAAAGGTGGCGATGTACAGATTTCTGACTTCCGTGTCGCATCTGGATCCCCAGTTTCCCGGGGGCGGAGCTTCTGTAATTCTGATTGCCGCCGAATCTATGTGGAGGGACTATGAAAAAAGGTCTTGTTATTCTGTTGGTGCTTCTGTCCGTATGTTCCATGCTGTTCGCGACGGGCGGCAAGGAAACCGCTTCCGGCGAAAAGCTTAAATTGATGGTCTATACATCCATGAAGGAGAATCTGATTGGAAGTATTCGGGACGCTTTCCTGGCGGAGCATCCCGAGGTCGAGTTCGATTATTATTCCGCTGGCGCCGGCAAGCTCATGGCCAAGATCGCTACGGAACGACAGGCCGGAGCCATTGCCTGTGATGTATTGTGGACTTCCGAAGTTCCTGACTTCATCGGCCTGCGCGACGAGGGCGTGCTCATGGCGTACATGAGCCCTGAACGGGCCAATGTCATCTCGACCATAGATGATCCCAACGGATATTTTACCGCGGCTCGTCTTGGAACCTTGGGCATTTGCTACAATACCGAGAAAATCAAAAATCCCCCGAAGACTTGGGAAGACCTGCTCAAACCCGAATACAAAGGCAATTTCTCCATCGCGAACCCCGCATTGTCCGGTACCTCGATGGTTTCCGTAGCGATGATCGTTGAGAATCTGGGCTGGGAATACATCCAGAAACTCGCCGACAATGGAGCGCGAATGGGGCAAGGCTCCGGGCAAGTCGTCGATGATACTGCTTCCGGCGACACCTATGCTGCCATTGGCGTTGACTACATCACCCTGGACAAGGTGGCCAAAGGTGCGAACCTCGGATTCACCTATACCGACCAGATGCTTGTGGTGCCTAGTCCTGTCGCCATCATGGAAGGCTCCAAGAACGCGGAGGCCGCGAAGCTGTTCGTCGATTTCCTGTTGTCCAAGAAAGGGCAGGAATGTGTGGCGGCCGCCTATACGCTTCCCGTCCGCGATGATGTCGAGCCTCGCCTGGACATGGGATTGGTACATCCCGACGAGGCGAAGAGCCGTGCGATGGCGCTCGATTATGAGGCGTTGGCGGATCATAAGGCTGCGTATATCGAGAAGTTCACTTCGATCATCCAAGGTAAATGATTTGTGTCGCTTGGGAGGTCCTGTCCGTAGCGGCGGGATCTCCCATATCGTGTGAAATGCGACTATTTGAGGTACGTACATGGCAGATATTATTTTCAAAGGCGTCTCCAAGGCTTTTGAGGGGAAACAGGTTTTGAAGGATCTGAGTTTTACAATAAAAAGCGGGGAATGCTTCACCATCCTAGGGCCATCAGGTTGCGGCAAGACTGTAATCCTACGGCTGATAGCCGGGTTTGAAGTTCCCGACTCTGGTCAGATCATCATCGGGGACGAGACGGTCGCGGATCCCGCGCGGGGACTGTGCAAGGCTCCGGAAGAACGGAAGCTGGGTGTCGTGTTCCAGGATTATGCGGTCTGGCCTCATAAGACCGTTCGTCAGAACGTTACATATCCATTGGAAATGCGGAAGATTCCAAAAGAACAAAGGTTGTCAAAATCTCAGAAAGCCATCGACATGGTCAACCTGAGCGGCTATGAGGATAGATTGCCGAACCAATTGTCAGGCGGACAACAGCAGCGCGTGGCGCTTGCGAGAGCGCTTGTCGCTGATAGCGATATATTGCTACTTGATGAGCCGTTGACGAATTTGGACGCGAACTTGCGCGAAGAAATGCGTTTTGAAATCAAGGAAATCCAGAAGAAAACTGGAAGCACCATCCTGTACGTCACCCATGACCAGGAGGTCGCGCTGGCTATTAGCGATCGTATAGCGATCATGACGCCCGCCGGGGAATTCTGCCAAGTTTCTGATGCCGAGACCGTCTATGAACGTCCGGTCAACCTGTTCGGATTTCGGTTCCTCGGTGTCGCCAACTGCTTGCGTTGCGTTCAGCGTGATGGCGTCACCTGTCTGGCCGACGACGGGATTCCGTTCGTGCAGCTTGATGCGGAATACGCCTCGCTCGCCAAGGCCCCGACGTTCATCGCTGGATTCCGTCCGATGGATGTACAGCTTCTGCGTAGTGGGGAGGGATTTGACGCCGAGGTGGAGCGATGTACCTTGCTTGGGAATATCGTCGACTATCGAATACGGATAGGGAGTACTTCCTTCCGCGTCGAGGCCCAGACGGAGGACGCCATCCGTAACAATATCATTTTCAATGCGGGAGAATCTTGTAGAGTCGTTTTCGATGAAATGCATTGGTTCGAAGATGACCATTCTTTCGAGGAGGTCTTCGTATGAACGGAAAACCGAGAATAAAGAAAAAATTCGGTGTAGCTGAAATCGTACTCATTTTTTCGATATTGATTCTTGTCGTGGTGGTCGCCGTACCGGTCATCATGATTTTCCTTACTGCGTTCTTCAAGGATGGTCATTTCAATCTCGCAGGGGTCGTTGAGGTGCTGAAGCAGAAGGACACCTACATGGCTCTGAAGAATTCATTGATTATCGCCTTGGGTGTCACGTTCTTTTCTACATTGATAGGAGTTTTCTTCGCATGGCTGCTCGCCCGTACCGACATTCCATGCAAAAAGGCGTTGAACGCGATGTTCATGGTTCCGTTCATGCTTCCGTCGTTCATATGCGCGATGGCCTGGAAGGTGTTGCTTTCACCCCGTTCCGGGTATATCAACAAGATGCTGATGGGTATGTTCGGTCTGAGCCATGCCCCGATCGACATCATGAGCATGGGTGGTATTATCGCCATTGAGACGATGTATCTTTTCCCGTTCGTGTTTCTTCAGGTATCCGGCGCCCTTGAGCGCATGGATCCGACACTGGAGGAAAGCGCCCGGATCAGCGGCGCTTCCCTGGGGACTATCACCCGCAAGATCACGTTGCCGTTGGTCATGCCGTCCATCGTCGCCGGCGCTCTGTTGGTCTGCCTCTATTCCTTGGCCCATTTCGGCGTTCCTTCAATCCTGGGTACGGAAAAGGGCATATACAATATCCCGACCAAGATCTATGAACGGATATATGCGTCGGGGGGCTCCTACGAAGCGATTCGGGTGGGTACGATTCTCGCCACGATTCTCGTCATATGCGCCACATTGATTCTAAAAGCCCAGAACCTTGTGCTGAAACGCGGCAGGTTCCAGATCATAGCCGGTAAAAGCATGCGTCCTGTAGTGATGAAACTCCGTGGTCTGCGCTGGCCGTTGTTCACGTTGTGCGTGGTCTATCTGCTGATCACTGTAGTGATGCCGACCATCACGATCTTCCTTATCGGCGGTTTGAAAACCTATGGGCTCTCCTTCGTTCCCAAAAATATGACTTGGGCCAACTATGCCGAGATATTCCAATTGAAGATGACGAGGAATGCCATCTGGAACTCCGTGTATCTGTCCACGTTGACCGCTTTTGTAACGATGCTCGCCGGTGTGATGATCAGCTATGTAATCGTCAAGATGAAAGTCAAGGGCAAGTTTATTTTGGAATTTCTTGGGGTTTTGCCCTATTCCTTGCCCGGTACCGTCATCGCCCTCGGCTGTATCCTGACATGGTCCGGCAAGTTCGGCATCAATCTGTACAATACGGCTGGAATAATTTTCGTCGCGTATATCGCACGATACATGGCTTTTTCAATCAAGTCAAATTCAGCGGCGCTGGAACAGGTATCGGATTCTTTGGAAGAAGCCTCCCGGAGCTGTGGAGCTTCCCATTGGCAGACGCTGACGAATATCGTCGTTCCCCTGATTCGTCCTGGAATGATCAATGCGTTCTTCCTGATCTTCCTCCCCGCGTTGCGGGAACTTACCACTTCCGTTCTGTTGTACGGACCGACTACCCGAACAATCGGAGTCGCGATCTATGCTTTGAACGAGGATGGCGAGACGGTTCGTGCGGCGGCTTTGGCCGGCATAGCGTTGGTTATCATCTTCTTCGGTGAGACGGTAATCAAAGGTGCGCTTGCCCGATTCGACAAAACTTCAAGGAGTTGATCATGCCTGCATTGGATCTGATAAATGTTTCAAAGATTTTCGGTTCTGTAAAAGCTGTGGATGGATTGAACCTGAAAGTCGAACAAGGGGAATGCTTCTCCTTTCTTGGTCCGTCGGGCTGTGGCAAGACCACTACGCTCCGTATGATCGCCGGGTTTGAGAACCTGGATGAAGGGGAGCTGTACTGTGATGGCCGGCTTTTTTCCTCCAGCTATAAACGGTTCTACCTTCCGCCGGAGAAACGTGATTTCGGAATGGTCTTCCAGGCTTTCGCGGTTTGGCCTCATATGACGGTCTATGACAACGTTGCGTTTCCGTTGCATCTGAAAAGACTCCCGAAACAGGAAATTCAGGAACGCACGGTGATGGCCCTCAAGGCGACGAGTCTTACGAAAGAGGCTGAGCTGTATCCCCAGAAGCTTTCCGGGGGGCAGCAGCAACGAATCGCTCTGGCCCGTGCCGTAGCCATCAATCCAAAGGTGATGCTGCTTGATGAACCGCTTTCCAACCTTGATCCCCATCTGCGGGAGGAAATGCGTTTTGAAATCAAGGAATTGCAGACGAAGTTTGGTTTTACGGTCATCTACGTTACGCACGACCAGGCCGAAGCCATGGCGTTGAGCGACAGGATGCTCGTTATGAAAGAGGGCGTCGTACAGCAAATTGACGCACCTTTGAACATCTATGACAATCCGGCGAACAAATTTGTCTTCAGCTTCATCGGCCTGTCTGATTTTATTCCTGTCATTGTGAAGGCCGGTCGGATTTTCGTCGATGGCGCCGAAGCCTGCGGACCTGTGAACGGGAGTATTCCTTCCGGATATGACCCGTCCATGGCGTATGATATCGCCTGTCGGCCCGGTGAAATAGATTTCTGTTCTTCAGGTGTCGAGGCCACGGTTCTTCGCCGGACTTACCTGGGGGATATCGTTGACTATCTGCTGCGTATCGGGGACGTGAATCTCCGCGTCCAAAAACCGAGAAGACAAAGCCTCGCTAAAGTCGGTGAGACTTGCCATCTCAAATTCAACCGGTTGCTTTGGTACGACCGTAATGAAAGGACCGCTTCAAAAACGTAAGTTTGATGGAATTACTGGACGATTTGGTATGACCCGCCGAATTCTATGATTCTTGATGATGAAAAAAATTCCTCCGCAGGATATTTGCGGAGGAATTTTTTCCGTTGTTCCACCCCTCCGCTGTCCGAAAGGTATCTTTTTTGATGGTCTTTCCTTTTCTGATAGGTGTGAGATGCAGGTCTTCTGTTTTTGAGCCGGCTTTTGGCATAGTCTTCTCCCGCACACGTATGTTCTGCGCCACGGACGCATGATTTTTCATGGGGGCGCTGAGCACGTCCCTCCAAAAGTAGACGGCGTTGGAAAATTCCTACAGTCCGGTATTGGAATAAAAAAGCCGTCGTAGCTTCAGACTGAACTACGACGGCTTGATGGACGTGAGCGAACGATACCGCTACATCAATATGATCTGATCCCGTTCCGGTCCGACTGAGATGTACTTGACCGGCGCCCCGACCAGCTCCTCGATCCGTTTGATATACTTCTTGGCGTTCTCAGGAAGATCCTCCCAAGTGCGGGCCGCTTCGGTGGAGGTCATCCACCCGTCGAATTCTTCATAAATCGGCTGGGCGATTTCCTGTAGCGCCGTTTCCGGCAGGTAGTCGATTCTTTCGCCGTTGACCATATATCCGACGCAGACCTTGATTTTCTCGAAAGTATCCAGAACGTCGAGCTTGGTAATCGCAAGTTCTGTAAAGCCGTTCATCCAGCAGGAATAATCGGAAGCCACCGCATCGAGCCAACCACAACGGCGCGGACGACCGGTAGTCGCCCCATATTCACGCCCGATGTCGCGGAGTTTCCCGCCGTCGGCGTCGAACAACTCCGTCATGAACGGTCCACCGCCCACGCTAGTAGAATAGGCCTTGAGTACTCCGATGACCCGGTCTATGCGGCTTGGCGCGATACCCGCTCCGTTGCACGCTCCGGCTGCGGTCGGGTTGCTGCTGGTCGAATAGGGATAGATGCCCCAGTCGAGGTCCCGCATGATTCCCAGCTGTCCTTCAAGGAGTATGTTCTTATGTTCAGCGTACGCTTTACGGATTATCGGGACGGAATCGATGATTTGCGAACCGAAGCGGTCCCTCCATTTTGCGCACAAGGCCATCAAGTCGTCGAGCTTTACCTCTGGAATGCCAAAATAGGCGAGTTCCCGGTTCTTGCGGGGGAGCATCATCTGCAACCGTGTCTTCAACCGTTCCGGTTCAAGGATATCGACCGCTCTGATACCGCTGCGCGCCGCCTTGTCGCTATAGCAAGGACCGATGCCACGTTTCGTAGTACCGATCTGCCAGTTCTTGTTCTTGGACGCCTCTTCCGCTCCATCCACCATGCAATGGAACGGCATGATCAGATGCGCCCTCTTGTCGATGAAAAGGTTTTTTCCTGTAACTCCCGCATGGGCGATGGAATCAAGCTCCGTCGCCATGGTGTCGAAGTTCACCACCGTTCCCGCTCCGACGATGTTGGTCGTCGCAGGGTTGAATATTCCCGACGGAATGATGTGCAACGCGAACTTTCCTTGGTCGTTGATGACCGTATGGCCCGCATTGTCTCCTCCCTGGTATCTGATTACGATATCCGCCTGTTGGGCGAGATAGTCTACGATGCGTCCTTTTCCTTCATCGCCCCATTGGGCGCCGACGATGGCTGATATACTCATACTCATTCCCTCCTTCTCGTATCTTGGCTCCATGGCGGCGTCACATTCTCCGCTCACGTAGTTGTACTACGCTCGCTTCGTCGTTCCTGGCCATGCAGCCAATCTACTTCGAATGTCTTCCCGATCTTGGCTCCATGGCGGCGTCGCATTCTCCGCTCACGTAGTTGTACTACGCTCGCTTCGTCGTTCCTGGCCATGCAGCCAATCTACTTCGAATGTCTTCCCGATCTTGGCTCCATGGCGGCGTCACATTCTCCGCTCACGTAGTTGTACTACGCTCGCTTCGTCGTTCCTGGCCATGCAGCCAATCTACTTCGAATGTCTTCCCGATCTTGGCTCCATGGCGGCGTCGCATTCTCCGCTCACGTAGTTGTACTACGCTCGCTTCGTCGTTCCTGGCCATGCAGCCAATCTGTTTTCTTTGGACGTTCCCGTCCAAGGCTCACCCTCATCCCACAGCTCGGCTGTGGTTCTTGAAATTTTTCGAACTATTCGAACAGGAGCGGCGAGCCCTGCTTCCTGAGGTTCACGATCATCTCTTTTTCACAACGTTCATGCTCGTCGATATCGTCGGCGTCCCAGGGGTATTTGATCCACAGGTCGGAAATTTCCATCGCGGGGAAATACCGTTTGATCTCGACGGGGAACTCCACGTCCTTTTTCTTCAGCTTGTTGTGGAGGACCAGAACGGCGATTTCCTCCGGTTCGTATTTGAGCAGTTCTCCGACACAGTAGGCGAGGGTGGCTCTAGTATCATCGACTTCATCAATCAGAAGTACTTTCTTGCCGCGCAGTTCCTGCTGAACCTCGTCGATCCACTGAATTTTGGTCGGGTGCGTCCTGTGTTTCTTGTCCACGCCGTAGTAGGAAATGCCGACCGCATATATGGGCCGGTTGATGAACGTCTTGATGATTCTCGCGGGGATGAATCCGCCGGAACCAATCGCCACGATGACATCTGGATCGAAACCCGTCTCGATCAGCTGCTTGGCCAACCGTTTGATCAATTTGTGAACAGTGTTGTAACTTACATAGAACTTTTCGTCCATGGTGCTTTTTCTCCTGGAATTGTATGTATCCGTTATTTCACGGGATACATTTCCGCGATATACGGAAGCGTGCGGTACCGTTCGGCATAGTCAAGTCCATAGCCAACGACCCAGACATCGGGGATCTCGAAACCGAGATAGTCGATATGCACCGGCACGACCCGTCGGTCCGGCTTGTCCAGCAACACCGCGGTCTTGACGGAGGCGGGCTGCCGTGTCTTGAAGTTGCGGATCAGATAGTCCAGGGTGTTCCCGCTGTCGAGGATATCCTCGATAATCAGCACATGCCTGTTCTCCATGTTTTCGCGGGTGTCCATAAGCAGCCGGACATTCGCGCTCTGTTGGTCTCCGCTCTTGCCGTAGCTGGAAAGGGCGATGAAATCGACGACGTGGGGTACTGTCAGCTTGCGGCACAAGTCCGCTGTAAAAATAAAAGAGCCCTTCAATACTCCTACAAGTATCAGGCTCTCCTTGCAATCTGCGTAATCCAGGTTGATCTGGCGTGCGAGTTCATCGACCCGTCGCTGGATGCTATCCGCGTCGATCAGCACCTGGGCGAGGTCCTTTGTCAACGGTGGAATTGCGAGAGAAGATTTCATGCGTCCTCCTCGAAACGGCCTCTTGGAAAAGGTCGTACGGAATGATTTTTGGGAATGTCTAAGGCATAGCAGTTATTTGATGGGCATGTCAAGGAAGCTTGATTCCGTTTGATCGCAGTTTGTGTATTGTATGCTACCATATTGCAACAACTTGCATGGGGCTATAACCTTTTTTCTTAAAATATCCGCTTTTCTTCTTCGACTGGAAATCGAGATAGAGGCTTCCGCTTCATGAACGTACTTTCATCCGGGACGGGAAGACTGGCTTTTTATTGACCGCCAGACGATTCGTGGATACACTTTCTATAGAAGGTGAAGCGATGCTCCACCATGCGGGACGTTCGTGAATGATCGTCTTTTCTGTGCGGGAAAACGGAATATGGATGATGAATGACCGCATTGAAATCAAGGAGGTAGTGCCTATGTTCCAAGAAATCAGTTATGAAATGTTGGAGATGAACCCGTTTACGGCCATCGGCAAAGATGGGTTTCTGATTACCGCGGGTTCCGAGGAGCATTGGAATACCATGACGGCTTCCTGGGGTGCCCTCGGGGTGTTGTGGGGCAAACCTGTCATGCTGATTTTTGTGCGTGACAGCCGATACACCTATGAATTCATTGAGAATACAGAGGGATTCACATGTTCTTTCTTTGGGCCGGACATGGATGCGGCATTAGCATATTGCGGAGCACATTCCGGTCGTGACGGGGACAAGACGGTCGCTACCGGCTTGTTGCCAGTGACGATTGAGGGACCCGACGGAACGGAACGGATTACGTTCGACCAGGCAAATTTGGTTTTTTCCTGTAGCAAGGCGTCAAGGATGCCCGTGGATTCCCAGCAGTTCGTGTTGCCCGAAGAAATTGAGCGGCATTATCCTGAAAAGGACTACCATGTGTTGTACGTCGGGTTCATCGACCGAATCCTCGCCAAAGAGTAGTTTTCCTGCTTGTTTTCTGGCTGATGACCGCTTCGCATATCGCGTCCTTGTTTTGAGGGCCTCATTATGTCTGCGATATTTGTGCATGTGCTATTTCCGATGGTAAGACACGCTTCTTGCAGTCCTCACGGAGTGGGGCTTTTTATTTTTGTGTATGTTTGCTCACATCTCGTTCCGATTCATTTGCCGTTTGTTTGTAGAGTTTCACCTTGACCAGTTGCTAGTTCGCGTCTAGTATGGAGATATCTTGACGGTTCTCCATGAAAACCCTGGAGAACCGTCAAGAGATAGCTCGGGTACGTATGTGCTTGAAACGACAAAACTGTACATTTTGTCAGGAGCGAGGTATGACTACTGTATTTTCCCGTCAGCAGGCTTATGAGGCCATGACGATTATGCTCCGTTCACGTTGTTTCGAACAGCGTCTGGACGAACTTTTCAGCCGTAAACTCATGCACGGCACGACCCATCTGGCCATTGGGCAGGAAGCCGCCCACGCCGGCCTTGCGATGGGATTGGCACCATCGGATTGGATTGTCCCCACCCACCGTTGTCACGGACATACTATTGCCAGGGGTACTGATTCATATGCGATGTTCGCTGAGATGTTCGGTTCTCGCGACGGCTGTTGCAAAGGGTTGGGCGGTTCCATGCACATGACCGACGCGGCGCATTGCAACGCAGGCTCGTCGGCGGTCGTCGCCAGCGGGGTGCCCGTCGCCACTGGCATGGCGCTCGCGTTCAAACGTAACGGGAACAAGGCTGTCAGCGTCGCGATTTTCGGAGACGGCGCCAGTAGTCGCGGAGCTATCCATGAATCGATGAACCTTGCTTCCGTCTGGCGTCTGCCTGTCCTTTTCTTCTGCGAAAACAATGGATACGGTATGTCCGCCCCCGTTGAACGGGCTCTGTCCGTCTCCGCCGTCTCCGAGCGCGGGCCTTCTTATTCCATGAAGTCCAATTCCGTCGATGGCAACGACGTAGAAGCCGTCTATGCCGCCGTCAAGGAGGCCTGCGACCATATCCGCTCTACTTCCGAGCCGTTTCTGTTGGAGGTCCATACCTACAGGCAATGTGGACATTCCAAGAACGACGCCCGTGTCTATCGGACGAGGGACGAGGAGCGGCGCTGGCTTGAACGATGTCCTATTGAACAGTTCAAGACCAAGATGATCGCTCGGAATCAGCTTGACGAGCGGCAGTTCGCAGAGCTTGAACAACGAATCCGGGCTGAAGTCGTCGCTGCATCGGAACTGGCGCAACAGACCGCTTCCGATCATATTTCCTTGAATGAAGCCCTGTCCTATGTATATGCGGGCGATGACTTGGAAAAAGCTGTGGCTTCCGTATCCTGCGGACATGTCGCGAGGCTCGCATGAAGAACGCCGTGACATATCGTGAAGCTATCCGGGCCGCCCTCGCGGAGGAGATGCGTCGAGATCGCAACGTGGTTCTGATCGGTGAGGATGTCGGCAAGTACGGTGGCTGTTTCAAGGTGACGCAGGGACTGTGGGATGAATTCGGCGCCGACCAGATTCTTGAGACGCCGGTGTCCGAGGAAGGTTTTACCGGCCTTGCCGTCGGCGCGGCGATGATGGGGCTTCGCCCGGTCGTCGAAATCATGTACGGGGATTTCTCGACATTGGCCAGCGATCCATTGATCAACCATGCCGCCAAGACCCGTTTCATGAGCGCGGGGCAGCTTGGTTGTCCGATGGTCTACCGCGCTCCTTCAGGGTCCGGTACAGGACATGGCGCACAGCATACCCAGAGCCTGGAATCGATGTTCACCAATGTTCCCGGTCTGAAAATCGTCGCCCCTTCGTTCCCCCGCGACGCCAAGGCGTTGCTCAAGGCCGCTATCAGGGACGACGACCCCGTCCTCTATTTTGAACACAAGCTGCTCTACAGTACGTTGGGACCGGTAGGTGATGAAAACGATGTCGCGGAGATTGGCAAGGCGGACATCAAGCATGCCGGGAACGACATTACGCTAATCTCCTACTCCCATGCAGTCCACACTTGCCTGGAAGCCGCCGACCTGCTGGCCGTGGAAGGCATCGACACCGAAGTCGTGGATATCTGTTCCCTCCGTCCGCTTGATGTGCCGACTATCCTTTCTTCTGTCAGAAAGACGGGAAGGGCGGTGGTCGTCCATGACGCCCCGACCTTCGGCGGGTTCGGCGGAGAGCTCGTCGCGAGCATCGTCGGAGATCCTAAAACCTTTTCTTGCTTGAAGGCTCCGATTCGCCGAGTCTGTGGCAAGGAGTTGCCCGTCCCATTCAACGAGGAACTTGAAAAGCGGATTATCCCGTCGGTGGAAGATGTCGTTGAAGCTGTGAAAATCCTTATAGGGTGATGTAATTCTTCATCCATCTCCAACCACTTGAAAAGAAAAAACGGAGTTCTGGATACCATCATAAAAAATGGGGCTCCCGCTTTTATAAGCAACGGCTTTTACACCGGGACACCGACCAGTGCGCCGAATGGGAACCCCAGGCCATTACACAGCAGCGTAGTAGATATCCTGTAGGCTCTGTACTCAAACCGTTCAAAGACGATGTATGATCTCGGCTAGTTCTACAAGCCTGGTGACATGGTGATGATGCTGGGTGCGGGATAGTTTCACATGAGGGTGCCATGCATGGACGTCCCGCTTGCGTGTGCCGTTGGACGAATCATCATCGAGTCATCATCACATAAGATTCCAAGAACATGCGCCATGGTGTGTTTGAAGAGCGTTTCCATGATAATTCCGGTACGCTCCCATCGGGGTACACTTCCCATTTTCCTGTTACTTCGCATATAATGGGAACACTCACGACAGATTTTCATGTATCGCATGACGATGGGTTTTCCGTCGGCTTGCGGGCAGCGTCGTCGTGATGTTGAAAACAGGAGAAAGAGATGGACATTGATGTAAAGAACCTGCATCCGCTTGAAGTCCGTTTGCTCCGGCATGTCAACGTAGGTGAGGATATCACTACCGAGCGCATCGTCAAGGAGCTGGACTATAAAGTGGGACAGTGCAACCAGGCATTCAGTTGGCTGAGCGCCAAAGGCTATCTGGTTGAGAAAAGCCGCACGACCCGCGTATTCTATGAACTGACCGAGCTCGGCAAAGAGCAACTGGCGAAAGGTACCCCGGCGCAGCGGATCTTTACATTGCTTCAGAAAATGGGGCCTTTGTCCCTGCCTCAGATCGCGGAACGTCTTGGTTTGGAAAAATCCGACGTCGGTTCCGCGTTCGGCCAGCTTTCCAAGGCGGGGACCTGCGGCATGAACCCTGAAAACAACGCCGAACTCCGTCAGCAGGAGTTGCCTCAGGAAGTCCATAGTATCGCGGAACTCCTCGCAAGAGGCGGGGAGGGCGCTATCGACGCCGACGCCCTGTCAGAAAGATTCAAGCTGATCATGGCGAAGATCGCCAAGAAACGAGGTGCGGCAGGCGCTCCGTTCAAGGTCGTCGAGCGCGAGGATATCGTCTATGTTTTGACCGACGACGGGGCGAAGGCCCGCGAGGCGGTGTTCGCCGCCAATATCACCGGTGAGGAACTTGGCGCCGTGACGCCGCAGATGCTCGCCGCCGGGACCTGGAAAACCGCCTCGTTCCGTCCCTATGCCCTCAATGCGCCAACTTCCCGCCTGATTCCGGGCCGCCGCAATCCGTATGGCGTATACCTGCAATGGGTCAAGGACAAGCTGTGCAGCCTTGGCTTTGAAGAATTTGATGGACCGCTCGTAGAGACTGAATTCTGGAACGGTGACGCTCTGTTCATGCCGCAGTTCCATAGCGCCCGCGACATCCACGACGTCTACTATGTCAAGAATGCCAGCCATGCGAAGGAGATTGAGGAGCCATGGCTCAGCCAGGTCGCCGCCACCCATGAAGACGGCTGGACGACTGGCAGCCGGGGGTGGGGCTACAGCTTCGACCATGAGTTCACCAGACGGCAGGTATTGCGCAGCCAGGGGACGGTGCTTTCCGCCCACCAGTTGCCCAAGGCCAAAGTGCCCGGCAAGTATTTCGGTGTCGCGCGTTGCTTCCGCTATGATCAGGTGGACGCCACCCATGGCGCCGATTTCTACCAGACGGAAGGAATCGTGTTGGGCGAGGACGTAAACCTCAAGACCCTGTTGGGCTTGCTGAAGATGTTCGCTGAAGAAATCGCCGGAGCTGAGGAAGTGAAGTATGTCCCGGGTTATTTCCCGTTCACGGAACCGTCGATAGAAGTGCATATCAAGCATCCCGTACTCGGCTGGTTCGAGCTTGGTGGCAGCGGCATCTTCCGTCCTGAAGTGACCAAGGCCCTTGGAATCGACGTGCCGGTCCTCGCCTGGGGGCTGGGTATCGACCGCATGGCGCTGATGCACCTGGGATTGAACGACCTGCGTGAACTGTTCACTCCGAACATCGAGAGCGTTCGCATGAGGAGGGGAAACTAATGCCTAAGATAGAAGTGCAGGAAGACTTGTTCTACGGTCTTCTTGGCAAAAGATATACTGATTCCCAGTTGGAGGACATCTTTCCGGTGGCCAAGGCTGAACTCGACGGACATGATACCGCCGAGCATGTGCTCAAGATCGAGCTGAACGATACCAACCGCCCCGACCTCTGGTCCGCCGCCGGCGTAGCCCGCCAGCTCAAGGCCTATGCCGAAGGCGGCGCCCCGCTGTATGATTTTTTCTCCACCGAGGAGGAGTCGTTCGATAGCGAGGGACGTACGCTGATCGTTGACGAATCCGCGAAGCAAGTGCGCCCGTATTCAATCGGTTTCGCCGCGACAGGGCATGTCGTCGACGAACCGACCTTGCTTGCGTTGATTCAGTCCCAGGAGAAGCTCTGCTGGAACTTCGGTCGCAAGCGCAAGTCTATCGCGCTCGGCATCTACCGCAGCGATTTGATCAAGTATCCAGTACATTTCAAGGGGGCCGACCCCGACGCCACCCATTTCGTCCCGTTGGGGATGGATGAGGATTTGACGTTGCGGGAAATCTGCGAGAAGCATCCCAAAGGCAAGGAGTACGGCTATATCGTCGCGGACAAGCCTGTGTTCCCGTATCTCTACGATGACAACGGCGACACCCTCAGCTTTCCTCCTGTAATCAACAGCGCCCGTATCGGCGCGGTTGAAGTAGGGGATAAGAATTTGTTCGTGGAGCTTTCGGGAACCGAACTGCGTGATCTGTTGCTCTGCGCCTCGATTCTCGCCTGCGACATGGCGGACATGGGCTTTCAGATTCTCCCGGTCAAGGTCGTCTATCCCTATGATACGGAGTTCGGCAGGGAAATCACAGTTCCGTATTATTTCCAGAATCCTGCGTCCTGTTCCATCGCCCAGATCCGCAAGACATTGGGAGAACCCATCACGGGGGGACAGGCTGTCGAAGCCCTCAGGCGCATGGGCGTCTATTCCGTCTATGACGAGCAGGACGCTACGGTCTACGCCACGGTGCCGGAGTACCGCAACGACTTCCTGCATCCGGTCGATCTGGTCGAGGATGTGATGATCGGCTACGGACTGGCTAATTTCGCACCGGAAATGCCTGGCGACTTTACCGTCGGACGTCTCTCTCCCGCCGAGGAGTTCGGCCGCAAGGTCAAGGAGATTCTGGTCGGCCTTGGTTTCCAGGAGATGATGTACAACTATCTCGGTTCCCGCAGGGAATACATCGACAACATGCATGTCGATGGAAGCGGCTACATCCAGATAGCCAACCCGATGAGCGAGAACTACGAGTATGTCCGTCCGTCGATCATACCGTCGCTACTGGAGAGCGAGAGCATGAGCGGACATGCTCCGTATCCCCACAATATTTTCGAGGTCGGCAAGGTCGCGTTCCTCTGTCCACAGGACAACAGCGGCACGGTGACGAAGAACTATCTCGGTTTTTTCTGCGCCGACAATGTCATGGGGTACAACGAGGCTTCTTCCTATGTGAATACACTGATGTATTTTATCAAGAAAGAGTATGCCCTCGCGGAATTGGCCGATGATCCCCGTTTCATTCCCGGCCGTTGCGCGGCAATCATGGTCGATGACGAGAAGGTCGGTTATTTCGGGGAACTGCATCCTGCCGTTCTGGAAAGCTGGGGCTGTTCGATGCCCGCCATCGCCTGTGAGTTGGACTTGGATTTGTTGCTGGACTGATTGCGTATCTGCGATACGTTGACGAAGATCGCCGCCAAGTGATGTTGAACCACTTTACTGCGATATTTTCACAGGAGATCACATGAATCTCCTAACGATCGGCCCCGGGGTGTCGCTTCACCGTCCGGGGTCGTTCTATATCCGACGCTACCTTGACGGATGAATTTTTACACTATGGCTGGAGAGGTCCGCATCTTGGAACGACAGTCCGGGAGTCGTTTGTGTCGAAACGCCAGGGTGCTTTTTTTTTCCATCCTTTCAGTGGCGTTTTTGGCGATTATCTGATATTCTAGTAATATATTGTCCGGAGGGGAGAAGAAGTGCCGACTATCGTCCAAAAAACAGGTACCGATGTATCATTGAAACGTCAGATCTATGACCAGATGCTCAATGAAATATTGCAGGGGACCTATAAGCCCGACGTTCCGTTTACTGAAAAGGAACTGGTGGAAAAATACAGTGTAAGCAAGTCCCCGATTCGTGAAGCCCTTATTGAGCTGTGTACCGAAGGCGTGCTTCGAAGCATTCCCCGTTATGGCTACGAGGTAATTCGGATAGCGGACAGGGATATCCAAGAGGCCAAGGAGTATCGCATTATTCTGGAATGTGGCAGCTTGGACCGATACTGGAATATGATCAAGACCGAAGATATTGACAGAATTCTGGCGGCGCAGGAGCCAGGACCCGATGAAATCGCCGTTCTGGATCATTGGAACCGCAACAGCCGTTTTCATCTGGATTTGATTTCGTGCTACAACAACGGTTATATATACAAGGCGCTAGAATCGTCCCTGCGGCTGATGACCCGCGCCTACGTCCAGTTCCAGTGGGACAAGTGGCGTCAGACGAAATTCGTCGGAACGTCACGGAAACACCGGGATGTCCTGAACGTCATCAGAGAGGGGGACAAGGCTACGGCGCTGACGCTTCTCAGGCAGGATATCGAGGGGTTCATGGTCGACTGACGGCTACAGTTTTCACAAGAAGCAGCACTGGTAAGGAATAGTCGCCTGTTTTTCCACGAACCCCCCGGACACATTATTCCATCATGATATGGAGAATTTCTTGGTCAGTGGTCTTCATCCCGTCCTTGCCGACCCTGCCGAAGCTCCTGATTGTCGCTTCGACATCCTGTTTGACCAATCCTTCACCGTTGTTGAACGCCTTGCCTTCTTCTGTTCCCATCTCGAACCCCAGAATCGCGGCGTCAAGCGCTGATGATATCTTCGCCGCACAGGATGGCTTCGCGCCGTCGCACACGATTCCCCCGACATTTGCCAAGGTGTCTATGATGGTTTTCGAGATGGCCTCATAGCGTCCCCCGTGAAGGTATGAAATGCCGCAGGCGGCGCCTGTGGCGGCGCATACCGCGCCGCAGAATGCTGAGAGACTTCCAATATACTGCTTCTGATGGATGGCGATAAGATTTGCCACTGCCAACGCTCGGAGTAATTCTTCCTTGGAAGATTGCAGTTCCTCCGCGTATTCGACGACGGGCAACGAAACCGTGATCCCCTGGTTCCCGCTTCCTGAATTGATGACGACTGGCATCGGGCAGCCGCTCATGCGGGCGTCTGAACCGGCGGCGGCTTTCGCCCTGGCCCGGATGCGGACATCGGAGGCGTCATAACGTTTGAGTAACGTTTTTCCGACCCCTATCCCGTAGCTGTTTGAAAGTCCTTCCTGCGCTATCGCCACATTGCAGTCGATCTGCCGTTCCAGGATTCCCCTTACATCTTCTACTCTCATGCTGTCGGCGAACTCGATGATTCTCGCGACTGTGAGCTGTTGCCGTGGATCCTGCTCAGGGGTGGCTTCCGTGGATGCATTTGCGACAGTTTGATGGGAGGAGAACACGGTTTCTCCATTTCGCGTGATACTTGCGATATGCGTATGGCTGTTTTCAATAGTAACGGTCGCTTCCTCTTCGCCCTTGCGGACCTGTATCCTGATGAATAGGGCAGGGACGTTTTCCGCCAGGGAACAGGTGCAATAGCCGGCGGCGATCAACTGCCTGGTACGTTGGATGTCATCTTTGGTTACATTCACCAGCGCTTCAAGCTTTCTTGTCGGATCGCCGCCGACTACGCCCAACGTAGCGGCTACCTCGATGCCGCGCAATCCACCGGCGTTCGGTACGATGACCCCTTTGACATTCTTGATGATGTTTCCACTGCAACTGACAAACATGCGTTCCGGCATGTCTCCCAGCGTTTCTCTTGCTTTCGCAGCCGCATAGGCGATGGCTATAGGTTCAGTACAGCCAAGGGCGGGTTGGAGTTCATGTTTCAGAATGTCGAGATAGGTGTTGTATGTTTTCTCCGTCATGATATGTCCTATAACGCTTTGTCGATGGCAAGCAGCGCCTGCGCATATATCTTGATTCCTTTCTTCATCCGGGGGATGTAGACGGATTCATTCGGCTGATGCGCCCGCCCTTGCCCAACGGGATATGGCGGATCAATATTGATTGACGGCGTTCCCATGCCGTATGCCACCGCTGGTTGCAGCTTGCGTGCGTAGGTCCCGCCACCCATGATATAGGGCGGATCGTCAGTTCCATGAATCCTGTTCGCGATATCGCACAGTTCATGGATCAATGGCGTCAGCTTCGCCACCGATGCGGGAGAGCTTCTGAACTCTGTAAACGAGAATCCCCCCGCATTGATATTTTCCCTGATCTTGGCTTCCAGCGACACTGCGTCGGCTGTGACCGGGTATCGGACATTGAACCGTATCGACAGATTGCCGCCATTGAGCCTTGTCACCGTAAGTACATCGGAAAGCTTGCCTGATTCTTCATCTTCCAGTGGTGCGCCAAGGCCCTTTCCATGGAAATCGACCGTAACCGCCCCGATATAGGCTATCAAATCCTTTGCAGGGCCTGTGACGATTCCAACGGCGTCGAGCGCTCTCGCCAGTTGCCCGATAGCATCGATACCCCCGTCGGGGAACGCAGTATGCCGCGCTTTTCCCCGAGAGGTCACGACGATGCCATTTTTTCCGACGGTCTGTGCGGTGATACCGGTGAAGCCGTTCAGGGCTTGCGCCATTTCCTGTGGATTCATCACGGGGGCCAGTTCCGCCGTAGCCAATGCAGCGACGCTCGCCCCGCGGTCACCGGCGGTGAATGAGCGGAGGTTCGTGTCGCCGACAGGGGCTTCCGCTTCGAATTTTATGCTTCCCTTCTCGCCGTAGCAGACAGGGAATCCAGCGTCGGGAACGAGTGTGAAGTCGGGCAGGGGACGATGCTCCACCAGATAGTCCATGTCGTACATGCCGATTTCCTCGGCACTGCCGACATATAGGTTCACATTGTTCCTCAGTCTGAGGTTTTGTTCCTGAAGGTACCGCAGTGCGAACAGGACGGCGATTGTCGCGCCCTTGTTGTCGGTGGAACCGCGTCCGGTCAGCCAGTCTCCGTTCTTCCACAAGGTATAAGGATTCTTGTCCCAGTCCCCTTCCGGCGGGACGACGTCGCCATGGCAGGCGATGCCGATAGTCTTGCAACCCGGTTGGGTGGCGCATGTTCCTGGAAGCGTGCCGATCATCACCCGCTTGTCAACGTCATCGGTTATCAGACCGTACCGGCGCATCGTCCGTTCCATAAAGTCCAAGGCGTCGGCGCAGGCCTGGCCGAACGGAAGGCCGTCCGCTTCCGGTTTCGCGATGCTGGGGATAGCTACGTAGTCGGTCAGCAGCGATATGTATTCATTGAAATGCCCTTCAATCCATTCATCTATTTTCTGTTCGTCAATCATGCTCGCCTTCTTTTGGTCTATCGTCCGTCGCAGTCCTGCGTTCCCGCGATTCTTGTCCGTCCGCCGTCCCGACCAGGCCGCCTGTACCGTCCAGGCGATCCATCCAGTCCGTCTCCAGCGCCGCCAGCATCAGCGGAGCGACTCCCTGCCAGTTGTCTTGGACGATTGGTTCTTTTGTACAGTAGTACGTGAATGTTCCGTCCCGGTAGGGGAGACTGTCCGCGGCTTGTCCCAGTCCCGCCCCCCGGCAGATTGAATGAAGGTGGAGATACCCTTCGGTATCCTCCGTCACCTTATCCCTGAGCAGTCCTTCATACCCTTTGCCCCCCGCCCTGCGGCATTGAATTCTGGCATCCGGGGGCAATGTCGCGATCCTGGCGAATTTCAGCAGGAAGTAGGTGAACATCGCGGAACATGAACTTTCCAAATAATTGTACTCTCCGTCGCCTTGGTCCATGACCTGCCACCAGAGTCCTGAGATATCCTGCCAGCGCGCCAGTGCTTGGGCGAGGGATGAGGCCAGGTTGACGAGTGTCTTGCATTGGGCTTGAAATTCTCCTTCCTGCGACAGATAGTCGATTACGTCGGCCAGCGCCATGCAGTACCAGCCAAGGGCACGCCCCCAGATAGAGGGGGACCGTCCGGTTGCTTTATCAGCCCAAGGCATCCGGCGGGATTCATCCCATGCATGAAATAGCAGTCCCGTCCGCTCGTCATATGTATGTTTGTAGACAAGCGTGAACTGCGACACCAAATCGTTGATGACGTCAAGTTTGTCTTCGTTGGAGAGATACTTGCAGGCATACCGGGCTTTGAACGCCCCCTGCATATAGAGTCCGTCGAGCCACATCTGGTTTGGATACCGGCCCTTGTGCCAATAGCCGCCTGACGGGGTTCGTGGCTGTTGTTCCAACTGAAGCTGAAACATATCCAGCGCCTTCTTGTATTTCTCGCGATGCGTGTCATTGTATATATCGAACAGGGCTTTGCCCGGAGCAATCATATCAAGGCTGTATTCTTCGAGATTGTAGGCATCGACCGTACCGTCCTGATGAACCAGGCCGTCGAATTGTTCCGCGACCCAATTTCGCCATTCCGGGTGTCCGGTGACTTTTCCTGCCCTGTAAATACATTCCAGACCGAGCCCATCGACATAGTTCCATTCCAGTGGCTTTGTTTCGTGACAGTGAATCATAGAGACAGCCAAACGTTCAGCCATTGTGTCCTGTATGGTATTTATATCGTTCATGGGCCTGCTCCTTGCGATGGTTGTCTGATTCATGTTTTCCTGTGAAATATATATTTTTGCCCTTTTGCAAGGGAACGACATTAGTCCTTGCACCGCGGCGCCGGTGATTTTTTTTGATAGACCGTATTGGCCGGCACTCCTTTTCCGAGTTCTTACCGGCAATCCCTTGCGGCCTTGACAGCGGTTCTGATACGGGAGTAGGGAATGTCCGTCGGCAACGTGCAGTCGGCTCCAAGGATGAATTTTTTGCCCTTCATCTCGCCGACGAGCCGATGCACTTCGTCTACCAACTGTTGTTCCGTGCCATCGACAAGGACTCCGCTTCTGTTGGCCAGCCCCCCCATGACCGTTTTGCCGGGGAACACCTTCATGCCCTCTTCCATGCTGATATCGTTCTCGTAGATGCCCCAGTTCACGATGTCGCAAGAATCGGCGTAGTCCCTGAAACGATCAATGGCGAGATGTTTCTTACACATATGCAGGACGACAGGTTTTCCCATCGCCTTGCAGGCGTTCATGATCTGTAGGTCGTATGGTTTGAGTACCGTAGCGAATTCTTCGTCGGTGTAGATGTCCTTTTCACCTCCGAGCGCCGCGTAGTAGATACCGTCGGCTCCCGCCTTGATTACCTCCTCGACCATATAGCACTGTGATTCCGCGATCCGTTTTGTCGCGTCGAGATAGACCTGCGGGTTCTCCCTGTAGTGGGCGAGCTGGATCGCCCTGATATCGTACAGGGCCTGGTATTGCGGGCGCATGGGATGTACCATCGATGCGCAGATGCCATGGATGGTGCAGAGACAGAGCGCGTCTTCCTGATAGGAATCCCGGATGCGTTTGACAAAATCGGCCTGGGCCGTAATGAATGTGTCATGCCTGGTATAGGTCGGGATTTTTTTCCAGTCGTCGGGTCGCGAGATACCGCTGACACTCGGCGTCAGGTTCTCGTTCATCACCTTCATGATGTCTACGTCGGTTTCAGTGAAGAATTCAAGGTGCGCCTTGATTCCGGCTTCTCCTTTCTTGACCTCGGCGGGGAAGTGGAGGGAGAAGCTTGATGGAATTGCATCCGGCTCCTTTCCTGCTATGACCGCCATGACTCTATCCCGTTTATTCATATGAAATACCTCTGTGATGTATGGTTTTTGTAATATCTTATTAATATCTTATAAGAATACTAACATTGTATTCTGAAGAACACAAGGCAAAAATATAAAGTTTTATGAAAAATGAGAGATGCCGCCTCGACCCTGTGGCCCATTGTCCGTCGTACGGAAAATGGTGTCGAGTGGCTGAAAGACGAAGAAATAGCCTCCGCCGAAGGGCGTTGCCGATGTCTATACGGCATCGTCTACCGCAAGTAGTGCTTTCACGTAGATTTTCATCCCCTTTTTCATGCGCGGGACATAGACTGATTCGTTCGGTTGGTGAGCTCGGCCTTGTCCGACGGGAAACGGCGGCGGAGTATTCTTCGACGGTGTTCCCATGCCGAAGGCGATGGCGTTCGGAAGTTTCCTCGCATAGGTACCCCCCGCCATGATGTATGGCGGGTCGTCCGTTCCGTGTACTTCGTTCGCGATGTCATTGAGCTGTCGAAGCAGTGGAGAGACAGGAACATAGGTCGGCGCGCGTCCCGCCATGGAGAGACAGGACCAACCTGCGTTACGCAACGTTGTTTGAACCGTCTCCTGCATATGCGGGATGTCGGCGCTTACAGGATGGCAGATTCCGAACTTAGCCCAGAGTTTTCCTCTCCGCACACGAATGACCGTCAATACTGAAGTCAGCCTACCTGACATTTCATCTTCACAGGCGATTCCAAGTCCCGTACCGAAGAAATCTTCTGTGAACCTGCCGATGTCGGCGACAAGTCGTCCCGCCCTGCCTGTAACGATGCCCGACCGATTCAGCGCACGAGCCATCTGGCCTATCGCATCCACTCCCTCCTGCGGATATGCGGTATGCCTTGCCTTGCCAAATGAGACTACTGTGACTATTCCGTCCTTCATCGTCGCGGAGATGTTGTCATACGTGTTCAACATGGCGATTTTCGGCATATCTTCACTGGTGATTTCCGCTACGGCGTAATCGGCCACGCTGGCGCCACGTTCTCCCGCGGTAAAGGAGATCAGGTTTCCATCGATGATTTCGGCTTCAGCCTCGAATCGCAAGCTCCCTTTTTCGCCATACGCGACTGGAAAGCCGGAATCCGGGACCAGGGTGAAATCGGGGGTGGAACGCCGTTCCAGCACATAGTCCATATCCTGCATGCCGATTTCTTCCGCGCTGCCCACGTACAGCTGTACATCGTGTTTCAGTCGAACATCTTGTTCATGAAGGAATCGGAGCGCGAACAGGACTGCTATCGTTGCGCCTTTGTTGTCAGTGGTTCCTCGACCGGTCAGCCAGTCATCGCCATTTCGCCAGAGAGCGAAAGGGTCTCGCTCCCATTTTCCTTCTGGTGGTACGACATCGCCATGGCAGGCGATTCCTATGCGTTTACTTCCTGCCGCCCCCTTCAAAGTCCCGATGACGGCTCGATTATCTACGTTGTCAGTATCCAAGCCGTATGTTTTCATCGTGGCTTCCATGAAAGCGAGCATGTCCGCGCATCCTTTTCCGAAAGGAAGTCCATCCTCATCTGGAACCGCGACACTGGGGTAGGAGACAAACTTGGTCAGTACCTCGACATATTCATCGAAATGCTCGTTCATCCACCTGTCAATGGTTTTGTCGGATACCCTGCCGCCGATATTCTGGTCGTTCATTGTCCATCTCCATCCTCATCTAAAAATATCCCCCTCTACCGAAAGGAACGGCGGAGGGGGACGCTTGTAGAAAGAACTCTACTGCAAAATACCAAGTTCCGTTGCCGCTTTGATACCGGCTTCTTCCCAGGCCTTGCCGCCCATGGCGTCAAAGTCCGTTATGAACTTCGCCCAAGTTTCTTCGTTGAGCGGCTTGTTTCCGCGGATGAACTCAACCAGCGACTGCTCGTAGAAGCGCTTGATATCGGAATTCGGAAGCGGCAGTAGGTCTACGCCGTCCTGTTTGTCCCAGGGCTTTGACTGCATTTCCCGCAGGACCGCCAGTGAACTCATCGGCTTTTTGGAGATGGCCGTCACGTAAGATGGATAGCGGGATTTGAGTTCCGCGTCGCCCCAATAGAACGCCAGGCCCTTGAGCTGCAACAACGGCTGCATTTCAGCTTTGGTGAAGCCTTTTGAAGGATCTGGCAGACCTTTGACGGTCGGAACGCCATCTTCGTCAAGCAGGAAATTGACGCCTTCCTGCCCCCAGCCGATCGCATAGTAGCCATCGCCGCTCATCCATTCAAGCAAACGGGCGATCGCCTCTTTCTTTCCTTCCTTGGCCGCTCTCGCCGACACTGCGATCACGCCGCTGTTGACGGTAGTGTAGACGCCGACAGAAGACTTTCCTTCCGGCCCTACCGGCGGGTCGATGACTATCCATTCTCCGTTGGGAAAGTTCTTGTCGAATGGAGCGTAGTTGCTTTCTGCCGCATATGAGGCATGCTGCTCGCGCATGATGCCAAACTTGCCTTGCTTCCACGCGGCTTTCCAGTCGTCCTTCTTGTAAGTGAGCCAGTTGGGGTCCATGACCCCTTCGTCCACCATCTGCTTGATATACTTCATTGCCTGATAGTATTCGGGCTTTCTCAGGTTCAATCCAGGGTTCTCCTTGGAGAGATTCCAGGTTCCCGCTACGCCAAACGCACCGAAGAACGGATTTAGGCGACGGCCCAGCCCTTCTTCACGGGCTGTGATTTCAATGAACGTGCCGTATCCGTAAGTGTCGTTCTTGCCGTTGCCGTCAGGATCCTGGAAGGTGAACGCCTTCATGACTTCCATGTAGTCGTCCAACGTAACGGGGATATCGAGACCGAGCTTATCCAGCCAATCCTTGCGGATGAGAATACCTTCGTTCTTGGTGATGTCGCCGGAAGAAGCGGTAAAACCGTAGCAGCGGTTGTCGATGGTAGCATAGATTTTGCTGTCTTGGTTGTACATCTTTGTCGTTCTGCCTGGCATCATGTCGAACATATCATCGACTGGGGCGAGCAGGCCCTGCTTGACGAGGTTGACCATGACCGGGCGGCTGATGGACATCATGTCGGGTAGATTGTTCGCCGCACCAGCGACATTCATCTTGGAATCACGATCTTCCGCGCTGGAGGGCAGTGGAGAAAGTTGCAGGTCGATGTTCAGTTCGTTTCTGATGATGTCATAGACAAACCAGTCTTTTGGGGGAGATCCCGCTTCGACGATAGCCGGGTTGTACCAGAAGGTAATGGTGACGGGCCCCTCCGCTTTAGCGGAAGTCGCCTGTTCGCCAGAGCCTTGGGCCATCAGCAACATCGGGACAATGCAGAGTAGGACGCAAATCAAGCTGATGATTTTTTTCATGATTTCTCCTCATAGGTATTCCGCCATACGACGGATATTGTTGATATATTAGTAATATCTTAATGGCATACTAACACAGCATCTTGTACAACACAAGTAATTTTTTATGAAATCCATCGGTCTTTACCACACTATATGCCCGTAGGTATGAATCAGAATGTTGGGTAGGGATGGGAGAGCGTTCGTCTTAGGTGTGGGAGCTACCTCTCGCCTACGTCCTTTATGATGGGATTACGTCCTTTATGTTGTTGCTACGTCCTGTATGTCGGGATTGCGTCCTGTATGTCGGAGCTACCTATCGTCTACGTCCTTTATGTTGTTGCTACGTCCTTTATGATGGGATTGCGTCCTTTATGTCGGGATTGCGTCCTTTATGTCGGGATTGCGTCCTTTATGTCGGGATTACGTCCTTTATGTCGGGATTACGTCCTTTATGTCGGGATTACGTCCTTTATGTCGGGATTACGTCCTTTATGTCGGGATTGCGTCCTTTATGTCGGGATTACGTCCTGTATGTCGGAGCTACCTATCGTCTACGTCCTGTATGTTGTTGCTACGTCCTGCGTGTCGGGATTGCCGACCAGTTCGGGGAATCTATCGTTTCGCAGGTGAGTATGACAATCCATCCCTCCTGCTGGTAACTCAGCCGGAGGGCTTTATAGAACAAGTCTCAAGATACATCAACGAAAATAGAAATCGGCAGACCGTTCAGCCTTTGACCTGCACGACAGCTTTATGCTCTCAGGAACTTCGGAAAATCATTTCACGGACGTGAGTATCTTCTTATAGAACTCCACCGCCGGGGGCAGAGTGTCGATATTGATGTTCTCGTCAAGGCCGTGGATGGACTTGAACTGCTGTTCGTTGATCTCCAGCGGAGCGAACCGGATTGCGTTCTGGCAAATCGGGCCGTAGAAACGCGCATCCGTACCGCCTGTCATCGCATACGGTGAAGGAATCACCTCCGGGAACAGCTCCCTGACGGTACGTTCTACAAGCTTGAACGGTTCGCTGTGGTAGTCCACTACCGGGCAGGGATCGCTGGTGTTGATGACCTCCACCTCGACATCGTATTTCGCGGCGATGCCCTCCAGCAGCTTGCGGGTTTCTTCAGGTCCCTGATGATGTATGAACCTGCTGTTGCCAGTCACGTAAGCCTCCTGCGGCAGAACGTTCAGTCCATCGGACCCCTTGGCCATGGTGAAGGCCAGTGTGGTGCTGATCATGGCGCCAGCCAGCGGATTTACTTTCGGCAACATTTTGTTCAACAGCGGGGAAAGGCCTTTCGCATGACGAAGTACGAAGCCGAGCGGGCCGCTGATGGTCGGGCCGAGCCTGCGGAACATCTCAATCGTCGTCGGATTGAGCTTGGCGGTGAAGGGATTATGCTTCTCGATATCGCACATGAACTGTCCGAGCCGTACCAGCGGAGTGTTTTTTCCTGGCGCGGAAGCATGACCGCCGCCGGATCTCGCCACGAACCGGAAGTTGCCCGTCCCTTTCTCAAGGCAGCCGATCATGGCGAAACGGCCTTTCGCCCCCTTGAGCGGCTCGCTTTTGATCATGCCGCCTTCATCAAGCAGGAATTGAAGTTTCACTCCCTGTCCCTGGAGGTAGGCTACGATATCGGAAGCACCCGGCCCGGAGACCTCTTCGCCGCATGATGAGGCGATATACAAGTCCACCGTCGGCTCATAACCGCTTTCAATCAGTTCATCGAACGCCTGGAAAATGCAGAAAAGTGATCCCTTCGTATCGACCGTGCCTCGTCCCCAGATAACACCGTTCTCGATATCTCCACTGAACGGACCATGCGTCCATGTTCCCGTCGCCTCTACGACATCCTGATGACTCATCAGCAGAATCGGATCGGCCTTTGGAGCCTTGCTCGCCCACTTGAGCAGGATGGAGCCATTGAAATCATGAAGTTCCATAGTGGAGAATACATGCGGGAACAATTCTTTCAATACAACGTGGAATGCCTCGAATTTCGCAGGCTGCGGTACATCGACGATTGAAACTGTCTCGCACTGAATCATCTTCGCCAGTTTTTGCGCGTAGATCATTGTGGTATCATTCTTTTTGGACATCATTGTTCCTCCATATAAGTATACTGTTCGGTATATGTATTAGTTCTTAAGCTTCCCCTTGCGGAAGAACACCCAGGCGATGGCAATCGAAACCGCGCCTATGAGGATCAGCAGGGTGCTGGTCTGGCTGATTAACGACGGTACTAGGATGCATAGTGCGCTCATCAGCGCCAGCGGGAAGATGGAAAGCTTCACGCTCTTGGAAAAATATTGCATGCCCAACGCGCCGAACAAGGTGGGCAGCACGTTGTCGAATGCCGGCTTGAGCGTTGGATTTTGCAGGATCGGCGTCAACGGTATCAGACAAAGCACCCCGATGAAAATGACCAGCATGGTCACGAGCGACGAAGTAGCCACGCTGAGCGTGGCGATAATCTCATCCTCCGGAGTCCCCGCCTCGGTTTTCGCTATTTCGCGGGCGTTGAAGGCACAGGGCAACTTCAGGTTCGTGATATTTCCGGTGATGAAGGATAGATAGCTCGCTCCCGGGCCGATCAACGGCACGTAGATAAGGAATTCCACGATGCAGGAGGGGAGGTAGACGATCAGCACCTTGATCAGCGCCGGCCAGAACGCATCCATCATGATATGGGAGTCCGTGATCAGGCAGATCGCCAGCGGTGCGCCCAGCAGAAGCGCCAGCCCGATCGACAGCCCTATTTTCCCGATCAGATGGATTTGGTTGTTGTATGCCTTGAAGTCGAAATTTTCACTCATGTCAGCTTCTCCTTAGATCATCCCGATGAAGATGGCGCAGACCATGCCAACGAGCATGCTTGTCGCGAGGGAGAAGCTCTCCAGCTTCGCGTAGCCCTTGTTTTTGATCAGATATTGGAACAGCCCCATGCTCAAGGCGCTGATGATGGCCGTACAGACGGGCAGGTAGTCCTTGTAGACGAACAGCTTTCCGATGTAGCTGCCGAGGAACGTGGCGCACAATCCTATGAACATCGCCACCATGGCCCAATTGGCGAAGCCCTGCTTCTTTGCGCCTGTTGCATCCTGTCGCTGAGGTCTGCTGGAAAGCTTGTTGGAATAGGTCTTGAGCGTAAAGATCGAGAGCAGGCAGCCCCAGATGATGCCTATGGTCATGACGGACATGATCGTCACCAGATGGTCCATCGTCAGCTTCGACGCATCAAGCGCCGTGCCCATGCTTTCTGCGGCGACGGAAGCGACGGTCGCCTCATACTGGAGGTTGCCGATGACACTGAGCCGCAGCCAGGAAACAGGCACGCCCAGCGATCCCGAAAGGGCTATGACCCCCAGCAGGATTGATATGGACGGCAACACGGTGAATGTCGCCGACGAAAAGATCGCCTTACGCAGTACCTGCCGGTCCATGCCGAGCCTGACGCCTGCGCGGTAGCTCTTCATGATGAATACCAGACAGAGCAGGACGATGAACAAAAGTATTCCTCCCACGACTAGATAGATGGGCAGGGAATTCGCTAAGGATAGATAATCGCTCATTGCATACCTCTCACAGAGTTTCATGTTGAGCATAGATTGGCTCATGGAGAATGTCCATCCCGTTTATTGTTTTTTTTCGTTGAGTGGATGAAAGAAGACCGATGCCGTTCGGCGTCGGTCTCTGGAACAAGTCGGTCCTAGTCTCATGGAATCAGAGCATATCGAGGAAATGCTCATGGACCGTCGTATCCTGCGTCAATTCGGGATGGAACGCCGTGACCAGCATGTTGCGTTCCCTGGCGGCTACGATTTTCCCTTTGACCACGGACAGCACCTTGACTTCCGGGCTAGTCGTCCGGTCGATGTATGGAGCGCGGATAAAGGTCATGGGAACCTCGGAGTGCCCCGAGAAATCTCCAATGGTTGAAAAACTGCCCAGTTGCCGTCCATAGGCGTTTCGTTTCGCCACGATATCCATCAGGGCGAAATGACAGCGGTCGTCGTTGTCCATCTGTTTCGCCAGCAGCAACAATCCCGCGCAGGTGCCGAATACCGGCATGCCCACGGCGATGCGTTCCCGCAGTGGGGCGAACAACCCCAATTCCCGCAGCAGTCGCCCCTGGACCGTGCTTTCCCCGCCGGGAAGAATCAATCCGTCGAACGTCCTGTCGATATCCGCAGATTCTCGGATTTCAATATGCCTGACGCAAAGGCGGTCCAGCATCCGTTCATGTTCGATGAAAGCTCCTTGCAACGCCAGTACCGCTATCGTCACCGGCATGTCAGCGCCCCCTGTCGGCCATCAGCAGGGCGATTTCGTCTTCGTTGATTCCCACCATGGCTTCTCCAAGGTCTTCGCTCAGCTTCGCCAGCAAATCCGCGTCCCGATAGTTCGTGACCGCCTGTACGATCGCCGCCGCCCGCTTGGCTGGATTGCCTGACTTGAATATACCGCTTCCGACGAACACGCCCTCGGCGCCAAGCTGCATCATCAGCGCGGCGTTGGCGGGGGTGGCGACGCCCCCCGCGGCGAAGTTCACTACGGGCAGCTTCCCGTTTTCATGGACATACTGGACAAGGTGGCAGGGTACTTGCAGCTCCTTCGCCGCCTCGTACAGCTCATCTTCCCTCATCGCCCGCAGACGGGCTATCTCGGCATTCATCTTCCGCATATGCCTGACCGCCTGAACGATATCCCCCGTACCCGGCTCTCCCTTGGTGCGGATCATCGCCGCGCCTTCGTTGATCCTACGCAACGCCTCGCCCAAATCCCTCGCGCCGCACACGAACGGGACGTTGAACTTGGCCTTGTCGATATGATAGGTATCGTCCGCAGGGCTGAGTACCTCGCTTTCGTCAATAAAGTCGATTTCAAGGGCCTGAAGGATTTGTGCCTCGACGATGTGCCCGATACGGACCTTCGCCATTACCGGAATGGATACCGCTTCCTGGATGCCCCGTATCATTTTTGGGTCGCTCATGCGGGACACCCCGCCCGCGGCCCTGATGTCAGCGGGTATCCGCTCCAGCGCCATGACGGCGCACGCGCCCGCGTCCTCCGCTATCTTCGCCTGCTGGGGCGTGGTTACGTCCATGATGACACCGCCTTTCAGCATTTGGGCCAAGTTCTTGTTCAGTTCATACCGTTCATTATTCATAGGAAAACCTCATTGTTCTGTTTTCCAAGGCCTTGTGCTTGTATCATACAGAAAAATCTGTATATATAGAAATATACAGATTTGATAATTTTTAACAGGACAGATATCATGTTGTATGACTTCATGACAATTGATCCCCAGGCGAACAAGCCCTTGTACCGGCAGGTGTACGAGGAACTGGCCGTGGCAATCCGCATCGGCAAATTGCGTCCTGGCCAGCGTCTCGTTTCAATCAGGGAAGCCGCGTCGTTCCTCCATGTCAGTAAGATTACAGTTGAGGAAGCCTATAGGCGGCTATGTGTCGATGGATATGTACGCAGCCTGCCCAAAAGTGGTTACATCGTTCGTGAGACGCTTCCCCGCCGGTCACGACCTCCCTCGCAGCCGATAAAGGAACCGGCATCCTCGTATCTTTATGATTTGGGGACGGGAAGCATGGATACCGCCGCGTTCGACATCAAGGTCTGGCAGTATCATCTGCGCAAGGTGCTGACACAACGCAAGTCGATTCTATCGTACGGCGAACCCCAAGGTGAATGTTCCTTGCGCCGGGAACTCGCCCAATATGCCTATACCGCGCGGGGGGTGGACGCTGACATCGCGAGGATCGTCATTGGCGCGGGAATCCAGCCGTTGCTATCGTTGCTGTGCGGCCTGCTGGGAACCGGTGGACAGGTGTGCTTGCAAGAACCCATGTTGCCCCAGGCCGTCCGCATCTTCAAGGACTTCGGCTATACTGTTTCCTCGTTCAGCATCCCAAACAGTATCCATGGCGGCGTTCGGGACGAGGAATCCGGCAATGGACAAGGTGGTGGACCTGACCTGCTGTCTGCTTCGGACTCCCGTTTGTGCTTCGCCATGCCGACACTGTGTGACAATGGCGCCGACTACCAGTACGCTTTGCTCGATTGGCTAGCGAGGTCGCCGGACCGTTTCCTGATAGAAGACGATTATAACGGCGAATTGCATTATGTTACGGACAGCGTATCCGCCCTGCAGGGACGTGACCCCGATAGGATTGTCTATCTTGGCTCTTTTTCCAAACTACTGCTCCCGTCTATAAGAATCAGCTACATGGTTTTGCCGACGAGCCTGATGGATCGGTACTCCTCCCTTCTTCCGAGTTACAATCAGACCGCTTCAAAAATTGAGCAGCTTGCCCTGGCGGGGTATCTACATGAAGGGGAGTTGGAACGGCATCTGCGGAGGCTTCGCAAGCAATGTCGGTTGAAAAGCAAGGTTTTCGAACATTGTTTTCCCCTGATATTCGGTGAAAGCGCTTCATTGCGCCTTGTTGAAAGCAACCTTTGTTTCTATATTTATCCGAAGCTTCGGAAGAACCTCGGCTTGGCGTGTGATACATCCCCGATAACCGTTCTCATGGCCGCGGCCAGTCGTGCGGGGGTGCGGACACTCCCTGCGTCGGCGTATCAGGACAATCCCGTTTTCGTAGCGGGCTTCAGCGGTATGGACGTTGACGACATTCCTCTTGCGATCGGGCGACTGCACGAGGCGTGGAAGGAATATCTGGTGGAATTCTGACAGCCAGAATCTCTTTGCCGCGTCCTTGTTTCAGGGGATGATGAATTCCGCATTCTGTTCTATGTCGGCGGTTTTTGTATCCTTTGCCCGTCCTGGAGCCTCTTTCCATCAGAAAGCGGCCTGATTGGCCTTTTGCGACAATCATGCGATAGGCACTCCCGCCGATTGCTCGCCGGGCGCGGACGATGGACAATAAAAAGCCGGGCCGCCACGAAGGGGCTCCCGGCTTTCATCATCACGATGAAATGGACCTACATGTTTCTTTCTTCGGCTTCTTTCTTCTCGATAGCCCGAACTTCCGCATCGGTAAGGAACGCCGACGGAGCCGGTTTCGTACCCATCTTCCACTGGATGAGGTTGACAAGGAAGAACGTGATGGTTCCCACTGCGCAGCCGAATACTACGGGGAGGATTCCAAGATAGAAATTCCCCCCGGAAAGAATCTGCCAGACAATGACGCCGATAGTGCCGGTGACGATTGAAATCTGACCGGACGCCTTGGTCGCACGAGGAACCACCATGCCCAGCCCATAGGCGGCGAACGGTCCTGCGCACCTGATGGCAAACGCGAAGGTGTTCATGGTCACTATGTCCACTCCGCCAAGGGATATCGCCATGGCAATGAGGGATGCGATGACGTTGCACGTCCTGGTGGCGAAAATCACTTGTTTGTCAGTAAGCGGATTCTCCTTCCTGAGATATTTCGTGTAGATGTCATTGATGAACATCGTAGACATGCACAGCAGGTTGGAGTCGGCCGAACTCATCGTGGCCGAAATGATAGCTGCGGAGACTAGTCCCGTGATAATGGTCGGCGCAAAATGTTCTGTAACGCCCATCATCGCGGTAGCGCCGGTGATGCCCGGAATCTGGTCCTTGACCGCCAACGCGGCAAGGCCGAGCAATGTCGGGAAGAACGCCATCGCGGCCATTAGCACGCCGGACAGCAGTGATGCGTTGCGGGCGGTCCGCTCGTCCTTCGCACTTTCAAACCGGCTGATCATCTCAGGACCGGACAGGAACGTACAGAAATAGTTGAAGATGTAGCCGATGATCACCACCCAGCCGATTTTCGTCATGCTGAGCTGTTCCGCGGGGAGTTTGCTCGAAATGACCTGCCAGCCGCCACAGCCTTTTATGACGATCGGGGTGGCGATCGCAAGTCCGACAAGGATGATCGTGAACTGGATCAAGTCTGAAACCTGGTCGGCGATCATGCCTCCCAACGTCGTATACAGGATGATGACCACGCCGGCGATGATCAGACAGACGTTGAGCGGAATGCCTGTCAAAGTCGTGATGACGGCCCCGGAAGCGGCTATCTGGGATGAGGTCAGACAGAACAGCGCCAGGATGTTGAGTACCGCAGAGAACGTCGCGCTGGTTTTACCAAAGCGCCGTTCAATGACTTCGGGAATAGTAACCGCCATGGTCTTTCTTATTTTCGGTGCGAAGTAGGCGAGCGGTATCATCGCTACCGATGCCGCGAGTACATACCATACCGCGCTCATGCCCCAAGTTCCGAATGCCTTGTTCGCCAATCCGGTAGTGGAGCCACCCCCGATATTGTTCGCTGACAACGAGAACGCGACCATGAGCAGGCCCATCCTTCTTCCGGCGACCATGTAGTCCTTGCTGTTCTTGATCTTCAGCTTGCCGACTACGAAGCCAACGACGAGCATGCCGATCAGATACACTGCAACAATAATAAGAGCCCCAGTGTTGATGTCCATACAAACACCTCTTTTTGTTTAAACTTGTATTCAGACTATCATGTGAAAATCAGGTTTTAAAGAAAAAAACGATACAGTTGCATTCTGTTGCAACAATATTAGCGATTTCTTTACAGCGGTAGGGGGAAAGATATCCGTGGGACTTATATGTATGAAGAAAACAGAAGCGTCCCCAGGGTCGTCTGTGATTTTCAACTGAGGGGACGTATCGATATGCGGCGATTGCTGCGCTCTCTATCTGTTTCCCGCCGTCAGGGAATGATATATGTCCCAAGCAAGGCGTACCGGTTCGGGACCTGCTTGTCGGACTGCGACGACAGGCCGCCAAGACTGAGCATTGTAGTCTCCATGGGCAACAGTTTTCGCGAATACATATAGTCGATACGCTCCTGCAGGTCGAGGGAGCCTTGTTGCCAGCGTATCGTCGTACCCGCCGCCGTTTCTTCGCTATAGCGGGTGGTCCGGTAGGCATCAAGGAACTGCTTTTCCTCCATCAGCAGGGACAGCGGCCAGTCGTATGGCTTCCGGTAGGTAATCGGGGTAAAGGAAGTCCAGTCCAGATGAGAAGGCTCGAACAGCGAAGCCCCCACCAATACGGGCGTCGTGGCGGAAGCCTCGATGAGCATGTCCTCCAACTGCTGGATCCGGGATTCCTTCCGCTCCTCGGCGATAGTCTGCCAGTCGGTTGACCCGGGGTTGCTGAAAAATGCTTCGGCGACCTGGTATTCCGGGGTATAGGCAAGTAACAATTGCATCGTTTTTCCGGTTTGTGGCATCACGGTGACGCTGTTTTCTCCAATATCCGTAATGGGAAGGGATGTGACTATCGCCCCGCTGGACACAACGACCGCATCCCTTCTCAACTGATTCACCAGCGTGATGACATTCTGCAAATGACCGGTGATGAACAGGACAGGCAGGTCGATATCTGAAATGCTGGATACGATTTCCTGTGACAGCCGGGCCGCTTCTTCCGCGGGCAGTCTGTTGTCCGGCAGTGGAATCAGCAGGCTGGAGAGTTTCAATATCGGTCCGGAGAGCTGGCGATTTTCCTGAAGCGGTTGGTATCGGTAGGGGAGCGTCACCTTGTCAGCGTCTGGAACCGGCGCGGACAACTTGGCCGCTTCCTCCGCTGCGCGTCTGGCAATCTCTTCTTCCGTTTTGCGTTTCGCTTCTTCCGCTGCGGCGGCTTCATCCGCTATCCGTCGAAGTTCAGCTTCTTCAGCGAGCCGCTTCGCCTCCGCTTCGGCCTCAGACTGTTTTCGCATGGCCTCGTTTTCCGCTTGCTGACGTCGCATTTCCGCTTCTTCCGCCAGGCGTCGCGCCTCAGCTTCCGCCTCGGCCTGCCTGCGTTGTGCCTCCGCTTCTTCCGCCAGGCGCTTCGCTTCAGCATCCGCTTCCGCCTGTTTGCGTCGGGCTTCGGCGGCCTGTTCCGCTTCAACGCGCTTGGCCTCTTCCTCGGCCTGCGCCGCCGCCTTTGCTTCACGCGCCGCGATTTCAGCGTCCAACCGCGCTTGCTCCGCATCCTGGATTGCCTTGATTTCCGACATCTTGGTAGGAACCGGCTCTTGAACGGGGATGGATGGGATGGGGTCTATCCTGGTCTTCGCATCATCATACGTATACGATGAACAGCCAATCACCGCCAGTGACAGGAAAAACGCCAACACGGACAACAAGACACGTGGTTTATTCATGCTCGTCCGCTCCGTTTTTTCAGATATTCAGCGATTTGTCCGCCATGTGTGGCTGGCGTTACCTTCGCCCAGACCTTTTCTATGATGCCATTGGCGTCGATGATGAACGTGCTTCTGATTACGCCCATATATTTTCTACCATAGTTGACCTTCTCTCCCCATGCTCCCAGCGCCTGCAGCAGAACCTTTTCCGGATCTGAAAGTAATGTAAAAGGAAGCGCATGGTCTTCCTTGAACTTGGCGTGGCTCGCAACGGAATCGGGGCTGATCCCGACGACTTGCGCATCAAGCGACGCCAGCGCATGGCTTTGATCTCTCAATGAGCAGGCCTCTTTCGTGCAGCCTGGAGTATTGTCCTTTGGATAGGCATACAGTACCAAGGTCTTTCCCAAGAAATCCTTGAGGGTTCTTTCGTTGCCTTGGTCATCCAGCAAGATGAAGTCTGGGGTTTTCGTTCCCGGCGATATCATGTATCCGCATCCTCCAAGATGAACTAGAAATTAAAGAGAGCCTCGGCCCGAGTCCTGGCCTCATCCTTCTTGGCGTCCCGCGTTTTGCGGCCCGTCCCCTCGGCAAGTGCGAACTGGTCGCAGAAATTCGCCCCGCCCTTGTCCTCGACAACCTCATCGACCGCTTCCTTGCAGTCGTGATAAGCTCCCGGTTCATAGAATCGACAATTGTCACAGGTATGCAAATATCCGCCGCAACCTTCACAGAGCGTTGTTCTTCCGATAATCGTCCCGTCTGGAACCGGCCGTCCACAATGCTGACAACATTTCATCATGACCATAGTGTATCAAGAGCAAAGCCATGGAGCAAGGGAAAACTTATAGGAGGAGGCGCTTGCCGTAGTTGACCATCTCTCCTTCCGCGTAGACTTCCTTTGAAAACCCGAATTTCTGCCCGTCATTGTCATAACGGGGGATGACATGGATGTGGAGGTGCGGCACTTCCTGTCCAGCCGCCGGGCCGTTGTTGATCAGGATGTTCGTCCCATCACAGGACAGCGCCTTGCGCATTTTCCCATCCAGTTGCTTGGCGACTTTCATCAAATGCGACAATACTTCGTCCGGACATTGCGTGATGGTAGGGTACGGTTTTTTTGCGATGATAAGCGAATGTCCCTTTTTGACGGGGTTGATGTCCAATATTGCGATGCACAGATCGTCTTCGAACAGTTTGACTGCAGGCAGTTCCCCTGCGATGATTCTAGAAAAGATGGTCTCCATGACGGTACCTCCTGATATGTCCGCAGTATAGCATTTATTAAAAGAAAGTTCATGCTGGACGATTGCGAAGTCCTGTTGTTTTTTTCTATGGAGGGATGTCCTGTTTCGTTTGTTTTTCTGGAGATGAAAAATTCACAAGTATCTAATACCGAACGGATTGAATAAATTAACCTAATATACTATTATCACCTTCTGTACGCTGGATTACTAGTGTATTCTATCGGCCGAATCCCTGCAATTCATTGATTGTGAGCTGAATTACGAGGAAGGATCTGTGAAGTCTTCCTAGGGCTTGTTGAGCGGTTTTGGCTGATAGGGGATGTGGCGGGGGCCGCCGCCATGTAGTGGAGTCAGGCAAAAGCCGCCCGTTGTCCCGGATAGCGGAGGGCTTCGGCTTGTTGATATAGGAATTGGCGCTGGAAGCGAAGCTGTCGCGGACCAGCTATACAAGAAGTTTTCTTTTGAGAGGTTTATTAGATGATCACTGACCTGCAGAAAATGAGAAATATCGGTATTAGCGCCCATATTGACTCTGGCAAGACGACTCTTTCTGAACGTATTCTGTATTACTGCAATAAGATTCACGCAATCCACGAGGTTCGTGGCAAGGACGGCGTCGGCGCGACCATGGACAGCATGGAACTTGAACGCGAGAGAGGCATCACCATCGCTTCCGCCGCTACCAACGTGACTTGGAAGGATTATGAAATCAACGTCATCGACACTCCGGGACACGTGGACTTCACTATTGAGGTTGAACGTTCCCTTCGCGTTCTCGACGGCGCTATCCTGGTTCTTTGCTCCGTCGGCGGCGTGCAGTCGCAGTCCATCACTGTAGACCGGCAGATGAAGCGATATCATGTTCCCCGCATCGCGTTCGTCAACAAGTGCGACCGTACCGGTGCGAATCCGTACCGCGTCAAGCAGCAGCTGATCGACAAGCTCGGCTTGAACGCCGTGCTGATGCAGATCCCCATCGGTCTTGAGGATCGGCTTGAGGGTGTGGTTGACCTTATCACCATGAAGGCTCTGTATTTTGATGATGGTCCGAATCGCGACCAAGTCCGTGAAGCTGAGATTCCCGCCGAGTTGCTTGACGAGGCGCAGGAGAAGCGTGAGGAGATGCTCGACGCCGTATCCATGTTCAGCGATGACCTGATGGAGGCGATGCTTGAGGATTCCGTTACCGAGGACTTGATTCGCGACGCAGTCCGCAAAGGGACTATAGCTCTCGAACTGTGCCCGGTGTTCATGGGTTCCGCCTACAAGAACAAGGGTATCCAGCCGCTGCTCGACGGCGTTCTGTCCTATCTGCCCAATCCTGCCGAGGTTGAGAACATCGCCCTTGATATCGACAAGAACGAAGAAGCCGTCGTACTCAAATCGGATGAAAGCCTGCCTCCCGTCATCCTCGCGTTCAAGCTGGAGGACGGTCAGTATGGCCAGTTGACCTATATCCGCGTCTATCAGGGGAAAATCAAGAAGGGCGATGAACTGTACAACACCCGTACCCGCAAGAAGTTCAAGGTAGGCCGTCTGATCAAGATGCACTCCGCGGAAATGGAAGACATCACCGAGTGCGGTTGTGGTGAAATCGCGGCTCTGTTCGGTATCGAATGCGCCAGTGGCGATACCTTCTGCTCACCCAGCCTGAACTACACGATGAGTTCCATGTATGTTCCGAATCCGGTTATCAGCCTCGCCATTACTCCTGTTGACAAGAAGGCCGCCGACAACATGGCCAAGGCCCTCAACCGCTTTACCAAAGAGGACCCGACGTTCCACACCTATGTTGATCCTGAATCCAACCAGACGATTATCCAGGGCATGGGCGAACTGCACCTCGACGTGTATATCGAGCGAATGAAGCGGGAATACAAGGCCGAGGTTACCATCGGGCAGCCTGAGGTTGCGTACCGTGAGGCGATCACCCAGCGCGCCGACTTCAACTATACCCACAAGAAGCAGACCGGTGGTTCCGGTCAGTACGCTCGTGTCGCCGGATACATCGAACCGATTGAGCCTCCCGCCGACGGAGAGGATTTGAAGGATTATGAGTTTGTCGATGAAATCAAGGGCGGCTCAATTCCCAACGAATATGTCCCTTCCTGCGACAAGGGCTTCCAGGCCGCTATGAAGAAGGGGACGCAGATCGGTTTCCCCGTCGTCGGTGTCCGCTGTGTCATCAACGATGGCGCATGGCATCCGGTCGACTCTTCCGACATGGCGTTCCAGACTGCGGCTATCGGTGCGTTCCGCGAAGCGTATGAGAAAGCGAAGCCTGCCATCCTCGAACCCATTATGAAGGTCGAGGTAGAGGGGCCTTCCGAATTCCAAGGCAACATTTTCGGCAGCATCAACCAGCGTCGTGGTATCATCGTCAGTTCGACCGAAGACCATAATGTTTGCCAGGTCGATGCGGAAGTACCGCTTTCCGAGATGTTTGGCTATTCCACCGTCCTCCGCTCCTTGAGCCAGGGCAAGGCTGAATTCACCATGGAGCTGGCCAAATATGGTCGTGTTCCCTCCAGTGTCTCTGAAGATCTGAAGAAAGCCTATCAGGAAAAAAGAAGGAAGGAACAGGGTAAATAGCCTGCGTTTCGCTTTTGCATGAGGTTTGATGTCGAAGAGCGCCGCTAGGGCCGTTTGGTTCGCGCGGCGCTCTTTTTTGTCGATTTGCATAGGTTCCCTAAATTTCTTATAATCACTACCTGACATGTGTAAGAAGGGCGTTGCCGAGAGATTCTGATACCCCCGGATGATGCTTGCGGACTCATTCCCGTAGCTGTTTTTCTCTTTTTCAATGCGTTGTGCTGACAGGAAATCTTATGCTGGAAGCCGTTGCAAAAACGTTGTTTTCTGTGTCAATTGTTGCAATTTTCAAACATTTTTTCCATGTTCCATGGATTTATGGTATAATCGAATACAAGCATATAACTCGGAGGTGCTGCATATGGAAATTCAAGAGTTAAACAAATTAAGCCCGCTTCGCGTCTTTGAAGAGTCCATTGATGGAGGACTCGGCCGTGGAAATCTCGGTGTATTGGTCTCCAGACATGGTGTTGGAAAGACTGCGTGTCTCGTGCACTTGGCCACCGACAAACTTTTCAGAGGCGAACATGTCATCCATGTTTCTTTTTCAGGCAATGTCGAGCATGTGATTAACTGGTACAAGGAGGTATTCCGGGAAATTTCCGAAGGTCGTTCTCTGGACGACGCTGCATCCGTCTATAACAATATTCTCTCGAATCGTGTGGTAATGAATTTCAGCCAGGAAAACGTTACGATTGACAAGGTGCTGTCAAGTCTAGCCACCTTGATTCAGCATGGTTCGTTCCAAGCCGATACAATTTTGTTCGATGGCTATAAACTGACAATGGCTACGGATGAAGATGTGAAAAAAATCAAGCAGTTTGCTCAGGATATGAATCTTGAAGTGTGGTTCTCTGTATCTCCAGTCCGCTCCAACGTTGAATATGACAGATACGGCGTACCGAACACCATGGAGAAATATCTTGACCTGATCGATGTTCTTGTCGGCCTGCGCTATAACGAGGCCAAGGACAAGGTTATCATGACTGTCGTCAAAGATCATGGCGAGGTGTGCCAAAAACCAATGGGAGTCGCTTTGGATCCCAAGACGATGCTCATCTCCGAGTAAGATGAATACTATCTAGAACTGAAGCGAAGGGACCGTCCAATTGCGACGGTCCCTTTCATTTTTTATATGACCGACATGGCGTCGCATATGAAAAGCCTAGGTTGTCCGCCTATGAAAGGGACGCATACGAGGTGCGAGGGACGTACTACGCCCAGCGTTCCGGCGTCTCGTCTCCGTCATCGACCAGTACGACTACTTGTGCGCAGATAGCGTCGCCCGTTCCCAGTTCGCCCAGCATGTGTTCCGCGGTCTTCGCTTTGACGGATACCCTGTCAAGCGGGAGCGCACAGGCTTCAGCCAGGGATATGCGGATTGCGTTGATGTGTTCACGTAGTTTCGGCGTCTGGAGGATGATGGTAGAGTCTATGTTTACGATACGATTGTTTCCTAGTTCACCCAAGGCGAACGCCAGAAGCTTCATGCTGTCGGAGTCCTTCCATTTCGCATCATCGGAAGGAAAGTGACTGCCGATATCCCCTAGGGCAAACGCTCCAAACAGAGCATCGATAATCGCATGGATCAGTACGTCACCGTCGGAATGACCCACTTCACCTTTGTCGGAAGGTATTTCCACGCCTCCAAGCAAAAGTCGTCTTCCTTGCGCAAGTTTATGTATGTCCCAGCCAGTGCCTATTTTCATGGTACGATTTCTCCCTGTATGCCGATGCAGAATACCACCCAAGACCTTTACTGGTCGGCCCGTTCCGCTAGCGTTTCTGTCTTTACTTCATCCCATGCCGTGTGAAACGCTTTCTGGGCGTCGGCCTGGGCTTTCGCTTTCTCTCTGATGATACGGTATTCGACAATCTGCTGTTTTGCATCGGGGATGTCACGTTGCCAGGTGACTTTTTTATTTTCAGAATCGCCTTCGCTCATTCCCACTGTGCCCCCGAAATCTGCGAAAATCTCTGTATCGTCGATATATGCCTTGCCAGATCGGGCGGCTAGGCGATGTGCCTCCAGAATCTGGGGGAAGGCGAATGTCTGTGGGGTCTGGATGGCTACGGTTCCCGTGCGGCTGATGTGTTCCACGACCATGCCGTTTTCATCAATCCGTTTCAAGGCGTCCGCGACAGGGACGGCTGGTGCGGCTCCTCCGAAAACCGTCGCGGTGGCAAGGGTGTTGATAATCAGGTCCGTCGAGACCCAAGGTCTTGCGCCATCATGAATCGCGACATAGGAAATCGGCACATCCATGATCGCAAGTTGTTCCAATGCCTTGTGGACCGAATCCTGCCGGGTATTCCCGCCGGGAGTGATAATGATCGGTATCTCGTTCTGTTTTACCAAGTCTTCAAGGGCTATGCCAGTTTCTTCCGCCATTCCTTCGGCGCAGGTGACAAGTACAAGGCAACAGCCGGGAACTTCCATGAACGGCCTGACGGAACGGTACAAAATCGTATGTCCGTCGATGGAAAGAAATTCCTTTTTGACAGGCTGAAAGTCCGGGGATTCATCGTTGAAACGGATACTGGAACCTGCCGCTGTAACAATGACGGCGTGTAAAGGAAAGCCCACCGCTATTTCTCCAGTTTGGAGAAGACCAGCATTTCGATTTCGTTCTTGCTTTTCCCAAGCGCAAACGCAGATTCATCGATAAGCAGCCGAAGCGCGCTGTCGTACAGTTTGCGTTCCTGGACGGGAAGTTCCTTGATTTTGCTGCGATGGTACAGCGTCTGGACGACTTTCGCGATTGATGCGATTGACCCCTGCTTGAGAAGGTCGACATTCATCTGATATCTGGCTTTCCAGTCTACCGGCATCGGTTCATATTTGCTGGAGATGGAGTCAATGGCTTTCTTCGCCTCATCTGGAACCACTATTCCCCGGATTCCCATTTCATTTGCCTTGTCAACGGGAATCATGACGGTCATGTCGGAGATTTCAAGATAGATCACGTAGTACAATGTCGCGACGCCGCGAAACTTCCGTTCCTCGATGCGCTTGATGATTCCTACTCCTTGAAGAGGATATACGACATGGTCATTGACGGAAAACTGTGCGGACGGCTCTGAAGAACTCATATGACCAGTATACTCCAGATTCGGGGTAAACACAAGCTAGCGGTTGTAGTCAAAATCCCTAGTTTAGGCTATATTTTCTCTATGAGCAAACAACAACGTTACTGCGGGGTGCTTATGCATCCAACTTCTTTCCCAAGTCCTTACGGTATCGGTGATCTTGGCGACGAGGCCCGGGCCTTCATTGATTCCATGGTCCAGGCTGGAGTATCCCTGTGGCAACTGCTCCCCCTGGGGCCTACTGGGTATGGAGATTCCCCCTATGCTGCCCGTTCTTCCTTTGCGGGAAACGAACTGCTGATTGATCTCCGGGCATTGGCGTGCGACGGGCTTCTTGAAGTCGAAGATCTGTTTTCCGTTCCCGAGTTCAATCAGGACCGTGTGGACTATGGCGCGGTACGCGCTTGGAAAGAACCCCTGTTGATGAAAGCCGCAAGGAAGTTTCTCGATGCTGCCGATGCCCGGGACAAGGCATCCTTCGATGGTTTCTGCAAAGAGAATTCCTGGTGGCTTGACGACTATGCGCTCTATCAGGTGCTATGCGCCAGTTACAATGATTCCCGGTGGTTTTTCACTTGGGACAAGGATGTCGCAATGCGCAAACCCGCGGCCATGTCGCGATGGATGAAGGAGAAAGCCAATGACATCATCCTCTGGAAGGTACTCCAGTATATATTCTTCAAGCAATGGAAGGCGCTCAAGAAATATGCGAATGACCATTCCATACGGTTGGTGGGGGATATTCCCATATTCGTCGCACCAGATAGCGTCGATGCCTGGAGCAATCGTAAACTCCTGAAAATCGATGCGCAGGGTCGCCAAAAGGCATCAAGCGGTGTGCCGCCCGACGGCTTTTCCGCGGAAGGTCAGTTATGGGGCAATCCTGTGTACGATTGGCCGGAACATGAGCATGAGCATTTCGCTTGGTGGATCCGCCGCATGAAGGCCGCGTTGCAGATGACCGATATCGTCAGGATAGACCATTTTCGTGGTTTCGCCGCCTATTGGGAGGTTCCCGCTGGGGAATCGACCGCTATGAACGGCAAGTGGGTCCTTGCTCCCGGCAAGGAGCTGTTCAGCGAGATGCGTAAGCAGCTTGGGGAACTTCCTGTATTCGCGGAAGATCTCGGTGTAATCACCCCCGATGTGGAAGAGCTGCGTGACAGCAACGGGTTCCCCGGCATGAAAGTCCTGCAATTCGCGTTTGAGTGCAAGGACGGCGTGCTGGACGCCTCGAATGGCTATCTCCCTCACAACTATGGGTACAATTCCGTGGCATATACCGGGACCCATGACAATGATACGAGTCGGGGATGGTATGATGGCCTGTCCCCTGAATATAAGGATGTCGTCCGCAGATATCTGGAATGTCCCGATGATCAGGTTGTGTGGCAGATGATGCGGTCTGTACTGATGAGCCATGCCAAGTATGCGATTTTTCCGATGCAGGACATACTCGGCCTGGGGGCGGACGCCCGGATGAACACTCCGGCGACATGTGGGACGAGCAATTGGAGCTGGCGGATGCGTCCCGACGCGATTCAGCGATGGATGCTCGACCGCCTGCACGGCATGGTTCAGCTTTACGGTCGCGACGGGAAGGCCGACTAGCCGAACCATCAGCCATCCTCCATTCTGTTTTCCGGCATGATTTCTGCTCATGCGACTTCCCCTATGTTTTCTGAAGGGTGTCAGGGTGAAGTTCCTGTTCTTTTGTGCGGTCACCGACAGTCCCTTTCCGTACTCGTCTGACACAGATACTGTTGGACAGGACTGTCGATTATGGGGTGTCTGTAGGGCGGAACTTCTCTGCGCCATCGTTGCGCGATGCGTTCTTGGCGCGGGATAAGGCGCCGTCTGGTAAGGTCTGGTGGATAGTCCTTCTGTTCTGGCCAGACAAACCGCTATCGGATGATCCGATGCTGATCGGACTGCTACTATGCATGGCAATCTCCGCTTAAGAACCTTCGTGAAATGTGGAAAAGCCGTATCGTGGGGCGTTCGTCCTTATTTTACTTCAGCCCGATGTACTTCATCGGGTGGACGTTCAGCATGTTGTCATACCATCCATCGATGAGGTCTGCCCTGACGAAGTTAATGGAAAAACTATTCGAGGTCGGGATGGCCGCCCGTTCGTCGAGCAAGTATTCTTCTGCGGACAGGAGCAACCGTTCCCTGACTTTCGGCGACATCGATGTGAAAGCGCCATGAATCAGGCCGTCATATGTAGGATCGGCATAGTTCGCCAGATTGAATGTACTGTCTGACATCCACATGGTGAGGAATGCGGAGGGATCGTAGTAGTCTCCGATCCAGGTAACACAGGCGAAATGGTAGGGGGATTGCTCAGGGTGATTTACATAGATTGACAGCGGTACTGTGTCGAGAATGACAGTCAGGGAAAGCTCCGAACTCCAAGTATCAGCGATTCGTTCCGCGGCGGACGCTACCTGCGAACCTCTGTGGACCGCCATGATGAGCGGTGGCAGCCCTTGGCCCTGCGGATACCCTGATTTTTCCAGCAAGCTAAAGGCGATGGCCTTTCGGTCATCCCCTGAATCCGGTAACGGCTCAACCTTTGCCTTGCTTCCCGGTACGAGAGATTCCGTAAGGAAAGGCTGGCTTCCGGCTTTTCGTATCGCGTCCCAATCAACCAGGGCGTATAGGGCCTTTCGCACGTCGGGATTGGCATATGGGCCGGACACGGCGCTAAAATAGAAGAAACTGGTGGAGTACTGCGGGGAGAAATACAAGTCGTCACCGACTTGATAGGCTCGGGGAATGAACATCTGCGCCCAGTGGATGTTTCCATTCTTGTAGTCCGCATATACTTCCGCGGTCGCGCCTCGGCAATCAATCTCCAAATAGTCACATTTGGGCAGTTTTTCTGACCAGTAGAATTCGTTTCTCACGAGAATCAGTCGGGTTTCCGTCGCCTCCTGTAGGACGTACGGGCCGCTTGTGACCATACCTGCGCCAATTACACTATCTCTGACGGCTTTATGCACCACAGAGAAGCTGACATTGCAAAGGAGCATCGGCAAATATGGTGCGGGACTCCTGAGTGTAATTCTGAGCAACTGGTCATTGACCGCTTCCAATCCTATATTGCGACGCGGCCCTTGCCCGGTTCTCCAGGCTTCCACTCCTTCGATGATATCAAGTTGCGAGGCGAAGGATGTCCTGTCAAGGTCGGCATTGACCAGCGATAGCCAGCTCTCGATAAAATCAGTCGCGGTAATTGGAGAACCATCGGAGAAAAGTATGGCATCGCGAAGTTGAAACTCCCATGTAAGGCCATCCTCGGAAACTACCCAGGATTCGGCCAGCGCTGGTACGGGCAATGCGGTTTCCGGATCATAGTCGCACAGGCCTTCCGCCAGATTGGACGCGACAAACGCCGAATTGCTGTCGGTGGCAAACCGTGGATCAAGCATTATTGGATCATCACCCGGGTCAATCGCTACCACTAGGGTCTTTGATCGGTCAAGTTGTCGGGACGGTGATATCTGAACGACAGGCGTCTCATCGGAGCCTTTTGCGAAAGCGGGAAACGCAAGGCTTGTAAGAATGAGAAGGCAGCCGAGCCATCGAAGATGTTTTTTCTTGCCTGATTCCATGCCCGTATTGTACCAGAGAGTCCCTTGTCGGCGCAACCAGAAGGTGGTGAACAACAAGTAAACGTCATGTTTTTGTTTCTAGGTTGACTGAGCCAGCGATTTCGTCTTGCTCGTTGGACCTATCCAACAGGCTATTGGTTTTTCATCTGCAAGAGGTTTGGACGTGTTGCAATCTGTCACTGAGCAGTTGCGAATGCTTCAGAGCAATCACCGGGTGAACACCGGTTGAGCCTGATGCGAACACTCATCAATCACCGAGTGAACACCAATCGAGCCTGGCGCGAACACTCATCAATCCCAGAGCAACCTTCGGCTTCTCCCCTGCGGTGGCATTATGCTATACTGCCGTCATGAATGTTATCCTGTTCGAGCAAATGCCAAAGGACTGCCTGATTCCGACCTCTGATTTCCGATGTGACCATATACGCAGGGTATTGCGGCTGGCCGTAGGGGATCGGCTGTCGATCGGTCTTGTGAACGGGCCGATGGGCGACGCCGTCATCACCTCCATCGATTCCCATGGAGTGGCTTTTTCATGGACGCAGACGCTGTCCGCCGCTGAAGCCGTTGGATTGTACTCCGTCACGTTGCTGGTCGCCCAGGTGCGGCCGATCTGCATGAAACGGATATTGCGCGAAGCCGTCAGCCTTGGCGTCCGTCGCATCGTTGTCACTGGCACTGACACCGCCGAGAAATCCTACCGGGCGTCCGGCCTTTGGACAAGCGGTGAATACCGGAAATACCTGCTTGACGGCGCCATGCAAGCAGCCCGTACCGGCATGAGCGATCTATGCTTCGCCGATACGGTCGATAACGCGATTCATCAGCTGGAGAATGAACAAGCCGTCCGGTTGATGCTGGACAACGTGCTTGACGGCGTCCCTCTGTCTGGACTGACGCCGCCGTCGGGAGAAGCTGTTCTCGCCGTAGGGCCGGAACGCGGCTGGACCGAGAGGGAGCGTACCTTGCTAGTTCAGGCTGGTTATCGGCCGGTATCGTTGGGCGCGAGGGTGTTGCGGACCGAAACCGCCTGTAGTGCGGGCGTCGCCGTACTCCTGGGCCGGATGGGATTGTTGTAAAAAAGGCCTGTTCCCGTTATGCTGATGGATAGTTTGGCGTTCCGGTACTGCCGGATGTCATTGGCCGCTATGCGCGAAAGGCCGGAGCATCCCGGGATTTCCGGTTTGGCAAAGCGGAAAATGTTGAAGATTCAGATATGTTGCGATGAAGGAGAGATGTAATATGGCGCATTGTATAGTTCCTGCTGCGGAAGAGATTTTGGATAAGGAATTCCCTGTATTGGACCATGGCTTCGTCCGGTTGGTCGATTATCTCGGCTCCGATGAGCGCATCGTCCAGGCCGCCAGGGTTTCCTACGGTTCAGGTACCAAGACCTATCGTCAGGACAAGGGGCTGATCAACTATCTGCTCCGCAACGACCATACATCTCCCTTTGAGCAGGTGAACTTCACCTTTCATATCAAAATGCCGATTTTCGTCGCCCGTCAGTGGATTCGCCACCGCACCGGGCGGGTCAATGAAATCTCCGGCCGATACAGCGTCATGAGCGATGAATGCTATATCCCCGCGGGCGACCAGATCAATTTCCAGAGCGAGGACAACAAGCAGGGCAGGGCTCCCGACCCGGTGGACCCCCAGATGCAGGAGCAAGTTCGGGCTTTGCTCGCCGAGGACCAGAAAAAGACCTACGAGACCTACAGGAAACTGCTCGACATGGGAATCGCCCGCGAGATCGCGCGCATCGACCTGCCGTTGAGCCTGTATACCGAATGGTATTGGCAGATGGACCTTCATAATCTGTTCCATTTCCTCTCCTTGCGGCTGGACGCCCACGCCCAGTATGAAATCCGGGCTTATGCGGAAGTGGTTCTGGAAATCGTCCGTGCGGTCTGTCCTATCGCCGTCGAAGCATTTGAAGACCATAAGCGCAATGGACGGAGTTTCAGCGGGAAAGAAGTCGCCGCGATCAAGGCGATGCTCGCCGGCGAGGGATGTCCGTTAAGTGACCGCGACCGCCAGTTGTTTGACGCGAAGCTGATGTAGCGTTCTCATCAAGGGAGTAGTATGAACGTCCGAGAACTGCCCGACGGATACCGGCTGATAGGAGCCATAGACCTGCAAAAGGATCCGAAATCCGTGCGTGTCATCAGCCTGATGGCTGTCGCCATCGGCATAGCCTGTTATTTTGTCGGGCGGATGCGGACTCCGATAGGGAATACCTTTTTGTTTTCTGGCCGTTTCAGCGCTTCAGCGGTGAGAATCAGCTGTGCGTTCGCCTGCATGTTCCTCTATCTGATACTCCATGAATGGATTCATGGGGTCTTCATCCGATTTTTGGGCAAAGTAAAACCGAAATATGGCTACGAAGGAATCTATCTGTATGCCGGGACCGACCAGGCTTGGTTCGACCGTAAGTCCTATATCGTCATCGCGCTCGCTCCCATCGTGGTATGGGGGCTTGTACTGGGATTCATCTCATGGATTTCGGCTGATGACTGGTTCTGGGTGTTCTATTTTGTACAGATTATCAACCTGTCCGGTTCTGCCGGGGACTTGTTCATCACCGTAAAGATGCTTCGGATGCCCGCGGGAACCCTCGTACAGGACACAGGAACCGCAATGGCGTTCTATGGTAGAGGATGACATCCGCAATCGGCTGAACCCGCTCTCATCCTCCGACAACCAGAGATTCCGTGAGCTTCGAGTTGACTCCTCTGGTAGCCTCGGGAAACTAAAACAACGACACCCACGTCAACGGCGGATGTGCAAGAAACCTCATGAGTCCTGTAAAAACGTTTCTGGGAAAATCAGGCGCTTTTCTTCGCCAATTTTTTGGCCGCCCTGTCTGCCTGCTTTTTTTCCTTTTGCTCTAGTTTCCACTGTTTTTTCGTTTTGGGCGGCGGCGGGAGCGTCGGCCGTTCAAGCAACTTCTCCGGATTGTTCAGCAGATCCTGGAATGTCCTGATCGTGTTCGTGAAGTAGAAGCCGTCCGTCACCCGTTCATCAACGGTAAAGCCTACCTCCATGGTGTCAGTGAAAGTCGTTTTTTCGCCGTTTCTGAGCCTGTTGCGACGGAGCGTGCCCATTGTCACGAACATGCTGGTCGTCCCCCATTCATACAGGTGATGATGAGGGCTTCCTCCCGCCAAGCCGATGCTGCCGAGATTCGAGATGAACACGGAGGTATGGAGCCCGTCGGCGTCCCGGAGCGCAGTAGGGGCTTTGCCCATGTGGTCGAGGAACCTGGCGAGATTGACGACCATGCGCACGATCCAGAGGGGAAAGTGGAGAAAGAAGCCGATCGCTTCGTCGGTGAAATTTTCATTCGCCGGTTTGCGGGCCTCCTCGATAGTCTTGTTGATGATCAGCGCCATTTCCGGCAGCGTCATGTCGGGTTTCATGACGATCGGGGTGCTGTGCTCAGGCGCTTCGTCCGTGTAGTCCTCTTTGATGACAAAATTCAGTGAAAGTTCATTGCGTTGCCAGTATTGGTATCGCGCGACGAACCTGTTCACTTCGGGTCGGAGGGCTATGGTCCTCATTATGGCGGCTATGAACACTTCAAACACCCTGTACGGGTGATCCTGGGGATGCAGCCGGTTCTGCTGCCTGACGAACTGGACAGTCTTCGTCAGATCTATCTCGACGGTCTGATACACGAGCGCATCACACCTTCTTTTCATGATATGAGGAATGATCCTTCGATATTGCGGCACATCGACTACAAGGGTCGCATCGTTTCTTCTCATTCTATTGTCTTTCCTTATCTGCGTGGTCGCATCATATTATCAAAAACATCTCAATATAACACATTGTACTGTACCGATTCTATGTGATTTGCCGTCTGCATGCAAGTACATATGACCATTATAATTGACAATTAGATGCCGCTTGTCAGCGAAAATGATGGAATTAGGACTTTCCGAAGGTAATGTATTTTCATTGCTTCTTCAAACTCCCTGTCCGAGTTGTAATGATATCCAAAAACCGGTTCCCAGAGAGAGGGGTCTTCCATACAGAGGTAGTAAAACGGCCTGTCAGGAACTTCCTTCCATTCTGTTGGAAAGCTGGAATAGACATGTCCGAACATTTTCCGTTTTGTTTCCAACGGGTAGGAGTATTTTCCAGCGGCCTCCGTCAGCTCCATTTCCATGATACGGCTTGGACGTCCATTAGTTCGTAACTGCCGCAGGACTTGCTTTGTGAAAGTCAGCGTGCCGATGGAGATCATGACCACTTCTGCCGGGGCGAAATTTTCTGTAATTTTTCGGATCACTTCTTCGTATTGTCGTTGCCAGCCTTCAAAATAGACCATCGGGTGTATATGGAAACCAACCAGAAGTCCTGCGTCTGCCACCCGTCTCGCCGCAAAGATGCGTTGGTCGAGCGAAGCAGTCAGATGTTCCTCCTTGTCGATGATCGTCGATGCGTTCAGCGACCAGGTGGAGACGATATTTCGCGGCAAGTCGATGTTCCCCACCCAGTCGGTCCTGGCCGATTTTGTCTTGAGTTCAACCACGATTCCCGGGTGTTTTTTCGCAAATCCCGCCAGAGCCGTAAGCGTACCGTTGTCGTCTCCCCACAGCAATGAATCCGAAGACTGCCCCGTTCCGATGTGCCAGGTTCTCGATTCCAGCTCTAGGTTGTCCAGTCGTTTCGCGAGATCGCCGACGAACCGGATTTCGTGCTGATGATAGAACGACTGTATGGAACAGTATGAGCAGGCGAATCCACACTGTTGCACAGCGTCTAGGGTACGCAAGTTGCAGCATCGGGTTTTCTCCCCTTCGACGGGGCAGGGACATCTGCCGAGCAGTTTGATCTCGTCGGTATCGTCAACGATGGTCTGTATCTTGTCCGGCAGTATTTCCGGTGGGGTGAAATCCTCGTAGCGAGTCGGCTTCCGCCGCAGTTCCGCCACTCGCTCCAGCAAGTCGTTGACCAGAAGCTTCGTCCTGACCTTGCCCGAAGCTTTGCCGCCCGCATCAGGATTCCACCATGCCGACAACGGTCCGGCCTGCCATTGTCTGAGATCCGCGGCGGTGTCCACTAATTGTCGGAGCTGTTGGAATGAGAACTTGCATTCCTCATGCCTCCGTTCTATGAATTCCCGGTCCTGGGTGCCGAGCGAGGCGAATAGGGGATAGACTGTCGCGAGATTCTGGTCTTGTTCCATGACATCGCATTGTAGGCTTGTCTTGTGAAATGGTCAAACGGGACTTTCCGTTGTTTGGCCGATGAGCGCTCAGTGTTCACCGAGTGATTGCTTGGTGATCGATTAGTGTTTGCACTGGGTTTGCGCAGTGATTGCTCCAGGCTCAACCGGGGTTCGCTCAGTGTTCACTCCGAGGCCGCTCTGTATTGCCAAACTCCTGTTCTGGGACTATTCTTCTAGCGATGAAAGACCAGAAGGTTGCCGAACAGCGACATGACCATATCGATGAGAACGCCCCCCTCGTAGAGAACTTCGGGACTGTCAAGTCGCCTACGGCGGGCTTGCCCCCCAAGGAGCAGGCCCGTGAATTACCCCATCTTCCCGGTGTATACCTGATGCGGGACGCTTCGGGGACGATCATCTACGTAGGCAAGGCGAAGGATCTCCGCAAACGTGTGACCAGCTACTTCCTGTCCGGCCGGAACGCCAAGACCGCCGCGTTGGTCAGGAAGATTGACATGATCGACCACATCATCACCGGAAACGACTATGAAGCGCTGGTGCTGGAGAACAACCTCATCAAACGCTACAACCCCCATTACAACATCTCGCTGAAGGACGGCAAGAGCTATCCGGTAATCCGCATCACCCATGAACCGTTTCCGAAAGTGTTCAAGACGCGACGGATTATCAAGGACGGCTCCGAGTATTTCGGCCCGTATCCCGACGCCGGCAAGCTGGAGCAGTACGTTGAGCTGATTGAAAAGCTGTTTCCATTGCGCCGATGCGGGATTCCCCTGCGCAAACGGCCTCGGCCTTGCCTGTACCATCATATCGGGCGTTGTTGCGGCCCGTGCGCCGGACTCGTTACCGAAGAGGAATACCATGCGTACATCGATAAGATACGTTCGTTCCTCCAAGGGAAGAACGATGTCCTGAAAAAGCAGATTCAAGACGAAATGATGGTGGCGAGCAGGGAAATGAAGTATGAAGTCGCCGCTACGAAGCGCGACATGCTCCTTGCGCTGGAATCTGTGACGAAGGCTCAGCAGGTGGAGGATTTCGTCCAGGAGAGCAGGGACTACGCGGCGATTGAGATGCGCGCACCGCTGTGTACCGTATCCATCATGCAGATGCGCGACGGCAAGCTGATGGGACGGGCGTTGTACCGCGCCGAAACCTTTGGCGACGAGACCGAGACGCTGTTGAACTTCCTGATCCAATACTACGCCGACGGTGAGAAACTGCCTCAGTACCTCTATGTCTCCCACGAAATCGACGTGGAACTGGTGCAGCGATATTTTTCCGAGCAGTTGTCCAGCGACGTCGAAGTAACCGTCCCCCGCGACGGCAAGCATTTCCGCATTCTCCGGATGGCGGCGGAAAACGCTTCCCGCGATGTTGAGAAGCGTCTGAAAAGCCGGGACAACACCGCGGCCCTGGAGGAACTTCGCGATGCGCTGGAGCTTCCCGATACGCCCCGTCTGATCGAGGGATTTGATATCGCCCAGCTTTCCGGCAAGTATACGGTCGCTTCGCTGATTTCGTTTCGGGACGGCAACCCCGACCCCCGGAACTATCGCCGGTTCAACATCAAGTCGCTCGACGGTAAAATCGATGACTACGAATCAATGCGTGAGGCCGTCGCCAGACGGTATTCCCGCGTACTGAACGAAAATCTCGAGCATCCCGGCTTGCTGATGATCGACGGCGGAAAAGGGCAGGTGAACGCGGCGAAGGAAATCCTCGATACCCTTGGGCTTGTCGATATTCCCGTAGTAGGCTTGGCGAAGGATGTCGAGGAAATCGTGTTCTCCGACGACCGCCCTTCGTTGCTGCTGCCTGAGCATTCCGAAGCGCTCCGCGTATTGATAGCGGTCCGCGACGAATGCCACCGGTTCGCCACCTCCGCGAACCAGATGATGCGTTCCCGCGACGCCACCTTCGCGCTACTGGAATCGGTCGAAGGCATCGGCGCGGAACGGAGCAAACGGATCATGCAACATTTCGGCACGCTGGACGAGTTGCTGAAACACACCCCGGAGGAAATCGCCGAGCAGGCGAAAGTTCCCGTCTCCGTCGCCCAGCGGCTCTTGAAAAAGCTAAGCCTGTAAGTTGTGGCAAGTTTTCCCGTTATCGTCCTCAGTTCATTAAGCTGTCATTTGAGGATGGAGAGAAGTCTTGCGGCGCATTCTTTCGTTGGCCTCCTCAACCCGCCAGGCTATCATATACAAGCGGCCATAAGTCTTGCGAGCCACTTCGGTGTCTTGGGAAAATGCTCCATGATAAGGTTTTTGCCCATTTCTGCGGACACTTGCGCAAGCTGAGCGGTCGTTTCTCCCTCCGGGGTGTTGCCAATCGCCAATTTCGCCCGTGCGAAATCTCCAACGCCTACCTTCGCGGCGAAACTTGCCCCACCCGCCGCATAAACTCCGATACTCAACCCGCCGAGCGCCACGATTCCTATCGCGAGACCGCCCAAAGCCATTAGTCCGACCGCCAGGCCACCGACGGCGATTCCTCCCGCGGCGACGCCACCCGACGCCAGAATGCCGAGACTCAATGCGCCGATTGAAAGTGCGCCTGTGGCGACGCCGCCCAACGCAACGACACCCGTTGCGATATTGCCGATTGCAATGATCCCCTTCGCTCGCCTGAGACCGATACCTAGGTTCACATGTAGCAACGGCAACCCCCAAAGCGAACGTTTGCTGACATATTCATACTGAAAGGCGAAGACTGCTGGAACTTGTACAGCCGCTGGTCCTCCATTCGCGCTCCGCGACGCAGCGTCCTGCTGTTTTCCTGTGAGCAGGTAGTCGGTCGTCACGCCAAAAATCCCGCTCATCTGGATGATGTTGCCTATGTCGGGAATCGATTGCCCCGATTCCCATTTCGATACCGCCTGCCTGGAGACTCCCAGCGATTCTCCCACTTGTTCCTGCGACATGCCCTTCGCTTTTCTGAGCGACTGGATTCTGTCCGATACGTTCATGCTTTCACCTCGTATGATGTCATCCTACCATTATCGGGAAGAATTCATCCACCAAGTCCACCTTGCTTTTTGTCAACCACCGGTTGCAGCGGTTGATTTTGTCGATTGATTGCACGACGATATGCAAGATATGGCACTGAAAATATTCTATGTAGAGTTGAAATTGCTACTCAGCCCATATGTGTCTGTTTGATGAATGTGCGGCGCCGCTATCCCCATTTTACAAAACCGTGCAGGGCTGCGATTGTACAACTTCGTCCAGTTGCGTATAATCTGTTCCGACGGATGCCTATTCGCCCGTTGCCCGATTTGCCGCGGCGGCCGACACAACGCATTCCCAAGGAGTTCCTGCATCAGTGAGACGAACATGTGATTCGCATGAACGAATGATTTGCGATGAAATCCAAAACCTGGACGTCTGTTCTCGGTTCCAGCTGACCGCTAGTTTCATCCAGCATGGAAGCCTGAGCGTATACGACCATTCCGTTTCCGTGGCTCACGTCTCTTGCCATCTGGCTGAACGATTTCACCTTCGGGTCGATTACCGGTCGCTGATACGGGGTGCTTTGTTGCATGACTATTTCTTGTATGACTGGCATGAGAAAGCCAAGTGGCATAGATGGCATGGTTTCCGGCATCCTTATACCGCTTGGAAGAACGCCAAAGCTGATTTCCGCATCAACCGTCGGGAGACCAACATCATTTTGCGCCACATGTTCCCGTTGACACCAATCCCCCCGGCCTGCCGGGAAGGCTGGCTGGTCTGCGTCGCCGACAAAATCTGTGCGATGGAAGAAAGTTCCAAAGGGATTGTGAAATGGTTTTCACGACGATTGTTCAGAATCGCCAGCCTGTTGGCTTGACGTATCGGATGAGCTTTGTCCGACATGTCGATTGACAATCAGCAAACTTGCGTTGAAGCATGCCGGGAACGTAATGAAACCCGAAGGATGGACTAGTGGGACGAGATGGTGTCCAGCCCGTAGTTTTTTCACACTCCTCAAGCGTCCCCTGCGTTACGCGCTATATCGACAGGGTTGAAAAGCTTGCCAAGGCAAGCGGTTGGGTTGATATCCCTTTTTTGTCAATGATCAGATACAGGCAATGTTCAAGAAGCGTTTGTTGCAAATCTGCTCCCATTTCGCGCGTCCTGATGTCGTAGTCACTGAGCAACGCAATGATACGCTGGATGTCTTCGAGGGAATACCTGTTGCAGGCCGCGGCATACAAGTCCTGATCCTTGCGTCGGCGTATCGGTGACTTTTGCCCGAAAACCGATGCTCCGGACAACGCCTCCTGCATGGAAGCGCCCTCCTTGCGGAGTACTTGCACCGATAGAAGCCTGCGGAACTGCCACACCAGGCCGGCTATCAGGGGAATTGCGTCTCCTTCACCGCTGCGAATCAACACCTGCAATGTGGACAATGCGCGTTCCAGCTCTCCGCAAGCGATATGCTCGAACAGGGAGAACACGCTTTCTTGACGACTGTGGTAGATATAGCTGTCTATGTCGTCTTCCGTAACGGGCTGATCCTGATGTTCTGGGTCGGCCTGGAGAAAGACAATCAGTTGGGAGCAGGTGTTCTTCAACTCCTGCGTATTGTTTTCCACAAGGTCGAGGAGCAAATCTATGGCATTATTGTTAATCGTCATTCCTGCCCGTCGGAAGAATGTCCTGACCCAGTCGGCCTTCTTGTTTTCGAACATTTCCCAGAATACTTCCGTCTGTGCCTTCGGTACCGCCGACATTAATTTCGACGCGATGGAAGTTTCGTTGCTGACGATCAGCAACGTGGCTGTGGATGAGGGGTGCCCGATGTATTCGACCAACTGCGTCGCTTGTGCGGCGGAAAGCTCGTCCGCTTGGCTCAGTATGACAAGTCGATGTTCAGAAAACAGCGAGTTGTTGTCCAAGGCGACAAACATCTCCCCGTTTTCAGTTTCAAACGGATAGAACCGGTGCAACTCCGGTTCTCCGCCGGTCTGTTGCCTCAGCTCAGTCCTGATATCCTTGATCCGTTGCCCTTTGTCGCCCGTCTCAGGGCCGAGCAGGAGATAGACAGGTGCTACCATGCCTTGTCCCCGTAGTCTCGGATGATCATATAAAGCTTTCCATGGATTTGGCAGTCATTGGTAAAGATAGGCCCGATGTCCGGATTTTCCGCCCGAAGCTCGATGGAATTTGAATGGGGATAGTACCGTTTCAGGGTGATGGCGTTGTTCTCTCCCACGCTGGCGACGACAATTTCTCCCGTATTCGCGGTATCGCAATGACGGATGATAGCCAGGTCGCCATCGTAGATTCCTGCGCCGATCATGCTTTCCCCCCGGACGTGGAGCGCATAGTACATGTCGTGGTGGTTCTTCAGCATCGAGGAGGGGAACGGAATCGCCCCGTCCCAGTTCTCCTCGCTCATGATCGGCTTGCCCGCGGCGATGCTGCCGAGCAACGGAATCTCGACCATCTCCTTGTTCGGAGCGAAGTCCTGACTGATGACCTCCATCGACCGCGAAAGTCCCTCAGCGGTTTTTATTACTTGTTTGCGTTCCAATGCCTTCACGTGGTCGTGGGCCGCTTTAGCGGAAATCTGGAAATTCTCCGCGATATCCCGTACTGTCGGAGCATAACCATTCTCCAAAATGAAGGAACGGATGAACGACGCGATTTCCTTTTGCCGCTCTGTCAACTCTTTCATGCGCAGGTACCCTCTAGACTTCAAACCGGTTGGCGAACAGTTGCTCGATGGCCTTGGCCATATCCTGTTCGTCAGGACCGTCGCAGATAATAGTAATGCGCGCCTTGTAGGCGGCGCCCAACGTAATGATGCCCATTATGGACTTTCCGTTGACCTTCATGGTGTCTTTTTCCAGAAACAGGTCGCTCTTGTATTTATTTGCCGTTGTCACGATCAACGCCGCGGGGCGCGCGTGTATCCCGGCCCTGTTGCTGACTTCCACTTCCGTCGTTACCATTTCAGAAAGTCTCCTCGTTGCTATAGTACATGTTTCTGGCGGTTTCACTTTCCAGCCATTTTAAAACGCTTTGGTCGAATTCCTTGGCCGAATAATAGCCAAGCATCTTCAATCGTTCATTACGCGCCGCGGTCTCAATGATGATTGGTACGTTGCGCCCTGGCTTCACAGGTATTTCTACCTTCGGGACGGTAATCCCAAGCAACGTCTCTGTCAGGTTCTCCCCAACGCGATCGTAGTTCTTGTTTGAGTCCCATTCATCAAGATGGGCAACCAACTGTATCTGCTTTTTGTCCCTGATCGAGCCAACGCCGAACAGATTCGCCAGGTTGATGATGCCAAGCCCCCGGATTTCCATGTGGTGGGCGAGCATTGGATTTTCACCGGAACCGATGAGATATGTGTCACTGATATTCCGTAACTTTACTGTATCATCGCTAATCAGCCGATGTCCGCGCTCTATCAGTTCCAGAGCCGTCTCGCTTTTCCCGACGCCGCTGTCCCCTGTAATCAGGACTCCCACGCCATATACTTCGACCAGCACCCCATGAATCGTCTGGGTTTCAGCGAATACTTCATCCAAGACCTGATAGAGCCGCCTGGAGAAATCTGATGAAAGAAGGTCTGTCTGGAGAACCGCGCATCCCGATTCTTCCGCCCGCTCGATGAACCTGTCGCTCGGCTTGCCTCCGTCGCAGAATACACAGGCTGGAATCTGGTAGCCGAACAATGTGTCCACCGTCGTATAATTGCGCTCGTTCTCCAGCTTGAGGAGGTATTGCTGCTCGCCTCTGCCGAACACTTGGATGCTGTCGTTGCTGAACTCTTCAAAAAAACCGCTCAGCGGCAGGCCTGGCCTGCTGATCTTGCTGTTGTGGATTTTCCGCGAAAGACCGCTGCGACCCGCTATGCAGGTCAGATGGAGATGGTTGTGGTCCTTCAGGTCCAGATCCAATAGATCCAGTACGGTAAATTCAATCATCAGGAACTCCTCGCACCCTACTATATCACATCAAAAGTTTCACGAGAATGTTTTTTCGATACTTTACGTCTGTAAAGGTAAAAAAACTTTTTTATCATCCCGCCATGCCTTTCCCTTCGGTCACGTTTGAGATTGAAATGGGCTCTCAACTTGATTTCCTTATCGCAAGGTGACGGTATACAAAAATGACTGTTGCAAAACCATCATAGATTCTGCAACAGCCATTCCACAACTATAAGCTACCGGGTTCCACCGGTCATCCATATACCGGTGGGCTACTGGTCTAGCGTTCGATGACCTTTCCCTTTTCCTTGCGGGCGGCAGCTTCAATCTTATCCGCAAGCATCTCTATGCCCTCGTATAATTCATAGCAATCGTAGCCCACCATCTTGACCGCGCCCCAGGAAAAATGGAGCTTCGCATCGAGATGGAAACCCTGTCCCACCGTCTCGCGTGTGATGACGATGTCCAGGTCATGCAAATAATCTTCGGCGAACTGAAGTTTCTGAAGCTTTTTGTCCAGAAACGCCTTCGTTTCGTCACTGGGATTGTACCGGATACCTCTGACTGTTAGATTCATAGGCCCTCCTTGTAAAAGGTCTATGTAAAGGATAAAACCCATCTTGCGGAAAGTCAAATGTGAATTCCTGGGGCGATGGAGAACCGGGCGGTTTTCTGAGACTTTTTTCAGCTTTCGTTGCCCGTTTCCGCCTTTCTCACCATTTTTTTGATAAGCCAGGCCATTTGCCGCTGGCTTAATGTCGATGGCTCAATCACCGCAAGCAGATAATTTATATCGGTATCAGGCCCTTATGTCACTGACCGTTTTCTTGCTGGAGCTACCTGTCGCCTGCGTCCTTTATGACGGGATTGCGTCCTTTATGTCGGAGCTACCTGTCGTCTACGTCCTTTATGACGGGATTGCGTCCTGTATGTTGTTGCTACGTCCTTTATGTCGGGATTACGTCCTTTATGTCGGAGCTACCTGTCGTCTACGTCCTTTATGACGGGATTACGTCCTTTATGTTGTTGCTACGTCCTTTATGTCGGGATTACGTCCTTTATGTCGGAGCTACCTGTCGTCTACGTCCTTTATGTCGGGATTACGTCCTGTATGATGGGATTACGTCCTGTATGATGGGATTACGTCCTGTATCTCTCGCCTACGTCCTGCTCGTCGAGTCCTCTTGTTGTCGATTGTTGTCGATTCCCATGCATTGTCATATCAGACGATCGCTCCCATACGAACAGAGGTCATCGCGCAATGGAAGGCCTGCCTTTACGTTTATTTGTCGGCTATGATACCCATGGGGTACAGTACCTTGGGTGCGTGTAGGGCTGACGGATGACTGGCAGGGGGCATTTATGCGGGTATGGTAGCGCCAAGGACACGCTCCTAAACTCCCCTGATGAACGACGAGTCGATGTTCAGCTCCCCGCGGTACTTCGCGACGGTCCGGCGGGCGACGGAAATCCCCCGTTCCTTCAGCATGTCGGAAATCTTCTGGTCCGAAAGAGCCTTCGGCCCCTCATGGGCTTCGATGATCTCCCTGACGATTTCTTTGACAGCATTCTTCGACAGGTCATCGGTGTTTCCCGCCGTCGTTGCCACCGCATTGCTGAACAATCCTTTGATGGGGAAGACCCCCCAGTCGGTATCAATCCATTTCGCCTGCGAGATACGTGAGATTGTCGTTTCATGCAACGATACTTCGTCCGCGATAACTTTCAGTGTCAGTGGTTTTAGGAAACGTGGCCCATAGAGGAAGAAATCCCGCTGGTATTTGACTAACGCCAGCCCGACCTTTCGTAGGGTCTGGTTACGTAACTGGACTTGGCCGATCAGATTCGTTGCGTCTCTGAGGGACTGTTGGATGAAAGCATTCGCCTCCTTTGCTTCCTCGCTCTTTTTCCCTTGCAATTCCGAGCCAAGCTCTGAGAATTCCGGATTGATCCGCAAGGCGGGAAGTGATTCATCGTTGAGCCTGAACAACAGCTCTCCGTCCACTTGATGCACCGAGAGATCAGGGATGACGAACTCGTCCGGCCCGGAACTATAGAGTTGCCCGGGATACGGAGTGAGCGTCCTGAGATACGAGTACAATGTGTCAAGCTCCTCCTCGCTGATATCAAGGGCCTTCTCCACATCACGGGTCTTGCCTGCGCGCATCTGTTCCAAATGGTTATTGACCAACGCAGAGAAACACGCAAGGTCATTGCCGTCAAGCCCATCGTTGCGGGCTTGGATAATCAAGGATTCCCTGAAATCGGCGGCGCATACCCCCGGCGGGTCGAATGTTTGTATCAAGGCCAGCATTTTCTTCAGCATGGCGGTTTGGTTCTGCTTGATGAGCGACGCCGGGTCCCTGCGGTGGAAACCGTTGCCGTCAAGGTTGCTGATGATCAGTTCCCCGATCCGTTGCTCCTCCGGAGAAAGAGGAGTACAGCCAAGCTGTCCGAGCAGATGCTCCTGCAACGTCTCGTCATGGGATAGCGCACCTTCGATGAACTGGTGCTGGCGGTCCGAAGCCTCATCGTCATAGCCGCCGCCGGTTCCATAGCTGCCATTCCCATAGCTTGCTCCGTAATCGGCTCCGTAATCGGAAACAGATGCGCCTCCGTAGGTTTCGGGCGGCGTTGTTTCCCGGAATTCATCAGACCCATAGCTGGAGGAATCGCTGTAGTCGTCCTCGCGATTTGAATTTTCCGATTTCATCTGGGCGTTCGCATACGCGTCGAAGGACAGCTCCCGGCTTTCTGGAATCTCCAGCGCCGGATTCGATTCGATTTCAGTCTGGATTTTCGCCTGTAGCTCCTGCAACGGAAGAGCCATCAGTTCAAAGGATTGGATGAGCTGGGGACTGAGTTTGAGCTGTTGTTTTTGCGCAAGGCTAAGCCCTGTGGAAATATCCATCATTCCTCCTCGAACCCTTCTCCGAAATAAATCTCCCTGGCCACGGTATCCGCCAGCAATTCCTGCTTGCCGCCCGAAACCAGGATCGTCCCCTCATTGATGATATGCGCACAGGTCGTTATCGCCAATGTGTCCCTGACATTGTGGTCGGTCAGCAATATGCCGATTCCCTTTGCCGCCAGCGTCCTGATGATATGCTTGATTTCGTAGACCGCCTTCGGGTCGATTCCCGCGAACGGTTCGTCAAGCAACAGGAATCTGGGGGAACATCCCAGTGCCCGTGCGATTTCCGTGCGTCGCCGTTCACCGCCGGAGAGCGTATATCCCTTCTGCTTGCGCAACTGGTCTATGCCGAAATCCTTGAGCAGCTGTTCCACCAGCTCCGTTTTCTGTTTCGCATTCAAGTCCCTGCGTGTCTCGACAACCAATCGCACGTTGTCTTCGACGCTCAGTTTGCGGAAAATCGATGGCTCCTGGGGGAGATAGGAAAGCCCCCGTCTGGAGCGCTGGTACATGGGAAGCGTAGACACATCTTCACCATCAAGGTAAATCCGCCCGCCGTTCGGTTTCAGAAATCCTACGATCATGTAGAACGTCGTAGTCTTGCCTGCGCCGTTAGGTCCAAGTAGACCGATGATTTGCCCGCTACGCATCGAGAATGAAATATCTTTGACGACTTTTTTCCTGCCATAGGATTTCGCGAGATGTTCTATTCGGAGCGTGCTGAAATCATCCATGTACCGTTCCCCTGATCGCCCCGTCCATGATGATTTCGTCGGTTTTCAGATCGACGGTGATCATGGATGCCTCATAGCGGTCCTTATTCCAATATACCGACGCCCCGCCACTCAACGCAAGCGTTTCACCATCCCGGTCGAAGATTACGTTGTCGGCGTTGCAGACCATGGAGCCCTTGTCCGTATGTTTGAGAAGCCGCACCCGCATCTGCATTTTCATGATACCGTCCCGGAGGTTGAATTCCAGCCAGGCGCCGGAGGCTATCACCTCGTTTTGCGTATCTTGGATTTCCACCCATCCATCGACGATAATCAGCTCATCGAGCCTGTCATAATATATTTGTGATGATGAAAGCCGGATGCCTCGTTTCGCATCGACGACCGACACATTGCCATTGCAACGGACATGTCGGTAATCGCTTCCTGAAATCTCAATCTCGTCGGCTGTCAGTTGCAGGGAGCCGACGGAAACGACCGCTCCATTGGAAAGAGTGACAACCTCCCGGCCTTCCTGTAATTTGACCTTCGTATACCCGCCGCTGAACGTGATTGCATTCGTCTCCTGTTCCGGCATGCGCGCTTGAACCGGGGGGGGATTTTCCGCGAGCGCGCCTTGGGGTGTTGTTTTGCTTCCAGCTCCTGTTTCGTCGGAACGCTCAACAAGACTGGCGACACCTTGTAAGGCGGCGGTTTGTGCAACGGCGTCCGTTGCCGGCTCTGCCATGCTTCGCCCTAGTACTCCGATTCCCACCGAGCTGGATTCTGCTACGCTTGAAGGTTCTATCCCCAAACTTGACTTGTCGGAGCTTGCGATGTCCGGTTCAACCGTTTCTGAAGTGCCCGGCATGCTGGAACTACCTGTTTTCACCATTGAACCAGATTCTGAGAGCCTTGTCGCCAGCGATTCCGTTCCAGAAACATTTTCCGTTTTCATCGTCGCAGGAAGCGCTTGTCCATCTGTCTGAGGTACGAAAACCTTTGCCCCTGTGTCCGTCTGCGTGGACGTTCCCGCTGACGACGTTTTGGTGTCCGTCATGGGCGAGTAAATCGCTTGCTCCCGGTTGAAAGTTTCTGAAGGAACAGCGGAGCCGTCTGTCATCGCGGGCGCTCCGGTTGAAAAGTCCCCGGCCAACGCAGTGCGTTCCGTCGGTACCATCGCATCGGAGGAAACCGGAACGGAGGGGGAAAACGATACGGTTTCGGAGGAAGCCGTACTTCCTTTCGTTCCTGCGCATGAGGCCAGAACCAATGCAAACAGAAGTCCACAGATCGCTATGGCCGACGAAATATGGCGGTTCATGGATTTCTGTTCATGTTTCATGGCTGTATGTATCCTTTTTCTATCGTGCTGAACTCGTACAGGGCTTCGTCCAGCCGTCCTGTAAATCCCCTGCCAGCCATACTGTTGCCATTTCCATAGGAAACCGTGACCATACCATCATCTTTTGTTTCAAGGAGTTGCAATGAATCCTTCCAGCTCAAAGCCTCGCAACGGATTGTCATTCCGTCATCGACCTTCTCCACGAATACATTGCCGGAAATATCCGCGTCCTGGCTGTCCATATTGATCTGGGCCCGGTCGGCCGTTCCCCTGATGCTCACCGTACCATCGGGATTTTCCTGTTCAAAGGAAATCTTTTCGAGGTAGGCGACCTTCGCTTTCTGATATATCTCTATCGACTGGCTCTTGATGCGAAGCGGCTGCTGTCCGGGCTGACCCAGCACATAGGTCGCGTTTCTGAGCGAGCTGTCAGGATAGTCCGCCGGACGTCCCGCGACGGCTCCTTCCGGCTGGGCGAACGAACAGGCGCACAACGACAGTACCAGCGCAAGGGCCGGGCCGAGACACATGAGGCGATAATACCTGTTTCCGTAGTGCGGTCGCATGCAGGAAGTATACATTCCCTTGCCGGTTTGGGCAATCTTATTGCAGGTTGCAATGTCCGTCCCGCGTCTTGGACGGGCAGTCCTCGCAATGTTTGTCACAGCTTTGCTTCACAGAAGTGTCCAGAGTTTTTCCTTCATCGCCGCCTTGGATGGAAGGTATTGTCGAGGCGATGACGGGGATGTACGAATTCCGCCGTTTCCTGAAGAACAGCCAGGCAATCAGGAAGCCCGTCAGGACGCCGCCGATTCCGAAGAAGAACCGGGTCAGCTCGCTTGCCTGGGCGTTGAATAGTCCTGCCAGGTAATAGCCGGCAAGGAACATCGCCAGCGGGACCATCAATATCATGAATGTGCTGAAAATGGTCTTTCCCGGCGGCAGGTACAGTTCCACGACATCCCCCGGGCGCAAATCAAGTCCATCGGGATTTTTCGCAGGAAATGTCTTGTGCTTCACATTGCAGAACATGCTTCCGGAGCAGTTGCCGCAGGCCTTTGCGTCGCATCCGACAAAGACCGTCCCCTGTGCGTCGATACGTTCTACCACGACGTGTTCATACATCGTCATTCTTCCTTATCATTTTCAGCCGGTCTGGGCGGAGTTTCCACAGGAACCCTGATTGTTTCAATCGAGACAGCCCTTCCCGCGTCGTCGGCCTCCACCAGCACTCCTTGCAGCTCCAACCCGTCCCAGCATTCGCGGGAACGCACAGGTATCTGGGTGATGGTCTTGTTGATTTCCAGCTTCGGGTCGAAACCTCCTACGCTGAGCTGACTGCCGCAACGGCCGTTGTCGGTGATCATCGCCGTTCCCTTGGGGAAAAGCCTCGCGTCCGCCGACATCACTTTCGTATGGGTTCCAATCATCGCCGTAACCCGTCCATCCAGCAGGAACGCCATGGTATTCTTTTCCGCGGTCGTAGACGCATGGAACTGCACGAAGATCAACGGGGTCTCTTCCTTCGCTTTCTCAACAAGGTTTTCGATGAAGTTGAACGGGTTCGCCAGATGCGTCCTCGGAAAATCCGAATTGCCCAGCAGGTTGATGATCACCGCCTTCTTGTCCCCGATGTTCACATACCTCACCCCGCGTCCCGGCACTCCCTGCGGATAGTTCGCCGGTCTCAGGATGGTCGGGTTTTTGGAAATGAAATCAACCATGTCGAGCTTGTAGTATATCTTCTCACCGCCGGTGATGATGTCTATACCGAGCTTCTGCAACTGAATCGCATGCGCCCTGCCGATGCCGAAGCCGTTTGTCGTTCCTTCGCCGTTCGCCACGACCAAGTCGATTTGTTTTTCCGCTCGGAGGTTCTTCAATGCGCTCTTGATTGTCTGTATGCCGGGCTTGCCGACGATTTCGCCTAGAAAGAGGATTCGAATGCTCATGCCTCAACTCTACCTTCATTTCCCTTTCGTAGCAAGTCTGCTTGAATAAACCGGCATATGCATCGTCGGCTTCACAAAGACAGTGCTGTCCGCACTGTCTTTGTTCGGCCTTCTTGCCTATGCCAGTTTCTTCCGCGCAGATACTCCGCTCGGATAATGAAACGCTTGCTACGTCGTTTTGACAGGCTCGTGCCGAGGTGCTGTCCCTGTCTTTACTCCTGGTCATCGTTCCATTCTCCTTCGCAGATGGTTGCGGGTATGCATCGTCGGCTTCACAAAGCCGTGCTGTCCGCACTGTCTTTGTTCGGCCTTCTTGCCTATGCCGCGGTACAGATTTGAGGTTTGCTCAGTGATCGCTCGGTGTTCGCTCCGGGCTTGATTGATGTTCACTCGGTGATTGATCAGTGTCCACTTTGAGATTGCCGCTTTTATCATCTGTTCTTGCTTGGCGCCTTGCCACAGGGTATAGTGGAGGAAACGGGAGGCTCCGCGTATGTTTGATCAATTCATCAGAAAGGTTGTGCAGAAGAAGCTGGACGGCATCCTTGCGCCGCGGCCGCCAATGACTGACGGTGCGCAGGCGGACTTGAAGCTTGCTCCTGCCAAGGGGAAAAAGGGAGGGACACGTGCGCAGCGCCTGGTCGCGGCCATGACGGAAGAAGAAAAGCTCGCTTTCGTCAGCGGTGTGGACAACTTCTGCATCAGGGGAATCCCCCGTCTGGGGCTTCCTCGGATATGGACCAGCGACGCAACCAGCGGGATTCGTGGCTTGGCCGTTACCGTTACCGACTTGCCCGCCAATATCGCCATGACCGCTACGTGGAATCCCGGATTGATTAAAAGGGCCGCGGCCATGGTGGGGGAGGAATGTCGCGCCACCGGCATTGGTGTGTTGCTCGCTCCCGGCGTGAATATCGCGAGGGTTCCCGTCTGCGGCCGCAACTTTGAATACATGGGGGAAGACCCGTACCTGGCGGGAGAAATGGCCGCGGCGTATGTGCGGGGCGCGCAGAGCCAGGGTGTCGTCACCACCGTCAAGCACTTTGCCTGCAACAACTCCGACTATGACCGCCATAAGACGGATAGTGTTGTTGATGAACGTACATTGCGTGAAATCTATCTGCCCGCGTTCAAGCGCGCTATCGAAGCGGGGGCGCTTGGACTGATGACCAGCTACAACCAGATCAACGGGGAATATGGTAGTGAAAATGAATATCTGGTGGAGGGAATCCTTCGTAAGGAGTGGGGGTTCGACGGGCTTGTGATTTCTGACTGGGACTCCCTCTATTCGACGGAAGGACCTGCCAAGCATGGCGTGGATCTCGAAATGCCCCGGGGCAAATGGATGGGGCCTGAGAAGTTGCGGACAGCTATCGCGGACGGGAAAATCACCATCGAAGACATTGACAGGAAAGTCCTCCACATCCTTACCGCATTCGAGCGGGCGGGGCTGTTCGACCGTCCGCTCGTAGATTCGGAGGCGGCTGTGGCGACCGCGAATCATCGGGGTATCGCCGCTGCGGTGGCCGATGAAGCCATCGTCCTGCTCAAGAACGAAGACGCGGTGCTCCCGCTGAAGAACCGGCAAGTGCGGAAAATCATCATCATTGGACGAAATGCGAAGGAAATCCCGACGGGAGGAGGGGGCTCTTCATTCATCAACCCGACGATACCGGTGCCGACGCTCGATATGGAATTGCGTAGATATTTGCCGGATTGTGAGATTGTCACGCTGCGCGAGGATTGGGATGGACGAAAAGCGGATCGCAAAGTCGTGGCTGGCGCCGACCTGATCTGCATTGAGACGGGTTATGACCGAGTCTACGAAAGCGAGGCGTATGACCGGATATGGCGGCTACCTCCCCATGAGGCACGGCGTATCAGGCTGGCAGGGACATTGAACCAGAACCTCGTCGTGGTTCTGCATGGGGGTGGAGACATGGAGACTTCTTCGTGGATTGATGCTCCGAAAGCGGTTCTGAATGCATTTTATCTGGGTACTGGCACGGCGCAGGCTATCGCCAAGGTGATGATTGGCGAGGCAAATCCCTCCGGCAAGTTGCCGTTCACTATGGCCAAGGACTACGATGACTACCGTTCCGTCGCATATTATCCGAAGAATGGCGGACGAATGAATCCCAGCCGAATCCAAGGGGGGCAGGGCGATCCGTCCAAGCGAGCGGTCTGGCCAATCAACTATGCTGAAGGACTGATGGTTGGCTACCGGAACTTCGATACGGAAGGGCTCGATGTGCAATACCCCTTTGGGCATGGACTTTCCTATACCAGCTTTGAGTATAGCGACCCTGTCGTGGAGACGGCTGAACAGGATGAACTGGTGCGTGTTTCCTGCAAAATCACCAATACCGGTGAAACCGCCGGCGCGGAGGTCGTCCAGTTGTATGTTCATGAGCAGGATCCGGACGTGTTCCGTCCCGACCAGGAACTCAAGGGGTTCCACAAGGTATGCCTTGCCGTCGGAGCGTCGGAGCAGGTCGTTTTCAGTCTCCGCAAAGATGCGTTCAGCTGGTATGATGTCGATATCTCCGCCTGGAGGATAAAGCCTGGACTATTCGACCTGCGTATCGGCTCCAGCAGCCGGGACATCAGGCTGACCGTTCCTGTGGAGGTCCGCGACCGAAAGGAGTAGTTCTACAAAAATCCGGTCTGCCGTTGTCATGCTCTTGGTTCGTATCCGTTTCGTGCGCTATACTTTTTCTATCTTGTCATCTTTGATGAAAAGAGCCGGGGAAACGGATGGGATATGTACGAAGATGTGTTCGAGCGGCTGGCGAAATCTGAATTTCGCAGCCGCTTCCGGTTGCGGGAAACGGAACGGCGGTATATCGCCCGGAAGGGAATGGATACGATAGAATCCCATGCGAGGGATTTTATCGCAAAGCGGATTGCTCCGGCGGTCATTCCCAATGACGGGAAACAGACCCCCATGAAAGGGCATCCTGTGTTTATCGCCCAGCACGCCACTGCGACCTGCTGCCGGGGGTGCATAGGGAAGTGGCATGGCTTTCAGCCAGGTACGGAGCTTTCGACGGTTCAGCAGGATTATCTGGTCGGGCTGGTCATGGAGTGGATACGAAGACAGCTATGAACTCCGACTTGGCTTGTTCGCCTGCATAGCGTATGTCGTTCCGGTTGAGAGAGCGTGAGGGAAGCGCGTAGCGTCGGGATAGATGTACATGTCTATCTGTTTGTATTGGCCGAAGACTTGGGATATGCAAGCAAAGTAGCTACGACCAGTGGAAATCCGCTGGACGCAAAGCATTTTGAGTACATGACTGCTTGTGTTGACATGGATGATTGCGTCCCATTGAAACCAGAACTCGCTTTAGGGGATTTTTCCGTGTTCCCGCGAAGCTGGATATACGTGGATTCCCCCTGATTGATCACTTGTCAACTTGAATCAGACGTAATGTCACCTCATATTATCCGAATCGCATGAATTGTATTTTCTGAGTATCATACTCAGTCTTTTTTTTTCGCAACAGGGAATTCCATCTGGAAGAGGAAAAATCCTCAATGTGCACGTCATGTTCTGATAACGGCTTGCCCTCAAGGCCATTTACTATTTCTCTTTTTCCTTGACAAAAATATGATTGAGAGCGTTACACTATATAGGTATTACCAATAGGTAGTATTTTTAATCATGCGTCACAAAGGAGATTAAGATGAGTCTGACAGCAATTCTTGACAAAAGATTTCAATTGGCAACCAATAGGACGAATATTCGGACGGAATTCATTGCGGGACTTACGACATTTCTGACATGTACGTATATTCTCGCGGTCAATCCTGCGATCCTTTCTTCAACGGGGATGGATGCGAAAGCCGTACTCTGGGCTACCGCGATTTCTTCTGCGCTTTCCTGTTTTGCGATGGGACTCATGACAAATTATCCGTTTGCGCTGGCTCCGGCCATGGGACTCAATGCCTATTTCGCCTATACGGTCTGCGGTACGCTTGGGCTTTCCTGGCAAAATGCCCTCGCCTGTGTATTCGTGGAAGGAGTTTCCTTCTGTCTGCTCAGTTTCATAGGGGTTCAAGAGAAAATCGTCAATGCGATACCTGAATGCATCAAGCAAGCAATATCGGCCGCCATCGGCTTTTTCATCGCTTTCGCGGGACTCAACAATGCAGGTATCATTATCAGCGATCCAAATAACCTGCTGCAGCTGGGGGATCTACAGAATCCGGGAATGCAACTGGCTCTCCTTGGTATCCTGCTGACCGCGGGGTTGGTTATCAAACGGGTGAAGGGCGGTATCCTCATAGGAATCCTTGCCATCACTTTCATTGGCCTGTTCGTTACCAATCCGGTCACAGGTACGGCATATACTCAATGGAACGGCATCATCGCTTTGGAGAATCCTATCGCGGCTTTGTCGCCTACGTTTTTCAAATTGAGGTTCTCCGGCCTTTTTACAGGCGGTATCGTGGCTGCCATCGGTGTTTTGTTCGCCATGTTCAGTTTTTTGTTCGTCGATTTGTTCGACAGTATCGGCGTATTGGTGGGAGTCGGTATCAAAGCGGGTTTTATCAATGAGAAGGGAGAACTCCCCCATGCAGGGAAGGCGCTGTTCGTATCGGCCGCGGGGGCTGCTGTCGGTGCGCTTCTCGGAACCCAGACTGTAACGGTATTCGGGGCGGAAAGCACCACCGGCATAGCGGAAGGAGGGCGAACGGGTCTGACCGCTTGCGTCACGGGGCTCCTGTTCCTGTTGGCGTTGCTATTTACGCCCCTGTTCCTGATGATTCCGCCTATCGCGACTGCGCCCGCCTTGATCATGGTCGGTATTTTCATGATAGAACCGTTGATGCATGTGGATCTTTCAGATACTACTGTGGCCTTTCCCGTATTCATCTGCGTGGCGTTTATGGCGTTCACTTTCAATATCGCCTATGGTATCCTGTTTGGGTTGCTTGCTTTCACAGGTGGTCAGGTGTTCGCAGGTAACGCTCGGCGGCTAACGCCGACTACATGGATTCTTACAGGCGTATTTATCTTGTATCTGGTTCTTGAAATCATATTTCGCTAGGAGGTAGCCCATGTGCCCGATAACGGTCAACTGCTACATCAACGGCCAAAAAAGACGGTTCACCGCCTTCGCCCATGAACGCATGATAGATATCATCCGGGATCGCTTTTTCCTGACGGGTACCAAGGAAGGGTGTGGAGATGGTGATTGCGGCGCATGTACGGTTGTCTGGGGAGTCCCTGAGAATGGAAAGGTTCGTTATCGGTCGGTAGCCGCATGCTTGATGTCTGCGGTGAACATGCAGGGAGCCTCCATCATTACGGTGGAAGGGCTTGCGGAGAATGGCGTTCTGTCCCTTGTGCAGGAAATGATTATAGACAAGCATGGAATCCAATGCGGTTTTTGTTCGCCAGGCATCATCATGTCCATGACTGGATATCTCGCCCATGCGCAAAAGCCGACACAAGAAGGGCTTGTCCATTCATTGACAGGAAATATCTGCCGTTGTACCGGATATGAGGGGATTATCAAAGCCTGCGACGCTGTCATTGCATATATGACGGAACATCCAGAGCTGGACATGATTCCCGGTCAGGTCCGCGCGGTTGAGCCTGAGGTTCTGAAAATGCGTTCACGGCGCCATTCGTCGGAATATATACTGCCTGGGACTCTAGCCGAATACGACCATGCGGTAGCGCAGCATCCTGATGCAGTCATTGTTTCCGGCAATACTGATCTCGGCGTTCGCGCCCATGCGACGCTTGTTTATCCGAATACAATGGTGGATGTCAGTCGGATCCAAGAAACAAAGGGTGTGGCGCTCGTCGCTGAAGGGTTGTCCATAGGGGGCGGGTTGTCTCTTTCGGATATTCAGGAAAACCCGCTGGTCGCTGAATATCTTCCTGTCATGAATGACGCCCTCACCCGGATGGCTTCTCCGCAAATACGCAACGTGGCCACGTTGGCGGGCAATATCTGTAATGCGTCTCCGATTGGCGACATGGTCGTGCTCCTGTCTCTTCTGGATGCCCATGCGTTGGTTCATGCGCCTGAATACCACAGGGACATACCCTTGGATGAATTCTTCACGGGATACAAACAGACCGTATTGCGACCATTGGAATTGATTGAAGCCTTCATCATTCCGAAGGAAGTCCTGAAGAAGGGGCGGATTACTTTTTTGAAAAGCAGCAAACGAAAAGATGTGGATATCGCCAGCGTGAACTCCGCTTCCAGACTTGTCTGCGAGAACGGGGCCGTCACTTCCTGGCGAATCGCGTTCGGCGGTGTGGCGTCGAATGTCATTGTCCTGGATATGCCGCCGGTCGCATCCGATGCGTCCATGCCTGAACTTCAGGCTCTGGGGCGTAGTGTCGCGGAACGTTTCATCCCACTCAGTGATGTACGTGGAAGCGCTGAGTATCGCAAGGCGTTGGTCGCCGGTCATGTGGTACGGCATTATCTCAAAGCCACCGGTAGGGAGGAATAGCGGAAGATGAAGACCAACAGAAAGGAAAATCTCAAAGGGTTGGCGACGGGGGAACTCCGTTTTTGCGGAGATCTTGGGGAGACGATGGAATATCTGCATGCCTATCCGGTGGTATCTTTGGAAGCGGAGGGGGATATCCTCTCGATTGACTTTTCCGCGGCTTCGCTCATTCCAGGGTTTGTCTATGGGTATACCGCAAAGGATATTCCGGGGCGCAATGTCATAGGGGCCGTATCGAGAGTGGAGGAGCCCTTGCTTGCGGAAGAGTCGGTTCATTATCGAGGTCAGCCCGTAGGATTCGTCGTGGCTGACACACAGGAACATGCCAGGCTTGCCGCATACAGGACGCTTGTGCGGATCAGAAAAAATGAACATCCGATTCTGACGGTACAGGACGCTATCGCCCGGAAACGATATTACCATGAACCGATGGTGGTCGCCACAGGGGATGTTGAGGCTGGCTATGCGGCTAGCGTGCATGTTTTAGAAGGGGTTTTTGACACTGGTGCGCAAGAACATGCCTATATTGAGACTCAAAGGGCTTTCGCATCTTATACTCCTTTCAAGCGCAATATACTCATACATGCCGATACCCAGGCTATTACTGACGTACAGGAGGTTGTGGCCCTGCTTTTGGGCCGGGCTGAGCATGAAGTGGAGGTGGATGTCTACAGGGTCGGCGGAGCGTTCGGTGGAAAGGAACGTGGCGGAACCATGTGGGCCGCGATAGCCGCCCTTGCTTTGGAGAAAACTGGCCGGCCCTGTGCGATCGTACTGGATAGGCGCGATGATATCCTCTGGACGGGAAAACGCCATCCATACCATTGCCATTATAAAGTTGGATGTGACCGGCAAGGTCGGTTATTGGCGCTTGAGGCGGAAATGTACGCCGATGGTGGATATTACGAAGATTTTACAGAAGCGATCATGGAACGTTCATTGTTGAGCTTGCCGGGAAGCTATTACCTTCCATCCTGCCGTATCACGGGTTTTTCCTGTCGGACGAACAAGCCCGCCAATACTGCGTTCAGAGGATTCGGGGCTCCTCAAGCGACGTTGTTGATGGAAGAGATCCTCTATCATGTCGCGAAAGCGGTCAAACGCGATGTCGCCGATGTGCAGAAAATAAATTTCCTTGAAGAAGGTCAGCTTGCCCCATACGGCATGCCTATGGTTGATGTGGCGGTACCTCGGATACATGAGAAACTGTTGGAGCAGGTGGACTACCGTTCCCTCAGAAAAGCCGTGGATGAATATAATGCAAGCCACATGACATATAAAAAAGGTATCGGTATCGTTCCGGTGAAGTACGGTATCGGTTTTACCGCGACATTCCTCAATCAGGGCAACGCCTTGGTGTATGTTTATACCGATGGCTCCATCTCGGTGAGCCATGGTGGCATCGAGATGGGGCAGGGGCTGTTCACCAAGATTGAGGGAATCGTTGCGAAAACCCTGGGAGTCAGCCCTGATCGTGTCGTGTGTGAAAGTACGAATTCACTGAGGGCTGGCAGCGTCGCCAGTACCGCGGCCTCAACCGGGACCGATCTCAATGGGGAAGCGGCCCGCATGGCTGCGCAACGAATCAAGGAATGTCTGCGACAGGCCGGCGCGGCATTGCTGGAGGCGAAGTATGGATTGGCCGCGGTGCCTGCGCATATCACTTTTGAGGATGACTATTGGTGGGATGCCCGGATGCCGCAACACAAGCTTCCGTTTGATGCCTTGGTCTCCTATTGCTATTTCAACCGCTACATGCTTGGTGCGCAAGCACACTATGCTACTCCCGGCATTGCATATGATCCAAAACAAGGCAAGGGGACTCCATTCGCCTATTTTACCAATGGCGTGGCTCTTGCCGTTGTCGGAATTGACACCTGTACGGGGGATACCCATGTGGAACAGGTGTCAATCCGGCATGAAGGGGGCGCTATCATCGACTATGAAATCGAACGTGGGCAGCTGATAGGCGGTTTCATGCAAGGTCTGGGATATGCCATTTTGGAGGAACTTCCCCGCGACAAGGAGGAACGGTTGCTGTCATCCTCCCTTTCTACATACAAGGTCCCGCTGATCACCGATGTGCCGGATGTACTTGATATCGATTTGTTTCCATCGCAACATGAGGTTTGCGGGGTGCTCGGGGCCAAAGGCCTTGGAGAACCACCCTTGCTGTATGGCGTGGCCGTATTCAATGCGGTACGGGATGCCGTTGAAGCCGCATGTGGCGGCAAGGAGATTTTTCTCCATCATCCCGCGATTCCCGGTGAGGTTCTCATGCAGTGTCTCGACTGTCCGCGATGATGCCAAAGCGCGGTCATATCTTTTTTCTGAGAATTGTCTGCTTGAATATTCCTTCTACATACAGCTCCTCCGAGTATAGAAGAGGCTTGCCGAAGAAATCGTACCCTATGTCATGGATGCTCAGCAACGGACAGCCGGGGGCGACCCCTAGCATCGTCGCTGTATAGTCGTCAGCGATAACTGCGTTCACCTCGGACAAGTCCATATGGACTTCCGCATGGCAATAGGTCCCGATGAAGTCAAAAATCGGTTTGTCAAGGATTCCTGCGTCATATGTGGTGGTGACGACGTTTTTCTTCGGGATGTAGTCGTTGCAGTAAATGGCGGGTGTGCCATCGGCTTCGATAAGCCGTTCGCTTCTGATGACGATATCGCCTTCCTTCAACAACAAAGCGGAGGCTATCGTGGCGGAAGCTTGTATTTCATCATTCTTGACGAAACGCGTAGTCGGCGATTTACCGGCGTTCCTGACCATGTCAAGAAATTCTTCTTCCAAGTCGATTCGTGTTCTGATGTTCAGGACGTGCTGGTTGATCAAGGTCCCGATCCCATGCTTCCTGCTAATGAATCCCTCCCGTTCCAAGACTGAGAGGCAATCCCTGACCAAAGTCCGGCTGATGCCGAAGTCTTTCGCAAGCTCCTGCTCCGGCGGCAGCATCATGGAATGCGAAAAACGTCCGGATTTGATTTCTTGCAAAAGTAGGTTCGTGTGTTTTTCAGAAAGGGATTGTTTGTTTTTCATACCATTCATTTGAAGCCATTCTATCTCGGCGGACGATAAACCGCAAGAGCGGACAAGAGAGGCTTGTTCAAAAGATATCAACGGAAACGGTGTTTATCCCATGGAAAGATGGATGTCTTTTCCCGTTGTCGGACGACAAGCGCTATCGACTGTCAACGCCGCTTCCTCGGTATTGTCCATTCACATCTTCAGTTCGATCTTGCGGATTTTTCCACTGATGGTCTTGGGAATATCCGTTACAAAGCCAATCTGACGAATCCATTTGTACTCCGCGAGCTGGCTGTTACAGAAGTCCTTGATTTCCTTGTCCAATGCGAGACTTGTCTCGTATCCGTTGTTCAGGACGATGACGGCCCGTACCGCTTGACCTCTAAGACTGTCTGGAACCCCGACCACACAGCATTCCGAGACTGCCGGATGCTTGTTGAGGATGTTTTCGATTTCAAATGGTCCGATCCTGAAGCCGCCGCTCTTGATGATATCGTCGAAACGCCCATGAAACCAGAAATATCCATTTTCATCCTTGTACGCCGAATCGCCAGTATGGTAGACGCCGCCGCGCCAAGCGCGTTCATACAGCTCCGGATTATCCAGATAGGAGGAGAAAATGCCGAGGGGACGTCTGCCGTTCTTCGGCCTGATGACGATTTCCCCGACTTTCCCCGACGGCACGCTGTTCCCCTCCGCATCCACCAGATCCAGGTCGTAAAGGGGGGAAGGGCGTCCCATGGAACCGTCCACCGCGCCCATACCCTTGAAATTGGCGGTGAGCAATGTAGTTTCGGTTTGTCCATAGCCCTCGCACAAGTACAATCCGGTCCTTTCATGGAAACGTCGAAACACTTCGGGGGACAGGTATTCGCCCGCGGTGGAGGCATGCTTGAGGCTTGGCATTTCCGGAACGCCTTTCTTGACAAGATACCGGTAGATGGTCGGTGGTGCGCAGAAGGACGTGACCTTGTACTTGTTGATGATATTGGCGAGCTGCTTGGGGTCGAAGTTGTCGAAGTCATAGACCATGACGGCGCTGCCGACAAGCCATTGGCCATAGATTTTTCCCCAGGAGGCCTTGGCCCAGCCGGTCTCCGATACGGTGAAGTGCAAGCCCCCGTCCTCCGCCTGCTGCCAGTACTTCGCGGTGACGACATGGGCGAGCGGATATGAGTAGTCATGGATGACGCCCTTGGGGTATCCCGTGGTGCCTGATGTAAAATACATGACCATTGGGTCGGTAGCGTGCGTCGCTATTCGGTCAAGGGTCGCGGAAGCCTTGTCCACCGCCTGGTTGAGGTCGACGAACCCCTCCGCAGGATGTTTTACAGAAAAGAGGAGGGGGGCTGGAGCCGTTTCTCGAACAGTCCTTTGTACCGCCTCCGTCACCTTTTCGGCTACTCCGTCTTCGGTCGTCGCGACAACCGCCCGTATCGTGGTCACGCCCAGACGGTAGGCGAAGTCCTCAACGGTGAGCATGTGGGTCACGGGAACCAAAATCGCCCCTATCTTGTGAAGGGCGACCGCTACGTACCAGTATTCATAATGCCGTTTGAGCGACACCATGACCTTGTCCCCCTGGCGGATGTCATGGGAAAGCAGTGCGTTCGCGCATTTGTCGGAGAGCCGCTTCATATCCGAGAAACTGAAGATATGCTCTTCATTCTTGGTATTGCACCACACCAACGCCGTTTTGTCGGGGGTTTCCCGTGCTATGGCATCTACGACATCATAGCCAAAGTTGAAGTCGTCGGGGTAGTTCACCTCTATATCGAGAAGCGCTCCATGTTCGTCGAAACATTCTTGCGCGAATCGTTCATATATTGCCATTTCTATCCTCAGAACGCCCGAAACCGGGCGTATCGGTCCTGGACGAGGCCGTTGTTGTGTTTGAGCATGTCCAACTCCTGTAGGAGCATGGACTTCAACCTGTCGTAGAAGGCCGCGCTCCCAATATCGTTTTCGGGGATGACCTTCTCGACGATTTTCAATCTCAGCGCATCCTCGGCGCTGATTTTCAGACAGTTCGCGGCATCTCTCGCTTTCGCCGGGTCTTTGAACAGGATGCTTGCGCAACCTTCCGGGGAAATTACCGAATATACCGCGTTTTCAAGCATCCAGACCCTGTCCGCCACGGCAAGAGCCAAAGCGCCTCCCGAACCCCCTTCTCCTATCAGTATGGAGATGATCGGGACTGCGAGATCCATCATCGCCATAAGATTTTCCGCAATGGCTTCTCCTTGCCCCCGTTCTTCGGCGCCGACTCCGCAGTATGCGCCTGAAGTGTCGACAAATGTAATGACGGGACGGGAGAATTTTTCCGCTTGCGCCATCAACCGCAACGCTTTCCGATACCCTTCCGGTTCTGGTGAGCCAAAGCTGCGCTGAGTGCGTTCCTTGAGTGTCTTGCCTTTTTCAATCGCGATAACGGTCACGGCGCTTGTACCCAGATAGGCAAGCCCCCCTATGATCGCGGCATCATCTCCATACCGTCTGTCGCCATGGAGTTCCATGAAGGAAGAAAAAAGATTGTTGATATAGTCAAGGCCGGTAGGTCTCATGTTGCTCCGTGCGATCCGGACTCTGTCGTATGCGTCCATTATCTCCCCGCATGCATGCCCAACAGGAAAGCGATGGTCTGTTTCTCTTGCTTCCGTTCGACGATGCTGTCGATAAATCCGTGCTTGAGCATGGACTCCGCGGTTTGGAACCCCTTTGGCAGAGTTTTTTTGGTAGTCTGTTCTATGACTCTCGCTCCCGCGAAGCCTATGGTCGCCCCTGGTTCCGCCAAAATAATATCCCCCTCGGTCGCGAAGCTGGCTGTAACACCTCCGGTGGTGGGGTCGGTAAGGAGCGTCAGATAGAGCAACCCCGCCTTGCTATGCCGCATTACCGCCCCCGAAACCTTTGCCATCTGCATCAGAGAGACAAGCCCCTCCTGCATCCTTGCGCCTCCTGAGACGGTCACACCGACCACCGGAAGCCTTTTGGAGGCCGCAAGCTCAAAGAGCCTCGTGATTTTTTCTCCCGTACCGCTGCCCAAACTTCCCATCATGAAGCCCGGCTCCATGACAAAGAGACAGCACTCCTGTCCCGATATCCTTGCGTAGCCTGTAACGACCGACTCACTTTCCCCTGTAGCTCGTTCCGCTTTTCTCAGTTTCTCCTGATATGTAGGAAAATCAAGCGGGTCTTTAGCTTCAAGCTCGGAGAAAAGCTCGAAAAAAGAGTCCGTATCAGTCAGGATCGCTATCCGTTCGCGGGCGGATATCCTGAAATGATGGCCGCAGACGCATGTACCTGCGTTTTCCCGTACTTCCCTTGCTTTGAGCATCCTATGACAATTCGGACAGCTCACCTCCGGCCCGCCGGGAAGCGGTATTGAAGATCGACCGGCCGGTTCAAGTTCATTCTGTGCTTTAAGTTGGAAACGTAATGCCATGCTTACCTCCCTTGGCAATAACTCGTATCATGGTTGCCCGCGATAAACAGAGGGTCGGTCAATATCGCCATCTGTTCGTCTATGTTTGTCTCGACCCCTTCAATAACCACTTCCGACAGGTACGCCCTCAGTTTGCGCAAGGCGTCCTCCCTGTGTTGGGCGTAGACGATCAGCTTCGCAAGGAGACTGTCGTAGAAGGGGGGAACTTCCGTCCCCGGTTCAAGATACGTATCAAAACGGACGAATGGGCCGCTGGGGATATGGAGAGTCTTGACCGTGCCCGCGTTCTTTGCGTTGATCCTGCATTCAATCGCCGAACCAAGGAATCTGATATCCTCCTTCGTAAAGTTGATGTCGATTCCCGCCGCAATCCGTATCTGCCATTTCACCAGATCGACGCCGGTGAGCATTTCAGTAACGCCATGCTCGACCTGCAAACGGATGTTCATTTCCATGAAATAGGCATTGTCGTCCCCGTCAAGGAGAAATTCTAGCGTACCCGCCCCCGTATACCCGATATGCCGTATGAACGCTATCGCCTGTTCTTCCAGTCGCTCCCGCAGGTCCTGCCGAAGTTTCGGGGAAGGGGATTCCTCAATCAGCTTTTGGTGATGGATCTGTATGGAGCAATCCCTCTCGCCAAGACAGACGGCATTGCCGCTCTCATCGGAAAGCATCTGGAATTCTATGTGGTTCGCCGGATAGACGAGCTTTTCAAGATAGAGCGACGAATCGGAGAAGGCCGCTTCGCTCTCCGCGCTCGCCAAGGGAAACGCCGCTCGCAGCGCCTGCTCATCGTCGATACGCCGGATGCCCCTGCCGCCGCCTCCTGCGACCGCTTTCAGCATGACGGGGTAACCTATGTCCTCCGCCTGCCGTACCGCGTCCTCGACATCGGCCAGCGCTACCGTTCCTGGAATGACGCGGAGTCCCGCCTTTTGTGCGAGACGCTTGATTGCGGTCTTTGAACTGAGACGTTCCATTTCACTGGATTTCGGACCGATGAACGCGATGCCGCTTTCCTCGCACAGCGTTGCGAAATGGGCGTTCTCTGAGAGAAAACCATATCCCGGATGAATGGCGGCGGCTTTTGTCACGAGGGCGGCGCTGATAATCCGTTCCTCGTTCAGGTAGCTGCCCTTTGGAGAAGCGGGGCCGATGCAGATACTTTCATCGGCGAGGAGCCTGTGGAGCGTCTCTTTGTCCGCCTCTGAATAGACGGCGACGGTCTGTATCCCCATCTCCTTGCACGCCCGTATGATACGGACGGCGATTTCTCCCCGGTTGGCGATCAGGATTTTGGAGAACATACGCTTTCCTCTGGAAGCATGGCGAAGGAATACTCCGCCTTGACGCAGAGCCTGCCGTCCACGTAGCCTTCTCCCGCCGCGAAGTAGAACGGCTCTTTGGATCTGGTGATCCGGCATTTGGTTTCAAATACATCGCCCGGCCTTACCGGAGCAAGGAACCTCACCTTGTCAAGGCCGGCATAGACCGGTAGCTTGCCCTCCGTCTTTCCCTCTAGCAGGATGCAGGTCGATTGAGCCAGAATCTCACAGAGGATGACGCCGGGGACGATGGGAAATGACGGAAAGTGACCGTCCAGAAACCATTCCGTCCCCTTTATTTCATACTTTCCTTGGGCGTTTTCCCCCGCAGTCTCGACCTCATCCAGCAGAAGCATGCTGTTCCTGTGGGGGAGGATGCGCATCATTTCCTGTCTATCCATTGTTCCTCCTGATAGCGAAAAGCTGAGTCCCGAACCCTACGGTCTCTCCATTTTTCGCGAATACCCGTTCAACGATGCCTTCCACTTCGGCGTCTACTTCGTTCATCAGCTTCATTGCTTCAATGATGCAGAGCGTATCGCCTTTGTGTATGGTGTCGCCCACATGTACGAACGGCTCGGTGTCTTCCCGGCTGGCTTGGTAGAATACCCCCACCATCGGGGAGGTAACGGTATGCAGCCCTTCGTCAACGGTTTTCGCTTCCTCCATTGTAGTGGTGGACGCGGCTGGGGGCTCCATGTTTCGTTCAAGCCGTATTTCCATATCCTGGGCCTTGATCTCCAGGCCGGTAAGCTCCAGTTCCTTCATGAGTTTGGCGTACTTCCTGATCTCTCCTTCGTTCATCAGACCCTCCTGAACGCCAACGTGGCGTTGTGTCCGCCAAAACCGAGCGAGTTGGAAAGAGCCAATGTAATCTTCGCCTCCCTCGCTATGTTGGGAACGTAGTCAAGGTCGCAATCATCATCCTTTTCAATGAGATGAATCGTGGGCGGGATGATTCCCGTCTCCAGAGCCTTGATGCAGGCGATTGCCTCAATCGCCCCCGCGGCGCCCAGCATGTGGCCGGTCATTGATTTCGTGGAACTGATGAGCGCATTCCTGGCCGCGCTCTCTCCAAGGGCCGCCTTGATGGCGAGTGTCTCCCCCCTGTCGTTCAAGGGCGTTCCCGTCCCATGTGCGTTGATATAGAGCCTGTCATCCCCAGTATAGGAGGCTTCCTCCAATGCCTGCCGCATAGCCCGCTTTCCGCCGTTGGCGTCCGGGGAGGGCGCGGTGATATGGTAGGCGTCGCAGGTCGAACCGTAACCTACGACTTCCGCATGGATGTGCGCTCCACGCCCGACGGCATGTCCGTATTCCTCCAGCACCAGGGCGGCGGCGCCTTCCCCGATGACGAATCCCGCCCTCCTCCCGTCGAAGGGGAGGGACGCCGCATCAGGGTCTGTCGCGGTACTGAGCGCCTGCATGTTGATGAAACCGGCTATCCCGCATTCAGTGATGGCCGCTTCCGCACCTCCTGTTATCGCAGCGTCGGCGTATCCATGGCGGATCAGGCGAACCGCTTCGCCGATGGCGTTTGAACCCGAAGCGCAGGCGGTTACGGCGGGTAGGGCCGGCCCTTGGCAGTTGTACCTGATTGCAATCAGGCCTGCCGCCATGTTGGCGATCATCATCGGGACGAAAAACGGGGAGACCCTGCCCGGGCCGCGTTTGAGCAGCTTGTTGTGTTCCGCTGTAATGGTACTGATGCCACCGATGCCCGAACCGAAGTAGACGGCGAACCGCTCACTGTCTATCGTGCCGACTATCTTGCTTTCCTCCACCGCCTGCACCGCGCTGGCGAGCGCATACTGGGCGTAGAGGTCCGAGCGAAGGACTTCCGGCCTCTCCATATAGGTCATGGGGTCGAACCCCTTGACCTCGGCGTCGAGCTTGGCCTTGTATTCCGTGGTGTCGAACCTCGTGTTGAAACCGATTCCGTTCCTACCGGCGACCATGCTTTCCCAAGCCTCCTGGACGGTGTTCCCGATCGGACTGATCGCGCCAAGCCCCGTGACTACTACTCTTCTGTTTTCACTCATTGCATACCTCACATCGCAAGCCCTCCATCGACTTTCAGCACTACCCCGGTGATATACGAGGAAATGGCGAGAAAAGCGACAGCCTCAGCGACATCTTCGACTGTTCCCATCCGTTTCAGCGGGATTATTCCCGATAGTTTCTCAGGATTGAAATCTTGTGTCATTTCGGTCTGTATGAAGCCGGGCGCGACCGCGTTGCAGGTGATGTTCCTGCCCGCAAGCTCTCTGGCGACCGACTTGGTAAGCCCGATCACCCCCGCCTTGGAAGCGGAGTAGTTGACCTGCCCGGCGTTCCCCATGATTGCGGATACTGAACTGATGTTGATGATTTTTCCTCCTCCTGCCCTCAGCAGGAGCGGGGTGGCGTGCCGTATCATATTGAAGACGCCTTTCAGATTCGTGGCGATGACATCATCGAAATCACATTCTCGCATCATGGCGACAAGCCCGTCTCTGGTAATCCCGGCGTTATTGACGAGGATATCCACCCTGCCGAAATCCATTTTTATGCTGTTGATGACTTTCTTTACGCATTCAAAGGATGAGACATCGGCTTGATAGGCGAGGCACTTGACCCCGTAGGCTGTTTGGCAGTCATTGGCGACCGCTTCCGCCCGTTCCTTGTTTCCCTGGTAGATCAACGCCACGGAGGAATGGAGGGACGCCAATTTGCGTACTATCGCTTCTCCGATTCCCCGCGAACCTCCCGTAACGATGGAAACCGTATCATTCAGCATTTCTCACCTCCGCTGTGAGCCGTCTGATGTCGTCAGGCTTGTCCGTGATATATGTCCGTACCGTACCGTCGATTTTTTTTACCAGAGCGGCAAGCACGGAACCCGGTCCGACCTCTATGAACGTATCGACGCCTTCCTGTATCATGGCTCGGACGATTTTTTCAAAATAGACGGGAGCCGCGACCTGCATGGCCAGCAGGTCCTTGAAATCGCCCCCGTACCGTTGTCCGGTGACATTGGAATAGAGCGGGATGCGCGGGGGGCTGAATTCTATCCGGTCCAGCTCTCTCCGCAGGTCCCTGGAAGCCTTTTCCATGTAAGGGGAGTGGAAAGCGCCTGTAACCTTCAAGCGCATCGCCCGTCCGCCATGCTCCTTCGCTTTGGCTTCGAATACTTCTATGTCCGCCGCTTGCCCGGAGACCACTATCTGCCCCGGCGCATTGAAATTCACCGGGTAGACGTTGCATTCGGCGGCGAGAGCCTTGACCTTTTCTTCTTCCAGCCGCAATGCCGCGGTCATGGCCGTTTCGATGTTCTCACTTTCCCGTTGCATGAGGGCGGCCCTTGTCCGCACAAGTTCAAAACCTTCGGCGGTACTCACCGCTCCCGAAAACGCCAGCGCCGCGATTTCCCCGACGGAGAATCCCGCAAGGAAGTCGGGGCGTATGCCATCGGCCGTAAGTTCCGCCGCGATAGCGCTTTCCAGCGCATACAGGCAGGGCTGTGTGTTCACCGTCCGTTTCAACTCATCCTCACTGCCTTGGAAGCACAAGCGGGTCAAGTCGGGAAAAGATGTCCCTAGGCTGGTGATTACTTCCCGCGCATGAGGGGACGTATCGTACAGCTCTTTGCCCATCCCGCTATATTGGGCGCCCTGTCCTGAAAAGAGAAAGGCTATCGCACCCATTTCATCGCCCCCTTCAGCAACGGTTCCACACCTTGCATCACATCGTTGATGATTTCCTGGGCGCTTTGTTCCTGTTTGACCATGGAAGCTATCTGGCCCGACAGGAAACAGCCGTTTTCGGTGTCTCCGTCCACTACCGCCTTACGGAGCGCCCCTACGGCCATAGCTTCGAGCGCTTCGTCGCTGATCCGGCTGTACTCCGCCTGAGCGTAGGTACGGGCGAAGTTCGTCCTGAGACTTCTCACCGGATGTCCCAGCCGCTTGCCCGTGACCATGGTGCAGAGATCCGTCGCCTTCAGGATTTTTTCTTTGTAGACGGGATGTATTGAACACTCCTTGGCGCTCAGAAACCTCGTCCCCATCTGTATCCCCTCCGCTCCGAGCATCAGGGCGGCGGCGAAGCCCCGGCTGTCCGCGATACCTCCCGCCGCGATAACGGGAAGCGGGGTGGCGTCAACGATCTGGGGAACTAGTACCATGGTGGTGAGCTCCCCGACATGACCGCCGCTTTCTCCGCCCTCGGCGATCAGTGCCGAGGCTCCAAGGCGGGTCATGAGCTTGGCCAGCGCCACGGACGCGACGACCGGAATGACGTTGATTCCCGCTTCCTTCCACTTCGCCATGTACTTTGCGGGACTTCCCGCGCCGGTCGTTACAACACTGATGTTCCTTTTGGCGACGAGGGCGGCTATTTCATCGGCGTAGGGGCTCATCAGCATGATATTGACGCCAAAGGGCCTGTCCGTCTCACTTCTTGCGCGGTCAATCTCTTGTTCGACATATTCCGCCGGGGCGTTCCCCGCGGCGATGATTCCCAGGCCGCCCGCATTGGAGACGGAAGCGGCCAGATGCCCGTCCGCTATCCATGCCATTCCGCCTTGGAAGACGGGATACTTGATTCCGAGCAGCTTCGTGACAGCCGTTTCCATCATATGGGCCTCAATGCTTGGAGGCTATGAAGGCCGCAAGTTCGCCGACGGTCGAAATTTTCTGATCGACTTCAATAGACATACCGAGCCGGTCTTCAAGATCCATCAGGATTTCCACGGTATCGAGGGAGTCAATCCCGATATCATGGAAGTTACTTTCCGCTGTGATGGTCGTCTTGTCACAACCCAAACGGTCTGCGATAAGGTTGACGATTTCCGACAATGCCTTGGTTTCAAATTCTGTCATGGTGTATGGACCTCCATTGATCCTTCTTTATTTTTACATACTGACATAAAATGTAAATTTGTCAATATAAAAAAATGAAATAAACGCGCGCCTTGTGATGAATATGCGTCTAATTATTTATATTATAACATGATGACAAGATGATAACATTTTCTGAAAATCCGATGACTATATCTATTTAGTACAAAACAAGCGAGGTGAACTGGCGTCACCGTAGGGAAAACTTTCCGTTTTCGCAGAGGATGTGGGTGTAATACGACCAGATAGTGGAAAACGACTGTACGTCCTATAGCAATGGAAGCTTTACTGTTTGGTATGATTTGCCGGTGAAGAAAAACACGGGATACCAGGCTACGTCAGGCTTGTCCGGCCAATGGCCCGCATCGATTCTTTTTGCCTCGATCCGCCTTTTTCGATGAAATGGGACTGATCCAATTGCTTGGATACGGCTGTTCTGGAAAAACCCCCATGCGAAACCTAAAATATGTGTAAAAAAGGCGGGATAGACTGATGACACTATCCTGCTTTGGTCGTATTCTCTTCCCCAAGAAGGAACGATGAACAAGACAATTGATCTCTCCGCGGAAGAAACGCTCCTGCGCACCTGCTTCCGTCGGTATGTGGGGCCCGGCATCATCGCAATGCTTTCTTGCCGGATCGCCCCGTGCATCGATTCCATTACAGTGGCCTACCAAAGAGGAGCGACCTCCCTCTCGGCGATCGGCGTGGTGTCCCCCATCTTCTACCTCTTCAATATCATCGCTGTGCTGGCAGGTATCGGCGGGGGCGTCATGGTCAGCCAGGCCGCCGGGGAAGGCGACCAGAGGACGGCCCGCCGGGTCTTTACCAAAGTGACCCTCGCCCTGGCCATAGGAAGCCTTGTTCTCCTTGTTCTTTGTCTCCTATTCAGAAATCCTATCGTCCATGCCCTTGGCGCGAACAAAGATAATTTTGGAGAAGCTCTTGCCTATTATATGACGCTTGTCGCGGGCCTTCCGTTCTATATCTTCTCGATGGCGTTCTGTTTTCTGCTGGTCAACGACAACGCCCGGATACTTTCTATGGCGGGGATGCTCATCTCCAACCTGCTCAATTGCCTTCTGGATGTCCTGCTTGTCATCAAGCTTGGCCAAGGCGTAGTGGGGGCCGCAATCGGAACCGTAATGGGACAGATCCTGGCCTGCCTGATATACCTGCTCCATCTCAGGAACGGAGAACGGTTGCTGAAGTTCGATTTTTCAGAATTGAAGTGCATCGACCTCATTTCCTGCGTCAAAGGCGGTTTCCCTGAAGCGACGAGATACCTGTTGCTTTTTATCCAATTGGCCCTTTCCAACGTCATCATCGGAAAAAGGAACGGTATTTCAGGACTTGCCGACGCCGCCGTCATGGGCAGCGTCATTCTGTTCATCAAAGTCTTTATGGAAGGTATCGCGGAAGTCGTCATGCCGATGACATCGGCGCTATACGGTGAAAAGAGCACAAGCAGCATACAGCTCGTCAAACGTATCGCCATACGGTATACGTTCTGGCTTGTGATTCCGGTGCAACTGTTCGTCTGTGCTTTTCCCTCTTTTTTGTTACGGATATTCTCTATCACCGACCCCGAAGTATGCGCCATGATTCCCGGTGCCGTTCGCATCATCTCATTCACCTTTCTTGCCAGCGGCGTAAATCTTATTATCTGCAACAGCTTTATCTCCACGGACAAAGAAGGGATCGCCTTTACCGCCGTTCTGTTGAGAGATGCGGTCTTCCGCATTCCCCTCGTCCTGTTTTTAGGTCATTTTTTTGGCATCTATGGGGTATGCATCGCTTCTGTGATTTCAGAGGCGTTGCTTCTCGTGCTGCTTCTTACCGTATGGAAGGGGGGCGAGGGATTTTCCTCCATCGATACCAAGGACTTGCTGTTGGCTGTCGGCGGTAGTCTCTCCAAGGAAAATATCGATGCATGGGGTACTTCCTTTCTATCCATAGTGACAGAGCGTTATCACTCCCTCGCTTTTTCCGCCTTCTTCGATCCGCTGTCCCGGACGCTTGCCGATGGAGGCTCGTTCAATGTCTCCCTCATGGCGTTCAGGACGAAAGACGGGGATACGGCGTGCGTGCTCCGTTGCGACAGGAAGAAGGATATGCTCTATCCTACGGTAAAAGGCGGTTTCTTCATTGACTATCTCTTCTCCATCGAACGGCGCATGTTCATTGCCAAGAAGGCGAGGTTGCTTCCGCTGGAACAGCGGGATGTCGTGGTGGTCGTGGAGCCGGAGGGCGTTACTGGACGGCGGCTGTGCGAGGTCGCGAGAGAACGGGGCCGCAAGGTCGTCGTGTGCATCGCTGAAACCAAGGAACGAATGGAAGGAATCAGGGAAATACTCCATCTGGATGAAATTTTCGACTCCGCGTTGTGCGATGCGTTGATTTGCGCGGATGACTGGATAAAGGCGGTGAAGAAACTGAAGGATGTCGGGCATATCGTGGCGGTCGTTCCCGGCTCGGAGATATCCACGGAGTATTCTGACAGCATCGCCCTGTATTTTGGCGTGCGGGGCAACGATCCCCGGACTGCTTTGGAACGAAGGAACAAATACTTCATGAAAAAAGCGATCAAGGCGGCGGGGCTCGATCATGCGCGGGGGGATAAGTTTGAGAATGCGGAGGACGCCATCGCGTTCATCCACAAGGAGATATCGTACCCCGTATTCATCAAGACCCCCGCGGGGGCGGCGAGCCAGAACGTGTTCAAGGTCAACAGCGATGAAGAGGTACGGCGAAAGGCCGAGACGATACTGACCACGCTTGACGACTATGGGCGGCCCGCCTCCTATTTCGTCGTCGAAGAGACGATTTCCGGCACGGAATATGCGGTGAACATCTTTGGTCAGGATGATGGCAAGGTGGTGGTGACGTCCATCTGGGAATACCAGAAGATCGACAATGAGTTCGCGAGCAACCTCTATTACAACGATTTCCTCCGCGATCCGAGCGCTCCCAAATATGCGGCGTTGTGTTCCTATGCGGTGAAGCTCTATGCCGCGGTCGGCATCCGAAGAGGACCGGGCCATGCCGAGATACGCTTGTCTCCGCGAGGGCCCGTGGCTATGGAGATCGGCGCCAGGATCATGGGTTCATCGAACGAGATATACACCCAGATGGCCATGCACATCGATATTCCCGAGGCGACGGTACAGGTCTATGAAACTGGAAAAGCCGACATTCCTGAAAAAGTCGTGATGTACCAGCACTTTGGTTTCTGTGAACTTCCGTTCGTCCAGAAAGGGAGGCTTTCCGCGATAAAAGGACTGGATGAAATCAGGAATCTCGACTCCTACCTCGCTGAAGAACTGCCGATCAAAATCGGTGATTTCATCGAGCCAAGCACCAACCTCGACATGATCACCTGCGGTATCTGGCTTCGTGGCACCAGCGAGAAAAGACTTGAGCATGACATGAATCTCTGCCATGCGTTGTTCAGGCTTGAAGTCGGGGCGTAGTTTTTTGTGTTCAGGCGTTCTATCTCAGAAAGACTATCTAGTCAGGACCTTTTCACGTAGGCGTTATATGTGAAATAGTTGTTTTTTTCCACAGGAGCCTCCACCAGAAAAGATTTTGCACTTCTGATTCAAGAGGGTTCTGACGTCATCTGCGTCCTCTTCGCTTTGAGCGCTGAAGTGTATCCAGCCTCCATCGCCGCAAGCATGGCAGTTGTCAATAGCTTCTTGAACTCTTTTCCACACGCAAGTTCTGACAGTATCGAAACCATCGCCGGAGAGCCTCATCATCAATGAGAATCCGCCATCAAGGGCCAGCAGGTTGCACATCAACCTTCCCTTGAGGTGATGGCTTACGTACCAGCCATAACCATTGCCATATGGAAATGAAAGGTTGTTTAATGACGGCTTGCAAGTTGGAATAAATCCCCGTCAGTGTTGTCCTGCTCAGGCAGGATGGTATAAATGAGGTTTGACTGTGCTTGGATGATAAAGAAAAAGAACCATTCCAGGTCTTGCTCTTCCTTTGGTAGAGATGGCTGCAAGCAGAAGTGTAAATCCCAATTATATATTTACCGTATCAGAAAATAGTTCCAAAGCAAATTGCTGAAGCGGCTGGTTTGGAACTAATCAGGTAGTATTGTTTTTTCTGATTTCCACGTTGGCCGGGGAACACTCAGAAAGCAAGCTTTTAAGAATGGTAATATCTTGTTTATCCCTTTCCCGAAGCCATACCTGGGATGAAACGCTATCTGCCCTTTCACCGAAATACGGGGAATCTCCCCAGCTCTCGAAAGTTGCATAGCTGAAAAAATCCTACTCATGCACAAACCCGTCTCCGTTGAAAAGTCCGCTTGCTTTATGCCTTCTTGGTTAATGACGAACGGATGGATAGTTGGTGGATACCTAAGGATAACTCATTCAGTTCAAGTATTATCGTTTGGTTCCTCCTGGTAGAATTTGAGAAGTGACTTCCAAAACCTCTTCAAAGTCGTTAACCACAAATTGAGTATGCTGGCGGGGAAAAACTTTTTAGTTCCGCAGGCAATAATACGTGCTTCTGCCTTCACTTTCGGATTTCTGGAGCAATCCTGCATTGACCAGATGTCTGATGTCCCTGGAAGCTGTGTCATGGGAGCACTTGCAGATGAGAGCCCATTTTGAGGAAGTCAGTCTGCCCTTGAATTCATCGGGAATAAGCAAGCTTAGCATCTTTCTTTGCCTTTCATTGATTTCCAGCTTCTCGGCCTCTTCCCAAAGCGCTTTTCTCCGGGCTACTGAGTCAGGCTCAGCGAGCGCGCCGTCGACTGCCCTGCACATGCACTGGACGTACCATCTCAGCCATTCCGTGATGATGATCGTACCGGAGGACAGTGTCTGTGCATTTTCGAGCTGGCGATAATACTCCGTTCTTTCCTTCGAAAGCTGTACGCTCATGCTGAACAGGTGGTCTTTTGTCTTGAAGTTGGTGCTTCTTTGGAGCGCCATGTCCGCAATGGTTCTTGCTATTCTGCCGTTGCCATCCTCGAATGGATGGATTGATACAAAATAGATATGGTTATGTTGTTTCCCCGATAGTGAAATCGTCTTCATTGTATCATCGACTTGACTTCCCTGAACACAAAAAAATCCCGACCGAAGTCGGGAGTCTGTGGCACGTCAGTGGGCGATGTTCGAGGTGAACCTGAGTATCTTCCTGTAGTCGTCCTGGTCGAAGACCGTGTAGTGGCGCGTCATGTCGAGCGTCCTGTGTCCCGTGATGCTTTGCACCAGCTCCTGGGGCAGGCCGAGGGATACGAGGCTGGTGTTGAGGAAATACCTCCAGCTATGGAACGAGATGTTCCTGCCCCTGTAGTCCACGCGGATATGTTCGAGCGCCTGTTTCAGGCTCTTGACGACGGAGTCCTTGCTTATGGGTGTCTCGCCGCCAGTGTATGAGAATACGAAGGCGTCTTGCCCCCTCCCGAAGCAGAGGCGCCGCAGCTCTGCGATGAAACCTTCAGGCAGCGGTATGTCCCGGATGTTCCTGGTCTTCGTGCATTTGAGGCGGGGGCCATCCTTGCCGTTGTCCCTCCAGCTATGCTCGACATGGATCCTGTCGTCGTGGATGTCGCGCACGCGGGTGGCCAGGACCTCTCCCTGCCGCATGGCGGTGCAGGCGGCGAGCATGTTCGCGAGCATCTGCACCCGGTCGTCCCGCCAAGGCTCCAGGGATGCGAACAGCGACCGGGTCTCCGCCAGCGTCAGGCGCCCCTTCACCTTGCTGTTGTTTTTCAATGGCCTGACATCCTCGCAGGGATTCCTCGACAGGTAGCCCGTGCGCTTCGCCTCGCCGAGCATGGTCGACAGGACCGAGAAGATGTTGTTGGCGGTCTTGTTCGCCAGGTCGTATTCGAACACCAGGTCGAACAGCCATCGTTCGGCCTGGGCTACGGATATGTTGCAGAGGCGTGTCCTGCCGAAGCGGGGCAGGATATACCGTTCCAGCCAGCTCCGGCAGTTCCTGCAGTAGTCGGGCGATAGCGACCCGCCGCGGAGCTCCTCCCCCAGGATGTATTTGCACTTGCCGGGGATCCACCAGTCCCTGGCATAGCTTGCGAACCTGAGCTGGCCGTTTCCCCAGGCCAGCTTGCCGTCTCGGTACCACTCCGCCGCTATGCGGTGGGCGGTGGTCTTGTTTTTCGTCCCCAAGGCCCTTTGGCGACGTATGTCGTTCCCGTCATAGAAACGGACGTAGTAACAATCGTAGGAACGATAGACGGAAAAGGCGTTTCGATGTCTTCCCATGGCTTGCCTCCACTAGGTCGGCGACCTTCAGCGCTTTATTTTGGCTGAGATATTGGTTGAAATGTCTGGGGGAGGGCATGCCGGAGGGCACAAAAAAAGGTATCCCCCCTCCAAACAAAACGTTTGCCAACAAAGGAATACCTCAAGTGCCCAGAACAAGACTCGAACTTGCACAGTGTTGCCACCACTAGGACCTGAACCTAGCGCGTCTACCAATTCCGCCATCTGGGCGTGCAATCGGTACTATATCGGAGAGGGGCGAGGTTGTCAACCGTTCTGAGATGACGATGGACCAGATGTTTGAGTTTTTTACGAATTCATTTTTCCCCATTCCATGCAATATTATATGGGAACGCAAGAAACCCAGCCCACGATTTATTTTTCATGGTATCATACGGCATATGAAAAGCTGTTTGACTCCGATTTCAGAGAAATATGATGCGTTGAGCTATAGTGAACGATTGTTTGCGGACTTCATCATCAAAAACCGTGAAGACGCTGTACAGATGTCTATCGCGGAATTAGGGAATCGCCTTGGTATCGCGCAATCGACCATCGTCGCGACTACGAAGAAACTTGGGTTCGCCGGATGGAAGGAATTCCGGATATCCCTGGCGGCGGAACTGGTGAATCCCATCAATACATGGGAGCAAAAACAAGCCGAACAGCAGGAGCTGAAAACTTGTCAGCAGGTGATTTCCTCCAACATATCGTTCCTACAGGAAATTTCCAGGACGATAAAAGCCGAGGAATTTGAAAAAGTGGTCGAACGCATGATCTGTGCGAAACGTATCGCTCTGTTGGGCATCGGGACTTCCAACGTGCTGGCGCAAGAAGCGTTCGATTCTTTTTTCCGACTTGGGCTGCCGGTTGAGGTCTTTTGCGATTGGCATCATCAACAGCTCTGTGCTTCTCGTCTCGATAAGGATTGCATAGCTATCTTTTTTTCGCAATCAGGCGTGAACAAGGACATCATTTTTCTTGCGGACCGGGCGAAGGAGTGTGGATGTACCATGATTGGTATCAGCAATTTCAGAAATACTCCGTTCAGCAAATTCATGGATATTCTTTTGGCGCCGCTTTCCGCTCCGTCATCATACCATGACAATCATTTTGCCCTGCGTATTCCGATTCTGGGGATTATTGAGATTCTGTACTATATGATTGCGGAACATATGGGATCGAAGTACCAGAAGGAACTTGCTTTGAACTTTAAGATTGCAAAGAGTTCCGCGGTGTAGTCGAATTTTGTTCACAAAAATACTACATTTGTTTTCATTGAGCCGAATAAACTTCAGTGCTATTCTCTAGACACGAATTGAACTACCTACAAGAAAAGGAGAGTAGTATGAAAAAAATTGTCGCTGTTCTCAGTATCGCCCTTTTGTCAGTTTCCATGATGTGGGCGCAAGGCAACCAGGAAGCTTATCCCAGTCGTGATATCACGGTTCTCGTTCCTGTCAAAGCTGGCGGGGATACGGATTCTTACGCACGTATTTTTGCCCAATACCTTCAGAATGAACTCGGAGTCGGTGTCGCTGTCAAGAATGTGGACGGCGCCTCAGGCACGGTCGGAAGCCGCGAGGTCTTCAATGCGAAAAATGATGGATATACCATTCTTTTCTTCCATGGAACCACGTTGCTGAGCCAGATTACCGGACTTACTGATATCGATACGTTGGATTTCACCATTGCAAGCGTACCCGTCGTCGACAAGACCGCTACTTTGGTAGCCCCCGCGAAAAAATTCCGGAACGCCGCGGATTTTGTGAAGAGGGCTCAGGGTGATGAAAAAATCATAGCGAGCATTGCGCAGGGAAGCTATGCGCAACTTGCGTGCGTTCTGTATGACGATGCCGTCAAAGGTGGTTTCTCATATGTGGATTCAACCAGTGCCGCGGACCGTATCGCGGATATGCTTGGCGGCCGAATCGATTTGTTCTTTAGCCAGTATGGCTCGATGAAACAGTATGTCGACAGTGGAGATTTCATCTCCCTCGGGGTGATGTCTGATGAACGCAATGAGTTCTTCCCCGATGTTCCGACTTTCAAGGAACAGGGAATTGATATTTCCATGGACAAGCTGTTTTTCTTCGCATTCCCGCCCAAGACCGATCAGACGATCGTCGATGCGTTCAACTCCGCGTTGAAGAAGGTGTGCGAGAATGAAACCGCGAAGAAGGATTTTGCCAAGTATTTCGTTCAACCGGAATTCCTGACCCAGGCGGAATCCATCGCGTTGCTGAAGGATGCGAAAATCCTGTACGAGAAATTCACTCCGCAATTGCTTGGAGAGAACTAAGATGGCTGAGCGTAAGAACGTCCTGTTGATTACAGTTGACCAGTGGTCCGGAGATTATCTTGGATGCGCTGGCAACGAAGAAATCCTCACGCCGAGCCTTGATGAACTGGCAAGATATGGAATTCGGTATACCAATGCAATCAGCGCCACTCCAGTGTGCATCCCTGCTCGTAGGGAGCTGATGCTTGGCGTGACGAGCAAGACTCATGGGGATCGTGTATTCAACGAGTCCTTGCGGATGCCATGCGATATTCCTTCATTGGCCCAGACGTTCAGGGACAATGGATACCAGGCCTACGCTGTGGGGAAGCTCCATGTCTACCCCCAGCGTGACCGTATCGGTTTTGATGACGTCATCCTCCATGAAGAGGGGCGTCATAAGCCTGGTATGATTCAAGACGATTATGAACGTTATCTGGCTTGCAACGGTCATGCCGGCGAAGAATTCTCCCACGGCATGTGCAATAACAACTATTCCTACCGGCCTTTCAACATGGAAGAGAAGTTCCATGCGACCAATTGGGTAACCAGGGAGATGTGCGAGACGATTCTCAGAAGGGACCCTGACCGGCCCGCCTTCTGGTATCTTTCCTATGCCGCTCCCCATCCCCCCTTGGTTCCGCCGCAGGAGTATTTGGACTTGTATGACGGTGTGGAGTTTTCGTCGCCTGTATTTGGGGAATGGACGAAGAAGCCAAAGGACGAGCTGCCGTTCGGGTATACCTATTACAGCTCCTTGTATCAATACTATACGTCTACAAAACGTGTTTCTGACAATGCAAAGAGGGCGTATTATGCCTCCTGTACCTATATCGACCATCAATTGCGGTTGGTCATCGGTACTCTCAGGGAACAAGGACTGCTGGAAGATACTGTCATCCTGTTCACCGCGGATCATGGTGAAATGTTGGGGACGCATGGTTCGTTCGGTAAATTCTTGATGTACGAGCCCTGCGTGAAGGTTCCGTTCATTTTATCCCCGCCTGCTTCCTGCGGTATGGAATGCAATCGTATTGATGACCGTATCGTGGAGCTTCGGGATGTTATGCCGACATTGCTGACGTTGGCCGGCGTTCCGGTTCCCGAAGGTGTGGAGGGCGTGTCGCTGACTGAGGACTTCGACCGGGAGTATACCTATGGCGAACTTTGGGAAGACGACAGGGCCACCCGCATGATCCGTACCAAGGACTGGAAGTTGATCTACTATCCCGTCGGAAATATTTTCCAGCTCTTCGATTTGAAGCATGACCCGATGGAACTCAATGATCTCGCCGATGATCCTGCCTGCCGCGATACAAGGGACTGTCTTGCGCAGAAATTGATTGAACACCTGTATGGTTCAGATGTTTGTTTCGTGAAGGAGGGCGAATTGGTCGGCCTTCCGCAAAAGAAATATGATTTCTATGCGACATTGCAGGACTCCGGCAAGCTGTTCAAAGGCCGTGATATGCTGTTGCAGCGAGGTCTTCGATAGGAAGGAAAGGTATGACTAGGTCAAAAATACTGAAAATCGCCATGGCGATTTTCCTCCTTGCGGTGGTTGTCGCTTTCTTTGCCGGCACATTCGCCATCAGACAGCCAAGGACGCAGGCAGTTCAATCAGTGAGCGCGAGATTTTTTCCTCGATGCATCATTGTCCTGCTTGCCATTGCAGGTGCGCTGTGCGTGGTTCAGGAATTACGGTCGGCGGAAACGGAGGAAGATGACAGGAATATCAAAACATTGGCTCTTTCCATGGGAATCATGTGCGTCTGTGTATTGGCGCTTGATACATTTGGTTTCCTTCTTGTCGGTTTTGCGTTTCTCCTTCTTGAAATCGCAGTGGTCAGTGGCAAAAAGCCGAACAGGACTTCTCTTCTGGTGGCGTTTGTCTGCTCTGTCGTATTCACCGCCATGTTCCGTTACGGCTTCAACATAGGTATTCCTGTGCTGCCGTTCGGGATTCTATAGGGAGAATATGAAATGGGTACATATTTTGCACAAGCAATTTCAATGTTGAGTATTCCGAATATCGGCCTGATGCTTGGCGGTGTCATCGTCGGATTGATTTTTGGAGCCATTCCCGGTCTATCCACGACCATGGCCATCGCTTTGTTCCTGCCGATGACCTTCCGCATGGTATTGGCTGACGGCATGGCGTTGCTGATCGGGGTATACATCGGGGGATTTTCCGGTGGTCTGATCGCGGCGATCCTTATGAATATTCCCGGCACTGCGGCGTCCATCGCCACCACGTTTGACGGCTATCCGATGGCTCGCCAGGGAAAAGCCCTTGGGCTAGGCATCGTCTTTTCCTTTCTGGGAGGCGGTCTCAGTATCCTTGCGTTGATTTTCATTTCTCCGGTCCTCGCCGGCATCGCGATTAAATTCGGAAGTTATGAATATTTCGCGTTGTGTTTCTTTGCCCTCACAATGATTGTCACGATGTCTTCCGACAATTATGCGAAAGGATTGATCAGTGGCTTGCTTGGCGTTTTGCTTTCGATGATTGGCGGGGCCCCTATAGACGGGCTTCCTCGTTTTACCTTCGGCAATCATGCTTTGGACGGCGGTTTCGACCTGGTCGCGGTGCTTGTCGGTATTTTTGCCGTAGCTGAGTTGTTCGAGCTTGCCGCGGTGAAGCGGAAGAATGTCATTGCCCAGGTCCATGACACGAAGATTAAAGGCTTCGGTTTTTCTTTGAAAGAATTCTTCGCTGAGAAATGGAACTACCTTCGTTCTTCAGTCATCGGAATCTTGATAGGCATCCTTCCTGGCATCGGTGGTTCGCTTGCGAGTCTCATGAGCTATAACGCGGCGAAAAAGATGTCCAAGGATCCTGATGCTTTCGGTACTGGTGTGAACGCCGGCGTCGTGGCTTCCGAAACCGCGAACAATGCGGCGATTGGTGGTGCGCTCATCCCGTTGCTCTCCTTGGGGATTCCTGGCGACGCGGTCACCGCTTTGCTGCTTGGTGCGTTTACGATGCAGGGGGTGCAGCCTGGTCCGCTTCTGTTCCAGAATCAGCCGGGTATCGTCTATTTCATCTTCGTCGCATTGCTCATCTCCAATGTTTTCATGCTGTTCACTGAATTTTTCGCTATCAGAGGATTCGTGAACCTGTTGAAGATCAAAAGGGAATATCTGTTTCCTGCGATTATCCTGTTGTGCATTCTTGGTGCGTATGGCTTGAACAATCGTATTTTCGATGTCGTGACTATCCTCATTTTTGGGGTCGTTGGGTATTTCATGAAACGGTGGGGACTGAAGACTCAGCCGTTTATTCTCGGCTATCTGGTTGGACCTATGGCGGAGTTGTATTTTAGAAGAAGCTTCATGTATAGCGAGGGCCGGATACTCCCGTTTTTCACCAGCCCGATCGCTTTGCTGTTCTATGCCGTCGCCTTGTTGAATATAGGATTGGCCGTTAAGGAAGTTATCAAGAAGAAATCGTTCAGTAAGTAAGCGGTACTAACAAAATTTGGGGCGTCGCAAGGGAGTTGATTGTTGCTCAGCGATGTCCCTTTTTTTGTTATTGCGTTTATGTATCAGTAAAATTGCGTTTTGTGACATTGCCACACCATATATTGCTTGGGTTGGGCGTTCTGATAAAAAATCCCTTCATGAGAAGGGATTTGATGTCTGTGAGGTATCCTAATTAATATGCGAGATATGCGCCTTGCATAGGACTTGCGGCATGTTCACGGAACAGACGCAATACTCCATTTTTGTAGCGGGGTTCTGGAGCATTCCATTTGAGTTTGCGTTCGGTAAGGATTTTCTGGATGGCCTCTTCACTCATCCTGATGCCTTTAATGCCGATAATGTTGAGTTTTCGTTCCATGACGTCAAGTTCAATCAGGTCTCCGTCTTCTACCAAGGCGATGGGGCCTCCTTCCACCGCTTCCGGCGAGCAATGGCCGACGACCGGTCCGGTTGATGCGCCGGAGAAACGTCCATCGGTGATCAGGGCTATCGTCTTGCCCAATTCCTTGTCGCTGGAAATAGCCTCGCTGGTATAGAACATCTCCGGCATTCCTGATCCTTTCGGCCCTTCGTACCGAATGAATACCGCGTCGCCGGGTCGTATCTTGTGGTGCAATACGGCATCAAGGCATTCTTCTTCGCTATTGAATGGTCTGGCGGTCAGAACCGCTTTGAACATTTCTTTCGGACATGCCGAATGTTTGATGACCGCGCCCTGCGGCGCCAGGTTTCCCTTGAGGACGGCGATGGAACCATGGGTGCCGATGGCTTTGTCAAACGGACGGATAATGTCTTCTGGAGTGGCGTTGGTTCCGTACCGCCGGTTGAATTTCGCAAGGCCCATCGCCGCCTTTTCGTAATAACTGCCGTCCCGCTTCAGGTCATCAAGGTTTTCTCCCAATGTTTTGCCTGTCACCGTCATGGCGTCCAGATGCAGGAACGGTTTGATCTGTTCCATAATCGCCGGAACCCCTCCTGCATAGAAAAAGCATTCGGCGGGCCAGCGGCCGGCTGGCCTGATATCCAACAAGTAATGGGCGTTTCTATGAATACGGTCAAATGTGTCTCCGGTGATTTCGATACCGAGTTCATGCGCTATCGCTGGGATATGCAGCATTGCGTTGGTACTGCCTGAAATCGCCGCATGGACGAGAATGGCGTTTTCAAAGTTTTTCATGGTGAGGATATCGCTGGGGCGCATGTTTTCCATCAACGACAATTGTACGGCTCGCATACCGGATCGATAAGCGATATCTTTCAATTCTTGGCTGGTGGCCGGCAACAAAGCGCTTCCCGGCAGGGAAAGACCGAGGCTTTCCGCCATGATCTGCATCGTTGACGCAGTACCGATGAATGAACATGCGCCGCAGCTTGGACAAGCATGTCGCTTTGCCCAGTCCAATGTCGCGAGATCACATTCGCCACGCTCATATCGAGCGTTATATATACCAAGTTGTTCAAGCGTAAGCATCTTTGGGCCTGCATGCATGACGCCGCCCGGTACCATGATCGAGGGGATGTTCACGCGACACATGCCGATTAAATTGCCCGGCATGCCTTTATCACAGGATGCTAGGAAAACTCCAGCGTCGAACGGTGTCGCATTTGCATGGATCTCAATCATGTTCGCAATCATCTCCCTGCTGACCAATGAGAAGTTGATGCCGTCGGTTCCTTGACTTTCCCCGTCGCAGATATCCGTGCAAAAATATCGGGCGCCATGTCCGCCCGCTTCAACGATGCCTGCGCGAACCAGTTCGACCAGACCGTCTAGGTGTCCGCTTCCAGGGTGACTGTCTCCAAAGGTGCTTTCAATAATGACCTGAGGTTTTGAAAGATCATCAATGGTCCAGCCTGTTCCGATTCTTAAAGGATCAGACTCGGGAGCCAATTCACGTGAGTTTTGACTATTAAGCTTTTTCATGGCTCCAAGTATATCAATTCCAACGTTATTTTTCCATGGGTTGATGGAATATTATTCTTTATTATGAAAGTAATAAGGTTGATTTTGCATGTACGGATATCATCGGATTGGCCAGGCTTGTGTGCTTGGTGAACATGAATAATAATATCTAATATACAATTCCTAATTAGGAATGAAAATCTATAAATTAATCAGTTAAGGGGAACGGCGCCATGTTGAGAGGCCGATGTTCTGATATTCACCTCAGCCGGTTTTCCCGACCCGCTTTTACAGGGGGGGCGCTCCGCATGGACATGGACGGATTGACTGATTGAAAATATATCTTGTATCGATGGAGGGAGATAGTGGCTGAACCATTATGTGGCTCTGCCGTCCGTTGGCAATCTTTATTGAGAGACTCCGCCCGGCTTGCCGCCCGATTTTCCCCATGCTATACTGCTGACAGCCCGCTGGATGAGAAGAATGTCGTATCAGGAATAGGGCTGAGAGTGGCGGAGGTGTGGTTTTGGCACGTTTCGTTCCCTACAAAAATTATTTCTACAACCAGTTTCATGGGATGTCTTCGTTGGTCGTATGTTCTGTCGGGTGCGAACAAAGTCCTCCCGGATTCGTCCATGGTCCGAACGTGAGGAAGTTTTATACCTTGCATTATTGTATGAAAGGAACCGGCGCGTTGACAATGAACGGCAAGACCTATACGGTACATCCCGGCGACCTATTGCTGATTTATCCGAACGTCAAGGTGTATCCGAAGGCCGACCACCGGAACCCTTGGGAACTTTCCTGGGTTGGTTTTTCAGGAAGCGACGCCCGCCTGCTGACCGATGCCATCGGTTTTTCTCCCTTCCGACCCGTGTTGTCGTTGCCCGCCATAGCGAATGTCCATGACCTGATCATGGACATCTACGACCATAAGGGGGACCTTCCTGCGGAAGTCGTCGGTATGACGGCGCGCCTGTACACCTGTTTTTCTTTCCTGATGGAAAGGACTCATCATGCCTTTCCTTCGAATCCCGGGAGTGAGTATGTCCAGCGTGCATGCGACTTCATCTCGTCCCATTATGGGGAGAAGCTTACGGTAGATGATATCGCTTCCCATGTCGGCGTGAGCCGAAGCTGCCTGTACCGGTCCTTCATGGCGAACATGTCGGTGTCTCCGTTGGACTACCTGACCGAACACAGGGTCAAGGCTTCGTGCAACTTGCTGGGGCAGGGGGGACTGTCCATGAAGGAGATCGCTTATTCCTGTGGATTTTCCAACGCCCTCTACTATTCCACGGTATTCAAGAAAGTGATGGGCATATCCCCGACGGACTACCTGTCCCATGTATCCCGATAAGTCGCGAGACTGCTGCGAGGCCTTCATTGCAAAAGGAGGCGAGTCCATATTCTCTAGAAAAAAATGCCACCATGGGATGTTCCTCATGGTGGCGGGTCGCATATTGCCTGGATGAAAATGTCTTTTGGCTCGACTGGTCGGGAAGCTGACGGTCAGACTGCATACCCCAACGCCCGAGGCAGACATAACGCTATCGATGGGCAACAGATAATGACGACGAGTACGAGCAGATACGTTAGGTAGAAGGGGAGGAAGCCCTTGATTACTTTTTCAATCGGCATGTTCGCTATGGCGCATCCCGCCCACAAGGAGGTTCCTACAGGAGGCGTCAACAGTCCAAGTCCGAGTGTCAGTACCATGATCAGCCCGAAATGATATGGGTTGAAACCGAACGTCATGGCGACAGGATAGAGAATCGGCGTCAGCAGAATAAGCAGTATTCCCATGTCCATGAAGCAACCGAGTATGATCATCATAATGATCATGAACAGCATCCCAACAGCGGGATTCGTTGATATGGACATCAGTCCATTGGCGACTAGCGTCGGAACCTTCAAATAAGAGAGGCAGTAGCTGAAAGCACTCGATGTTGCGATAATCGCCATGATAGTGCCAAGTGTCTTCAATGACTTCAAAAGACAGCCAATGAACTTCTTGAAGGTCATCGTCTTATAAACGAAAGCGGTAATAATCAGCGCATACACCGCTGCGATGGCACCCGCCTCCGTCGCCGTAAAAACTCCGGCGATGATGCCGACCGCAACTATCAGGATCGTTACCAGCCCCAGCAGCGCTTCACGGATGATCACGATATTCTCTTTCCATGATTTCTTGTCCGATATAGGATATTTTTTCCGTACGGCGATGATGAACGAACAGGCACAGACCGCGAATGTCAGCAAGAGGCCGGGAAGATAGCCGCACATGAACATCGTACTGATCGATAAGCCGCTACCTGCCGCCACAATGTAGAAAATCATGTTTTGGCTTGGAGGGATGATGATTCCTTCCACGGAACTGGTGCAGGTTACGGCGATGGAGTAATCCGCGTCATATCCTTCTTTGATCATCGATGGAATCAGGAAGGAGCCGATCGATGATACATCCGCGATGGAAGAACCCGAAATTCCCCCGAAGAACATCGACACCACACAGTTGACCAACGCTGTACCGCCTCGGACGCGTCCTACCAGCACGTTGCAGAACCTTGTGAGTCTGTCAGAAATTCCTCCATCAGTCATAATCTGCGCCATGATGATGAAGAACGGCACGCACATGAATGTGAAACTAGTTATGCCGGTCGCCATCTTTTGAAAAAGATTGAAGAAGGGAATGCCAAGGTACAATGCCGTGAACAGCGAGGATATGCCTAATGCGAACGAGATTGGAAAACGCAGTACCATCAGGAGAATCAGGCTCGAAAACAGGATTGTTATACCAATGGCTGGACTCATACCGTTCCCCCTCTCTCCATGTTGATTTCATCTACGGTCTTCGGCTTTTCGCTTTCCTCTCGGTACTGTAGCCGGGGTTTCGCGATAGTCGAAAGAAAATTGACGAACGAGTACAGGAACATCAATATTCCGCCGACAATCAACGGCGCATATAGCCAGCCTTGGGAAAGCCGTGTGGCGGGCTGAGGTTTCCTGATATTGAGTTTCGTAATCATGCATCCATATTTCACCATCTCAGCGAAGAACCACATGAGCAAACCATGGCGTATCAGATCCAGGGTCTTTTTCAGCGTCGGATTCATGTGGTTATACAGGAAATATAATGCCGCGTGACCATCCGTATGGATATCAATCGCCATGCAGAGATAGCCGAACCAGACCAGGAACATCAACGTGACTTCCTCGGACCAGCTGAACGGCGCATTGAATACGAATCTCATCAGGACTTGTACAAAAGTGATGAGTGTAACGATAATGAGAAATGCACAGCAGACGTACCGTTCCGTCTGGACGAGCCGATCAAGCGCATTCTTTGTTTTTGACAGAAGGCTTTGAAAACCTTTCATACCATTTTCTCCAGATAGGGGATGAAGCAGGAACTTTTCCCCCTGTTTTCCATGAAGCCGTTCCGTCCTTTTCCAACGGTCTTGCCGCAGGGAAGAAAGACGGAACGGCATATAGGGGCGATGATCTCTACAGAATCAGGTCAATCGATTGCCTTGATCCGCTCGATGATCATCTTGTACTGGGAATACATGTCATAGATCGCGGACACCGCGTTTTGGAATTCCTTGCCGTTGACTTCGAATATCTGACAACCGGCCTTTTCTACCGCGGCCCTGGACTCGTTCTGGAAGTCCATCATGGCCTGTCGTTGCCACGCAGCCGCTTCTTTCGCCGCTTCCCGAACCGCCTGCTGTTGTGTCGCGTCCATCTTGTTCCATGATTTCTCGCTCATCAGCAGCATCGCGGGAGGCGCCATGTGCCCGTCCAAGGAGAAGTATTTCGCTACTTCATAATGGCCGGAAGTATAATAGGATACAAAATCGTTCTCCGCGGCATCGATAACTCCGGTCTGCAATCCCTGGTATACTTCTCCATAAGCCATCGGAGTGGCCGCTCCGCCAAGAAGCTCGACCATCTTGATCGCTACTTCAGACTGCTGGACCCTGACTTTCATTCCTTTGATGTCCGCGACGTTCTTGATTGGTTTCTTCGTTGAATAGAAGTTGCGTGAGCCGGCTTCCCAGTACTCCAAGCCGATGATTCCATACTTCTTCAGCGAATCGGAAACCTCTTGCCCGATAGGACCATCGAGTACTTTGTATTTCTGTTCCGTCCCGGTAAAGATATACGGCAAAGTAAATACTCCAACTTCATCGGCGGTAGATGCAAGGGCGGACGTGTTGATGCGCGCGAAGTCCAATGTACCGGCCTGAACCTGGTCGATCGTCTCGTTCTCCGTCCCCAGCTGAGCATCAAGATATACGTCGATGGTCACGGTTCCGTTCGTTTTTTCTTTCACCAAGTCAGCGAACATCAGCATTCCTTTGGATATCGGATTGTTTGCGGGCTGGTTTTCCGCGAGTTTGAACTTCAGAACGGAAACGCCGTCCGTTTTCTTTGTTTCCGAGCCCCCTTGAGCGAACAACAAAGTCGTCGCTACGAGTAATACCAACAGAACAGATAACGCTTTTCTCATGTTTTTCCTCCTTGAGATACCGTTTGCACAATAACAACAACCTATTTCTAGACTTCAGCTTTCATGTCGCCGAGTCTCGATGGACAAAACGATCTTCTGGTGTTTTTAGATGATGATTCTGGAACGGTCCACGCCCATCGTCGTTGTTCCGAGGCAGATCATTCCACGCCCTCCTTGCTCTTGTTATTTTACAGGAATCGGCTTGAATCCGGGTTTTTACCTCCGACGGTCAATGACTTGTTAACAAAATGCTAACACCAAAAATTGGGCGGTGCTATATAAGAATGTTGCGATGAAATATATAAATCATCCACATTTGGTTTCTGTAAGCTGATGAAAATCTTTTTTTGTTAAAAGGCGAAGTAGATGGTGCCGGGATATCCGTCCTGGGTAGTTGGTTTGTGGGTTTTCCCTCGTGTCGCCGATGGTGCCCGGGGTCAGTAAACTGCTTGGACGCTACGAGTGATGCCGGCGATGCGGGCAACGTCAAGGCATGGGGCGAGCTATACGGTTGGGCTATCGCAAAAGTCATGATAACTGTGCGATCGCCCCTCTGTTGCCATCAGCGTTCATTCTGGTTCATCTTTGCTACAGACCACGCCGATAGCGTTTTATTCTTTCACCCCGCCGATCATTAGTCCGGAAACAAAGTGCTTCTGAATGAACGGATAGATGATCAGCACCGGGAGCATGCCAAGGACCATGACGGCCATCTTCGTATTGCTATAGACATAGTTGCCGCCACCGAGGGATTCGTCCGCCTCGAACATCAATCCCCGCAATACGACCTGGAGCGTGTACTTGCGGCTGTCGTTGATGAACATGATGACCTCAAAATACCTGTTCCAATAGCTGACGAAGTAGAATAACGTGACTGCGGCTATGATTGAGACTGAAAGCGGCACGACAATCTTGAGCAAAATGCCGAAGTCGTTGCAGCCGTCCAGATGCGCCGATTCTATCAGTGATTCCGGAATACTGGTCATATAGTTCTTGATGATGATGACATTGAAGGTCGATACCGCTACCGGGACGATGATCGCCGCCATGCTGTTGATCAGCCCAAGCGACCGGACGACGATATAGAACGGCATGATGCCTACGTCGAATACCAACGTAAAGGTCAGCAGCTTCATGAGGAAGTTGCGGCCGACCAGATCCTTGCGGGAGAGGGCGAAACCGAGCGGAATCGAAATCGCCATCGATAGGACCGTACCTACGACGGCGACGAATATCGAGTTCTTGAATGCCTGCATGTAACCGCTTTGAAGGATGCGGACGTAGTTCTGGAACGTAAAGGATTTCGGCCACAGCAGATAGTCGTTGCCCATAACGTCGATGTCCTTTGCGACCGAGGTAATCAGCACGTTCCAAATGGGAATGACGATGATCAGGCAGATCAGCGCAAGGATGATTTTGTTGATGACATTGAATACTTTTCTTCCGGCCGAATCCTTGATCGCCTGATGTTTTTCATGTGTTTTCATGTCGTGCCTCCCGCTTATAGAATCGGTTCGTCGAGGAACCTGCCGCTCAGTTTGTTTGTTGACAGCACGAGGAACAGGCTGATCAATGAAGTGAACATGCCTACGGCGATCGAATAGCCGATATCTCCGGAGAGGACTCCCTCCCTGTAGACGTAGGTCTGGAGGACGTCCGCGACATCGTAGACCGCCGCGTTGTACATGACCAGAACTTGCTCGAAGATCATCAGGACGTGGGACAAATTCAGCAACAGCATCGTGACGATTGTCGAACGCATGCAGGGAAGCGTGATATGAAGCAGCTTCCCCCAATGTCCGGCGCCGTCAATTGTAGCCGCTTCATAGAGCTGTGGATCCACCGTCGTCAACGCGGCGATATAGATGACCGCTCCATACCCCATCTGCCTCCAGATGTAGGAAGTGACGATCACTGACCGGAAATGGTCGGTGCTTGCCATGAAGTAGACGGGATCGCCGCCGAACGCCGTGATCAATGCGTTGACCGGGCCGGAGGAAGGGGAGAGCAGATTGACGAAGATGCTCCCCACGACGACCCAGGAAAAGAAGTATGGGATATAGATGAGGAACTGTATTCCTTTCTTTACCTGGAAGCTTTTCAGTTCGTTGATCATCAGCGCGACAATCAGCGGAACGGGAAAATAGAAGATGATGTTGGCGAGACTGATGATGATCGTGTTTCGGAACGCATTCCAGAAGATGGCGGAGGTGAACAACCGCTTGAAGTTGTCCATGCCTATGAACGAAACCCTGGCCCGGAATCCATAGTCGGTGAACGCCAGCCCCAGCCCCAGCATAGGCAGATATTTGAACACAATGTACCAGACGAGGCCGGGCAGGACCATGAGCAGCAGGAATTTCTGCCTGCTGATTCTGGTTCCCAAGGGTTTTCTGATCGCATAGTCAGCGTTTTTCATTCGTTTCATCATATATAGTTCTCCTGCTTGTATCTATATCCAATGCTAATACTCCTGTTCCGGCCAGGCTCTCGCTGCGGGGATCTCCCTGATGACCTCCCAGCCGTATGTTCCATATTCCCGGAACCGGCCTCCTCGTTCCCGAGGTGTCCACGATGGTGAACGATTCCCATGGAATCGGGATGTCAACCGTCCGCTCCTCTCCTGCCCGCAGAAAGGTCCGTGTGAAACCGAAAAGGGCGGGATTGGCCGGCGCGTCGGGATGTTCCGTTCGACCCCAGACGAACGTAACTTCGTCTCCGTCCCTGTCGCTTGTGTTTTTGAGTCGGCATACCGCCCGGACGCATTCCGATTCGTATTCAATCGTAAGGGATGAATACTGGAATCGGGAATAGGAAAGGCCGAAGCCGAACGGATACAATGGTGTTCCCTCAAAATACCGGTAAGTCCTGCCACGCATCGAGTAGTCGCTGAAATCGGGTAGTACGGTATCGGCGCGATAGAACGTGACGGGCAGTTTGCCTGAAGGATTGTTCATGCCGAATAGGGTTTCCGCGATGGCTTGTCCCCCGGATTCTCCCGGATACCAGCACTGTATAAACGCCCGTACATTCGGGTACGTTTCTATTTCAGGATCCATCGCCCCTCCGGAAAGAAGCAACAGTACGATCGGTTTTCCTGTCCCCGCGACCGCCGCAAGCAATTCCCTCTGGCAGGCTGGAAGCCGCAGATCCTTCTTGTCCCCGGCTATGCCCCCGTTACCGTCGTCGTGCATCTCGCCTTCGACGATTTCGTTGAGACCTAGGCAAAGTACCACTACGTCGGAAAAACCGGCGGCGGTCGCGGCTTCCGAGAGCCGGTCGTTAGGTTCTCCCAGCCGTTCGACACGGTCCTTCATGACAGAGCAGCCTTCCGAATAATATACCCGAACTGTGTCGGGGGCCAGGCGCCTGATTCCTTCCAGCACCGTCGTGTACCGTTGCGAAGTGCCATGATAGTTTCCCCATAGCGCTTGCCGCGAATCCGCGTTCGGTCCTATGACCGCTATGGAAGCAATCTTTCCTGTATCCAATGGAAGGAACGTATCATCGTTTTTCAGGAGAACGAGCGATTTTCTCGCTGCGTCCAAGGCCGCTGAGGCGTGTGGTTCCGAAGCTACCACGGAGAAGGGGATGTCTGAATATGGTCCCTCTTTGTCAAACAGTCCGAGTCTGAACCGTGTCGTCATCACCCTGACGCAGGCTTGCGTCACGGCTTCGCGTGTGACCAGCCCCTTCTGATAGGCTTTCTCCAGCGCAAGATAGGTACAGCCGCAGTTGAGGTCGCAGCCGCTGTTCAGTGCGAGGGCGGCGGATTCTTCGGCGGTTCTCGTTATCTTGTGCTGTTCGTGGAAATCCCTGATCGCCCAGCAGTCGGAGACGAACATCCCCTTGAACCCCCATCCGTTCCGAAGCAAGGACTGAATCAGGTGAGTTCCACAGCAGGGTTCTCCGTTGATTAGGCTGTAGGCGCCCATTACGCCGTCCACGCCGGCTTCCTTGACGCAGGCCTTGAACGCGGGAAGATAGGTTTCCGTCAGATCCTTCGCCGAGACCATCGCATTGAAGTGATGTCGTTCCGGTTCCGGACCGCTATGGGCGACGAAGTGCTTGACGCAGGAAGCCGTTTTGAGAACATCGGCATTTTCACCTTGGAGCCCTTCGATGAAAGCGACGCCCAGGCGAGAAGCGAGGAATGGATCCTCCCCGTAGGTTTCCTGTCCACGGCCCCAGCGCGGGTCGCGGAATATGTTGATGTTGGGGGCCCAGACGGTCAGTCCCTTGTAGATGCCCCTGTCCCCTTTCTGCGAGAATGCGTTGTACTTCGCCCGTTGTTCTGTGGCTACTATACCGGCAATTTCTTTGGTAGCCTGTACGTCGAACATCGCGGCGAGGCCGATGGCCTGTGGAAACACCGTCGCGGTTCCCGAACGCGCCGCCCCGTGCAACCCTTCATTCCACCAGTTGTAGGCGGGGATGGAGAGCCTGGGAATCGCGGGGGAGTCGTACAGCAACTGGCTGAACATCTCCTTCAGCGTCATCTTCGACACGAGGTGTTTCGCCCGTTCTTCCGGAGAAGGAAAGTCTGGTTGATGTTTGTATTCTTGCATATGGAGCGGTTCCTTTCCGAGGACAATCCGGCCAGTTGTCCAGTCGATCCATCTGGTCCTGCCAATCTGGCTAATCCAGCCAATCCCGTCAGTCATCCAGCCAATCCGGGGATGACGACCCCGGCGGCGGATGAAAAAGGGGACCGGTTGCGACGGGGAATTCCTGTAGCACCGGTCCGCGGTAGAAGCTTTTGCTATTTGTTCAGCGAAGCGTTGAGTTCCGCGAGGAGCTGCGGTCCGTTGATACTCTTCCAGAAATTGGCATATTCTGCCATTCCCTGCTCCAGGGTGACTGTACCGATGACAATCTTGGCAGCGATGGATTCCCTGGTGCTCTTGATGGATGGGGAAACCCTGTCGTAGGCGTCGGAGGCGCCGACGGGGATGTCGGAGGAATGGTTTGGCCCGAGATAGTCCTGCACCGCTTGGATGTGCGCTCGCTGCTGATACAGCCCTTCAATCATTCCAGGAGCCAGCGTAAACGGCAGGTGTTCGATGTCGATGTTCAGGAAGGAGTCGGAGAGGTAGTTCAAGGTGTACTTGTAACCGGAGTTGGATGCCTTCGCCGTCGGGACGATGTTGCCGTTCTCATCCAGAGTGTAGTGGGAGCCTTCAAGCCCGATGCCGTAGAACGCCGGATAGAGTTCCTGATCGGTGACGATGGTCTCGACAAGCTTGAACGCCTCGTCGGGGTTCTTCGTCTTGGAGGAGATGACCCATGCGGTCTGCGTGGCTTCGTTCAAAGCCCCGCCTGCTCCATTCGGCCCCACCAGCTCGTAGATCACATGCATTTCCGTCGGTTTTCCTGCCGCGGCGGTCTGCTGGACGTAGTTGATGTAGTTCGTAACATAGTCTATGTCGGCCGCAGACTGCGCCGTATAGGTCTTTTCCCGCATCTGGCTGTTTTCAGTGGTGATGAATTCCTTGTTGAGCACCCCTTCCGTGTAGAGACGGTGCAGATAGGCGAGTGCGTCCTTCATCTCCTGAGTCTGGAAGCCGTCGATATATTGGCCGTCCTGGAGGAGAATCCCGCCCCATGCTCCGAAGGAATTGTAGAAGAACTGGAAGTTGTCAATCCATTTCGGAAAGGTGAACGGGGTAACGCCTGTCCCCGCGAGCTTCTTCATCTCCGTCAGGAACTCTTCCGTGGTCGGAGTCGATGAGAGATTGATTCCATACTGGTCCATGATGTCCTTGCGGATATAGATGCCCTTGGACTTTGGATAGTTGTAGGGGATGAAATACAGCCTGCCGTCAATATACGGGGTTTCAAAAATCGATGGGTTGAGCTTGGACAACTTGTCGGAGTTCTTGATGTAGTCCGTAAGGTCGAGCAGCTGGCCTCTGGCCACCATCTGAGGAATCTTGACCATGGCCTGTGACACTGAGAACACGTCGGGTACGTCGCCACTGTTGACGAGCGTCGCGAGCTTGTCGGAATAGCTGGCCAAGGGTGGAATGATCGGGGATACGCTGACTCCGCTTTTGACCTTGATCATGTCGGTGACGGCCTGCTGGAGAGCAGGGTCGGAACTCAGCCCGTAGGTATTGTCCGCCGTGGCTAGGACGAGGGTGGGGTCCTTCACGTTTTCCTTCGCTCCGTTGGCAAAAGCCATCGAGAGACTGAGCGCTACGAACAGAACGACTAAAACCCCTTTTTTCATAAAAGCATTCATTGCTCCTCCTTTCTATCTCTGTAGAGGCGGTATAAAAGCTTCCACAGGATGGATATGGTTTGTTGAAACTGATTTCGTTCTCAGTATAAGGCCGAAGTCCCCGACTGTTGTTATCATAATGGAAGAATTATTTGTGATTTTCCGTAGGTTTTTGATACGATAATTGATCTCGAAAAAATCCAATAATTCCGAAATTGTGCTATACTGATTCTCATCTATCCTCCGGACCATGGAAAAAGGGGACGCCTAACTGGGGAGATTGACAAGGAGTCGCCATGAACTGCAAGATTACTTTTTCAGGCCGTTTCCATTACCGTATGGGTGGCGGCGTAGCATTGCACCAACATATCGACGACTATCAGATACAACTCGTCTATGGCGGCTCCGCCTCCATCGGTGTCGATGACACCCGGTTCGTAATCAATTCCGGCGACATCGTATTTCTGCGAAAGGACTGCCGCCATGTCTTTACCGTGGTTTCTCCGGAAGGCATGAAGACACTTGAAATCAAGTTCAAGACCGACGATCCCGACTTGTTGTCCTTGTTCGCGGGTATCGACACCTTATTTCAGGATCGAGATCGTCAAATCTTTAATATTTTCTCCCATATCGTTCTGGAAGGACAGCGTAAAGTGCTTGCATATAAGATGATGAGCGACGCCTTGCTGCTGGAAAGCCTGGTATTGATGTCCCGTATCTGTTCTGACAGGTCCGTCGTGGCGTTTGATAGCACGTCCGTCAGACCCGATATGCCGACTGGCAAGCTTTCTCCTGTGATTCAATCCGCCAATGAGTATATATATAGAAATATCAACAGGAACTTCTCGCTCAAGGAGCTTGCCGATGGCTGTGGATACAATCAGGACTATCTGTACAGGACTATCAGGAAAGAACTTGGAATGTCTGCCGTACAGTATGTGAACCATCTGCGTTTCGAGCAGGCGAAGCGGTTGATCCAGCATACGGAGCTTTCCCTCTCGGAGATTTCCTGGAATCTCGGCTTTGAGAGTTTGCAGTATTTTTCAAGGTTCTTCAAACAGCATGCGAAGGTTTCTCCCTCGGAATACAGTGCCAAGGTCAGAAAGGTGATACGTACCGACTATTGAATTTTTGATACATGCAATATACGGAAAAAGACAACTTCTTTTATTTTTTTGGATAACGACCTATTTCGTATGTGGCTGTATACTATAAACACTGTTTCCACAGAGAAGAAGGGGGAACGATATATGGCGAAAACCCGTTATGCTCAGGTTGGTACTGGCGGAAGGGCCAGGATGTACTATGAAGCGATAGCCACTACGTATCGCGATATCAATGAGCTGGTCGCGTTTTGTGACCAGAGTCCGACCAGAATGAATTATTCCAATGATGTTCTCGTTTCGTTGGGCTGCAGTCCTGTCCCGACCTACGCCCCCGATGAATTTGAGAAGATGATTGATGAACAGAAACCCGATGTGGTAATCGTTACCTCCATAGACAGGACTCACGACGACTATATAATCCGCGCCATGGAGAAGGGGTGCGATGTCATCACCGAGAAGCCTATTACGATCGATGAGCGGAAGGCCCAGCGGATCATCGACGCCCAGAAGCGCACTGGCAGAAATGTCCGGGTTACGTTCAACTACCGCTACGCCCCCCATCACACGAAGGTCCGCGAGCTGGTTTCGGATGGGGTGATTGGTTCGGTTGCGTCAGTACATTTTGAATGGTTGCTCAACACAAGCCATGGTGCCGACTACTATCGCCGCTGGCATCGCAACAAAGTCAACAGCGGTGGCTTGCTGGTTCACAAGGCCACGCATCATTTTGATCTGGTCAACTTCTGGCTCGGTACGGAGCCGGAGACCGTATTTGCTTTCGGCAACCTCGATTTTTACGGACGGGCCGCCGCCGAGAGCCGGGGTGTGAAGAAATTCTACTATCGGTGCCATGGGAGCGAGGCCGCGAAAGGTGATCCGTTCGCAATCGACATGGAGGGCAATCCAACGCTGAAGGGCCTCTATCTCGATGCGGAGGCCGACAGCGGGTATATCCGTGACCGGAGCGTTTTTGCCGACGATATCAGTATTGAAGATACGATGAACGTACTTGTCAAATACAAGTCGGGAGTGCAGATGTCTTATTCGCTGACCTCCTACATGCCATGGGAGGGCTTCAACGTGGCAATCAACGGGACTGCCGGTCGAATCGAGTATACCGCTTTGGAAAAGCCCTATATCAACGCCGGTGGTGACAAGAAGGATGAAGGCGCTACGGTCTACCACAAGATTCGTGTCTGTCCGATGTTCGCCGCGCCGTATGAAGTCCCCGTGGAGACCAAGGCTGGCGGCCATGGCGGCGGCGACCCTGCATTGCTCGACGACATTTTTCTTCCAGACCCGCCGTACGACCGGTTCCACCGGGCGGCTGATTATGCCGACGGTATCAAATCTGCCCTTGTCGGCATCGCGGCGAACAAATCCATCGCATCCGGCCTGCCTGTGAACGTCCCCTCGTTGGTACGGTGGTAGCCCCGCCGCGGTACGGGAATGAACAACCGGAATGCGGTGAACGCTTGGTGGTAGCCAAGCGGCTCGGCGTCCCGACATCCCGTCGGTTCTTTCGCAGGTTTCTTAGCCATGTGCGTTGGCTCGTCGCCCCGTCGATTTTGTGATGCAAGGAGTTGTAAATTGGAAACGCCACATGTAGTTTTGTCCGATGATTTTTCAAGTTTTCCGTTGGGGCCTTTTCCCTACGATCCTGACCATTCAGCGATGGGCGAATACCATTTTTGTATGGAGGAAGGATACAAGGGGCAATGGTTCGACCCAATCGCGAACTGGGAATACAAAGGACCGTCCTGGCTGGTAACGGCGCCGCTCATGGACGGCAGCCGTTGCATGGAGCAGATGCGTGTGACGAAACCCATGGAAAAGGCCGCCGTTCCCGTACTTCGCGCCGGTGCTGTGGATTGGGCCGACTACACGGTTTCCGTGGCGCTCCGGGCGCTGACCGCCCAGGAAATCTGCGGTGTCCTGTTCCGGTACCAGACCAGCATGATGCATTATGGATTCTTTCTGGTTCCCGGCGGAGTCGAACTGCACCGGGTGGACAAGCTGGAACGGACCGTGTTGGCAAGCGCACGGACTGATTGGGGTTGTGACGATTTTCATACGCTGACCGTCGGAATCCGCGGAGATTCCTTTACATGCTTTCTGGATGGCCGAAAGGTTCTGGAGGCGGCTGATACCCGGTATGAAAACGGATGCGTGGCCCTGTGCGCCTGTATGCCGACCCAATACCGGAGTATCTCGGTACAGATGGATAACGCCGCTTACGTTAGGCTGATGGTACTGCGTGACAAGGAAAAGCATCTGCTCGCCCGCAGAAAGGAAGTGTACCCACGGCCCGTACTGTACAAGAGCATCGATTTACAGGACTTCGGCGCGGGCAGACAGCTCCGGTTCGGCCACTTGACGGGAACCGAAGAACTGTTCTTCATCATTTGCCAGCATCAGCGGCGGGTGTTCAAGGACCGGTATCCGTTCATCAGTTGCATGACCGCCGTGAGCCTTGAATCCGGCGAGGTTTTGTGGCAGATCGGCGAGCCTCGGGACGATGAAGATGTCATCGGACTGACGACGGACCTGCCGTTCCAAATCTATGATATCGACGGTGATGGAATCGATGAGGTCATCACCTCATGGAATTTCACTATCTTCATTCTCGACGGACGTACCGGCAAAGTCAAGAAGTCGATTCCCACGCCAGGAAACGTTGAACCTCCCCAAGATGTATGCGGTCTGGAATTTGGCCGATATGCGTTTGAACGTCTCAATGTCGATGCAATCCGCATCGTGAACGTGTCGGGCAATGCCCGTCCTTCCGATATCCTGGTCAAGGACCGGTACTCCCGGCTGTGGGTCTATGATAGGGACCTGAACTTGAAGTGGAAGTTCTCCAAATACAACACCGGGCATTTCCCGTACGGTTATGATATCGACGGCGATGGGAAAGATGAAATTTTCAGTTGCTACAACATGGTGGACGACGACGGCGGGCTGTTGTGGTCGTTGCCGATGGACCGCGACCATACCGATGAGATCATCATCGGCAAGATGGATCCTGACCGCGAAGAATTCCTTGCCATCGTCTCCGGATGGGAGGGCTTCATGCTGGTGGACAAGCGGGGGAACATCCTCGTTCGGGATGTCAACGGACACGGCCAGCGAATCAGTACCGGCAACTACTGCCCGGAACGAAGCGGTCTGGAAATCTGTACTACCACGTATTGGGGCAACAACGGCATCGTCTATATGTACGACTGCAAGGGGCGTGAGCTTTGGCACAGGGAGATGCTGTGCAATGGCAATGTGATTGCGCCGGTCAACTGGAATGGCTCCGGAGCCGACCTGATTCTGCTCAACGGAGACTGCGCTCATGGCGGACTGATCGACGGGGACGGTCGTGTGGTGGTCAGCTTCCCCGATGACGGCCATCCGGTGCTTTGCGCCGAGGTGCTGGATGTTACGGGGGACGCCCGCGACGAGATTATCCTCTGGGACCGCAAACGGCTGTGGGTCTATACGCAGGACCGGCCGGTGGCGCTTTCCGCAAAAGGCGAGTATCTCCCTCACAAATATCCCATGTACAACGCATCAAACTATAGGGGGGAGTTCTCGTTCCCGAACTGGATAAAGAAGTAGTTTCATCTCTGGGGTATGCGGCTGTGCGATTTATCAGCGGTTCGATGATGGCTTTGTACCAGTTCAACAGTAAGTTCTCATATTGTTGAACTGGGTTGACACCCTGTCGAATCCGTGTGTTAATATAGGCTTGCACTGAAAATAACAGCTTGGATGATGTCTTGGAGTGGAGTACCGGACCGGTGTTTCTCCTGCAAGTCCCGTTTTGTTGTTGTTCTGTGTCGGAAGAAGGGGGCCTGTATGGCGGGATACGCTACGCTGAAAGATGTCGCTGAACTTGCCGGGACGACGGTGGGAACTGTTTCCTATGTGTTGAACAACAAAAGCGGTCGGTATATCAGCGATGAAACCCGCAAGAAAGTGTTTGATGCCGCAAATCAGCTGAACTACATCAAGTGCAACGGTGCGTCGTCGCTGAAAGGCAAGGAGCGGAAGCTCGTAGGCATCCTTGTTCCACAGTTCGAGAACCAGTTTTTCACCAGAGTCGTCGTGGCCGCTGAAGCGTTGTTCGTGCAGCATGGATATGACCTTATCATTTGCGACACATTCGATGATACCGGACGGGAAAAGGCGATCATGCGGAGATTGCTGGAACAACGTGTGGACGGAATCATTGTCACGCCTACAGTCAAAGGCGCGGAGAATACGGAACTTGCGCGGCGGGTAGGAATGAAAATGGTCGTAGTCGATCGTCCTTTGGAGGGTGTCGACAACTATTGTTGGGTGACGACGAACAACTATGGCTGTGGTTTTGTCGGTGCGGAGCATCTGGTCAAGATGGGGCATGCCGATATTGGATACATAGGATGGAATTCCGGTATCGCGGACTTGGACGCCCGTGAACAAGCCACGCTGGATGCCGCCGCTGATAAGGCGGACGTATATATAGAAGACGGGGAATTTTCCGCCGAGGCCGGCTACCGGATGACCGAAAAGCTTTTGAAGGAGCATCCTGAAATCACGGCCATCTTCTATGGATTCAACATACAGGCCAAGGGAGGCGTCCAATACCTCTGTGACAAAAACCTGTCGATTCCCGGTGATATCTCGGTGGTGCTGATTGGCTCTCCCGAATGGTCCTATACGGGAAGAAATAATTTCACCCGCGTCGAAATGGGAGATCTGGAACTCGGCAAGAAAGCCGCGCAACAGTTGCTGGATCTCATTCAGAACAAAAAACAGACAGTTCCACAACGAATCATTCAAGACTGTACTTTGGCATTGGGAACTTCCGTAGCCGACCTGACCGGCCACATCGGTTTGGGCGATTGATTTTACCCGTTCTCCCTGCTTTCGTTGGTTTTTATCTGGGTTTTTCAGGTGCTAGAAAAACGCTAGGATTTCGCGCCGACGCAATTTTTGCGTTGACTCGTTCTTCATCTCATGTAGTAATAAAAGAGCATTTTGTAATTTTGGTTGATTTATTTTCTTGCGGCTGAAAAATCTTTTTGGATGGTTTTTTATTTTACTTGATAGGCAAACGTTTGCTTATGAAAAAAGTATGAGGACTGAACGGGTTTTCGTCTCTTTGGGGGAGTACGGGGGCCTCAGTAGTAAAGGAAGGGGATATATTTCCATGGAAAAGAAAACTAAGGATTTCATTTTTTCTTTTGTACTCATGATCCTGGGGCTGTATGTAGCAGTCGGCGGATATCTGATTTACAAAAGAGCGGCGCTTCCACCGTACAACATCACCCAGTTGAACGTTTCTCCGGGATTGTTGCCTGTAATACTGGGAATTACGTTGATATTATGTAGCGCGTTGCTTTGCATTCGGAGTCTGGACAGATCGGACGGTCTGAAGGACGCACTGCGGCACAAGTGCGCGGATATCAAGGGATGGATCGATGTGGCGTTCCATGACAAGGGGTACCTGTTTGCCATCGGCGGTGTGGCTATCATGGCCTTATACACCTTCGTGTTGCTGAAGTTCCTGCCGTTTTGGATATCATCGATTCTCTTCCTTGTCGGTGTGATGCTCTATCTGCGGGCAGGTAAGTTCTGGAAGATCGCATTGAGTTCTTGTGGAGCCGTCGGACTAGTCGTCCTGTTGTTCCAGGTCTGTTTCCAGGCCGTTCTACCATAGGAGAGTGACATCATGGCTTTAGAATATCTAGCTTCTGCTTTTATGACGACATTGCAACCCTATAATATTCTGGTACTGTTCCTATCGACCGGGGCAGGCCTGATAATGGGTATTCTTCCTGGTCTCAGCGCTACTATGGCGATAGCCCTTCTTACGGGCCTGACCTACAATCTTCCGACGCAATCGGCGTTGATTTCTCTGATCGGTGTATATGTGGGGGCCATTTCCGGCGGCTGCCAGTCGGCTATTCTGCTCAATATCCCAGGAACCCCCGCTTCCGCCGCGACTACGTTGGATGGTTTCCCAATGGCCAAGCGCGGAGAAGGCGGTCTGGCGATTTTTCTCGCCACGACCTCCAGTTTCCTCGGTACGTTCATCAGCGTCATCTTCGTGTTGACCCTCACTCCGGTACTGACCAGTTGGGCGTTGAAGTTCGCCAGTTGGGAGTTCTTCCTTTTGTCGATTTTCGGCATTTTGATCTGCGGTACGATTACTGCCCAAGGTGATCCGCTCAAAGGTTGGATCAGTGGTATCCTAGGCCTGATTGTCGCACAAATTGGCCTGGATTCTGTCGATACAATCCCTCGATTCAGTTATGGCAACGTCAATCTGATGGCCACGGTCCAGCTGATCCCCGTTATGATCGGCCTATTCGGGTTCCCTGAAATCATCAAGGTTTTCCAGAAGACGGGTAATTCCGAGGTTTTGAAAATTTCCAAATTCGAGCCGAAGAAAGGCTTTCGGTTGATCGGCAAGAACATTGTGAACATCGTTCGTTCGGCGTTCATCGGCGTCGGTGTCGGCATTATCCCTGGCGTTGGCGAGGATACCGGAGCATGGCTTTCCTATTGGGCTACGAAGTCGTTGAGCAATGAAAAGGATAAAGAGACCTTTGGTACGGGGAATCCTGCCGGTATCATAGCATCTGAAACCGGCAACAACTCCTGTATCGGTGGCGCGATCATCCCTGTGCTGAGCCTCGCCGTTCCCGGTTCCGCCCCTGCTGCGGTCCTGCTGGCGGCGTTCCTGATGCACGGTTACCGGCCCGGCCCGTTGCTCATGACCGAATCTCCAGCGTTCGTGTACAATGTCTGCATCTACTTGGCCTGCGCTTCATTCGCCATGTGGCTGCTCGCGTTGGTCATAGCCCGCGGAACAATCAAGATTCTTGCCATCAACAAGAAGATCCTGATGCCGATCATCTTCACCTTGTGCATTATCGGTTCGTACCTTGTGAACTACAATATGTTCGATGTCAAGGTGATGTTCGTATTCGGATTGGTCGGATCCATTCTCACTGCCTTGGAATTCCCCGCCGCGCCGTTCCTGCTGGGCGTCATTCTCGGGCCTATGGCCGATTCTAATCTCAGGCGTGCGTTGCGTCTGAGCGACGGCTCCTTGGCTCCTTTGTTGCAGCGACCGATTTGCGTGTTCTTCATGATTTTGATTCTGTTCATGATTCTGGCTCAGTTCGGCTTGTTCCGAAAGCTTAAGAAGGTCATCATGAAGAAACGGGGCGCATGACAGGGGCATGGACGCAAAAGCCGGACGGCAAGACCGGCTATATGTCGGATTTCTCCGTAAAGGCTGTGTTTTTTGAGTACGCTGTACTTTTTGGGGCGACCATCCGCACGGTCGCCCTTGTCAGTTTCATGGGTGTTCCTTGTAAAGAAGACTTGTAAAGAGGGGGGTGTCAAGGACGCTAGCCGTTTTTTCATCTTATGATGATATTTATGATGTGCGCCGCGACAGGTTGCACACTATAAACATACATGGGTATGTGCGACAGCGGCAGGGATCGCGGTGGCGGGGTGCAAGTGGTTCCGAGACTACGGGCATGCATGTCCGCATACATGCGGGCAAGCAGACTTGCAAAAGTGTAAGTCTGCAAGCATGCGAACGGATGCGGACCGGCGGGTGTGCGAGCGTTCGGGCGATCGCGATAACGTGATGGCATGCGAACGGATGCGATATCGAGACGGCTTGCAAGCTTGGGGAACATGGCGCTTAACGGGGGAAAACGAAGCGAAAAGCCACTGTCGCGATACCGAGAAGGGGTGACACATGAAAAACATTGGAGTGAGAATCCTATGGCTGATCTGTGGCGTACTGATGGTCGTAGCCGGTATCGTATGCCTCGGCAACCGGGGTCTGGCCTACGCTACGCTGACCATGATGGTCGGTATCATCATGCTGATGTCCGGTATTTCCGATATCGTCATGTATGCCAATTGCCGTACTACCGCTGTTGGCGCGGGCTGGTTCCTCGCTGACGGTATCCTGACGGTTTTGTTGGCGTTCATCATGCTTTTCGACCAGTTCTTTACAGCCATGGTCATTCCGTTCATTTTCAGTTTCTGGCTGATGATGACCGGCATTACACGTCTGATTAACTCGTTTGATTTGAAAAAACTCGGATTCTCAGGATGGGGCTGGCTCCTTGCGCTGGGAATCCTGATGATCGCCTGCGGATTCATCTCCCTGTTCTCGCCGGTGGCCACCGCGCTCGCCTTGGGTATGATGGTTGGCGTCGTGTTCGTGTTCGAGGGGGTGAACGCCGTATTCAAGGCGATTTTCTACAATAGGATGGGGAGTCTGTAATACGACCGTGGATACCGGTCATGGTTCGCCCCATAAGCCGGGCCTCTGCGCCACCGTATCCGGCGGCTTCCCGCTGGATACGGTGAACCATGTCCGGCCCCTTGCTTTGCCCATCAATGCCGGCATTCCCGTTTTTTGATGCATGGGATGAAGGCCTTCCGGTTCGGCCTTCGTCAACGTCGGCGCGGTGCGGGATGGATGATGGTCGCCTTTAGCCTTGGGATACCAGCCGTCCGTTTGACACCTGCAATGTCCGGGTGCAGTATCGTCGGACTTCATCCTCGTTGTGGGAGACGAAGAGAATCGGGCAACCCGATTGTTCCAGCGTCGCCTTGAGGTCTTCGTGCAGTGAATCCTTCAGCTCGTTGTCCAATGCGGAGAAAGGTTCGTCGAGCATGATGACTGCTGGAGTCGCCGCAAACAGCCGGGCCAACGCCACCCGCTGTTGCTGCCCGCCGGAAAGTTGCCGCGGATACCGGTCGGCGAACTGCGCGATATGGAGCAGTTCAAGACAGTGGGAGACCATCTGTTTCCGTTGTGAACGGTCCTTGACCCCGCAGCCCACGTTCTGGGCTACGGTCATGTAGGGGAACAGCGCATACGACTGGAACATGTAGCCGACGTCCCTTTTGCGGGTGGGGACGTCCACCTCCCGCCCGGAGTCGTACAGTATTCTGTCGTTGAGCCGGACGCTTCCCCCGTCCGGCTTGACGATGCCCGCTATCGATTTGAGCGTCATGCTTTTTCCGCTTCCCGATTCTCCCAGCAGGCCTACGATTTCTCCTGTGTCCACGGAGAAAGCCACGTCCAGCGAAAAATCTTTCAATCGCTTCTGAATGGAGACTTCCAGATTCATGACCGTTCCTTTTTCCCCAGATGGTTCATGATGGCCAGTGCGACGCAGGATACTATGGTAATCACCCCGACCCAAATCCACGCCGTCTCCATGTCGCCTCCCGCTGTGGCGAAATAAATCGCCATGGGGATCGTCTGCGTCTTTCCCGGGATGTTGCCCGCGATCATCAGCGTAGCCCCGAACTCACCCAAGGCACGGGCGAAACTCAAGGCCAGCCCGGCTAGGATGCCGGGCCACGCCTCGGGCAGCATGACCGTGAGGAACAACTTGAACTCGCTCATGCCCAACGTCCTCGCCGCCCATACATGCTCCATGTCAACTTGTTCCAAAGCACCTTTCGCCCCCTTGTACATCAACGGGAACGAAACGACTACGGCGGCAACCACCGTCGCATGCCAGGAGAAGATGACCGGAATGCCTAGCTTGCCAAGCGCCCCGCCCAGGAAGCTGTTCCTACCGAACAGGACAAGCAGGAAAAAACCCAGTACGGTAGGAGGCAGCACCATGGGAAGTGTGAACAGGACATCCAGTAGCCAGACGAACCTCCCTCTGAGGTTGAGGCAGAGCCTGGCGGCCAAAGTACCCAGTACGAACACGATGATACTGGCCAATACCGAGGCGCGCAGCGATATCCACAGGGGCGCGTAGTCAAACATCTATATCCTCACGACTATGTGAAATTTTTGAGCCCCCCCCCTACAGGACGCTGAATCCGTATCTGGCGAACACCTGCTTGGCCGGTTCTGTAAAGAAGAAATCGACGAAAGCTTTCGCCTGCTCGGGATTCTTGCTGTCCTTCACAACGCCGACGGGGTAGATGACCTTGTTGTGGCTTCCTTCCGGAGCGGAACAGCAGATATCGATCTTGTCGCTGATCTTCGCATCGGTCTCATAGACGATGCCTGCGTCCACATTTCCCGTCTCCACCCAGGACAGTACCTCGCGAACATCCTTCGCAAGTACAAGTTTCGAGGCCAGTGTGTCGGTCAACCCCAGCGAAGCAAAAATCTGTTCCGTATACTGGCCCACTGGTACGGATTTTGGTTCTCCGACGCCGATTAGCTTGACGGATGGGGCGGTCAGCGCCTCGAACGAAGCGATGGCGGCGTTGCCTTTCGGAACAATCAGCACCACTTTGTTTTCAAGGATGTTCCGTACTGTAGAGTCATCCATCAACCCCTTGTCCCGTAACGCTGTCATCTGCTTGATACCAGCGGAAAAGAAAATATCGGCGGGCGCCCCCTGTTCGATCTGCTGTTGCAACGCACCGGAAGAACCGTAGTTTCCGGTAATCTTCACTTGCGGATGTTCGCTCATGTAGAGATCGCCAAGTTCCTTCATGCAGTCAGTCAGACTTGCCGCGGCGGAAATCAGTATTTCGACAGGCTGTTGCGCCTTGGCTGCTTGCTCTTTTGTTCCCGCGGTAAAGGCGGAGGAAAGGGCGATACAGCAGATCAGGAGAATCACAGTGATTTTTTTCATGTTGCACCTCGTATTGGGCCTCTGTTCCCATGATGTCAGCCTTGCCCCGTTCGTATCTCGCACATACGCCCGTCGCTTGGTTTTCTGTCATGGAACGAAGCCATGTGAATTATATATGACCTGCCTGGCGCATTCCTGCGTGCGCCCGGTCAAGGTCTCCAAACCATGCCATAAGGCTGGCAGTACGCTAGTCAGGTTCTCAATCGCCCCTTTGGGGCTTCCCGGCAGGTTGATGATCAGCGTCCGTTCCCTGATTCCCGCGACGGCCCTGCTGAGCATCGCCTTGGGAGTAAACCTCATGCTCGCCGCTCTCATGGCCTCCGGAATGCCCGGCACTGATTTCTGCATGATATCCAGCGTAGCCTCCGGGGTGACGTCTCGTGGAGAAAGTCCCGTTCCTCCGGTGGTCACGATCATATCCGCAAAGTTTCCGTCGCAGATTCTCGCCATTTCCCGAGCCAGCCGTTCCCTGTCGTCAGGAAGGAGACAAGTCGATACGACGCTGTACCCATTCGATTCCAGCAAGGCCGAAATCATTGGCGTGGCAGTATCCTCCCGCACGCCCTGATACCCCTTGTCGCTTGCGCAGATGATTGCGACACGGAACATGTTTTCCGTCTTGATTGTGTCCATATGGGTCAGACACCCCCTTTTCCAAACGGACAGTCCGGGAACACGCAGGTCGGACAACCGAGGCAGAGCCCACCGTTGCCCAAAGCCGCGATATCTTGGGCCGTCACGGTCGCTTTCGCCAGCACCCGCGGCAAAAGCAGGTCGAAGATCGTCCGTTTCGCATACATCACGCAGCCGGGAAGCCCGAGTACGGGGACTTCTCCGATATACGACAGCAGGAACATCGCGCCGGGGAGGACCGGCGCCCCGTAGCTGACGATTCTGGCCCCGCTCGCCTTGATAGCCCCCGGAGTTCTGTCATCGGGATCGATGCTCATTCCCCCTGTACAGACCACCATGTCCGAACCCGCGTCCACGGCGTTGCTGATTTCCGCGGCAATGCGCTCCTGATCGTCCCCGCTCTTGACCGTGGAACGTACTTCCACTCCATATTCGGCGAGCTTTGAAACGACTACGGGAGCAAAGGTATCCTCGACAAGTCCTTTGAGTACTTCGTTGCCCGTAACGACAATCGTACACGTCTTGATTCGGTAGGGAAGTATCGACAGGAGCGGATTCTCCTTGCCTGCGATAGCCGCCACCTTCCGCATCTTCCGTTCCTCAACAAGGAGAGGAATCACCCGCATTCCCGCTATCTTCTGTCCCTCTCGAACCGGGGTGTGGTTGCTCCGGGTCGCAATCATCACCTCTCCGAGGGAGTTGACCTCAAGCAATCTTCGTGTATCGATTTCCAACAGACCGTCTATGGCGGCGGTCAGCTCAATCTTGCCTTCCTTCGGCCCGGTCCTCTCCATGTACAGGTTTCTTGCGGCGTCGCAAAGGATCTCGGCCCCTTCATCCTCATGAAGCGTCCCCTGCTGCTTTTCCCAGACATACAGGTTTTCCTTGCCCATGGACAGCAGCACCGGTATATCGTCCTCCGTAACCACATGACCTTTGCGAAACCGCGCGTCTTTCGTTACTCCGACGATGATCTGCGTCAGGTCATGGCAGAGCACGTGTCCTACCGCGTCCGTCGTTGGTATCAGTTTCATGGTTTCTCTCCGGTTGATAGGGATGACAGATTCTCTCTGCCAGCTTCCATTATATTTTTATAAATATAACGGAAACAGTGTACCATTCCTGCTTGAAATGTCAATACGGGGAAATCTGCGTTTTTTTTGTTTGTGTTTTTCGTTGGGGGTGTGGGAAACAGGGGCGAGCGGGACTTGTCATGGCAATGGAAAGCCCCTATGCTTGAGAAAGGAGCGTCACGCTATGACATGCAGAAGACCCGATGTCGCACTCGAAGACAATGTCGTCACCGATATCCCGCTGTTGGTTTCCATCGCTTTGGAGGATGGGGCGGATATTGAACATTGTCATCTGAAAGGAGCGTTTCTTGAAGGTTTCGACTTTGGCTGCGTGTATTTCCGCAACGTGATTTTCGAGGACTGCCGGTTTCTCGGATGCCTGTTCTCCCGGTGCGGATTCATCGATGTGCTGTTCAAGGATTGCGACATGTCCAACTGCGATTGCTCCAACGCCTATTTCGACCGGTGCGAGGTGGATTCCTCCAAATGGATGGGCATGAACCTGACCAAGGGAAGCATGAAGCAGCTGACGTTGAAGAACAGCAACCTGCAATACTCGAACTGGGACGCCTCTACGGTACAGGGGTTATCCGCCTCTGACTGCGAGATGCACAACGCCATATTCTCGGAATGCAAGTTGAAAGCCGTCGAGTGGCGGAACGTCCGGTTCGTCAGCACCGACTTTTTCAAGACTCCGCTGAAGGGAATCGACTTTTCCCATTGCGAAATCGAGAATCTGCTAGTCTCTGACGACCATATGGAGTTGCGGGGCGCTATCGTGAACACCTTCCAGGCCGCCGATTTCGCCCGGCTATTGGGATTGGTCGTCCGCTAGTTTCCCTGAGGCGTCGGCGGTATGTCCTTCCCTTGCGGGGTGTCCTTCCCTTGCGGGACTGTCTGCGCCGTACCTGTACCGGCTTGTTTTTTGCGATTCTTCTTCGTATTCTGGATAGGCTTCTGAGGAACCTCCATCACCTGGGGGATGAATTGTTTGGCGAACCGGCCCTGCCCGCGTTTCTTGACATAGACGTAGCCGATGGCGGAGAACACCACCGCCCCGATGAAATTGACGAACAGGTCCTTCATGGTATCAATCAGCCCGATGTCCAGATAGCCGCCAAGTCCGAGATCCTGACCGTTGACGATTACGGATGTGATGCCGTTGATATGCACCACCTTGTTGCTGGAGGTGGGGTCGAGCATGACCGTATTGATCGCATGGACCACGGTATCCTTCTGCATGTCCATACGGAAAAACCAGTCCATGGAGAACTCGAAGAACTCCCAGAGCACGCCTATCGTCATGGAAAAGCAGAAAGCCACTATTGCCAGGAACAACGGCGACAGGGAGAATGTAAATTTTTCATTCCGGTTGAATATGTCCACCAAGGAGAAACCAATCGCCGCCGCCAAAAAACCGTTGATGGTATGCAGCATCGTATCCCAGAACGGGTAGGCGATATAGTATGCCCGTATCTCCCCTAGTATCTCCGCCGCGAAAATGAACAACAGTATGATAACTTCCAGCACGTCGGGGATATCGATTCCATAGTTGGACTCAATGAAACTGGGTATCATGAACAGAATCAGCGTCAGCACGCAAAGAAACACGTTCTCAAAGTTGCCGTTGAAAATCTGGGCGACCATGACCGCGACGACAAGAATCCTCAGAAACACGTACATGAAGAATATCGGTTTGCGTTCTTTGATTAGTTGTTTGAGCGGAACCCTTTCCCTTTTCTCTTTCTTGTGCATGTGAAATTCCCCTTACCCTAAATAACCTATATTCGCAACATACCGCTTTCATCCGTTTCGATGCAAGTATTCGCCCCTCTGAGCATACCCGCCACGTTACGCTGACTGCTTGACGACTGCTTGACGACTGCTTGACGACTGCTTGGCGACTGGTGAAATAAACCCGATTTGGCATGATCCGGCGAATGGCATAAAAACGACCTACGGGCAATCACGGGACGACTGAGTGATAACCTGCGTTTAGTTCGTATCTTTGATGGCTGAATGATAGGTCTAGTCCCTTGTTGACAAGAAAACGAAAGATAATGGCAACTTATTTGATAAAATTTTTTTCTTTTATTTATCTTTTTGAGAGTTTTTATTTGCCAAAATGTCATTTCGCTTGTAGGATAAGGGTAAGAAGTACTTAAAGGAAAATAGCCATGGAATCTGATTCGATACAGTCCCAGGAATTGAACCTTGGAATGTTCAAAGCGTATGATATCCGTACAAAAGTAAATTTGCTGGACGACCGCCTGTCACGACGGTTGATTCTGGCGGTAGGCCGATATTTTCAGGAAGTCCTGAAAGTCGGGAAAATCCTTCTTGGACGTGATGCGCGTCTCGGCGCTCCACGGCTCATGCAGATGGCGCTTGATATTTTTCCAAGCCTCGGCATGACTGTTTTGGTGAATCCATTGCAGGAATCGACGTGCCTGTTCTATTACTCATGCATGCAGAATACCGATGCCGCCGCAGTTATGTTTACGGCGAGTCATAATCCCGGTGGATATATCGGGCTGAAGCTCCTCGCGCCGAACATGCAGCCGATCGCCATGGGCTGCGGTCCTGCCGGAGGCCTGGCCTGCATCCAGAAATACTATCTTGAAGACAAGGCCGCCAAGCCTGTCTCCGGTGGGGCGGTGAAGATCATCAGGTATCTGGATTCCTATGTCGATTATTCCATGCGCTTGGCGGGGGTGCGGCCCAATGACTTGGCTGGAGTCCCCATCCTCGCGGATTTCCTCTGCGGAGGCGCAGGTGTCGATGTCGCCTTGGCGTTTGATATCGCAGGGGCCAAGCTCAAAAGCCGTAATCTTGTTCCCGACGGGCAGTTTCCCGCAGGGGATCCGAACCCGATCATCATCAGCAGTATCCAGCCTACATGGGATGAAATGAAGCGGGGCGGTTATGCGTTCGGCTTCTGTTACGATGGCGATGGTGATCGTGTTGATTTGATGGACGGCAGGGGAGAACAGGTGGCGCCGGGCTTCAATATGGCCGTCTTAGCTCCTGAACTCAAGGCAATTTTCCATCGGGCATATGAACAGGGCATCTTTGCGGGGGCGTGGGATCCACAGATATATTCGGATGTAAAGGCGATTCCGACCGCCATGGTGGATCTCGCCCGAACTGATATCGGTGTGCATCTGATTAGGAACGGACATTCATTCATCAAAGAAAAACTACTGACTAACTTCAACCGGCAGTATCTTGCAGCCTCTGAGGAATCCGCCCATTACTACATGAATTTTCCCATTGACCCCGACGATTGGCACAAGGGTTTCGCCGCGACGGAAAATACCCTGTTCTTCACATTGTTGACCGCAAGGATGTGGGCTGCGCATCCAGAGAAATATGAGCGGATGATCGAGCATCAGCGGGAGGTCTACCGAGTTCGTGAATGGCCTTGCTTTTTTGGAGCCGCTCCAGAGAAGATGGAGCAGGTACTCGCCGACGTAGAGCATGAAATGGTCGGCCGTGGCGCTTCTTTGATCAAGACTATGGATGATGGTAGCGACCTTGATGCCGCGCTGATGCGATTTGGCTTACCGGAAACTATCGATGCTTCTACAAAGATTTCCGGCCAATGGTGTCAGGTTGCCCAGAGAATTTCCCGGAGCGAAGATGCCATGACCCGTTGGGAAGTTGTCGCGGGCACTTCGGTACTTTGCAAGGAAATGGATGAGGCAATTCACGCCATTACCGACAAGTATGTCGCTGCGGGATATGCCCATTATTAAGTTTCTTGAAGTTCTGGATGTTTCTATTGTTCATTAATATTGGGGTGGTGCTTAAAGGCGAAGCTTTTCGCTTTTGAGCGGCGCCCTTTTTTGTAGGCAGATTCATTTAACACACTAGAATAGCGTTCAGGACATAACGCCTGCAAGCAGGATGTGAACGACAGGCAGCTCCGGCACACAGGACGTAATCCCGACATACAGGACGTAATCCCGACATACAGGACGTAGACGACAGGTAGCTCCGACATAAAGGACGTAATCCCCACATAAAGGACGTAGCAACAACATGCAGGACGTAATCCCGACATAAAGGACGTAGACGACAGGTAGCTCCGACATAAAGGACGTAATCCCCACATAAAGGACGTAGCAACAACATGCAGGACGTAATCCCATCATAAAGGACGTAATCCCATCATAAAGGACGTAATCGACAGATGTAGGACGTAGCAACAACGAACAGGACGTAGGCGGGAGATAGGTGTTATATTATCCAGCGCCCTCCTGGTTGCCGAACCGACATAATGCAGAAGCTGCAAGCGCTGGATGTTTGATACGAAAGGGTCAAGCACTTTCGAATGAAATCATCACGAAAGATTGGTGGCGTGAAAACTGTATCGTGGAACCGGAACGAAGGTTGAAATTTGAGGGATTTTCATCATTTGTGAATATCTGAAAGAGGGAAAAAGTCCACTATTGCCCGGTTGCTGGAATGGTCGGTACCTAGTGGGTGTGGTAGAAAAATTCAATACATGGGTTTTTCTTTATTTGTGTTTTCTTTCTTTTGTGGTAGGATACTATTGTGTTCTATATGATCCCGTTGCAAGAATCTCTCAGAGATTCGTTGGCGGCAAGTATACGGAGCAAGGAGGTGTTCATGAATTCAACCGAGCGCAAGCGCACCATTCTGGAAATGCTAAAAGCTCAGGAAAGCGTGCAGGTAGGGGAGTTGACGAAGATTCTGAATGTCTCCAAAGTGACTGTACGGACTGATTTGGACGATTTGGAGCAGAAAGGGCTATTGGTCCGGACGCATGGCGGGGCCATTCTCGCTGAACGTCAGGATTTGGTTCGGTTGATTTCCGATACTATCTATGAGTGGACCGAACAGAAAAAAATGATTGCGAAGATTGCCTCGAAGCTTGTGCATCCCGGTCAGAACATCATTATTGACAGCGGGAGTACTACGGTTCATTTGGCCAGGTACATCAACACGCTTCCTTTGACGGTTGCGACGAACTCTCTGCTTGTAATTCAGGAACTGATGGGCGTGGAGAACATAGAACTACTGATTGCTGGAGGGACGCTGAGGCGGCAGTCGATGTCGGCCATAGGCAATTATGCGCGGGATTGTTTTCGGCAGATTCATGCCGACATCTTGTTTCTTGGTGCCTCCGGTTTTTCGCTGAATGGTGGGGTATCGTGTACGAATTTAATAGAGGCTGATACGAAACGCGCGATGATCGACAGCGCCAGCAAAGTCTGCCTCATGGTAGATTCGACGAAATTCGGCAAGGACTCCCTCGCCAGAATTTGCGATTGGGGGTCCATAGACCTGCTGATCACCGATTCCATGGCAGAGGATGTACGTAATACTTTCGAGCAGATGGGTGTGCAAGTACTGACGGAGGAGGTCGCGCGGCAATGACCCAGGCGATCTCCTTGGTCGGTGTCAAGAAAGTTGAAGAGGTTCTCGTACTGATCATGGAGTACGACGATCCTGCTGTAAGCAGGTACGCTCGGTTCGAACTTTCCCACCAGCTTACTCCGACCCTTTTGCATACGCTGAAACCTATTGTCAGCAATAGGGTCGTTTCTGTTCATGTGGGTTGTCCTGTCAGTTCTAAATATCCTAATTTCGCCAGTGAGGATCCGTCAGTACTCGCTGAAAGCTATGATATATTGGATTCCAGCATCAAGACTGCGGAGGAATTTGGAGCGTCAATTCTTGTATTGTATCCAGGCTACGCCACGAACCGGGCGATTCCAGCCAACAGCCTGGATCGGCAGGTGTTGCTCAATAACGAAGAGTTTTTTCCATTTGTCTGGAGGAAGGATGGCTCGATCTGCAACCGTGAATATCTGGATACGCCTGGATACCTGGCTCATTTCGACCATATGATGTTCCAATTGGCGAAGGTCGCTGGAAAATGCGAGGAGCATGGTCTGCGGCTTGCGGTTCAGAACCTCAGTCCCCGGGTTGGTTCTCTTTGCCAGACTCCGCGAGGGATGGAGCAGTTGGCTACGTTGCATCCGAACCTCTATCTTTGCCTTGATGTCGGTCATCTCTGGATTTCAAGCTGTCTCTACGGTTTTGATTTTCTTGAGGGTGTCAGACAAATCGTCCGTACTGGGAAAGTGATTACCAGCCACCTGCATAGCAATAGTTCTTGTCCCGACAGGACGGTGGACGGTGCGTTGGTCAAAGGTGTGTTCACTGATGACCATGACACTTTCGACCTGCATCAATTCCCTTGTGAATCCATAGTCCGTATCCTTTGTGACGCCGATGTGAATCTTGTGTTGGAGACTCTGCAGGAACCGCTCTATAATATGAAGTTGCTCGATCGCTTGGTTTCCTCGAAATATATCGCAAGGTGATATTGACGTGATGGATTCTGTCGGGGAGAATTGTTCCCATGGAACACAGCATACACTTGAAACCCAGTGAATCAATTTCCGAGGCCCTCGCAAACGCTCCCGCCGAGGGGCGCCTTCATATGCATTTCCCGTCCGGCATCTGGCGGGAGAAACTTCTTGTCACCCGTCCTGATGTGACGTTCATTGCTGAACGTCCAGGGACTTCTGTGATCATCTATGACGACCATCATGGTACGGTTCGGGACGACAGGACGTTGGGGACGGGTGACAGTTCCACCGTTACTATCTCCGCGCCCGCCTTCACCGCAAAAGGAATGACGTTCGCCAATGATTTTGATTATTTGAAGGCGTTGGAAGAACGTCAGGGCGACCCCGCAAAACGGCACGGTTCCCAAGCCGTCGCATTTCGAACGATGGCCGATGCCGATGGTACTGTCTGTGAAGACTGCACGTTCCTCGGTTGGCAGGACACATTGTATTGTGATGCCGGAACGCATTATTTTGATAGTTGCCGCATCCTCGGCAATATTGATTTCATTTTTGGCGCCGGGCTGGCATTATTCGATTCCTGTGCGATCGTCTCCCGCTATAGTGGCGCGGACGGGTATATCTGTGCGCCTTCCACGAAGGCGGATTCCGAACTCGGCTTCTGCTTCCTGTCCTGCCGGCTGGAAAAGGAATCCAGTTCCATGCCTCCCCATACCGTGTGGTTGGGGCGGCCTTGGCACCCTGGTGGTGCGACCGACGTCAGTTGCGCCGCAGTATATCTTTCCTGTGTGATGGATGACCATATCAAGCCGGATGGATGGACTACGATGCATAGCAAAACGAAAGATGGTTTGGAACGTACTTGGCATCCCCAAGAATCCCGCTTTGCTGAGCATGGCAGCCGAGGCGCGGGAGCGGGCGGCCCTAGTCCGGATCGCGTGTCGCTGACTTGGGAACAGGCGATAGCCCTACGTCAGCGTTTCAGCAAGGCCGTCGGACGGTGCCGATGATTCTTGTTGATATTTTCTGCAAGGGCATGCGTTGTCAGTGGAATTGACGTACTGGTGAATCCGAAACGCCGACGCCCCCTGGACTTGCCGGCAAGTCCAGGACGCTGATAGATCCGGAGATCCTGGCAAATGAGGAATACTGGTAAGTCTGGAATATCATGGATTCCGGTTTTCTTCAGATGCCGATTGCCTCGGTGACGGACTTCGGGATAAAGATATTCACGATTCCCGTCAGTTCCTTTTTGAATTTGACAAGATATTGCGTCGAAAGCCGTTGTAGCCTTCTTATCGTACTGTTGTTTGCGGGGACGGGGGCTGCCGCCTCCTCGATATTGCTTCGTTCAGCTGCCGACGCCCTGAATTCGTTGAAATCCCAAAGCCTCACGTCGTAGGAGCTTTCCAGCTTGGCTTCTATATCGTCGGGCAGCAAGGGGAAGAAGTCGAGTCTCGTTGCTTCTTCGACCGTATCAACGCTACAAGCAAAACTCTGCACTGATTTTTTGGAGCCTTCATTCGGAAGCAGAAATCCGATGGCCTTGATTTCCGGTTCAGTATAGTCCAGCACTACTTTGTAATACTGTTTCGGAACGGAGACATTGTTTTTGCCAATGGTGCTGTATGGTCCGTCAGTCAATACCGGTCCTGTCACGACGTAGACATTTCCTTCTGAAGCTGCGAAATTTCTCACGACGCCTTCCAGCGTCCCCCAGATACCCCGGTTGAACTGTGGATCTTGCGGACTCATGTTGCTGAGATAGAACGAGTCGCTCATCGCTTCCGCCGACCACTTCAGATCAGCCGCCGGAATCAAATGTCCGCGGTCATATCCAGATCCTTTGTAATCGTCCAAGGTTGCTGAACCGGTCTTGACCGTCGGGTCGGGCCGGAAGTCATCGGCACGATCTTCCGCTCCATATACTTCTGCGCGGGTAAGTTCATAGGCGACCCAATCCGGTTGTTCATGTTCCTCATTGTAGCAAAGGGTATACCCTGTATGCTCTATGATGACATCTCCCGGTCTGGATGCCGGCAATTCAAGGCCGACGATGCTCCCCGTCGTGGTACTGAATGGGGCATAATACTCTTGTTCGGATGGCGTAAGGAGCATCGTTATAATGAAGATAACTACCAATATGGCGAGAAGAATCAGTAGTTTCTTACCTCGTTTCTTCGCTTTCCTGACCTTCTTGTCAAGCATGGAGCTCTGTTTCTTTGGGGTAGCCTGCTTCTCATTCGCCATTCTGTTTCCCTCTCCTGATGTCCATAGATGTCTGAGTGCGGGGTAGTATACCCCACTTGCTTCACAGTTGAAAACAACCCATGGGAAAAAAAGTTTCTGAATGATGGCTGACGGTTTGTCAGATTCTATATCAGCTATATTTTGATGGATTCCTGTGTGCGCCCTACTAGCTTGTTGAATAAAACGAAGGCCGGCTTTTGAGCCGGCCCTTGATGCAAGTGAGCGGATCCCTCCGCATGTGTTTGGCTCCCCCGTGGGATGGTTGCCGATGATGTCAGACCGCCATGACGCTGAAGGTCATCTGCCCGGCGTCGGCCACGACGCGGCCGTTCTCCACCTCGACGACGCGGCCGTTCTGGTCGAGGACGGAGTACTGGAAGGAGTCGTTGTTCGCGGCGACGGAAAGCTGTCCGTCGATGCCGGCGGAGAAGGATGCCTGGGGGGCGACATAGCCGCGAAGCCTCAGGACGGCGGTGTCGGACACGGAGCCGGCGAACGCCGATGACGCGGCGAGCAGCAAAGCCATGACCGCGAGCATCTTGCAAACCTTGTATGAATTTTTCCGTGTCATCTTTCCGTTCCTTCTCGAACTTCTTACCGTTTGATATAGGCAAGTTACTCCGATTGACGAAAGAAGTCAACGACAAAATTTAATTATTTATTGTAATATAATGAGTTATCAAATGTCAGAGGTCATGGTTGACTTTGCGCGACATATAACATCTACCATGGTCATCGCACATGTGGAACAAAGTTCCTTGTGCTTGTGCATGGACTTGTGACACTGAGTCCTGGCGGCTGGAAGATGAAAGGGGAATGGAAATTCGTGGTTTTGCGCTGGACGGGGGCTCGCGGGGGGGGGGTGACATGTGCGACCTTGTGACATCGGTCAGCATCGCGGGGTGCGGCGGGCGTTTGACAGAAGTTTTCCATCGCGAAAAAAAGATAAATATTTTTTGGCCGTAGGAAGTTCGGCAATGGGAATGGGTAGCTAAGTTGCTTCAGCGTTTTCGTTCAGTCCTGATCCCTTTTGCCAAAACTTCCAGTTGTTCGGGATCACCCCCTATACGCTTTGACATGATGGTATGTATACTATTCGCCGAACGGAATCTGTTTGTCAGGAGGCGACACACTATGGAAGAAGCCCGAATGAAAGGACCGAATGAGAAATTCTGCCCCGCTTGTGGAAGAATCGTGAATATCAATGCGGAGATTTGTCCGTATTGCGGCGTTCGTATCATGGCGCCCCCGAGGAACAATGATACGATAGACCTTCACAGAACATGGATTGTGACGTTGCTCCTCTGCATTTTCCTTGGCGGTATCGGCGCCCATCGTTTTTATGTCGGCAAGATTGGCACCGGGGTGTTGATGCTGTTGACTGGCGGGGGCTTCGGCATCTGGTGGTTGATTGATCTGATTACGATTATCGTTGGTTCGTTCACTGATGCGGACGGATATCCAATCCGCTGATTCCGCGTCGAGAAGTGAAAAGTTTACGTTTGTTGATGGCATAGAGGGTCAGCCCCGTTATGGCGAAGGTTGCAACAAGCTGCATGCAACTCATCCAACCATTGACCGCATGGAGGTCCGTCATCAGCGGTACGCCGGGCAGAGGCGATTCAGGGTAGTCGCATACCATGGAGACGAACAGATTGTTCGCCGCATGGATTCCCAACGCTATCTCGAAACCTCCTGTCAGCGTTGCGCTCATCATGGACAGCAGACCGAACAGGGCGTAGTAGGCCAGAACTGCGAAGGGGGTTTCCGAAGCCAATAGGTCGGGATTCATCAGGTGTGGTAAGAGAAACAAAATCGCGGACAGCAGGCAGAGGCTGAGTCGCTTTCCCCAAGTTTCAGGCAATGTCCCGTAGAGCAATCTGGCGGGAAAACAACGGAACAGGAACTCTTCACAGCTTGTTTGGAATGGAATGAGAACCAGAAGAATCGGCAGGGTAGTCAGTCTCAGCCCCCAGTTGATGGTGAATTCCAGTATGTAGCCGTCGGGGTTGGAAATATAACCGATCAATTCAAAACAACCGTAGCACAGGAGAGTAATTCCAAGCGCGGCTATCGCCAGCTTCCATCGGAAACGCGGGACGTCCGTGACGAACCTACGCAACGGCATCCGAACAAGGTATCTTAGGGACAGCCAAAGCCCCAATCCCATGCAGAGAAATGGGGAGAATACAACGGCGGTGGACACCAGGAACGACACGAGAGGGGATTGTTCCTCCCGATACAGCAGGGAAAGTGAGCTGGAACAGACCCCGCCCAGCCATAGCCAGCAGAGAAGCGTCATGGCGGACATCACCAGCCCGTTCGTCCAAGGTATTCGGTAGGTATCTCGCTGTATCTCGCCAACAACCGTCGATTTGCCCATAACTTCCTCAATACCGCTCCCAGAATGACATCACGCATGGTATACTGAGGCAGTGGATACTATACGAAACACGATACATCAATACTTGGACAAAGGCTATACCTGTGTATTTCCTAACGAAACCGTAGCCAGGTTTTGGTTGGCTGACTATGCGTTGCGTTCGGAGGTCGGGGTGATTCGTTCCGACAGAGTTCTTTCATGGGATATATTCCGCCAGTATTTTCTGCCTGTAAGGAAGGACCAACGGCCAGTGTCGTCTTTGCTTCGGCAATTGTTCGTTTCTCGCTTGCTTCGGGAAATGAGGTCCAGTCAACCCGCTGAGATGGAACGATCTGTCGGGACGGGGCATCTCTCCAGCGAAACTCAGACGGTCGGTACGTCCCGTCCATTGGGTATTCCCGGCGCACCCAGTACATCCAGTACATCCAGTACATCCAGTACATCCAGTAGCCCCCAGCCCTCCGGCATACCTGGCATACCTGGCATACCAAACGTTCCCAGTAGCCCCAATGCCCTCGGTACCCCAAACGCTCCCGGCATTCAAAACGCCCCCAATATCCCCAGCGCCCCCCATTCCCTGCGCTGGTTCGTCCCGACCTCCCACCCGGAGGCGGACGACAGGTTCTGCCGGTCCATCGCGGCGATATTGCCCCAGCTGTCGGTCCTCGACGACGAGCTGCTTGCGAGACTGCCTGAACCAATGGCCCAGGATTTGGTGTTTCTCCAGGAAAAATACACTGCATTCCTTTCGGAACGGAGTCTTTTTGAACCGGCGTATGAATCGCCCTCGATAGACTATGCCGCGGAGGCCATACCCCAATGCGGCCCATATTGCATCATGTTCTCCCAGGCGATTCCTGATTGCGAGAAGTTCCTTGCCCAGCTTGGCGACCCTGAGTGGATCATCACCCATAATATCGATGCTGACGATGAAACCGGCCCCTGCCTGGAAGTGTTCGAGAACCAGTTGCAGGAGCTCCGTACCCAATTGCGGCGTATTGAAGCGTTGCTTGAGCGAGGCGTGCCCGCGAGGGACATCGTGGTGACCTGCGCCGGTTTGGAAGATTTCCTTGACATCCTCCAGGAAGAAGCCCGGCTCCATGAAGTTCCCGTCAGGATCGTCCAGGGGCTTAGCCCGTTGCAATACCCGGCGGGGCGTTTCTTCAGCTCCCTGAAACGTGTGTACGATGAGCAGGCGTCGTTGGATTCCATGAAGTCCCTGTTGCTGGACCCTTGCTACCCATGGCGCGACCTGCCCCTGCACCGGAGGCTGATCGCCAAAGCGGTGGAACTGCGTATCGACCATGGGAACATGCGGAACTTCAAGGGCGGGGATCAATGGCATGCGCGGCTGCGGAGGGGCGATGTCGGATTGGCCGACTGGTATGACAGCTTCAAGGAGAACGTGAGGGATATCTGTACCTCATCCACGATACAGATGCTGCGCAGGCAGCTGAACCAGTTTCAGGATCGTTTTTTCGTTGACGAACAATGGGAACGGATTCTGGAGCCTATAGTGGAAGATGAACCCCAAAACGACCTAGCGGCTGCTGCGTCGCCGAGAACCAATCCAGACGCCGATGTCTATTCCTTCTGCATGAAACGGATAGACCAGCTGGACGACGCGCTGGCGACCGGCGGGTTTACCGATCGTCCCGGCCTGTTCGGGATGTTCCTGAACATGTTGGAAACCGCGAAATACGTCCCCCAGCAGGAACAGAAGGGAATCCCTGTGTACGCATGGCCGCTGACGGCGGGAATGTCCCCCAGATATCATTTTGTCATGAACATGTCGCATGGCGCTGTGCAAGTAGTTCAGTGCCGCGCTGATTTTATCCCGGAGACAATGGGCGACGAAACCCTGAGGGGGGAAGACGACCTGACCCCCGCCGTACTGGCCCTGTATCGGCGGACTGATTCCCTGCAAGACGGCGCATACTTGTCCTGTAGCCGCCAGACCTACACCGACATCGCGCTTCCGCCATCATGGTTTGTGGAGCATGGACGGCTCTGCCCCCCGGACCGGGGCATCGTCCAAGCGCCAGATTTGTTCCAGGTCGAAAATACACTGTGGAAGGGAGAAATTCCCGCAACCGCCACCTGTACCCACGCAAACCAAAAGCGGTGGTTTGAACAAGCCCAACGAGGGATTCTCGCCCCTGTGCAAAAATCCCTGGACATGGCGCGTTCGCCTGTCAAGGATGTCGGGATGCTGCGGCCTCTATATACGACTGTGGACGGCAAGGCGTTGCTGCCGTTGTCGGCCACCAGCCTTGATCTGTTCGATTCCTGTCCGTTCGCCTGGGCATGCAAATACCTCTATGACGTGGACGAACAGGAGTTCACCGTCCCGCCCGTCGATCACAGGGCGATGGGAAACCTGATACATTCGGTCTATCAACGGTTCTTCCAGGGAGTGACGGAGCGTAGCGGTGCATACAACTCGGAACAACTTGATTCCTACAGGGAACTCTTGAACGAGATATGGGAAGATGAACTGCAACGACTATCAAAACGACCCGACGCGCCATCCGCATCGACCTTTGCCTGGATTCGGTATTCGTTGCAAAAACAACTGCCGGCCATCTTGAACGCCGAGGCGAAGACTTTTCCCGATACGTTGAGCTGGGGATATGAATATAAATTGGAGGAGGTCGATCTGGAACGGGGCTATAGTCTGGAAGGACGGATCGACCGCATTGTCCTGCTGCGTTCTGCGGACGGCGGCCCGCCATCTCCTCACGACGCCGTGGAATCCAATGGGGCGATGTTCGCCGTGGTGGACTACAAAAAGGGCACGGGCATCGGCCCGAAGCAGTTCAATGCGAAGATGGAGCAGGGGGCGCTCGCTTCCTGCCAGCTGCCGGTATATCGGAAGCTCGTACGGACGGCTCTTGGAGCGACTGTCTCTACAGGCGCGTACTATTCAGTCAAGGACTGTAGGTATTCCATCATATGGAAGTCGGATGATGAGCAGGCCGCCAGGATGGACGACCTGTTGGACGAACAGATATCGAGGTTGCTACGGGCGGTGGAGCGGGGCGACCTGTCGGCCACCCCGTCGAAGGACAGTTGCGGGAACTGCATGTTCAGGCAGGTCTGCCGCAGGAGGTTTGCGATCCAATGATGAACTTTACCGATATCCTGAAACGGACGAGCCGTAGGCTCGACGCCAACCAACTGGCTGCGATAGACTGCGACGACAGGAATTCCGTAGTATCCGCGGGAGCTGGCTCTGGCAAGACCACCGTTCTCTCTTACCGTTTCCTTCGCCTTGTCGTTGAAGGGAAGGCCCATGTCGATGAAATCCTGACCCTGACGTTCACTAGGAAAGCGGCGGCGGAGATGCATGAACGCATTCATCGTCAGTTGTTGGAATATCGCGACGATCCCGATGTCGCGAAGGAGCTGTCCCGTTTCCCCGATGCGGCGATTTCCACGCTGGACAGCTTCTGTTCCAGGATCGTCCGGTGCGATTGCGTGCGCTACGGCATCTCTCCCGATTATACTACCGATGATGAAACATGTAGGCGATTGGCCTCGCTTTGCGCTGTTCAAGCGCTCGAAGATCATGCCCAGGAGCCCGGCGCACTGTTCCTGTCTTCCTTGTATAGTCCGGAGAACTTGGCCGAAGAATTCCTCGTCCCCTATGCGATGTCCTATTTCACATTCACTGAGCCGTTGCGGGCGGCCAGCGCCTCCGATACCGTTCTCCGCTATTTTCTGGAAGCCTGCCGGAATGCTTATGCGGAACTGATGGGCCTCGCCCGGCAAGTGACGGCGCTGACGGATTTCAGTTCATCTCCCGTCCAGAGGGCGGTCGAGGTCTGCCAACGACTTGTAGATGTTCTCCCCCCGTTGATGGAAACCGGGGGTTGGAATGAAATCCAGCGCCTGTGTTCTGACGGCTCATTGAACTGGAGCATGACGGGAACGTCCAATAAGAAGCCTGATTGTGTTACCCTCAAAGAGATCGTCCCGGTCTATCGGGAAACGCTGGAACGGTTTCAGGTCGCCTCGGCCGCCCTCGCGCAACAGGAACATATGCTGCCGATGTTCCAGTTCCTTGAATTGTACCAGGATCGTTTTTTCGAGCAAAAACGAAAAGCTGGAATCCTGACTTTTTCGGACGTCTCGCTGATGGCCGTCGATATCCTTCGGACGAACAAGCCGCTGCGGGCCTATTTCAAAAAGAAGTTCCGGTACATCATGATTGATGAGTTCCAGGACAACAACTCCTTGCAGAAGAATTTGCTCTATCTGCTCGCCGAGCGGGAGGGCGTGGAGCATGACGGCATTCCCGCCGCGGACATGCTTGACCCCGGCAAACTGTTTTTCGTTGGCGATGAAAAACAGTCCATCTACCGGTTTCGCGGGGCTGACGTGAGCGTGTTCAAGGAATTGAAAAATGAACTCGGCGCTACGGGAGGGCTTGCCCTGTCGCTTGATACGAACTATCGTAGCGAACCGCGGTTGATTGAGCAGTTCAACAAGCTTTTTGGCAATGTGATGAAAAATGAGGGGGAGCCTTGGGAGGCCGATTTCGCTCCTCTGGGGACGAGAAAACCATCGCCCGGCGTAACTCCGAGCTGCACCCTCTGCTTCAAGCCGCTGGAAAGCTTCGCCACCGGTTCCGTCTCCGGCCCTACCGGTACTGCCAGCGCCGATACCGTCGCCGACGATGCGTCGGACGAAGAGCAAGCCCAGGCTACGGAAGCCGAGGCGATGCACCTTGCGGAACTGATTGCTACGATGCTCGAAGGGGATTCCTATCTGATTCCCGACGGCAAGGGGGGGACCCGACGGCCGAAACCGAACGACATAGCCATGCTGCTGAAATCCACCGGTGGACAGCTCAGCTACGAGAAAGCGCTGCGCGCCCGCGGCATCCCCTATACGTTGCAGCTGCCCCGCGCCCTGCTGCTGGAGGCTCCCGCCAACGACCTGTACAACCTGTTGCAGTTGGCCCTGTACCCTTCGGACAAGCTGGCCTATGCCGCAAGCCTCCGTTCTCCGTTCTGCCGGTTGAGCGACCAAGGCGTGGCGACCGTCCTGAAACTGTACGCATCAACCACTTCCACAGTCGCGGGCATGCCGTATCCTAATTCAAACGATATCCTCCTGCAACTGAAATCCGAGTTTTCCGTTGATGATTACACCAGATACGCCATCGCCGCCGGGATATTCAAAGGGTTGGTTGAACGGGTGGGGCGAGTGCCCGTCACCAGTCTCCTTTCGTACCTTTGGTATGATTGCTGCTATCGCAACTATCTGGTAAGCCATGCGTCGTACCAAGCCTATCTGGAGCATTATGATTTCCTCTGGATGCTCGCCCGTCAATATGACCGGCGGGGCGACGGCCTTTCCGTGTTTCTCGACTTCCTCCGTCCCCGGCTGGGGGAGAATGAGAAGCTGGCGGACGTGGAGCTGCTGCATGAGGAGGTTCAGGGCGTCCAGATCATGACGATCCATAAATCGAAAGGACTGGAATTCCCCATCGTCATCGTCGCGGGAATGGGGGCGAAAGGAGAGCGGGAAATCACCCCTTGCTTCTATCCCTGCAATGGAGTCGCGTTGCCGTCCCATATGGAAGCGATCATCGGCAAGAAAACCGTTGTAAACGGATGCTATTTCCTTGAAAAGGACCGCCGCGCCAAGCTCGCCCAGGCCGAGCTGAAACGCCTGCTGTATGTCGCCGCGACCCGTGCTGAAACACATCTGGTGTTCTCCGGTTGCGAGAACGTCCAGAACCATGGCGACAACGCCGCCCTGTCCAATTTGCTGTATATGTTCATCCGCAACAGCGATATCGACATTGCCGCGGGAATCTCCAACGATCCTGATATCACAGTAAGGATTATCGACGATGTTCCTGCCGAAAGCCTGTATTCCCATACTGCCGTGCCGTTGACGGAACAAACGGATATCGACCGCAAATGCGACTGGTACCGCAACGCGACGCTACGGAACGTCGATGTGTCCCCGCTGCGATATGGCGTAACATCCTTGGTTGGCGCCGGCGTTGAATTCGTTCCTGTCGATGAGTCTGATTGGCACCCGGATGTTGAGAAACGGCTTCCCATCCTTCAAAGTGACCGGATCATGCGGGAAAATGGCCTGGCATCACGATTCGGGACCTATGCCCACGCGGTTGTCGAACAGTTGGTGAAGGGTGCTTCTGTGGATTCTTCGCCGGATTACCTTGCCTCGCTGTTCCCCGACGGCAGGCCGGATACATTGCCTCTGGGCGACTTTCACCAGATACTCGCGGACGGGCTTTCGCTGGCTCGGAATTTCGTGGTATCCGATCTTTGGCGGGAACTTTCCACTCACGCTGGCGCCACAGTTGAATGCGAAGTTCCTTTTTTCGCGCGAATCATCCACGAGGGGAAGCCTGCGTTGGTCGAGGGCTTCATCGACTTGCTGGTCACATCGGCCGACCGCCAGTATATCGTCGATTTCAAGACGGACGCGCTGCGGGAACCCTCCGTTCATGAGCGGCAGATTCGGACGTACATGGAGGCGATGCACCGGATCTCAGGATTGCCGGTGTATGGCGCCGTCTGTTTCCTCCGGCGTCCCGGCGGTGAAACCTGGTGGGGGCTGTAGCCGTTTCAACCCTGCGCGGCCGACCCTGAGGATGGGTGTCGTTTTCTGAGAATTGTCATGGATGTTTTATTGTCTTTTGTGTACGGAAAGAGTAGAATTTTTTGCGGAGGCTATATGCGCGGAAGAATGATTGTCGTTTCTGTGCTGCTGTTGCTGTTTCCGTCCACTATTTTTGCCCTGGATAGCGGGAAATGGTATGTCGGCGTCGGCGGCGACTATGTGTATAACATGATGGTGACGAATACCGGATATCGGGAGAATACATATTATGACAATGACCATGGCTTCGCCGTATCCGTTCCCGTCGTCTACCAGTTCAATGACTGGCTGGGAGTGGAAAGCGGACTGCGGTATACGCAGAAGAACTATGGCTGGCGCCATAAGAGGTATCTCCAGGAATCGTACGCATATACTGATTGGGAAAATGTGAAGAACCATTTTTTGGAGATACCCATTGCCGTAAACTTTTCTTTTGGCAATGATACCATCCAAAGCGTTGCGTCGGTGGGGGCGTACATGGGCTTCTGGGTTGCTTCCCAACGGTACGGGACGCTCAAGAGTTCGGCGGGTACATACGCCGCGGATAACATGCTCGTTGACTTTAACGAGATGATGGAATTCGACGAAGTCAGGGACAACCGTTTTGAGGCGGGGCTGCTGGCGAGTACCGGCTTTACGATCAATATTGATCCTGTCGCATTCTATCTGCGCGGTTCCTTCTACCTCGGTCTTACCGACCTCAGCAAACGTTACCAGAAGGATTTGGTGAGTAGATACAACAATTCCGTTACGGTGGAAGCAGGTATCCTTGTCGGTTTCGGAGGCGCAAAATGAAAAAATTCTTGAAAACCGCGCTTCTTCTGGCATTTCTCTCCTTGGCTGTCTCGTGTAACTTCAACACTCCAAAACCTCCGGTTTCCTATGTCAAGGATAATGGTACATGGAAGGGCGTCTTTGAAGGTTATTGGGCCGGCATGAACAACAACTACTTGTTCTGGAACCTCGACTCACCGAGCGACGAGTGGGATACGGTCTATGACCGATATGTCGAGAAGTTCGAGGCTTTGGGATCGGTCGATTATTCAGACGCTGCCAATACCAGGGAGGCGATCCTTCTGCTTTTCGATGTCGCGAAGGGGCTTTCCGATGGTCATTACGACTTGACTGTTCCCATCGACAAGGAAAAGAACGCTAGCTTCTGCCCCCGGGATTATCAGATAGCTTGGGAGAAATATAAAGACATTGCCGGTGCTACGGAGCGTGGGCTGCTTGAGCTGTTTTATGACAGGCAAAACCGGCGGTCCGAATACGATGAGCTCTTTCCTGATGATTATAGATATGAATCGACCAAAACCATCCTTGCGAATACGTTCAAGGTTAAATGGCCTGATGATCCAGCCGACGGTAATTTTGCATTTATATCAGACTATGACCTCTACGACAGGCTGTCTGACAGCATTGATAAATCTAAGCTTACATACAAGCTTGTCCTGCCAACAGGAAGCGAATACTTATTGGATGAGTATTTCAGTGAATGGATGTTGTTCGGCACGTATAAGGATGGGTCTGTTGACTTTAGCTGTTTGCTGGGACTGACGAAGAGGGACGACGCAAAGGGCATTCCTGACAACAGCGTCTACTTGGGTTTCTCAAGCTTTAATTTCTATACCTATGTCAATGAAGGCAATTCTGACTTGCTGGCGTTGCTTGAGATATTCAAGGGCTACAAGCGGAGAAACGATACCACGGGTCTTGTCCTCGATGTCCGGGGAAATACAGGCGGGTTCAACATTGATCGGGATCTGCTTTTTTCCGATCTTGTGGCGGAATTACACCAGTTTGCCTCGACAAGACAGAAAATCGGAGACAACCGTCTCGACTACAGCCCGTGGATGCCGTTATATCTCTATCCCTACACCCCCAAAGCGAATGAAGCGGGCTATAGCCCGTCGCCGCTGTATGATAAGCCGATCGTGGCGGTGACCAACAGATTCTCCATCTCGAATGGCGAACTAACGGCCATGCTCGCCAAGTCCTTTCCAAAGGGGACGACCGTTGGAGGGCTTACGTATGGGGGGCAGGGCGCTTTGTCGGGAGACAAGACCAACACCGCGGCCAATGGGGGTGAGTTCTCGGTCGGCTCATATATATCGACGGTATATACGCCGTATCTGCAGACAAAGGCCTTGGACGGCACCATCTATGAGGGAAAGGGTATCCCGCCGGAGATACCGGTTGATTTCAATAAGACCGAATTTGAAAGCGGAACCGACGCCCGACTGGAGCGCGCCTTCCAATATGTGATTGATACGCAATGATGCGTTGGTAAAAGAACGTCCGCACGAATGTGCGGGCGTTCTCTATCTAAGCGGCCTTGTTTTCACATGTCATATCGTCGGAATCGAAATGCCGTGCGATTGCCATCCGTTCCGGCGTTCTCCAAAGGTGAAAGTGCAAAGGCTGAAGGGCGGTGTCAGCGCAATGCGTTGACCGCCGCTTCAATTTTGAGCAGGGCCGATTCCACCACGGCCCGGCTGGTTCCGTAGTTGAACCTGACGAACCGCCTGTAGGCGTCCCCGCCGAACCACGTGCCATCGTTGACCGCGATACCCGCCCTCATACCGAAGAACCGGGACAGCGAGCCTCCTGCTGGACTCTTTGCCGCATCGTACACATCGGGATGCCGGATGGCATCCGTCTCCACCAGCGGCAACAGGTCGCCGCAATCCATGAAGCAGATGAACGACGCATGGGGCATGACGACTTTAATTTCCGGAATCCGCTCCTTGCAGAAGGTATCGACGAAGCTCACATTATCCTTCAAGTACTTCCTCAACTGCATCAGCCAGTCATAGCCGTGGGCATAGCCCGCCCTGGCCGCCGTACCCGACAACAAGGAAGGTTCGGTGGCGAACAATTGATTCTGTCGCTTTTCAAAAGCCCTTTTCAGGTTCTGATCATCGAACACCGCTATGGAGAAATGCTCTCCGGCGATATTGAAGGTCTTGGAAGGAGCCATGCAGGTCACGGCCTTACAACCGGCCTCCCGTGCCACGACGTTGAACGGAACATGATGTTCGCCCTCAAACGCCAGGTCTGAGTGGATTTCATCACTAATGACGGACACTCCATGCTTCGCCGCGATTTCAGCTATCTTGGACAGTGTTTCCCTATCCCAGACGATTCCCGCGGGATTGTGCGGGGAGCAGAACACCAGCAGGGTATTGGACGGCTCGGCGCAGAGCGCTTCCAGTTCCTCGAAATCGAGGGAGAACATTGCCGCCTGGGGATCATAGACCAGATGCCATGGAGCAAACTTTCTGCCATAGTTTTTCACCAGCCGCAGGAACGGCTGATACGCAGGAACGGGAATGATGATTCCATCGTTCTCCCTGGTCAGTATTTCAGTAAGAAGGGAAATAGAGCCGAGCAACCCCTGGCAGACCGCCACCTGTTCGGGGGCGACGTTCCAGCCGTGCCGTTTCTTCGCCCATGCCGTGAACAGCTCCTCGTTGTCCGTGAAGTGCGGATATCCATATACCCCCAGACCAGCGGCCTGTTCCAGGGCCTCCTTGACCTCGATGGGGGAATGAAGGTCCATGTCCGCCACCCAGAAGGGTTCCGCCTCTGGATTTCCACAAATGTTCTGTATCGCGTCGCCCGCCCATTTTACAGAAATCGTTCCCCGTCTGTTGACCGGTGTATCAAAATCGTATGTCCTGCCCATGATGTATTTCTTCCTTTCTATTTTCTATATCCGGGTCTGAACCCTGACCGCTGGTTGGGATACCAGCTGTATCCCCTGCGCGGTGTTTTCTTGAACGCTATCGCATGCGCGGGGCATCTATGGTAACACCCCATGCATCCCTCGCAGGCATTGCCGAAGACCGGTTTGCCCGCCGACATGACGATATTGCCGGAGGGGCAGCCCCTATGGCAGGCGCCGCATCCGTTACAGGCGTCCGTCACGAGATATCTTCCGCTGACATCGGCCAGCAGATGCTTGTTCATGCCGAGGAACAGCCTCATGTAGAGTTTCGTGAACAACCGTCTCCTCGGTATCCGCAGTTCCCCCTTGATAATGTCCTGGATGATGACGTCAATCCGCCCGTCGGCTTCCTTGTACAGTCCTTCGATTTTTTCTTCTGTCGGCACGGGCGACAGGAATACATATCCGTCGGGCATCTTGACCTTGGCCGAGTAGCTGGTCATCACGCCGGCGAACATGCAGAGCTTTTCCGTTACAGAAAGACTCCACCCCGGGCCGGCTCCGCAGGTCGCGACCTGAAAGAGGTATTCCAGTTCCCGCATGTCCCTGCGGGCGAGCACTTCGTTGATGAACCGCATGACCATCGGTGGCGGGGCTGACATGTACACGGGATACACCAACCCCAATTGCTCTGGCTGCCCCAGTAGCTCCGGATTCTCCATGATATCGGGAATCAGCAGCACCTTCGCATTCGGCAACGCCCCGGCAATCCTTTTCGCGACATACCAACTGTTGCCGGTTCCTGAAAAACAGGCGATGATTGTTTTTGGCGTTTCGTTTTCCATCACTGTGTTCAATGCCTCTGTGGTTCAAAGCTGGCCAGCACCTTGCACAGGCCGTCGATATCGGAATCATCCAGCAGCAGATTCGTGACAAGCCTGATGACAGGCCCTTCGGTATTCGCCAGCACGCCGACCTTCGACAACTGGTTTACGACCTCCGCTCCGTCGATTCCCCGGACGGTAAAGAAGATGATGTTCGTCTGTACGCCTTCCATGTCCACATCGGCCCAGCCCGCTTTCTGGATGGTCTGCGCCACCGCTTTTGCATGGGTATGGTCGTCCGCCAGGCGTTCCACATGATGCTCCAGCGCATAAATCCCCGCCGCGGCGAGTATGCCGCTCTGCCGCATACCTCCGCCCAGCATCTTGCGGACCTTCAATGCCCTTTGGTAGAACGCTTCGTCGCCGCACAGGACGCTTCCCACCGGAGCGCCAAGCCCCTTCGACAGGCAGAACGTGATTGTGTCGGCATAGGCTGCATACCTACGCACCGGTACGCCGGTGGCTACTTGGGCGTTGAACACCCGTGCGCCGTCCATATGAACCTTCAAGTCATTCGCCTGTGCGAATGCGCTGATTTCCGCCAGATTCTCAAGAGGATAGCAATATCCGCCAATGGTATTCTCAACTTCAACCATGGTCGTACTCGCCAGGTCATAGACACGGGGTTTCACTTTGCCCTGTAGCATCCGGGTAGTCAATACGCCTCGCGGTGCGTCGATGCCGATCGGCAATACCCCGGCTATCGCCGTTGGAGCGCCTATTTCATGTTGGATGATATGGGCGTTGCCCGCGGCAAGCACTTCATTGCCTCTGCCGCAGTTGATATACAGCGCCAGCAGGTTTCCCATGGAACCGGATGTTACGAACAATGCCCGTTCCTTGCCGGTCAGCTCCGCGGCCATGGCCTCCAATCTGTTGACGGTAGGGTCCTCCCTGTATACATCGTCGCCGACTTCCGCACGGTACATGGCGTCCCGCATTCCTTGTGTCGGTTTCGTGATGGTGTCGCTGCGCAGGTCATATATCTTCATGCCGCATCTCCTACGAGTATTTTAAGGACTCAATGCCCACCAGTATATACCGGGCGGATGTCTTTGAAAACTCAATCCGGCTCTTTTACGGACGAAGACCCGCCAAGGTCCTCCAACAGGGCGAAGAAAGTAGGGAAGGTGACGCCTGCGGCTTCGATTCCCTGAATCGTCACAGGTCCTGCGCACCGTAGTGATGCGATTGCCATGGACATGATGACACGGTGGTCGCCAAATCCATCGACTACGCCTCCTTGCAACCCGCCGTTTCCACGAATGGTCATTCCGTCCGGCTGCTCCGTGATAACCGCCCCAAGTTTTGCGAGGTTCTCATGCATCACCGCGATTCTGTCCGTTTCCTTGATTCGTGCCTGTGGAACATTGACTATACGGACCTCCGAGTCTGCGAAACAGGCCGTAACAGCGAGGATCGGCAGGGCGTCGGGCATGGCATTGAGATCGAACGTCCCGCCTTTCAACCCTCCTTGCCTTGGCCCTGTTGCTGTCGCCGCCTGTCCGTCCCATGACACAGAACACCCCATGCGTTCCAGAATGTCCAGGATGCGTTTGTCGCCCTGCGGGTCATCGGCGTCAAGCCCATCGACGGTTATAGACGTACCGCAGATGGCCGCGGCGCAGAAAAAGAACGACGCGGAACTGAAATCCCCAGTAATCTGTTCGTCAAACGGCTTGTACTTCTGCCCGCCGGGAACGATGAAATGCTGAAGATCCTTCGCTCCCGTGTATTTGATTCCCTGCCTGTCGAGCCAAGAAAGGGTGATGCCCACATAGGGCTTCTCGTGCAACAGCGGAATCTCGATCTCTGAATCTCCCGTGGCGATGGAGCAGGCGAGCAACAATCCTGAAAGATACTGGCTGGTCTTGCATTCCATGCTTGTTTTTCCACCCTTCAGCGGCCCTTTGATTGAAAAAGGCGGATATCCAATCCGCGCACTGTCATACGTGACCGTAGCGCCTAGGTCTTCAAGGCTGGAAAGCAACGGCCCGATAGGTCTGCCGCATAATTGTACATCTCCAGTGAACTTGACGTTCCTCCCCAGTGCGGCTGCCATGCCGGCGGCCAGATACAAGGTCGTCCCGCTGTTTCCGCAATCTACCGTCACCGGCATGTCGCTATCTCGTTCCACATGGGCTGAATCGAGGAATATGATGTTTTGTCCCTTGTCCCATGTGATTTTCGCGCCAAGAAGCCCGCACGCCTCCATGCAGGACCGGGTATCCTGACTGTCCAATGGGTTCCTGATGATGCTTTTCCCATTCGCCAGGGTGGCGATGAGCAAGGCTCTGATTGTTTGGGATTTCGATGCGGGGATGATGATCTTTCCCTGCGCCAATGATGGTGTAAGTGTGATGTCCATGGCGCAACTATACTGCACTCGGGCGAATTGAGTCCAGTTGCGCTTTACAGATACCCCTGAAGTTGCCCCTGTAGTCACGAAGCAAAATCGGAGGAGAATGAAACCTGTGAATCCGCATTGTTGTCACATAGTTGTTTGATGTGTTCAATTGACAGTTCAAATGGCATCTCTCCCTTCAAGTAATCCTTTGAAACATGCGACCTATACAGATCCTTGTATTGATCCGCATGAAGCGGCTGCGTAAAGTGGCCGTGTTGCAAGCAGCGGGTTTGCCAGTCTTCGATTACTTCTTTCGAGAGATGCAACGCAAGGAAATCTTCAAAGTTCTGATGGTTGAAGTAAAAATCTGGAATTCCTTGAGTTTTATTCTCATATGCGGTCCTTGTCTTATTGTCATTTCGGGCATGGATATCATAATCCACCCAAATGAGTATTTGAGAACGGGGATTTCGTGCTTTTTCTCCTTTATACCGTTTGCTCACTTGTGAATAATGTCCTCCCCCAGCATTTTTTTGGAATCAAAACTACCCTGATATGGTTTTCTGTAAGTAGTCTATTGAGTTCTTGAATGCATGCGACCTTTGATTGACCTTCGCATACTATGATGATGGGTTTTGTTTGTTGCATCATGCCCGGTTATGTCCTCATGTCAAATATAGGGAAAGGGGATGCCTGAGAATGTTCCTGACAAGTATTGCTTGCGAAAATCCAGGACATTACGGATTCCCTCGAAATCCGATAGGCGTGTAATCGTTGTCCCGGTTGAAGCGGTTTTCGCAACTATTCCTATCTCAGACACACGAATGTCGTCATCTTCCAATAAATCAGTATTGTGAGCTGTAAATATAAGCTGCGCATTATGTTTATTGTAACGTTTGTCCTTGAACAACTTGACGATTTCCCTGAAAACAAACGAATGGAGGGAATTGTCAAGTTCATCGATGAATATTACCGCTCCATCGTCTAACACTTTCAGAAGGATGCAAAGCAGTCCTGCCAATACTTGCGTCCCCGCTGATTCTTCGTTGAAATTAAACCACACGTCATGACCTTCGTGGTCAACATGCTTGGTGTGTATCCTGTCAAAACACATATGATTGTCTTGTTTTCTCACATACACTGGTGTTTTGGATGGTAGTATTTTCTTAAAAGCTTCTTCCGAACACGCTGTACGTTCGACGGTAATCCGCTTGATACCGATATCAAGTTTTTGGACAAGCTTCGTAATCGCGTCACTATACCTAAAAACAGGCTTGGAAACGGCACGTCCAAGGGAATGACTGGGTGAAACGGCACGATAAAAGGGTAAATATCGAGTAAAATCGTGTGTTCTAGGCATAGAAAAAGCCATCCTCCTGTAACGGAGAATGGCTTTCAATTTCTGCCAGGCTAAACACTTGGCTCAACCCGGCAAGGAATCTGGAAACAAGCGGGAAACTACTTCTTGTAGCTTTACGCCTATTTGCCCCGCCATTCTCCAGCGTTCTATAGTGACTTCACTATACTACTTTCCCTATGATATGAATATCATCGATATTCCTTTGTTGTATATGGAGTTAATTGTTTTTTGGGTCAAACAAAAGGGCAGTTGGTTTTAAGCAAAAATTGCAGGTCTTTGATACGTCCTTCTTCTCCAAACTATTTATGTATAGGAGAACAAATAATGATTGTACTACCGAAAAGACTTTCCGAACGGTTCACCCTGCGTGACATCGAAACTGTAAAGGCTATGCTTGACACCCTTGTGAAGATGCAGGAAGAGATGCTGAGGTATGTAACGAAAACGGTATGTGACTTTTATACCAAGTATGATGGCAAGCAGCTATACATTGACGAATGCGCCACCGATAATGCAAAGGTTCATGGAGTACCCAAGAAGCATGAATAAGCTGTGGAGACTATTAAAACGCCTTGCACCCCGTAGGAGGTGCAAGGTTCGATGGAATGGCGATTCTGATGATGTAGTGATGGTGTGCGAGAACGGGGTCTTTAGCTTTCAACTACGAAAGTCTTCATATTGACAGTAAGGTTCTATACCAATACAAAATATCAATCTTGTGACGGGACGATAAACGTTCCCGTTGATATCGCTTTGATAATATCGGTAGAGGTATCATTAATATCTACATCATAATACGTTGAGATATACCACCAAAACGGATTGCCAGATTTACCATCATAATTTGGCTTCACCATTTTATATTCTTCCTCAATGATGTCTGGATAAAAAATGAAATAACTCCATTCAGTACCGTTGTGGGGACTTTTCTTGAACAATGAGAAATCATCCGTGACACCAAGAGCCATATTTTTCTCCGTAGCCCTCCGCACAGGAACAGGGTCAAGCTGTCTTGAGCCAATATCAGGGATAGTCAAACCAGTAGAGCTTCTTTCAAACAAATTTCCCTGCGTACCAGTCTCGGTTGTGCTAGGATATGGAAGTTTTTGAGCATCAAGGAGAGTATCCAAGGCTAAAGGCCAGTTTGCATTTATCTGATCATAACTCATGTCGAGAAACTTGTTCATATACCACCAGAAAGCATTACCATTCTTTGTAGAGTCTTTTCCAGTACTCAGGGTATATGCTTTTTGAATACAATCGGGAACAAACAGTACATAGTTGTATTCCATTCCATCGCCATTGGTATACGTCCCATATACACATTCCAAATAAAACCCATACGGATCTTCTGGCACTACATTTATACCATTTTTACGCCAAGATCCTTCATTATGGTATCGTAGCAATACTCCGATGATAGGATCTCCGATCCTATCGTGAATGTCCCTTGAAGATGCAAGAGACTTTGGCGCAACCTGTTGGATGCTGTCTACATTGCTATGGAGTACCAGATCTTTTTCAACCGGTGATGTCGTTGAATCACAGGAAAATACAAAAAACAACAATAGAACCATACCAATAATTAACAAACTTCGCTTCATTGCTCCCTCTTTTTTACATTTAAATTTCTATGTAGCAAATCATCACATATAATTAAAAACCACTATTCTCCATCAATCTGAATCCTATTCGGATACGAAAAACCATGGGTCTCAGCATACAATACAGCTTTTTTAAATGCATCAACATATTTAGAATCAGTAATACCACAAGCACGCAAATGCTGTTCCGCAAGGAACATGCCAATATCATCGTCAGTCAAGTTTTCATCTCCCACAGAATAAAACTCACCAAAACCAAGTAAGTTATATTTTTCCCAAGAATTTACAGACAAGAAATTAATGGAAAAAGGAGGTTTAGTTTTCATACTATGTGTACTAGCTCCTTTGCCATCCGTTACCCTATAGATTGATGGCATGGGACTATTGAAAGGCCGAGAAGGCTTGCTCAAATCTGAAAAAGTACCAAGTTCACTGTTTAGGTTCTTGATGCTGTCGGATTGATATTCTGCATATGACCGATATGGGGTATTCCGCTGATTCCTCGTCGCAATTCTTTCTCCTTGTGTATAGATATTTTTTACAAGTTTCAATGCGAAATCCTTGTTGGCGGCAGAACGTTCTTCGCCTGTATCGATGATATAATTCTCCCCTGCTACATCTTTCATACTATTCTGTATGTTCTGTGGCATGTCAGTCCACAATGTTTTTGTAGAAATTCTCTCAGAATCGGGCTGAGAAAATACGGCGACTATACCATCCTCTGCTCGCATAGTTATATTCTTTCTAAGAAATGTGATGTAACCAGCATCCTTATTCGTACTGTCACCCAACCTGATTGCATCTACTATGGCATTGTCATCCAAGTATCCGTTAGCGGTAAGCTGTCCGGCGCTGAAAGCAAAATTTTGAAGTTCTATATCATTGTATTCAAGGACAAAAATCTGATTTACATTAAGGTGGTCTTGCGGACCTGTCATTATTTCATCTAATGTGACAACCACAATCTGACGATAAGAGAATTTCTTTTCAACAATACTGTAGTAGTAATCAGCGACACCAACTACTTTATCAGATCCGGTAGGACTATAGATATTATATCTGAGATAAACCCCATCTTTGTTTATTGCAGAACTGCCTATTTGCAATTTAATTTCAAAACCATAGACGGAATAAATAAGATCAATGCCAAAACCATTCATATTTACATCAACATCAATTGGTAAAATTGAAGTCATTGCTGGCATTGTTGTCATAACTGCAGTAGCTAGTCCGACATCGTTTCCAAATTTCTCAATCGGCATATTCACGATACCACGATCAGGTGAAGATGATGACACTACTTCACCAAACACAGGAACAGGTATCGTAAGTTTAGAAACCTCACTATTCGGCTCGGTACAGGAAACCAATACCAATACGGACAACAAACCAATCAGTACTTTTTTCATATTTTTCCTTCTCTAGAGGTATCCTCAATTATGATGAAACTTGAGTGTATAGAAAAACTACCTTCTATTGAGATAGATAGTATTGTACTACTATATTTATTCGTTTGCAACTACTATATTTCTTTGATGGTATCACTAGATTGGTTCATTCTTATATATATGAGTGTGCCAACAAAACAAGAACAGCTCGTAATAGCACGATTAAAAAAGATTCGGGAGGAAGCTCAATTATCCCAGCTAGAACTTTCATATCGTTCTGGCGTCTCACAGAATATGATTACGTATATTGAAACAGGGAAAAGAACACCAACTTTATCTACATTGCTGAAACTCTGCAATGCTCTCAATATTAACCCATCTGTATTGTTCATGGATACCAACGAAGACAAGGAACAAGCAAAACAGCAAATCATAGAATTGATACAACGGCACATGACCTAGGGACGATAGCGTATGGCATACAAAGAACCTGCCAATGAAAGCCTATAGTTCCAAGACGGAAATAAAACTGTTGTTGCATGACCTCATTGACAGGGCTATCGACGACTAGTCCGATACAGCAAAACCCACAGCTATACAACAAAACCACCTCAACAATCTCACTCTAGTTGTACCTGATTATATTTTCAGTAGGTACTGAGTTTTCCTGCAAAATAATTGCTAGGGCAACTTAATACATGGGTGGAGAGAAAACCCCAGCCACCCATGTAAAATACATATAACTTCTAATTACATAAATAGTTATCACGAATTTGAGTATCTATAGACAAAATTGGAGTACTACAAATAAACCCTGCCTATTTATGTATGATAATAACTTCTAATAAGGCGTGTTATACACGAGTCAATCGGAATATCCTTGTCAATAAGGATATTGAATTTGATGCCTTGTTCGTTGAACCTGCATCCGATGAATCGCTTTCCTATTCTGACTGCTTTAACCGACAATTTGAAAGAGACCTCAAGAAGGGTATCGACAAGCTGACCTTCTCCCTTCCTAGGGATTATTGCAACGAATCGTTTCGGAATCATTTCAAGAACGGAGCCGTAACGACACGTACGTGGGGCAATTTCATGTTTATCGACATCCATCGGGAATACATCCCCCATGGCGATAACCTGCTTGCTCATTGTAACAATGCCATAGGGTATCTGTTATGTGGAGGTGCCTTTAAGATTCCCATAACAAAAACCACCTGTAGTTACAATGAAACAGGGGAACAAGTTTCTGCAAAGGAAGAAAAGTTCGATACCCAGCAGTACAGGACATTCGACCTGTTTTCTAACCATATCAGACAACAACTAAAACTCTCTTGCATCGAACTGTGCTTTGATTACCAACTACCGATACGGAGCTATCTCAACAAGGAGCAGTTCCTTGGAGAACAGGGTACATTGTATTCACCAGATTACAAGGTATATGGGAATGGCAATCGAAAGAAATCCTTTGTTTGTGTCTATGACAAGGCAAAACAGCTACGAGACAGCAAGCACCGCATTATGTATAGAAAGCAATTGGAACGTGTGGAGTTTCGTTTGTATAGGCAATGGCACAAAAGGATGTTTGTAGAATGGGAAAGCTTTCTGGATACTTCGTACACAGGGTTGCTTGCTAAATGTACTCCAGTAATTCGCAAACAATGTGAAGGAATGCATATCGACTTTAGTGGGCTATGTGACCAGTTGCCCGATAATGATACATTGAAGGAGCTCATAGGACATATGGAAGCATGATTTTGACAGGGCAATACTGTGTGTTTTCATGGGGCTGTTAGCAGGGGTGTTCCATGGTATTTTGTGGTATGGTGGCTATGTGTTCCCATGACATAATGTTTATGTAATTAAGCCAACCTATACTATGAACAGTAACCATAGACAACTAGAGGACGGCAATTTTCAGCCGTCCTCTAGACTGGTAAGAATTTCAGCCAACTATCTGGCTATCGGACATGGTGAGCCAACTGTACAAGGTGTGATATTTCCACATTTTTTTACCGCCTATTCTGCCGTCTGTTTTCCCCTTGTTTGGTTGCAGGTAGGGACGGTTGCAAGCAGTCTTGTAGTTGAGCCCTTTGAGAGCACAGCACTCACGAAGAGAGAACCAATACTTTTGAGGTACGAGCGGTGCGATACAGCCATCAGCAGGATCATCGTCTAAGCCTATCATAAACAGCCTCCTAAATTATGTATATCTACATAGTGCCGGTGAGCAATGGACTCAATGGACTTGTAGAGTTCACTACAGGACACCAGATAGCATCAATGATCTCCCCTTGTTTCGCTAGGTGCTGTGGTTGCCAGTGGGTGTAGTTGTCTTGGATTGCCTCGTTGCTCCAGCCCAACATTGCACGTATGAGGTCTGGATTCTCTCCTTGTACCCGTAGAATTGTATTGAGAGTGTGCCTGAAAGAATGTGGTTTGAGATATCTGCCATCCGCCCGTATCCCTGCCCGTCCTATCGCCGCCTTGAATCTATTGAGCCACCAGTTCACCCCAAGTCTGCTACCATCTATATTGCAAATGACAAGGTTGTCTGGTGAGTTCGTATACACATGCTGTTGATACCAAAGCAGTTTTTCTTTGAGTGTGCTCGGTATGTAGCAGTTTCTGACTTTACCCCATTTTGGGAGCCCCAGTTCATCCCCCCTGTCTTTCCATGCTTCCGCTATATGGATGTAGCTTTTATCGAAGTGGACATTGTTCCAGCGTAGTGCGAGAATCTCCCCGCTTCGCATGCCAGTTGTAGCGGCAAGCAGAAAGCACATATAGTCAGTTGGGCTATTCCAAATACGTAGATAATCCGCAGGGAATAATGACTGTAGTTCTTCTGGTGTAAATATTCCAACCTCTCTTTGCTTGCTTTTGACCGTTCCGATGCCAATCGCAGGATTTACCAATATATCTTCTCGGTAGAACGCCTCTGTAAAGATGATGCGGATTGAACTGATAATACGGTTCACAGTTCCGGCGGTCATGCCTTTCTTTAACAGTGAGTTACGGTAGTCTATGATATCCGAACGCCTGATGTCGAGCATATGCTTGTTTGCGATAGGGGAGTGCATCGCATGCTTCATGACAGTCTGCCTGAGTAGCAGGCAATAACGTTTCGTGATGCACTTACCCTCTGCCCGTATACGTGTTGTGTGCGGACACCTGTCCCAATCAAAGAATGGTTCCGCATAATCTTTGAACAGCTTGTTTTGTGCGCACCATGACCCTCCACGTTTCTGCCAGTTGGCGACATACTGTTCCGCCATCACTTTGACGGTTTCTTTTGTTGTTTTGAAATTCTGCATGTGCGGTAGTTTGAAATACCAGTACTTGCCGATCTTTTTGTAACGGACACTTTTTGCATGTCTACCCATTGTATCTCGTACCTCCGTTGCTGTTGGTACATAGATAGGCAGTGGAAAAATTTACCCTGAAATCGGATTTTTTTACCCGAAATAATGGCTCAAAAGCTGGGAATCGAAGGGTAAAATAGGGTGAAACGGCACGATAAAAGGGTAAATATCGAGTAAAATCGAGTGTTCTAGGCATAGAAAAAGCCATCCTCCTGTAACGGAGAATGGCTTTCAATTTCTGCCGGGCCAAACACTTGGCTCAACCCGGCAAGGAATCTGGAAACAAGCGGGAAACTACTTCTTGTAGATATCCTTGGTCGGATGGTAATCCATGGTATTGGTATGCCAACCGCCCCACTTGCTGGTGTCGACCATATTCTGGGAGACATAGTAGTACAACGGCATGATGGCCTGATCTTCGTTGATGAAGATATCTTCAGCGGTCATCAGGACTTCCATGCGGTCCTGTCCGGCGGGCATTCTAGCCGCTTCGTTAATCAGGATATCGTAGGTGTCGTTTGAGTACCTGCCGCCGTTCATACCGGCGCCGGTGATGAACATGTCGAGGAAGGTGTTCGGATCCTGGTAGTCGCCGACCCATCCAGCGCGAGCGATGGTGAAGTTACCAGCGTTTCTGTTGGAGAGGTAGGTCGCCCATTCCTGGTTCTCGAGTTCAACGGTGATTCCGAGGTTGTTCTTCCATTCCTGCTGCAAGAACTCCGCGATCTGCTTGTGGGAGTCGAGAGTATTGTACAGGATGGATACCTTCGGGAATCCTACGCCGTTCGGGTAGCCGGCCTGAGCGAGATACTGCTGGGCAAGCTCGACGTCGTAGATCGGATCACCAAGGCTGGCGTAGCCGGCCATGACAGGTACGATACCCCAGGCGGGAATCTGTCCGCCGCGGACGACCTGCTCGACAAGAGCTTCGCGGTCGACGGCCAGGGAGAGGGCCTTGCGGACAAGCACGTTGTCGGTAGGGGCCTTCTCGGTCTGGAAGACGTAGTAGTAGGTGGAGAGCTGGGGAGCGGACTGATAGTCGTCCCTCATCATGATGGCCTCGAGCTGGTCGAGGGGGACGTTTGTCGCCCAGTCGATCTCGCCGTTGAGGTACATGTTGTAGGTGGTGTTCACATCGTCGGACGCATAGAAGATGACCTTGTCGAGCTTCACCGCGTCGCGATCCCAATAGTTCTCGTTCGGGACGCAGGACACATATTCCTGGGGTCTCCATTCATCGAGCACGTACGGGCCGTTGCCGACGAAGTTCGCGGGAAGGATCCAGTCCTTGCCGTACTTCTCAATCGCATGCTGGGGGACAACAGCGAAGGAGTAGTGGGCGAGGGCGCCGATGACGTACGGAAGAGGCCCGATCAGATCCATCTGGAAGGTCTTGTCGTCAAGAGCGCGGATCTGGACGGCTTCGGGACCGGCCTGTCCGGCGTTGTACTCAGTGGCGCCGGCGAGGAACATGCAGGGGAACCAGGCGTAGGGGCCGGCGGTTTCCGGGGCGAGGATGCGGAGCCAGGAGTACACGATGTCCTGGGCGGTGATCGGGGTTCCGTCGCTCCACTTCGCGTCGCGGAGCTTGAAGGTGTACTGGGTTCCGTCTTCGGAGACGGTCCAGCTTTCAGCCAAGCCGGGGATCGCGTCGGCGGTTTCTGGATCATAGATTACCAGGCCTTCGAAGAGGGCCTCATAGATTCTGTGTTCGGGAACGCCCTGGATCTGGTGCGGGTCGAGGGACTCGGGTTCTGCACCATTGGCGATGCGGAACACGACTTCACCAGAAGCAGCGGGAGTAGCTGCGGGTGCAGGAGTAGCTGCAGGCGCGGGAGTAGCCGTTGCCGCGGGTGCTGCAGGAGTCGTGGTAGCTGCGGGAGCGGTAGCTGCAGGCTTTGAAGTCGCTGCAGGAGCCGTTGTGGTACTTGTCGTGGCAGTCTCTTTCTTTCCGCAGGAAACAAAGAGGGTACCGACAAGAAGAACACACAGCATGATTGTCAGAAATTTTTTCATAGACATATCTCCTTGTGAAATATATGCGTTCGACTTAGCATAGAATACATTAAACCATGAATCCAGTAAAATGTAAACGTACAACTTATGTAAATGCGGAGTCAAATGCATATCCATTCAAATGATATTCATACGAAATTATAGCAAAAACCATGGATTTTCAACGAGCCGCGTTTTTTGCCGGACGATGTAAAACGGTCTTGCCAATGAGAAATTATCATATTGGTTTTATATGAATAAAACTGGCAATCTGTGAGTTGCGGGATTTATTATTTATAATGCAATAAATTGCTGGCGACTACATCTTGTCCGGCCGAACATTCCCGCATACCCTCGGCTACAATTCTGAATGAGTTGAAAAGAAGCCTGGGATGGAGGGCGTTCTTGGAAATCACTGTGGTCAGTTCTCTCCGATTCCTATATACTAGGATATGGACGGAAACTGTCGGTGACGAGTGGAAACGGTACTCAAGGTGGTCGCGGATGATTAAACTTACAATATATAGGACGCGCAATGACGGGGTGGCCTATGCGCCGGGAATTCTGTTTCGTGTGATTTCCTGCCTGTTTTTTTGCGTAGTTCTCATCGGTATCGTCCTGAACATCATTGACGGGACGCCTTGGCATGCAATGATTGTGCCTGTTCTGTTGTGTATCCTTTCTTTCTGCGCCACTTGCTATCGGGAATCCTGGAGCTTCAATCCACAGAAGCGATGTGTGACATCCGTATTCGGCGTTGCTTGTTTCGTCCGCAGGGAGACTATTCCGTTTTCCAGCGTGTCCCGGCTTGAACTGAATCATTTTGTCCGTGGAAGCGTTCCTGGTTATGAAGAAGGACCGACTTCCAAAGTTCTGAAGCCGAACAAGAGGCGGAACAAGGCGATGGTCGTTTTTTCACTCCATCTGGAGGATGACAGCATGCGGGATATCGAAATCATCCCTGAAAAGACCTCCCAAGGGAGGACGGAACATGCCGCGCAGGTAATCGCCGCCGTCAGCGGACTCGCCTTGGTCGTGGACCGTCCCCGGGATCTGGATATTGACGTTGGTATTAAGGATATCTAGGTCGTATGCGCTTTGCGGCGATTCGCCCGTTTTAGCTATCATACGTTGCATCAATTACCTATAAGGCATGGTGTTGGATTGTTCTGACGGCCCATGCCCCTACCGTATATCGGATATGGTTGATGAAAATAGGTGCGCATGCCGAGGAATCCGCTCGCAGGGATTAGGTTTCTTCCACCAGCCTTCGGGTAATTTTCAGTGAAGCCTTGCCTTCCAAGATAAAGGGCGTCGACCGTTTCTGGCGACGCCCCATATATCTCTGCTACGCTGTTCAAGCCGATATCCGAAATATCATTTGTTCTTTGCGTCCGCCGCGTCGATAGCGGCCTCCTGTTCTTTCAGGGCTGCCAACGCATCAGCTTCCGCCTCTTCCATCGACTGCCTGGAATGATCCGCCTTGTCGTATAGCCAGCAGGCGCATTCATGGTTTGCGTTGATTTCAAACATCGGGGGAATATGGCAGGAACACCACGGCATCTTGTTCGGACACCGGTCGTAGAAATAACAGCCGTTCCGCTCCTGGTCTGGAGACGGGACGTCGCCGGACAGGATGATGCGCTGTCTGGAGCGTTCCACCTTCGGATCGGGAATCGGGGCGGCGGACAACAATGCGCGGGTGTATGGATGCATCGGATTCGTATACAGATCCTCGGCCTTCGACAGCTCAACGATCTTGCCGAGATACATGACCGCCACGCGGGTGCTGATATATTCGATAACAGCCAGATCATGGGCGATGAACAGATACGTCAACCCCATCTCTTTCTGCAAGTCCGTCAGCAAATTAAGGATTTGGGCCTGGATCGACACGTCCAGAGCAGAAACCGGTTCGTCCGCGAGAATGATTTTCGGACTCAACGCCAAGGCGCGGGCGATACCGATCCGCTGCCGCTGGCCACCGGAGAATTCATGCGGATACCTGTTCTTGAACGCTTTGTTGAGTCCTACGCGCTCCATCAGCTCCTCGACGCGGGTCTCGATTTCAATCTGGGACATCGGATTGTCCAGAAGACCGCGCTTGTTGTAGATTACCAGCGGCTCGCTGATGATGGAACGAACGGTCATCCGGGGGTCCAGCGACGCATACGGATCCTGGAAAATCATCTGGATATCGCGCCGGGCCAGGAGCAACGCTTTTTCAGACGCCGTGGTCAGCTCCGTTCCATTGAATACGACACTTCCCGACGTCGGCTTGTAGAGCTGCGCGATCGAGCGGATGGTTGTGGATTTTCCACAGCCGGATTCACCCACGATGCCCAAAGTCTCCCCTGCGTTCACCGAGAAGGAAATACCGTCGACCGCACGGATGGCGCCGACCTGTTTTTTGAAGATGAGACCTGCGTCGATGGGAAAATGCTGTTTGAGATCCTGGACGACCAGCAGAGGCCGTTGTTCCTTCTTGACAGATGTATCGCTCATTTCGCGGCCTCCTTCGTCTTGCGGTTCTTCGCGGCGGCTTCCAAAGCCGCGGCCTGTGTCCGGGCCGCATCCTCCATGGTTTTTTTCAAGGCCTCGTTCCGCTCCGCTTCCTCGACATACAACCAGCAGGAGACTTCATGTCCCTTGCCCACGGCCTTCGTCGGCGGATACGCATGTTTGCAAATCTCCATGTCCTTATGGCAACGGGGATGGAACGGACAGCAGGGAGGAAGGTCGATCACGTTAGGCGGCTGGCCCTCAATGGAGAAAAGCCTGTCGTTCTTATGCTCGACATCCATGCGGGGCACCGACATGATCAAGCCCTCCGTATACGGATGGGCGGGGTTTTGATACAGGTCGTCGGTATCCGCCTTTTCGACGATACGCCCCGCATACATGACGCATACCTTGTCGCACATTCCCGCCACGACTCCCAGGTCATGGGTGATGATAATGACCGCGGTCCTCAGCTTAACGCTCAAATCCTTGATCAGCTCAAGAATCTGGGCCTGGATCGTCACGTCCAGCGCAGTGGTCGGTTCATCGGCTATCAACACCTTCGCATTGCAGGAAAGGGCCATGGCGATCATGACACGCTGCCTCATGCCGCCGGAGAACTGGTGCGGATAGCTTTGTATCCGCTTTTCCGCCGACGGGATACCGACCAGCTTGAGCATCTCGATGGAACGGGTCAACGCTTCTTTCTTGGAAACATCCTTGTTGTGGAGCATGATCGTCTCGACCATCTGAGTCGATATCTTCAAAAACGGGTTGAGGCTGGTCATGGGATCCTGGAAGATCATCGAAACCTTGTTTCCTCGGATTCCCCTGAGTTCTTTCTCGGGAAGTTTGAGGATGTCCTCGCCCTCGAACATGATCTCGCCGCCGACGATTTTTCCGGGAGGGGAGGGAATCAGCCGCATGATGGACAAATTCGTGACGCTTTTGCCGCAGCCGGATTCACCGACCAGCCCGAGCGTCTCCCCCTCGTGCAGCGTGAAGGACACGCCGTCGACGGCCTTGACTATGCCGGCGTCGGTCAGGAAGTATGTCTGAAGCCCCTTGACATCAAGGAGAACTTTATCGTCATCGTGTAGCGCAACTGCGGGCGCCGTCTGTGTCTTGTTATTCATTGTGCGGGACTCCTATAGCTGGTTTTTGCTCTGCGGATCGAATGCGTCGCGCAAACCGTCGCCGAGGAAGTTCATCGCGAACAAAAATACGATCATCGCCAACGCGGGGAAAATCAGCTTCCACGGGTACAGCGTCATGCTCGCAACCGCATCGCCGACCAACGAGCCCCAGGACGCGAACGGCGCCTGGACGCCTAGGCCGAGGAACGAAAGGAATGATTCCTGCATGATGAACGCCGGAATTCTCAAGGTTGAATAGACGATAATGACACTCAAGGAGTTCGGCACCAAATGCTTGAATATGATTCTGCCTGTGGACGCTCCCATGGAACGCGCCGCCTCGACGAATTCCTGGTTCTTCAGCGACATGATTTGACCACGGACCATGCGGGCGATCGTCAACCAGCTGACCAGCGCCAACGCAAGGAACAGGTTCAGGATGTTCCGGCCGAATATCGCCATGCAGATGATGACCAGCAGCATATAGGGCAGGCCGTACATGATATCGACGAAACGCATCAGTATGTAGTCGGTCTTGCCGCCGACATAACCGGCGATCGCCCCAAGGACGATACCGATCAGTACGCTGGTCAACGTTCCTACGAAACCAATCGCGATGGATACCTGCCCGCCGTAGATAATCCGGCTCAGCATGTCGCGGCCGCTATAGTCCGTTCCAAGAAAATATCTTCTTTCGTGCTTCTTGCTTGCTTCTACCTGGGCGGTCATATTGTTGCCGACATCGAAAGTTCTCTTGAGCGGGAACTTGTCGTTTCCGTCGGAAACTACGGTCTGGAGGCTTTTTTCCGCGGAGCGCCTGCTCTGGGTCACGATCTTTCCGTAGATGTTCTCGGTCGCCAGCTTGTTGTAGCCCTTTTCTCCGAGCGCATCCAGTTCGCCTTCGACCATCGTCGCATATTCTTCATCGGTGAAATCGGAGGAAGTCGTCTTGATGGTGTTGAGCAGCTGAGCACGGATTTCCATATCCGTCTGCTGTTTGACCGGAGCGATGTCCAGGCCCAGCATGGAGGCATAGAGGGGAAGCATCTCATCATACGACATCTTCTCGACATTGTATCGTTTTCCAGTGGCGGGGTCGGTCCAATATACATGCTTCACGGTAACCTGCAGCTCCGTGGAGATTTTCTCTTCCAACCGGTCTAAAGTCCGTTGCTCGGCTGCATTGAACTCGAATGTGCCCGCCGCGCGCTGAGCCTCCCCCTCCTTATAACAGAACTCCCAGACCTTGGTGTTCTGGTTGCTTGTGATCCACTGCTTGAGTTGTGCGTCCTCTTCCGGGGTAACGACTAGCCGGCCGGCCTTCCATGCTTTCGCATAGACATCCTCCAGCTTCTTTACCCGCATCAGTTCGCCCGCGTTCTGTGTCAGCGATGGCGGAAGATGCTGGTGGTCGAGGATGATTTCATCATATGGATAAATCGGCAGCAAACCCGCGCAGGCGGCGATCAGGGTATAGATGATCACGACTACCATGCCGATGACGGCCATCTTGTTTTTCTTCAGACGCCTCCAGGCGTCCTTGGAGAGGCTGTTCCCTACTACGACCTGATTGAATTCGTTGGTCGCCTCGGGGCTTTTTTTCTTGAAAAGTCTCATTGTCGCTCCTCCCCTTATTTATACGTGATCCGCGGGTCAAGCTGGGCGTACACGATGTCTACGATGAAGTTCATGATGACCAGGATGACGGAATAGACGATGACTACGCCAATGATCAATGTGTAGTCTCGGTTGAAGGAGCTTTGCACGAAGAATTTGCCGAGTCCTGGGACGCGGAAGACCTGCTCTACGACGACTGAACCTGTCAGGATACCTGCGAACGCGGGTCCGAGATAGCTGACGATCGGAAGCATCGCGCCTTTCATGGCATGTTTGAAAATGATGGTGGAGTTGCGCATGCCTTTCGCCTTCGCGGTACGGATATAGTCGCTGCGGAGCGTTTCCAGCATGCTGGACCGTGTCAGACGGGCGATGTCCGCGAAATATGCGAAAGAAAGGGCCACCGCGGGAAGAATTACCGTCTTCCAGCCGCCGCCGGAGGTGAACCAGCCGCTGGTGGGGAACCATTTGAGCTTCATGGCGAATATGTACTGCATGATCGGGCTGATGACGAACAGCGGCACCGAGATGCCGATGATCGCCAGCGCCATGGCGAGATAGTCGACCCAGGTGTTCTGCTTTACCGCCGCGATGACACCCGCTGAAATACCGAAGGTAAGCGCCAGCCCCATGGCCAGCAGGCCGAGGACGATGGAATTTGGAAGGCTCGCCGCGATAAAATAGTTTACGTCATGATCCTTGTATTTGTAGGAAGGGCCGAGGTCCCCACGCAGAATATCGAACAGGTACCTGCCGTACTGCTGTATCAGGGGTTCATCAAGATGGTATTTCGCTTCAATGTTCCGTTTTACCACTTCCGGTAATGCGCGCTCTCCGTCGAACGGCCCGCCAGGGGCGACGCGAACAATGAAGAAACTCAGCGTCACTATGATGAACAATGTCGGGATGATGCCCAGCAGACGCCGTATGATGTACTTTGTCATTCGTTACCTCGCAAAAAATGGGACGCCAGAATCAGCGTAAAAGGGGCACACTTCCCCTCGCAGTCAAAAAAGACGTTTTACGATGTTATACTAAGATGGTGATTTATGCAAGTTTCTGCATATATTATCATTCCGTATATAATAAACACAGTGCCGAACGATGTTTTTTTTCATCTGGCGCTTGTATATCATTAATATGTAGCGTCCTGAACCCGTTCCCTGTCAAGCTTTTTTTATTGATTGAAGGCATCCGAATCGTCTTATCTGTCAAGAGGCTGTCAGCGTCGCCGTAAATCGGCTTGGATTAGCGCTTCGTACACGCCTTCTTTGTCGTATGAGGCGCGGGGTATGAAACAAACAGTAGTCGTATGAACTTTCAATGTTCAGCATGTCCCATTATCACAAGACATAAATATGCGAGCATTTGCAACTTTTCTTTGATGACTATTGAAGCAATGGTTCTTTTGCGTTACAATAAGTCAAATATTAGACCATCAAATATTTGACTTATTGGAGTGGCCCGCATGGACAGGGAAAACGTGAGAGCGTATGTAAATCAATACTGCAAGCTGCGGGATGTTCAGTATGCCGCATACGAGATGCATGCGAGAAGGCATGGTTTGACCGCCAAGGAATTATTTGTATTGGATTTGATCTGGTTCTCGCAGGATGGCTGTATGCAATCGGAAATCTGCGAACGCCTGTCGGCGACAAAGCAGACTATCAGCGCCATCCTCAAGAAGTTTCTGAAACAGGGCTATGTGTCGTTGACGGAATGCGAAGCTGACCGTCGGAACAAGATCGTCCGCCTGACGGACGCGGGTGTTGCGTATACCAAGAAAATCATACCGCCCGCCGCCAGTGCGGAGATAGACGCCATGGCCGAGTTGCCCATAGAGGACATTGCGGAGCTGGTGCGGCTGACAACATTGTTTTCTCATCGCATGAAGAAAAAGTTCGATGAAATCGAGGAGTGTTGAATCATGGAGTTCTATGAGGCCGTAAATAACCGGCATGCCGTTCGGGAACGGAAAGACGTGAGTGTTTCACAAGAGGTGTCGGAGAGGATAATCGCCATTGGTTTGAAAGCTCCTACCCACAACCGTTTGCGAAATTGGGAGTCCATTGTTTTGCATGACCTGCGGGAAAAGGAAAACGCATTGCGATTTGTGAAAGCATGATTGGCATTGGGCCTCCGGCGGAAGATGCGCCGGGGCCGGTGCGAATCTGCTATGCCGCCGAACGAAAAATACACTTTGGAAAATGGTGATACGCTATGATTTTGAATACAGGCGGACGGACTGATACCGTCCAATATTATGCGGACTGGCTGCTGAAACGGTTTGAGGAAGGTTTCGTACTCTCCCGTAATCCTCTTTTCCCCAACAAGGTCACACGGTATGAACTGACCCCGGACAAAGTGGACGCGATACAATTCTGTTCCAAGAACTACGCACCGATCCTGCCGCGATTGCCGGAGATTACAGATCGGTTCAATACGTATTTCCACTATACCATTACAGCTTATGGCAAAGATATAGAACCGGGCGTACCGTCTATCGACGAAAGCATCCATACGCTATTGGAGCTGGAAAAAATCGTGGGGAAGCAGCGTATCGCATGGCGTTACGACCCTGTGCTTCTGACGAAGGATTACACGGTCGCCCGACATCTTGAAACCTACTCATACATGGCGGAACGCCTATCCGGGCATATGGACCGCTGTATCTTCAGCTTTGTGGAGATGTACAGAAAACTCCAATACAATATGCCGGAGCTTATTCCGCTTTCCATAGAGGATATGGACGAGCTGGCGCGCGGGCTGGGGGCGCTCGCCAGGAAATATGATATTTACCTTCAGACCTGCGGTACGAACGGAGATTTCAGCCGCTATGGGATACACCCTTCCGGCTGCATGACGCTGGACATCATGGGACAAGCCAACAATATCGAGTTCCGTTCATTGAAGCATAAGGGGATGCGGCAAGGCTGCCATTGCATCGAAAGCCGAGATATCGGCGCATACGATACTTGTCTGAACGGATGCAAGTACTGCTACGCGAATACCAGCCCGCGGAAGGCACGGGAGAACTACAGGCTCCACGATTCGTCTTCTCCGCTATTACTGGGGCATGTGGAGGAAAACGACTCCATACAGCAGGGCGTACAACAGAGTTTCTTGAGAGGACGGTGAGGTATGGATGTGATTGTCAAGCCCATAGGGACGAAAAGCGTCCTTTCCAAATCAAACCTGCCGGTCGGGGACTATTCCGTGAATCCCTATGTCGGCTGCCCACACGCCTGCAAATACTGTTATGCGAGTTTTATGAAACGTTTTACGGGCCATCCGGAACCGTGGGGCACGTTTCTTGATGTGAAGTATTGGCCGGAAATCAAACACCCTGAACGATATGCAGGAAAAGGAGTGTTCATCGGCTCCGTTACCGACCCGTACAATCCTTATGAGGAAACCTATGGACGCACGAGGGCGCTGCTGGAACAACTGCAAGGCGGCGGTGCGCAGATCAGCATCGCGACAAAATCCGATTTGGTCCTGCGGGATTTGGAACTGATCAAAACATTTCCCGGCGCACGTGTGTCGTGGTCGATCAATACGCTGGACGAGAGCTTCAGATCGGACATGGACGAAGCCGTTTCCATCGAGCGAAGGCTTGAGGCGATGCAAACCTTCCATGCGGCGGGCATCCGCACCACCTGCTTCATCTCTCCGATATTCCCGGGCGTTACCGATGTACGGGAAATCATTGCGCAGGTACAGGAACGATGCAATCTGATTTGGCTGGAAAACCTGAATCTACGGGGTGGCTACAAATCGGTCGTCATGGAGTACATCCGGCGAAAGCACCCTTCGCTCCTGCCACTATACGAGGAAATCTACCATCAAGGAGACCTCGGCTATTGGCGGCTCCTTGATGCGGACCTGCAAGCGTACGCCGCTGAAATCGGCCTTGACTATGTGACCAATGACGACAGCATGACACGAGCCATCGACGCACCGCCCGTCATCGTCAATTTCTTTTACCATGAGCGAATCAAGAAATCCGCGAGAAAGGGGTGAGCGCCATGCCGGAACTGCCGGAAATTGAAACAATCAGGCGTGTTATCCTGCCACAAATCACAGGCGCGACGATCAAGGCGTTGACCGTAGAACGCCCCGAAGTCATTGCTTGTCTGACGGCTGATGAATTTTGCAAGCGGCTCGTCGGGCAAAAAATCCGCAACATGGTCCGGCGCGGGAAATTTCTGACCATCACCTTGGACAGCGGCGACAGCTTCACGCTGCATCTCCGTATGACAGGTTGCCTGCTGGTCGTTCCCTCCGGCTATCCGGCGGAAAAGCACACGCATGTCATCTTTGAACTCAGCGGTGGCAAGGAGCTTCGTTTTTCTGATACACGTCGCTTCGGACGTTTTTGGCTTGTTGGAAAAGATGAAGCGGACAAATACAGCGGAATAGGCAAATCGGGGCTTGAGCCTTTTGACAATCGCTTTACCTCCGCATACCTGAAAGAGCATCTGGGGGCGAGGAGAAAAGCTATAAAAGAATGCCTGCTCGACCAAAGCGTGGTAGCTTGCATCGGCAACATCTATTCTGATGAAATCCTGTTTACAGCGGCCCTGCGGCCCACTCGTCCGGCAAACAGTCTGTCCGATGGGGAATGGCGGCGACTGGCTTCACAGATTCCAGAAGTGCTTGGCTATTTCATCGGAAAAAACGCAGTTACACCGGAGGAATATTTGCAGGACAAGGGACGGAATTACCGTAACACGCCGTTTCTTCGTGTCTATGGGCATGGCGGCGAGCCTTGTCCGATATGCGGCGAGCCTCTTTGCAAAACCGTAGTCGCGGGACGGAGCAGCGTTTTCTGCCCTCATTGTCAAGGGGCCGCTTCATGCTGACGGCACAGGAATTATACGATGCGCTTCTTGCCGGGTACGGCAAGCCACGCTGGTGGTCTGATAATCCTTACGAGGTCATGGTTGAAGCGGTGCTGGTGCAGAATACTGCATGGAGCAACGTGGAAAAGGCTCGCGCCGCCATCGGGGAAAAACTGACGCCTGAATGTATTGCCGCAATGCATCAAAAAGAATTGGAACAGCTTATCCGGTCATGTGGTTTTTATACGGCAAAGGCAGAAACGATCAAGGCCCTTACTTCGTGGTACGGAAAATTTCGTTACGACCCCGCTTGCGCCCAGGACATTTCAACGCAGCGGCTACGGGGGGAGCTGTTGTCCCTGCGAGGTGTCGGGGCGGAAACGGCGGATGTAATTTTGGTGTTCTGCTTCTTCCGCCCGTCATTCATCGTGGACACGTATACCAGGAGATTGCTCGCCCGATTGGGATTTGAGTTTTCCGACGATGCCGCCGTTAAAATGTATTTTGAAAGTGGTTTGCAGGAGGATGCGCAGCTTTACGGATGGTTTCATTGGCTCATATTGGAGCATTGTATTTCCTTATGCAAGAAAACGCCGAACTGTAGTGCCTGTCGTTTTGAAAGTCACTGCGCATTGCCGTCGTCGGAAGCCGTCAAGTGAAATGAAACGTCCGTTCAAGACGTTTCCGCTATACCCATTCCTGCCGTTTTCCTTTCTCCAGACTCTTGACAGTCGTCCGCTAGTCCACCAGACTTGCTAGGAAGTTTGATATCAGCAAAAGGTCGTATGGCAATGAAAATAATCAGAAACACGCATACAGTATATTTGGAGAGCCTCGGCTGCGCCAAGAACCAGGTGGACGCGGAAGTGTTGCTGACGTATCTCGCCGAGGACGGATGGACGAAGACTGATGACGTGTCGCAGGCCGATTTGATTATTGTGAACACCTGTGGCTTCATAGAATCAGCGCGGCAGGAATCGATCAATACATTCTTCCAGCTTCATGACGCCAGGCCCGATGCGAAGTTCATAGTGACGGGATGCCTGTCGCAGCGTTACGCCGAGGCCTTGCGGAACGATCTGCCGGAGGCGGACGGGATTTTCGGCAACCATGATCTTTCCCGGATCCTTCCGTTGGTCAAGAGGGTCCTGGACGGTGAACGTCCCGTTGAACGTCCCGAATATCCTTCGGCTAGTTGCGAACGGGACGACCGCGCGGGGCTTTTGAACTTCCCCGGCTCGGCGTATGTGAAGATTAGCGAAGGATGCAGCCATCGCTGCAAATACTGCGCCATCCCGTTGATTCGCGGCGACCTGCGGAGCAGGCCGGAAGATGCGATCCTGGCCGAGGTTCGGCGGCTGATTTCACTTGGAATCAAGGAACTGAACCTGATTGCCCAGGACCTCGCCGCCTACGGGACGGACGAGCCTGGCCATGCTTCAAGATTTTGCCGGTTGCTGGAACATATTACCGCGATTGAGGGCGATTTCGTCGTCCGGCTGCTCTATATCCATCCCGATGCTTTCCCTGCGGAGTTGCCCGCGCTGATAGCCTCGAATTCCAAGGTGCTGCCGTATTTTGATATTCCATTCCAGCATGCCGCAGTACCTGTACTGCGTGGGATGGGGCGTACAGGGGATCGGTCGATGTATTTGAACCTCGTCCAGTCCATCCGCGCTACTTTGCCGGAAGCGGTGATACGCAGTACGATCATGCTGGGATTTCCCGGCGAAGGACGTGCGGAGTTCGATGAGCTGATGGCGTTCATCGACGAAGCCCGCCTCGATTGGGTGGGTTCCTTCCTTTATTCCAGGGAGGAGGATACCCCTGCATGGAAGATGCGCAACGCGAAGGAACACAAGAAAGCGGCGAAAGAGGCCGCCGCATGGCAGAAGGAGCTGGAAGCGACGCAGGAAAAGATTACCGCCCAGCGACTTCAGCGTTTTGTCGGCAATACCTACGACGTCCTGATTGAGGAGCTGGTCGAAGGCGAGGATCTCGCCATTGGCCGCATGTACGCCCAAGCGCCCGATGTCGATGGACTTACCGTTGTTATGGGTAGGAATCTCGTGCCGGGCAGCCGAATCAGATGCGGTATCACGAAGGTCAACGGCATAGACCTCCAGGCGATTCCCTGTATGGAGAAGAAATGATGCAAGATATGGAGCAGTATCTCGATGCGTTGAACGAACCGCAACGGGAGGCCGTGCTTGAAAACTCGGCGCCGCTGCTGGTTCTCGCCGGTGCGGGTTCCGGCAAGACGCGGGTCATCACCACGAAAGTCGCGTATTGCGTCAAGGAACTGGGAATCGCGCCTTGGCAGATTCTCGCCGTCACCTTTACCAACAAGGCCGCCCAGGAGATGCGTCAGCGTATTCAGGTCATGCTGCCGGAAGTCGATGTCAGCGATACGAATATCCGGACGTTCCATTCGTTTGGCGCTTGGCTGCTCCGTCGCCATGGAGAGCGTATCGGGCTCAATTCGAACTTCACCATCTATGATGACGATGATTCTCTTTCGTTGCTGGCCAGTTGCTATCCCGACCACAAGAAAAAAGAGCTGGATCCGATCATGCGGGCGATCAGCCGGGCGAAGGACATGGGGCTTACCCCGGACGACGATCTGAGCGACTTCAAGGTGGACCAGCGGTTCTCCCAGATGTTCCAGGCCTATGAAAACAAATTGCGTCGGGTCGGCAACGTCGATTTCGCGGATCTGATCACAAGAAGCATAGAGCTGTTGTCCTCTTGTCCCGATGTCCAGCAATGGGTCCATCATCGGTTCAAGGTCGTTCTGGTCGATGAATACCAGGACTCCAACGTGGCGCAGTTCAATCTGCTCAAGCTGCTGGTCGGGCCTTCGAGCTTCGTCTGCGTGGTAGGCGACGACGACCAGTCCATATATCGGTTCCGTGGTGCGGAAGTCCAGAACATATTGTCCTTCCCCGACGTGTATCCAGGAACTAAGATCATCAAGCTGGAACAGAACTATCGCTCTACCTCCAGCATCCTCGCGGTAGCGAGCGAAGTGATAGCCCACAACAAGGGCAGACACCCCAAGACACTGTGGACCGAGAATGGGAAGGGCGCCCCCCCCCGGTTGATCTACGTGGAGGACGACCGCGCCGAAGCGGAACAGGTCGCGCGCATCATCAAGGCCGACGGCGGATACGACGGTACGGCGGTGCTGTATCGGACGAACGCCCAGTCCGTTGCGTTTGAAACCTGCTTTTCGCGTCTTTCCATCCCTTATAAGGTTGTGGGGGCGTTGCGGTTCTATGAGCGTGAAGAAGTGAAGGACGCGATAGCCCTGATCTATCTGGAGCTGAACCCCGGTGACGAAGTGAACTGGCGGCGCATGGTCAACAAGCCGCCACGCGGCATCGGGGACATGGCGCAGGACAAGATCCTGTCACATGCGGTGTCCACGGATGGCAATATCATTGAAGCGATGCGCAGGGCGGTCGCTTCTGGGGATCTTTCCGGCAAGGCGGCCGGTGGCGCCAAGGATTTCCTCCGTGTGTACGACGAGGCGTCGAAGCGGCTTGATAGCGGGGAGAACGCCGATTTCGCCGAATACCTGATCAGGGAAACGGGTCTGTTGGAAATGCACCAGAAAAGCGACGAACTGAACAAGACGGCGAGAACGGAAAACCTGGAAGCGCTGGTCAGCGCCATAGCCCAGTATCCTTCGGGGAAGGAGGGCGTCGGTGCGTTTCTTGAGGAGGCGCAGCTCGATCCGACGACCTTGGGCCGGGAGGATCCCTCGGAAAAACCCGGTGTGACGCTAATCACCATGCACAATACGAAGGGGCTTGAGTTTGACCGGGTATTCATTTCCGGGTTGGAGGAAGGGTTGTTTCCTGGCCGTGCCAGCGAAAGCGACGAGGATCTTGAAGAGGAGCGCCGCATCTTCTACGTGTCGGTGACACGGGCTAGGAAGGAACTGTATCTATTGAGCGCGAAACGTAGGATGATCTGGGGCAGGACCAACTATCAGCTTCCCAGCCGGTTCATCGATGAGATTCCCCAGGAACTGATTACCGTTCAGGGAGCGCGGCCCGGCAGCGGCATGTTCGGCGGTTGGGGCGGGGACGTCCGGAAAACGGATTTCGACGGATACGCCGGTTATGGGAGTCTTGGCGAAAAACGCGCCAGGACTTCGATTCAATATGGAGAGGGCGGAGAGTTCTCTTGGCGCAAGCGCGGTTCCGACGAGTCCTGGGCGGGAGGCGGTAGAAAACGGGGGATGCCGGCGAACCTGATTGTCCCGAATCCGACCAAACCCGCCGGTCTTGGAAGCGTATTGCTCAAAAAGGGGCTGAACGGCGTTCCCGTTCCCCCTCCAATGCCTGCGAAAGGTCTTGCGGATTCCGAAAAACGTCCTGTGGCGGACTCCTCCAAACATTTTCCATTGGGGCAGCGGGTCTACAGCGACAACTATGGCGCGGGAGAGGTCGTCCAAGTCAAGGACCGCAACGGCAAGGAAATCATAGACGTCCGTTTCGACAGCGGGCGGAAGGCGACGTTCATCAGCCAATATGCGTCGCTTGAGAAAATAGGAAACGACTGATATGCTCGACTATATGACTAGACAAACTGAGGCGGAAACATATACAATGCCTGTCGTTGTCCGCGCACGGGGGTACTATCTGTACGACCGTGGCGGGAAACGGTATATCGATTTTTTTCAGAACCATGGCAGGGCCATCCTTGGACATAGGCCGGAAGGGGTGCAGCGTGCGTTGAAGTCTACGATTTCTCGTGGACTCGTCGCCGAATATCCTTCGATCTATCAGGGACGGCTTGAAAAAATATTGGCGCAATTGCTTCCAGACTTCCCGTATGTACGGATTTATCCGCGACAGGGGAGCCTGGGCGAGTTCCTGCGGCGGTCGTTCGGTACAGAAATGGTGGCCGATCCCGCGGTTGGAATATCGCCTGACGGATGCAAGGTGTCATACTGGCGACCTTTTCTCGGTGACGGCGGGGCAGATACCGTGATGCTCTTCCCTATCCTACCTTTCCCAGGGAGTTTCATTCCCGAGATTGTGTGCGTCAGTGATGAATCCCTTGCCCGGAAGCTTCCTCCTGCGCAGCCGTCGTCGCCGTTACTGCTTGATTTGCTCATCAAGTCGGTATCTGCGTTGTTGCGGCTGTATCAGTCGGAAGAGGCCGTTGTCGCTAGGGCGATGGACAACCCCCTCAAGGGGCTGTTCGGAGAACCCCGTGGACCCTACCTTCTGACTGGTTTGTCGGAAGAACCGTATCGGGAGCTGCATCATGAAGCTCTCGCAGCGGGAGTGGTGCTTCCTCCGGGGTCGGAAATCCCGATGATTTTCCCATCTGAATACCATGATGGGGATGTCGCGGAATTCCGTCGCATAGCCGCCAGATATTGCTGATGGTCTGATATTTTGGAAAGCGACGTCTTGTCGTGCTTCTCTTTCTCCGCCGCAAGGCTGCGAGCCGTTGGCTTGCGTCTTGACATGGGAAGGAAAAATGTGTCACGATGCGTTCTGCTTGTCCATGAACAAAACAAAAGGCGGGAAGTGATTCCCGCTATATAGGGTGTATACATGAAGACTATTTTTGTAAAACCGGCAACAATCGAGAAGAAATGGTATCTGATCGATGCGGAAGGCAAGGAGCTTGGTCGTGTCGCGGTTGCGGCGGCCCGGATTCTCCGCGGTAAGAACAAGCCTGAATATGTTCCTCATCAGGACATGGGCGACTATGTAATCATCATCAACGCAGCCAAGGCTGCTCTGACCGGCAACAAGTACAACGACAAGATGTACTATCATCACTCAGGATATCCCGGTGGGCTTTCCGCCGCTCCGTATTCCGATGTGATCAAGCGCAAGCCCGTCTATCCGATGGAGCAGGCGGTGAAAGGCATGCTTCCCCGTGGCCCGCTTGGCCGGAAGCTGTTCACCAACATGAGGGTTTATGCAGGTGCTGAGCATCCCCACATGGCCCAGAAGCCCATCGTGGTTGAAATCTAAGGTAGGAGCGGAAAATGGCTACTAAGAAAGAAGCAGTTAAGCAGCAAATCAATCTTGGCCAGGGAACTGGTCGCAGAAAAACCGCCGTCGCCCGCGTCTATCTCCGCGAAGGTGAAGGCAAGATTACCGTCAATGGGAAGAATGTGGATGAGTATTTCTGCAATCCTTTGTTCGTGTATATGGTCAAGCAGCCTCTCGATGTCACCGATACCCTCACTAAGTTCGATTTGGTGATCACTGTCGCCGGCGGTGGTCCTTCCGGTCAGGCCGGTGCTTGCCGACATGGTATCGCCCGCGCTCTGGTACGTCAGGACGAGAACAATCTTCCCGCCTTGCGTGCGAGCGGTTTCCTTACCCGTGACCCCCGTATGGTTGAACGTAAGAAGTACGGCCAGAAGGGCGCTCGCCGCAGATTCCAGTTCTCCAAGCGCTAAAGCTCGGAGTTTTCGGACACTGCGTGTTCGCCACTATCAGAAGAGGGGCTTCCTCGGACGGTTATTTCGCCGTCCCGCGGGACGGCTCCTCTTTTTTTATTCCTCCGCATCTGTTGCATGCCTGGGGACTCCATGAGGGGCAGGAACTGGATGAAGGGCAGTTTTTGCATTATCTGGCGTTGCAACGGGAATGGGCCTGTTACGAGAAGGGAATCGCTTTGCTCGCCTTGCGGGAGCATTCTCGTCTGGAGTTGCGTACAAAACTGTCGCAGAAAGGCTTTTCGCAGGAGCAGGTGTCCTCTGCGATTGACAGGCTAGCCGAGGAAGGCGCTTTGGATGAACGACGGTACGCTGAGGCGTTCGTCCATTCCCGGTTGCGCAAAAGTCCCGAGGGGCGATGGTTGCTTTCCCGGCGTCTCCAGGAAAAGGGCGTTTCCCGCCAGATTGCCGGAGATGTCTTGGATTCGCTTTTTTCCAATGAGGAATTCGTTGATGGCCTGGTTCGGAGTGCGGCGGACAAACTGTCGCGACGGCATGATGATTCTGAACGCATCGTGCTGGAACTTCGTAAAAAGGGTTTTTCCCCCGCGGAGATTCGCAGGGCCTTGTCAGGCGGGGAATAGTCGATGGTGACTGGACGCGCCCTGATCCCCTCGTTGCGCCTGACCGGTTTTCCGAGCGGTTCCTGCGGCCTGAAATAGCATAACTCCGTATCCTGCCGTCCATATTGCAAGATTGGTTGTTCCCGACCCTGCCTTGTGCATCGTGATTGAATTCCTCACGTGAAAGCCATGATTGCTTTTGAATTTTTCGTGATTGTTCAAACGCCGGGTTCGGAGTGAAAAAATAGCGCAGTGGCGAAAAGTATACGGACAGGTATCGGAGTAGAAAACTTCTGAGAGCAACCATTGCGTAACGAGTTCCAGAAAAATACGCGATTTCCCATTAATAGAAGTTCGACGGGGATTGAGTTCTTGATAGTCGGCCAAGGGTAGGTCCTGCCTCTGGAGGTCAGGGCATCGAATAACGCGACTCTGTCCTTGAATGAATTTCTGGCAAAGTTTGACAGCCGGAATGGAATAAAACTGACAACTGGAAATGTCGGCGTAGTCGAAAAGAAAGTGACATACCCTTTGTATGCGGCTATGTTCCTATGATGTCCATGTAAAAAAAACGGGACCGTATGACCGGCCCCGTTTTTTAATCTTGAATCCAGCTTACAGTACGCGGAAAGCGTCGCGCCCGGCATACTTGGCGGTATCGCCCAAGTAGTCCTCGATGCGCATGAGCTGGTTGTACTTGGAAAGACGGTCAGAACGGCTCATCGAACCGGTCTTGATCTCTCCGGTCTCCAAAGCGACCACGAGGTCGGCGATGAAGTTGTCCTCGGTCTCGCCGGAGCGATGGGAGACAACCGCGGTGTACCCGTTGCGCTTCGCAAGGTCGATTGCTTCAAACGTCTCGGTCAAGGTTCCAATCTGGTTGACCTTGATCAGGATGGAATTTGCGACGCCCTTTTCCAGACCCATCTTGAGGCGTTCAGTGTTGGTGACGAACAAATCGTCGCCGACAAGCTGGACCTTGTTTCCGATGCGGTCGGTAAGCATCTTCCAGCCTTCCCAGTCGTCCTCGGCCATGCCGTCTTCGATTGAGATGATGGGATACTTTTCAACCCAGGAAGCCCAGAGGTCTACCATCTGAGCGCTGGTGAGCTTCTCTCCAGTAGTCCACTTGAGGGTATAGAGCTTGGTCTTTTCGTCGTACAGCTCGGAAGCGGCGGGGTCGAGGGCGATCATGAAGTCACCGTCGCGACCAGCGGTATAGCCGGCGGCCTTGATGGCTTCCATGATGACTTCGAGAGCCTCTTCGTTGGACTGGAGGTCGGGAGCGAAACCGCCCTCATCGCCGACGCCGGTATTGTAGCCGCGGCCCTTGAGGACTTTCTTGAGGTTGTGGAATACTTCAGCGGTCATGCGGACTGCTTCGCGGATGGAGGAAGCGCCGATGGGCATTACCATGAATTCCTGGAAGTCAACCTTGTTGTCGCTATGGGCGCCACCGTTGAGGATGTTCGCCATGGGGACGGGAAGCACACAGGCGTGATATGCGCCGAGATACTTGTACAAGGGGAGGCCGAGGAAGTCCGCCGCTGCACGGGCGACAGCCATGGATACGCCGAGAATGGCGTTCGCGCCAAGTTTGCCTTTGTTGGGGGTGCCGTCGAGCGCGATCATGGCGCGGTCGATGGCCACCTGGTCGAGAGCGTCCATACCTTCGAGCTCCGGGGCGATGATGTTGTTGACGTTGTCAACAGCTTTCAGAACGCCCTTGCCGAGGTAACGAGCCTTGTCGCCGTCGCGGAGTTCGACAGCTTCGTGGACACCCGTAGAGGCACCGGAAGGAACCGCGGCGCGGCCCATGGAGCCATCTTCAAGGATCACATCGACTTCTACAGTGGGATTGCCACGGGAGTCAAGGATTTCCCTCGCTTCAATAAAATCAATAATGCTCATGAATGTACACTCCTGATACTTGTTTGAAATCTATAAAGAAATATCAACTCTTTTTTGACTAATGTCAAGGTTTGGGGCCTCGGGGGGACACATTCGCATCCGCGATGTCCAGTATAGTGACATGAACGTACATTTCCCGCTTTTCAAAGCGTGGTTGGCGGTTTACAATAAAGCCATTATGGACGGAGCCGAGAACCAGACATACCATATGCCTCCTTTGACTGATGAATTTCTCTATCAGATCATCTTCTGCATGGAGGACCAGTCGAACATGTACTGTCTGGATCTGGTCGAGGGACAGTTGTCTCAGGTCGATTTCGTCAGGGAACGCCGTCAGGAGAACCCTGCGCGGTTCATCGACATACCGGCTTGGCGTCCATCCGACGGATTCAGGACCATGGACAAGTTCGTTTTATCGCTCCGCAATCCGATCTATCGGGAACGTCTCAAAGAGGTCCTTCAGACGGGCAAGGGTGTATTCCGGCAGTTCAAGGATGTGCTGCGGGAGCAGCCCTCGCTGGAACGGCTTTGGTATTATTTCAAGGACAAGGAAATCCGGAATGTCATCTACCTGTGGTATGAGCGCAACGACGATGCTTTCAGGCTCTCGCGGTTGTCTCTGGAACCGGAAGACGATGCGAAGGATCTGCTCCAGGAGGATTTCTCAGTAACCGCGGATATTTCTGATTGGGAAGTTTCCATGGAGCTGTCCATGGAAAAATTCGTCCGGTCGATGCAATCCGAGAACAGGATATCAGCCATGGAGGCTGAGCGTATTCAATCCGTTTGGGAAAACGGCAAGGCGCGCCGGGAAGGTCTGGTAGCTTTGACTAGCGAGGGCGTGTATGCGGGATGCGTTTCCTGGATTCAGGTTGATGACAGGATCGCGGAACTGGTTTTTTATTATATCGAACCGGAATACAGGGGGCTTGGCCTCTACAAATTTCTGTTTGACCATATGTCCCGTCGGCTATCCCGTATCGGTGTGACTGACATAGTGGTTGCTTTTGTCGGCGACGGGTTGAAGACCTCCTCGATGTTCGCCACGGTCTCACCCCTTCCGATAGCTAGTAAAATAGTCGTTCGGACCAGGCGCTGGAACGAGCAGAACGACTCCACCGACATGGCGTATTTGTGAGAGCAGTTATCCGACATTCTCTATCTATAGTGTTGGATAATTAACAATTTTTATTACCTATCACTTCATTCAATACACACGAAATCTACACGCAAACCCACCTTACAAGAGGCTTAAAGGCTGAAAATACCCTTTTTTCAGGATAAAAATCTGGTTTTTGTAGTTCATTTGAAAAAATTATATAGAATTAGTGTAACTTTTACATCGAATATGAATTTAACTTGACAGTTGGATGGGGCTTTGTTACAATCCTCATCGTATAACGGAAAAAAGGGATTAGCGGGTCGTGTGCCTGCCCCGAACTATTTTGGAGGAAGTATGAAGAAGATTTCTGCAGTACTTTTGATTGCGGTGCTGGCTAGCGGCCTCGTATTCGCTGGTTTCTCCGGTAACGCTGAAGTTCGCTTTGGTGGAGACCTGGACAAGGGCACTTTTGGTTTCATCAAGGAAAGCACCAACGTTACGTTTAACATGGATGTTCTGACCGCTGTCGGCGAAGCCAAAGGCGAAGGCGATATCTATGCCGAGATCAAGGGTTCTTTGAAGCTGTACCTCACCAATGGTGAGAAGGGCGGCGCTTCCATGAGCGATCCGACTACGATTGTAATGTCTGCCAATGGAAACAGCCTCGGTCTCCAGGCCAAGATCGAGTCCGCCAAAATCATGGGCAAGGACTGGTACGTCGGTATTCTCTCCGTCCCCAGCGTCCCCGATTTCGCGAAGTCCGCTGTCGACACCTATACGATCGAGAAGCAGCATGACAAGCTCGGCTGGGAGAAGAAGGACCAGGACAAGAACGCCACCTACAGCGTCGCATACAAAAAGGCTCCCGGCGTTGAAGTCGGCGTCGCCGGCTACAAGTTCGGCGTCGGCCTGCTGGGCAAAGTCGGCGAAGGCGATGATTTCAAGACCGTCGCGAAGAATACCGAAGCCACCCTGTATGTCAGCACTCCTGACTATGCTCTCGCCGACGGCATGACCTTGACGGTCGCCGCTGTCGCCAGCCAGAAGACCATTGACAGTGTTCGTGCGTTCGGCGGATCCGCCAAGTTCGCCGTTAAGACCGATTCCGTCAAAGCTTCCGTGGCTACCGATATCGGTTACAACGTGCTTGGCGTAGACAAGCAGAAGTTTGGCGCCGACGTGGCGTTGAACGTCGCTTTCGCTCCCGTGACCGTTGACGCGTACTATGCCACCAGAGCCAAGACTGGTGAAAAGCCCAATGCTACCGATCCTAAGAAGACTGACTCTTCCTATACCAAGAATCTGGTATCCGCGAAGGTCGTCGCTGATCTGAACACCTACGAAGTCCCCGTCAAGTTGACCGTTACCGGCAAGGATCTGATCGCCAAGCAGGATCTGTCCCTCGCCGCTGAAATCGGAGTCATGAAGGGCCTGACCGTTACCGCCAAGGGTGGTTATGTGATCGCCAACAACGGCCGTACTGGCGAAGATCCGACCGAGTTCAACAACGTTACTCTGCGCAAGGGCAAGTGGTCCGCTGGCGCCGACGTGAAGTACGCCGCCGAAAAGTTCACGGTCAAGGCCGGTGCGAGCGTTTCTCAGGTCAAGGATGCCGAGATGCAGGTCAAGGGCAACGCTTCCGTCGAAACCACCGCTATCATTCCTGGCGCTACCCTCAAGCTCGCTTGGGCTGGTGACGACCTGACCCAGAAGATCGCTGGCGACCATGACAATGGCAACCTCGGCGCTGTCTACGCTGGATGCAAGATCGCTTTCTAATCAAAGCTGTCTGAATTACTGTTAGTTCTGCGGGCTACCCCCAAACAGGGTAGCCCGTTTTTATGTTCTTTGAGATGGCTGACGACTGCAACGCATAGGGAAAGATCAGATTCGGCGTCATGTTATGTTGTTTTACGCCCTCTTTAGTTGTATTGCATTCATCAACCGTATACGAATGCAAGGGGGGGGATATAACATGCAGTTGTGTCTTCCTGCTGAAAAGGTGGCATGAGTTCGGTATCGTACTATGCCAATGGGTGGCTAATCGCTACAATGGCGGTGGTTCGGATTCTTGTTTGCTGGATTACTGAGGGGGACTGATGCCATGAGGGTGACTATTTGCGGGGACAAACGGGACGTGGGATTCCAGGCGGCCCAAGCGGGTGCGTTAAAGATTCGGCAAGCCATCGGCACGAAGGGCGGCGCGGTAATTGTGCTGGCTACCGGTGCCAGTCAGTTTGAAATGCTCAATGCGCTTGTCCAGCAAGACGTTGATTGGAGTAAGGTGGAAGTATTTCAACTTGACGAATATGTGGGTATTTCGGAGAAGCATCCGGCAAGTTTTCAAAAATATCTCAAAGATCGTTTTGTTGATCAAGTGAAGAACTTGAAGGCCTTCCATGCTATGGACGGCGTTGCGGAGAATCCTGATGCCGAAGCACAGCGGCTTTCCTTTCTGATCGCGGAACGCCCGGTCGATGTTACGTTTCTCGGAATCGGAGAGAATGGGCATCTCGCATTCAATGATCCTCCAGCCAGTTTTGATGCGGAGGAGCCTTATCTGGTAGTGACGCTTGCGGATCGCTGTCGGAAACAACAGGTGGGGGAAGGTTGGTTTTCTTGTATTGACGATGTTCCTGTTCAGGCGATATCTATGAGTATTCGTCAGATATTGAGAAGTCGGAGCATCATTTGTTCCGTTCCCGACCGAAGGAAGGCACGGGCTGTGGCGATGTGCCTGTATGACCAGATTTCCCCGTTGTCGCCTTGTTCTGTACTTAGGCGGAGAAGCGAGTGTTCCCTATTCCTGGATCGACCGTCTTCAATGCTGGTCTTGGGCGACAGACGGTAGTGAGTTGATGGATGAAGCGGTGGTATTTTGCCACGGTGTCCGCTATATTGAACAGAAGAAGGAGACGTTATGAAAAAAGCTTTGATTGTAGTCGATTATCAGAATGATTTTGTATCAGGTTCGCTGGGTTTTCCAGAGGCCGTTGCTTTGGAAGGTCGTATCGAGCGAAAGATCATCGACTGTCTGTCCGCTGGCGACGATCTTCTGTTTACGTTTGATACACACGCTTCCGACTATCTTGCCACACAGGAGGGACGGAACCTGCCTGTACCGCATTGCGAGAAGGGAGCTGAAGGCTGGAATCTTTATGGCGCTATAGCCGCCTATCTCCCCAAGGCTGTCAGGTGCTTTGAAAAAAATACGTTTGGAAGTTTGGAGCTGGCTGAATACTTGAAGGTTGCCGGATACGATGTCGTGGAGCTGGTTGGCCTGGTGTCCAATATCTGTGTCATCTCCAACGCTATCCTTGCCAAGGCCGCTTTGCCTGAGGCTGAAATCATCGTGGACGCGGCTTGTACGGCCAGCGTGGACGTCTCCATGAACGAAAAGGCGCTTGACGTCCTGCAAGGAGTTCAAGTCGTTGTGACAAATCGTTAGTTGTTGTGCCGCACACGTGGTATACTGGTTTACATGGATGGTGACGCAATTTCCGTTTCCCGGATAAATGGGCGATCTCAGGTAAGTTTCAGGACGATTCTCCTGACGTACAATCTTGTCATGCTGCTCATCGTGCTTCTACTGGCAGTGGTGCTTTTTGCCAGCCTGTACAGAATTGTCGATGACATGCAGACTCGGATACAGCAGTATATCACGATCAACCGCCTGGCAGGGGAGCTGTCCGCAGGGAAAGAGAACTTCAGCGATTTGTTCGCCGCTGTCCAGGAGCCTGGACGGAAGGACGTAGGGGACTTCGTCCAGGCGCACCGGTACATGCAGTACCGGGCCTTGTTGAACGCCAATACCTTGAGCGTTCCTTATGAGGAGAACCCCGAGAAGTATTTTCTGGCGAACGCCATCATCAACGGTATCAACTACATCAGCTCCCTGGCCGATGATTTGGAACAAGCCGACCCGGTGATTACGCCGGAGACGTTCGCGAAGTACTATCGGGGGGTCAAGGTCTACGACTATATCCTCGACTATACATACAATTTGTACCTCTCCGCGGCGGTCAGCAGCGATGTCGTCGCATCGCTGGACAACATGCGCAAGGTAGAACATCAGAAGGAGCTGTCTGTCGTTCTGATGTTCGTCATCATCATAGCGTATTTCGGCACGACCTACCTCATTACGATGTGGCTGGCGAAGCCAATCCGGCGTATGGTCAAGACTGCGGGGGATATCACCCAAGGAAATCTCGATACACCGGATCTCGAACTGGCCGGACCTCAGGAGCTGTTCTTTTTGGAAGAAAGCATGAACCAGATGAAGGCGAGCCTCAAGGAGCGGATGGAGCTGGAACATCGGCTGCATAGGAAGGAACTGGAACAGGTCCGTATGACCAGGGAGCTCGACCGCGCGCGATACCTGTCGTTGCAGGCTCAGATCAATCCTCATTTTCTATTCAATACATTAAATACGATAGCGCGCACCGCTTTGTTCGAACATGCGGATTCGACTGTGGGGCTAATCAACAATCTTGCTTCGATTTTCCGGTATATTCTGGAATTTCAGGATGATGTCGAGCTGTCGAAGGAATTGGAATTTGTCAGACAGTACCTGAATATCCAGCAGGCTCGCTTTGGAGACCGTATTTCCTATCGTATTGAATGCCCAGAGGGGTTGAAAGAAGTGAAAATACCCCCTCTGGTCATACAGCCGTTTGTAGAGAATGCGGTCATTCATGGGCTTGAGCCACTTGAAGAAGGGGGCTGTGTGGTCGTTTCCATCGGCAAGGCCTCCCCCCGGCGTATTGAAATATTGGTGGAGGACAATGGCGTCGGAATTGAATCGAGTGCGTTCGTCAGGGTTCCGAAGGAGGGACGGAATCATATCGGTATCGTCAATGTGCGGGATCGGCTTGCGGTCTATTACAAGGGCAAGGCGACTCTTTCCGTCGGCAGGACGGGGGAGGCCGGGGGAACCAGGGTCCGGTTGGTCCTGCCGTACAAGGCGGTGCGGCAGGTGGGGTTGGAAGGTTCCGGTTCAAACGGATGAGGATGCGCGGGATGTATATGGAGAACTGTCATGTATACACTGTTGATTGCGGATGATGAACAACTGGAGCGTGATGCGATAGAGCTGTTGGTTTCTCGAAGCGGCTTCCCTGTTCGATGCATCAAGGCGAAGAACGGGCGAGAAGCGGTGGAACTGGCGCGGAAGGATGTTCCGGAAATCGTGTTCCTCGATATCCAGATGCCCGGCATGAACGGGCTTGAAGCCGGTCGCCAGATCAGAAATATCCTGCCGGGGTGCCAGCTTGCGTTCCTGACCGCTTGGGGCAGTTTCGACTTTGCGCAGGAGGCCATACGGCTTGGAGCCTGCGATTATCTGGTCAAACCATCCGCGGACGCAGCCGTCTATGCGTTGCTGGACACCTGCATCAGGAATTTGAAACAGAGACAAGCCCCGAACGAGGAATTCAAGAAAGTGCTGAACCTGTTTACTCGTGAATTCTTCGCCGCATTGAAATTCGGGAATCTGTCCGAAGAGGCGGTTCGGTCATACTTGAAACTTCAGGGAATTGATTTGGAACAAGGTGTCGCCTTGGTTATCGGAGGGATGTCCGAGTCTCAACTGGGCGATATGTTCGGAAAGGATTCCGAACTGTCCAGTCTGTCGATCTGCTATTTCGCATCTCTTGACCGTATTACCGTCCTTGCCTTTACAAACAGACAGCAACAGCTTGTCGAACGTCTTGCCCGGCATCTTCCAGTATTCGATGATACTCATAAAGCTGTCGGGGTAGGGATGTTCTTCGATACGCTGGAAGGGATACCCCGGTCGATTCATACGGCTTCCGTCGCCTACACCTCCGCCCGGCATAACGGATGGGGTTTGCTGCGTTTTTCCGATATCGGCAAGACCGAGAACATGGAGAATGTCAGGGTAGTGCAGGGGCGGTTGGTCACGATGATGCATGACGCCGTATTGGAAGGAAATCTTGAAAAGTCCCGACAGCTCGCCCATGAGTTGGTTGATGCCATTCTGACCAATTATCAGGACGTGCGGCAGGGCGAGCAGGAGTTCTACGAGTTGCTACTGGGCTTTTGCTATGGTATCGGCAGCTTCATACCCCATTTCTATCGGGATCGTCCAACGCATGGCAACATGACGGAGCTTGAGACTTATCTGATGGATTTCCTTGATGCGGCGTGTGACGCGATTCTTATGGACCGGCGGGACAAGTACGCAAGGTCGTTCGAACTGGTAGGCAAGTATCTCCATTCGCATTACGCGGAAACCTTGTCGGCGGAAGACGTCGCTGATTTCGTCCAGATTAACCGCAGCTACTTTTCCAAACTGTTCAAGGAATATTTCGGAATGTCCTTTGTTGAATATGTGACTGAGATTCGTATGAAAAAAGCGCTGGTGTTGTTGCAGGAGGGCAGATCAGTAAAGGATACCGCTTCCCTGACGGGATTTTCAGACCATAATTACTTCTCAAGGGTTTTCCGGCAGTATTACGGAATGCCTCCGACAAGCTGTAAATCTGGACAATCCTGACAATAAAGTCCTTGATTGAAAAAAAATCCTGCTTAACGATTTCTTAGCGCGGCATCTATACTGAACTTGTCACACAGGTGGGGAAGGATTTGTTTCCTCTATCTAGCGACAATTTTTCCAGACAAGGAGAGGGCTGAAATGAAAAAACTAGTGGTGACGCTGTGTATCGTGGTGGCGGCATGCGGGTTCGTGTTCGCCAATGGCGGGACGGAGAGCAAGGGGGTGGAACAGAAATCAATGGTGCTGCGCTATGCTGAAAACCAGCCGCAGGACTATCCGACCACGCAGGCGGCCTATGAGTTCGCTAAAATCGTCGAGGAGAAGACCGGGGGGAGGATTAAGGTCGAGGTATACTATGGCGCTCAGCTTGGCGACGAAAAGTCGGTAATCGAGCAAATGCAGTTTGGTGCGATTGATTTCACCCGTGTGTCCCTTTCTCCTTTGGCGGAATTCAACAAGTCGCTGAACGTCTTGCAGTTGCCGTACTTATACCGCGATAGCAATCATATGTGGAAGGTTCTGGAAGGACCTGTCGGAGATGAGTTCCTGGCGTCCGTGACGGCGAACAATCTGATCGGGTTGTCTTGGTTCGACGCCGGTGCTCGCAACTTCTACAACTCGGTACGACCAGTAAAGACTTTGGCGGACATGAAGGGCCTGAAGATCCGCGTGCAGGAATCACAGCAGATGATGGACATGGTGGCGGCCTTGGGCGCAAGCCCGACTCCGATGGCCTATGGTGAAGTGTACAGCGGACTTCAGACGGGTGTCATTGACGGGGCGGAGAACAACTGGCCGTCCTATGAATCGACAAGCCACTACGAGGTTGCGAAGTACTTTGTGTTGGACGAGCATACGAGGGTTCCGGAAATGCAGATGGTAAGCGCGATTACGTGGAAGAAGTTGAGCGCTGAGGACCAGGCTGTCATCCGCGAAGCGGCGCAGCGCAGCGCGAAGATTGAGCGCGAACTGTGGGCCGCGAAGGAAAAGGCGTCCGAGGACAAGGTCAAGGCGGGCGGCTCGGTCGTGACCGAACTTGCGGCGGGCGAAAAGCAGAAGTTCCAGGATGCCATGGCGCCTTTGTACACCAAGTACGGTGCGGGCTACGAGGATGTCATCGCCAGAATTCAGGCTACGAAATAAGGGCCTCGCTTGCATGAGATAGGGAACTGGTCGGTCTCTGACTGGCCGGTTCCTTCTTCCTGTCCATATGCTTCGAACAAGGAGGAGACGTATGGCAAACCCAATGTTCCGACCCGATATGAAGCCAGCTGAAAAAGCGCTGAGTTGCATAACGTATGTCTTTGATATCATCTACCGCGTATTGCTTGAATATGCAAAGCTGGTGTTGCTGGTTATTGTGGTCATCGTCAGCGCGCAGGTGTTCAGCCGCAAGGTGCTCAACACCAGCATCCGCTGGTCGGAGGAGGTCGCCTTGCTATTGATGGTCTGGATGGCGTTCATCTCCATGGCCATCGGCGTGGAGAAGAACCTGCACATCGCCATAGTGATGTTCTTCAACAAGTTCCCCCCCAAAGTCCAGTTCGTGATTACCAAGGTCAACACCGTGGCTACGCTATTTTTCGGGGTGATTCTCGTTATCTATGGTAGTCGCCTGGTAGCTTCTACTATGAGTTCGACGCTGCCAGCCACGCAGTGGCCCGCGGGGATACTCTATCTGATGATGCCAGTCAGCGGCGTGTTCATCATCTACTTCACCGTATTGTCGTTGTTCGGTCTCGACCGTTATCGGCATATCGAGATTGAAGAAGGGAAGGAGGCCGTCTGATGTTCAGTCAAACACTCGCGATCTGGTTGCTGCTGGGCACCTTCGTGGTATTTATCATCTGTAGGATGCCGGTTACGTTCGCCTTGGCGGTTTCCTCCTGCATTACCCTGTGGTATATGAATATTCCATTGATGGCGTTTATCCAGCAGATGGGGAAGGCAATCAATAGTTTTTCGCTGATGGCGATACCCTTTTTCGTTCTAGCTGGCGAGATTATGGGGGCGGGCGGCATATCCAACCGGTTGCTTGACAGCGCCAATGCGTTGGTAGGTCGGTTCCGCGGCGGATTCGCCTATGTGAACGTCCTTGGGTCGATGTTCTTCGGACATCTATCTGGTTCCGCTGTCGCCGACGTCTCGTCTCTCGGCTCCATTGAGATTCCGATGATGGAGAAGGCTGGCTATGACAAGGAATTTTCCGTAGCTATCACAGTCGCGTCCTCCTGCCAAGGCGTGCTGATTCCTCCGAGCCACAACATGATCATTTATTCGGTGGCGGCTGGCGGCGTATCGGTCGGCGCTTTGTTCATGGCTGGGTTGATTCCCGGTATCATGTGCGGTGTCATGTTGCTTGTGGTATGTTTTATCCTTGCAAAGATTCGCAATTATCCGAAAGGCGACAAGATTCCGTTCAAGCAGGCCATGAAGGTTTTGTGGGACGCTATCTTGGCTTTATTTACTGCGGTCATCATTCTTGTCGGTGTTACCTGCGGGCTGTTCACCGCGACCGAGTCTGCGGCAATCGCCTGCATCTACGCATTCATCATTTCCGTATTCGTCTACAAAGAATTAAAAATCAAGCAGATGGGGCGATTGTTGATGAATACCGTCAAGACTTTGGCGATGGTGTTTTCATTGATCGCCGCCGCCGGAGCGTTCGGCTATCTGCTGGCGATGCTCCGCGTTCCTACGATGATCACCAACGGTTTGCTGGCGATTTCGTCGAATAGGATTGTCATCTTCCTGCTGATCAACATCATGCTCCTGTTGCTGGGATGTATCATGGACATGGCCCCGCTGATTCTGATTGTGACGCCGATTCTCGTTCCGGTCGTACAGTCGTTCGGTATGAGTCCGGTGCAGTTCGGTGTCATGTTGATCTTCAACCTGGCAGTCGGTCTATGTACCCCGCCCGTCGGTTCCGCGTTGTTCGTCGGTTGTGGCATCGGCAAGATTTCCGTCGAGAAAGCGGTCAGGGCCATGATGCCGATGTATGTGGCTATGATCCTTGGGCTGTTGCTGGTTACGTTCATACCCGCGATTTCCCTCTGGCTTCCCGGCCTGTTGGGATATGCGGTGTAATTCTATCAGTCGTTTGATGCAAGAGTGCGTTGCGCAGGTGTTTCGTCGCTTGTGTGACGCACTCGTTTTTTGTGCATCCTGATGCCCATTTCGCCACATCCCCGATATGGTAGTTTAGTGTTTGAGCAACTTGGGGGAGTTCAGATTCTCAGGCGAGTAGGACGCAGGACGTAGACGACAGGTAAAGGACGTAGACGACAGGTAGCTCCGACATAAAGGACGTAATCCCGTCATACAGGACGTAGCAACAACATACAGGACGTAATCCCGACATAAAGGACGTAGACGACAGGTAGCTCCGACATAAAGGACGTAATCCCGACATAAAGGACGTAGCAACAACATGCAGGACGTAATCCCGACATACAGGACGCAATCCCGACATACAGGACGTAGCAACAACATGCAGGACGTAATCCCCGCATAAAGGACGTAGGCGACAGGTAAAGGACGTAGGCGACAGGTAAAGGACGTAGGCGACAGGTAGCTCCGACATACAGGACGCAATCCCGACATACAGGACGTAATCCCGACATACAGGACGTAGCAACAACATGCAGGACGTAATCCCGTCATAAAGGACGTAGACGATAGGTAGCTCCGACATACAGGACGTAATCCCCACATAAAGGACGTAGCAACAACATGCAGGACGTAATCCCGTCATAAAGGACGTAGACGACAGGTAGCTCCGACATAAAGGACGTAGCAACAACATACAGGACGTAATCCCGACATAAAGGACGTAATCCTGTCATACAGAACGTAGCAACGACATGGGATGAAACGGGATTGTCTGAGCCTGATACTTGAAGGTGCGTGTAGACTCTGTTGGGCGTGCATTTGGTTATGGACGTGATGCCCTGCGGTGCTGGGGTTCTCAGGCATGGCTGGCTAGCGCGAAGTTCATTTCCAGCAGTTTCCGGAATTTTATAGCTGCCGCTACTGACGGTGACGCACAACGGATTGGAACCAGATGTGATCCAGATTTCTCTTGCAACTAATATATTAGTATGTTACACTAAATTTGAAAGAACCATCGTCCTACGCCGGATGACTCCGGAAGGGGTGGTAATATAGACAAAAGGAGAAAATTCCTATGAAGATGACTTTGCGTTGGTATGGTACTGGATTTGATTCTGTGACCCTGAAGCAGATCCGTCAGATTCCTGGTGTGGTCGGTGTTATTACGACATTGTATGATATCCCTGCGGGTGAACCGTGGCCGATGGACCGGATTGAGGCGATTAAGGCTGAGGTCGAGGCCGCGGGGCTGGAGATCAGCGGAATCGAAAGCGTCAATGTCCATGACGCGATCAAGATCGGTACGCCTGACCGGGACAAGTATATCAAGAACTATATCGACACGTTGGAGAATCTCGGCAAGGCCGGTATCAAAATCGTCTGCTACAACTTCATGCCCGTATTCGACTGGACCCGCACCGACCTTGCGAAGATGCGTCCCGATGGTTCCACCGTCCTGGCCTATGACCAGAAAGTGGTGGACCAGATCGATCCCGCTACCTTCTTTGACCAGACGAACGCAAATTCCAATGGGTTCGTGATGCCCGGCTGGGAGCCGGAGCGCCTGGCTCATGTCAAGGAACTGTTCAAGGCGTATGAAAGCGTCGATAGCGACAAACTCTTTGAAAACCTCGTCTATTTCCTCAAGGCCATTCAGCCGGTCTGTGAGAAATGGGGTATCAGGATGGCGATCCACCCGGACGATCCCGCATGGCCGGTGTTCGGGCTTCCCCGTATCATCACCTGCAAGGAGAACCTGCTGAAGCTGATGAAGGCCGTCGATGCCCCATTCAACGGCGTAACTCTTTGTACGGGTTCCTTGGGGACGAGTTTGAAGAACGACCTGCCCGATATTATCCGCGCCTTGCCCGGTCGTATCCATTTTGCCCACGTCCGTAACCTGCATCATTTCGCGCCCGGCGTGTTTGAGGAAGCAGCTCACCTGTCCAGCGATGGTTCGTTCGACATGTTTGAGATCGTCAAAGCCCTGTACGACATCGGCTTCGACGGGCCGATTCGCCCCGACCATGGCCGCATGATTTGGGACGAAGTGGCGATGCCCGGTTACGGCCTGTATGACCGCGCCCTCGGAGCCGTCTATATCAACGGTCTGTGGGAGGCGATTGACAAATGCGCCAAGCGCGGGTGCTGCAAAGGCTGATATCCTGAACGTTGAATCCCGCGAGATGCCCGTGATACAATTCCGGGCATCGGCGGTTTCCCGACTGCATGTCGGATGTGCGTCGGATAATGCGACGGATATGCAACAGATATTCGGGCTGGAGGTATGGGATGCCATCATCAACAATGCGGACTACCGCCGCGGACGGAATCTACAAAACGCTGCGTGACCTGATCCTTGGTCTGAAGTTCGAGCCGGGACAGGAACTGAATGTAGTCGATTTGACGGAGCGGCTTCAGGTAAGCCGTTCTCCCGTGCGCGACGCGTTGATGAAGCTCTCGAACGACAAGCTTGTGGATATCTTCCCCCAGAAAGGTACAAGGGTTTCCCTGCTGGATTTGAGGCAGGTCGAGGAAGAGCGGTTCATACGTACCAGCCTGGAGGAGCATGCCGTGCGGCAGTTCGTGGACAGGTGGACGCCTTCCGACCTCGCCGCCATGGAAGCCGCGATAGCCCAGCAGAGGATCGTTGCGGAAAACCGCACGTATGAGCAGTTCATCACATGGGATGATGAATTTCATTCAATCATCTTTACCGGCGTCGGGCATGCCCGGAGTTGGGAACTGATTCAGAGCCAGTGCGGGAACTATCATCGTATCAGGCTGCTTTCCTTCTGGAACGAAGGTGTTTCGCTGGATGTGATCGCCCAGCATGAAGAGCTGGTCGCCGCATTTCGGAAAAAGGATATCGGCAAGGTGCTTGAGGTCGAGCATCACCATCTGACCAAGCTGTTGTCGGAAGCAGCGTGGATGATGGAAAAATACCCAAGTTTCTTTATTCCTGAGACTTCCGGCGATGGAATGCTCAGTGCGTTGCATGCCTGAGCCGATACTGGATGAACAAGATTATGACGAGGAGATGCATGATGAAACTGAACGCTACAGGTTTGACCGACAGGCGGCTTTGGGCCGAAAAGGGATACGCTGTGCCATCCTTCGACAGGGAAAAGGTCATTGCCGCTACGAAACAGGCTCCAATCTGGATTCATTTTGGAGCGGGTAATATTTTCAGGGGGTTCCCCGCCGCCTTGCAGCAGGCTTTGCTGGAGAAAGGATCGAGCGACAAGGGCATTGTTGTCGGAGAAGGGTTCGACTATGAAATCATCGACAAGATTTATGCTCCGCATGATGATCTCAGTTTGCTGGTTGTGCTGAAAAGTAACGGTTCCATTGAGAAGCGGGTCATCGCTTCGGTTGTGGACGCTATGAAATGCGACCCTTCGTTCTCTACTGAATGGGCTGCTTTCCAAGCCGCTTTCCGCAACCCGTCCTTGCAGATGGTCAGTTTCACGATTACCGAAAAGGGCTATGGACTTCGTAACGCCGAAGGCGTTTTCTTCCCTGCGATGGAAGCGGATTTCGCGGCTGGCCCGGCGACCCCCGTCATGTTCCTTTCCAAGCTGACCGCGCTGGTCTACGAGCGGTATCTCGCTGGCAAGCTGCCCATCGCCTTGGTCAGTATGGACAACTGCTCGCACAACGGGGAGAAATTGCAGCTTGCCGTCCAGACGATTGCCGGACAGTGGGCTGACCGCGGCTTGGTGGAGAAGGGCTTCGTCGATTATGTCTCGAATCCTTCACAGGTCAGTTTCCCCTGGAGCATGATTGACAAGATCACTCCGCGCCCTGACGCCAAGGTGAAGGCGTCGCTGGATGCCGATGGCTTTGAAGATACTGATGTCATTGTAACTGACAAGAAGACATGGATCGCACCGTTCGTCAACGCTGAAGAGCCCCAGTATCTGGTCATTGAGGATATGTTTCCCAACGGTCGTCCAGCCCTTGAACAGGCGGGTGTCTACTTTACCGACCGTGATACCGTGAACAAGGTCGAGAAGATGAAGGTTTGCACATGCCTGAATCCGTTGCACACCTGCCTTGCCATCTACGGCTGTCTGCTCGGCTATACTTTGATCGCCGATGAGATGAAGGATCCACAGCTTTCCAAGATGGTCAATGTGATCGGGTATGTCGAAGGGCTTCCAGTCGTCGTGGACCCCGGCATCCTTGACCCCCAGGCGTTCATCAAGGAAGTGCTTGAAGTTCGTATCCCCAATCCGTTCATGCCTGACACGCCGCAGCGTATCGCCTGCGATACTTCCCAGAAGCTGTCCATCCGGTTTGGTGAGACGATCAAGGCCTATATGGCGAGCAAGACGCTCCACGTCTCCGACCTCAAGCTGATTCCGCTGGTATTCGCGGGCTGGTGCCGTTATCTGATGGGAGTGGATGACGAAGGCAAGGCGTTCGAGTTGAGTCCCGACCCGTTGCTTTCCCATGTCTGTCCGTTCGTCGCTGGTATCAAGCTGGGCGACGCAGGGCCGTTCGATGAAATCCTTCGTCCGATTCTGTCGGATGCGAAGATTTTCGGCGTGGATCTCTACAAGGCCGGGCTTGCTCCGTTGGTAATCCAGTACTTTACCGAATTGGTCGCCGGTCCTGGCGCCGTTCGCAATACGCTTCGCAAATACGTGGGTTGAACCGGGCCCTTGTAACAATTCCATTATACCATTCAGGGCATTGTACAGGTGCGTTTGAGCACTTGCGCGATGCCCTCGTTTTATATGATGAGAAGAAGCAGGTGTGGCTTCGGTCTGTTTATCAGTCAGTCGTTCCCGCCCATCTTTAGAACTGTTCGTCGCTGATAGGGGCATGGAACGATGTGGGCGATGTCAGTAGTACCTCAGCGGTGCGGACATCGTAGGGTCGCCGATGGGAAACCTGAGGAGGCGGAAGTCAGAAAGAACATCATTGGTGACATGGCAATGGGCGGAAAGATGCATACCATGGAGTTCCCACAGGATGTGAGCCGGATACTGTTTCTTTTTCCGCCGAATGAGGTATAGTTTGGGTATCCATGAATATCGGATGACGGGGAAGGGAATGCGATGTTGAAGCGGATATCAAGAAAGACGGTCATTGAATATACGTATATTGTTATTGGAACGTTTGTCGCGGGGTTGGCGGTGGCGGGATTCATCACCCCTGCGAAGATAGCCAGCGGCGGGGTGAACGGCATCGGTACGATTTGCTACTATACGTTCGGCTGGGACCCTGGTATCGTGATGCTCGCTTGCAGTATCCCGTTGTTTTTGATCGGGATGAAGATATTCGGGCCTATCTATGGGGCGAAGTCGCTGATCGGGTCATCGTTGCTCTCTCTCTGGGTGAGCCTGATCGGGCAGTTGACTGGCTATGACGGTTTTCTGAATTATACAGACAAGGTCGATGTCCTGCTGTCTGCGATTTTCGGCGGTGTACTGATCGGGGCGGGGATCGGCTTGGTGATGCGTTCGGGGGCCAATACCGGCGGGACCGACATAGTCGCGCAGATCATCAATAAATATACTCCGTTGCCGTTGGGGACGTCCCTGTTCCTTGTGGACGGGCTGATCATCGTCGGGGGGGCTGTCACGTTTGGATTCGAGCGGGCGTTGTTCGCGATCATCACCCTGTACCTTTCTGGACAGACAATCAATTTCGTCGTCATGAACCTCGGTACGAAATACGCCAAGACAGCCTATATCGTCAGCAAGAAACATGAGGAAATCGGACGGAGGATTATCAATGAGCTACGGCATGGCGCAACCTTGCTGACCGGCGTCGGAGTTTATACGGGAAAGTCACGTACCATGCTGATGGCTGTGGTCCACAACCGGCAGATCAATGCTTTGGAACGGATCGTCCACGATGAAGACCCCGATGCCTTCATGTTCGTCAACGAAACATATCAAGTACAGGGACAGGGGTTCGCCAACGTAAAGGTCAAGCCGGTCAAAGAGGATGAATGATAGCCTGTACTGTAGATATTTATTGGTTTGAGACCATTATTAATGAGATTTGGGCTACTATTGAGAACTGTACTTACTTGTCATATGATGAGAGCGCCGTGCCTCCAGAAAATCTCGTCGAAGATCTTGTCGTCAAAAGACAAGCAACGCCAGCAGCACGGTGATGATTCCCGACATGCTGAGTGCGATTCCACTCATGGCTCCTTCGATTTCTCCCATTTCTATCGCCTTGCTGGTTCCAACCGCATGGCTGCATGCGCCGATTCCTACTCCCGCGGCGACGGGATCCTTGACTCTGAACAACTTGACTAATGTCGGCGCAAGGATATTTCCCAGCGTGCCGGTAATCACGACGGCGGCTACGGTCAATGACGCAAGTCCTCCCAGTTGTGTACTGATTTCCACCGCGATAGGCGTCGTCACCGATTTCGGCAGTATGGAGAAGATAAGCTGATCGTCCAGCCCGAAAGCCTTGCCGAGTATCCAGACGCTTCCCAAAGAAACCAAAGAGCCGGCCAACGTTCCGCAAAGGACCGCGACAAGATATTTTCCAAGCAACTTGCGTTGCCGATAGATTGTCAAAGCCAATACAGCCGTCGCGGGGCCGAGAAACATTGAGATGATGCTACCGCCTCGGTTGTAGCTTTCCAATGGAATGCCGAACAGGAGCAATATTCCCACTACGAGGAGGATGGCGATCAGCAGCGGGTTCACCAGCGGCGTCCTGGTCTTTCGGTTGAGCCAAACGCCGAACGCATAGCAACTGATGCTCAGCGAGATACCGAAGAATGGTGAACTGACGACTTGCGCAAGGGCTTCCCTCATTTCACGCCTTCCTCTGGTTCCCGCTCAATTCGTCGTCGGGCGAACCTGCGTTGGAGGGCGAGTACGCCGGAAACCGTCCATGCTGTTGAGGCAAAAACCAGCAGCAATGTAATGGCGCAGATCAAGAGCAGCCGCCACCAGCAACCTTTCAGCAGTTGCATATGTTCCAGAATCCCAACGCCCGCCGGAATGAAAAAGAACGCCATGTTCTGGAGCAAAAAATCGGCTTTTTGTTCGATATGTTCAATTTTCAACAGCTTCGTCGCAAGCAGGATGAACAGCAGCGCCATACTGATGATACTCGCGGGAAAGGTGAACGGCAGTATCGCTGCGATTAACTCACCAAGAAGACAGATTCCGAAGACGATTCCAATCTGCCCAAGTAGTTTCATATCTGTTTTCCTCCACTCATTGCACGTATCCTACTTGAGCCATTGCGCTTTGTACAGCCTTCCCGCGGTGTTCAACGAAAAGAAAAATGACTATTGGAAACCAATGATTTTTCCTCCATAAGCCTGCTCGCCGTTTCGGTACTTGCCCAGACTGCATAAAAATGGCTACCGGGAAACTATGGTTCTTCCCACAGTACCCGATAGCCGTTCGTTCGCCTGACGCCTTTCAACAACGGGCTTCAGACTTGATGCCGTTAGGAAAGCCTGGCTTTGAGAGCCTGCACCTGGTCCGCCGACAAGCCGACGGTCTGGATGAGATAGGTTTCCGCGATGTTCTGGATATTAGCATCGGTCACTGGCGTTCCCCCGTTCATTTGAGTGAACAAATCCGTAATGATTCTGGCGATAATCGGGTACTTCGCATCAGTCTCCGCTACATGGAAGTAATTCATGTACGTAATCATATAGTCGTCGGAAACTTGCTGAACGGTGGCTCCCATCAGTGCTTCAAGTAGCGCTACGACCATTCCCGCGCGATCCTTTCCTTCGTTGCAGTGGATGAAATACGGCTCTTCGTGGTCAATCATGAACAACAGTCCGTCCTTGAGCTTCGCTATGAACGCGGTGTCGTTGAAGTCGATTCCCATGTTCAGGGCGATGACGTTCCCCTTGTTCACCAAGCTCTGGTAATACGGGGCGGCAGGAAGGTTCGGCGCCATGCTTTCTTCACTGTCCGCAAGATTGATGATGGTCTGGATTCGGGCTTCCTCTACCAATTTCGCCGCATATGGGGCTCTTGCGTCATTCAAAACAGGGTTGCACCCACGATACAACCGCCCTGCGGGAAGTTTCCCCATGGTCACATTGCGGAAGTTCGCGAACACAGGATCGGAGGCGTAGTCTGTGCGTTCCTCGGATTTCTCCAGATGGCGTATCTCATATTCGTTCAGATATCCCGCCTTCTCCGCCATGGCGAGCGTTACCGGCATTCCCGCTTCGGTTCCCGTCTTGCCGGCGAAATTGTCATAACTCATCGCCAGTGCGATAATCCCGTTCGTCGGCCTGACAAGGAACGCGCCCCTGTCCACATCGCTATACGTCCCTACGAAGGGTGCGTCGATATTGTTCGTACCCACGCTGATGGTGATGATGTCCCCAAGCTCGTAACCTGCGGCCGTCATTGCGTCGGCGGAGATGTCGGTTGCGACGTTTCCGTACTTGTCTATCGTGGCGACTGAACCCTGTACGCTTGCGTAAACTGGCGCAGTCACTACTGGGGCTGGTTCGGGGATGATGATTTCCGCTTTCGTCGTTGTCGCGCAGGACACGGTCAGCAAGCAGAGCGTGGCGAGCATCAGGAGCGTCAGTTTCTCAAAAGGATGTTTTTTCATGTCTACCTCCTAGTAGAAATGTACATGATTCAGCATAACCTCTGGTCGTGCCATGTGCAAGAAATTGTAATATCATTGTTTCTTCGAGTTGCCTATTCGTTGGGAAAATGGATACAGTTGATGTATCGGAGGGATATCACCATGAATGAAACATTGAATACGATTTCTCATCGCAGGAGCGTGAGGAACTACGCTGACCGGCAGGTTTTCGATGCGGAACTTGAACTAGTGGTTCGTGCAGGGCAATCAGCTCCGAGCGGTATGAACACCCAGGGGTGGCATTTTACGGTTCTCCAAAATTCTGAAAAGCTGCGGGAGCTTGGCGAACTTGTGGCGGGGAAGGGCGAGTCTTTCTTCTATAATGCTCCGACCTTGGTACTTGTTTCCTATCGCATCGGAAATCGTTTTGCGGAGGATGATTGTGCCTGTGCCATGGTAAGCATGATGCTGGCGGCGACCTCCCTCGGTCTTGGTTCCGTATGGTGCAACCGGCTCAACGGCAACAGTCAGTTCGATACTTCCCTCCAAGCGTTCGGTGTACCTGATGGATATCAGGTTCATGGATGCCTCGCCCTTGGCTACCCGGCTGTACCGGTTTTTGAAGTGAGGGAGAATCGACCGGATACGGTCACGTATGTGAGATGAACCAATCTGCATAGCGGAGAAGTACGGTGAGATTTGTTTAATAAAAACTAGTATCTAGTTGAAGTTATGTTTTTTTGATTATTTTTCTTGACAGATGAGATGTATATGATAGAATAGTTCTGTTAGATGAAATTGAATTTCGTAGGATGAAACTATGGTCGAACGTGATGACTACAAAATAACTTCAGTTGTAAAAGCTCTTAAGGTGATGAAGGCGTTTGCGTCCGATGGCCCTGATTTTACATTGACACAGCTGAGTCAAAAATGTGGTATTGGTAAAACAAGTATGATTCGGATTCTGGCGAGTTTACAATCAGAGGGATTCGTGCGGTATAACGCTGAAACACGAAAATACCATCTCGGCCTGGTCATGTATCAGCTTGGTACGACGGCTTATGGTTTCATGGATATCAAGAAAGTTTGTTATCCGTTATTGCGAGAGGCCGCAATCAAAAGTGGTCAGGTAATTCATCTTGCTGTTCTTGCTGAGGACGAAATCGTTGTAATTGACCGGATATGGGCGGAAGCCCATATTGACATTATGGGATTGATTGCTCGAGTCGGTGGCAGTGTGCCGGTACATTGCACTGGAGTCGGTTGTGTACTGGCGGCTTATGCGGACAAAGATCAACAGGATCGGCTGATCGCTGCCTGTGATTTCAAGAAGTATTCAGAGACTACGGTAGATGACCCTGAATTGTTCAGGAGGAGATTGGCTGAAGTCCATCAGAAAGGCTATGCCATCAACGATGGGGAACATGAACCATTTCTTCGTTGTTTGACACGTCCGATTTTCGGTGCTGGGGGTAAGGTCGTAGCGGCTTTTTCTATTTCTGGATTGAAGGAAGTCATTACTGATACCAAGCTGTCGTTTTATGATCAGATTTCGCAAGAGACTGCTGTTGCGTTAAGTAGAGAGTTTTAGTTTTTTATATGTACAATATGAAACTTGGTTTCGTATGACGAAACTATTTGTTTCAAAAATTGCGAGGTTGTCATGTGGGCGATTTTAGATTGTGGAACGACGAATACAAAATGTTATGTAATCAAAACTACAGGGGTGCTTCTTGCGGAAACCTATACTCCCGTTGGTTGTCGTAACAACGTCGGTGTGTCTGGACGAAACAAATATGCCGAATTTTTGTCAGATACAGTACGAGCCGCCGTCACCCAAGCAAAAATGCCATATGCCCGATTAGCCAAGGTGATAGCATTTGGCATGATTTCTTCTGATTTGGGTTTGCTAGTTGTTCCTCATCTTGTCGCTCCCGTAGGGAGGAAAGAACTTCGGCGTGGCATCTATCGATATGAAAAGGAAATCTTTGGGTCGGGAGTTGAATTTCTGATAGTCAGAGGTATTCGCAATGCGTTGGCTTATCCTAAAGCCCTTGAAAACGTCGATTTTTGTGACTTTATGCGTGGGGAAGAGACTCAGGTCATGGGAATTTTGGAATGTTACAAACCTGCGGAACCAATCAACGTCATAACATTGGGAACGCACTTCAAGGCGGTTCATGTCGATGATACGGGATGTATTTGTAGAAGCATGACGACGATGAGTGGGCAATTGTTTGATTGTATTGTTCATAAAACCATCGTTGGAAAGAGTGTTGATGCCAGCATTGATGCTTCAATGGTGATGAATAGGGTGGAACTTGTGGCTTTGGCGAAACGGATGCTGGATACCTATGGGCTGAATAGAGCTATTCTACTGCCCCGGTTCATGGAATCCTTTACCAACATGACACCTCGTGAACGGCTTATATATCTGGATGCGACGATTGCTTTCGATGATCTTCATTCAATAAATGGCTTTTTCCGGAAGGAAGAACTTCGTGCTAGAAAGTATTTTCTTGTAGGACAACAGGAACGATGTGAAAACTTTGCCATGGCGTTACACCATATTGATCAATCCCTAGAAGTGGTGATGATTGATGGTTCTGCAAAAAATCGTGACATCTCCATCGCTGGTTGTCTGGCATTATGTGGTAAGGATGTATCCGTAGAGGAGGAATGATACATGAAATACAAAATGAAAGGGTGTATACCGCCGATGGTTACACCGTTTGATCGGCAAGGTAATGTAGATGAACCGGAATTGCGCAAGCTGGTGCGTTTTCTCAATGAGAATGTTCATGGGATTTTTATTTGCGGATCATATGGTTGTGGTCCGTTGATGAACCTTGAAGAACGTAAACGAGTAGCGGAAATCTGCAAGGAAGAAGGAACGAAGCTTCAGATTATTGCCATGACAGGTACGACGAATACTAGAGACACCATTGAACTGACCCGTCATGCAAAATCGATAGGTCTTGATGCCGCAAGTGCGGTTGCTCCGTTTTACTTCCACCATAATATGGATGATGTCGTAACATTTTATGGCGATGTGATATCGGCTGTCGGAAATGATTTTCCACTATATATCTACACCAATCCGAAATTCAGTGGCTATCCAGTTGACCTCAAGACCCTCAGACGGCTGAAGGACATCGGCCTTGCTGGTGTAAAAGCCGCTTCGTTCGATGTCATGGAATTCGCTAACATCGTTCGGGAATTCGAAGGTGAGGACTTTGATATCGCCCTCGGTACTGAAGCGCTCTGGCTTCCTGCCGCGGTATATGGTTCCAATGCCTTTATTCCTGGTCTTGCGAACGCTTTCCCTGAAATCTGTGTCGATATGTATAATCAATCCTGTCGAGGTGACTGGGAAGCATGTCGAGCGACGCAGTTCAAGATTAATAAGCTTCGGGATGTCATGTATTTGGCGAAATCTACACAACTAGCGATTTATGCGATGTTGGAAATCCGGGGCATCGCGCATTGTTATCCTCGTAAGCCCTTCAATCCGGCGACACCGGTTGAATTGGACAATATTCGGAAGAAACTCATAGAAATGGGTATGATTCAGGGGTAAGAAAAAGGAGAAAAAGATGAAAAAAGTACTAATGGTTCTTTTGTGTTTGGTTCTTGTGGCTGGAATGACTTTTGCCAATGGAACCACGGAAAAGGCATCGGCTGAATATCCGTCAAAAAACATCAGTTTGATAGTTCCTTTTGGGGCTGGCGGTGGGACTGATGCTCTGGCAAGGAAGATAGCTGAAATCGTTGAGAAGCAGTCTGGTGTTTCTTTGATTGTTGAGAATAAGACGGGGGGGAGTGGTGCAGTCGGCATGGGTGAAGGTGCCGTCGCGAAAAATGACGGATATACAGTGACGATGACCACCGTGGAGGTCGTATTGCTTCCAGCCGCTGGTTTGGCTTCGTTTCAGCCGTCCGATTTTCGAGGGATCATTCGTGTGAATTTCGATCCGGCTGCCTTGATTGTCAAAGCGAATAATCCTGCCAATTCATTGAAGGAATATGTTGCGAATGCGAGAGCTTCCGCAAAACCCGTGAACTTGAACGTCAGTGCGTTTCCTACAAACTATTGGTTATGCGGAGCTATGCTGAAAGAGCAAAGCGGAGCTAATTTCAATCTTATCGAAGAGCCGAATGGCGCGGCGCAGGAAGTTGCAAATCTGCTTGGTGGTCATGTCGATGGAATCATCTGTACGATGGCCGAGGCCGCCGCATATGTTGCGAACGGGGATTTCAAGTTCCTGGCGGTTGCAAGTGATAATCGTAACCCTAACTATCCTTCCGTTCCAACATTCAATGAAGGAGGTTTCGATATCGAAGTCGGTACTTGGAGAGGTTTCATGGTTCCCGATGATACTGATGATGCGGTTGTCGCTAAGTTGGATGGTCTGTTCACCGCTGCGTATAACAGTACTGAATTTCAGGAATTCTTGAAAACAATGGGTTTTGGTACTGGATATCTAAATTCAGAGGATTTTGCGCAGCTTGTGGCTGATCAGTCAAAGCAGTATGGACCTGTCATCGCAAAATACATCTAGAAAAAAAGAATATTGTATTGTCCGTGACACGACGGGTGTCACGGACAATGATTTAAGGAACAAGGTGACAGAAATGAAAAAAACAATTGATTTCTTGAAGAAGAATTCTCTTCCCCTCTGTCTGATTGTCTTAGGCTGCCTCATGTTTTATTTGGTGAAGGATTATAAGCAGGTTCCATCAGGGATTGGTCCGGCTTTTTTCCCAAAAGTAGTGGCAACTTTGCTGATATCCCTTTCCATCGTTTACATCGCGACACATTGGAATAAGGAACAGAAAGGTGAATTCGTACAGAAGAATGGTGCTGGGATTAAAATCATTCTTGTATGCGTAATGTTCATCGCCGCTGTATTGATTATGCAATATGTCTATCCGTTGCTGGGTATTTTCCTATTCTTGTTCGGGTATCTCTGTCTGTTTTCACAGGTGAAATGGTGGAAATCCATTATCGTGTCTCTTGTAGGGACCGGCGTCCTGTACGTGATGATGCTGACATTGCGAATTTCGATGTAAGGAGAGGTGGATATGTCTTCGTTTATTCAAGCTCTGGGTAGTATAGATGGCATGTACTTGGTTGCGTTGGTAGTCGGTACTATTGCCGGCTACGTAATAGGTGCGCTTCCAGGATTTTCCGCTACTATGGGAGTCGCACTGTTTGTTCCATTTTCTTATAGCATGCAGACTGCTGATGCATTTGCTTTCTTGATTGCACTATATTGTTCTGCGGTATTCGCTGGAAGCATTCCTGCGATATTGATTAGGACTCCCGGAACTCCTGCTGCGATATGTACCATTTATGATGGTTACCCAATGGCAAAGCGAGGAGAAGCCGGTAGAGCATTGGGATTGGCTTGCTGGGCTTCGATTGTCGGAGGAATTATTTCCGCTATCATTTTAATTTGTGCTGCGGGGTTCATCGCTGATTTCGCAATATCGTTCGGGCATTTTGAATATTTTATGCTTGGAATCCTTGGACTGTCCATGGTTATCGGCATGTCTTCCGATGATATGGTAAAGGGGCTGATTAGTACGGTAATAGGTTTAGCCATCCCTTTGGTCGGCATGGATTCTATGAATGGAATGGCTCGTTTTACCTTCGGAAATGTCCAGTTGCTCAGTGGATTCCAGCAGATTCCCGTCCTGATTGGTTTGTTTGCGATTAGTGAAATTTTCATAGGTTTTTCTTCCAATGATCGGGATGCCGTTCCCTCCCAGAAAATTTCCAACTTGTTTTCGGGCCTGAAGGATATGGCTAGGAACAAATGGCTTCTCTTCAAATCTGCTATAATCGGTACATGTCTTGGTGCGCTTCCCGGTGTTGGTGCGACCACTGCCGCAATTATTGGGTATGATCAAGCGAAAAATAGCTCGAAACACCCTGAACTCATGGGAACTGGACAGCCGGAGGGGATTATTGGTCCTGAATGTGCAAACAATGCGGTTACTGGCGGGGCGTTGATCCCGTTGCTGGCTCTGGGAATTCCAGGGGATCCCGTTACTGCGATTTTGCTTGGTGCGCTAATGATTCATGGATTGCAACCCGGACCTCTTCTTTTTGCCCAAAACCCTGTCGTTGTTAAAGGAATATATATATCCGTCATATTGAGTTATGTTGTTATTTTCTTATTCAGTCTGTTCAGCATCAAACTCATTGCCCGCTTGCTCAATGTAAAGACTTCTATCCTTTCTGCATTTGTTTTGGTCTTTTGTGTCGTCGGTTGTTATGCGACACGTAATTCGTACTTCGATGTATTCGTAGCTCTGGCTTTTGGGTTGATTGGATATTGGATGCGCAAAGATGGGTATTCGTTGGGACCGATGACGCTTGCTTTGGTGCTCGGTACGATGATTGAACAGAAACTAGCGGGAGCGTTGAAACTGTCTGGTGGTAGTGTACTTCCGTTCTTTACCCGTCCGATTTCCCTAGTGTTATTAGTGCTGACACTGCTAGTGATTGTATTGTCCACATATCGGATTGTGAAAAAAAATAAAAGATTCAAAAAAAATATGAAGCAAGGATGTTGAAATGATTGAATGGAAAAATGACGATGAATTGTTTCCGATTATGAAAAAGGAACTGTATTCTTCTGTAATCGGGGATATTCTGGATAAATTGCACTATCTGCATCAGTTTCTTCCGCAACGAATACAACCGTTGAGAGATGACATGGTTGTCGTAGGACGTGCAATGCCTGTTTTAGAAACTGATGCGTTTGAGGAAGTTTCTCAAGGTCAAAACTCTATAATGAGTCGTAATTTTGGTCTTATGCTGGAAGCCTTGGATGATTTGAAGAAGAATGAAGTTTATGTCTGTACTGGCTCGTCTCCCTCCTATGCGTTGGTGGGAGAACTGATGTGTACACGTATGAGCATTCTGCGTGCAGCTGGTGCTGTTGTGAATGGATTCCACCGCGATACAAAAGGAATTCTTGAATTGGATTTTCCTTGTTTTTCTTATGGACGATATGCCCAAGACCAAGGTCCGAGAGGCAAAGTTATCGATTGGCGTGTACCCATTGAGATTGAGGGAGTTCGTATTAATCCTGGTGATATCATTTTTGGTGATTTGGATGGTGTCGTAGTTGTTCCACAGACGGTGGAAAACGAAGTCATACAAAGGGCATATGAAAAAGCTACTGGAGAAAAGATGGTCGCGGAGGGGATTCGCAATGGTATGCCAGCTCGTGCAAGCTGGGACAAATATGGCATTATGTAGCAGTTCCTTGGGAAAATATCAACAAGCCAATACCTAAAATCTCGTTGTAACGTAAAAAATAAGGACTATCGTCAGGATGGCTTACCAACTAAGCGTATCTCCCTCAATCGAAGATGTCTCCAATTGAAGAAGGAATACGCCAGTGTTTTTGCCAATGCCGACGGCAGTCCTTTTTCATTCTTTCTGGTGGAAAGAAAACACGATGGAAATCAGTCTTGCTTCGCCTTGATGTGGGCGAGGAATTCTTTGTAGCCGTTTTCACAGGCATCGCTCGGCTCATAATCGACCAGGGGATAATGTTCCATCACGAAGTCTATGTCCTTGTCGCCACGCCCGGAAAGATTCACCAGGATTGTCTTGTCCTTGGGAAGCGTTTGGGCTAGCTTCGTCGCATAGGCGACCGCATGGGAGGATTCAAGGGCGGGAATGATGCCTTCCATTCGGCTCAATCCGTAGAACGCCTCCACAGCCTCCCTATCGGTGGCGCTGACGTAATTGACCCGCTCGATCGTCTTGAGGTAGCTGTGCTGGGGGCCTACGCCGGGATAGTCGAGACCGCTCGCGATTGAATAGACTGGCAACGGTTCGCCACTCTTGTCCTGGAGCACATAGCTCTTGAACCCATGCAGGATACCGATGGTCCCTTTTGTTAATGTCGCCGCATGCTTGTCAGTGTCCAGACCTTTTCCCGCTGGTTCCACGCCGTAGATCGACACTGGCTCTTCGAGGAATGCGCTGAAAATTCCCATGGCGTTTGAACCGCCGCCTACACAGGCGACGATATTGTCGGGGAGCCCGCCGGTCATTTCCTTGAACTGCTTCTTGGCCTCGACACCGATGATGCTCTGGAAATCGCGTACCATCATCGGGAATGGATGCGGCCCGACGACGGAGCCGATACAATAGATTTGGGTGACAGGATCAGCAAGATAGGCTTCAAACGCCGCATCGACCGCATCCTTGAGCGTCTGCGTACCACGTGTGACCTCAATGACGCGTGCGCCGAGAACCTTCATCCGGCTTACATTGGGAGCTTCCTTGCGGACATCGACGGCGCCCATGTAGATATCGCATTCAAGACCCATCAGCGCGGCCGCGGTCGCCAAAGCCACGCCATGCTGACCTGCGCCCGTCTCTGCTATAACCTTCTTCTTGCCCATCTTGCGGGCGAGCAACGCCTCGCCGATGCAGTGGTTGATCTTATGGGCGCCGGTGTGGTTCAGATCCTCTCGCTTGAGGTATATCTGCGCTCCGCCGACAGCCGCTGAAAGCCGCTTCGCATAGTATACGGGAGACGGACGGCCGACGTAGTGGATCTGCAAGTCGCTCAGTTCCTGGAGGAAGCTTGGATCCTGGACGATTTCTTCGTAGGACCTGGTTACTTCGTCCATGACCTTCCGAAGCTGTTCGGGAAGATAAGCCCCTCCGAATTCTCCAAAATATCCCTGTGAGTTGGGAAGGTTCGTCGTGTTGATTTCTTTGGTGATGGCGTTGTTCATGATATGCTCCTATCGCACGGGGTGGCGGAATATGAAAGACCACGGCCCTGTCATGTATGTTTGAAATTGTATGTCAATGGAATTCCGGGATCCAACGACCTACGGTCTGATGGACGTGCCGGCTGAAATGAAGGGTTAGCGTCGCCACCGGAGGGAATGATCGTCGATACATCCACATGAAAATCTGTTCATCGTTCGTTCCTCGTTTGTAAGATATGCCAACGTTACTATAAACAGAAACAATTTGTCAAGTATCATTTCACCAATTGTGAAAAATATCCGACAATCGGCAAGGTGTCGCATTCCTGAGTTTTGTGATATGCTGGCACAAGAGGTGTATGACATGCTGTATGGTGATGATGCCGCTTACATGGGTGAATGTCTGCCGTTCTGGCAGGAGCTATCAGAAAATGACAAGGCTTTGCTCATCAGCCATGCCATCGACATGCCATATTCCAAGGGCGCTGTCATCCACAATGACAGGAAGACCTGTACCGGTGTCCTTCTGGTGGTCCATGGGCGGCTGAGAATCTACATAGTCGGTGATGATGGTAAGGAAATTACCTTGTACAGATTGGTTGAGCGTGATGTATGCGTCCTTTCAGCGTCATGCGTTCTGCGCAACATTACCTTTGATGTCCATATCCAAGCCGAAGAACCCACAAAAGTGCTGAACATCCCCACGGAGATATATAAACGGCTGGAACAATCCAACCAGAAAGTGCAGGATTTCACCAACCAACTGGTCTCCTCGCGTTTCAGCGAGGTCATGTGGGTCATGGAGCAGCTCGTTTTCATGTCCATGGACAAGCGGCTGGCGATCTACCTGCTGGAACAGGCGGCTCTAGCTGGAGGCGACACCCTGCGCCTGACTCATGAGGCAATCGCCCACGACCTGGGAACGGCGAGAGAAGTGGTGACCCGTCTGCTGAAGTATTTTCAGGATGAAAAAATGGTGACGCTCTCACGTGGGGAGGTCACCATCGTTGACTATCCAGCGCTTACCGTACTGAGTGAATAAAGCCGGGGGCTAACGTTCAGACGTAAGTCCCGCCATTATTTTGCGATTTCTGCGTTACAGTCCGAGCATCTGCTTGAGCTGTTCCTCGTTTCTGACGCCTACTTCCTTGGATGCGACCTTGCCGTCCTTGAAAACGAGCAATGTCGGAATGCTCATGACCCCGAACTGCATCGCAAGTTCCTGCTGCTCATCGACGTTTACCTTCGCCAAGACCACCTTTGAGCCGTCCAACTGTTTGTCCAGGCTATCAAGAATCTGTCCCTGCATCCGGCAAGGTCCGCACCAGGTCGCCCAAAAGTCCACCAGTACCGGCAGCTTGCTATCGACTACTTCCTGCTTGAAGCTTTCTTTCGTTACGTGTTTGATCATAATTCGTTCCCCCATTTATATTCTGTATTGGTTTTTCCACATGTTCACCGTCTGCATCCGCAGCGCTCGTCTAGAATATACATAAAAATTTCATCAACGTTTGTGATTTTGTCACAGTCGGTTCTCCAAAAAGTTAGTACTATCTAACTATCAGCCGGAAGGTATGGGCCGTATGGTTTGGAATCCTTCGGGTGGAGATGGAATTTGCAAGGCGGATCGCGCGGGACGCAAGGGATATCAATCCCCTTCCTGCGGATCGCCAGCGAAAGGAGATAGTATTATGGAAGATGTACAGTATCGCATGCCGTTGATTGGCGACGACGCTCCCGCTTTTACCGCGGTCACTACCCAGGGCGTCATCAATTTCCCCGCCGACTATGAGGGAAAATGGGTCATCCTGTTTTCACATCCCGCGGATTTCACCCCTGTCTGTACCACAGAATTCATGACGTTCGCGTCGATGATCGATCAATTCAAGGCGCTGAATACGGAGTTGATCGGTCTGTCCGTCGATTCCCTGTATGCGCATATCGCTTGGTTGCGGAAAATCCAGGAACTTGAATGGAAGGGGATGAAGAACGTCAACGTGACCTTCCCGTTGATCGAGGACATCAAGATGGATGTCGCCAGAAAATTCGGGATGATCCAGCCCAACGCTTCCGGAACACAGGCCGTTCGCGCAGTATTCGTAATCGATCCGAAGGGCAAGGTGAGGACGATCCTCTACTATCCGTTGTCAACGGGACGGAACTTCGACGAGATCAAGCGTATCATCCTTGCGTTGCAGAAAGCCGACAAGGACGGCGTGGCGACCCCCGCCGACTGGAGGCCGGGTCAGGATGTCATTGTCCCTACCGCCGGGAGCTGCGGCACTGCGAAGGAACGGATGGAAAGCCAGGACGACGACACCTACTGCCTCGATTGGTTCATGTGCTTCAAGCGAGAGAAGAAGTAGGTTGAAAGCTTTCTTCTGTGGATCGATCTACGCCCCGGCCCTGGTGACTGGGGCGTAGTTTTGTTTGTGGAGAACGTTAATGTGACTGAAGAGGCCTCCTGTCACGTTCAAATGCTGTTGTCTTGATGATCGGGATTCTTAGCGGGGGATGAATTTCAGCGTCGGATAGAAAATCGTCATGATCCGGTCGGGAAACAGCGTGTCGATGAAGGTTCCGAACGCAGAAGTCCCTGCGTACCCTGAATCCCGCATTTCCCATCGGCAGACCGCCACGACCGAGATGATCGCCGCGGTAAGAAAAAGGCAGGCGCCGAAACCGGCGAGCCGGTGCATCGTCCGCGGTTCTATGGAATCAATGAACCGCAACAGGCGCGGCAATGCCAGCAATATCCAGAACAGGCCCAGAACACCCCAGATGAGCGCCATGGACAGGCTGGTACGACCGCCAAGGTTGAGCGGTTGCTGGCTGTATTCCCATGAATTGGACTTGAAGAGGAAGGACTGAATCACGCTGGCGAGGAATTCAAAAGAAGAGCCTATCACCGCCGCGCCGAAAAAGACCGCCACATGCCTGAACCTGAATTTATACAAGGGTCTGAGGCATACCGTCATAAGTAGCGCCCCTACAGCGTATATCGGATGTATCGGGACGAGAATCAGCCCCGATCTCCATTGAAGGTTTGAACTCAGAAGCAATACCCAGATCGTTTCCAATATGGTACCTGTGATACCTCCCAAAAGGAAAACCATCATGAATTGTGTGGCGGTTATATGATATATATTACCATTGATATACCGAGTTCGGACTGTTTCAAATGTTTCCTGTGTAATAGTATTTTCTGTCTCCATGTAATCCCCACTTCTATGGATTTGTTTCTTCTCATAACCTACACATTGAAAACCAGCTTGGCAAGAGGAATCCATGGAGATGATTTCCCATAGTCTCCCGTTGCAAGGACCTCTAGGCTCAATGTGGTGGCGGTGGCTTGCAACTCGCCGGCTTTTTGATGAAGATAAGCAAAGACGATAATCAGGGAGGTCCCGTCATGATAGATTTGCATTGCGATACAGTCTACGCTTTGTGGAAAGTCCGTAGCGGGGAGTCGCTTGTCAGCAACTCCTTGCATGTCGACGCTGAAAAGATGCGGGCGGGCGGGGTCTGCGCACAATGTTTCGCGTTGTTTGTCCCGATGCATGGCCATGTCCCCCCGTCCCATGCCGGTACAACCCCTTGGCAGATACTCCAAGAGCTGTATCAGCGGTTTCTGTCGGAGATACGAAACTCTGGCGGATGTCTGCGGCAGGCTTGTTCTGCGGCTGATATTCTGGCCAATAAGTCGCACGGGGTTCTTTCCGCGATACTGACTACGGAGGAGGGGGGCTCCATCGAGGGGGATCTCGACCGTTTGACGGTGCTCAGGGACATGGGCGTCAGGATTTTTTCACTGACTTGGAATTACGAAAACGAACTGGCGTTTCCCAATTCCCCTGACGCTTCGGTCATGGTCAGGGGCTTGAAGCCGCTTGGCTTTGATGCGGTCGATGAGCTGAACCGGCTGGGCGTGGTCGTCGACGTTTCCCATCTTTCCGACGGGGGCTTCTGGGATGTCGCTCAAGCAAGCCGCAAAAGCGGGATTCCTTTCGTCGCGACCCACTCCAATTCCCGCGCCATGACTGCGGAAACCAGAAACCTGACCGATGCCATGCTTTGCGAACTCGCCGATTGCGGCGGTGTCGCAGGTCTGAACCTTTGTCCGGCGTTCCTGCTTCCTGCAAATGACTCCAAGGGCGTTTTATCACAATCTCCGTTCACTGACGCTCCAGCGCCGGCGTCCACCGTCAGCCGCATTGAGGACATGGTCAGGCATGTGCTGCACATCCGTAACGTTGCAGGAAGCGAAGTCCTTGCAATAGGGACGGATTTCGACGGCATCGGCGGAACATTGGAAATTGACTCTTCCGCGACGCTTCCTTTGCTTCGCCAAGCGCTCCGCAAGGCGGGGATGCCGGAATCTGAATTGGACAGGCTATGGGAAACAAATGCGCTGCGGGTCTTCCGTGCAATGGAGGACGTTGCGCCGCGGGCCTAGCCTTTCAGGTTCGCCCTGAGCGTTTTCAGCAACAATTTGTCCTCCTCGCTTACCCTGAACGACTCGATGCATTTCTGGATTGCTTTTCGTCGGATAGGTTGCATGACGGTATCACTCCGCAACAGGGCTAGCGTCTTGTCCCTGTATTTGGCGAAGCATACCGACAGTGCCCAGCCTGCGCCCATCTGTACATAGTAGAAGTCGCTCCACACATTGCCGAGCAGCTTCAGCGTTCGGTCGATATGGGTGTCGTCGATGAAATAGTCCATCAGCATGATGATTCCGAATCTGACGGCCCAGGGATTGTCATCATCCAGATAGGGGAGTATGAAATCCCAGAACTGCTTCGGATATTTGCGTGCGGCGGTGAAGGTCGAACAGGCGCAGTCGCAGACCGCCCAGCCATCGATTTTAGGTACGAATCCGCTGATCAGTTCCAGCCGTTCTTCCACTGGCACATGCGCATAGCCGATGACGAATCCCTGCAACAGCAGCTCTTCATAGGTATCTTCCTCCGCTGATGAGAGGTATTCCCTCCAATCGCCCTTTGCGATTTCCTTGCCCAGCGCACGCAACGCAGGTGTCCGGACGCCAATCAGGGGGTGTGAGGAAGGAGCCAGCGATTCCGAGAACCGGCGGAATTCTTCCCCCGCCGCTTGTGCCTGTAGTCTGCGTAGGACTTCCTCTCGTTTCATCGTCCCTTCCCCTACAATCCCATCCGCTTGCAGAACCGGATGAAATTATCGACTGTCAGCGACATGTCGCTCTTGCACCGTTTCGCCGCCTGCTTGAATTCTACCGCCACGCGGTTCGTGCTGAAGATTCCGCACACCCCTTCTGCGTAGGCTCCCTCTATATCGTCCCCGATGTCCCCGACGATGGCGACTACCGGGACCGAAGCGGCCTTCGCCCTACGGGCTACGCCGATCACGACTTTGCCGCGCAGGCTCTGACCGTCTATCTTGCCTTCTCCCGTCAACACGAGGTCGGCGCCTATGAGCAGTTCGTCGAACCGGACAGTGTCGAGGACCGTCTCGATTCCCATTTGCAGGTGTGAACCGAAGAACGCCGCCATGCCACCCCCCATGCCGCCAGCCGCGCCTGAGCCAGGAATGTCCTGTACGTCCACGCCACAGTCTCGGGCAATGATATTCGCTAGAGCGGTCATCTGGGCGTCGAGGTTCTTGACCATGTTATCGTCCGCACCCTTCTGGGGGGCGAATACATAGGCGGCCCCGGTAACTCCGCTGAAGGGGTTGTCGATGTCGCACATCGTGACGATCTCCACGCCGCTGAACTCCTTCACCAGCCCGTTGCGGTCGATTTTCTTCACTTTGTCCAATGTGCCGCCGGTGGGGATGAAGTCCTTGCCTGACGCATCGATGAACCGAACTCCCGCCGCTGCCGCCGCACCGCATCCCGCGTCGTTGGTGGCGCTGCCTCCCAACCCCACGACAAGCTTGGTGCAGCCATGACGAACGGCGTGGAGCATCAGTTGGCCCACTCCATAGGTCGTAGTCCTGTCAGGATGCTTGTCGTCGCCGACCAACGGCAGCCCGGCGCAGGCGGCCATCTCGATAATGGCCGTATTTCCACCCACTACGCCGTAGAACGCCTCCATGTCCTCCATGTAGGGGCCTTTTACGATGACTGTCCGTTTTTCCCCTCCCATGGCCAGCAAGAAGGAAGCGACGCTTCCTTCGCCTCCGTCCGCAACCGGGATGGCTACGATTTCAGCTTCGGGATAGTGCCTGCGGATACCATCCTCCATGATGGAGCATATCTCCTGGGAACTCATCGTCCCCTTGAATGAATCAGGGATAAGAAGGACTTTTTTCATGTCACGAATCTCCTTTTGTTCTATTGCGCCGAGGCTTGCGACAGGCTTGAGGCGTGGCTGTTCTCATATGCCGTCTTCCTCTGTCTCCGATTGCGAACGCCACTGCACGACAGTGTTATCGTACACTATGATCGTCGTTTGTGAGAAGTAATATACGCTGGCTTTTAGATTGGCTTCTGGAATAGAAAAATGGCCGCCGTTGAGCAATGGCCTCTGGCGGCCCGTTCTGCGATCCTGATACGGCTCGTCAAATGAGGAACAGCGAAAGCAGCCAGATGAACACGATGCCGACAAGCCCCATGAGCAACGTGACCATCGTCTGAGTCTTGTATCCGTCCTCAGCCTTCAGGTTGCCGAAATTGGTGACGACCCAGAAATAGCTGTCATTCGCATGGGATACGGTCATCGCTCCCGCGCCAATCGCCATGACGGTCAATACTCCTGCCATGGGGGAGGTGAGTCCGAGCGCAGTCATCATGGAGCCGGATTCAGCGATGCCGCCCATGATGCCAGCAGTCGTCGTTATAGCGACCGTGGATGAGCCTTGCGCGGATTTGAGGATCGCGGCAATCAGGAACGGGAAGAATATTCCTACCGTAGCCAAGCCCGCCGCATGTTCCTGCATGTACCCGACGAACCCCGCGTTCGCGATTACCTTGCCCAAGACTCCTCCCGCTGCGGTCACGAACAGGATTGGCCCAACAACCTTGAGCGTTTCGTTCGTCATGGAATTGAAGTCTCCCAACTTATGTGTCGTGCACAAGAGAATAATCCCGAAGACCAGCCCGATAGTCAGCGCGATGATCGGCGTTCCTGTAAAGGCCAGGAAGGATCCAATGACACCTCCCCATCCAAGAACGGAGGAAATCGAACCGAAGGCCATCGCGATGATCGGCATGATGATCGGCGCCAGCGACATGAAGCCGTTCGGTAGTTTGCCAAAACTCTTCAGCAATTCGTCATAGCCCGGCCCTCCGGCGATTTCCGAGAGGTCTTCGCTTGACTTTACTTTCTTGCCGATATAGTTGGCGAAAAAGAACGCCACGATCAGGCAGGGGATGGATACCACCACGCCCATTCCGATGACCAGCAGCAGATGTTCTGCCACTCCGAGCGTTCCCGCCGCCGCAATCGGGCCGGGTGTGGGAGGGATGAATACATGCGAGGTATACAGGCCCGCCGACAGCGCTACCGTCATCGCCACGCTGGAATACCTCGTCTTCTGTTGCAACGCTTTTCTGATTGGGTCGAGGATGACGAACCCACTGTCGCAGAATACAGGAATCGACACCACCCAGCCCATGATTTCCATGGCTAGCTCCGGGTGTTTCTTTCCCACGAGCCTGACGACCATTTCAGCTAGTTTCAGCGCCGCACCGGTCTTTTCGAGGATTGTGCCGATCAAAGCTCCCAATATGATGACGATACCGATGCTTGAGAATGTCCCGCTGAAACCGGAGCCTATCGTTCCCGGTATGTCTTTCAGCGGAATTCCGACAATAACCGCCAGTATGAGCGATATCCCCATGATGGCGAGAAATGGATGCACCTTCCATTTTGAGATTGCGATGATCATGATCGCGATGGCGATCACGAAGGTGATGATTAATCCTACACCAGACATTCTTTCTCCTCCCTGCTCGGACAAAGACTGTCGGACTTCGTCTTTCTCACAAGGCCGTGCCGTAGCACTGTCCTTGTTCGGCATCCTTGTCCGGCGGTCTTTCTCCTTCGCACGTTTCAGCTCGGATAAACTCTACTATGTTGCGTCCCGCTCATGTAGCCGTACTTATCGTACTGTCTGCATTCACCGTCCTTGCCCAGTAGAGTTTCTCCTTCGCACGTTTCTTTTCGGATAGACTATGCCATGCCGCGTCCCGCTAATGTAGCCATGCATACCCGTACTAAATACACTCGCTATTTTAATCTACCATGCTATATCCTTCAAGTTCTTTTTAGAAGGCCTGCGGTTTGTTTTAAAACTTTCAGAAGTAAGGCTTTTTGTTTTTAAACGACGTTCTTTTCACATCTCCGGCAGATTGATATGTAGAAAACAGCAATCTTGAATCAGGCCTGTCAACGGGGAACTGGGTGTCAACGTTAGATGGCGTTGACATGAAAGGACGTAATCCCGACATACAGGACGTAGACGACAGGTAGCTCCGACATAAAGGACGTAATCCCCACATACAGGACGTAGACGACAGGTAGCTCCGACATAAAGGACGTAATCGATAGATAAAGGACGTAGCAACAACATGCAGGACGTAATCCCCACATACAGGACGTAGACGACAGATAGCTCCGACATAAAGGACGTAATCGATAGATAAAGGACGCAATCCCATCATAAAGGACGTAGCAACAACATACAGGACGCAATCCCGACATACAGGACGTAATCCCGACATACAGGACGTAATCCCGACATACAGGACGTAATCCCGACATAAAGGACGCAGCAACAACATAAAGGACGTAGACGACAGATAGCTCCGACATAAAGGACGTAATCGATAGATAAAGGACGCAATCCCATCATAAAGGACGTAGCAACAACATGCAGGACGTAATCCCGTCATAAAGGACGTAGCAACAACATGCAGGACGTAATCCCGTCATAAAGGACGTAGACGACAGGTAGCTCTGACATAAAGGACGTAGCAACAACATGCAGGACGTAATCCCCACATACAGGACGTAGACGACAGATAACTCCGACATATAGGGTATAATCGAGGATACGATTGTACTTTCGGTTCGATTGCGCCCGTTCACACCTGCGGCGGTGGCAGGTTATGCATCAAATATGATGCTTTTGACCTAGTTTCAATAGGTTTTAGAACGGCGCTGACTGGAAAGCGGGGAAGCGGTGGATTGCACTCAGAAAAATACCCGCGCCAATGGGAAAATGTTGGTGTGTGCGCATGATTTCATCATCCAGATATTCATTGTTTTCATCGGTATCGTGGACTTTTGAAACAAACCCGTCGGAATACAACAATGCCCGGCCCATCATCAATCACCAGCTGGGGCAATGGCGAACTCGTATCGTATGTACAGGATAATCCGGCTTGTTATTTTTTCCAGAAGGATTTCGTCAGCAACGCATAGACGGTGAACAACTCAAGCCTGCCTGCAAGCATGGCGAAAGACAACAGCCATTTTGCCCATGCGGGGAAGAACCCAAAATTTCCGGTCGGTCCCACAGCGCCGAAACCGATACCGACATTACCCAGGCATAGGAATGCCGCTGAAAGCGACGTTGCGAAATCCGTACCGGAAAGCGACAGCAACACCGAGGTGACAAGCCCTGTTGCGAAATATACGCTGATGAACGCAGCTATGGATAGGACTGTATCATTCCTGATTGTATCTCGACCGACCCGTATGGGGAATACTCCGTTAGGATGTATTTTCTGCTTGATATGAGCTTTCGCCAGCTTGAACATGGTGGTGACCCTAATGACCTTGATGCCACCGCCGGCAGAACCGGCGCATCCTCCGACGAAGAATAGCAGGAACAACAACATCTGTACGAAGGACGGCCAAAGCAGATAGTCCGCGGTGGCGAAACCCGTCGTAGTCAGGATCGATGCGGTCTGGAACGCCGAATATCTGAATGATGTCCCAAAACCACCGTATGTGCCATTTAAAAACAGACAAACGGCGCCTGCAAGCGTACAGGTCCCCCAGATTCCCAGATATGCCCGAAGCTCTCCGTCTTTCCATACCTGTCTGATCCTACGGGTGCAGAGTTTATAATACAGAGCGAAGTTCACCCCTGAGATCAACATGAAGATAGTAACTACGACATCGACATACGCATTAGCGAAAGTCCCTATGCTGGCGTTTTTGACGCAGAAGCCTGCGGCGGCCATCGTCGAGAACGTCACTGTAACGGCATCGTACAGGGAAAGGCCTCCGCAAAGAAGCAATATTGCTTCAAGGAACGAGAATGCAAGATATATCAGCCAGAGGATCATCGCCGTGTTGCGGATTTTGGGAGTCAGCTTATCCTTCGTGGGGCCGACGGATTCTGCGCCGACGAGCTTGGTGCCACCTGGCCCGAGCGCAGGAAGAAGCGCGACGAACAGAACGACGATTCCCATTCCCCCCAGCCAGTTTGTCGCGGACCGCCAGAACAAAATGCTGGATGGCCGGCTTTCAATTTCAGACAGGACGGTTGCTCCTGTCGTGGTAAAACCACTCATGATTTCAAAATACGCTCCAGAATACGTATCGTAGGCTCCTGACATCCACAACGGCAGAGCTCCGAACGCAGTCGCGATGACCCATGCCAACGTGACGAACAGGTACCCGTCCTTCGCCCCCAGCTTCGTGTTCTTATGCTTGTGGACATAGGCGAGCGTCACCAGGGAAATCAGCCAAACCAGCATGATCGTAAACAGAAATGCGGCGAAGGCGTCAGTCTCCCGCTGTGCGCCCGCTATTCCCATGGGAATCATCATCAGTACCGTGACAAACAGCTGGATGTATGCCAATAACCGAAGGTCTTGCTTCCAGTTCATCATCACATCCTAGTTGAACATCGCCTGCACGAAGTCGATGGATTCCCTGTTTACGGTAACAAGGACTATATCACCCACGTTCAGGCGGTAGTTGCCGTTGGGGATGATGTTTTTGCCCTCTGGATCGGTGATGCCCGCGATGATCGCCCGGTTGCGCATGTTAACCTCGCTCAGTTTCTTGCCACGGATTTTTGAGGTCTCCAAAATTTTGAACTCGTAGACCTCCAGCCTGCCGTCGAACAGTGAATGGATGCTGGATACATTCTTGCCCCGCAGGTACCGTAGCAGGGAGTCGACGGTGGCTTCCGTTGTGGATATCACTGAATCGATATCCAAGTGACTCGCCAGCCGGATGTAGTTGTTGTTGTATTTGATCAACGCCATGGAGCGGGCGATGCCGGAACGTTTCGCATAGCTCGCCGTGATGATATTCAGTTCATCGTTGTCCGTCAGGGAGATGAGCAGGTCGTAGTCTATGAGGTGTTCCTCTTCTAGGATGCTTTCATCGGTGATGTCCGCCTTGATGACGAGAATTTCAGGATACATAGTGGCGAACTGCGTGCAGACTTCCGGCTTCTGATCCACCAACACGATATCCTCCCGCGCCCCGCTACTGAAGAAACCCAGCAGAAAATGCGTGATTTTGCTTCCGCCGACGAGGACGATCTTTTTTGGCTTGTTCCGCCGCTTCCCAATCGCCTGGAGAACCTTGGCGACGTCGGTGTCGTCCGCGACCAGCGACAGGGTGTCTCCAGGCTGAATCATTGTATGCCCGGATGGAACGATGGCTCCATCGGCCCTGTTGATGGCGGCTATGACGAAGTTGGCCTTGATTGCGTTCCTGACCGACATGACATTCGTGTTTGCGAATTTTGAATTGTTGGTAACGAATATGTTGTAAAGGATAAGCCCTGTATTTTGGAATGTGATGACATCGCTATAGATGCCCCGTTCCACGATATTATAGATTGACTGAGCGGCCTCCGCCTCTGGGTTCACGATATAGTTGATACCGAGCAACGATTTGCTGAGACCGTTCGTCCCCGTATAACTGAGGTTGCGAATCGCGGCGACGGTATTCTCAACATGAAACTCGCTCGAAACGATGCCGCAGGAGACCAAATTGATCTCATCGCTGTCCGTAACGGCTATGAATGCGTCCGCCGTGTCGCACCCGGCCTCCCTGAGTACGTCAAGATTCGTTCCGCTACCCGTAACCGCCATGCAGTCCAGGCGCGACACCGCGGCGTTTGTCCGTTCAAGATCACTGTCTATGATGACGACGTCACGTTGCTCCTCTATCAGATGCCTCGCAAGCCGGAATCCGCGACGCCCCGCTCCCAGAATCACTACTTTCATGCCTACCCCTGATTTTGTGGAACCCTTTCGCCTTCAGAACCGGCTCCGCAATGTGGCTGCTTTTCCGGTTCATCAGGACCAATACCTTCATTATGACATTGTTACGATTAATTGCAAAGGCTTCTGCCTATCGGATTTCTGACGAATTCCCTTCGGTCGCCTGCTATGGTTTCCTGTATTTCTCCATGGGTGCGATAAATGGCCATTCCGCTAATATTTGGCGTTTTTAGTTCTGTTTTTTCAGATATTCCTAAAGTGCGAACACTCCCAGCGACTGAAGTACCGAACTTACCAGAATCGCAGCGATGCACACCGGCGCCAGGTACTTGATGCAGACGACGAACATTTTCTCCCCCTTGAACGGCGAGGATATCTTTACTTCATCAATAATGGTCTTGACTCCAATGACCTTCGCAACAAAGAAACAGGTACCCAGCGCGGCGATCGGCATGAGTATGGAGTTTGTGATGAAATCGAAGAAGTCTAGGATCGTCATATTCAGTGGCGTGATTCCTGACCAGAGGCCAAATCCCAGCGAAGACGGAATGCCCAGCAGGATAGTCACCACCGCGGTGACGGCACAGCTTTTCTCACGGCCCCAGGACGTCTTGTCGTTTACGATCGACACAACGGCCTCCATCAACGAAATGGAAGATGTGAGCGCTGCGAACAGCACAAGCAGGAAGAACGCGATGCCCACGGCGGTTCCGATTCCCATGCTGGCGAACACTTTCGGCAATGTGATGAACATCAGCGACGGTCCCGCCTGAAGGGCCGACTGGTCTCCGCCGGAGTAGGCGAACACCGCGGGAATGATCATCAATCCGGCGACGACTGCGATTCCCGTATCGAAAAGCTCGACCTGTCTGACGGATGAATCAAGAGCGATATCCTTTCGCATGTAGGAACCATAGGTGATCAGTATCCCCATAGACAGCGACAATGAGTAGAACATCTGTCCCATCGCCGCAAGCAAGGTGTTCGGGGAGAACTTGGAGAAATCCGGCAGCAGGTAATATTTCACCCCCTCCCATGCTCCCGGACGTGTCACCGAATATGCCGCGATGCCGATAGAAAGTACGACAAGCAGTGGCATGAGTATCTTGCTGACCTTTTCGATTCCTTTTTCAACACCGCACATGATGACAATGTATGTTGCGCCGAAGAATACGAGGAACCAGAGGACGGGAGATGCCGGTTGGCTGATATAAGCGGTGAAATAGTCTCCCGCTGCGGTCTGTGCGCCACGACCCAAAAGGAATTCGACGAAGTATTTCGTTACCCATCCGCCAATAACGGAATAATAGGGCAGGATTAGCACCGGTACGATGGAATGTAGCCAGCCGATGCCCCTCCATTTATGGGAAAGTGCGTCGAAGGCTTCAATAGCGCTTTTCCCCGTCTTTCGGCCGAGGGCCGTTTCGGTGAGCACTAGGGCGAAACCGAAGGAAATGACCAGCAAGATATATACCAGCAAGAATATGCCCCCGCCATATTTCGCCGCGAGGTATGGGAACCTCCAGATGTTTCCGAGACCTACCGCGGAGCCCGCGGTAGCAAGAACAAAACCAATTCTCCCCGTAAAGTTGCTACGTGGATGTGTACTATGGGAGGCTGCCATGTGAATTCTCCAAATGCTGTGTTTAATATCCTGGGCGAGGACGACAGTGGTACATTGTATGTGTTTTCCGTTAATCCTGCAACTCTTGTTTTATTTTTATTCCTTAGGAGAGAATCCAGTGGTATACCTACTTTTGATTATATTGATAATTGCTTGTATTGTATTATGTTGCTATTGCCGTTGCATTTTGTTTCATTTTTTTAATTTTTATGGTTGACAATATTTGATATCTCTATTACTCTTGTTGAGCAATTCGACGCAGGGTAGAGCAGTTGGCAGCTCGTCGGGCTCATAACCCGGAGGTCGTAGGTCCGAGTCCTACCCCTGCTAAAAAAACTGGCATGATGAATGGATCATTGAGAATGCAAAGGCATTCCAGTGAGACGGCGGTTCCCTTATCATCCAATTGTTTGTTGGCAACTCGTTGTGGTGGCAATGGCTACAGGGCGGGTTGCCTTTTTTTTGTCTTTTCTCAAATGTGCCGTTGCCAAGCAGTTTCGATTCGCTTCGTGACAGCCCCTTCCGATTATGCATTTTTGTCAGCGAATCACCTGTAAAATCACCTTTATGTTTTGAAGGCGGTTAGGGAAAGACGGTATCTTTGCTCAGGATGCTTCAGCGCGTTCTGACGGTCGCGGGTATAGATTATGCGTCCCGGAACATCTGGCTTTCCTATTGGCGGATACATTGGCTTGGAAAGTAAGATAGCCAAAAGCAAAGGCGCTTATTATGACGTCCTGAAAGCCTCGGGCCAAAATTGGACTAAAGATAGCGATGACCCAATCCTCTTCATCGAATATTTTCTTGGAACCATCCTCTCTATTTACAAGAACCTTGGAGAACGGCTGTCAATTGTCTCGGACAACAAGACTTCTATTGAACAAGTTCGTGCTGCTATTCGTGGGATTGTCGGGAAATTCACCAAACGGCAGATTATGGAACTTGTCCCTGATGTCGGCAAATCTTCCGTTGAAAGCGCGTTGAAGACTCTGGTTGATGAAGGCTTCATTCTCTGGTTGCAGGGCGGTCAACTTTTTATGCCTGATCTGATAATGATTTTTTCGTACATGCAACAGACTTGTCGTTCAAAATTGATTGTGGTTTGGGCGATTACTTTTGCTAAAAAAACCGTATTATATCGAACGCATCAGTTGTCCGTAAAAACCTGGCATGATGAGTGGGGCATGGAGTAAAGTTTTTCTTTTTTTGTTGACAACTGAAAAAATGACCTTATAATTTTATTAGTGAAATTTAATTTTGATTAGTAAAATTAAAATAATAGGAAATGCAAATGAGGGATCTATTTTCGCTGGAAGGAAAGAACGCATTGCTTTTTGGTGGTGGAGGGGACATATCCATAGCCGTAGCGAAAGGCATTGGAGGGTATGGCGCTCATATCACTCTGTTTGACAATTCCATGGAACACCTGCGCAAAGCGAAAGAAGAACTGAATGAAGCAGGCATCGACATGTATGCCCCACTGATCCTTATTGGAAGGATTATATCAGTATAAAGTTCACTGAGTTCTTCAGGGATTATCCCGAAGTGTGCGGCGTGATCACCAGTGTTTCGACGAGTGAGAGCAAGATATCTATCAAGAACAACCGTTGCCACTGTGCTAGGTGTAGGGACACTACCAGCGAGGATTGGTATAGGGATATCCTGAACGCAATGCATGAGGTCCTGTCTTCGTTCGGCAAGGAGTTCATCGTAAGGGACTTCGTGTTCGACGCATCATCGCAGAAAGAGATAGCGACTGTCATGAGGGAGCTTCCTGAGGATGTGATTATCTCTCTGAAGAATACTCCGCATGATTATTATCCGACGTTCCCCGTCAACCTGAGAATCGGGCATGTGGGCGAACACCGGCAGTGGATCGAGTTTGACACCATGGGTCAGTATTACGGCATGGGAGTTGGTGTGGCCGACCTGATGGAAGATTATCGCAGAAGGCTCAAGGATGCCGGATCCAAAGGCGTTGAGGGCGTTATTTTCCGTACTGACTGGGAAAGCCTTGACGGCCATTCCTCGTTTGTGACTCCCAATAAGATCAACATCTATTCTGGGGCCATGCTCTCGTTGAATACCGATGAGCCATCGGATTCCATCTACAGATGTTTTGCTGAGAAAGAAGGCTGGTCTTCTTCGGATGTTGAGCAGGCGGCTTCGTGGCTGAGATCGGTGCTTGAGAAGACTTGGAGCGTCACATCGAAGACCGTATTCGCAGATGGCTGTGTCTTTTCCGATTCCAGTACCATGCCAATAAGCATGGAACATGCGATATGGCTTGCCGAGGAAAAGAACTCCCTTAAGGACTGGGACAAGTCCAAGGAGTACAGTCTGTCTCCGAAGAAGGATTCTCTGATGAACGTCATTCGTGAGAAGGATGAGGCGGTTTATGAACTTGAAGATATCATTGGGATAAGCGATGATCCGCCTCGGTGCATCGACCATAAGAAGGGTGTGTGGTTGAAGGAGTGGATGCGTATCAACAGGTTGTATCTGAAAGAGTTCTCCCTCTGTACCAAGGCTGTACTCACCGCACGCTATCTGGTGGAGAACAAGGAAGAGGAACCAGGTTTTGAAGCTCTATGCAGAAAACAATATGCAGGATATCTGGAGGAGCTGGGAACTTTGGAAAATGAGCTTCGTTCGTTCTGGACGGATACGGACCATGCTGAGCATGTGATATATACTCTGCTGGATCCTGATCGTGTCAGTTGCCTAAGGTACAACTTGTCCACGTTGAACGTATGACCAAGACTTGGGAGTGCTGTAGGAAACCTTTCAAATGGAGATCCTGCGGTACTCTGTCAGGTCTGTCTGTTTCCCATATAGCCAAGATCTTGGGAAGCCTTGAGAGAGATATCCTTCATGAATCTGATAGCGGGTTCGATTTCGGGGAACCTTTGGATAGGGCATGATATGCTAAGCGATGCTACGATTCTGTTTGTATAGTCCCGTACAGGGACTGCCAGACACTTCGCGCCGAGCTCACATTCCTCATCGTCCCAGGCATATCCCTGTTCCCTTATGGTATTGAGTGTTTCTTTTAGATCTTTGAGTGTACAGATAGTCTTATTTGTATATCGTGTCAGACCTTTCTTCACCACAAGCTCTTCAAGCATCTCATCGGAGTATTCTGTCAGAAGGATCTTGCCTGTTCCTGTGCAGTGCATGGGTGCTACTTTCCCGATTCTGGAAAGAGTACTCAGCATTCTGTTGGGGCCTTCATGTGTGGCGACATATACCACCTGCATATTGTCTTCCACACAGAGTGAAGCTGACTCTTGAAAGTGGTTTGAGATTTTTTCGACATAGCTCTGCATGTTCCCGGTGATTTGATAGTTCTGCCTGCAAAGATGTCCAAGGCCTGCGAGCTTAAGCGTCAGCGTATACGTCTGGGAATCTTCATTTCTCTTCACGTATCCGCATTCGATGAACGCATTGAGAAAACGGTAGACTGTACTGGATGTCAGCCCTGTGTCTTTTGCGATATCCAAAAGCCGGGCAGGCTTTCTGTAAGACGTCATGTTTTCCAGTATGGTCATAGCTCTGCTGAATGATAGATTCTGTTTTTTGCTTTTCGCTTCGTTATCGTTCATCTTTCCCACTTCACCATTGTTGGTCAAATATTGCTAATTATACTTAGCATAACAGTTTTAGGGCATTTTTCAAGTATCTTCTTCTGAATTGTAACAGCGATTCATCATTTTGAAAATAAAAATAAAATTTTGTTTATCAAAATTAAATTCTATGTAATAATATAATTAAGACTTGAAAAATCGAGGTATGCAATGAATGTCAGTTTGATTGAACCCCTTGGCGTTTCTCGTGAATTGATTGCGGAATTGTCAGGCCCTATCATCGAGCAAGGTCATAATTTCATTTATTACAATGATAAAACCACGGATATCGATGAACTTAAAAGAAGATCCGCGGAACAGGATATCGTCATGATCGCCAACAACAAGTATCCAAACGAAGTCGTGGCCGGTGCTGACAGGCTTAAGATGCTTGCGGTTGCCTTCACCGGTATCGACCATGTCGGGCTTGAAGAATGTAGGAACAGGAATGTCATGGTGTGCAACTGCGCCGGATATTCGAATGTCTGTGTCGCGGAGCAGGTAGTCGGCATGGCGATCAGCCTTTACAGAAAATTCCTCTCGTGTGACGGTGCTGTCAGGGCCGGTGGCACAAGCCAGGGGCTGGTAGGTCAGGAGATTTCAGGCAAGAAAGTCGGTATCATCGGCTGCGGACAGATCGGGGCTATGACGGCACGCCTTTTCCTTGCGTTCGGGGCTGAAGTCGTAGCCTATGCACGGCATGAAAGAGATGAGGTAAAGGCTCTCGGCGTGAAGTATACCTCTTTGGAAGAGCTGCTGAAGGCCTGTGATATCATATCGTTGCATACCCCCAACAACAGTTCCACAAAAGGAATGATCGGAAAGCATGAGTTTGAGCTCATGAAGCCGAATGCCATCTTCATCAATTGTGCCCGTGGACCTATAGTAGATAATAAAGCTCTTGCGAATGCCCTGAATGAAGGACGGATTGCAGGTGCGGCGGTAGATGTGTTCGATATGGAACCTCCTGTTCCTCAGGATTATCCATTACTGAACTGCAAGAATATCCTCCTGACTCCGCATGTCGCGTTCCTTACGGAAGAAGCGATGGTTAGGAGAGCTAGAATCGAGTTCGACAATGTGTACTCATTCCTTGCGGGCAATCCTCAGAATGTGTGCAACATTCAGTAAATATTGTTGATATTCCCCTTTTTGAGACTCCTTTGCGCAGTATGGCGGCCGTGTTTCCTTTTCCAACGGAAACGCCGGTGGCGACCTCGTTTCATCGGCGTTTGCCCTGACCTCGCACTTGGCTCAATTGGGTCTGCAATTCACCTTGTAGTTTGTTGCGCCACATCCCGTGTGTTTACCTTATGGCCGGCCGATACCCTTCGACGGATTCAATCCAGGAAAGAAGCTCATCTCTGAGCTGTTCCTTGATTTCCGCATAGGCGGAATCCTCCACGAGATTGTCCAGCTCATACGGATCAACGGTGAGGTCGTAGAGAAAATCATCCACATACACATCGCTGTCTTTGTACAGGCCGCCGTTTTTATCCGGGGCGCATACGGCGTACTTGTATTTTTCCGTTCTGATGACCCGGCCGACCCTGCTTTCCGATATCTGGGCGAATACTTCATTCTTTCTGTCTGCATGACCATCGGCTACAAGGGCCAGGTCTTCCCCTACGTATGTTTCTGGAACCGTGACGCTCGCGGCGGATAAAATCGTCCTTGGGATACTTGCCGTACTGACAAGTTGTTCCACTATCTTTCCCCCAAGGAACGCGCCGCCCCTGATGATAAGGGGAACCCGCAACGCTGAATCGTGGCAGGTTCGTTTATAGTCGTCGAACCCATTGAAATGGCGGTCCTTGTTCCTTGTCCTGAAATGGGACCCATGATCGCTTGTGAAAATAATTATGGTATCCTCATACAGGCCTTTCTCTGTGAGTTTGTCGATGATTCGTCCCAGATTGACGTCAATCGCATTGCAGCCGCCCAGATAATCGGGGAATTCCTCTTTCCAATCTCCGTCTTCAAACGCCGCCAGGTCTCCTGGAACCTTGTAGTTCGCGAACCGCTGTGCCGAACCCTTTGGCCCCTGATAGTGGTTCGCATCATTCTGGTGATGCGGTTCTATATGGCTTACGGTCAGAAAGAATGGCTCTTCTTTGCGATAGTTGTCCAAGAACTCCAAGGCGAAATCTGTTATACAATCTGTTCTATAACCCTCGAAGTCTATTTTGTTGTTGTTCTCATCAAAAATGTACCCTCCGTATCCATGGCTGGTCAGCTCCAGACAGTCCGCGGCTCTCCAGAACCCGGTATATCCCCCTCTGTACTCCATGGGGACGGCCACGGTCTGGTGATTGATTTTCCCCGGCTTCTCTAGTTCGCCCTCGGTCGCGAGATGCCATTTCCCCACATAGGCGGTTTCGTATCCGTTTCGTTCTAGGATTTTCGCGACGGTGTCCGTTTCCAGCGGAAGCATCTTGTTGTTGATGTAGCAGCCTGTCGTGGTCGGGTAGAGCCCGGACTGGAAGACGGATCGACAAGGCCCGCATACGGGTTGTGGAGTGAACGCCAAGTCGAAACGGACCCCTTCCTTGGCAAGTCGGTCGGCGATCGGGGATATGGGGAGTTCCTGTCCGTAGCAACCCAAGGTATCGGCACGCTGCTGGTCGGAGAAATAGAAGACGATATTTGGTTTTTTCATGAGTACCTCTGTTCTGTCGCTATGCGTTGCATATCTGATTCGGAAATTTGCTTCCTGTTTCAAGCATGGTCATGAGTAGTTTCTCCCTATACTGAGAAACAATTTTTTCATTTCCTGCGATGTTGGCCGTATTAAGGAGTTCCTCCGGGTCGTTCCGCCGATCCGTCAATTCGCAATCGCCATTCTGATATTGGATGAACTTGTATTTTGAATCGATGATGCCCATTGAATAGATATCGTTTTTGAAATACCCATTTCTGTATTCCACAAGGCATTTGGTTCTTGCCCCGGTAAGCCCGTTTGAATCGACGAGGGGAACGCCGTCCAAGTATCGCGGAGTTTCGATGCCCGCGAGTTCACAAAGGGTGGGGAAGATATCGACGGTCGAGGCCAATTCCGAGGTCTTTTCTGTTTTCCGACCAGGAATCCGGACTATGAGGGGGACATTGAGCAAACCATCATAAAAGAACGGTCCCTTCAGCCACAATCCGTGATCTCCCATCAGCTCCCCATGGTCGGACGTGAACAGGATGATTGTATCTTCGAGGAGTCTGGCCTCCTGCAGCGCGGATAGAATCTTGCCGACTCCTTGGTCTATCAAATTAACCATCGCATATGTATTTCTGATCCGTTCGTCCCGCTCTTTGGAGGAAATGGAGCCCGAAGCCTTTCCCCTTGCATTGGAGGATTCCCCGCCCAGCAAGCTTGACGCGGTCGGAGTCCCTGTCTTCATGAAATCGCCCAGCATCTTGATGGTTTCATCAAGACGCCGTCTCTCTTCTTCCGTCATTCCTTCGATTTCTTTGATGACACCAGCACGATGCCACGCCCCCATTTTGTGCTGGTAATAGTGTATTGGTCTGGTTGCCAGGGTATCATCCTCGGCGACGGGTGTTTTCACCACCGCGTCCACATACCGCATGGCGGTCTCGTATGGAGGGTTGAACGGGTGGTGGGGGTCCGGAAAGCTGGCGACGAGAAAGAAAGGTTTTCCATCCACGGTATTGTTTTTGATATACTGTGCGCAACGTTCCCCAATGAACGTTGAATCATGGAGTTTTTCCGGCATAGTGGTGACTGGACAGCTTTCAAACGGAGGAATGCTCTTCGCTTTCGCCATGTCGTCAGTGCCACCATTCGCATGGAACCACTTTCCGTAATGGGCTATCGGTTTCGTGGCGTGGCCTATCGTGAATTCGACATGCTCAAATCCCCAGTAGGGTCCTGTCCAATCCACATCGTCCCCCTTCCGTTCCCATGCCCTATGGTCTTCCCGGCTTCCCTCGGGACTATGCTCAAAACAGTCGGTAGGTTCAAAATGAAGCTTCCCAATACTGCATGTCTCATACCCCGCTTGCTTGAAGGCGTCGGCAATGGTCGGCAGTTCCTGAGTTGGCATGAGTCCGTTCGTCCACATCCCGTGATTGTGGGGGTACATGCCGGTAAACATGGACATCCGGTTGGGCATGCAGATCGGGTTGTTCACAAAGCATTGGTCGAAGGTCAACCCTTCCGCGGCGATGGAATCTATGTTCGGGGTATTGACGTATGCATTTCCGTAACATCCCAAGAAATCCTTTCGTAGTTGGTCGCACATGATCACCAATACGTTCTTTTTCATGAGGCTCTCCTCTTTGTTTCAGCAATTCTGATTGCGGGTCGTATCTCTCAGTACCAGAATCGAGTCGTATAGATTGACGGTAGGGGGAAACTTTTTTCCGTCAATCATTTCCATCAGCGTCAGACACCCTTCCGACACCATCTCTTTGACTGGTATCCTGACCGTACTCAGTTTGGGATAGACCCAGCTCGCCATGGGAATGTCATCGACCCCTATGATCTGTGTCTCTTCCGGAATCGCGACGCCCAAGGTTTTCAACGCCTGGATGGCTCCCAGGGACAGCATGTCGTTATAGACGAACAATGAGTTGCGTTTCGATAGGAACAAGTCTTTTTTCGCGATAACCGTGTTGTAAGCACTTTCCATGGTAAAATCGCATTCCAGGAAAGAATCTACATGCTTTCCGTTCTCTTCGAGTCCTTTGTGAAAACCTTCGAGCCTTTTCCTTGAACTGTCGGAACGGAGGGTGATCGAGAGGAACACATTGCTGGCGGTCGGTTCTGAGTTCTTGCCGAAGAACCGTCCGGCACAAATGCCAAGGTCCTTTTCGTCGACACCGAAGAAATTGGGTATTTCATTGTGTTCGGGCGCCAGATACAGAGAAACAAAAGGATATTTGTTGTTGCATATCAACGTAAGCTCACGTTCTTCCAAGGTCGGTCTCAGACTGATGAAGCCGTCAACCTTATGGCTTTTCAGGATTCGTTCCAGAACGCCGATTTCCGAAGGCTGTCCATAGTCGTAGACCATCATCACGTCAAAATTGTTTTTTATCAGCTCCCTTTGCACAAGGTCGTATATGTAGGTGAACATGAGGTTTTTGCTCAGACTCTCAAAAAACACGGGGAACAGGATTCCTATCGTGCCGGTCTTGTGGATTTTCAGACTTCTCGCCTGGCTGTTCAATACGAATCCGGCCTTGGCCGCCTCTTCCCGCACATAGTTCTTGATATCGTCGGAAATGAGGGGGCTGTCATTCAGAGCCCGAGAGACGGTTGATTGGGAGACGCCGATTTTTTTCGCTAGTTCTTTTGATGTCATGGAACCATTTCACCTTTTTTCATAGCACTTCTTTGAACTTATATAATGAGGTGAGTTCATTTACAAGTTCCATATGGTTTTTCGCTATGTCGTCCATCTCGTCAGGATCCGATCTCAAATCATACAATTGAGGTTCCGCATCCTCAAAGAGAATCAATTTATAGTCTTTTGTGATGATGCTCTTCCAGTCCCCATGATAATAATACTTGGTCATGGAGGTACCTGTGGTGTCCAGCTTGAGTTCTGAATTGAATTCTTCTATGTACTCCTTGTCGCTTTTTATTTTTTTGTACATTTCCAGGTCTGCATATCCTTCATATCCGCCTGCATGCCGTACCGAATTGTAGAGCATCGTCATCTGGAATGTCCGGATTGGAGAAGCGTTTTCATCGCACGCAAGTCTTTTCAGGGAACACGAGTCCGTTTCGGCCGGCATTTCCAGCCCCGCGAAATCTACGATCGTCGCCGCAAGATCATGCAGCTGGACCAGTTCATCGCAGACTTTTCCGGGAGAGACTCCCGGTCCGCTGATTACGAGCGGGATATGGACGGCGCCCCTATATGGTACGCTCTTCATATACCGGTCATGGTCCCCCAGCATTTCTCCATGGTCCGAGGAGTAGATAATCACTGTGTTGTCGTATTGTCCGGTCGCTTTCAGCTCGTTGAGAATCGCGTCGATGTTTTCATCTATGTTCTCAAGCATCGCGGCGTAGTTTTGCCTGACTGCGTTAAGTGTGTCGGAATTCCCCGAATAGGTTTTTGGAATGGGGAAGTCGATGCCTTTTACCTTGTCCTTCATGGACGCAGTGACATCCCACGGGTTGTGCGGTCCTGAAAAATTGACCATGAGGAACCATGGCTTCTCCTGTCTGGCGAGTCCTTTCAATTTTTCCAACGCATTCTGGGAAACCCAATTGTCCGCATAGGCATATTCAGGAAGCGGGGTGGCTTCAACGTCATTGGCATTGAGGTAACGCCGGATGTAATCCTTCGCATGTTCTTTCAGCAGGCCGTTCTGAGAAAGGAACTGTGCGTATGGCCCGCGTGGCGCATGAAAGGAAGACCAGAGAAGATCGTACTTGCCTTCGCTGTCAATCGCGTCGGTAAATCCAAGTTCACTCAACTGGTCGATCCATCCGTCGGTTCCCCAATAGAAAATCGGCTTATGAAGATCGAATTTCCCCACGCCGCAGACTTCGTACCCCCCGTCTTTCAATATTTTGTAGAAAGTGGGTTTCTTCAACGGATAGCAGAAATCGTTGTTGTATACTTCGCATCGGTCATAGAACATGCCTGACGCCAGACAAGCCCTGGCGGGAACACACAAAGGGGAAGATGATACGTTTCGGGTAAACGTCGTCCCCCCGTCCATCAGCCGTTTCATGTTGTTCATCGAGAGAGGCAGCGAGTCCATGCCCTGTCCTCTACAGACGGATTCATTGTAAGGCATCCAATCCCCGCGATGCTGGTCGGAGAACAAAAAAAGGATATTGGGCCTGTCCTGCGTTTTTATCATACGTCTTTCCTTTGGAGCTGAAGACCCAGCCGGTCGTATTGTTCTATGGGGCTATCGCTTTTCTTCAGTTCTTCTATCAGATGTCCGATCATTTCCGTTTCAACCCCGATGTCACATACCGGCGTTTTTTGACAGGGGTCGATGTGCAGATCAAAGAGGAGGTCCCCGTATTTCATGTGCCTGTCATACCAATAGCAGGAATTGTCCGGGGCGTTCGCTGTCGTCGCCGGAATTTTCATTACCGGGACTCCTTGTGTGAACTGAAAGCATGTCGTCAGTTCCTTGTCGGTCTTTTTCAGCTCCTCGACGGAGAACGGAGTGAAGATATGCGTCGGCATCATCGTATACTCATTGAGGTTCTCATTCCTTCCCGCCCTCATATATACAAAACGACCGTCAGTGATGTTCACGTGTTTGCCGAATTCACCGAACAGAACGAAATCATGAATCCTGGCACCGGATGCCGCAACCGGCAACAGGGATTTGCCCTGCATTTCCCGCGGTATCGGTACATGATGGTAATCCAGCAATGTCGGAGCGATATCGATTGTCTGTGCCAGTTGGCCGCATGTCCTGTTTTTGTTTCCAGCCGCCGGATTCCAGAGAAAAAACGGAAGACGCGCTATTTCCTCGTACATGGGCATATAGTTCTTGGCGTAATAGCCATGCTCACCCAGCAGATACCCATGGTCGGTGTTTACCGTGAGCAGCGTATCGTCCCACATGCCGTTTGCGTCCATGTAGTCCAGGAGCTTTCCCAAGTATTCGTCGCACATCGTCAATAGCGCACAATAATGCAGTCGGTATGATTCGTCCTCCTGCTGATGAGCGACAGTATCGTACGCAGGCCAGTCCTGGGAGTCGTCCGGATTCAATCCGTACATCTCAAGAAAACGTCCCGGAACGGTAAATGGTTCATGAGGATCGAAAAATTCCAGATGGAGGTGCCAATTGCCATTGTCCTTGTTCCGTTCAAGGAACTCCAGCGCCGATTTGTAGCATCTTGCATGTGGAAAATCTTCTTCTTTGACGAACTTTTTTCTGTTGATTCCGTCTTGCCGGTGGAGATCCATCGTCCCGCCGTATCCATGGCTGTCACCGACACAGAGGTCGCCTTCCTGTCCACGGATGAATTCGTAGCTTGAATATCGATTGTGGTACGTCAGGCCGCCTTCTTGCCAATAATGGGCGTGGTCGGAAATGAAATGAGTATAGACGCCGTTGGCTGACAACAGCTGGAACGCCGAGATGTCGAAAGGTTCGATGGGTCCCCAGCTTCTGTGGAGGAAATTGTATCTTCCTGTGTGCAACTCCCTTCTGGCCGGCATGCAGGGGAGACTTCCCGCATAAAATGTATCGAATTTTACGCTATGCCGGGCCAGCCGTTGGAAATTCGGAGTAATCGTTTCCGTATTGCCGTACGGAGAAAGCATATTCCTGTTGAGTGAGTCGTACATTATTGAAATTGAACGCATGTTATTTCCTACAATGAATCTGTGCCGGAGGTTCCCTCACAGGGGGTCAGTCTTCCAAGGCGGTCGCTTCATCTTCCCCGGTCTGTTTCGCCCCGTCTTTCTTCATTTGCCGGGTCTTCAAAACGGAATAGGCCGTGAAGAAGATCGTTATCAGCATGATCACCACCGATATGGGACGCTGGAAGAAGATGAACCATGAACCATCCGACATGACGAGCGAATTCGCCAGATTCGACTCCATGAGCGGCCCGAGTATGATTCCCAGCACGAATGGCGCTCCCGGGAAGCCCAATCTCTGGATAAGGAACATGATTATTCCAAAAATCAGGAGGACGTATACATCGAACATATTGTTTGAGAATGAGAAAGACCCCGCCACACAGAACAGCGCCAGGGAGGTGAACAGTACAGGCTGGGGAACTTTTGAAATCTGTGCGAAAAATTTGAGCATGTATTTTCCTTCAATCCACATCGCGATGTTGCAGACGATGAGCCCGACCATTATGGCGTACATCAATGGCCCTTGGGTCCTGAACAATGTTGGGCCGGGAGTGAGGCCCTGCATCGTGAACGCTCCAATGAGCAGAGCGGCCACGACGCTACCGGGAATGCCGAGGGTGAACAACGGAATGAGGGAGCATCCGGTGACGGCGTTGTTGGCCGCTTCCGGGGCTGCGATCCCCTCCAGTTCTCCTTCCCCGTATAGTTGTGAGCATTTCGAGGTTCGTTTTGCTTCGTTGTAGGCCATGAAAGCGGCGATTCCTGCTCCCGCGCCTGGAATAGCGCCGATTATTGAACCGATGACCGTCGATTTCATGATGATCGGCCTGCACCGTTTTTTGTCTTCTTTGGTCAAGTTGTCGGTCTTGGACAACTTCGAGGTGTTTGAGAAGCTTTTGAGGTATCCCTTCGCATACATTTGGTTCAAGATGTTAGGCAATGCGAAGACTCCCAGGAGTACAGGAAGCAAGCCCAGCCCCTTCATGAGGAATACGTTGCCGAATGTGAACCTTGTGGCGCCGGAAGCGCTGTCGACGCCAATGGTGGAAACGAAGAAACCGAAGCATCCCATGATGATTCCCCTGAACAGACTGTTTCCGCTTACACCGGCTATCACGGAGATTCCGAACGCCGCCAGACAAAAATATTCAGGAGGTCCGAACTTGAGGACGAACTCGGAAATGAACGGGGCTGTGAACAATAGGAGCAAGGCGCTGATGAATCCTCCTATCGTCGATGCGTAGAGTGCCATTCCCAGAGCTTTTTTCGCATATCCCTTCTTCGCCAGCGGATAGCCGTCAAAGACGGTGGCGACGGCGACGTTGGTTCCTGGAGTTCCGATCAGTATCGCGGTAATGGAGCCACCGTACGTTCCGCCGCAGTAAATGCCAAGAAGAAGGAGTATGCTGGGCAGGATGTCCATTGTGAATGTGATGGGAAGGAAAAGGATGACCGCGAGGTCCGTGGACAGGCCCGGTATGGCGCCGAAGACGATCCCGACGAACGTCCCGGCGAAGACCATGAGAAGATTTGTGATGGTGAAGGTGTCTACAAAACCTCCAAGAATGTACTCAAGCATTTCTGCACCTCCAAAATCAAATGAACAACGTCGGCAGATAAACTGACAAACCGTATTTGAATCCCAGGAATACCGCGATGACTATGGCAAAAGCCGCGATGTAATATTTCTTGTTTTTACTTTCCATCAAATACAAGGAAACGCAGGCGAAAAGTATGGATGCCACGACAAAACCGACAATGGGCAATAAGACTATGTATGCGATCAGGACCCCTAGGTATACCAATACTCGGAGTTCATCCTTGATGCAAATTGTCACGGTTTCGTCTTTCTTGAGTACGAGACTTTGAAAGATCAGCCCCAGGCCGCAGATGGTCATGACGCCGATTATCAGTTTCGGCATGTATGTCGGACCGATGCTGGAAGTAACGTATGTCACCTTCGCTTTGATGCAGTATGGGATCATGAACCAAAGCACGATTCCCGTCACTACCGCTATGATTCCGGATGTAAGGTTTTTTTTAAGTGTTATTTCTTTCATGTGAAAACCCCATAGGCGCTCTCCCCTCGGGGGGGGGAGAGCCAAATCGTTGTCGGAAGGAAGCTTATATGCGCGTGGCGAATGCATTGCAGTCCTTGACCATTCTTTCAACCGTCGCCGCGACGGCCGACGTTGAAGTATCTTCCATCATGAAGAAACCCGCTTTGTTCAACTCAGCCTGGAATTCAGGATTCGCATAGACTTTGTTCAATGCGGCGGCGAGCTTGTCCACGATTTTCTGGTCGGTTCCGGCACGGAGGCTGAACCACGTGATGGTTGAATATTCAACATCAAAGCCCAGTTCCTTCAAAGAAGGGACGGACGCATATCCGATATCGGCATAGCCTTTGTAACTGGATGCGTTGTACACTGCGAGTGGTACGAGCGAACCTTCCGCGACATACTGTTTCGCAGTATTCAGAGCGCAGTAACAGACGCTGGCGTTCCCTGAGATGACGTTGACGATCGCATCGGGGAAGCCCGCGCCGTTGACGCTGTCTGACTGCAATCCAAGGTCGTTCAACAGAACTTTAGAGAGAAGAAAACTGTCGTTGCCGACTCCTGCGCTCGCGAACTTGACGATTTTTCCCTGACCCCATTCCTTCAGCTCTTCCAGAGAAGAAATGCCAAGACGTGCGTCGACGAAGAAACCGTTTTCCACCACGTCCAGTCCGGCGACCGTAATGAAATCATTCTCGGTATATGCGACCTCATTGTAGATTGGCGCGACCGCCAGATGGGACGCCGCAAGGTACTGGATCGTGTTCGAGTTCGGGGATTCCGAAAGATACTGTGTGCAGGCTGTGATTCCACCTGCGCCCGGGCGATTCTCTACGACTACCGGAACTCCGAGCTCCTCGGTCAGGTATTTGGCGACCAGCCGGGATTTGATGTCAAGGTTGGCTCCGGCTTTTGCCGCATTGTACAGTTTGACTGTTCCCGTAGGCCATTTTACATCGGATTTTGCCGATGAACTCTCTTGAGAACCATTCGCGAACACACAAGAACAAACCAGTGCGACGGCAAGGATTAACGCTAAAGCCTTTTTCATAGGGGACTCCTTTTTGATGTTGCAAACTTATGCATACGTATGCATAAGTGTATTCTATTCACCATTTCCGATATAAGTCAACAAAAATTTCTGGGTATCGCTATATATTCGACCGGCTTAAGCGGCTGGACGGAACGACCGCCATAGCGGAATCGCGGGGGAGGCAGGCCTTTCCTTTCCCTTTCTGCATCGTTTATGTAGGAAGGGTTTACAATTGAGAACGCAAAGGCGACGTGGAGGGGTTTCACCTGTTGACGCATCCTCTATCTTCTTGGCCACCGCTGGTCCCCGATTCGGCAGGTCTTCATAGTCACAAGAGTTTGCCGCGCCGCTCAGAATGATAGCGGTATGATTGTACTTTTTCCAATAGTATGTTGCAGTACCATTCTTCTTGAACGCCTGGGAATCCTGCTTTACTCCTTTTTGTTTTGCTGGCGGAAGTTATCTGCAATGGTCGTACCGATATAAGACGATCTGAGTTCGGAATAGAAGAATCCGCTATGCCGGCGACCGGTAGTTTCTGGCATATCTCTACTACTAAGACAATTCTTGAGATGGGATTCGCAGAGAGCTGACAGGAATATTGGCAGCTAGGATTTTACTTGACGTTGATACGTATGATACGTGAGGTTTGATATGCCGATGACACCAAAGGAGATGATACGACTCCTGAAAAAGAACTGATTCATAGAGAAAGGACAAGGGGGCTCCCTCATGAAGTTTTTCAACCCGTCTGCAAACAGGACCGTCATTGTCCTGATGCATGGGCCGGACCTCAGAAAAGGTACGGAAAACGCCACAATCAGTTAAGCGGGGATGCAGAAATGAAAGGAAGGATTTACTATCCTGCTCTTTTCCATGCCGCTGAAGAAGGGGGGGGCGGGCGGAATTTCCCGATCTTCCTGGATGTATTGCCGAGGGGGATACCTTCCCCGATGCCTTTGACAAGGCTCGGGAAGCTTTGGGATTGTACCTTATCGACAAAGATTTCAATGTAGAAGTAAAGACTTCTCCATCGAAGTTCGAGGACATGGAATTGGGAGAGAATGTCTGTGTCGCGATGGTAGACTTTGATTTGGATGAATACAAGAGGAAGCATGACAACAGGGCGGTCAAGAAAACATTGACGATCCCATCTTGGCTCAATGAGCAGGCCATGAACCTGCACATCAATTTCTCCCATGTGCCGCAAGATGCTTTGACCTCGCGATTGCTGGAAACCGCTTCCTGAGACCTGAAGCAAATGCAGGCGGCTCATTGTTCGCTTCTCTTCCGTGTTTTGATGTCACAGGTATTCCTGTACCTTCCGATTTATGTTCGCTTTCAAGTCCGCGTCTAATTTTGTTCCTTGTGTTCGCCCTCGTTTCCTGCATCTGCCGTTTCAGGGTGACCGGGCTGCCCAAGGGGATGATTCCGGCTGAACGGGGGGGCGGCTGGTATGTCTTGACGAACCGTTTGTAAAAAAAAGAATGTTCCGGATGCTGACGACTGTAGCCGTAATTTACTCCAATTCGCCTTGTATCCTGCCGTTCACCATATCGGCGGTATCCTGTTCGTCATGCCGCATGTCTTCCAAGTTATTTGCATGTTGTGTTCCAATAATTTGGAATACATTAATAATTTTTGGATAAATTATCCTTGCATTTATTTCGTAATATGCTAATCTACTGGTATAAAGGTTTGTTGTATCAAGAAAAATAGTATCCAAAATTTTGGATAAGGTTGTATGGCATGGCTGAAATAAAACTCAAGGACATCGCGGCGCAGTGCAGCGTATCTATCTCTACGGTCTCCAGGGTGCTTTCAGGCGACACCAGCCGGAAGGCGAATGAGGAAACCGCCCGCAAAATCATGGAGACCGCCCGCAAGCTGGGCTATTTTGATGAGAAATCCCGTAGGGCGTCCCAATGCGAAACCGGGTTTTCGCTCGGTTGTATTTTCATTTCTGATCACGAGACGGTGGTTTCCCCTTTCTTTTCAGAGGTCGTCCGCGGTATCCAGACGGAGGTGTCCCGCTTGGGACGCTTCATCCCCATCGACTTCCACACGGTGAATATCGCCGAGCCGGGATTTGAGGAGAGCATCGAGAAACTGAACTTGGATTGCGCCGTCATCCTCGGACGCTCTCCGTTGTCCACCATCGATTTCCTGAAATCCCGTATTCCCTGCCTGCTCTATGCCGGCTTGAACAGCATCGGCGGTATGGACGAAGTTCTTTGCGATGCCAGGGCCGGGATGGTGGAAGCCGTCGGCTACCTGCGTTCGCTGGGACATGAGCGGATCGCCTATGTCGGGCCGGCCGACAGGCAGTCCAACGTCTACAACGAGCATCGCTTCGATGGCTATGTGAAGGGGATGGACAGGGCTGGCCTGCGGAATCTGATGCGGTACGAGGATGTCTATCTCAGCGCGTCGGACGGATACGATGGCGCCAGCCGGCTGTTTGCATGTGGAGGGAAGCCCACCGCCGTAGTCTGCGCCAACGATATGACTGCGATTGGGGTGATGAAATACCTGCGGGACGCTGGACTGCGTGTACCGGAGGATGTCTCCGTGATCGGGTTCGACAATATTGAAAGTTCCGCGTATCTGCAACCGGCCCTGACCACCTTCGACGTACCCAAGAACGAGCTGGGTCGTCTCGCCGTAAAGACGCTGGTGGATAGGAAGCTTTCACCAAGGAGCTGCGATATTACCGTTAGTCTGCCGTTCTCCCTGATTGAACGGCAGTCCTGTAAGGAGGTGATTCTATGACCGGGCGCAAGAACCTTCTGTTCATGCATGGCGGCGCCCCGACCGCGGTAATCAATGCTTCTCTGTTCGGTGCGTACCGGGAGGCGAAGCAAAGCGGACATGTCGGGCGTATACTCGCCGCCAAAGGCGGTACCGGCGGGTTGCTGAAGCGAAGGATACTCGACCTGACCGATGTGGCGGAATCCGACATAGAGTTACTGAAGACGACTCCGGGATCAGCCATCGGCACCGGCCGGGACCATCTGGAGCCGGAGGATTATCCCAGGCTGAGGGATATCCTGCTGGAGTTGGATGTCGGCTATGTGCTCATGACCGGCGGCAACGGCACGATGGACACCTGCCGCAAGTTGGCGGATGTCTGCGAAGGGGTGGGAATCTGTGTCTGCGGCATCCCCAAGACGATGGACAACGATCTGTCGATTACCGACCACAGCCCCGGCTATGGCTCCGCCGCGCGGTATCTCGCGGGTTCAGTCAAAGAAGCCGCCCAGGATGTGAAGGGGCTGGCGATCCATGTCGTTGTGATCGAGGCGTTTGGCCGCGACGCGGGCTGGATTGCCGCCGCGAGTTCCCTCGCCCGCGAGGTAGAAGGGGACGCGCCCGACATGATCCTGCTCCCCGAAGTGCCGTTCGATGAAGAAAAGTTCCTTGGACGTGCCAAGGAATTGTATGACCGAAAAGGGGGCGTGGTCGTTGTAGCCAGCGAGGGCCTGCGGTATGCCGACGGTACCGCCATCGTGGAACCTATATTTCAGGTAGGGCGCAGCGTCTATTTCGGTGATGTTTCATCGCACTTGGCGAACCTCATCATCAAAAAACTGGGAATCAAGGCTCGGTCGGAAAAACCGGGGATCTTGGGACGGGCGTCGGAGATGTGGGTGAGCGATACAGACCGCGAGGAGGCGATCGCCTGTGGTGTGGAAGCTGTCAGAACTGCACTTTCCGGACGCAACGGCTATATGAGTATCATTCGCAGGATTTCTACGGAACCGTATCTGACGTCAGTGGAGACTGTGGCGATTGTGGATGAAATTCTTGAAGCCCGCATCATGCCGGAGGAGTATATCGACCGGGAACATTTTGATGCGACGCCGGCGTTCCGGGACTGGGCTCGGCCGCTGATCACCCCCGGCCTGGGGCATTATGTGTCGTTCCTCGGAACGAAGGGCTGACTGTTTTTCCACGGTTTCCGTGAGCGGCGGAGGAAAGCGGAGACAAGCGGTATATACGGAAAACATGTGAAAGGGACGTTTAAAGGAGAATGCATATATGGATAAGAGATATTTCATGACGGAACCTGGTGACCTGTCCAACGGGAAGATTCCTGTACGGTTGCTTGGAGACAGCGGCGAGGTGTTCTATGAACTCGCGCTGGAAATGGTCGGGGAGATAGAACGGAACAATGCGGGGGACAGGCGAACGGTGTTCATCGTTCCCGTCGGTCCTGTGGGGCAGTATCCCATATTCGTCCGGCTGGTGAAGGAGCGGAACCTCTCTTTGAAGGACTGCTGGTTCATCAATATGGATGAATATCTGGTTGATGAAACTCATTGCGTTCCGGAGGACGACAAGCTGTCGTTCCATGGGTTCATGGAACGCGAGGTGTATAGCCGGATTCCCGCGCAATTGGTCATGCCTCCTGAACAGCGTGTGTTCCCCGACCCTCTGCACCCAGAGAAGGTGCAGGCCCTAATTGAAAAACTCGGCGGTGTCGACATTTCGTTTGGTGGGATTGGCATCAACGGGCATCTCGCCTTCAATGAGGCTGAGGATGTGTCCGCCGCACAGTTCGCCGCAAGGGAGACGAGGGTTCTGAAAATAAGTCGCGAAACACGGGTCGCCAACGCGATTGGGGATTTGAACGGGGCGATCGACGCCATGCCTGAATATGCGGTGACGATCGGGATGCGCCAGATTCTTGGCGCCCGCAAGCTCCGTCTCGGCGTATTCCGCGACTGGCACCGGGCGGTAGTCCGCCAAGCCGTGTTCGATGAGCCTTCCGGGCATTTCCCGGTTACATTGGCACAGGGGCATCCTGATGCGATGATATATGTGAACGCCAATGCGGCGAAGAGGCCCTTCTGATGCTCATTTCAGGTAATAGGATCTGTTGTGGTGGCCGTTTCCAGCCGTTGGACTTGAAGCTGGAAGGGGGATGTGTCGTCGACCTCGCCCCTCGCGGACAGCTCGGTCCGGCCGACGGGGATTTCCATGATGCCCCGGTGTTGCCCGGCTTTGTCGATATCCATACCCATGGCGGGGACATGGTGGACGTCAACCATGTCGGTTCGTTGGAGGAGGTCAGGCGCCTCTCCCGGTTTTATGCGTCCCGTGGCGTAACTGGATTCCTCGTTTCCGTCATGACCGATACTCAGGAACGGACCGAGCTGCTGCTGCGTATTTTCGCTGACGCCTGTGAACGGGACCTTGGTGGCGCGAAACTGCTCGGCATTCATCTGGAAGGGCCGTTCCTCAGCCGGGAGTACAAGGGCGCGATGCCCGACTATTTGATTCTGGACGGAGACACCGCATTGTTCGACCGGTATCAGAAGGTTGCCGGCGGTCATATCCGGTACATCACGATAGCGCCGGAAATTCCAGGAGGGATGGAGCTGATACGGCACATCGTCCTGCAAGGCGGGGTGACTGTGGCTATCGGGCATAGCGCCGCCGAGTATGAGGCTGCGGTCGCCGCGATTGAAGCGGGGGCTTCTGCGAGCACCCATCTCTTCAACGCCATGAAGTTGTTCCACATGCATCGCCCCGCGATATCCGGGGCGAGCCTGGAACGGGACGAGGTGTTTTGTGAAGCGATCTGCGACGGTTTCCATCTGCATCCCGCGACGATTCGCCTGATATTGAAGACGAAGGGCCTTGGCAGGGTCGTCGCCATCAGCGACTCTATCATGGCCGCTGGTTTGCCGGACGGCAGGTACAAGCTGGGTGTCAACGATGTTATCGTCGAAGGCGGCGACGCGAAGTTGACCGACGGTGTGCGTGCCGGTAGTACGCTCACTCTGGACAAGGCGCTGCGGAATCTGATGACGTTCACCGGGTATGACGTCTGCGAACTGTCTCCGTTGTTGTCGGCCAATGCGGCGAGGTTGTTGGGAATTAGTGGCATTGGTGACCTGAATGTGGGAATGTCCGCAGATTTTGTTGTGATGGATGAGAATTACGGCATTGTCCAGACATATGTCGGTGGTGAACGTGTGTATGAAAAAGGAGGAAATGTATGAGTCTTGTGCCGCTTCGTCCGATATTGGACGCTACGGATAGATATGACTATGCGCAGGGGGCGTTCAATGTGAACGCCGTCTGCCAGGCTGAGGCGGTGATCAAAGTCCATGAACTGTTCCGCGCTCCGGCGATCTTGCAGGGCGCCGATCTCGCCAACGGATTCATGGGAGGACGGACTGACTTCATGAATGCGACGCTGGAGGACAAGAAGCGCGGTGCGAAGAACATCGCCGACGCGGTACGGCGTTTTGCCGCAGAGTCTCCAATTCCTGTCGCGCTGCACCTTGACCATGGCCGGGATTTCGACAGTGTGAAGGCCGCCATCGCCGGCGGCTATACGTCGGTGATGATCGATGGTTCGTCGCTTCCGTTCAGGAAGAACGTCGAGATGACCCGCGAAGTTGTAAAATACGCCCATGAACGCGGGGTGACGGTCGAGGGGGAACTCGGCGTGCTGGCCGGGGTGGAGGATCATGTGTTCTCATCTTCCTCGACCTACACGAACCCGCTCGACGCGGTACGGTTCTTCAAGGAGACCAAGGTCGATGCGCTGGCGATCAGCTACGGAACGATGCATGGCGCGAACAAAGGCAAGAACGCCGTAGTCCGCAAGGAAATCGCCATTTCCGTAAAGGAGTGCCTTCGCCATGAACATGTCCAGGGTGTGCTGGTGTCCCACGGCTCGTCGACCGTCCCCCGGTATATCGTCGATGAAATCAATGCGCTTGGCGGGGTAATTGAGAACGCCTATGGCATTCCGTTGTCCCAGTTGAAGGAAGTCTCCCACTGTGGCATCGGCAAGATCAACGTCGATACCGACATCCGGCTGGCCGTGACCCGTAATCTCCGCGAGTTCTTCATGCACAACCCCCAGGCTTGTGAGGATGGTCATGTCGGGCCAATCTGGAAGCTGATGGAGGCGAACCCCAAGGCGTTTGACCCCCGCGTCTTCCTGCCGCCGGTCATGGATACCGTCATGTACGGAGAAGCTCCGTCGGATAGTGTGGCGCGGATTGTCGATTTGATTCGCGCCGGGGTGATGGAGGTCGTCGGGACGCTGGTGGTGGAGTTCGGCTGCGTTGGCAAGGCTCCGTTGGTCTCTTGTCCGTCACTGGATGAGATGGCGGAGTTCTACAAGAAGGAGGGGCTGTGATGCGACAGCGTATCTATGTGAATTTCAAACGGTTCGATGTTCCTGCGTCCCTTGGCGGTGTCAACCGAATCGCGGATATCGCCTCGTATGGCGAGACGGTTGTTCGGGCGGTATTGCCTTTCTTGATGTCCTACAGGGGTGTAGAGTTCGCCCATTTCTATCCCGAAGCGCAGATTCCGGGTGCCGTTTCTGCTTGTGCCGGTTCTGATGTGTTGAAGATCGGTTGCCAAGGGGTGTATCGGCAGGATGTTTCGGCCGGCGGTAGCTTCGGTGCGTTCACGACGAACAGGCCCGCCGCGGCTATGGTCGCGCTCGGCTGCCACAGTACCATCATCGGTCATTGCGAGGAACGCAAGGACAAGAATGAGTTGTTTTCCTTGACGGGAAGCACTGACAGGAAGCTGGTCAACAGGGTTCTCAACGATGAGGTGAGGTGTGCGTTGAACCGGGGGCTTGACGTGTTGTACTGCGTCGGAGAACAGTCCGACGAGATGGAGCGTTGGGACGAAGTGATCCGTACCCAACTGTCGGTCGGACTTGAAGGGTGCGATTTGTCGAAGGTCGTCGTAGCCTATGAGCCTGTATGGTCTATCGGTCCTGGCAAGACTCCCGCTGGAAAGGAATACATCGCCAAGGTCGCCCGGTTGGTCAAAGAGACAATCGGCAACGTCCCGGTGGTCTATGGCGGGGGGCTCAAGGCTGAGAATGCGGCGATGCTTGCCTCGATTGACGAGATAGACGGCGGACTGATTGCATTGACGCGGTTTTCAGGGCAGATCGGGTTTTATCCCGATGAATATCTGGAGATCATCAGGTTGTATATGGCGGCGAAGTCGGCCCGGTAAATGCATGCGCGCGGTTTTATCGGTCTTTTATGACGGCGGACAAAGCGGGCTGCGCTATCATGCGTCGACCTGGGGCGTTTTGGGCTTGCCGTATGCGATATATTTCAAGAAGGAGAGCTATGTATAATGAAAGTTGATTTTGAATATGGACAGGGTGTGATGAGCGCCGAGCTTCCGGACAATACCGATGTGTTCATCCCCGGCGTGACCGTTCCCGATCCTCCCCGCATCCCGGAGGAACGGTTGGTGGAGGAAACGCTCAAAAGCATCCGCAATCCGATTGGGATGGATCCGTTGAGCAAGCTCGCCCGAAAAGGAAGCAAGGTCACGATCGTATTTCCCGACCGGGTGAAGGGTGGTGAGCAGGCGACCAGCCACAGGAAGATATCCATCAGGTTGATTTTGGATGAGCTGTATGCCGCTGGCGTCGAGAAGAAGGATATCCTGCTGATCTGTTCCAATGGACTGCACAGGAAAAACACCGCCGCTGAAATCCGCGGGGTGTTGGGCGACTACTTGTTCGATGAATTTTGGCCCTGTCATCAGATTATCAATCATGATAGTGAGGATTATGACCATCTCGTCGATCTCGGCGCGACCCGCCGTGGAGATCCTGTGCTGATGAACAAGTATGTCTATGATTCCGACGTCGCCATCCTGATCGGACATGTACAGGGCAATCCCTACGGTGGATATTCCGGCGGATACAAGCATTGTGCCACAGGAATTACCCATTGGCGTTCAATCGCATCCCATCATGTTCCCGAGGTGATGCATCGGGATGATTTCACGCCGGTAAGCGGCGACAGTCTGATGCGGACCAAGTTCAACGAGATCGGCATGCATATGGAGGAGCGGATGGGCAAGAAGTTCTTCTGCTGCGATGCTGTCCTCGATACGAAAAGCCGCCAGATTTCCATTTGGTCCGGATACGCCAAGGAGATGATGCCGCTTTCCTGGATCGACGCTGACAAGCGTACCTATGTGCATTGGGCGCAGAAAAAATATGATGTGATGGTGTTCGGCATGCCTCAGTTCTTCCATTATGGCGAGGGGATGGGAACCAATCCCATCATGCTGATGCAGGCGATCAGCGCGCAGGTAATCCGTCACAAACGGGTCATGAGCGACAGATGCGTGATCATCTGTTCATCGTTGTGCAACGGCTTTTTCCATGACGAGCTGTGGCCCTACACGCGCAAGATGTATGAGATGTTCGCCCACGATGAGATGAACACGCTCCCCGACATGAACCGTCTGGGTGAATACTTCGCCACGAACGACGAGTATGTCCGCCAGTACCGCTATGCCAACGCGTTCCATCCGTTCCATGGCTTTTCAATGATCAGTTGCGCCCATATCGCCGAGATGAACACCTCCGCGATCTACCTCGTCGGAGCAAAGGATCCGGGCTATGCCCGAGGCATGGGGCTGAAGACCCGCGCCACGTTCGAGGAGGCGCTCGCCGACGCCAAGCGGAAGTTCGTCGGTGAGAACCCCAACGTCCTCGCCCTGCCGTTGACGTTCAAGACCGCCGCGGTCCACCTATGCATGGCTGATGGCGACCATGCGCCAGTTGATGTTTCACATCCTTGTTGCGGTTAATACTTGCTGTTTCTGGTTTATAATATCATCGAGAGGCTATCGTTTGAGGTTTTTGATCAATCGATAGCCTCTCGCTTTTGTTCCTCAAGAAAGTTGATATTGCAAAAATACGATATCCCTGTCTCCCGACAGGGTTCCTGAAGTCTTTTGGTGAACAGCCTTGTACAAAAAATTCAGGACAGGCCCTTTTGAGAAGCTGGCGCTCTTTTCGGATTTTTGCAGTAAACTGCGAAAATCTCCAATATAAGGTGTGATGCATGGAAATCAAAAGGGACCGTTGCCTGAATATCTGATCAGCAAGAAGCATAACGGATTGATTAAAGTCATAACCGGCATGAGGAGATGCGGGAAGTCCTGTCTCCTGTTCAATCTCTTCAAGGAGCATTTGCTTTCGGAGGGAATAGACGAAAAGCATATTATTGAGATTGCGTTCGATGCTTTTGAAAGCAAGCAGCTCCGCTACCGCTCAGGTCGCTCAGGTCGCCCAGGTCGTCCACATCGCTGACATCGCTGACGTACCGCTCAGGTCGCCCACATCGCCCACATCGCTGACTTGCCGCTCAGGTCGCTCACATCGCCCACATCGCCCACATCGCCCACATCGCTGAGGTGCGGCGGGGGCTTATGGGGTTGTATGCGCCCGGTCTGTTGCTGACGAGAGCTTGCGTCATGGCGCATTATCGTATTTTGGTGAGAACTGGATAGGCTTTATTTTCATCATCACATAAAAAAGGCTGAAAAAATTTCATACTTTGCAAATTCTGGAACGGGTGTAGTCTGGAGACAAGCTCGTCATAGGGAGGCGTGGAAAGGATATGATGGAAAAGAATAAAAAGGAGATGGCGGGCGATTCGCGGATGCTCTCCGAGAAGACGAAGTCCAGACTGTGGCTGCTTCTTTCGTTCTTGGTTGCGCTTGGTGTATGGACGTTGCTGTCCGTATTGCCGAGGACGGCGCGTTGTTTCCCCAATGTCATTGTGACGTTGCGGCAGATTCCCGTGATGATTCAGCGCGGGGTGTTGTTCAAGGATATCGGGAGCAGCCTGATCAGCGTTGGCGCGGGGTACGTCCTTGGTTTTGTGATCGCGCTGCCGGTAGCGATTCTCATGGCCTGGTACAAGCCTGTGCGGAACATCGTGGAACCATGGATCCAGTTTATCAGGAACATCCCGCCTCTGGCGTATGTGCCGTTGATCGTCATTGCCGCCGGTGTCGGACGGAAACCGCAGATTATCGTCATTACCATCGCGACGTTCCTGATTATGTGCATTACGATCTATCAAGGGATCATCAATATCGACGAGACGTTGATCAAGGCCGCGAAGGTGCTTGGCGCTACCGACAAGGACATCTTTATCCGCGTTCTGGCGCCGGCGTCCCTGCCGTTCATACTGACGGCGATCCGGCTCGGCGCTTCCGTAGCGTTGACCACGTTGATCGCGGCGGAGTCTACTGGCGCGTTCGCCGGGTTGGGGATGCGTATCAGGAGCCTCAACAACAACTTCGAGACGGAACCGATGTTGCTGTACATCATCATCATCGGCGTGATTGGGATTACGGTGGAGAAGATTATCAAGTTGCTTGAAAGGAAGTTGACGGGATGGCAGGAGAAACGAGAGCTATAAAGGTCAGGTGCGAGGATGTCAAGAAGACCTATCAGGGGCGCAACGGGGAAGTAGTGGCGTTGAACGGGGTGAGCCTTGACATCGCGGAGAACGAGTTCGTCACTGTCGTCGGTCCTTCGGGGTGCGGCAAATCGACGTTGCTCAATATCATCGCCGGGTTGCTGGAACCTTCCGGCGGCAGGATCGTCTGCAACGGCAAGGAAGTGAAGGGTACGGGCCCTGACCGCGGCGTGGTGTTCCAGCAGTATGCGCTGTTTCCTTGGCTGACGGTCAAGAAGAATGTCATGTTCGGTTTGAACATGAAGGGTATCAAGGGAAAAGAAGCTGAAGCGGTCGCGATGAAATATATCAGGATGGTTGATCTGGAGAAGTTCTGCGACCATTATCCCAAGGAGCTTTCCGGGGGGATGAAGCAGCGCGTGGCCATCGCCCGCGCCTATGCCGCCGACCCGCAGGTGCTGCTGATGGATGAGCCGTTCGGCGCTTTGGACGCTCAGACGAGGACTCAGTTGCAGCAGGAGCTGCTGAATACGTGGGAGAAGGAGCAGAAGACGTGTTTTTTCATCACCCATGATGTCGATGAGGCGTTGATTCTTGGGCAGCGGGTGGTGATCATGAGCGCCCGTCCCGGACGGATCAAGGATATCGTGGATGTCGACATTCCGTATCCGAGGGACCAGGAGACCAAGATGTCCGAACGGTTCCTGGAGCTGAAGAACCAGATTTGGGCGCAGGTGTATCAGGAATATCTTGAGGTTCGTAAGTAGATCGTGGATTGCCCTGCGTGCGATAGCTGTCGTGGACGGTGAAGCATGGAGGACTGTATAGAAGAGATTTGAAGGGATTTCAAAGGGAAAAGGAGTTTGCAATGAAAAAACTTATTGCGGTATTGATGATTGTTCTCTGTGTGTGCTCGATGTCTTTCGCCAATGGCACGAAGGAAGACGCGGCGCAGCTCAAGACCATCCGGGTTGCATACATGCCCAACTATGCTTCGCTGTGCAGCGTGGTCGCCGGTATGAAGACCGGTGCGTTCGCGGAGCAGGGCCTCAAGGTTGAACTGGTGGAATTCGCCGATGGTCCTACGATTATCGCCGCCATGGAAAGCGGTTCCATTGATATCGGCTACATTGGGGCCGGAGCCCACAAGCTCTGCATCAATGGTCGCGCCAAGATTTTCGCCCTGAGCCATGTAGGCAACGGCGACGCAGTGATCGGCCTGAAGAGCCATGGCGTCAATTCCGCCGCGGACCTCAAGGGCAAGAAGGTCGGCTATGCTTCCGGGACCTCCAGTGAGAACATCCTGCGCTGGACGCTTGAAGATATCGGCTTGACTTTCAATGATATCGTGGCGATGGAAATGGATGCTTCCGGCATTGTCTCCGCCATGACCAGCGGTTCTCTCGACGCTTGCGCGACCTGGTCTCCGTCGACATTCATCATTACCGAGCAGATGGGCGCCGATGCAGTCAAATTGTCCGACAACCTGACGTTCGCCGACAAGACTGCGTCGATTTCCTCCTGGATCGTCATGAGCAAGTACGCGGATCAAAACGCCGACACGTTGCTGCGCTTTACAAAGGCGCTCTACAAGGGCATGGACTACCGCGCCGAGAATATTGAGCAGACTTGCCGGTGGGTCGCGGAAACGATCGGGGCCAATTTCGACACTATGTGGCTCCAGAGGGGCGACGCCGAGTGGATTACCAGCGCTGAATTGGTATCCCAGGTCAAGGACGGTACTGTCGAGAAGCTGTACGAGGTCCAGAAGATCGGTTTCGGATCTGCGGTCAACCCGGATACCCCGGTCGCAGGCTATGTGCTTTTTGACAACATGCTGAAGGCCGCCGAATAACGGATTTCCTGTATTCGGTTGATGACGGGGCTGTCGCGGTGCGATAGCCCCGTTTTGTCTTTGTAGGTTTGCTTGAGGATTGATTGGTGATTGCCCGGTGTTCGCTCTAGGCTCAACCGGTGTTCACTCTAGACATGGAGATTGCTTTGGGGTTGCTTGGTAATCGCTTGGTGACTACTCTGGGCTTGTTCAGTATTCATTGATATTTTGAGGTACGCATAGGTTCCCTTTTTTTTGGGGGGGGCAAGGGTTGTACGCTGCCTAGGAATTGCGCCTGTAGACGTCTGGGGGCAGTCCCCGGACATGCCCGAAGGTCGTTTCGACTGGTCAGTGGGTGTTTGGGGGGACGGGGAAAACGGATGGTTGGGCGAAAGGATGATGCTTCCTCAGAAACGTTTCGTTTTTCCCCTTATGGAGCTGTCTTTGTGCCGTTTTCCCTGAAGGTGTGCTATCATAGTGGGCGATGCCGCATAGTGGCGGATGCTTGAAGGAGGATGTGTGGGATGCTGTTTTTCATCATAGCCGCGATTGTATTCTGTTCGTTCATCCTTCTGCTTGTCAAAAGGGAATTGCGTTCGTTGTTGCTTTGCGCCTTGTGCTCCACCTTGTTTGTGTTCTGGTTCGGGATTCTGACCTATATAGCGAAAAAGGGTGGGATAGGTTCCGATATGGCGACGATTCTGTTCGGGCCACGGATATTGCGGACGACATTGCAATATCTGAGGCTGACCTTGGGAGAGCTGGGATATATCGTTGCGTTTGGAAGATATCTGTTTCCTCCGCTCATGCTTTGGGTCGCGTTGGATTTTTCCTATTTCAACGCGGCGGCTTGGATAAAGAAACGTGTCTGGATGTTGTTTGTCCTGCCTGTAGTCTATTTGATCCTCTATTGGCCTTCGGTGTTCGAAGGTGTGACTGCCGGCGGAGAATTCTGGTTGCGGTTGGTGGTGACTTCAAGTTCAGTATGGATATGGAGCTACTTGATATTGACGGTTGCTGTGATGCTCTATGAGTATCGTTCCATCACCGCGGTGTTCTTCAAACGAAGATTTTTGTGCAAGAGCCTGCTGCTGGCTTCGCTGGCGGTGCTGTACGCGATTTTCTGTCCGCAGGATCCTGCGCAGATATATCTGTTCTACCGCAATGACTACATGTGGATGCTTGGCCTGTGGTATCTGTCGAAAGGGTTCAATACAAAGATGTATGCCGCGGTAGGGACGATCAGTGTCGTTTCGGCTGGGATTGGGTTCTTTTCCTTTTTGAGATATGCGCAGCTTCAATGGGATGAGGAACGGGAGGAGGTTACGCTTAAACGCAAGGGGCGGGAGGCGAGCCAAGGGATTAGCATGTTCATCCATGGCACAAAAAACGAGTTGCTGGCGAACCGCATACTGATCTGTCGGCTGGAACGTTCCCTGTCGTCTGCCGGGCTGCGAAACGAAGATGCGACGGCGGTGGCGTCCAGGCTTGAAGACATCAACGAGAAGCTACTCGGCAGGATGGATAAGCTGTATGCCGCGGTCAAGACGGACAGCCTGAAACTGGCTCCGCTCAAAGTGAACGAGATTATCAGAAACGCCATAGAAAAATTCCGAGGCAAATATCCAGATGGTAGCCTGGTTTTTGAGCTGGCGGATGAAGAGATGTTGGTAATGGCGGATATGGAGCATCTTTCTGAGGCTTTGTACAATCTGATGATCAACGCTTGGGAAGCCACGCTTTCCGCATCCCGGAGGACGCCTGTAGAAGTATACGCCCATCAGGAACGTCTATGGACTTCTGTGACGGTGAAGGACAATGGCATGGGGATTAGCAAGAAAGAGTCCCGCCGTATCTGGGAACCTTTTTATTCCAACAAGAACAGTTCCACCAACTGGGGGATGGGTATGTATTATGTGCGGAGTACAGTGAGAAGCCATCTTGGGTCGGTACGGTTTGAAAGTGAAATTGGAACGGGGACTCGGTTCATCGTGCTATTGCCGAAGTATGGGAGAATATAGTCCATGGAAAAACTGCGGGTGCTGGTAGCCGAAGACTTTGATGTGTTGCGAGAGGATATTTGCGAGATTGTGGAGACCGCCCCCGATATGACGGTTGTCGCTTCGGTCTCAACGGGAAAAGCGGTCGTGGAGAAATACCGGGAGCTTCTGCCTGATGTCGTTCTGATGGATATCGAGATGGAGAGCATGGACGCCGGAATCCGGGCGGCGGAGGTGATAGTCGCTGAAAACCCCGATGCGCTGGTAATATACCTGACATCCCACGAAAGTGATGACATCATCATTACCGCAATGGCGACGGGGGCGGTGGACTATATCGTCAAAGGAAGCGGACCGGAAACGATACGCGACCATATCCGTGCCGCGGTACACGGTGAGGGACGGCTGGACTCCCGGATACAGCAGGTTGTGATGGGCGAATACAAACGGTTGCGGAAGAACGAACGGAATCTGTTGTTCTTTATCCAAAAACTTGGCTCTCTGACACCTGTCGAGCGAGAACTTGTCGGTTATCTGCTGAAAGGTTTCAAGGTAAAGGATATCGCCGCGGCCCGGAACGTGGAGATCGTCACTGTGAAATCCCAGATTCGCACGTTGTTGCAGAAAGCCGGCTGTACAAGGACCCGGGAGGTTGTGAAACTTATAGAGGAACTGGACATCAGCCATCTGTTTGTCTGACGAGCGCCTGTGTTTTGGGAGCCAAAAAAACGCTTCAGGTGTTTTGATGCTATGAATTCGTGTGTTTTGAGTAGAATCATGTGACAAAATCACTTTCATTCTTGCCCAACTTGTGATAATGAGCTAGGTTGAGTAAATGATTTCGGGAATTGGGAGGTTCATCTTCTGATGGAGGGGACATATGCGATATGAAGATATGGAATATGTGAATTACCAGCATATTCTGAACAGTATAGAACATGATCTGGATACTCCGTCCCGTGCCACTGTCGCGAAACATCTTGGTTTGAGCAGGACTACCGTATCGACTATTTCAAACAATCTGATATCCTGGGGGGTAGTGACGGAGGGCAAGGGGGTGAGTGTTTCCCGAGGACGGCCCGGCAATCCGCTGACAATCAGCAATGAGGTCTGGAAGGTGCTGGGCGCGGCGTTCTATTCATCTTCTTGGTTATTCGTTCTGTGCGACCTCCTGGGCAATATCCTGGATACCTACAAAGTGTCCATAGAGCAGCTGACTCCTGAAACCCTTGTCTCGACGCTGATCGAAGGCTTGCTCCATATGAAAGCCTTGCATTCCGAAAACCTGCTGCCCGCCGTCGGTATCGGCGTTCCCGGCGTCGTCGATACGAAGAACGGAGATATCCTGTTCGCTCACGACCTTTCCTGGCACGATACCTTTCATGTCCGTTCCAAGGTGGAACAGGCCGTAGGCATGAAGGTATATATGCGCAACAGGTATTGTCTGGCGGGTATCGCGGAATTCAAGTATGCGAACCCGGAAAAGGAAAAGAACGTCATCTATATTGGCTTAGGGTCAGGAATCAGTTGTGCGATTTTCGTTGATGGACATCTGATGGAGGGTGATAGCTTCTGTGCCGGACGCATCGCCCATATCCAGGTTGAACCCGACGGCCCCCTGTGCAACTGCGGCAAGCGTGGGTGCCTGCTTACCGTCGCCAACGAAAGGGTTCTGCTTGCCACCGTCTTGAAAGGCCGGACTGAGCCTTCGGTTCAGGGCTTGCTCAAAGATATCCCAGAATCCCAGCTTGACGTCGAGCTGGTCGGGAAGGCCGCTGACGCCGGGGACGCTTTTGCCCGGAAATGCATAGACTCCATCCTCATATATCTGAATAAAGTGATTTCAATGCTGGTCGATACGTTGAATCCTGGTAAAATCGTTATCGGCGGACCTGTGGGATATTCCTGTAGATATTTGGTCGAGCAGGTTGAAAAAGCGATGAAAATCTATCCCGACTATCCTCCTGTGGCGCATCTGCGCATCGTACAAGGACAGCTTCTTGAAGTCGGCGCGGCATTGGGCGCCGCAAGCCTTGTCATGGAACGGAAGCTGGAATTGCTATATCCGATGTTCATCGGCAGAAAGCAAGAAGGGTAGTGACCACCTGTTTTTTCTCTCGTACGAACATATGTCGCTGTCTCTTTTCATTTCCCATTGTGGGGACTTCGTCCTGTTGTGTGTCCGCTTGTTCCCTGAGCTATGGGATGGCAGATAATTTCCGTCAATGAAATGTCTCGAGCTTTTGCCCGCTTGCCCTCTTTCAAAAAATGGCGTAGCGGTCGGAGCATTGTCTGTATCCAGTCGGTGGAACATATCTTTCGGCATGTCATCTTTCCGGGCGGCTTGGGCGCTCTTGGCGCATTGCGGGAATGAAAAATATTTGTAAATTTGATTGACAAAATGCGATTGTCTGCTATCCTACTTGTACAAGGAGGTTCGGCGGTTTCCTGACGGCTTTCTCCTTGGTCTGAATTCTGGAGATGCTGGCAATGGAAAAGAAAGTCGGTTTTGGGATTATCGGACTTGGTGTGATCGCCGATACGCACGCTATTGCGTTGAGCCACGGCAGGAACTGTTTTCTAGCGGGAGCTTTTGATGTGGTCCCGGGAAAAGCCGAAAGCTTCTGCAGGAAATACGGCGGAACTCCCTATGACAAGCTTGATGTGTTTCTCGCTGATCCGCGGATTGAAGCGGTCTGTATAACCACGCCGTCAGGATATCATCTGGATCCTGTACTGGCTGCGATGAGAGCCGGCAAGCATGCGCTAGTTGAAAAACCACTGGAAATTACAGCGGAGCGTTGTGACGAAATCATCAATGCCGCCAAACATGCCGGCGTTAAGCTGTCCGGCATCTTCCAATCCCGCTTTCATGATGCGCCTCGGCTGATCAAAAAGGCGATTGAGGACGGTAAGTTTGGGACAATCGTCTTGGCCGATGCCCAGATCAAATGGTTCCGTACCCAGGAATACTATGATTCCGGTGCTTGGCGGGGAACTTGGAAAGTCGATGGCGGGGGTGTGCTGATGAATCAGAGTATCCATGCGATTGATCTGCTGCAATGGTTTATGGGAGAAGTCAAGGAGGTAAGCGCTTTTACCTCCACGTCGGCGCATGAACGGATTGAGGTGGAAGATACTGGCGCCGCGGTATTGAAGTTCGCAAATGGAGCCATCGGTGTCATCGAAGGGACGACCGGAGCATATCCCGGAACCTTGAAGAAGATTGAAATCTGTGGTTCGAAGGGGAGTGCGCTTCTCGAGGAGGAATCCCTGAAGGTCTGGAAGTTCGTTGACGAGACTGATGAGGATGAACGGATTCGCGCGGAATTTCTTGAAGCTACTTCATCCGGCGGCGGCGCATCTGATCCGAGGGCTATCAATACTCATGGCCACGAGCGGCAGTTCGAGGATTTCGCCGATGCGATCCTTCATGACAGAGCGCCGTTCATCACCGGTGAGGATGCGAAGAAATCGGTCGAAATCATCCGGGCGATTTATGAGAGCGCTCAATCCAAACAGCTGGTGAGGCTGTGATTTGGGGCAAAGACAAGGATATTGAATTACTTGCTATATCAAAGGAGAAGGATATGAAGAAAACATTGTTAGTCGTATTGGCGTTGGTGCTTGTTTCAGTTCCAATGTTCGCACAAGGCGCTTCGGAACAAGCCTCGTTTCCGTCGAAGACTGTCGAGGCTACGGTTGGTTGGTCGGCCGGCGGTGGCGGGGACGTGGTGTTTCGAGCCATGGCTTCCGTTTTCCCGAAATATGCCAACGGACAGACCATGGTAATCAAGAATGTCGCCGGCGCTTCCGGTATCACCGGAGCCATCGAATTCCTGGACGCTTCTGCCGATGGTTACAGCATCATGCATTGGAATAATGCATCCCTGACTAAAACGCATCTTTCCAAGGTGCCGGTCACTGGCGCCGATACGTTTGTGCCTGTGTGCCAGATTGTTTCTTCCTATAATTATATCCTCGTCCGAGAGGATTCCAAGTGGAATACTTTGGAAGAATTCATCGCCGACGCCATTGCGAATCCCAGCACGATTACCATGGGAAATGCTGGCGCCCAGGGTGGGAACCACATGGCCGCGTTGCTGTTTGAAGATGCGGTCAAGGGTTCCTTCGTCCATGTGCCGTTCTCCGGCGGCGGCCCGGCCGTGACCGGTCTTCTGTCAGGGCAGGTCGATTGCGTCATGGCCAACGCTCCTGAAGGCATTTCCAATGTCGAGAACAACCAGCTTCGCATCCTTGCGGTGTTCGCAGGCGAGAGGTACGCCGCGTTCCCGAATGTCCCGACCGGTATCGAATGCGGCGTGGACATCGAATTGCCCCAGTGGCGTGTGGTCGTCTGCCCTCCGAAGACTCCGGCTGATGTCGTCGAAAAGCTTGCCGCGATTATCAAGCGGTGCGTCGAGGATTCCGAGTTTGTTTCAGCGATGGAGAGCCAGTGTGTAGCGGTGACGTACAAGAATCCCTCCGATACCGACAAGTTCCTTCATGATGAAGATGTCAGGTATGCGGCTTTGGTAAAGGCCAAAGGGTTCTGATTTCATCTGTGAATCGTGCTGATACGGGGGCTGGTAGAGGGCTTTTGCCTGTCCAGTCCCTGTGTCGTGTCTATGCCAAGTTAGGATTTGCCATGAAAGATACAAAGAAAGCCGCCGACTTCTGGATTGGGATGGCTGTTATCGCGATAAGCGTGTTTTTCTTCTTGGAGGCGGGCAAGATGCCTACGCAGAGCCGTGGCATCGGTCCCGGGGACTATCCCCGCGTCGTCTGCGTCATGCTGTTCGTGCTGGGCGTCGTCCAAGTCGCAAGAATTCTCATTGTAAACGGGTTCCCTCGTGTCGACTGGAAGAACGTTCAGACGCGGTTCCTGATCCGCGCGGGGGTCATGGTCGCCGCTTCGTACCTCTATTACAAATTGTTGAAGCCCGTCGGTTTCCCTGTCATCACGCCAATCTATGCGTGGGGGGCGATGATGCTCTTCGGCTATAAGTACAAAATCAAGGCCGCGATCATTTGCGTTGTATTCTCCACCGCCGTCTATCTGCTCTTCACCAATGTGTTCATGGTGATGCTTCCCGGCGGATTCCTGTTCTAAGGGGCTGAACATGCTTGAAAATCTACTTGGTGGTCTGATCAATGTATTCCAGCCCATGACGTTTTTGCTAACCATATTCGGAACGCTTGTGGGCGTTGTCATCGGCGCGCTTCCCGGACTGTCCGGTTCGACGGGCATCATTCTGTTGTTGCCGCTGGTTTATCGGCTTGATGCCTCCGTCGCTCTGGTCATGCTCTGCGGCCTGTTCTGCGGGTCGATGTACGGTGGTTCCATAGCCGCCATCCTGCTCAACACTCCCGGCACTCCTTCTGCTTCGGCCACGGTGCTGGACGGCTACCAGCTGTGCAGGCAGGGTAAGGCTGGCAAGGCGCTGGGCATCTCCGCGGTGTCGTCGTTCATCGGCGGTCTGATCTCGTCGATCTGCCTGATACTGATCGCCCCGCAGTTGGCGAAGGTTGCGCTTTCCTTCAAGGCCGCCGACTATTTCGCACTGTCGCTGTTTGGCCTGACGATTATGGCAAGTACCGACAAGGATGTCGTCAAGGGCCTCATCTCCGGTGTCCTCGGACTGCTGATATCTACCGTGGGCATCGATTCCATAGCGGGGTCGGACCGTTTTACGTTCGGCAACTACAAGCTGATGAGGGGCTTCCAGCTGCTACCTGTGCTGATCGGCGTATTTGCCCTGAGCGAGGTGTTCATCCTCGTGCAGAAGGGTGGCGAGCGGGAAGGAGCTTCGCAGCAGGCCATAGGTCGTGTCATGCCCTCCTGGATGGATTTCAGGGGTTTCGCTCTGGCTGCCGTCGTAGGAGCCGTCATCGGCGTATTCATCGGGATCATCCCCGGGACGGGCGGTTCGATCTCCTGCTTTCTGGCGTACCAGGTGGCGAAGAAGCTATCCAAGCATCCTGAACAGTTTGGCAAGGGGGCGCCGGAGGGAATCGCCGCGCCTGAGGCTTCGAACAACGGCACGACTGGCGGGGCGCTGATTCCGATGCTGTGCCTCGGTGTGCCGGGGGATGTCGTCACATCGGTGATGCTGGGCGCGCTGATATTGATCGGTGTGAAGCCGGGGCCGCTGCTGTTCGTGGAGAATCCCGAGATCGTCTATGCGATTTTTGCGGGGATGCTGGTGATCCAGTTCCTGATGCTGGGCGCGGGGCTCTGCTGTGCGAAGGTATCCCCGAAGATACTGAATATTCCGCAGACGCTGTTGATGCCGCTGATTGCTGTGCTGTGCATCGTCGGCGCATATTCCAACTCGAACAACCTGTTCGATGTGTTCATCGCACTGGTTTTTGGAGTCGTAGGGTTCGGCATGAAGAAGTTCGGCTATCCAGGGGCGCCGCTGGTGCTTGGCCTGATCCTGGGGCCGATAGCGGAGGAAAACCTCAACCGCGCCCTGGTGATCTCCAACAACAGCTGGACGGTGTTTCTCACCAGCCCCATTTCCTGCGTGTTCTTGATTCTGTCTCTGGCTTCCATCATTTTCGCAGTGATAAACAATATCAAGGATGTGAAGAGGAAAACGGTTTCCATATCAGTTTGAACGCTGGTTCTGACGGAATTGCATCGCATCAAGCATGAGAGGGACTGTCGCCGGGCGATGGCCCCTTTTTCCATATGCGGGAGGATGTTGTCAGTATTCCGTCCGGTGGCGCAATCTGCGGCGACTCCGTATCCCTGTGTCGTTTTCTTGCGGCGTGTCGTCGGCCATGGGGCGGGAGTGGTATCCATCAGGTTCCTGGACGTCTTGCCGGCTTGTGAACTTCATCATGCCGGATAGTCATGCGGAAACGAGTCGGACCGTATATGGATACGGGGCGTCTCCATGCGCGTAAGGAGACGCCCCGTCAAAAGCAAGCCTATGAAAACGATGCGCTACAGCTGAAGGATGTCGGGCCGGACGAATACATGTCCGTTGACTTCTATTTCAACTGTCGGGAATTTAATCGGTTTCGATATCATGATGACGCCGTCTTTTGTAGTAATGACGGTATCCTCGCTTTTCGTACCGGTTATGGATGGATTCCAGCAAAACCCCTGGTGGTCGGCTATGATCCCGGGCGTGGAAAAGTCCACTCGATAATCCCGGCCCGCATAGCCAATCGGGCCTCCTTGGTGGTGCTTGTCGAATTCATCGCCATAGCCAAGCGTCTCGTAGGCTTTTTTGCCCGCAAGAAGCGGAACTTGATAACTTTTCCCGGGAATGGAATTCACGATGTACGTACAGTCGATGATTTGGTTCGCACGGTACTGATTGCGGAGCGTTTCACTGATTGGTTCAAAATTACAGTATCTGGTCATGCAGACTACCAGTCCGTGCCGTCTGAAGTTTCCACCGATCTGAACCCTGCCGTTGATTCGCTTGTCCGTCGGCAAGGGATGTCGGTAGCAGGAAATGCGTTCGTCCGCCGCCACCATGCAGGATACGAGTTCAAGCCCCTGATCCTCCATCTGTTTCATGATGGCTCCAGCTATGGTGTATTCCGTGTCGCCGGGTCTGATGGAAAGGGCCGCGGTCTCCATCGCAAGGGACGCATCTTCTCCGACCGCTGCGTATCGGTCTATTTCCTGCTGTGTCAGATCGAGCCTAAGCAACTTGATCGCCTCGGCGATATTCCTCATCACTCCGAAATCGTAGCCTATGTTCTGGCTCGGCACGAGCTGGGACAACGTTTTGGATTCAAATGAACCATCGTGCCAGACCCCTCTGTATACCGTGAAGCCAAGCGTCTCCAGGTGTTCTTCCGCAAGCATCCTGGGGGCTTCGATATTGTTGGTGATGGCGTAGTGCCCGTCCATAGTGACCAACAGACCGCAATTGCCCATGTCTCCCGCGCCAACATAGTTCCTGCCGCCACAAGAAAGCCATGCGAAGTCGTCCTGCCGTTTAAGAAAAACTCCGTCCAGTTTTTCTCTTTGGAGATATTCTCTGATACGTGCCAGTTTGATATTGCATTCTTGGATGAGACTCATGCTGTTGCTCTCCTTGTCATGTTCTCTGGGATTATTGTAGCATGGGGATGGATAATGGACAATAATTTTGTAAACTTAATTTACAAAAACATTTCTTTGTCGGTTGTTTCCTTTCTCCGAAACCAGAACGTATAAAAGGTTGAGCGGATGCCTTGTCTTCCGGCTGTCCGCCGCACTCTCCGACGACACATGAAAGACATCTGGTATGATGAATATGGCCGCGTTGGTGCCGGGCGGTTCGGTCTTTGCGGCTGAAACCCCGTTATTCCGTCTGAACGAGCTGACTGGTGAAGGTCATCGCGACATATTGTGCATCTCATGTTTTACCCCTTTCCTCGGACGATAGTTGCTGCAAGTTTTGATAGAACCCCGCTTGACGCTTGGCTAATTTTCACGGTAGCCGTACTGTGTTGCCATTTTGCGCGGACAAAGGAGGATCCAGCCGACATCATGCACAATATGATTCATTTGAAAAGGTTTCATCATCCTGGCAAATCTTTTTTCGGAATGATTGCGTGCATGATAATGACGGCTGGACATTCGCCCCGGGTATATTTTCAGTCTATGTCCCGCATATGGGGTGATGCTTTCAATGCGTTGTAGGCGAAGCTTCCTGTGAATCCGGCTCCTCGCGCCTTTTCCGCATGGGGGCTCAGGGGGGGGCTCATCCCATCATCCCATCATCCCATGGAAAAAGAATTTTCTTGACAGCGGTCGGGATACCATTGGTATAATGAAGTGAGATTTCGTTAACGTTAACGGAATATGTGGAAGCAGGTAATGGCATAGGTGGACAAGAAGGTATGGAGAAGAGAGACAAATATGTGGCCGGGGCCGATTTTGGTTCTGACAGCGTGCGAGTGGTAGTCATGGATGCGGCGGACGGGACACAAATGGGGGCGAGCGTCCGCTATTATCCGAGATGGAAGGCGGGGCTGTATTGCGATAGCTCGAAAAACCAGTTTCGTCAGCATCCCAAGGACTACACGGAAAGCCTTACCGACGCAATGAGGGGGGCGCTCGCCGAAGCGCAGTCGCTGGATGCCGATGTCAGGAAAAAACTTGTGGCGTTCTGCATCGATACGACTGGTTCGACACCGGCGTTGACTGACGCCTCCGGTCATGTATTGGCCGAGCATCCCGAATTTTCCGAAGATCCCGACGCGATGTTCATCCTTTGGAAAGACCATACGGCTGTCAAGGAGGCTGGACGGATCAATGACCTTGCCCATTCATGGGCTGGCCCCGACTATACCAAGTATTCCGGCGGCGTCTACTCCGCCGAGTGGTTCTGGTCCAAGCTGCTCCATGTAATTGAAAAGAACGCCGCGGTAAAGAAGGCTTCCGTTTCCGCCGTTGAGCATTGTGACTGGATGGTCGCGACGCTTACCGGGACCTTGGCCCCTGGACAAATCAAGCGTTCCCGTTGCGCCGCCGGGCACAAATGCCTCTGGCACGAAGAGTGGGGTGGGTATCCTGACGCTACGTTCCTTGATCAGCTTGATCCTCATCTTTCGCATATCAAGGCGACTTTGGGGACGAAGACCTATACGACTGATGTTGTCGCCGGTACGCTGACTCAGGAATGGAAGGAGGCCTTCGGCATTCTGTCCAACGTTCTGGTGACTGTCGGCGCATATGATGCCCATATCGGCGCGGTCGGCGGTGATGTCCGGAAGGGCGTCATGGTCAAGTCAATCGGAACCTCCACCTGCGATGTGATTATATCAGACGAGACGAAAGCTCCGGTTCCCGGCATCTGCGGGCAGGTCGATGGTTCCGTCATCGCGGGATACACCGGATATGAGGCGGGGCAGAGTTCCTATGGCGATTTGTACGCCTGGTTCCGTCGGGTAATCATGTGGCCGTTGGAACAGGAGGAAGGCTTGGATGCCGCCTGGCTGGAACGGTTTGAAAAATCTGTATTGAGGAAATTGGAGGAAGCTGCGGAAGCCATTCCGACTACGGAATATTCTCCCGTCGCATTGGATTGGATCAATGGGCGAAGGACGCCTTTCGCGAATCAGAACCTTACCTGTTCAATCTCTGGATTGAGTTTGGGGGCTTCCGCGCCACAAGTGATGAAGACGCTTCTCGAGGCTACCGCTTTCGGCGCAAGGGCTATCATAGAGTGTTTTGAGCGGGGAGGGGTGGCGATTGACAAAATCATCGCCATAGGTGGTGTCGCCAGGAAAAGCAGGCTCGGCATGCAGATTCTCGCCGATGTCACCGGGCGGGAGATTGAAGTGACCGCCGGCGATCAAAGCCCCGCTATCGGCGCGGCTATTTTCGCCGCTACCGCCGCAGGGTTGTATCCTGATATTTTTGCCGCCCAGGAGGCTTTGTCCGCGGGGATGGAGCGGGTTCATACCCCGGATCCTGAACGGAAGGCCGTATATGACGTTCTGTACCGGAAATATCAGAGGTTGGGTGCTTTCGTGGAAGAAGAGGCGGGTGGAAATGCTTGAATCGTTGAAGGAAGAGGTCTTGCGGGCCAACCTCCAATTACCAGAATATCGTCTGGTGACTTTTACATGGGGTAATGTTTCTGGTATTGACCGAGAATCGGGTCTGTTCGTCATCAAGCCGAGCGGCGTGGACTATGACCGACTGACGGTTGACGATCTGGTCGTAGTCGACCTTGATGGGCGGAAGGTGGAGGGACGGCTGAACCCCTCTTCGGACACCCCTACGCATTTGGAGCTATACCGTGCCTTTCCTGAAATCGGTGGAATCGTCCATACCCATTCTCCTTGGGCGACAAGCTGGGCGCAGGCAGGTCGCGCGGTTCCCTGTTATGGAACGACCCACGCCGATTATTTTTATGGCGACATCCCCTGTACCCGGCGGCTGACCGACGAAGAGATTGACCTGGCATATGAAAAAAATACCGGTTTGGTGATTATCGATGTCTTTCGGAAGCGCGACATCATGTCCGTCCCTGGAGTGTTGTGTACGAACCACGGTCCGTTCAGTTGGGGCAAGAACAGCGCGGAGGCAGTTCACAACGCGGTGGTACTGGAGGAATGCGCAAAGATGGCGTACCATACCGAACAGTTGATGACTTGCGATATGCGCGCTCCGAAAGTCCTGATGGACAAGCACTATTTCCGCAAGCATGGAAAAGACGCCTACTACGGGCAACGCTAGCAAGGCGGCATTGTGTCATGAGTCCGTGGCAACGCTTCGGGATTTTCCGTTTTTTCTCCGTTCTCCATAAAACAAGGTATCCGTCGCTCACGTTGGAAGACTTGGATATCCTCTGCGACTGGGGATGAAAAGGAGCTGGCGCATGGAGTTCTATTGCTCTGTGCGCCAGTTCTTTTTGCATGCCCGGTTGTGTTGCGTATATATGGAAAGTCATTCTCGCGATGCTTGGCGTTATCGCCCGTTCCCCGTCTTCGTGAAAATGGCGAATGAGATTTTTCAACTGAGCAACTCACCGTTCTATAGTCATATTATTGTACTCATTGAGCATTGTTATCCGATTCGTGATGCCAAATTGGACAAATTGTGTCGAAAATTCTTATCCTGTGCGTCAAAATGACACACAATTTTGGTGGTTTTTATGATGATTGGCCAGAACGACTCGATTGCGGTACCGGCATCGGTTTGTCCATTGGTTGCTATTATTTTTTTGTGCAAATAATTATATATAATATATATAATTACAAATTTATTGGTTTTTTACGCAAAACTTGGCACGACTTGTGCATATGTATTGGTGTCGGTCGGAAAGGCCGGTAGATAATAAGGTAATAAACATCTTGGAGGTGTCATTATGAAATACTTGGTAACTAGAAATTCAAATCCTGTCAGCATGGCGAACGAATTTGATTCGTTGTTCAACAGCTTCTGGAACAACTGGGGCGTTCCTTCCAGCAAGATTCCCCCTGTGGACATTCACGAGACTGATGATGCCTATGTGCTGGAAGCGGAGCTTCCCGGTTATGCTGAGAAAGATGTCAACGTGAGCGTTGAGAAGCATGTTCTTCGCATCAGCTCCGTGAAAGAGGCTTGCAAGGAAGAGAAGGACGAGGAAAAGAAGCATGAGAAGAACTATCTGGTACGCGAACGCTATTACCAGACCTTTGAAAGAAGCTTCACGCTGCCCGAAGGCGTAGACGAGGATCATATCTCCGGCGAGTTCAAGAACGGCGTCCTTGAATTGACCATGCCGAAGCTTCCCGTTGAGAAGCCGAAGAAGATTGATGTCAAGATCAAATAAGATCGTCAGACATCACCATTGAAAGCCAACGATAGCGGCTTGTGCCGCTGTCGGAGGCATAGAGAAATACAACCCACCCCAAATGAACACGAAAAAGGGGGCTGTTTCAAAAGCAAATCTTTTGTTTTTGTGCGCAGCCCCTCTTTTTTTTCCTGCGTACAGAATCGCCTGATAGACCAATGTACAGTTACCAGCGATATTGCCATAGTCCATGAGCCATAGTCCATGAGCCATGGGCGATTGACGGCATGCAGGACGCAATCCCCACTTAAAGGACGTAATCCCCACTTAAAGGACGTAGACGACAGGTAGCTCCGACATAAAGGACGTAATCCCCACTTAAAGGACGTAGCAACAACATGCAGGACGTAGCAACAACATGCAGGACGTAGACGACAGATAACTCCGACATACAGGACGTAGCAACAACATGCAGGACGCAATCCCGACATAAAGGACGTAGCAACAACATACAGGACGCAATCCCGACATAAAGGACGTAGACGACAGGTAGCTCCGACATACAGGACGTAATCCCGTCATAAAGGACGTAGCAACAACATGCAGGACGCAATCCCGACATAAAGGACGTAGCAACAACATACAGGACGTAATCCCGTCATAAAGGACGTAGCAACAACATACAGGACGTAATCCCGACATAAAGGACGTAGACGACAGGTAGCTCCGACATAAAGGACGTAATCCCCACTTAAAGGACGTAGCAACAACATGCAGGACGCAATCCCATCATACAGGACGTTTTTTTCATCTTCTCAGGCAGCGTTCGCAATCTGACTTGCCGTTCGTTCAGATAGTCCTGTTTCATGGCTTGATACACCATGCGAAACGGTAGAGTCACCCTTGATTAAATCAAAAAGCAGGGACTTTTTGTCCATGGAGACTGGAAACTTGTTTTTCCTAGCAAACGGTTTCCCTTGTGTTGCCGTTGGTTGTACATGTTCTGGGAAATCTGTCTGAATGGAATTGATTCTTCATCGTATTCATATATTAGCGGCGGCTTTCAGTGTGAGCGTAATACCATGCCCTTCTGTGACCTCATACCCTGGCGCAGGATTTCCGTTTGTTTTGCAGGCTTCGATAATTTTGGGAATTCCCGTGCCGAATCGTTCAACAAATCTGGTATTGCTGAAACCATTTGAGGACAATGGGTTGAGATGCCATGACTTATGATGCTTATGGTATCTCTCCCCATTCTTTAGCCTTTTCTATCAATAGAGGCCATATCCGCCGTCAGATACTAGTCCAGAACGATTAAGGCCATGAACACCAGCGGTTCGGGTTTTTCGTTGCGGATCGCATGGCTGGCCCCGCCGCCGGTAATCACTAGGTCTCCTTTTCTGACAATCTTGTCTCCATCAGCTTCGGTGACGATACCTTCTCCCGACAATATCCAATAGTATTCGGTTTCGTTGCAATGATCGTGTTCACCAATCGCACATCCCTGTTCAATGGTCAGCATGCTGAACAACCGGCAATGCGCCACCATATCATCTTTTCCAAGCAGGTCTTTGACCTGCACGCTGCCAGCCCCGCCGCGCATGTGTTCCCGGATTGAATCGGGCATGTCGTCAAAACGTTTGATCATCATTTCCTCCGTCTCGGATATCATGCGTTATACATCGTCCGACTTGCAAAACCGTACTTGCGTACTGCCATTGCGCATCATTGGGTATAAAGAGCTATGAGTCGCATCAGCATTCAAAGGCCGTGCCCCTGCGTGGTGTTCCTTGAATCATATCCATATCGTCCGATAGTACCGCGCCTCCTTTGGCATGACAAGAGGGGAGGCCGCGGCGCCATGCATTTCAAAGTTCCAAAAGACGGAGACGTCGCGAGGAACAGGGGAAATCAATACATGTTGGCCGAACGACCCCAGTCATAATGCGCCGCCTTGATCTGGGCAACGGAGGGCATGGGATAAAATGCGAAGCTCAAGGGATCGCAAACGAATATTCCACTGCCGATCGACTGATAGGAAAATCTCAGCCCATAGGAACGATCTACCGTCTTGGAGCGTTTCCCCGGATTGTCCTTGACCTGCTGGATGCATTCTTTGAGGTGGTCGCTTTTTGTCGTTTCATACAGACCTCCTACATTGCCGGAACATTCAGGATTGTCCAGGTTGATGATACGGATATCTGCGAACACGATCCTGGGAACCGATACCTTGTTGGTCTGGTCGACCAGATATGCCCCGAATTCAGCGGGAGAAAGGGAGCTTGCTACAAGCGGCGATACCGGACATATTTCCTTGTACAGGGCGTAACCCGGCCAAGAAGACGGCTTGACGTACTTCCCACAGGGCAAGGATAGGGTCCGTCCGTCTTTTGTAACCAGAAATACATTCTTCAGCTGGGAAACCGGAATCCGTTCCAAAACCCTGTAGACACCAAGGTAGACGGAATGCTTCGGCCTTCCGTCAGGATGCGTGACGCATTCGGCTTTCGCATATTTCCAGTCGAACGTGTCATCGAAGGGAGCGTCAACCTCAAAAAATACCAGTTGGTCGGCGGTCTGCTTGTGGGAACCCGTCGCCATATATGTGCCAAACTGAAGTGGGTCAAGTTGCGAGGCGATCAACGCCTCCACCGGATATACCGTCAGATAGAAATAGGCCATGGTTCTCCTCCTGTCGCAGGTTAACTCACCCCAGGCGTTTCTGGATGAGATCGATCAGATTGTATTTGCTGAATATCGAGACGGAGATCAGTGAGACCACCGACATGATTTTTATCAGTATGTCCAGCGACGGCCCTACCGTGTCCTTCAGGGGGTCGCCGACGGTATCGCCGACTATCGCGGCCTTGTGTGCGTCTGAACCCTTTCCGCCGTGTCGTCCCTGTTCGATATACTTCTTTCCGTTGTCCCATGCCCCGCCCGCGTTCGCCGTATAGACCGCCAGCATGATGGCGGAAAGCGTCGTGCCGATCAGCAGTCCGCCGACGAAGCGTGGGCCGAACAGAAAACCGCAGACTAACGGAGATACTACCGCGATTACGGCAGGCAGTTTCATTTCCGCCAGCGCACCCGCGGCGGAAATTGAAATACAGGTTTTGTAGTCGGGTTTGCTGGTTCCGGCGATGATGCCGGGATCAGCCTTGAACTGCCTGCGGACCTCCTGCACCATCTTCCTCGCTGCATTCGCAACTGCGTCAATCAGGATTCCTGAGAACAGATAGGGAAGCGCTCCCCCGACCAACGCACCGGCCAGCGTCAGCGTATCCACCATGTTCAACACCAGGTCGATGCCGCCGGCGGAATCCTCTCCGGCGAGCGCATACAGGTAGGAGGCGAACAGCGACAACGCAGCGAACGCCGCGGAACCGATCGCGAAACCTTTGCCAATGGCCGCCGTCGTATTTCCTACCGCATCCAGTTCATCGGTGATCTGCCGGACCTCCGCTTCCAGGTGCGCCATCTCGCTGATGCCGCCGGCGTTGTCGGCTATCGGACCGTAGGTGTCCACCGACACGGTGACGCTTACGAACGAGAGCATGCCGATCGCCGCCATCGCCACCCCATACAGGTCGCACAGGGCGTTGGACAGAATGATACATAGTCCCAATATCACCACGGGGGCGATTACGGAACTCATTCCTACGCCCATCCCCTGCGCGATGGTCAGGGCGGGCCCCTCCTGACTGGCCGCCGCTATCCGTTTCGTCGGCTTGAAGTCGTAGCTGGTATAGTATTCTGCGAGTTGCCCGATCAATATGCCGCTGACGATTCCCGATACCGCGCATAGCCATGGAGAAAGCCGTCCGGCCGTAAAACCCGCCCGGAGCGCCTGCGTGGAGTCCGTGAAATAGAACCATGTAATAGCGCCAGTTGAAACCAGCGTAAGCCCCGCGCAGACATAGGTGGTCATATTGAGTTCCCGTTTTGGGTTCGTTGACATCTTTCTGACGCGGAACAGCCAGATACCTATCACGCAACTGACTAACCCCGCCGCGGCGAACAGGATGGGGTAGCTCATCAGCCTGTCCACCATGGCTCCGTCAACCCCATGCGGCGTCCCCGCGGTAGAGAAATACGTATAGGCGGCGAGGACGATGGAGCTGATGATCGCCCCTACATAGCTTTCCAGCAAGTCCGAGCCAAGGCCGGCCACGTCACCTACGTTGTCTCCCACGTTGTCGGCGATGGTAGCTGGGTTGCGGGGGTCATCTTCGGGAATTCCCGCTTCGGTCTTGCCGACCAGATCCGCGCCCATGTCGGCGGCCTTGGTATAGATACCGCCCCCTACACGGTTGATCATGGCGATTACAGAACAGCCCAGGGCGTAGCAGCTGACGCTCATAGTGAACGGAATATCGCTGATGCCGAGGATGTTCGTATGGAATTTCAGATTTTCCGGTGCGGCCTGCCCCATCAGCTTGCCGAATATCAAGTAGACGATTCCGAGCCCCAGCAATGCGAACGCTCCAACGCACAGGCCCATGACGCTGCCCCCTTGGAACGCAACCTTGAGTGTCTTCCCGATATCATGGGTCCGTCTGGCTTCATCCGCTACACGGACATTGCTGATCGTTGCGATTTTCATCCCCGCCCATCCCGCGGCCGCGCTCATGGATGCGCCGATCACGAAGCAGACCGCTCCAGTCCATGACACGACGAACGCAAGGACGATGAAGATCGCGATTCCCGCATAGAGGAGTATTTTGTATTCATTGTGCAGAAATGCGTTCGCGCCTTCTTGTATATGTCCCGCGATTTCTGACATCTCCCGCGTGCCGGCGTCTTTCCTTTTCATGGAGAGATAGTTGCAGGCTGCGAGGATGAACGCTCCGAGTACGGCGATGACGACAAGTCCCAACATAGTCACCTCCCCGGCCTTGGCGGCCAGATACGCTTGCGATTATTTCCCTATATCACATTGTAGCATGGTATTTTGTGTTGTAAAGTGATAAATGTCAAAAAATACATGTTATATTTATAATGACATTATTTTTTATTCAAATAATTGCGTATTACATAATTCTAGTCCGATATGGCTTTTGAGTTTCCCCCATAATTGTTTTGGCTGATGAGGTTTTCATTGAAGTGGTTATCTCGTATAATGCCCCCGACTTGATAACATGGGAACATAAGACGAGCCAGAGCATGAGGAGAAGGGGAAGCCATGAACAGGATTCTGCATAAAAAAAGAATGTCCGCCGAGGTCTTTGAGATGATCGTCGAAGCTCCGCTGATATCCCGGGAGAGAAAGCCGGGGCAGTTTGTCATCCTCCAATATGGTGGTGACTTCGGAGAACGGATTCCATTGACCATAGCCGATGCCGATCCGGAGAGAGGTACCATCACGCTGATTTTCCAGGCGGTGGGAGAATCGACGCACCGGCTGGCCATGAAGGAAGAAGGGGACTATGTTGAAAATATCCTCGGCCCGCTTGGACATCCGACCGATATCCGTAGGTACGGGAAGGTCGTGTGTGTGGGAGGCGGTATCGGCGTCGCTCCGATGTATCCAATCGCGCAAGGCATGAAAGCTGCCGGCAACGAGGTGAAGATCATCATGGGCGCACGCAACAAAAGCCTGCTGATTATGGAAGATGAAATGGCGAAGATCGCCGATGAACTGATTGTTGTGACCGACGACGGTTCCTATGGCCGGAAGGGGCTTGTCACCGAGCCGCTCAAGGAATTGTGCGAGACTTGGAAGCCGGATTGCGTCGTAGCGATTGGGCCTCCCGTCATGATGAAGTTCTGTGCGCTGACCACCAAGCCGTATGGCGTCCACACTATCGTTTCGCTCAACACGATCATGATTGACGGAACGGGCATGTGCGGTGGTTGCCGTGTGTCGGTCGGAGGCGAGACCAAGTTCGTCTGTGTCGATGGGCCTGAATTCGATGGGCACCAGGTCGATTGGGACAATATGATGATGCGTCTTGGGACGTATAGGCCCCAGGAGCAGGAAGCGCATCACCGTTGCCATATCGGATTGAATATTCCGGAAGGGGAGGCTTGAGATGCATCAGAGCAGGGAAACGCTTGATTCCATGGCGGCGGAGGAGCTTGCCGTCTTGCAGGGCCGGGAACTGTCCGCCAAGGACCGCGGTCGGATTCCCGCCCAGGAGATGCCGACGCAGGATCCCCATGAGCGGATTCACAATATGAATGAGGTCGCCACAGGCTATACCGACAATCAAGTCAGGCTGGAGGCGTCTCGGTGTTTGCAGTGCAAGAACAAGCCTTGTGTGCAGGGGTGTCCCGTTTCCATCGATATCCCGGGCTTCATAGCCAAAGCCGCCGTCGGCGATTACGCTGGGGCGACCGAGGTGATCAAGCAGAGCAGCCTGTTGCCCGCGATCTGCGGCCGTGTCTGTCCGCAGGAGAACCAGTGCCAGAAATACTGCACCGTCGGCAAGCTGCATAAGGATGTGGAACAGGCTGTCGCCATAGGTCGCATCGAACGGTTCGTCGCGGATTGGACTCGTGAGAACGGGTGCGACACCCTGCCGGAAGTCGCGTCCGCCACTGGCAAGAAGGTCGCCGTGGTAGGTTCCGGGCCGGCATCCATCGCCGCGGCGGCGGATTTGCGAAGGGCGGGGCATGAGGTTGTCATGTTTGAAGCGCTGCACAAGGCTGGCGGCGTCCTGGTCTACGGGATTCCCGAATTCCGTCTTCCCAAGGCGATTGTCCAGAAGGAACTTGACAATCTCGCTGCCATGGGCGTCCGCATCGAGCTGGATTTCCTCGTAGGCCGGACCCGCAAGTTAACCGACCTTCTGTCCCAGGACGGCTTTTCGGCTGTGTTCGTCGGAAGCGGGGCGGGGTTGCCGAAGTTCATGGGAATCCCCGGTGAGAACTATATCGGTGTGTTCAGCGCCAACGAATATCTGACCCGTAGCAATTTGATGAAGGCCTATGCGAGGGGAGAGTCCCATACTCCGCTGTTTGAATCCCACAAAGTCGCCGTTTTCGGAGGTGGCAACGTGGCTATGGACGCAGCGCGTACAGCTCTACGTCTGGGGGCGGAGGAAGTGACGATCGTCTATCGTCGTACCGAGGTGGAGATGCCTGCTCGTAAGGAGGAGGTCGCCCATGCCAAGGAAGAAGGCGTCCGTTTCCTCTATCTGCATGCGCCGTTGAAAATCGTCGGCAACGACAAGGGTCGTGTGGAAGGTGTCGAGCTGATTACCTGTGAGCTGGGCGAGGCGGATGCCTCCGGCCGTAGAAGTCCCGTCGAGATTTCGGGTACGGAACGAATCGAGGCGTTCGATACGGTGATTGTGGCGATTGGCAATGCGTCCAATCCGCTGATCAAGCAGACGACCCCCGAGATCGAGACCAACCGCCGGGGGAATTTCATCGTCAACGAAGAGACCTGTGAGACGAGCATGCCCGGCGTCTATGCCGGCGGCGATATCGTGCTTGGAGCCGCTACCGTCATTCTGGCCATGGGGCAGGGGCGCAAGGCTGCGAAGGCGATGAACGAATACTTGTCCAAGCTCTGATTTGTTCCACAGCAATTTCTGCCTCCATGGGGAAGGTTCCTCATGGAGGTTTTTCGTCCATCTGAAGATGCCGGTGGCAAGATGCCGCAACCATTTCGTTGTCGCCCCCATATCCCGCCGGTGGGTGAAAAGTTTTCGGGAGGGGGACGCCAGATTGGACAAGCATTGCTTTGGCCTTTCTTATCTGTCCGGGGGCTTTACGTGCGTTCGTGTGTTCGGGTGTTTGGGCTTTACGTGCGTTCGGGCGTTCGCTAGGGCGCTGTTAGAATCTGGCGAGGCGTGGCGGAGTCTCTTGCATTGAGTTTGTGCATTAAGTATAGTAAAGCAGTGGAAAAGATGGTTGGATTTGAGCCGGTGATTTGTCAAGTTGACTCGCAGGATAAGTTTACTGCGATAAACGAGGTGATTGACCGATGTTCTGTTTTTCATGATTTGTCCGATATCGACCGCTTCAAACGAGCGGTCAAGCGCCGTGAACATGTTGAAACGACCGGTATCGGCCATGGTGTAGCCATCGCCCATGGAAAGATTCTGCATCTTGACCGTATCCGCGTAGGACTGGGACTTTCTGTCGAGGGTATTCCATACGATGCTAAAGATGGGCAGCCCGTTCACCTGCTCTTTGTGATAGCGAGCACCCCTTCTCGTCAGTTTGAGTATATCAAGGCCCTTTCTTCGATTCTCCGTAGCGTGAGAAGCGATGATATCCGAGAAGAGTTGCTCCGGCTTGATTCTCGGGTTCTTTCCGGTTCTTGCGAGGTATCGGGAAGTGATGATTGCCTTAATTTTTTGAAGATGATGGCGTCGCAGCATTTCGCATGGCTTTGGAACGCGGATTCTCCTGCTTTCCAGAAAACGCCCGCCAAGACGGTCTGACTTATCTGGACTTATTCCGCCACTACGGTATCGACCGTCTGGTCATGGAAATCCACAGGAAGCTCCGTAACCAGCTGGAGACGGTGGCATACTCCGACTTTGAACATCCTGCCGCCCCAGACCTGGAGATATCTGTCATAATAGCCGCCGCCACGGCCGATTCGCGCTCCTTTCACCGTATAACCCAGCCCGGGGATGAGAATCAACGGGTTCATTCTGATTTGGGGTGTTTCGTTAGTTTCTGCGTTGTCCATCGGGCAGGGAATGCTGTGCTTTCCCATCTGGAGCGCATTCCTCCAGTCTTTTGAAAGGGGGACGAACCGCATGATTCCATTTTCCTCACAGATTGGCACAAGCACCCTTTTCCCCTGTTCAAGCCCGAGATCCAGCAACGGCGTGATATCTGGTTCAGAGGGAAAAGGAATGAAGGCGAACACCTGCCCGGCCCGTTCCCATTGGTCGAGCTGCCGGATACGTTCGACAATCCGGTCATCATTCCGGCTTTCATCCGCAAGATGTTTCAAGCGTTCTCGAAGTTGTTTGCGGATCACTGTCTTGGACAGCTTGTCCTGTGCTTCCTGAGCCATCATGCATGCAGTATATCCCACAATTCCGAGTTTGTCTAAATGACCAGGGCGCAGAGCGCGGCTAGCCCTCCGGTCGTCAGGGACAGCGCCACGTCCCTATAGGTGAAGCCAGGCGCTTTGCGAGGCGCCGAGGGGTCGTATCCTCTGGCGTCAAGCGCCACGGAAAGATCGTCCATCCTGTCCATCAACAGGGAGAACATCGTGGAGCAATAGGAGACGAGATATGCGACCGGATGCCGCCATGGACGGTCCTGGCGGGCTTGCCTGGCCATGCGTAGTTCCGTGGCGACGTCGAAAATGAGCGGGATGATCGCCAATGTGAGTTCTATGCCCGCCGCCAGTTTATATCCGTTGAGAAACGGAATTTTGTCCATCAAGGCTCCAAGCGCCCGCGACAGGTCGTCGGGTGCCGTCGTATCAGCGAGCAGCATGCCCGCCAGCACAATGGCGAGGAACCGCAAGGACGTAGCGGCGGTAGCTTCAGGACTCTTTGTTGCCCACCATTCCGTAACGGCTATGAACGCCGCCATGAACAGGAAGAACAATGTTTCCCTGAGGTACCTGCGGAAGGGGAGTCTCAAGCTCAGCGCGACCAGCAGAAGCAGTCCGCCCATGGCCAATGTCCTGGGAAGGTTCGCACCTACGAGCAGGACGGAGCAGCAGAGCAGGCTGACGAGCTTCGTCAATGGATTGGCTTGGTTTAAGAATGTGTTCCTATCCCGGAAATGGAATACTACTCCTTCAACCATGTCATTTCCTTGATGGGGAGCTGTTCGCCATGGAACATTGGTACGCGCACTCCGAATTCATCCAGCACCGGCAGAACCTCCCGCGGCGCGTCGGCGGCGATGACGTGTCCGTCGTCGATCAGTATCAACTTGTCCGCATGGGCGAGGATTTTTTCAATTTCGTGGGAGACGACCATGATGGTATGCCCCTGTCCGTGCAGTTCAACCAAGGTCCGGAGCACCTGCACCACCCCCGGGTAGTCGAGGTTTGCGAACGGTTCGTCCAGAATGATCAGCTTGGGGCGCATCACCAGGACGCCCGCTATCGCGAGGCGCCGCTTCTCTCCGCCTGACAAGGTGCGGGGACGCTGATGCAACATCGGTCCTAGCCCCAGCAGCTTGACGGCGCTCTCCATCCTCCGGGACAATTCCGGTTCTCGCACTTTGATGTTCTCCAGTCCGAATGCGATGTCCCGTTCGACGGTCTGGCCCACGATCTGACTGTCGGCGTCCTGGAATACAAGTCCGATGTGACGGTTTCTCGCAGCTCCATCTTTTGAAAGATCTTTCCCATCGACCATGATCTTACCGGAATTCGGTTTGAGGATTCCCTTGATGCATTTGAGCAACAGGCTTTTTCCCGATCCATTGCGTCCTGTCACAACGACGAATTCCCCGGCAGCGATGGAGAAGGTGATGTCATGGAGAATCGTCTTCGCCTGTGAAAAACCAAAGGAAAGGTGTTCGACTGAAAGTATCGGTGTCGCCTGTTGAGCGTCCATACAGTGCCCCTTGTAGGTCTGGGATCTGCTTTCCTGGCACGGTAGTCCGGAAATCTTTCCCAACTCTAGCAGAAGCGGGCTTTTTCCTCAACGCCTTTGTGCGCTTGACGATGCCGTTTATTGATATCGTCCGGTGCGCCGTGTTGCTGGATAAATTGTCCATCCAAGATGTTGTGTGAAATATGTTGCCAAACTCCATTTGGACAACAGACAATTTGTCCAAGCGACTTTTTTCTGGAGGAAGATAGGTAGGAAGGGCCATCCACAGAGGAATATTACGTTCCATAGTCTCAGTCATTGGCTCTGTAGTGTGATGATCGCGCCGGTCGGCATGGAGAGCTCAAAAAGACAGCTCATGGCATGTCGTCAATTACTTGCAATGACCGAACATTATACCTATGAGGCAGTACAGGATTTGTTATCATTAATCTTCTTGTTGAACGCCTTGTCTTTCGCTTTTCGTTTGATGGCGATTGGATGGTGATGAGGAATTATGTGAAACATGTGCTTGTAAAACCATATAAATTAGCCTGCGTAAAGAATTACACGCAGTTTGCGCAGTAAAATTTACCAGTTCAGAAAAACGGAAAAGAAAAATCTTGCAATCCCACAAGTAGCATGCTAGACTGCTAGCAACGAGGTTGAAATGAGTAATCCTGTGTATGAAGAAATTCTCCATCCCGTTCCTGTTCCTCCCCTGTATAGAGTGAGACAGCTGTTTGATGATACCCATATCCAAGACATTGAAGGTGCGGTGCGTCGAGAGGTGAATGCTTTCCCTAAGATTGATTGTGTACAAGGAAAAACGGTTGCCGTCGGGGTAGGAAGCAGAGGAATCTCACATCTTCAACTCATTGTGAAAACTTTGATAACTGTTTTGAAAGAACATGGTGCCTCGGTATTTATTATTCCAACGATGGGCAGTCATGGTGGGGCGATTGCGGAAAATCAGGTCTCTATCTTGAATCATTTTGGCATCACTTCGGAAGATGTTGGCGTTCCCATCAAATCCAGTATGGAGACGGTGGTGATTGGAGAAACAGAGGACGGAGTACCAGTAAATATGGATAAGAATGCTGCATCCGCTGATTACACGGTTACCGTCGCAAGAATCAAGCCACATTGCTCTTTCCGTGGAAAGTATGAGAGCGGAATGACCAAGATGTGCGTTATTGGGCTCGGTAAACAACATGGAGCGGACTATTGCCATTTCAAAGGTATGGCCCACATGGGAGAGAACTTGGAGAAGATTGGCAAAGTGTTCATGGAGAAGTCCAATCTCCTGTTTTCGCTTGGTTTGATGGAAAACTCACTTGATCAAACTTGCTTCATCAAACCCTATGGTAAAGAAACACTCATGCAGGAGGAGCCTATTCTTCTTGAGAAAGCAAAACAGATGCTTCCTGGTATCCCTTTCAAGGATTTTGATGTACTCATCATTGATGAGTTTGGAAAAAACATCACAGGAACTGGGATGGATTGCAATGTCATCCAACGTTTCACTTCGGAACATATGATCCCAAAACCATTCTTTAAACGGCTTGTTGTTTTGAATCTGACCGATGCCTCCGATGGTAATGCAGCAGGTTTTGGTTTGGCGGATGTCTCCACCCAAAAAGCCTACCAGAAAATGGAATTTGAGAAGACTTATCCGAATTTTCTGACGGCTCGTACTGTCATTGGGGGAAGAATTCCCATGATTATGGACAATGATTATGACGCCATCAGGACCGGCATCAAGACGGCTCCAGATGTCGATTACGAACGTCTGAAGATTGTCCACATCAAGAATACTTTGTGCTTAAGTCAGATGGAAATTTCTGAAGCATTACTGGAAGACGCCAGAGAAAATCCAAAAATCCAGATTGTTTCTTCTTCAAAGGAGAGGATGAATTTTGATGCAAAGGGAGACCTGATTTCAAACTGGAAGGCATGGGAGAGAGAAAATGAACGGTAAGACTATTTACGACAACTATGAAGAATTGACCAATCATGGGAATGTCCAAGAGAGGAAAGTTGCCTTAAGCATTGCAGAGGCTGGTATTCAAAGTGTCATTCCTTATGTGAGAACAAAGGAATATGTATCTCTGAGGGGGACAGTTCTTAAAATCGCAGATAAGACTTTTAATCTCGAAAAGATAAAACATATCTATGTGGTGGGGGTGGGAAAAGGTTCCTATCCCATTGCCCAAGCTTTGGATGAGATCCTTGGGGAAAGAATTTCTGAGGGTTTTCTTATTGTCAAAGAAGGGGAGAAGCGGAAACTCAAACATATCACGGTATTTGAATCCAGCCATCCTTTTCCCGACGAACGAAGTGTCGTGGGGGCGAAGGCCATCATGGCAATTGCCGACAAGGCTGGTAAAGACGATCTCGTTTTTGCAGCGGTCACCGGTGGTTCGTCAGCTCTTGCGAATCTTCCTGCAGGCAACGTCTCAATTTACGACATGCAAGCAACCAGCAAACTGCTTCTGCAATGTGGTGCGGACATCGTACAGATGAATGCGGTACGGAGGCACCTTTGCAATTTGAAGGGAGGAAAACTTCTGCAACATGCACAACCAGCTATGATGATTACGTTTACCTTGGACACCAATACGCCCGGAATGCCTTGGCCTGATCTTTGCCTTCCCGATCCCTCGTCTTTCCAGGATGCCATCGATGTCCTCAAAAAATTCGGACTTTGGGACAAGGTCCCCGCATCGGTACGCGAGAGGCTTCTCGATGGTGAAATTCATCCCGAAGAAGAGACACTCAAATCTCTGGAAGGGATGCAACAGGCTTTGTACAGTGTCGGTAACCAGAGGATAGCTTGTACTGCTGCCGCAAAGAAAGCTGAAGAACTTGGATATAAGCCTTTGGTCTTATCTTCCTGCATCGATGGTGAGGCCAAGGATGTAGGAATCGTGCTCGCCGGTATGACCAACGCAATTTTGGCTGGTGAGAACTATACCATCCAGCCTCCATGCGCATTGATATGCGGTGGAGAGACAACCATATCTATCATCGGTACTCCGGAAAAAGGTGGGCCGAACCAGGAGAGTGTGTTTGGTTTCTCCAAGAAGATAAGGCAGCAGGACCACATGGCCTTTGTATGTATCGATACAGATGGTACGGATGGTCCGACGGATATGGCAGGTGGCATTGCCGACGGCTATTCGAAAAACGAGATGAAAAAACTGGGCATCGATTATCAAGATATCTTTCAAAAGCATGGTACATATGATGCCCTGAACCGTCTTCATGATGGAATTTACACCGGGAATACTGGGACGAACGTCATGAATTTGCGAATAGTGGTAATCACTAAACTGGAAGGTAAATAAGATGGCTGACCGTATCAAGAAAATCACGGGAAGAGAAATACTCAATGCGAAAGGTTCTCCGACGGTCGAGGCCGAGTTGGTTACCGAGAACGGTTTTGTTGCGGTTGCATCGGTTCCGAGTGGCACTTCGACTGGGACCTATGAGGCCTATGCTCTGTACGATGGCGGAACTAGGTACGATGGAAAAGGGACCCGGAAAGCCTGCGCGAACATCAATGGCGCAATCAACGATTTGTTGAAGGGAAAAACGCTCGAAAACCAAGAGGCACTGGACACTATGATGACCGACTTGGATGGAACATCGAACAAGTCTAATCTGGGGGCGAATGCGATTCTTGCGGTTTCGGTAGCTATCGCCAAAGCACGAGCTCTTTCTCAAGGGAAACAGACTTTCGAGACGTTAACGGATGCTAAAACTTATAAAATTCCTCATGTGATTGCCACAGTGATCGCCGGTGGTGCTTTTGGCTTGTCAGGGCTTGAATTTGAGGATTATCTATATATCTTGCATGGCTTCGATTTCTTCTCCGACCAGCTTGAGGCGATTGTCAGATTGAGGAAACAACTTGGAAAGAATTTAGAGAAAATGTTTGGAACGGTTCCTGAAGATGGAGGAGCATTGGCTGCTCCCTTGCATTCCTCCGATGAGGCTTTCGACATCATGTTGCAGACTGCAAAGGAATGCGGCTATGAGAAACAGGTTGATCTCGGAATTGACGCTGCCATTTCGGAACAGTTTGATCAAGAGAAAAAGAACTATCACGTACAAGCAGGAATGACCTCCGAGGAACTCTGCGCTTACTATGTTTCCCTCGCAACGAAATACCCATTGACGTACTTGGAAGACTGCTTTGACGAGAATGATTTTGATGGATTCGAGCTTTTGGGGAAAGCACTTCCGAATGTCCAGAATGTGGGAGACGATCTATTCGCTTCAAACATCAAACGGCTTGAAGCGTACCACAAGGTAGCCAATGGGCTTTTGTTGAAAATCAACCAAATCGGGACAGTCTCCGAAGCGATCGCTGCTGCAAATTATGCCAAGAACCACGGTTTGGATGTGACGGTTTCACTTCGCTCTGGTGAGACGACCGATGATTTTATCGCCGATCTTTCCGTTGCACTCTCGACAAGGCAGATAAAACTAGGTTCCCCAGTGCGAGCCGAGCGGAATATGAAGTATAATAGACTCCAATACATTGCAACTGTATTAGGAGTATGAGGTATGGAACAGATTGTGGAAGTAAAGAGGAAGACTGCGGCGGACGCTGTCTATGAGCAGCTCAAGGAAGATATCATCACCTTGTATTACAAGCCGGGTGAGAAATTATCTGAGGTGAAGATTGCCCGGAGGTACAACGTAAGCCGCGATCCGGTGAGGAAGGGAATCTCAAGATTAGTCCAGGAGGGGCTGTTGGTGAGCAAACCCCAGTACGGGACGATTGTTTGTAATTTATCAATCGAGCAAGGGCAGGAGATATGCGATGTTCGGCTTATTCTTGAGGTCTATGCAGTCAAGATGGCAATCGGACATATCCCTGAGGGGCAGATGAAAGTGTTGCTCGAGAATCTGGAGAAGGCGAAAAAAGCCTTAGCCCAAGATTCGGAAGATACTACCACTTTGATTTACAAGCTTGATGGTGAGTTACATTCGACGATTTGGAATTCGTGTGGCAATAACATGATTGGGACTATCATTAAATCCTATGACTCGATTGTCAGGCGTATTCAGATTTCAAACATGATGTATCGCGAGAGAAAGCAAGAGACTATGGCGGAAATGGAGAAGATCATTTTGTCTCTAAAAGATAATGATGAACGTAGTGCCGAGGAAGCCATGAGAACCCACATAGCAAACATCAAAAAAACATTGGTTCAAACCAATACAGAAAAAAAGGAGAAATAGAATGAAAAAAACAGTTGCAATGTTGTTTTCAATCATTCTGATGGCTGGCCTGTTATTCGCAAACGGTCAGGGAGAAACTACTTCGGGAAGCAAAGACACTGATTTTCCGAAAAAAGAAATCACTGTGATTGTTCCTTGGAATCCGGGTGGAACGAACGACTTGATGGCTCGTGCCATGCAGCCGATTGCAAAGAGCATGTATAACATTGATCTCGTAGTCAAGAATGTTCCTGGTGGTGGAAGTGCGGTTGGTATTGCTGAAGTACTGACTGCTAAACCCGACGGGTATACAATCGGTCTTGCTTCCAGCTCCTATCTGGCTTTAATGGCTCAGGGCAGAGTTGCCACCAAGATGGATGAGATGACGAACATCGTCAATGCCTCGAGCGAGCCAGTGGTCTTGGTCACCAAGAAGGGCGGAACTTATGCAACGGCGAAAGAACTCATCGATGTTGCTATTGCGAATCCTGGAAAGGTTTCTTGCGGCATTCCTGGTTCGAACAACGTCAACCAGGCCTATGCGACACTACTTGCCGAAGCTACGAAAACGACCTTCAACTTCATGCCTTTTGACGGAGGATCCCGTGTTGTCGCAGAACTGCTTGGCGGACATGTAGATTGCGGTGTCTTGAAGCCAAGTGAAGTCATCACTCAGGTTCGTGCCGGTGGCCTTGTCGTTCTTGGTGTCTTTAACAAAGAGGGCCTTGGGTTGCTTCCTGAAGTTCCGACTATTGAAAAAGTTGGTTATGATGTCTTCCGCCTCGGAAACATCCAGCAGACCTCATTCCTCATGGGACCGAAGGGAATGGACCAAGCTATCGTTGACAAGATTGTCGATATCTTCACGAATATCTTGAATTCCGACGAATACAAGAAATTCGGAAATGATGTGGGAATTGTTCCCACCCCAATTTCTGGCCCTGAATTCGTTTCTTACCTGAACGAAGTTTATGCGGGTCTTGAAAAGGCAAGTGCGGAGATTTTCACAAAATAGGTTTGTTATGTTGCGTGTTCCTTGGCTCCCCTATAAGGGAGTCAGGGGATAAGTCGGAGGAAATAATGTCAAAACACGATACAACACAAAAATACGAAAACATTGTTCTTGTGGTTTTCATCATAGCTTTCTCCTTTCTCTTCTATGTGGCTTCGACGAGCGAATCTTATAGTTTTGATGGCATAGCCTCCATGACTTTCCCCATGTATATCATTGGTGCGGTTGTTGTGCTCTGTTTCATCAAGTTGTTCAGGACTTATCTTACATGTAAGAAACATAAGCCTGCCATCAAAGAAGAAGAGGCTCCAGGGACGACCGTGAATGGTCTCACTGCCAAACAAGCCAGCCGAAAGATTATGTTCACATTGCTGTTCATTATGGTATATGCGCTAGTTTGGAATCTCCTTGGATTTGCATTAAGTACCTGCTTGTTTATTTTCTTGGAGGCAAAATTTTTGAAATCAAGCACTTCATGGCTTTCCTGCCTCATTATTGGTGTAGGAGCAACTGTCGTACTCTATTTTATCTTTGGATTCTTATTCAATGTCGATTTTCCTGAGCCGATTCTTGAACTCTTGATTGGATAAGGAGGAAAGGAAAGTGTCATTTACAACAATTCTTACTGGTTTTATTTCTACCATTACTGATCCGATTGGCATCCTTAATGTCCTCCTTGGTACATTTGTCGGCCTTGTCTTTGGTTCTCTTCCTGGTTTGAGTGCCACCATGGGAGTCGCTCTCCTTATTCCTATGACGTTTACCTTGACTCCGACCATCGCTATCGGCATGTTGCTTGGTGTGTATATTGGCGGCATTGCTGGCGGGGCTGTTTCTGCCATTTTGTTGAACATCCCGGGGACTCCATCGTCGGTGGTGACTACCATTGATGGATATCCTATGGTGCAACAAGGTCATGCGGCAAGAGCTTTGGGCTGGGCTGCGTTTTCTTCTGGTTGGGGAAGTATCATCAGTTGGTTATTGCTCATTACGATTTCTCCACTTTTGGCAAAACTGTGTACAAGTTTTGGATCCCCCGAATATGCGTCACTTGCTTTCTTCGGACTGTCAATTATTGCGGCGGTTTCCGGGAAGTCTTTAATCAAAGGACTTATTGCCGGCCTCTTTGGCGTAGTGCTTTCCTTTGTGGGCATCGACCCGATTTGGGGAGATTTGCGCTTTACCTTTGGGAACATCAACCTAATGGGTGGCATAAGCACCATCGCGGCTTTGATTGGCCTTTATTCTATTCCTCAAATCCTTGATAGCTGTCTTAGTCCCGGAAACAAGAAAGTTTCCGGCAAGAATCTCAGTCTCAAAGAGATTGTTCCTCCTTTCAAAGAACAATGGGCAAGAAAAGCTGATATCATTCGTTCTTCCTTGATTGGAACAGTCATTGGTATCATTCCTGCCACCGGTGGAAACGTTGCCGCTTTCATTTCTTATGATCAGGCGAAGCGATTCTCCAAGCATCCAGAGAACTTTGGGAAGGGTGATCCTTCTGGTATTATTGCTTCTGAGGCTGCAAATAACGGTGTTTGTGGAGGTGCCTTGATTCCTATGATGACGCTGGGTATTCCTGGTGATAGTGTAACTGCAGTACTCATGGGTGGTTTGATGATTCATGGCCTACAACCTGGACCGGCCTTGTTCACTAATAATGCATTGGAAGTCGTCGGCATCTTTACTACAATTCTCATTGCGACAATTTTCATGGTATTACTTCAAGTTTTCGGTATCAAGATTTTTGTGAAGACCTTGAATGTTCCCGTACATTTTCTGGATTCCATCCTCGTCGTCCTTTCCTTGGTTGGATCATATGCAATTCGCGGCAACATGTTCGACGTATATCTGACTCTTTTTTTTGGAGTTGCTGGTTTCTTCTTGAAGAAGGGCGGATTTCCTATGGCACCGATTGTCTTGGGACTTGTTCTTGGAAATATGTTTGAAAGTGAGTTTAGGCGGGCTGTGAAACTTGGCGGAGGAAGCATCTCCATCTTCTTCAAGCGCCCTGTTGCTCTTTGTATCATCCTTGTTACGTTTGTAGTCATCATTTCTGCAATAATCAAAGCGAACAGGGCAACTGATGAACAAAATGTTTAGGCAATTACAAAAACAATCCTAAAAAGCATTTCGTCTTAACCTCCTTGTTGGTCTGTCCTGCAAGGAGGTTGTTTATGCTATGAAGATTACATCATATCAGTGGATTTTTTCGAGTTATTGAGAAATTGAAATCTGGATGATGGGTTCTTCTTGTCCAACGAGTTGAGTTGCTCAAGCAAGCCTTCCTCCACCTAGAAAAAATCAGCCATTTGGCCCTTTTGGGTGAACGAGTTCCATAGATAGACGCTACCGCCTCACCTTTTGCTTTGGAAGTATGTCGTTTCTATTTCGCCATGATGGTCTGCAATAGGTTGTCGTTATACGAATTCGCCAGTTTGATTGCGAATGAGGCTGTGAACAGCTTGTCTTCATCTTCAATCAGAAATATGGGGATAGTGAATCCCAGCAGGCCCGCCACACCGACTCCAGTAAGTACGGCTCCCACCGTCTTGCTGTGTTCTCCTATGAAGTCGTGGGAAAGGAACACCGTTCCTACGACGCCTGATACGAGGGATACGCTTAGCATGGTCCAGCTTGTGATGCGTAGCGCACTGTTGCGTTGTTGTACGGTGGTATATTTCTGGGCCGCCTCATTCGCTCCCGCAAGGGTGAAGAAGTCAGGTCTTGAGATTGGCCGCCCCCCTAGCATCGGGGTCCACTGGGTATCTTTCGCATACTTGACTTGATCCAGATCCTTGTATGCTGAGTCTATGGTGATGATGCTTTCCGCATATGAGGTGGCTTGTTCAAACGACAGGTCTGGCGGTATTTGGGCGAAGATCAACCCGGACACAGAGACTAGTAGCAGTATTGTAGCGATGGTTGTTCTCATGGCGCCTCCTTGTATAAGGATGATATCACATCCCTGTGAACCTATGATATGCATCCGCAAGGGGAAAACAGCTCTTTTGTCGTAGGATTTTACGTTGGAGGGCAGTAGGAACGGAGGATTGTATGTCGTTTGATATAAGTCGATACACCAGAAGACTATTATTGAAAAAGTTTAATTATACTTTTGAATTTGAATTACTCAATCAATTCTGGTAATGGTGTAAGGCTTAATAGTTCATTCATGTACCATTCTGCTGTTCCTTTGAGGCTATTTGCCCATTCTTGGTCGTCCGTCTTTACAATCAAACTAGGATGTCTTGATTGAAGCCGTTCTTTGAGTGCATTGAAGAAGAAGGACGAACCATTGACCATCTTTCCACTGACAATGATTACCTCAAGTTGAAAAATCTTAAGGAAATTTTCAATTCCGATAGATAGAACCGAAGCTGCATATTCAAGCGTTTGGCAAGCGATTATGTCTTTCTTTTCTGCGGCTTTACATATCTGCAAGATATTCAACTCATTGATATGGTCCACCAGCAGACCTTGTTGACGAATTTTTAATTCATTTTGAGTTTTATGAACAATCGCAAAATCATTGACAAGCGCTTCAAGGCAACCATATTGTCCGCAATGACATTTGGGGCCGTGCATGTCCACTATCATGTGTCCGAGTGCGCTTACGTTTCTCATGGATAGTCTTGGTATTTTTTTATCGATGATATAACCGATTCCTATACCTTCATCGAGTATTATATAAGCCAGGTTTTTATATTGAGGAAAATATGAAGAATAATATCGAGAACAGGCTGCGGAAAGTGCGACATTGCCAAAAAAAACATTATGGTTGAAACGTTCCCTGAAAAATTCCCGAATATCATTTACGGCAAGCCACGAGAATCCCGGATGGTGATGTTCTTTCGTGTAGTGATCCTTTGCAGAATTGAAGGATGTTACCACAATACCGATGATTCTGTCCCTTTTGATATTCGCTTTTTGAAGCATTTTGCAGTAAGAGGTAAAACAGTTTTCCCTAATACTGTCGGCGGGAGTGGTTTCATCGCAATTGAATTCATCATTAAGTATGATATTGAAGTTGAGATCGATTAAAGCAGTTTGGTAAGAAAATCTACGAATGCATATGGAAAAGAAATAGCCATATTGACTGTTTAGTTGAATTATGTCACTAGGTCTTCCGACTGTAGTGGCTTCCATGTCCTTATTGGCGATAAGCAAGCCTATAAGAATAAAAGAATCAATCATGCGATAGAGCGTTGCGTTTTTTAGCCCTAATATCTCTGAAAGTTTCTTCCTTGTAATAGCTTTATGTTGCATTATTTGGAAAAGCAGTTCTTTTTCCTTATCTTGGAGTTCTGTAAACGTAATCAATTTATCCATACAAAAAGTATAGCCTACATTCTCACTTTGAGTCCACTGAATTTTTATTTATATTTTTCAAATTGGGAATATATATTCGCTATTTACCATAAGAAATAGCAAATATGCAAAAAAATATGTTGACAAATAAGAGGTATATGGAATAATTAAATTCAAAATGATAAAAATTATAGCAAAAGGAGGCTGTGCTATGAAAAAAATCATGACATTGTTATTGGTATCTCTTTTGTGTTTAAGTGCAGGATTTGCCCAAGGTGGAAAGGAAGGGGGGAAGGAGCAAGTTATTTTGAAGTATTGGGCGTCTCCACTATCGAACACTGAGTACACGTTGTCCACTTGGAATCAAGTGATTGAAGGTTTCACGGCGGAAACAGGTATCAAGATTGAAGTTGAGGTAATTCCTTGGGGGGATATGACCAAAAAGGCAACGACCGCCATTACGAGTGGCGATGGTCCGGATCTTATGGGGTGCGGCAACAACATGTCTGTTCAACTTGCTCCGACAGGTGCCCTGCTTTCTTTGTCCCCGGAGCGTATGTCCAAGGTCTGTAGTTGGGATACGTATTATGATGCCGTTATTGGTCTCGAAGGTGAGGATCCTGTAGCTATTCCTTTGAATGTCGGTAGCACCGATATGGTCTACAATATTGAACTTTTTAGGAACATCGGCATCACGGAAATGCCTCATGATTGGGATTCCTTTATTGCGGCTGCTCAGAAGTTGACTCGGGATGTTGATGGGGACGGCAATATTGATATATATGGTCTTGGCATGTTTGGAAAACCTACTCAAAGTTTTAAAATGTTTTATAACAGATTTGTCCAACATGGTGGTCAGCTTTTAGATGAAGACGGTATACCTGGTTTCAATTCGAAAGCGGGTGCCGCCACTCTAAAATTCATTGGAGATATGATCGCGACATATAAGATTACCCCTCCTGTGTGTGCGGAATGGACCCAGGATGAAATGGTCAATGCCTTTATCAACGGTAAACTGGCAAGCTGCACTGTCGACAACGAGACGATTACAACGTTGAACAAGTCTTCCATGTCGGGCAAATTCGGAATTTGTGAACTTCCGTACATTCTGCCAGGAGAGATAACTGGTATTCGTTGTACTAGTCATGTTGGTGGTTCGGACATTGGTATTTTTGCAACTACAAAACACGAAGAGGAATGTCTTATGTTCCTGAAGTACATCAGCAGACCGGAGATTAATAGGCAGATTGCTGAAGCCTTTAACATCATAGCTTCTGTAAAGGCTGTGTATGAAGGTCGTGAACTTGACCCACAGACGGCGGCGCAGGTTGAAATTATGAACAATGCCTGCGTGGCTATGCCGATGGTTCCATATTTCCTCCCATCGATTAATGATGCATCTCTTGCTGTTCAGAATGTAATGTTTGCCGCTGCTACAGGGAAAATGAATGACGCGCTGATTGCTTCTGAACTGGAGAAATTAGATGCTAAAGTTCGTGAGAATATGCGTCTGAGTGGTTATTGATGCTTTGCGAGAGAATAGCGGGACTTGTTCCCGCTATTCTGAATGGGAGCGCAGGTTATGTTGATGAAACAAGAACAAAAAAAGAATGTATTTATATATGGGATGTTATTGCCGGCATTGATAATGGAATTGTTTATCCATATTACCCCGTTGCTTCTAGGTGTGGTTGTTTCCGTCAAAAACGTTGGGCTGAGAACCATGGGTGACTGGATTCACGCTTCGTTTGTAGGAGCTGATAATTATTTAGAATTCCTTAAACCCGGATCGACAATGAATTCACAGTTCTGGACTTCCTCAGGAGTGACGCTGAAATATGGATTGATTGCGAAGATTTTCCATTTTCTTCTTGGATTCTGGGGGGCTTTGCTTCTAAATAGAAATTTTAAGGGGAGAGGTATTTTTCGTGTTATTTTTATGTTGCCCTATGCCGTTCCTAGTTTTATTTCAGCGATTGCTTGGAAATTTATGTTTCAGAAAGAATGGGGGTTGATTAATTATTTCCTTGTAGATGTGGTTCATCTTATATCTGAGAAACCATTTTGGCTTGTTGGGGACAATGCAATTTATGCTGTAATTGTAGCACAAGTATGGAGAGGCTGGTCTTTTCACTTCATTATGATCTTGGCAGGTCTACAGACCATTCCTACTCATCTATATGAAGCGGCCACTATTGACGGTGCCGGACCTTTTACACAATTCAGAGTTATAACCCTTCCTGAATTAAAACCGATTTTAACTACTTTAATCGTTGTTAACGGTATGAAGATTTTCAATGAGTTTGAGACGACATTCGTAATGCTGAGCGAAAATCCGCCTGCTAGTGCCAATGTAATGAGCGTGAATATATATAAACAGGCCTTTGGTAACTTCAATTTTGGAGTGGCCTCGGCAAATGCAATCATATGGGTAGTAATCATTTTTGCGGTATCATGGATGCTTAATAAACTTCTACGTCTAAAGGAGGATTGACAACATGGCAAAGAAGCGATTGACATGGAAAAAGGTCTGCTGGAATGTTTTCTTTGTTTTTAGTTTGGTATTCCTCACGTCATATGTATTAGCTCCTCTTTTGACTATGGTGCTCACTTCAATCAAACCTTTGGAGGATATACAGATTATTGAGAAGTCGTTAATTCCTGATACGTTTGATTTCAGAACCTATCAAAGGATGTGGAAGACCGTTCCTTTGTCGAAATATATAGTCAATTCAATAATTGTTGTAGGTTTATCAACGTTGTTCTCCGTAATTATTGCCATCATTGTCGGATATGTCATGGATAGGTTTAAATTCCTAGGAAAAAAGGGATTCGGCAATATGCTTATCTTTGCACAAATGCTTCCTGGAATTTTGTTCCTACTTCCATTGTATTTATTATTTACCCTAGTATATAGACAACTAGGAATTAAGTTGGTTGGAACATATAAAGGCTTGATTCTTACTTACATGACTTTCTCACTTCCATTTTCAATATGGATGATGAAAAGCTATTTCCATTCCATTCCAAAAGAATTGGAAGAAGCTGCGTATATTGATGGTTGTGGTTATCTAAAGACCCTGTTTAGAATAATCTATCCAGTGGCAAGGCCCGGAGTGATAGCTGTTGCAATCTATTCGTTTTTTGTGGGGTGGGAAGAAATCATGTTCGCAAGCGTACTTACCAATGATATGACCAGAACCATTTCTGTTGGTCTGAGAACTTATGCCGCAGCGGAAATCGTTTATTGGAATGAAATGATGGCAGCTGCCGTTACCGTGACATTGCCTGTGATCATAGTATTTCTATTCCTACAGAAATATCTTGTGCAAGGGCTGACTGCTGGAGGTGTGAAAGAATGAACAACGAAGATGGAATGCAGGTATATTTGCAAAGTTTTGTTCACGATAGCGACTGTGCCAATATCAAAGATCGGGATAATCCATTGCCGAAGCAGAATGTTATATGGATTATTGCTGACCAATTAAGAGCGCAGGCCTTGTCTTGCGCATATGATCCCAATGTTAGGACTCCGAACCTTGATAATCTGGCTTTGAATGGTGTTGTTTTCAATCATGCTGTATCTTCTTTTCCTATTTGCTGCCCTTTTCGAGCAACGTTGCTTACAGGTCAAGATCATCAACAATGTATGCCGGGACATCAATATATGATGACAGAATCCTATCGTACAATTGCCGATGCATTTAATGAATATGGCTATGATACAGCTTATTTTGGGAAATGGCATATTGATGGCGCCCGTGATAATCCTATGATGCATATTGTGCAAAAAGAACGCCGAGGCGGTTTTAGGACTTGGATAGGATATGAGAATAATAATATGCAATGGAATACCTATGTTCATGGACATACTCCCAAGGGGGAGATCCCGCAGCATAGATTATTGGGATATGAAACGGATGAACTTACGTCTTTGCTGATTGATTATCTGAAGAATAGAGATGAATCAAAGCCATTTTTTGCGGTTCTTTCTGTTCAGCCGCCTCATGTACCGCATCCATCTCCTGCAAGGAATCGAATTAATTATGATTGGGAAAAGATACAGCTGCGGCCCAATGTCCCCCTCGGTGAAGCTAGGACAAGACGATATAAACTTGAACTGGCAAGATATTACTCAATGATAGAGAACCTCGACGAGAATATTGGTCGAATAATGAATGAACTATGTATGCGCAATCTTGATACAAGTACTCAAATTATGTTCTTCAGCGATCATGGAGACATGATGGGTTCCCATGGTCTCAACGGAAAGGTTGTGCCATATGAAGAGTCAATACGTATTCCTTTTATCATCAGTAGTAGCGCAGGAAGTTATTTCGGTTTTAAATCTGGTACCTGTGACGCGCTGATTTCTGAATATGACATCGCGGCAACAACACTCGGTTTGTGCGGAATTCCTCAGCCAGATTGGCTGAATGGATACGATTACTCCTATTATAGATACATACAGAATGGGGATGGCTTAAGCAGGCCAAAGAAAAAAGAGGACGAACCAGCTTCAATGGAAATAAAAGCCATTGTACCTCGCGAAGGTTGTGATAAGGCTTGGCGGGGTGTTGTTACTAGAGACGGTTGGAAATATGTCTGTTATGAAGGTTCTGAATGGATGCTTTTCAATCTGAATGATGATCCTTATGAACAAATCAATTTAGTGAATAGCTTTGAATATCGAGGGAAACGAATGGAACTTTTAAAGGAGCTGAAAAGCTGGCTTGAAAAAAATGACGATCCTTTTATCCTTCCAGAAGAGAATGATTTATGAATAAAAAGATTTATATCTGTGATGTAGACGTGAAATGTCCTGACTATATCTTTACAAAGGAAGTAGTACGGAATTGCGGAGGATTGCTGTCTTCTTTAGAAGACGCTGATCTCTGTTTGTTTAATGCTGGAGTATATATAAGTAGGCATAGTGCAAAGGAAATGGAAAAATGGCTACGGAGAGCGATTGATAGGGAGAAGCAGATAATCATCATCAAACCCTATGGAACTTCTTATATGCCTTTGTATTTCAGAAGGTTGAAGTTGGAAGGAATTGAACTTTTGAAATCCCAGATTGAAGCGGTCTTGGAAGGAGTACTACCTGATTTTAGTAAACTTTTACTCAATAGGTATTGCTGATAGAGGTACGTACATATGACTAGAAAAAATGTCTTTATCATTCACACCCATGATAGTGGGCGCTTGCTGAGCCCTTATGGGGAAGCTGTTCCTACGCCATTTTTACGTGTTTTTGCAGGAGAAGGTACTTTGTTTAGAAATTGTTTTTGTGGTTCTCCGACCTGCTCCCCTAGCCGAGCTTCAATGCTTACCGGAACGTATCCTCATCAAAATGGTATGCTTGGTTTGGCCCATAGAGGTTTTGCTCTTCATACGCCTAGAGCGCATATGGCTTCTTATTTCCGGAAAGAAGGTTTTCACACCGTATTATGCGGTATTCAGCATGAAGCTCATGATGCGCGAATGCTTGGATATGAAAGAATAGTAGGGCAACAAGGATATGATATGGGAAATCCTTATTCGGATATGACTATCTTTGATCATGATAATACAGATGCACTATGTGAATATCTTGTTGAATATAATGGAAGAAGACCCTTGTTTGTGTCTATGGGTTTCTATAATACACATAGGGTTTTTCCTATTGATGATGGGAGTGTCAACCCAGAATATATCGCACCTCCCAAATGTTTGTATGACTCAAAACGAAATCGTGAAGACATGGCAGGATTTCATCGCTCTGTGAAGATTGTGGATGATTGTTTTGGCCGACTTATAGCGATGCTTAAAAAATTAGGGTATTATAAAAATTCCATCATTATTTTTACAACTGACCATGGGCCAGCTTTTCCTAGGATGAAGTGTACACTGTATGATGGAGGAATCGGCGTTGGTTTTATACTGTATTATCCTGACAATCCTTCAAATGGTAAAGTCTATGATTCCATGATTTCTCACTTAGATTTGTTCCCGACTTTATGTGAATTGGAAGGAATTGAGCCTCCGACCGACTTGGAAGGAAAATCAATTCTGCCATTGTTGGAAAATAAGTATGGTCCTGTTCATGAAGAAATTTTTGCTGAAGTCAATTACCATGCATCGTATCAGCCAATGAGATGTATCAGAACGGAACGATATAAGTTCATTCGAAATTATTTAGATTATCGGAAACCTATTCTTTCCAATATTGATGAATGTGAAAGCAAAGCTTTTCTGATGGAAAATGGGTTAAGAAACAGGCTTTCCTCGTCAGAGGAGCTTTATGATTTGTATTTTGATCCTGCTGAACAAAATAATCTCTTCGGGAAGACGAATTACAAAGATGTCCAGAAACACTTGGAAGAACGGCTTGATGCATGGATGGTCATTACAAATGATCCCCTGCTCAACGCTCCTATTATACCTAAACCGGTAGGTGCGCTCATAAACAAGATTACCTGTGAAGATCCAGGTCTTCCTGATTGGGAGAATGAGTTATGAAGAACAATGTACTGGTAATTTTCGTTGATGAACTTCGTACTGACGCTTTGTCAATGTATGGAAATAAGCAGGTTTTGACACCGGAGCTTGATAAACTGTCATCAGGCGGTACAGTGTATTCCAATCATTTCTGTTCTTGTCCGATTTGTACGCCTTCTCGTTTTTCAATGTTGAGCGGTTTATATGCTACTGAGCATTCTGTTTGGGAGAATAAAGGAACTTTGAAAGAGGTAATAGATACTTATCCAAAAATCATGAGACGGAATGGATACAAAACCGTTGCGATTGGGAAAATGCATTCTTCGCCGACGTATTTGGATGTTGGCTTTGATAAGATGCTTCTTAGTGAGCAGGATGGTGATGGTCGTTTTGAAGATGATTATCATGAATTTCTCTACGAGCATTGCCGGGCGGATACGACAGATATCATTGATCAACGGGCAGAATATCGGATGCTGGCGGGAGGTGAGTATTATACTTCTTTTGGTTGTCGGGTTAGTAATCTTGAAGAACCCTATCATTCAACATCTTGGGTTACTTCTAATGTCATAAAAGAATTACAGCAATGGACGGGTGAAGGAAACTTCTTGTTTGCAAGTTACATAAAGCCTCACCATCCCTTTGATCCCATAGAAAGATTTGTAGATCTATATGCTGGGCGAAGAATGGAAATATTGCCTGGATATACATCAGAGGTTCCTAAGTTTGACTACCAATATGACAAGGGCTATTTTGACAATGCTACCTTATCTGAAGATATACTTCAGAGAATGACTTTATACTATTATGCCAATATCTCTCATATTGATGAAGGAATCAGTGAGATGATATATATTCTGAAACAAAAAGGACTATATGACAATACACTGATTATTTTTACTTCCGATCATGGGGACTATATGGGGTTTCATCATATGGCGTTGAAACAGAATCATATGTATGATCCATTGATGCGAATACCGCTGATAATAAAACGGCCCGGACAAACGGAGTCGTCTTGTGTTATGGAGTTCTCTGATAATACACAACTTGCTCATGCGATTCTTTCAGAAATCGGTTTAGAAGATGGCCTAAGGATGAATCATACAGATTTAGATGCGAAACGGGAATATCTGTATGGCATGTATAAGCATCGTTTGGGCGATAGTGAAGAGAATGCGTACATGGTAAGATCTGAACGTTATAAATTATTGGTAACTGGGAACGTCGATAACTATCAACTGTATGATTTGTTCGAAGATCCATATGAACTCATGGACGTCTCAAAAAAGCAAGAGTTTGCGGACATCCTTAATAAGTTGTTTGCCCATCTTTTTAATCAATTATGTTTTTCGAATCCACCAATGAATTACTATAATCCTAAAGCTGCCATTATTTCAAAAAGTAGAGAAGCCATCGCACAGCAATCTGAAAAACTAGGAAAGTACTTTGCTAGTTCCTGCGGACTATAAGGTGTTTTTATGGTTAGGAAATTGTATTATATATGAGCTTGTGAATTAGGTGTATCTATGAGTGCATAAACCTGTCCAGAATTGATGATAGCCTCTATTCTGAAAACTCCTTGTATATCGTTGTCTTATGGAATACTTCCTTCATTTCGGTTTTTATATGTTCGGATTAAATTGAGAAGACTGCGAACTTTGCAACCCGACTGGACGACCAAATGAAGGTCGCAGAACGCAAGATACAAAAAGACTCCTGATTTCTCAGGAGTCTTGCTGTTGCCGCCTCCAGGAATCGAACCAGGGACACAAGGATTTTCAGTCCTTTGCTCTACCTACTGAGCTAAAGCGGCGCAACGGGTAACTATATACCCCAGAACTCTTGTACTTGTCAACAAGTAAACGGAATTTTGTCGATGGAAATCCCGAAAAGGTGCGGGAAGCCTCGTTCTGATGGGTAGTGCCGAAGGACTTGACCTGAGCTTCACCATCTACGGTATTCATCGTTAATGACATGTTGAGTCTTGAAATATATCGGAGGAAGCGCGAGTGTGCATCAATACAGGAAATGCCGTCGCTATAAAGATATAGTGGTTCCATTATGTTGCAGGCTGATTGAAGTGAAGAAAGGCGGGAGCAAGGCTGTTGGCTCAGGAGGCAGGAGGGGCGAATCCCCTATTTCATGGGTGTGGATCCGGAATCTCATGGATATGACATGCGTTTTGTGGGAACTGCTGTTGTCGCGCCCGAGTTAAACAAAGGGCCATCCCTGCTACTGGGGGCGCCGAGGTACTGCTTGGCCGCTGATATCGCCCATATCGCTGGGGTGCCGCTCAGGTCACCGGCATCGCTCATGTGCCGCTCCGAAGCCTCGTCGTCCGTTTCCCTCAAAAGGAAAAAACGACTTGGCGTTTTGCTCTCCCTTGCCGAGTCTCCGACCACGTGGTATGGTACAGACAGGAGGTCGTCGTTATGTCCCGGGATATGAGCCGGTATCATGAAGCCATGAACTATGAGACTCTGATCCACGCCTCCAGGCGCGGCGACCAGGCGGTAGGGCCGATATTTGACGCCCTCGCGAAGCAGATTGATGTCACTGAACCTTTGCCGGTACATCTTGGCTTCTATGCGCAGTCCTACGGTCTTCCTGACTACGTGGTCAGTGAATCATATTATCAAGTCAGGGCCTGCTTTGAGCGCATGGAGCCGCAGGACATCATTATAGGACGAAATGATTCCATTTGGCCGTCGCGAATCAATGATTTTCCCCAGATGCCGCGGTATCTTTACCTGAGGGGGGATGTTTCTCTGTTGGATAAACCGTCTGTATCTGTCATAGGCACGAGATCCCCTTCCTCGCAGGGAAAGCAATATGCGGCCGATACCGCCGCCGAGCTTGGGGGGAAGGGGTATGTCGTGGCGTCGGGTTTGGCTCTTGGAATCGACGGCGTCGCCCACCTGTCCGCCTTGAAGAACGACGCTCCGACTATGGCGGTCATCGGAACTCCATTGTATCAGACCTATCCCCCTGTTCATGCACCCCTTCAGAAGCTGATCGGACAGCACGGACTTGTAGTCAGCCGCTTTTCTCCCGCCGCTGACATGCAGAAATGGTTCTTCCTGCTGCGCAACCGCTTGATGAGCGCACTTTCCCTCGGCTCGGCCGTAATTGAGGATAGGGATGGCGGCGGAGCGGTCAGACAGGCGGGATTTGCGCTGGAGCAAAAGAAATACCTGTTCATATACCAGCATGTGCTGGACAACAGGGCGTGGCTCTGGCCACGTCAGCTGGCGGACAAGCCGAGAGTGTTTATCGTAAAGAAGCCCGCCGACATCCCCCGCCAGCTGGGGCGGGCACAAGAATTAGTCGATCAGGTCAAGGGCTTGCCGCCGACCTCCCTCAGGGGTGCCAAAGCGTCCAGGGCAAAGAAGGAGACCTCCCCGGACGTCATCCAGCTTGATCTGTTTTCCTGATTTTTCAGTAAAAACGGCAAAGGCTTTTATGGATGCTCGGCAACGATGGTGACCGGGTAGTGGTAAATAGGATTCTCATGGCCCAATAACCCCGTCATCTTCTTGACATGAACGATGGTCGTGCTTACTATCGATATCATTATGAATAAACTCACCGCAAACGAATTACGTCAGAAATACATTGATTTCTTCGTGTCGAAGGGGCACGTGCAGATCAGCGGAGCATCGCTGATTCCTGAGAACGACCCGACCGTCCTGTTCACCACGGCGGGTATGCACCCGCTTGTGCCGTACATCCTTGGCGCCGAACATCCCGCCGGCAAGCGTCTGGTGGACTACCAGAAATGTATCCGCACCGGCGACATCGACTCCGTGGGCGACCCGCACCATCTCACCTTTTTCGAAATGCTCGGCAACTGGTCATTGGGCGACTATTTCAAGAAAGAGGCGATCAACTTCAGCTTTGAGTTCTTGACCAAGGTGCTTGGGCTTGATGTAAGTAAATTGTCCGTCACCGTGTTCGAGGGTGATGATGAAGTCCCCCGCGATTCGGAGGCGGCCGCGACATGGAAAGGGCTCGGCATTCCCGAAGAACGCATCTACTTCATGCCCCGCGAAGACAACTGGTGGGGGCCGGCCGGCGAAACCGGTCCTTGCGGTCCCGACAGCGAGATGTTCATCGATACCGGCCGTCCCGCCTGCGGTCCTGACTGCAAGCCTGGATGCAAGTGCGGCAAGTACTTTGAAATATGGAACGATGTCTTCATGGGCTACAAGAAGACCGCCGACGGAGCCTATGTCCCGATGGACCGCAGATGCGTTGATACCGGCATGGGCATCGAGCGCACCATCGCCATCCTACAGGGGAAAAAATCCGTTTATGAGACCGAGGTGTTCCAGCCGATCATCGAGGGCGTCAAGAAGCTCTGCGGCGTAACATATGGCGAGGACGAGGACAAGGACATTTCGATCCGCATCATCTCCGACCATGTCCGCACCAGCGTATTCATCCTTGGCGACCAGAAAGGGGTCGCTCCGTCCAACGTGGGGCAGGGCTATATCCTCCGCCGCCTGATCCGCCGCGCCGTCCGTCATGGACGCAAGCTTGGCATCGAGGGTAAGTTCCTGGGCGAGCTGGCGTTGATCGTACTTGACCTGTATGGGGCTCCGTATCCAGAACTGCTTGAGCACAAGGCGTTCATCCTCGACGAGCTTGCCGCGGAAGAGGCCAAGTTCTCCGAAACGCTCCAGAAGGGCGAGCGGGAATTCGAGAAAATGCTGCCGAATCTGATGAAGGGCAGTTCCCGCGTTATCAACGGACGGATCGCCTTCAAGCTGTACGATACCTACGGGTTCCCCATCGAGCTGACCAAGGAACTTGCCGCGGAGCATGGCTTTACGGTTGACGAAGAAGGGTTTTTGGCGGCGTTCCAGAAGCATCAGGAGACCAGTCGCGCCGGAGCCGAGCAACAGTTCAAGGGCGGTTTGGCCGATCACAGCGAATTGACGACCGCGCTGCATACCGCCACACATATGCTGCATAAGGCGCTTCGTACCGTCCTTGGCGAGCATGTCGGGCAGAAAGGGTCCAACATCACCACTGAACGTCTGCGTTTTGACTTCACCCATCCCATGCCCATGACTCCCGAAGAAATCCAGCGGGTGGAGGATATGGTGAACGAAGAGATCCAAAGGGATTTGCCGGTCACTTGCGAGACTATGACGTTGGAAGAAGCCCGCGACCAGGGCGCGATCGCATTTTTTGACAGCAAATACGGCGAGCAGGTCAAGGTATATTCAATAGGCGACTTCTCGAAGGAAGTCTGCGGAGGGCCGCATGTGACCCATACCGGCGATATGGGTCATTTCCATATCCTGAAGGAACAGTCTTCGTCGGCTGGTGTTCGCCGCATCAAGGCCGTTCTGGAAAAATAGTCGTTGTCTGGAATGACAATCAAGAGGCTGTCGCACAAGTATCCTGCTGTGTGCGGCGGCCTCGTTTCATACTAGGGGGCGTGTACTTGCGCGTTCGCTTGTTTTCCTATATGTTGAAATCATGTCGTACGCTCCGATTTAAAATGATGAAATAGTCCCGCTCTACCATCTATGCATCGCATAGGTCATCATGTTATGTGGGGTGATCGCGCAGGGGTGTAAGTCCGTTCATTCACAGTCCTGAGCATTTTTCCCGATTGTTTCGGAGCAGTCATATGAATAGTGAAATTGTCTCGTGCGCGACGTCGGCCTCACGTCGGGCGCGTGGTTGCATGTATGCGTCGTCGTTGTTGCAGGGGATGGTCTTTTTCGGACCAATCGCGACGTTGTACCGACAGGCGAGGGGTATTTCGATTGTCCAGTTGTCGGTCATTGAGGCTGTTTGTCTGATTTTGGCGATAGCTTTGGAAATTCCATGGGGGATTATCGCCGACAGGATCGGTTACAAGCGGACGCTTGTCGTTTGCGCCCTGCTGGGAGTGACATCGAAGGTAATCTTCTGGCAGGCCCATTCATTCGGGATGTTTCTTACAGAACGTATCGTCTTGGCCGTGGTCATGGCCGGTACGAGCGGTGTAGATGTCGCATATCTGTCGGCCTTTGTCCCCGATTCCGAAAGACAGAAGGTATTCGGCAGGTACGAAGCCTGCGGCATGGTCGGTCTGATGGCGGCGTCGATCATCTTTTCCGTCTATGTGAAAGACCGGTACGATTTGTCCGCGTTCCTGACGGTACTTTCCTATGCCGGGGCTTTGTTCTGCATCCTGCTGGCTCCAAGGGAAGATGCGCCAGCCAAGACGAAAAGTGCGGAAAGGCCTTTGCCGACGACACCCCCTAAGATCGGATTTGGCGAGGTCGTGGCGGCGTTGTCGCGGTCGAGGGCGTTCCTGCCCGTTCTGTTGTCCTCCGTCTTGCTGGCGGGTGTGAACCAGACCGTCACGGTGTTCATCGTCCAGTTGCGATATGTCCAGATAGGGATGTCCGCCCGGCTGATGGGCGTAGCCTATATCCTGCTGACGTTGAGTGCGATGTCTGGAGCCTGGTTGTCGCATTGCGGTTGCAAGCTGTTGGGGGAGCGGGGGGCGCAGCTCGGTACGTCCATCGTCGCGTTGTGCAGTTGCCTGCTGTTGGCGAGCAGTTGTGCATCGCCGCTGGCGGTAATCGCCGCGGTATGCTTGCTGAGGTTGTCCGCTTCCATGCAGGTTCCGCTTCGGATGGAGATGGAGAGCCGGTTCTCTCCTGCGGATATCCGGGCGACCATGCTGAGCTGCTATGCGATAATTCTTGATTGCGCTGAAATCGGAACCAGCCTGGTCTTTGGTTCGCTGGCCGATATCCAGGTGCGATACGCATTGTCCGCTGGAGCGGTATGCTGCGTAATTTCCGTTCTATGCGTATTACTGGTTTCGAAGCGAAGCTGGATATGGCGAAAATAGGTGTGGCAAACCATGCCCGTCATAGATGCTTTCTTGCCTGACGTTTTTATAGAGGAAAGTATTGGTAAATTTTTCTGTATGATGTATGTAGTCTTTTCGTAGGTACGAGTAACCAATGGACGACTTTTCAGGGAAAATAGCATTCTTTTGGATGAGGGTGAGATATTGCAAATTGACAAGTTGAGATTTCCCGTTTGATACTATAAAGATAAAACGATACGCTGAGCATCTGAAGTCTTGCATAAATTTTTCATCAGCCGAGAAGGGGGAAAGCTCTTGGATAATATCGATGAAGGCAAAAGTCGGCCCGGACGTAAAATCGCTGCGGAAAGGCGTCGTATCGCGCGGGCGGTTCTCAGGGAGTTCTACAAGTCCCCTGAATTTGAAAAACTGCCCGGAACGATACAACTGGCAATGAAGGAGATCTGCCCTGTACGGGACAGCCATCCGTCCAAGGAAGATTACCCCCCCCCCCTCGATTTAGATAATTTTTTTCTTAATAAGAAATAATTTGATTCAGATAAAAAGGGGGGATAATCCGATTGTCCGCTGTTTGTATTATTTCCCCGTGTTGAGAGGAACCGCCAGCTGGCCGCAGGCTCCATTGATGTCCCGGCCTCTGGAGAATCTTCGGGTATACGGGACTCTCAATCGGTCGAGCATGTTCGTGAATTCATCGATTTCCTGTGTCGTCGGCGTTTCCCAAGGAAGCTCCGCGGCGGGGTTCCATGGAATCAGGTTGATCATCACGTCTAGGTCTCTGATGTATTGCGCCAGCTTTCTGGCCGATTTCTCATCTGTATTGACGGCATGGATCATGCAATATTCAAACGTGAACCGTTTGCCGACTGCGTGCTGGTAGCGAATCAGTGCCTTTCTCAGTTCTTCCAAAGGCCACGCCTTGTTTACCGGCATGAGCCGGTCCCGTTGCATGTTGTCGGCGGTAACGAGCGAAACCGCGAGACGGACTCCGAGTTTCTGTTCCGCCAGCTTGAAAATTCCCGGCACTACACCGCAGGTACTGATGGTGATTCTGCGCAGGCTGATATCCAGTCCTGCCGGTTCATGGAAATATCTTATGGCCCTTGTCACTGCGCCGAAGTTCGCCATCGGTTCTCCCATCCCCATGAATACGATATGTGTAATCTCCCCAAGCGTTTTCAGATGCATGAACTGCTCTATGATTTCTTCCGCCGCAAGGTTTCTGGACAGTCCCATGGTTCCCGTCCTACAGAATGCACAGCCCATGGCGCAGCCGACCTGGCTGGACAGGCAGGCCGTTTTTCTGCCCTCCTTGTCGGAAAGCATGACGCATTCAACGATTTTTCCATCATGAAGCCTGATCGCCAGTTTCGTTGCGCCAGTTTCATCGATTTGGGATGACTGAATACTGGACGAAACAAACGCGGGCATCGACTCCTGAAGCCTATGCCTTTCGGCCAGGCTGAGGTTCGTCATCTGTTCAAAGGAAGTCGCTCCCTTGACCAGCCAATCCCAGATTTGCCTGCCTTGATAGGGCTTTTGTAACTCAAGCACCGTACTGATATCCTGAGGGGAGAGCCCGTATAGGGATAGGGGAAGCCGTTTCGCCTGTTTTTCATCCACTGTCTTTTCTTCGTCCATAATTATCCTTCGTCTTATCTGATCATGCTGATGATCGCGATGATGACCCCTGTGATTCCTTCTCCGCCAAGCAGTCCGCTTGCGATCAGATTGCTGCCGCTTGTTACCTTGCCCTGGTCTTTGTTCCGCGTGCAGGCCCGTACGGCGAGCATGATGATCGCGCCCGATCCCATGATTGATGAGATGTAGACAGGAAGATAAATGCCTAGGCCCAACGTGGCGGCCGGCACCGAACAAAGGTGCAGCGCCAGTCCGATAACAGCCCCTATCATGAACGCCGGGACATGCCCCAGTCCTCCCGCCATGGCGGAAACCGCCGCTGCCTGTGGCGCGGGAAGTTCTGCTGTTCCGAACCCGCCGAACGCTTGCTTCATCACCAGCAATACAATGACTGCCACGACCGCTCCGATGACTCCGCCGATTCCTTCCGCAAGCAACTGCTGCCGGGGATCAGTCCCCAGCATATGACCGCTTTTCAGGTCGTTCATGACATCTCCAGTCAGTCCACAGGCCACCGCCGTTACCGCCGCAACGGAGAACGCCGCGATCAAGGATGGATGCCAGAACACCTGTACGACCAGCAGGACCAGTATCCCGAATACTTCCATTGGATTGACACCAGTCTGTCCCGTCAGCATGCCGGACAGATACGTAGTGAGATAGATGCCTCCGATGACCACGATGGCTTGAAGCAATGATATTTCCGTCCCTACCGTCAGAATCACGACTGTGGCGACGACCAGGGCCAATGCGCTATATTTTGCTTTCGCGGAAAGGCGTCTGCGTTCCGGACTCTTTCCAGAAGCCTTTTTGTCCTGCAAGTATTGTCTCCCTCTGGACCAGACCGCCTTGACGAACACCCCCAGCCCCGTGCCGACCATAAGTCCGATGCCTAGGTTCGAGCGGAACAAGTCCGCGGCGGACATATCGGCGAACAGTCCTGTAGAAATACCAATCGGGGTGAGCAAATAATAACCGAATACCGCTCCTCCGAGCCAGATCAGGGACAGAACTGGACCGATAATGGCTCCGATGCCCAATGCCATAGGCGATACCCATATGGAAAACGCAGGAAAAAGCGCAGTTCCCGCGAACGGGGTCAATACTGCGGGGATCTTCGCGAATCCGTCGCGCAGTACGGTGAACAGGGCGCTTCCCCCCATCGCCGCGAATAATTTTTTTGCAGGTCCCCCGCCGGTCGTCCCGGCGATCAGCGTATTGTAGGCCGCTTGCCCCATCGGGTAGGGAAGCTGCTCCCGTTCGATGAAGTCTTTTCTGAACAATGTCGTGAACAGGGTCCCCAATATCGCGCCGCATATCGTCAGAACCATCAGCGAACCTGTGGAGATGCGGGCTTGTGGATTCAACATCCAGATGCCGGGTATGGTAAAGGCCAGCCCCCCGGCGACCATTGCGCCTGCGCTCATCAGCGTATGCGTCACGTTGATTTCCTGCAAGGTGGAGTTTTTTCTGTTTTTTAGTGCGGCCATGCTGACTATTGTAACGAATACAGTAGGCCAAGGTAGGGCCCCCATTCTCAAGGCCACGTACATTGAGCTGGCTGTAATGACCAATAATCCCAGAATTCCGATGATTAAACCTCGTACTGTCAGTTGTCTTTGCATCTTCGTGTCCTCTCGTGGGTGTATCATACTGTATTTTATCGGCTCGTCATATCCCCCTGTTTTTCGTAATAAAAAAGAAAATTACAAAACAAATTTTAAAAATTTGTTGAATATTTTTTTAAATATTATACTGTTGGTACATCTATATCTCTTTAGGCGATTCATATAAAGAATCAACTTCTAGGCTAAAAAAGATAATTGTGCTATGGTAGTCCCGATAACGCAAAACGAGGGCTTCATGAAATGTCATTTGCATTCAAAACGTCCTCTAAGGAGTTGTACATGAAAAAGAAAATCGTATTGGTCGCGCTGGTAGTGGTTCTCGTCATGGTTCCGGCTTTCGCCGCTCCCAAAAAGGCGAGCAGTGTCTCCATTGGCGCTCAGGTCGGTTATCCTACCGGCGTGGCGGTAGCCGCTGACTTTGACTTCAATCAGGACTGGTATCTGGTGACTGATGCCGGCTTGTGGATCAGCAGCGGCAACAGTTTGGGCATTGCCGCCGACGCCCTGGTCAACTGGACCTTCGCTACCGCCGACGGTTTCCGCCGTGGTGACAAATGGGAGTTCGCAGCTGGAGCCGGTGTCGGCGCTGGCATCCTCGTCGGCAATCAGTTCGGACTTACCCTTCGTCCTGAAGGCGACGTCCGCGTGACCTATGCCTTCACCGAGGGCTGGGACGTGTTCTTCCGTCTCGACTTGGGCTATGACATGCGTGTCGTCAGGCCGGAAGGCACCGAGTTCGGCGGGTTCGGCTTCAACGCCGCGCTTGGCTGCACGTACGCCCTGTAAGGGATTCCCGAGAGGGAAAAAGGACCGTCGCTTTGATGCGCGGTCCTTTTTTTATTTCCTGTGAAAATGGATGATGGCTATTGCAGGACTAAAGGACGTAATCCCGACATATAGGACGTAGGCGACAGATAAAGGACGTAGACGACAGGTAGCTCCGACATAAAGGACGTAATCCCGACATACAGGACGTAGGCGATAGATAAAGGACGTAGACGACAGGTAGCTCCGACATAAAGGACGCAATCCCGTCACAAAGGACGTAGACGACAGGTAGCTCCGACATACAGGACGCAATCCCGTCCTAAAGGACGTAATCCCGACATAAAGGACGTAGGCGACAGATAAAGGACGTAATCGATAGGTAGCTCCGACATACAGGACGTAATCCCATCCTAAAGGACGTAGCAACAACATAAAGGACGTAGGCGACAGGTAGCTCCGTCACAAAGGACGTAGGCGACAGATACTTCGCACTTGCCCTCTATGGCGAACAGGCCAGCCGTCGCCATGCTGAAAAGTCAATGTGCGGTAGCTCGCCCTGATTCGACTTCGGCATGGATGCATCAATGAAGCTCTTTGCGATTTTTTTGTTTTGATGTTTGCGTCGGCTTTTCGGCTATCGCGCATAATGCTATCGCTCCCGCTAGAAGCGGCGCGAGGGGGATCGCTCATTCCCGATGCATTGTTCGTTTTTTCTCATACATGTCGGAATCGGCTCGCTTCATGGTGTTTCTGATTGTTTTTTCTTGTGGGTTGAACAACGCGAACCCTACTGCAAGGGAAGTCGGTATGGAACTTTGTAGCCGATGGGCGGCATAGTCCTGGCCGATATCATAGGCAAGCTGTTCAAGTTTCTTTTCATAGGTATATTCTACGATTACGGCGAACTCATCACCGCCGATCCTGTATACGATGCCCAGCTTGCCGATTGACCTGCGCAAGGTATCCGCAGCGAATTGCAAATACTTGTCTCCCATCTCATGGCCTTCGGTGTCGTTGACCTTTTTGAGATTGTTCAGGTCCACCATGATGATCCCCATATCTTTTTGTCGATTGCGGGCGTCGATGTTTCGCAGGGCGATGTCGTAAGCGTTGCGGTTCCTCAACTGTGTGAGATAGTCCGTGTTCGACATGTCCCTGAACGATGGATTTGACAATTTTCTAAAGAACCAGACCGCAAGCGCGATACAGACGAGACATGCGACGGCAATGATGATCGGCGTGTAAATCCGAAGCTTCCGATACGTATTGTACTGATGTTCGGCATCGATTTCGATTCCGATAGCTCCGATGACCGACGTGCCGTCGTCGCCATGGATAGGAAAATAGGAAACGAATATCTTTCCCCAGCCAGTAGCGAGGGCGTTGTCGGGCAGGACCTTTTCGCCGCGGAGCGCCAGGCGCAGGTTCTCTTGAATTTCCGGTTCAATCAAGTCACCCGGATTTCTGAAGTCTTCGGAGGATGGGTCGAGACCATCGACGACATAAATCAGATTGCCAGATTCATTTTGCTTGGCTGTGTATAAATACCTGACGCCCGTCGCGTCTTTTACTCTAATCAGGAGATCCGCCGCCGATTGATAGGCTTCTTTCTGCTTGTCCGAATACTCGTTGATCGCTTGGAATGAACTTTTGTCCAATGTGGCGTCCAGGTATGAATAAATGGAGAATACCGAGTCCTGAAGTGAATGGACCATATCCTGGTGTGTGAGCGAATAAGAAAAATACGCCATTGCGGAGACTGACAATATGATGATTGCCGCAGTAAAAAGCGATACTTGAAAATCCACTCTACGTATAGGTTTTCTAGACTCCATAGACCGATAATATATGCCACATGTAGGCAATAAGTCCATTGTTTATTGAACGAAGTTTTCCAGATACGCCTCGTTTCTTTCATTAAGTCGCGCGGTAAGGTGGATGCCGTCCTCCTCATACCGTATATCCTCGACGCTGCCGTTCCGACGTGTCCAGGCGACTAAGTCGTGTCGGTCGTTCGGGATGAGATATTTCCTCGGCGGACGCAGATGATGGACTATCGCTTCAATCGCCTGTTCCAATTCATCCAGCCCCTGGTGGTGCAGGATTGATGTTTCAACTACATGGCTGGCCAAGCTTTTCAGTCGCGCTACTGCGAATTCCTCCAGACATGCGTCCATTTTGTTGATCATGACGATGGTCGGCTTGTCCGCGCTGCCCAGGGAGCGCAGGACCTCCTGCGTAGTTTCATAACAGGCCAGCAGGTCTGGATGCGACGCGTCGCAGACGATAACCAGGAAATCGGCTTCGCGGGTTTCTTCCAGAGTCGATTTGAATGCGTCCACCAGATGGTGGGGGAGGTCGCTGACGAATCCGACGGTATCGGAAAGTAGGACTTCATGTCCTCCAGGAAGCTTCACTTTCCTCGTCGTAGGGTCCAGCGTGGCGAACAGTTTATCTTCGACAAGGATATCGGCTCCTGAGAGGGCGCGGAGCAGGGAGGATTTTCCGCTGTTAGTATACCCCACGATCGCTCCTGTCGGAACGTTTCCTTCTTGGCGGCTTTTTCTCTGGATGGTTCGTTGCGCCTGGACCTTCGCCAGTTCTTCCTTAAGCTGGTCGATTCTTCTCAACACGACGCGACGGTCCAGCTCCAGCTGTGTTTCTCCTTCTCCTCTTGTCCCCTTGACGCCGCCTTTCTGCTGGGACAGGTTTGTCCACTTGCGAGTCAGACGGGGGAGCGAATACTGGAGCCTTGCCAATGCGACTTGGAGCGTGGCTTCTTTTGTCATGGCCCGGTTCGCGAATATCTGTAGGATGACTTCCTGCCGGTCAATCACGCATCGCCCAGTCAGGTTTTCTAGATTTCTTTGGTTGCGCGGGGAGAGGTCATGGTCAAAAATGACGCACTGCGCATCTAGTTCCTCGCACAACTGCGAAATTTCTTCGACTTTTCCCCGTCCGATCAAGGTTGCGGGATGTTCCTGCCGCATGGCGATGATCATGTCGCCCGCGATTTCGCTGCCCATCGTCTGTACCAGACTGCGCAGTTCTTCCAGTTTGGCGTTGGTTCGTCCTTGTGCATCATCCTGGAACTTCAGTACGACCAACAGTGTTTTCTGCTGGTTTTCTGCTGTTTCATGGAGGGGACGCTTGATTTTCCCTGATGTATCGGGGATGATTTCGTCGGTTCGCTGCATATGGGTGGTTGTCTGTTTCCTTTTCCTTCCATCGTTACGGATTCCTGTGCGGAAGATGGACTCAAAACGATGGAAGTCTACGGTAGGCTATCACAGGGTCGGTTTTCTTACAAGCCGGGAGTGTGCTATACTGGTTTCTTGGAACACGGATGCCTTTTTGTGACGGCGTTTCCGTTTTCCATGACGATGATGAACGTTATATTTGGCCGATAGGCCGTTCGAGGTGTCATATGGGTTTGAACTGTGGAATCGTAGGGTTGCCGAACGTCGGCAAATCGACAATATTCTCCGCGCTTACGTCGGCCCCCGCCGAGGCGGCCAATTATCCGTTCTGTACGATTGATCCCAATGTGGGCATGGTCAGCGTGCCTGACTCACGGTTGGACCGGATCGTGAAGCTGATTCCTCCCGCGAAGGTCATTCCCGCGACGGTGGAGTTCGTCGATATCGCCGGTCTGGTCGCCGGCGCGTCGAAGGGGGAGGGGCTTGGCAACCGGTTCCTCGCTTCGATACGCGAGGTCGGGGTGCTCGCCCATGTCGTCCGATGTTTCGAGGACGGCGACATCATCCATGTGAACAACCGTATCGACCCTGCGAGCGACATCGAGACGATCAACATTGAGCTTGCCCTGGCTGATCTGGAGACGGTGGACAAGCGTTGGCAGAAGCAGAGCAAGCTGACCCGCCTGAGCAAGGAGGCCGCCAAGGAAAATGCCCTGGTCCTGCCTGTGCTGGAACGGCTCAGGGCTTGTCTTGAAGACGGTAAGCCGGCCCGTAGCCTCGGTTTGGACGAAGATGAGTGCAAGCTGATTTACGACTTGCACTTGATTACGATGAAACCCGTGATCTATGTCTGCAACGTCGATGAAGACGGTATCCTCGAAGACAACGGGCATGTAAAAAAAGTGCGGGAGATCGCAGCCGCCGAAGGCGCCGACGTAGTGATGATATGCGGCAAAATCGAGGCGGAAATCGCCGATCTTGAGACCGCGGAGGAGAAGCGGGAGTTTCTGGAAGCCGTCGGCTTGAAGGAATCCGGTTTGAACCAGTTGATTCGCTGCGCCTACGAGACGTTGGGTTTGCGGACCTTCTTTACCGCTGGTTCCGACGAGGACCGCGCATGGACGTTCCATGCCGGTGACAAAGCTCCCCAAGCCGCGGGGGTGATCCATACTGATTTCGAGAAGGGATTCATCAAAGCCGAGGTCTACAACTGTGAGGACTTGTTCAAATACGGTAGCGAGCAGAAGGTTCGCGAGGCCGGCAAGCTCCGTCTTGAAGGCAAGGAATACCTTGTTCAGGACGGCGACATCATGCACTTCCGGTTCAATGTCTGATTTCGTCCGCGGCCCGGTGCTGGAGGATGGGCGTATCACCAGGTAAAAGGGTTCTCCGCGTTGCCGCCGGCGTTATGCCGTGTATATAAGAAACCGCCGGGCTTCCGTCTGTGGCAGGACGTCCGAGCTCCGGCGGATTCATCTATGAAGCGGGTGTATGCCGTTTGTAAAAACTCACTCCGGCTACCAACTGACCGAGAAGGTCAGAGGATTCGCCAGAAGCAGGAAATCGATCAACGGGAAGCTATATTCGAAGGTGGTGGAATCGATAATCCTGCCGTTGGTCTGGCTCTTGATTGCCGACGGAGTTTTGAACCGTAGGGTGATCAACGAGTTCTGAATGGCGGGAGGGCCGTCTTCGCTCAGGATGTAGCTCATCATCTCCAAATAGTTTTCTTCAGTTTCCCCGACATTGTACACAGGTCCCCAGACTTCAAAATTCGGATCGGCGAGGAACGGGATGATTTTCGTCAATTGGTCGTAGTTGTCCATGGACAGGTTCAAGCGCAAGGTGGTGTTCCCTCCGTTTTGCGCGACTGTCAGGACGGTTTGCTCTGCGCCCCCGCCGAGATCGCGGAACAATTGCTGAAGGTTCTTGAATGTGAAATCAATCTCATATGCGCTATTTTCGGAGGTCGGGATTTTTCTGTATGTAACGTCCGTCGTATTGTCCGCGTTTGACAGGTTGTTCGCGAAGTCCTTCACCGCCGCGTCTGTGATGGTTTCATCGGAATTGGACGGCATGAACGCCGACATGTCTTCAAGCACTTCGGAGAAGAAGTCCATGATTACGAGATCCGTACGGGAGGTTCCTCCCGTCGTACTGTTGAGTCCGAGATCTTCGGTTACGACGCACCCGCTGAGCAGCAGGCCGCATGCCAACGCGCAGACTGAGAATATCGTGCAAAGAAAGCCTGCTCGATATGTTCTGGTTTCAGTGAATTCCTTGAAGCTCATCGATATGATCCTTTTTGATACTGTACTGTAGCCGATAACGGAGTATGGACACAATATAACAACAGTCGCCGAGAATAACTATAGCAAGATAATAACGATTTTGTGTTTTTTCCCCGGCGAACGCAAAGCGTTTTACCCGTTTTCCTCTATCGTTGGTTCAGAACACTGGTTTGATGATGTTGAAAGTCCCTGTCTGCCGCCGCGCCCTTCCTGAGGCCCTCCTTCTGTCGGAATGGGACTTTCTGTGACATCACGAAGTGCTTCTGGTTGTATCCCTTGCCTGGGGATCAGGGAATACTTCCTCGTCTGTCGCAGTGTCGTCCTTGCAGAGGTCCTTCATCGCTTTATGGGCTTCCGCATCTTCCCTCTGTCCGTAATTTCCATCGGTTGTGATGAGGAAGTATGTTTTACCCCATCCGGTCATTATGAGGTGCTTCCGTCCACTCGTATTGCCCTTGCCATTTGGGCTGAGCATTAATGCCGCCGCTGACATCGCCCGAGTACCGCTGACGCCGCTACGGTGATACCAGCCGTTTAGGCGGTCGTGGTGAGAAAAAGTGGGAATGCTTGGATAATAAGCGAAAGACGGAAGGATCGTCAGCCCTCGTCTGCGGGCAAGAAGAACAGTTCCCCGGCATCATCCTGGTAGATGGTGAGATCCACGCCTCCTCTCAGCCGCTTTTTCTTTGAAACGAACTTTTCCAAGGACATGGTGTCCAACGCGGCCAAGTCGTCGGGATTGTAATCCAAGTGGACGATAGGGGATTCGCAAGTGTCGTGAAGGAAGCATATCCCCTGATGAAGTTCCATATAGCTTCGCAGGGCGGGATATAGGTCTTGCTTGCCCGTCTTGCGGTACACTACGCGGAGGAACTCCTCCTGGAGCATGTAGATGTCCGCTTCGTCAGGGTTGCAGCCTGACTTGCGTTGGAAATCGAGCCAGCTTCCGAATACAGTGAGGAGATTCGACGGAGTTATGTCCAAGCCATCGCAGGCGGTATGAATCCACATGCAGGCTTGGCCTTTCGTGTAGAACAGGTCGCAAGCCTGTTTGAGCCGCAAGGCCTTTTCCAGATCGTCCGCGGGGAAAGTAGGAGTGGAGGTGACGAGGTAAGGACTTGTCGGCTGATGCTGGATGCCGAGCGTTTCGGCCTGTTCCGCTATGCGGGTACCGGGGAGCAACGCCAGCTGGAAGATATCTATGTTGCTTGGCATCAAGGAGATTGCATAGTCGACGCTTTTGGCGAACAGTGCGAAGGTGTCTCCGGGAAGACCGATGATCAAGTCGAGGCCGAACGCGATGCCCCGTTCGTTGAGCAGGCCGATTTTCGTTGCGAAGACTTCTGGGTCGAACCGTCGGTTGATGCGACCTAGTATTTCCTTATGGGCACTCTGCAAGCCGATTTGCAGAGAACAATAGATGCTGGCGAACAAGTCCGCGAGTTCTTCATCGAGCAGTTCCGCCCGGAGTTCAAAGGTGAAATGCATGTCCTGCGGGGCGTTGTTAGCCAGAAGCGTCAGGATTTGTACGGTGCGGTTCTTGTCCATGTTGAACGTCGGGTCAAGGACGAAGACATTCTTGACATCATGCTGGACCAGATAGTCAAGCTCCTGCTGGATTCTGTCGATGGGATAGCTTCGTACAGTCCGTTCCCCCTTCGACTCGAAGCAGAACGCGCAATGGAACGGGCATCCTCTGGTCATCTCCCAGAGTACGCCCTGCCAAGGGTGTCCGGAAAGGTCAGCCGCACCACAGAGGAACGGGGAGGACAGCGCCGCGAGGTTTTCCGGATGGGCCGGTACCGCATGCCGGATTTCTTTTGTAATGATTCCAGGCCCTTGTAGCGAGTCGCGCTGGAGAAGCTGCCGAAGCGAACGCACGACGGTTTCTTCTCCTTCGCCGAGGACCATGAAGGTATAGGAGTCGTTCCACATGGCGGCGCCGTTGGCGGTTACTTCCGTACCGCCTGCGAAAATGACTGTAGTGGGGGACTGTTCGTGCAGCGTCTGTACGAAGGCGTCGAACCAGGGTCTGTTCCACAGGTATATCGAACAGCCCACGATATCGGGCTTTCGTTGTACGCAGTCCATGGCCGTCCGTGCGGGGTCGTCGTCGAGTATATAGGTATATAGTTCACAATCGCACTGCGTGGAAAGGATCGGATCGGTCATGACCGCGGCCTTGATACATAAGGCTCCCATCGGAAACGCCAGGGTCGAATCCTCGATGGCGCAGGCTATCAGGTTGATATTCATGGGGGGAGTGTAGCTTGTTTTCGATGCAGAAACAACCGATACGGGAAAAAGGTGGAAAAGGTCGTAATCTTCGTTTTTTTGTTGGAAATCGAGATAAAAGGCAAGGCATTTGCCGTTTGTGTAATTACTTCGTACTTTATATGAGGGAAAGTTCAAAATATGAATATATTGGGGAGATTGTGATATGAAGTACGCATATACTATGTCCGGCTTTTTGGCTGTACTATGCCTCGTGCTTGCCCTCACCGGCTGCGACCCGTTGGGGCCTGCGGACCAGAAAGCGCTTGAACTGGAGCTGTCCGCTCCGAACATCACGTTCAATGGAGCTTCCGCGGCGATGGCCCAAGTCGAATGGCAGCCGGTGTATGGGGCCTCCAGCTATCAGATTGCGGTACGGAAAACGGTTGCGGGCGGCGAACCCGTCCTGGTTTCATCTACCAATAGAACCGTAGATCAATTGGTGGCGGGCAATTCATTTGCCAACGGGTATTTTTCCTATATCATCAAACAGCTTGAAGGAAAAACATCATATGAGGTAGTGATTGTCGCGCAACGGGATTCCATTAAATCCGCTCCGAGCAATGCTGTGGCTTTCACGACGAAAGACCCATATGAATCCGCGCCGGACATCAAGCCCGACGCCTACGTTCAGGAAGTGACGGCGAATGCCGTCACAGTCGCTTGGCGGACGATACCCGGTATCACAAAATATGTTCTGACGCTTTTTCCGCAGGTGGCTTCTGTGGTTCCCCCTGTCCGGCAGGTGGCGACGAGTTCGGGCGATTCCAGTACATATACTTTCTCCGGTCTGGATGAAAACCTGAATTACATAATTTGGATTCAAGCCGCCGTCGAGAAGTCGGACGGCCAGCTTGATACGAGTCTGGTGCATACGCAACTGGATATAATCCGGGATACAGGTGGGGTCGTGGTAGATAGTTCGCTGCCCGTACCAGAACTCGTGTCAGGTTCCATCATCGCCAAAGCACAATCGATATCAATGACGGTGAAACCCAATTCCGCGGGTATTTCGACTGATGCGAACTATGTGGTGCTGTTGCGCAAGGATTCCTTGAATGGGGATTTCTCCGCGGTAGCATGGAGCGAACCGCCTGCGGGAGACGGTAATGTCACGCTTGTCGATGAGCATGGTGTCGTGCCGGGAACTCTGTACTATTATGCGGTGTGCAACATGAAAGCGTCCATCTCCAGTGGCGCTCCCATCGTTGAAAAGCGTTCAAAGCTTTCCGGGACGATCCAGATAGCGAGCGCATTGAAACTCACCACGACCAGTACGCCGAACAGCGTCACGTTGTCTTGGCCGGATATGGGCGATGACATCAAATACACGATTACCGCAACCGATGCGGAGGGACTGACGAAACAATTGTCCGCCGACGACCTTTCCGTCGTGAACGGTATCGCCTCCTTGACCTATGGCGGCGACAACGCCCCCTTGGTTTCCCGGAGCGAGTATACGTTTGCCGTTGTCGCCGTTACTCCCGCGAACGTGCGGTTTTCCGGCGATACGAAAGCGACGACAGGAAGCTGGGCGGGGGAATATCGTTGGGCGAACCCCAAGGACACCACCGGCAACAGGGCGAATTTCTCAGTGACCGTTGAAACCGTCCCCGCGTCATCGGGTTCTGGTTATTCTTACTATATACGGGTGAATCCCAAGGATGCGGCCTATGTAGCTGGCGGCGATTATCGGATTCTGCCGTTGATTGATCCCGCCGTGGATACAAACGTACCCGACGGCTATATACCGTATGGCTCCAATACGACGCCGTATGAAAAAGCCTACATCTGGAATAATCAGAAGTGGAATACGGCGGGGATTTCCCCCGATTCATGGAAAATCAAGACATCGCCTTCCGGCAACGACATGAAGAAGAACATCTATACGACGTTGGTCAATACAAAGGCCATGGGCATGACGTTGGAGACGACGACCACCTTCCAGTTCCGCATGTATGGCGGCAAGCCCCAGCTCCTGTTCACGAACAAAGGGACTGGCAGCGGTGCCTTCTTCGTAAACATGGGGTTGTATCAGAATCCTGACCCGAATGCCGCTGCGGGGGAAAACAGCTACACCTTTGCGTTGATTCAGGTACAGGAGGGGGTGCAATGATGAAAAAATACAAACTCATAATGAGCTGTACCGTATTCTGCCTGGTGGCGTCCTTGCCGGTGGTCCTGTCCGCCGAAGCCCGTTGGACGCCGACATATTCCATCTCAGGTACTTCCGCCGAATTCGTCGCTCAAGGCGGTGCGTCGGCGGCGAACGCCGAGGGGTATCTTGCCTTTTATACCAACCCCGCGGGGTTGGTTTTGAAGGATGAGGTAATCAACTATTCTCTGGACACTTGGTTCACCAGCGATACCTCCACGTTGGGATTGCTTGCGTCTCCTGCCTCGGAAGTAGAGGCGCTGGCACGACGGATTGCTGAAACGGTTTCGTCCATGTCCTTGTCGGAAGCGAAGGAGTTCTGGGGAAACAATCAGGCGTTGATGTCCAGATTATATGAGCTTGATGCCAGTTTTCCCACTATTACCGCTGGTGAAGCTATCAACGACTATACGGTATATGAAATCGAGCAATACTTTCAGAACCGTTTTACGCAAAGTGACTATGGGGCGGCTCGATGGGGGCAGGCCGTTGTCGCCTTTGCGAACCAATCAAATTTCTTTGAATCCATCGTTTCAGACCCCCGCCAGTGGTTCGGAGGCAATTTCAAACTCGGGCTTTCAATGGGAACGAGCCGGATCAACGGCGGGTTCGGCTGGGCGTTCGGCTTTGCCGCGGAATATCGGACCGGCGGGTCGCTGTTGGGCAAGCAGGGCGGCAAGCTGGACATTTCCTTCTCGTTTCCGCTGGGCTACGCATTCCAAGTCTCCCCGCAAATTTCGCTGGGGGTGGGGCTACGGGCGGAGATACGCATCAATACCGCCATACCTGATTCAAATTTCCTCAACGCCAGGTTTCAGAACGATGTGTTGTCGTTGTTCAGCGAGCCGTTCAATTTCGGGGCTGGGTTCGGGTTGGATTTCGGCATGAACTATCAGCCGGCCGAAGCTCTCCGTTTCGCGCTGGTGGTGCGGAATCTGCCGGCGTTGCAACATTATGTCTACACCCCTCTGGCCGACCTCGCTGGCCTTGCTTCCGGCAAATGGCCTGAGTTCGTCGATGACCCGAACATCTATTTCGTACCTACTGATATCGCTATCGGGGGGATGTATCGTTTCACCGGTGTCGGCGGGTATGCGTATACGCTGAACCTCGAGGTGAGCGACGTACTGTCGCAGTTCATCTGGAACCAGCATTATCCAACGAGAAAATTCGTCGTCGATGATGTATTCAAGGTCGGTCTTGACATTGAATTGAACGAGACGGTGCGTCTGATGCTGGGATATGCCAATCAATTCCTTTCTTTTGGGGTGATGGGGAATACTTCCGCAGGTCGGTATTGTGCGTCGGTATCGGCCCGAATCCTCCGTTTCGAGGCAGGGCCTTCGATTGGTGTGAATTTCAGGATGGCGTTCTGATTTTTCTCGCACAAGATGGCGCTCCTTCCCGCTGGGGCCGTAGTTCGCACCTGTTTGCGTAGCTACGGCCTTTCCCTGCAATGAGATAGGTCCGATACGGATTGTATGGAGGATGCGGGCGTGTCGGCGACCTGGGCGGTATCTCAACGACATTGGCGATATAGGCGATTTGCCTAGAGCCTCAACGATACGCATGCCATGATATACGGCCATTCGACGGGTCAGATATTGCTTTGGATTCCTGATCGTTGTGAAAAAGATATGTCGAACTATAATGGCACAGCAGGCGGATATGTTTTCGACTGCTTCTTTTGTTGGGCTATCCATACATATTCCGACATATCCCGACGGCCTTTAGCGGGGAAGACATTGGTTTCGGCAAATATTTCACGGAGGCGGTAGCAAAGCGGACATTTTATATTTTTTTGTCTGTTATTGAACAATTTTTTTTCGGCATGTATATTTACCTTGTACATGTGTCTGCCCATACTGCTTGGTGCGCCATGCAAGGACATGGCGTTGTATCACGGATGGCTGGTTCTCGTCCATACTGGGATGAGGGATTGTCATTCCGGTTGATATAGTGGTATTACGACACGTCGGGGGATTTTGTAGAGAATGGAACGCCGAAGAATTGCAATGCCAGAATATGACCGCTTGATCGTGGTCATGCTTGCCTTCGCGCAAAAAGCTGGCTTGGCGCTTCTCTCCGCATCAGGCGGATTTCCTGGAATTGTCTTTCTTACCGTCCTTTTTCTTGGAATTCTTCCAGTGTATTGCGCCTCGCTTGACCTCAGACTGGCGGGAGAGCCGCTTCCCAATCAGATCCGCCTAGCATGGAATCCTGTGGAAAATGCCGTCTGGTATGATTTTTATGAAGGTCCCGCCGGTTCGGAGAATTTTCTGGTACGGTTGGAAGCCTCGCAACTGCGATCTGCCCCGGATGGATACCTGTCGTGGATATCAGGTGGGAACGAACAACCGTTGTATGCGGAAACTTCCTATCGTATTGTCGCCGCCGCCCGGAACGCGGACGGGCGGACGCTCGCTTCCGCGGTTCTCGATACGACGACTGCAGGATGGGGCGGGACATATCAGTGGCGGAATCCCACCGACGACGACAACGACGGACGGGTAAGGGATATTACGCTGGTTGCGAAGCGGGGGCCGGATATTCCGGGCATTCCCGTCTACTATGAGATATACGGTAATTTCCTTTCAAGCGGCGTCAAGGAACTTCAGAAGGTATTTCCGCTGTTTCCGTTGGATTCGTCAAGTTTTGATTGGGTGTCCTACAAGGACGGCTCCAAGGAGGCGACCGCATATCGGCTCAATGCGGAGAAATTCAATAAAACGAACATGAAGCCCAAGTCCTGGAAAGTGCAGTCCATCCAGGTTGGGGCGGGGCAGTACGTGACGAAGATATTGACGAAGGCGCTTGGGTTTGAAGTGGCGACGGTCAGTACCTATACGTTCCGGCTTGATGAAAACGACAACAGGGAAATCTGCTTCCTGAACCAGGGAAGCGGCATGGCGTCTATTGGACTGTTCGCGAATCCCGAAGAAAGCGGTGCTCCGTTCGTACTATCGGAAATGTAGCCCATTTGACTTTTTTTCTTTTTTTCTCGATATAATAATAGTCTATCGAGGCGTTCGCACTGCCTTGTCTTCGCACCGCCTGTTGGAAAAATACCTTGGATGTGCAAGTTGACAAAAAGAAGTACCGCCCGTATAACTTGTAGACCGAGACCCCTGACCGAGTAGGGGCGGTTCTTCGTGTGTACAGCTTTTCGCTTTTGCGATGTTCAAAGCGGCCTGCATGCGGAGGTATGGAGAATCGCATGGAAGCTGAAAAGAACGGAAAGACACTGATTATCGTCGAGTCGCCTACCAAGGCGAAGACTATCAAGAAATTCCTGCCGTCGAACTGTACGGTAATCGCCTGCAACGGGCATATCAGGGATCTTCCCGTCGATGATCTTTCCATAGATGTCGCGGCTGGCTACAAACCGAAATACGTAATCGCAGCAGGCAAGGACAAGCTGATCAAGACGATCAAAAGCGAATTGAAGGACGCTTCCTATCTGCTGCTCGCCACCGATGAAGACCGCGAAGGTGAAAGCATCTCCTGGCATCTGCTGGAGGTCCTGCACCCGACTGTGCCGTATCAGCGGATGGTGTTCCATGAAATTACCAAGCGGGCGATCCTGCAAGCCCTGGAGCATGGACGGGAGCTTGACATGGCGCTTGTCCGGGCGCAGGAGGCGAGGCGTATCCTCGACCGGCTGTACGGCTACACGCTTTCTCCGCTGTTGTGGAAGAAGCTCTCCAACAAGAACCTTTCCGCCGGGCGAGTACAGTCGCCCGGTTTGCGGCTGATCGTCGATAGGGAGCGGCAACGGATATGTTTCGTCAAAAGTACCTATTGGGACGCAAAGGCGTTGCTTGCGAAGCAGTCTGGTTCCAAGGCGTCTTTCGAGGCAAAACTTGAGACTGTAAATGCGTTGCGTGTCGCCGGAAGCAAGGATTTTGACTCCACGACGGGGCAATTGTCCGCTTCAAAACAGTTGTTGTTGCTCGATGAGGCCGCCGCTACGGCCCTTGTCGAAAAATTGAAGGACGCCTCATGGAAGGTTGATGAAGTCAGGGAGAAGCCCGTGACCTCGCGGCCCGCCCCGCCGTTCATCACCAGTACGTTGCAGCAGGAGGGAAACCGAAAGCTCCGCCTCAGTGCGAAGGATACGATGAAAATCGCCCAGAAGCTCTATGAAAACGGGTTCATCACCTATATGCGTACAGATTCCCCTACGTTGAGCCAGGAAGGGATCGCGGCGGCGCGCAGGAGCGTCGAGTCGCTGTATGGCGCGTCGTTCCTGTCGCCTGCCCCCCGGCAGTATTCGGCCAAGTCGGCTTCCGCCCAGGAGGCTCATGAGGCGATCCGTCCCGCGGGCGATGAGTTCGTCCATCCTGAAAAGACCGGTCTGCATGGGCGGGAGCTTGCGCTGTATGAGATGATCTGGAAACGGACGCTGGCCTGCCAGATGGCCGACGCAAAGAAGAGTTCAACCACCGTGAAGGTGCTTGTGACGTGCAAGGACGGCGAAACCGCCCGTTTCGGCGCGACCGGCACCCGTATACTGTTCCCCGGATTCATCAGGGTGTACGTCGAGGGCGTGGACGATCCTGAAGCCGCGCTGGACGACAAGGAGGTCCTGCTTCCCGATCTGTCGGAAGGGGAGGCGCTGGAGCTCAATGAGCTGACGCCCGTGTCCCATGAGACGAAACCGCCCGCTCGGTTCACCGAAGCCACGCTTGTCCAGGAACTCGAGAAAATGGGAATCGGCCGGCCTTCCACGTATGCGACGATCATCGACAAGCTGTTTGAGCGGAAGTATGTCGTCAAGGACGGGACCGCGATGATCCCGACGTTCACAGGCTTTGGCGTGGTGCAGTTGCTTGAAGACAATTTCTCCACCATGGTCGACTATGGATTCACCTCTACCATGGAGGACGGTTTGGACCGGATCGCCACTGAGGACATCAATGAGCTTCAGTTCCTCAAAGGGTTCTACGAAGGCGATTCCGGCCTGTTGCATCAGGTGCAGGAACGTTCGGCGGCAATCAAGCCCGCTGTAGCGAAACAGATTTCCCTGCCCCAGATTTCCTCGGAGCATCCGGTGATGATCGGCCCCTACGGCGCATATGTGATCGGGCCGAAGGTGGACGGCAAGGACCAGTTCATCTCCCTGCCCGCCACGATGTTTCCGGGAACGATTACGGACGCTGATATCGTCGCGTTGCTCAAGCAGGGGAAGGAACAGCCGGAAGGGCCGAAATCCGTAGGTACGGATCCCGCTACGGGGCTTCCGGTCTTGCTGATGAGCGGTCGTTTCGGTGACTATTGGCAGTTGGGTGAGAAATCCGAAGCGAATCCTGAGCCGAAGCGGGCCAGCGTCCCGAAGGGAAAAAAGGCCGAGTCCTTTGAGTTGTCCAAGATTCTTCAGTTCTTCCAGCTTCCCCGGACCATAGGTGTCAATCCATCCAACAATGAACCGGTTATCGCCAACAGGGGCAAATACGGTCCGTATGTCGGCAACGCCGGGGAGTTCCGCTCGTTAGCCGACGAAGACCGGATGTTCACCATTTCCCTCGATGAAGCCCTGGCGTTGCTCGCCGCTCCCAAACCGGGACGGAATGCCGCGAGGGGCGGTAAGGGTGGCGGTTCTGATGGCGGCTCAGGCAAGGCGTCGGCCAAAGCTTCATCCCCGGCGTTGATTGAGCTGGGCGAGTACGAGGGGCAGAAGGTCGGTGTGCTCAGCGGTCGGTATGGGTTCTATCTGAAACATGGCAAGGACAACTACGCCTTGCCGTATGCGATGAAGAAGAACGAAGACGCCCTCAAGCAATTGACCTTGGACCAGGCCGTCGAGATTATCAAGAACAAGAAATAGCGTCGGAGAGGCTATCCAAAGGGGAACTTTCCGACTCGTTCCGTCAGAACCGGAAAAGCTGTTCCAAAAGTCGGTACAGAACATACCGGTGTTGGAACCGAGGCCGAAGCAAAGCCGCCGTGTGAGTTCCTTTCAGCTTTCTGCTGGCAGGATGTACAGGGTAGCTTTTGTGTATATCGATATATCGGGCCGTCAGATGCTCCGTCTAGCCATTCCTCCGTCGCCACAGTACCGCGGTCAGCGCCGTCAGCAGGAATTGCGATGCGGTATAGGCCATCCATACGCCGTCCAGCCCGAAGCATAGCGGCAGCACCGCCAGCATCAGGGGAGTGGTGATGAATGCGTCGCTGTAGATGATCACCGAAGCCCGCAGCGGTCTCCCCGAAGCGTACATGAATGCCGTCATCACCCGTATCAGGCCAGTGAAGGGAAATGCGAAGGCTGTGTAGAGAAATCCCTGTGAAATGTAGTCGGAGACAAGATCGGAAGCCCCGAAGAAGTGGCTGATCGCATAGCGCGAGGGCAGGAGCGCCACGATTGCCAGGCCTCCGAACACGATGGAATGGATTAGCGCCTTGCGGAGGTTCCAACCCATCGTCATGATGTCGCCCGCTCCATATGCCTTGCTGACCAGCGGCTGTATGCCGTCGCCTATGCCGGATTGCAGGTTGATGATCGGATGGATAACATACAGCATGACTGAATAGGCCGCCAAACCAGCCGTACCGCCGTATCGCAATGTCGCATAATTGTTGAGTATGATGATCATGCCATAGGTGATCGCCGTCCCGAACGGGCTGATTCCCGTGGTGAGGATACCTTTCACTTCCTTTGCGTTCAGGCGCAGATCCTTGAACCGCAGTCGTCCGACGAAGGAGTTTTCCGACGTGAGGTTGATGAAACAGGGAATCGCAGTGACCAGCTGGGAACAGACGGTGGCGATTGCCGCGCCGGTCAGTCCCCAGCCGAAGACCATGATGAACAGATAGTCCAGTACGATGTTCGTAATGAGGCCGGCGACCATGATCAGCATCGCCAGCCGTGGTTTGCTGTCGTTGCGGAGCAGGGGAGAGAGCCCCAATCCGAAAATCTGGAAAAAACAACCCCCGACTACCACGGTCGTGTAGTCAACGGCCATGGACATGAGCAATGGGTCGTCGCCCGCGCCCAACACTTTGAGCAACGGACGCTGGAAGGCGAACAGCAGCCCCATGATCAATGCCACGGAGACAAGCAGCAGGCTGATGGTGTCTCCGCGGACGGAAGCTGCGCCGTCCTTGTTCTTTTCGCCCCTGCGGATGGAGAACAGTGCCGCGCCACCGGTTCCGATACCGGTTCCCGTGGCTAGAATCAGCGTCATGAAGGGCCAGGCGATATTGATGGCCGCAAGTCCGACGTCCCCTGTCGCCCGTCCGACGAAGATGCCGTCGACGATTGTATAGAACCCACCGAGGACGACGGTCGTGATCGATGGGATGACGTATCTATAATACTCCCCGCCAAGTTTCCTGGAGCTTGGCCTCTGTAGGTTGTCCATATGCCTTCCCGAATATCCCAGCACTATAGTTTGGCGATATGCAAAAGTCAAGTGATTGCCCGATTTCCCTATGAAGCAACAGAATATGGCGACTAATGGCTGTTGTCGGCTATTTTTCCACCATACGCCTTGACCGTCTTGGACGCTATCTGTATGTTTTGATGATACCGAAAGCCTCCCGTAAGTGTATGTGTTGACTTTTGGATCGGGGAGATGAGATTCATGGCTGCTAGTCCTGCGCGAAGGCGCTCCAATACATATATGAAACGGTCGGTTCACCGACCGTTGAAGCCGGTCTGTACCGATGTCGTCGGTGCGCTGTCGGCTGAGTTCGGCGTACCCCAGCCCCGTATCGAGGAGACTCTACGTGGTTGCGGGCTCAACCTTGACCAGGATCCGAAGGGCTATCAGATGCCGCTGTACCGGGAAATCCTCAGTTGCAGGCTCGGCCGGTTTGAATCGTATGCATCGGGCGATCCTTCCGTAGAAGAGTTGCTCGATGAACAACTGCGTGTGTTCGATGAAATCTATGTCGATACCGCGCCGATCATTCAGGAGGACTGGTTCCTCAAATTCCTCGCGGACGCCACGCCGATTCTGCGCAGGCGCAAGAAGCGCCTCATCATCCTGGAAAAGACGATGGAGGAGTTGCACGGTTTGAAGGGTAATGCGGAAAAGGACAGGGACGTGCGTATTCGTGCGTTGATTCGCCCTGAGCTGATTCGTTTTCTCGCGAGGAAGGGGCTTGTTCGGATTCAGGATACGGGGTCGAGGGGGATCGCCGACGACCATCTGGTATCCGTGTTCGCGGCCAAACGCCAGCGGGAGTCCCTGCTGCTGATTACCCAGGACAGAGGGTTGAGCGAGCGTATCGTCCGTATCGCCGCTGAGCCGGCCAGCCCCGTGGTGACGGAGGAAAAGATGGGCTTTTTCGCAGGGCTGTTTGGTAAAAAGCCCGACCCCGTGGTCGTGGAACGGAAGATGATGGTCTGCAAGTTCAACGATCAAGGCGCTTTATGCAGGTTCTACCTATGTCCGGACTGCGCGGAGAGTTTCTATGACGTTCCAGTCGATGGCAACGGCATGGTGCTTTGCCATCGTTGCTATCAGAACCGTCAGTTCGCCGAACAGGCCGAGGTTCAGAAAGCTGAATCCGAAGCCCGTCGCGCCGAAGCCGCGGCCCGGCGCCAGGAAATGAAAGCTGCCCAAGAGGCCCGCAGGGAGCTTGAGCGCAAGGAGGCGGAGGAAGCGGCGAAAGCCGCGGCCCGTATGGCCGCCAAAGCCGCCGCCAAGGAGATTCGCACCGTTGACGATGCCGTACGGCGAAAACGCCGTCATATGCTCAACCTTGTTGTGTGCGTCGGGGCTTCGGTCGTGGTCGTCTGTCTCTGCATACTGATTTTCCTCTTGCTGATGTAGTTCGTCATGTAGTGTTTTAGTCGATACCATTGTTTCTGTTGGTTGCCTGCTTGTTGATGTGCTTGTTCCCACAGTAGTAGATTTTCCTCCATGATGGTATGTCGTCGCCATAGTGGTATGTCGCTGCCCTGACGACATGAAATTGTCCTGGCGGCATGGTGTTTCCGTTACGGCGTGGTGTTCCCGCTGCGGCGTGGTGTTTCCGTTGCGGCGTGGTGTTTCCGTTGCGGCATGGTGTTTCCGTTGCGGCGTGGTGTTTCCGTTGCGGCGTGGTGTTTCCGTTGCGGCGTGGTGTTTCCGTTGCGGCGTGGTGTTTCCGTTGCGGCATGGTGTTTCCGTTGCGGCGTGGTGTTCCCGCTGTGGCATGGTGTTCCCGCTGTGGCATGGTGTTCCCGCTGCGGCATGGTGTTTCCGCTGCGGCGTGGTTGCTCTTGATATCCCGTGGGCGATGCTGATAGTATCGTCTCCTATGGAACTTTCAGATTTTGGTAAGAAGCTTACCTCCCGTTCAGGGATTCTTCAGTTGATGGATGATTTGGGCAAACCGCTTCCTCCTGGAGTGGAGCCTTTTCCGCTTGGCGGGGGGAATCCGGCTCGCGTACCCGAGGTCGAGCAGACGTATCGGCGTGAGATGAAGGCCCTGCTGTCTTCCGGCGATGCCTTTGAAGACGCCATTTCGCATTATGACGCACCGCAAGGTCGCATGTCGTTCGTCGCCGCAGTGGCGGCTTTCCTGTCTGAACGATATAGGTGGCCGATTACTTCCGAGAACGTGGTCGTCACCAACGGCAGCCAAAGCGCGATGTTCTATCTGTTCAACCTCTTTTCTGGTTCGTTCGGCGACCACCGCAAGACGGTGTTGTTTCCGCTGATGCCGGAATATGTCGGCTATGCCGACCAAGGGATCGAGCTAGGGACGTTTGCCAGCGTGCCGTCCCATTGTGTCTATTTCGAGGATCGCATATTCAAATATATGATTGACTTTCCATCGGTGGAGGCCTATCTCGCGGGACATCCCGAAGTCGGCGCGATCTGCGTTTCCCGCCCGACAAACCCGTCCGGCAATGTGATTACCGACGTTGAGCTTTCCCGGCTTTCATCGCTTGCCCACCAATACGGGATTCCGTTGGTCGTGGACAATGCCTATGGACTGCCGTTTCCCGATATCGTCTTTACCGATGATGCCACGCCGCTCTGGAACGAGGATATCGTGTTGTCGATGAGCCTATCCAAGATTGGGCTTCCTGCCATTCGCACCGGAATTGTGGTCGCCCGGGCAGAAATCATCGCCGCATTGTCCAACCTTAATGCAATCGTTGCTCTTGCCGCCGGTTCGCTAGGTCAGGTGCTCGCGGAGCGGTTGATTCGTACCGGAGAACTGGTCGATCTGGCCCAGAATGCGGTGCATCCCTATTATCAAAGCAAGGCTGACATGGCTCAGACGTGGATTCGTGAGTTCTTTGACGGAACCGAATATTATTATCATCGTATCGAGGGTTCTATTTTCTGTTGGCTTTATTTGCCCCGGCTTGATGTTCCGACGGTCGAATTCTATGAGATATTGAAGGCCGACGGGGTGGTGACGGTACCTGGCGAGTATTCGTTCTTTGGGCATCCCGACCAGCTTGCCGGGAAACCGTATCCTCATGACCACTACGATAAATGCCTGCGCCTGAACTATTCCGCGCCGGACGAAAAGGTGAGGGAGGGCTTGCGGAGGATCGCTGCTCGGTACAGGGAACATATGAGGGGGTGATGGAATCGCTTTTGGGGTAGGGCACCTGATGACGTATTATTTTTAAGATTTCCGTTTATTGGTGATGGGGTTGCTTTTTTTCAGTTGAACATTCAGTTGTCGGTGCCAAAGGTTGACGAAGGTCGGAGAATCCCATATTATCACTGTTGCTATATTCGCTCCGATAGCTCAGCTGGATAGAGCGTCTCCCTCCTAAGGAGAAGGTCATGCGTTCGAATCGCATTCGGGGTATGGGCACAGGCAAGGCCGTCACGGTTTGTGGCGGCCTTATTTTTTGCCAGTCTTCCTGTTTATGATTGCTAAGATGTCTGACTCTGGCGCTATAGTCCAGTTTTTGTGTCTCTGGATGGCCAGAATTGGCAAACTGGTATCCCGATACGCCAGATGTACAGGAGATAACGCCCTTTTGCAGGACGCAATCCCGACATACAGGACGTAATCCCGTCATAAAGGACGTAGACGACAGGTAGCTCCGACATACAGGACGTAATCCCATCATAAAGGACGCAATCCCGTCATAAAGGACGTAGCAACAACATGCAGGACGCGACCTCAGCCCCAGCATCATGCATGGAAAGCAAGCGGATGGGCATTAAGAAAGTCATGGCGGACAACACGATTATACCGGGGGCGGCGTTGCTTTTGTCAACTTGCCTCTGACGTACATAGCAACATTTCCATTTCGGTGCAGAACGGATGGGTCAGCGAGACTGACCCGTTCCACTATCGGCTTGGAGATGTCATTTTTTGGTGCGGAGCTGACAGGTCAGCAGGGCAGGCCCTTGACGTATTCGTCCATGCTTTTCGCGACCTGTTTCGCATAGCTTGTGGCTTGGACCACCGTTTTTGCACCAAGCACGACATCCCCCGCGGCGAAGATGCCCGGACAGGTCGTCTGGCCCTTCTCATCGGTCAGAAGAAGGCCTGCGGTACTGGCCTTGAGGCCTTCTGTTGTATTTACTAATTTGGATTTCGGACCTTGGGAGATGGCGATGATCGTCTGGTCCGCCTGTATCGGTATATCCTGATCATCGCTTCCGATGATATGACCAGCGTCATCGAAGATGTTTTTGTGAAATACTGGGCCACTGGAGGTGATTCGGTTCACCGCATAGCCATATTCGATTTTCGCCCCGTCAAGCAACGCATATTCCCGTTCCTCTTCCGTAGCGTCGCAGACGAGCCTTCTCGCATATAATGTGACATGATGGTTTCCATTGCGCAGAATCGTCCGCGCGACATCCATCGCCGTATTACCGGCACCGATGATTGCGATATTTTCTCCAAGGACGTAGGCGGAGGGGTTTGCGAGGTAGTCGATTGCAAAATGAACATTTCCGAGGCTTTCTCCTACCACGCCCAGCTTCTTGGGCCGCCATACGCCGGTTCCGATGAATATCGCTTTGTAACCGTCTCTGAAAAGATCCTTGATTTCCAGTGCTCCGCCGATTGTCGTGTTCGGTCTGATCTTGATGCCGAGGGAAATCAGTTTTTTCCTGTAGCGTTCCAGAATGGATTTTGGAAGGCGGAATTCGGGAATGCCATATTGCAGAACCCCGCCGATTTTATCCTTTGCGTCAAAGATCGTTACGTCATACCCCATTTTCGTCATTTCTATGGCGATAGTGATGCCTGCGGGACCGGCGCCGATTACGCCGATCATGTTTCCATTCTTTTCCTGACATTCAATCTCTACCTGGTCGAGGCAGGCGTTCGAGATATAGTTCTCGATGGAGGAGATATGTACCGGCTGCCCTTTTCTCCCCAGGACGCAATGCCCTTCGCACTGAGCCTGATGGTCGCATACAAGAGAGCAGACGATAGACAGGGGATTGTTTTCAAAGACGAATTTTCCCCCTTGCTTGATTTCCCCCTCCTTGAGGGATTTTATCATCATCGGAATAGGTGTTTTGATTGGACAGCCCTCCATGCAGAGCGGTTTCTTGCATTGCAGGCAACGGTTAGCTTCTTCAATGACATGTATCATGATTGAATTCCTCCTCCATGCCGACATGGTAGAATTTTTGCATAAACAAATGAATGGATAATTAATGGTAGATTTTGTACTTTAATATGAAAAATGGATAATTAACTAGATATTAGCGGCAAAGGCTATGAAGGTGATATCTCGTAGTGACGTAATTGCATTGTGGAGCGGTTGTGGAAGTCCCGAAAATACATTTTGTTCAGGAATTGCTACGACGATAGTTAGAAAACAACTCCTGTGGAATGATGATGTTTCGTACATTTTTACTGAAGGTGATAATTTTGTACCATGCATAATTGCCGGGAAGACGGCGACTCAACAAAAAGATGGGGAAAGCATTGGGAGGACTAGATTTTTTTCGTAAATACGGAGACTATCTTTACATGGAATTGCCACCTGTCCGTGAATCATCGGAGTTCCCGAACAGTGCGTCAAGGATTTCTTGATAACGCGGCTCACTTCTGTGCCAGGGGAACGGGATAATTTTATGAAGGGTAGGAGAAAGGACAACGTAATCGCATGTACCTGCGTGGTACTCGTCTGTTTGTTTGCATTCATAAGTTGCGGTAAGAACACCGGTGGCGACCAGTCCGTCTCCAGTACGGACGTTGCGCCCGTCAACCTTGTTATCTGGAACTACTATATTGGGGAGCAGAAAAAGGCTTTTGATGCGGCGGTAGCTGAATTCAATGCGACGGTCGGGCTGAAGGAAAAGATCGTGGTCGAATCGGTAAGCAAGTCCGACATCACTACGCTGAATAATCAGGTTGCCGCTTCAGCTAACAACGAACCTGGCTCCGAGCCGTTGCCCGACATGTTTTTTGCATATTCAGATATCGCATATGTATTGGCGGAAAAGGGATTGCTGGAGAGTTACGACGCCTATGTGGCTCCCGGTACGTTTGACTTGTTCGTCCCTGGCTTTGTCGCGGAAGGGAAGATATTGGACGATGGCAAGACCTATATACTGCCTGTCGCGAAATCAACTGAAGTCATTACAATCAATAAGACTGATTTTGATATCTTCATGGAAGCGGTTGATGCTGATTCCCGGTTCGAAGATGTTTCCTATGATAGTTTTCTGACGTGGGAAGGTATCGTCAAAGTTTCCCAGGCGTACTATGAATGGACGGCCGCGACCACCGGAGACGGCAAGGCGTTGTTCGGTATCGATTCCATAGCGAACTTCCTGATTTCCAGCAACAGGCAATTGGGCGTTGAACTGATGACCGTAGCGGATGGCAAGGGAACGCTATCGTTGAAGCGAAGCGCACTGGAGAAAATTTGGGACACGTACTATGAGCCGATGGTCCGTGGATGGTTCGCCGCATACGGGCGTTTCCGTTCCGATGACGTGAAGACCGGCGATCTTTTGGCGTACCTAGGCTCAAATACCAGCGGCGCATATTTTCCAAAGCAAGTTTTTGCGGAGAACGAGGCGACGTATCCGATAGACCTGCTGGTCATGTCGATGCCCGTCTATGAAGGCTGCGAAAAAGTCGCGATCCAGCAGGGTGCCGGAGTTGCGATGATCAAGTCGGATGCTCGCAAAGCGCAGGCTGCGGCGATGTTCCTGCTGTGGTTCTCCGAACCTGACCTGAATATCAAGTTCGCCACCATGTCTTCCTATATTCCGGTACGAAATGAAGCGATAGGGCAGCTTGACGCCCAATATGCCCAGAACCCTCCTGATGATCGGATTGGCATGACTTTGGAGCGAGCGATCAGTCAAGTCGCTTCCGGCTATGATATGTATGCCCCCCGGCCTTACTCCGGTTCCTATGAATTGCGGCTCGTCTTGGAAAATGTCCTCAAGCACAGCTGTGCGGATGCACGTGCGAAGGTGTTGGAAGACATCTCCGTGGGTGTGGATTATGAAACCGCCGTCAGAAAGCAGCTGGAGGGCGAGTACTTTGAAAATTTCATCAAATCTCTGGTCGATGCCGCTACGAAGAACGGGGTGTCTGTGTGCGTCATGGAATAGGATGCCGCCAGGTGAAGACACCGAAGCCTGTACAAAAGAGAACCTTCTCACTTTCCTTCTTTATCATCAGCATGATGGTTGTCGTCCTGGTGGTCATTGCGTTTGTATTTGCGTTTTTCATGCGGGCGACACAGATTGTCCCTACGCTCAAAGCTTCATCGCTGGATAGCCTTTCTCGTTCGGTGCTGTATGAAGGGAATGAGTTGCAGATTAGGATGACCAATCTGTCTGCGGCGGGAATCAACCTTGTGGAGCAAATTGAACAGGCCGTTGACCGGCGGATGGAGAAGGACGGACTTGACGTGGAGGCCTTTCTTGCTTCGGATGATGGAATCTACCGGGCGGTGGTGAGCCAGATACTGCCTCATCTGCTTGATACATTGAAACTTAATGTCGCGGACGGGCTGTTGGTCGCATTGGACGACAGCGTCCTTTTTCCTGGAGAAGACCTGTCGAAAGGGGAGTCCGTTTCTGCGATTTATCTCAAAGACCAGAATCTGTCTTCCCTTAACGCGGATTATTCCGACCTCATGATGATGGCCGGTCCGAAATACGTCGCGCGGGAGTTGAATATTCCGTTGGACAATTATTGGGAACCTGAACTTTCTCTGAAGGATACGGATTGTCGGGAAATTTTTCTGGAGGTGATGGAAAACGCGAAGGTGCATCCGTCGCTCCGGACTAAGCAACTAGGGTGCTGGTATGGTCCGGTTCATATTGCTGGGGATGCTGCCGTCATCATCTATGTCCTGCCTTTGGTGGATCGCTCTTCGGGAATGCCCTATGGTGTCGTTGGAATCGAGTTGTCGGAAAGCCAGCTGAAAAAAGTGTTTGGAATGTCGAGCTTCCAGTATCAGGACGACAGTCTGTTGGCGTTGACTGAGATGTGGGACGATGACCTGCTCGGACCTTGGCTCGTTTCTTCCGGGGCGGTCGCGAATCGATTTCTGGCTTCGCCTGACCGGACGCCCCGTTATATCGGGGAACTCAGCGGATTTGGAGAGAATCTCCATGAGGTCTGGTATCCGTCGGTCGGGAATGTGACGCTCGTCAGGTACCCGTTGAATCTGTACTATTCCGGCAGTCCGTACAAGGACCGTCAGCTTGGTTTGATAGGTGGAGTGGCTTCTGAGAAATTGTATGAGCCAATCTACCGCGTGATGCGATTGATTGTCTTGACGTTCGCGTCGTCCCTCATCGGAGGACTTGTCTGCGTATTGTTCGCCAGCAAGTTTCTTTCCTGGAGGTTGACCCGGCTTGAACGACAGCTGGGCAAGTTCGACCCCGACGACAGAGGGTATCAGTTCTCTTTTTCCGGAATTACGGAAATAGATGGCCTGATTGGTGCTATCGAACAGCTTCGTGGTAATTTCGAGGAAGTGTCGGATCGGTTGACGGACGCGATTAACATGACTGGCATGCCCATTGGTTTCGTCGAACTGGATCTCGCCAAGGGCAAGGTGTTCGTCAGCGACTTGATCTTCAAGTGGTTTGGTATCGGGAAGGCAAGTTCTGGAATCGAGCGACGAGAAGGAGCTTCCGCATTCATTCCGATGGAAGTCTGGTCGCCGTTGTTCAACCGACTGATGGAGCGCTCCAGCGAGGACGACCCGTTGGTGCATCCGCTCGACTTTGTCGAGGATTTCCCTTTGCGCTGGATTCGCGTCAAGCACGCCGGGCATCAGGGCAAGACGTTCTATATCTTGACCGATGTCACGCAGGAGATTATGGAGCGCAAGGATTTCGAGTATCAGCGGGATTTCGACGCGCTTACCGGTTTGTTGAATCGCCGTGCGTTCTTGTCCCACGTTGAGCGGCAGCTTGCGAACCAGCCGGGCAGGAAGGGGGCCTTGCTGTTCATGGATTTGGACAATCTCAAGTCCATCAACGATACTTATGGCCATGAATATGGTGACAGGTATATCCGAGACGCGGCGATAACTTTCCGTTCTCTCGCTGGCGCCGGGCAGATTGTCTCCCGTTTCTCCGGTGATGAATTCGCGGTGTTCCTCTATGGTTTTTGTACGGATGATGATGTCATCGCCAAGGTTTCCCAATTTCACAAAGGACTTGCGGATATGAGTCTCGCCCCCGATGGTACGGAAATCCGTACCAGGTGTTCAATCGGCGTCGCCAAGTATCCCATAGATTCATCGGATATCGAGCAATTGATCAAATTTGCCGATTTCTCCATGTATGAGGTAAAGCGTACTAACAAAGGATCCATTCGGTATTTTGACCCAGAGCAGTATAGCAAGAACGCTTTTTTGGTTGAAGCCAGCGGTGCGTTCAATCGGTTCGTTGAACGAAACGAGATATCCTATGCGTTCCAGCCGATTGTGGATGCCCGTACCGGTGAGGTGTTCGCATACGAAGCGTTGATGCGGCCGACCAGTCCGGTGTTCAAGTCCCCGACGCAGGTTCTGGATATGGCCAAGGCGCAGGCGAAGATGTACCAGATTGAAAAGCTGACTTGCATGAACGTGTTCCGATGGGTCAAGGACCATCTGGGTGAGCTGAACGGTCGGAAGATTTTCTTCAATTCCATCGCAGACCAAATTCTCATTGATGATGATTTCGAATATCTGCGGCGGGAATATAGTTCATTGTTTCCCTATGTAGTGACTGAGATCACCGAGGGCGAACGATATCAGCGTGGCATACTGGATCAGAAATGCAGCTTCGTTCGCGAGCATGGCGGTCGGATCGCCATAGATGATTTTAGTTCCGGGTACTCGAATGACCTGCTGTTGCTGATCACCCAGCCGGACTATATCAAGATTGATATCCAGCTTGTTTCTGGATTGGACGTGGACGTGAGCAAGCTGACACTTGTCCGCAATATCGTCAGTTATGCGAAAACGCAGGGCTGGCTGTTGATTGCCGAGGGTGTCGAACGTAAGGAAGAAGCGGAGATTCTGATTAAACTCGGTGTGGATTATCTTCAAGGCTATTATCTACAACGCCCGAGCTTCGAGCTGACTGACGCAGACCCTGAGGCCAAGGCTGCCCTTGTCGCATTCGCTAAAAAATATGCGAGAAAAGTAAAGAAAGGTTGACAGGCGGGTCTTCCTTTTGTTTTTTTCTGGAACAGCGACTTCTGAAACTGGTATCGGATGCCGTTTCCTTGGTTATGAGGAATGTATCGGATGTTGCTGGCTCCTGCGTCCTGAGCAGGTATGAAAATGGGGGACGCTATCCGTAACGGGGGCTTGCTGATGGCCTGTGGACGAACCTGTGCCTAGGCCGGGGGGGATTCTTTATCTACTCTTTTTGCAAATGACCCTCTTTTATTACTAATATGCATTGCATAAATATACCAAATTATGTATATAATTCTGTAACTTTTTGATATTTTGACTTGCCTGGGGTGGCAGGTCATGAAAGATGAAACTAATACCAGGAGGTATGTAGTATGAAGAAAGGCATGATTCTTCTGTTGGTCATCGCTATGGTATGTTCCGCTGCGGCTTTCGCTGCCGGTGGCAAGGAAAGCGGTGGTGTCGCCAGTCCCAAGATTGGTTTCATGGGTCCGATGACGGGAGACAACGCCAACTACGGCGTCCTCTGTTCCCAGTCTGTAAAGCTTGCCGTCGATCAGTTCAACGCCAAGGGCGGCATTGATGGAATTCCCGTGACATTGGTCATCGAGGATTCCGAAGGCAACGTTGAAAAGGGCCTTTCCGCTATCGAGAAGCTTTCCAGTTCCGACAAGATCGTCGCGTTGGTCGGGCCGGTATTCACCGGTGTTTCCTTCGCAGTCGGCGAACGCTGTCAGAATGAAGGCCTTGTCATGATCAGTCCCTCCGCAACCCACAGGGATATCACCGCCATTGGCGATTATGTATTCCGCACTGTCGTTTCCGATGGTTTGCAGGGAGAAGTCGCCGGTCATTATTTCGCTGAAGCGCTCGGTTACAAGACCATGGCCGTCCTCTATGCCAAGAACGACTACAGTCAGGGATTGTACGAAGGCATGACTGCCAATTTTGAAGCCGCCGGTGGCAAGGTCGTCATAGCCGAGACCTGCCAGGTCGGCGACAAGGACTTCAAGACTCAGTTGACGAAGATCAAGGCCGCCAATCCCGATGCCATCTATATTCCCAACTACACTGCGGAAATGGCTCAGATTCTAGAGCAGGCCGCACAGCTCGGTATCAGCATTCCGTTTGTTTCCTGCGATGGTTTCTCCAATCCTGACATCTATAACCTTGCCGGGGATTTCACCAACGGCGTTGTATACGTTGGACCTGCGCAGGTCGCGGAAAGCGATTCCTACAAGACGTTCGTGGCGGACTATACCAAGACGTTCGGCGTCGGTCCTGATTCCTTCGCGACCAATGCGTACGACGGGACCAACCTATTGCTCGCCGCTATGACGAAAGTGTATCGTGAAACTGGCAAGTTCGACCGCAAGGCCATTCGCGACGCAGTGGCCGCGACCAAGGATTATGTCGGCGTGACCGGTCTGGTGAATTTCGCAGCCAACGGCGACCTGGTGGCTTATCAGGGACTGTACAAGGTCGAAGGGACTACGCCGAAGTACCTTGGCGCCTACACGGTAGTGGACGGCAAGCTGACCGAAGTCAAGTAGTCGGTTTTTTTCAGGAAGTTCAGGAAGGACCGGTGGCGTACACCGGTCTTTCCATGTTATCGTAGGTGGCATGAAATTGGTCCCCGTCGTTGGAAGAATCGTTCGTCTGGGTTTTGACATGATTCATTCAGGAAGGGGACAAGCTGTTTGCAAGGAGAGCCATATCGTGGGATCAGTCGCTGAATTCTTCCAACATCTCATGAACGGCCTGACTCTGGGCGGTATCTACGCATTGATCGCGTTGGGGTACACCATGGTCTATGGCATATTGAAATTCATCAATTTCGCTCATGGCGATATCCTGATGGTAGGGGCCTACGTAGGGCTCTTCGTTTTCGACGGGCTCAGGGGGAACGCCCCGCTCGGAGTCTGGACCTTTACCGCATTCTTGATCGCCATGCTGGTCAGCATGATCAGTTGCGCCGTTCTCGGCATGGTGATAGAACGTATCGCCTACAAGCCGCTTCGCAAGGCGACCCGGTTGGCTCCGCTGTTGAGCGCCATCGGTGTTTCGTTCATCTTGTCCAACGGCGCGGCCTGGATGTTCGGCACCCAGTCCCGCAAGCTCGCCTATCCGTTCAACAACGATTCCATCGTCCTGGGCGGGGTGGTGATCACGCCGCACCAGATTATGATTCTGATAGTGTCCTTCGTCATGATGATTGTGTTGAAGCTGTTCGTTGACAAGACCCGGATGGGCAAGGCGATGCGCGCTACGTCGCTCGACCAGGACACTGCCCGGCTGATGGGCATCAACGTGAACCAGGTGATCAGCCTGACGTTCGCCATCGGTTCCGCGCTGGCAGCGGTCGGCGGTATGCTGATTGCCCTCGATTTCAAGGTATACCCGACGATGGGCACCATGACCGGACTCAAGGCGTTCGTCGCCGCGGTCGTCGGCGGTATCGGTAATATCACCGGTGCGATGGTCGGCGGTATCCTCCTTGGTATCTTGGAGACCTTCGGAGTGGCTATTTTCGGTATCCCTCAGGGGCTCAAGGATACAATCGCGTTCGGTATCCTTATTATCATCCTGCTCGTTAAGCCGGAAGGGCTGCTGGGCAAGGTTGAGAAGGAGAAGGTCTGATGCTTAATTTCTTCCTCCTCATTCTGATCTATACCGGCATCTACGCTCTGATGGCGATGGGGCAGAACGTCATTACCGGTTATGCCGGGATGCTTTCCCTCTGTCAGGCGGGGTTCTTCGCGATTGGTAGCTATGCGACGGCAATCCTGACGACATCCTGTGGATGGAACTTCTGGGCGACATTGCCGGTGGCTGCGTTGCTCAGCGCTTTTTTTGGTATCTTGATCGGGTTGCCTACGCTACGGCTGAAAGGCGACTATCTGGCGATCGCCACGTTGGGGTTCGCGGAGATCGTCCGCAACGTGCTGAACAACTGGGACTCCCTGACGCGCGGGCCGATGGGCATCCAGAAGATCCCCATGCCGTCCATTTTGGGCTTTACCATCAACCCATACAGGAAGTGGGGGTTCCTGCTGATGACCGCCATCTTCGTGCTGGTCGCCTATATCCTGTTCCAACGGCTCGCCCGTTCCCGCATGGGGCGTGCGCTTGAGGCGATCCGCGAAGATGAGATCGCCGCGGAGTCGATGGGCATCAATGTCACGAAATACAAAGTCTGGGCTTTCGCCATCGGCGCTTCCGTCGCCGGTGTCGCGGGAAGCCTCCAGGCCGTGTTCTCCCTCTCCGTCACTCCCGGCACATATACGTTCATGGTTTCGATCATGGTCCTGTGCATGGTGGTTCTCGGCGGCATGGGCAATTTCAAGGCGGTCATCCTTGGTGCGTTCATCATCCAGTTGATTTCGTATTTTCCCCAGTTGGTCGGGCTGTCGTCGATCATCCCGCCCCAGTTCAAGCAGATTCTTTTCGGCCTGATTCTCGTCGTGATGATGATTTGGCGTCCGCAGGGGCTGCTCGGTCGCGAGACCCGCAGCTATAGCAGGCTTACGGGCGAGAAGAAACCTTTCTTGCTGTTCAGGCTGAAAGGGGGCAAGGGCAAGGCTGCCGCCACCGAGGGAGGTGAAAGATGATCTTGCTTGAAACCAAGGGTCTGACCAGGGAGTACGGCGGCGTCATCGCCGTATCAAACGTTGACTTTCAGGTAAGCAAGGGGTTGATTACCGGGCTGATCGGTCCGAATGGCGCCGGCAAGACGACGTTGTTCAACAACATGACCGGACTGGATACGCCTACGAAGGGCAAGGTGTTTTTCAACGGCAAGGATATCACCGGCAAACCCGCCCACAAAATCTGTAGGATGGGCATCGCCCGTACCTTTCAGAATATCAGGTTGTTCAAGGAGCTGACCGTAGCGGAGAATGTCATGATCGGCCGTCACTTCAAGACTGGAAAATCATCGGTTCAGGGGCGTTTCAGCAATGCTTTGAACAGTTATTTCAGAATGGGCAGGGAAGAGGAGCAGATGTTTTCCAGCGCATCGCAATGGCTTGATTTCTTTGAAATGGGGCATCTGCGCAATGAGCATGCGAAGAATCTTCCCTATGGGCACCAGCGAGAGCTGGAGATCGCCCGCGCTTTGGCCACCGATCCCCAGCTGTTGTTCCTGGACGAACCTGCCGCTGGCATGAACCCCCAGGAAACGGAACATCTGATGGAGACGATCAGCAAGATTCGCGATCTCGGTGTTACCGTTGTGCTGATCGAGCATGATATGAAGCTGGTCATGAGCATCTGCGATTCCATCACTGTGCTGAACTATGGTCAGAAGATCGCGCAAGGGACTCCCTCGGAGATCAAGCAGGATCCCGCCGTCATCGAGGCGTATCTCGGAAAGGAAGAAGAATGAAAGAGTTGCTGACTATCGACGATATCAGCGTCTCCTATGGAAATATCCAGGCGCTGAAGCAAGTCTCCATGCATGTTAAGGAAGGCGAAATCGTATGTCTGATCGGAGCGAACGGCGCTGGCAAGAGTACCTTGCTGAAGGCGATTGTCGGTCAGGAGCCGCTGGTGTCCGGTACTATCACCTATGACGGGGAGTTGATTTGCCATGCCCGGCATGTCCCTGCCGATGTCTCCGGAGCGAAGTCTGGCAAGAAAGCGCACAAGTCGCATGCCCCTGTGTTGACCACCGACCTGATCGCTCGCAAGGGGATCGCCTTGGTGCCGGAAGGCCGTCGGGTGTTCGCCGGCATGACGGTGGAGGAAAACCTCGACATGGGAGCTTTCATGGTCAAGGATGATGCCTTGATTGCACGAAAAAAGGAGGAGATGTTCGATTTCTTCCCGATCCTTGGCGCCCGCCGTAGGCAGAAGACCCGTTCACTGTCCGGTGGCGAGCAGCAGATGATGGCTATCGCCCGTGCGTTGATGAGTTCTCCGAAGCTGTTGCTTCTTGACGAGCCCGGTCTTGGCTTGGCTCCGCTGGTGATTCAGGATATCTTCCAGAAAATCGCGATTATCAATCAAGAGGACAAAGTCACTGTATTCCTGGTGGAACAGAACGCACGCATGGCGCTCAAGGCGTCAAGCGAGGGATATGTCATGGAAAACGGCAGGATCGTCCTGGCCGATACCTCGGCTGCGTTGCTTGACAACGAACAAGTCCGTGCGGCGTATCTGGGAGAGTAAAAACCGCTGGAAATTCATTTGCAACTGCGGTACAATGTCTTCAGAGACACATGAAGGAACATTGTTCGTGCTGAGAGGAGGTCTTCAACATGATTATTGAACGCAGAATGACCCGAAATCCCGTTACCGCCACTCCTGACATGTCGGTCGCGGAAGCGTCCGCACTCATGAAGCAGGAGAAAGTACACCGGTTGCCCGTTCTGGATAAGGACAAGAAGCTCGTCGGAGTCATTTCTGAAAAGGATATCCTGTATGCGTCGCCTTCTCCGGCCAGTAGCCTTTCTATCCATGAGATGGCGTATCTGCTTTCCAAGCTGACGGTCAAGAAGCTCATGACCAAGGATGTCGTCACCATTTCCAAAGATACTACGGTAGAGGAGGCGGCCCGCCTGATGGTGGATCAGGACTTGTCCTGTCTGCCTGTATTGGAGGATGGCAAGCTTGTCGGTATCGTTTCCAAGTCCGACATGTTCAAGATTCTGCTGGAGCTGTTCGGCGCCCGTCATTTCGGGGTGCGGCTTTCCTTCTTGGTGGAGGACCATCCGGGGACGATCGCCCGCATTTCCAGCGCTCTCGCGGAGCAGGGGATCGATATCATTTCCTTTGGCACGTTCATGGGGACCGAGCCGACCAATGCGATCTGTTCCCTCAAGGCGCAGGGGGCGCCGATGTCAAAGGTCGTGGAGATCGTGAAACCGTTCGTAATGCAGTTGCTTGATGTCCGGGAGGTATAGCAGGTGTCCCGGCATTCCAAGAAAAATAAAGAATTTGATGCAAATAATCGCTTACGCAATGATGGAGAAGCGGCTTCCGACAGCCGCTTTTCCCATTTTGTGGATGAAGATGAAGGATATAGGCCGTTCGCCGGGATATCCGGTCTGAAACCTCAGCCTGTATCGACAAGGGATGGGAGGGCGTCCAAGCCATCCGGTTCCGTACATGGTTCCTCTGCGAGTTCTCCCGCATCAGGCTCCGTTTTGAAATCTGTCTCGAAATCGTCCAATTCCGCCCTGGTGAAAAACACCGGTATTGGTAAGGATGCGCCATTGTCCGCCTCCGTGTTGCCGAAAGGCGGGACCGACAAAAAGGTCGTGGGGGGATATGACCCTTCGGCTGATTTTGGCGATATCCTCCGGCAATGGGAAGCGACCGGAGATCCTTATGCGATGCCCGGCAGACATGCCGGCGAAGGACCTGGTGTTGGTCGGCGGTTGAAAAAGAACAAGGAGGTCGATTCAATGCGCAAGCTGGAGGATACGACCTTGGCCGCCCGCAAGGCGGTTCAGTCTATGGATTTCGCACAGATTTTCGCCCAGTGGGAGGCGGATAGAAGTGGTGGCGGCGCAAAGAAAGCTGGAATGGTCGGCAAGTCTGCCGCCAGTGATAAAAAAGGTTTCCCAGATTTAACCGGAGGAGTTTCCAAAAGCCAAGTCATCGCTACAGGGCCTCGCAAGGATTTCGCTGAAATTCTCGCGGAATGGGAAGCTTCGCAGGTCGGAAAGAATATTGTTTCGTCAAATATGCCAAAGAAACCTGTCATTGCCGCTGGTACACAAGCGGACGGGAATACAAAAACCGCCCCCGGCGACTCCGTAGCGTCCATCGTAGTATCGGATGATATGGAGCAGGAATCTTCCGAGGAAGATTCCTCTATTGACAATGGTCGCCCGAAGCCGGTCTGGTCGGCGGGAAAGCCGACTCGGTCCGGTTCAGACCGTATTTCTGGCGGCGGTGGTTTCGCTGATATCTACGACGAATGGGCGGCGCAGCAGCGTCAGGAAGAAGATGCCCGATTGGAACAGGCTGTGGCGGAAAAGGAGCCGGAGGCGAAGGGGTTTCCGCAGGTGGAGCTTTCAAAGCTCCGGCAGATGCTCCCCCAGGTTACGCTTGACCTCCATGGGTTGACCGCCGAGGAATCTGGTCGCCGGGTACGGGATTTCCTCCAGGACAGCTATCGCAACGGTATCAGGAAGGTGTGCGTCATCCATGGAAAAGGTATCCATGCGCCGCAGGGGCAGGGGGTGCTGAAGGATGTCGTACTTCAGGAAATCGACCGCTCCAAGGTGGTCAGGGAGTTTTCCACGCCGTCCGCCCGATATGGAGGAAGCGGCGTCCTGTGGCTGATTCTCAAGGCTTGAGCCTTGTGTCCAGGCGGCTTGCTCTCAGGTGCCTGTGGTATTCATCCGTCGGTTCATTCCACCGGAAACGGGAAGCAATGGAGCTGATGAGCCGACAGGAGTTTCACCCGTTCCGCCGCGGGGCAGCCGCAACGCTGGGCGATGACTTGATCCTGCACCTTCAGCAACATCAGCAATTCTTCGCTCATCTGTGAGCGGTGGCAGAGGATAGCCTCCTGCTTCTTTGCATACACTTCGCTGATGTCGATGGTCGTGTTCGGCCTGTCGGTGAAATAGAGACCGAGAATCGAGACCTGCCAGACATCTTCATGGAGGTGTCCGTCAATGAAGGAAGGATAGAAACCGAAAGGCGCGTCCATGATGCTTTTCTTGACCGCCTGTCCTACCTTGATGTGGTCGCTGTGGCATTCATTTTCCAGTGCGGGGTCGACGGTGAATACTACCTGGGGTCGTATCCTGCGAATCACAGGGACAATCGCATCGGCTATTTCATCGACCGTAGCGTGTGTCTTGTCCGCGAAGCCTAGGAAACCAGCGTCCCTCGCTCCCAGTGTTTTCTGTGCGGCCAGCGTTTCCCGTTGCCGTATTGTCCGGACGCTATTTTCCTTGCCGATATACTGGGGATCCGCGAACCGATCGTCGCATACCGTCAGTTCATATACCTCGACACCGTCCGCCGCAAGAGCCGCCATGATGCCGCCCGCGCCAATCTGGTTGTCGTCGGGGTGGGGCTGGATGAACAGCGCACGTTCGATTCCCTCCAGTGTCGGCGGAGCCAGCAGCCGTGCGACCACCTCCTGCAATTGTCCATTGTCGCCAATATCCCCATGATGAATCTGCATTGCTGTTTCCTCCTGACATGCATCGTCCGGTCCATGTCCAGCGCTTAATTCGCATCGTTCCATTCTCATGCGGCCGACTGATACATACAACAAAACCGCCCGATGTACGGACGGCTCAAATTACAATATATAGTAACATGATTTTTTGCTGAGTGGGAAAAATATGAACGACCTATCGTTCGCGGTAGATAATCCTGCCTCTGGTAAGGTCATATGGGGAAAGCGCAACACGCACAGTATCGCCGGGGACGATCCTGATATAGTGCTTGCGCATCTTGCCGGACAGATGGGCAAGGATGACATGATTGTTCTGCAACTCAACGCGGAACATGGTGTTCGGAAGGGCTTCCTTTACAATACCTTCCACTTCAATCGCTTCTTCTTTAGCCACGATTCCTCCTGAAATATTTGCTGTAAAGCATTGGAATTATATGGGTTGTCCATATCTCTGTCAACAAGAAGGGGCGACAAACGGCGGCGTATGGGGCTGGTCCGGTTGATTTTCTCCGTCTGTGTATTTGTACAATCCAAAACTTTTGCAATGAAAATCCAGCTTTTTGCAACATAAATCCAGAAATGTTTGCAACTTTTATACATGGTTTACCGTGGTTTATGGTCGGGGCAGGTTGCTTGGGGGGGCTGACTCAAGCGGGAACCCGTCCCGTTATTTTTTCTCCGTCAATCTTCCCCGGTTCGTCCTTCTGTTTTTTTGCACTAGTCGCGGATAATTGAAAATCGTGATTGAAAAACTGATGGATTTTTTTGGATAAATATTTAGGGCTTGCGTAAAGCCCCACAAGTAATTGAGCGCCGCCACGAGTTTTCGCGGCGGCGCCTGCATCATACCAATCTGCTGAAAATATCCCAGTAACCTTTCACAAAGATCACCAGGACGATAATCGGGAGTATCCAGGTGACATAGATTCGCGCCCATTTGGGAAACTTGAGGCCTTGGCCTTCATCTGCTTCCTTGATGAAGTTCTTCCAGCCCCAAGCCCGCTTGCTACAGCAGAAGAACAGGAATATCAGCGAGCCGAGGGGAAGCAGGGTGGTGCTGACCACAAAGTCCTCCAGATCCAATACGCCGGTGCCTGGTCCGAGTGGCTGGAAGCCCGCCCACAGATTGAAACCCAATACACACGGAATAGAGAGGACGATGATCGCCGCGAGGTTGACCCAGCAGGCCTTCTTGCGACTCCAGCCATGGACGTCGATCCAATAGCTGGTGATGTTCTCAAATACGGCTATCAAGGTGGACAATGCGGCGAAGCTCATGAATATGAAGAACAGAGCGCCCCAGATTCGTCCTCCGGACATCTGGTTGAAGATGTTCGGCAGGGTGACGAACAGCAGGCTCGGCCCTGCACCTGGATTGACTCCGTAGGCGAAGCAGGCGGGAAAGATGATCAGACCGCTCATAATCGCCACGAAGGTGTCCAGTGCGATGATACGGACCGACTCTCCTGTCAGGGATTGTTTCTTGTCAATGTATGAGCCGAAGATGGCCATGGCGCCGATTCCGAGGCTCAACGTAAAGAACGCCTGTCCCATCGCCGCGAAGATGACCTCCCCTATGCCGGATTCGGCCATTTTGCCGAAATCCGGCAGGAGGTAGAACTTCAACCCCTCGGATGAGCCGGGAATCAAGATGGAATGGACGGCGAGAATCACCATGATTCCCAGCAGGCAGAGCATCATGAGCTTGGTGATTTTCTCCACACCCCCGCGAAGCCCGCGCCCCACGACGGCGAAGCCCAGCACCACGGCCAGCATCATCCACAGGGACTGCCCCAGGGGATCGCCGAGAACTCCTCCGAAGAAATTGCCGACGCCGGCCGCGTCAAGTCCGACAAAATCCCCTTTGATCGTATATACGAAATATGCGAGAAGCCAACCGGTGACGGTGGTATAGAACATCATCAGGAAATAATTGCCGATAATGGCGATGGGGCCGTATATGTGCCATTTCGTGCCTTTGGGCTCCAACGTCTTGAGTGCCAATCCGATATTCTGCTTCGCAGCGCGCCCGATGGCGAATTCCATGACCATGATCGGCAGGCCGAGAATGACAAGGAACACCAGGTAGACGAGGACGAACGCCGCGCCGCCGTACATGCCCGTGATATATGGGAACCTCCACACGTTCCCAAGACCGATCGCGCATCCCGCTGAAAGAAGGATGAACCCGAACCTGCTGGCAAGGGTTTCGCGTTCCTGCTTGTTTTCCATAATTGAGAAACCACCTTAGCGTGTACACCGAAAAGAACCGATGAAAGGGGAGTACTTTCGGTCGTCCGTATACAAAGCCTTCCCACCTGTATCGACAGACTGGCTGATAGTCTAGCATGAGAAGGGGTAAAACACAACAACGACTCTAGACTTGTTGCGGCATGGACGGATTTTCCCCACCCGTTTCTTCTGGCAGCCGTCCGTCGGGTGGTCTTGGCTATAGCCTGTTCAATGTATTGCGTTGGAAGTTGTTTCAGGATTGGCTCCTTTGCCGTTTTTCCCCAATGTCAGGGAAGCCCGTACGTTTGGCGCTGGGGTGAAGAGAAGAATACGTATCGTCCTTATGGGGGATTCGGGAGCCGGGAAAGGGAAAGGGGAAGGTGGGGCGCCCATGGCGTTTCTGCCGTGTCCCCTGCCCGGCGGCCCACCTGTTTTGTGATTATTTGTATCTATTTTGCGAAGATGTCCCAATATCCCTTGATAAAGATGACGATGATGATGACCGGCAGTATCCACCGTACGTATACTCTCATCCATGCCGGAAACTTGAGTCCCTTTCCTTCATCGGCCTCCTTGATGAAGTTCTTCCAGCCCCATCCCGCTTTATGGGCGCAGAAGATGACGAACAACAGCGAGCCCAGCGGCATGATGGTGCTGCTGATCAGAAAATCCTCCAGATCAAGTACCGCGGACCCCGGTCCGAACGGCTGGAAGCCCGACAGGAGGTTGAAGCCGAGTATGCAGGGGATCGACAGCAGGATGATCGCGGCGCAATTGATGAGACAGGCTTTCCGGCGGCTCCAACCGTGGGCGTCGATCCAGTAGGCGATGATGTTTTCAAACACCGCGACCAGGGTGGTCATTGCCGCGAAACCCATGAACAGGAAGAACAGGCTGCCCCATATCCGTCCGCCGGGCATCTGGTTGAAGATGTTCGGCAATGTGACGAACAGCAGCCCCGGTCCCGCTCCGGGATTGACTCCGTAGGCGAAGCAAGCGGGGAAGATGATCAGGCCGCTCATAATCGCCACGAAGGTGTCGAGGCCGATGACCCTCGCCGATTCTCCCGTCAGCGACTGCTCCTTGCCGATGTATGAGCCGAAAATCGCCATGCCGCCCATGCCGATGCTCAGCGTGAAGAACGCCTGGCTCATTGCGGCGAACACTACTTCACCGACGCCATTTTCCACCATTTTGCCGAAATCGGGCAGCAGGTAGAACTTCAGTCCTTCCGAAGCTCCCGGTATCAGGATAGAATTGATTGCCAGTACCACCATGATCGTCAGCAGGCAGAGCATCATGATCTTGGTGATTTTCTCGACGCCTTTCTGCAAGCCTCCGCCGCAAATGGCGAAACCAATGATGATTCCGATGGCCATCCACAGAATTTGAGTGGCGGGCGTCGCCTGGAGATTCGTGAAATAACCTTCGATCTGGGCGTTGCCCAGTCCTGCGAACTTGCCGGAGAGCGTGGCGAAGAAATAGGCGAGGAGCCATCCGGTGATCGTAGTGTAGAACATCATCAACAGATAATTTCCCGCGATAGCGATAGGTCCGTAGATATGCCATTTGGTTCCCTTCGGTTCCAAGGTCTTGAGGGCGAGGCCTATGTTCTGCCTTGACGCCCTGCCGATGGAGAATTCCATGACCATGACCGGCAGGCCTATGATAACGAGGAATACTAGGTATATCAGGACGAACGCGGCTCCTCCATATTTGCCGGTGATATAGGGGAAGCGCCATACGTTCCCCAAGCCGATTGCGCATCCCGCTGAAAGCAGGATGAATCCCAGTCTGGTACCGAGTGTCTCTCGAGAGCTGTTGTCTGCCATTGAAGCGACTCCTGATGTGTGTGGTTCCTGGTATGTTCCACCAAGCGTACCGTATCCTTTTCCGTTTTGTAGCCGGTGTCCATCGTTTCTCCAGCATTTTCATGCGGAAAACGGGAGGAAGCCTACCCTTGGGCGGGATATGATACCAAGGAAGCAGTCTAAAGTGCTTTCCGTGAGATTGCAAGGGTGAATTTCAGATGGAATACTCTGGGGGGCCCGGCGGGGAATGTTCTGGCTGTGGTTGCTTTTCTGATTGTCAGAAGCAGGTTGCTTTGTTGCCCAAAGTGCGGGACATGGCAGAAAACGGCTAGTTTTTGTCATTCCTGTGGTTTCTGCATGCAACGCAAATGTTCAAAATGCGGAAAAGACTGTGCGGGGACGGATCGATATTGTCCTGATTGCGGTACGATTCTGGACGACATGCCCGATACTGGGAAAAAATGATCCTCATCTATGCTGGATTCTCGCGACAAGTTGCGGGAACCCGTTGACAAGGAGAAAGATGTAGTATCAACTATTTAGTTGACTCTACATCTTTTCTCTTTTTGGAGGCCGTGATGGACATGACAAGACGGGCCATTACCAAGATTGCGCGTGAAGTAAGCAAATTCACCGTCCGCACACTTCGGGCCGACGGCATCGGTACCGCGGAATTCGATGTGATTCATGCCGTCCGCAAAAATCCCGGCATCACGCAGGCTGGCGTCTGCAAGGTCGTCGGACTTGACAAGGGGGCGGTGGCGCGGCAGACGGCCAACCTTGAGACGAAGGGCTATCTGGTGCGAAGGAAGAATCCTATGGACGGGCGCAGCCAGCTTCTCTTTGCCACTGAGAAGGCGGAAATGTTGAAAAATTCCAAGGCTCGTATCGAAGGACTGTTCTATGAATGGCTACTGGAACCCCTGGGGGAACCCGACCGACAGGAATTTACAAGGATTCTCGATTTCCTATACCAGCGTTGTAAAGCCGAAAGCAAGGCGAATTTCATTGAGATGAATGAAAGGATACAGGATGGCGGGCACGATGGAGAACAATAGGAAGAGGAAAGTGTCCCAGGCGATGTCGTTCATATTGCTGTTCGGTATCGTGAGTCTGTTTTCAGACATGACTCATGAGGGCGCGTCCAGTATCCGTGGCGCATACCTGTCATTGCTGGGGGCGTCGGCGGGTACGATAGGGTTTATCTCCGGGCTTGGTGAACTGATCGGATACTCCATGCGATATGTATTCGGCAAACTGACCGACAGGATGAAACGATACTGGCCCATGACGATCATAGGGTACCTGCTGGACGTGCTGGCGGTTCCCGCCCTCGCCCTTGTCGGTGAGCGCGGATGGTTTTGGGCTTGCGCGTTGCTTGTTGTACAACGCATGGGCAAAGCGATCAAGAAACCTGCGAAAGATACAATCATGTCCTTCGCCGCGTCTCAGGAAGGGGCGGGTAAAAGTTTCGGCATTCAGGAGGTGCTTGATCAAATCGGTGCGTTTCTCGGACCGGTCCTGCTGTACCTTGTGATGCTTTTTAAGACGGACGGCACTACCTTTGAAATTTATTCAACCTGCTTCGCCGTTTTGGCGATTCCTGGTGCGATAACAATCGTCCTGCTGCTTGTGACAAAGCATGCGTTCCCCAATCCTGAACATTTTGAGCCGGAACCCAAGGAATACGTCCCGTTCACAATGAAGAAGGAGTTTATTCTCTATATCGCCGGCATCAGCTTGTTCGCGTTTGGCTTTATTGACTACTCCATCGTGATTATGCACGTTTCCCGTACATACGCGAATCTCGCTTCGGGGCTTGCCGAGACATCCTCGTTGGTGAATGACGGGACGCTCCCCCTGCTCTATGCCGGGGCAATGCTGGTTGATGCGGTGGCGGCTCTGTTTTTCGGGCTGATGTATGATAGAAAAGGTGTCAAGGCCCTTGTCTGGTCAACGATCATCTCCGCGCCTTTCGCTGTTTTTGTATTTGCCTTCCATTCGATTCCCATGGTGCTTCTCGGCATCGCGCTCTGGGGCGTCGGCATGGGGGCGCAGGAATCCATCCTCAAGGCGGCGGTGACGACCATGGTGCCGAAGGCGAGCCGTGCTACGGGGTACGGTATATTCGAGTGCTCCTTTGGTGTCTTCTGGTTCTTGGGGAGCTGGTTGCTGGGGGTACTGTACGATGTAGGCATGCCCGCGATGATCGCCGTATCCGTTATCGCCCAGCTTGCGGCCATACCGCTGTATATCCGCTCCGCGAGGTTACGGAAAGCGGAAAACTTTGGCGGCATGGCCGGCGGTGTGGTGAAACAGTAGTGAAAATGGATGCCGGAGTTTTGGCGAGTCCGGCGTTCTTGACGGTATCCGAGGTATATTTGTTGCAAAAACCATTTCGGATTGTTGCAGAACGCACCTTTTTCTTCTTGCGCTCGTTGACAACGTCCAATATTGTAGGCAAGATGGAAACACAGTTCGATAACCGCGCAGGAGGGTGTGTATGGCAAGGAAAGAGGCTTTGAAAGCGTATCTGGCGACAGGCGGGAGTGATGTCGGGATGGTTGCGTATGTCGCTTCGTTGGAGAAGGTGGCGGAAGTCGCCCCGATGGTGGCTGGGCATATCGTGCAAGAGCTGGCGGACCAGAGGTCCCATCTCAAATTGATTGCCAGTGAGAACTTCAGCAGCCTCAGCACGCAGTTGTCAATGGGAAACCTCCTTACCGACAAGTATAGCGAAGGTTTTCCATACCACAGGTTCTATGCCGGTTGTGACAATGTCGATGCTATTGAAGCCTATGCCTGTGAAAAGGCATGCGAGTTATTCGGCGCCGAACACGCCTATGTCCAGCCCCACAGCGGCGCTGACGCGAATCTCTGCGCCTATTGGGCCATACTCAATGCCCGTGTCCAGACTCCCGCCATGGAGGAGGTCGGCATTGCCAACCCGAGCGAGATGAGTCGCGAGCAGTGGAACGAAATCAGACGGCGGACCGGCAACCAGCGCATTCTCGGTCTCGACTACTATAGCGGCGGGCATCTGACCCATGGATACCGGCAGAATGTCTCGGCTCAGATGTTCGATGCCTACAGCTATACGGTGGACAAGGAGACTGGTCTGCTTGACTACGATGCGATTGAACGGCAGGCCGAGGAAGTCAAGCCGCTGATTCTGCTTGCCGGTTACAGCGCGTATCCCCGGTTGGTCGATTTCCATCGCATGGCCGATATCGCCCACAAGGTCGGCGCCGTATTCATGGTCGACATGGCCCATTTCGCCGGGCTGGTGGCGGGTAAGGTGCTGACCGGAGACTACGATCCCGTTGCTTGGGCCGATGTCGTGACTACCACGACCCACAAGACTCTCCGTGGTCCTCGCGGTGGCATGATTCTCTGCAAAGCGGAATTCGCCGATTCTGTGGACAAGGGGTGTCCGTTGGTGATCGGCGGTCCGTTGCCGCATGTCATGGCTGCCAAGGCGGTCACTTTGACGGAGGCCTGTTCTTCTGGGTATCGCGACTATGCGGCTAAAATTGTGCGGAACGCCAGGGCTCTCGCCGCCGCTTGTATGGAAGAGGGTATTCCCGTGGCTACCGGCGGTACTGACAATCACCTGATGCTGCTGGATGTCCGTGGATTTGGATTGAATGGCAGGCAGGCCGAAGCCGCGCTCCGTGAATGCGGTGTCACGTTGAACCGCAACGCCCTGCCGTTCGACCCGAACGGACCGTGGTATACAAGCGGGCTGCGCATCGGTACTCCCGCGGTAACGACGCTTGGCATGGGTGAGCGGGAAATGCGGGAAATCGCCTCAATTATCGCGCTGGTGCTTCGCAACACCCGTCCCGCAAAAATTACCAAGGGTGAGAAAGCGGGGCAGCTGAGCAAGGCCAAGCATGTGACAGACAAGGCGGTCATCGCGGAAGCGACCGACCGTGTGAAGAGCCTGCTTGACAAATTCCTACTCTATCCTGAGTTGGATTTGCCGTTCCTTCAGGAATATTTTCCCCTCGACAGCGACAAAGAGTGATGGTAGCATGGCAATAGTCGTTCGCGGGTTTGGAAAAAAACTGCGAACGACGATGTATGGAGGTTCAGATGAGCAAGATTCCCGCTGATTTGCGTTATTCCAAAGATCATGAATGGATCAAAATCGTTGGCGACAGGGCCTATGTCGGTATCACCGACCATGCCCAGGGCGCTTTGGGCGAGATCGTCTACGTCGAGTTGCCTCCGGTAGGCGAACACTACGACGCCAACGAGGAAATCGCCAATATCGAGTCCGTCAAGGCCGCTTCCGCGATCTATAATCCCGCCGCCGGTACCGTTGCGGAGGTGAACGAAGAACTGGACGGTTCTCCCGAGCTGGTCAACGCCGACTGCTATGCGAACCATCTGTATGTGCTTTCGGAAGTTTCCAAAGCGGATGTCGACGCTTTGCTGGATGCCGGCGCATACGAGGAATACCTCAAGACCCTGTGAACGACTAGCCAGGGGACGGCCGTAACTCAGCGGGGCGATATGGATGCTGGTACGCGGATACTGTCAGTACGCTGATTTCGGCTTTGCTCACAAAGTGAGGCCGTTTGCGGTGTATCCATTTCTATCGTCCACAAGGGATGATTCCATGCCGGATACAATTTCTGATTTGCTTGGTTGCCCTTGGAGACTGGATTTCCGGGGGGCCGGGGACAAATCCGAATGGCGAATAAAGGCATTGTACGCCTGAAACACCTTGTGGAATTTCATCATCTCGTATGATTCCTAAAATGGTGAAATTGATTTTTCTCATTGATACGTATTGTCATCTGGGCTACACTGAAACCAATGGCTGTTGGAAAAGGTTTTTCCTCTTTCACCCTGGCGGCTCTTGATGGTGGCGTTTTATGCCGGAGACGAGGGACGTCATTACCCAGGAGGCTTACGTGTATTCCTATATCCCCCACACGGACGATGATCGCCAACGGATGCTCAAGGCTATCGGTATTTCGTCCTTGGAAGAATTGTTCGATGACATTTCACCGGAGGTGTTGCTTAGCGAATCAATTCCGATAGCGAAATCAAGGAGCGAGGACGAGACCATCAGGCAGATTACCGCCATGGCTGCACGGAATATCAAAGGGATTCCCTTCCTCGGTTGCGGAAGCTACGACCATATCATTCCCTCCACAGTAAAGGCTTTGACTTCGCTGCCCGCGTTTGTCACCGCCTATACCCCGTATCAGGCGGAGATTTCGCAAGGTTTGCTGGAAGCTATCTTTGAATACCAGACAATCATCTGCGAGCTGACCGATATGGATGTCTCCAACGCTTCCCTGTACGATGGAGCCACAGCCGCTGCGGAGGCTGCCGCGTTGATGATTTCAAATAGGCGCAAAAGCGATGAAATCCTCGTTTCTCCGACGATCCATCCGTTCTCCTTGCAGGTTCTTGAAACGTGGACGAAGGGGACGGATCGCCACATCACGTTGCTTCCGGAGAAAAATGGAGTGTGCGACCTCTCCGTACTGAAGGATGCCTTGGGGCGGCAGACGGCGGGTCTGATTGTCCAAAGCCCCAATCGGTATGGGTTTGTCGAGGACTATACATCGGTGGCGGATATCGTTCATGGGCATGGCGGTCTATTTGCGATCAGTTGTGATCCCCTGTCGCTGGGAATGCAGCGGACGCCGGGAGAATGGGGTGCCGACATCGCGGTCGGGGATACCCAGCCGCTGGGAATCCCCTGTTCATTTGGCGGTCCTTCCTGCGGATATATGGCGGTCAGGAAGGAGCTGATGCGGAAGATTCCTGGCAGGATCGTCGGACAGACCGTTGATTCTGAGGGAAAACGGGCGTTCGTCCTGACTTTGCAGGCGCGCGAGCAGCATATCAAGCGGGAGCGGGCGACCAGCAACATCTGTTCCAACCAGGCTCTCGCCGCATTGATGACGACGGTCCATGTTTCCACGTTGGGCTGGGCTGGCATTGTGGAAGCGGCTCGCCAGAGTTATGTGAAGGCTCATTATCTCGCCTACCATCTGGCGCAGCTGCCAGGGGTGCGTCTTGTCTGGGATGCGCCGTTCTGGTGTGAGTTCCCGCTGATCTTCAACGACGCGAAGAAGATGAGGAAGTTCATCCAAGAGCTTCGCAACGAAGGTATTTTCGCCGGTGTCCGCCTTTCCGCGCTGACCCGTAAGGATGATGACGAACTGATGCTGCTGGTGGCGGTGACTGAGAAGCGCACTCGTGAAGAGTTGGAGCTGTATCTTGCCGCCGCGAGGAGGGTGTTGAAATGAGTGAACCGTTGTTGTTGGAACTTTCCCGCCCTGGACGTGGCGGATATCAGTTTCCCCAGCTTGACTTGCCCCGCGGTTTCGATACCGTCCTGCCGAACCTTCCCGCACCGTTGCTCCGTTCCAGCAAGCCCCGGTTGCCAGAGGTGTCCGAGCTTGATGTGGTTCGCCATTTCACCCGATTGTCAACTATGACGTTCGGGGTGGACTATGGTTGCTATCCCCTTGGTTCCTGTACGATGAAATACAATCCCCGCGTCAGCGAGCAGCTTGCTTCGCTGGATGATTTTACATCGATTCATCCATTGCAGGATGTATCGACGATCCAGGGGTGTCTGTCGTTGATGTACAATCTGCTGGAGGATCTCAGCGCCATTACCGGCATGTCCTGGGGGACGTTGCAGCCTTGCGCCGGAGCACATGGAGAGTATACCGGGCTAAAGCTGATCCGCGCTTGGCTTGAGCATCGCGGAGAGACAAGCCGCCAACGGATTCTGGTTCCGGAGTCGGCCCATGGCACCAATCCCGCTTCAGCCGCCATGAACGGTTTTGCCGTGACTACGATCCCTGCGGATGCCCGTGGTCTTGTCGACATCGAGGCGTTGAAGGCCCAGTTGGATGATACTGTCGCCGGTATCATGCTGACCAATCCGAACACTCTTGGGTTATTTGAGAAGGATATCCTTGAGATCTCGGAACTGGTTCATGCCGCGGGCGGTCTGCTGTATTACGATGGAGCCAATCTCAATGCGGTGATGGGCATGTGTACTCCTGGCGACATGGGGTTCGATGTAGTGCATCTGAATCTCCACAAGACGTTCGGTACTCCCCATGGCGGTGGCGGGCCGGGGGCTGGCCCTGTGCTTGTGAGCCGTGATCTTGTTCCATACCTTCCGCGGCCCGACATCAAGTTGGCCGACAGCGGGTATGTGTTCGACTGGGGTAGCGACTTGTCCATCGGCAAGGTCAGCGGTTTCTGGGGGAATTTCCTGGTGCTGGTCAAGGCGTACACCTATATCCTCCGTATGGGGGCGGAAGGCATACGGGCCGCGGCCGCTCATGCGGTGCTGAACGCCAATTACCTGCTTTCGCGATTGAAGGGGACGTTCGATGTTCCCTATGGCGATCGTTGCAAGCATGAGTTCGTCGTATCGCTTGAGAAGCTGAAGGAACAAACCGGTGTCTCCGCGCTGGATATCGCCAAGGCCCTGCTCGATTGCGGGTACCATCCCCCGACGATGTATTTCCCGTTAATCGTCCATGAAGCGCTGATGTTCGAGCCGACGGAAAGCGAATCTCCCGAAACGCTGGACGCTTTTGCCGACACGTTGATTGAACTGGCCCGTATCGCCGTCACTGATCCAGAAAAGATCAAGGAGGCTCCTTGCCATGCCTCGGTGCACCGCATCGACGAGGTGACTGCGGCGAAGAATCCGATTCTACGGGCCTGATTGTCGCCGCTTGTTTGGTTGATGGTTGATGGTACCGACTGACCGTAGACCGTCGGCCATTGCCTGTTGCTCCCTGATTGCTGCTCGGCTGACTGACGGTCTCTGGCCGCCACCGACCGCAGGACGTTGACTGACCGCAGGACGTTGACCCAGTTTGCCGTCGGTAGGTAGTCGCCTTGTTTGCCTGTGGGCAATTGGCTGATGGGTTGGTACTGCCTGCTCCTTGACTGCTGTACGTGGTGCGTATGGTTCTTGGTTGGAACCGTGGGTTGCAACCGGGCGGGGGTACGTGTATCGGCTTACACTGGCTTGGAGTGCTGGAGTGGAAGTGGCTCTCTGGCGCTGGGAGCCTGCCGCAGAAAATTGCGTCGTCGCATCCACGTGGCCTCTGAACTGCGATTCTGTATATACCGGCATCCAAAATAGGGGAGAAGACATTGCTCTCCCTGTAGGGTGTCAAAAGCTGAAGGCTGTTTTTAACAAATCTCGACCAGAGCAGCCGTGATTTTCTGGAACAGGCAATCAAGGATTACAACGGAATGTTCCACACCAATTATGATACTTCCAGCGATAGATTCCAGAATTATTATAAAGATGTTTCACTCCGCACGAAGAATAAGGAGCTTGACCTTTTAATCGTTGTGAATATGTTCCTTACCGGCTTCGACGCAACAACCCTGAATACTCTCTGGGTAGACAAGAATCTGAAAATGCACGGGTTGATACAGGCCTTTTCCAGAACCAACAGTATTCTTAGTTCCATGAAAACCTTTGGCAATATCGTGTGCTTCCGCAACCTGCAAAAGCGAGTGGACGCAGCAATCTCTTTGTTCGGGGATAAGAATGCCGGAGGTATTGTACTTCTTCAAAAATTTGAAGATTACTACTATGGTTTTACTGCCTTGGACGGAAAAGAAAAACCCGGCTATGTGGATATGGTTGATGAGCTGAATGAAAAATTCCCACTGACCGAACCGCAGATAATCGGAGAGCATAGCCAGAAAGAATTTATTGCCATTGTTACGCATGAGAAATCTGCTGACTTCCTTTGACGATTTTAAAGGAAAAGAGTTGATAACCGAGCGTGACTTACAAGATTATCTCGGACGCTATCAAGACCTTCGTGATGAACGGCAGAATAAAAAACCAAACGGCGAAAGCAAAGACATTACCGATGATATTGTCTTTGAAGTGGAGCTGATAAGACAGATTGAAATTAACATTGACTACATTCTCATGCTTGTAAAATAATATCATGACAGCCATTGTTCCGATAAAGAAGTTTTGATTACCATTCAGAAAGCAGTGGACGCAAGCCCAGAGCTTCGTAGCAAGAAAAAATTGATTGAAACATTCATTTCTGGCATTGATGATGTTGTGACCGAGTGGAACAGCTATGTAGCCGAAGAAAGAGGGCAGGAACTCACGGAGACTATCCAAGAAGAAAAATTGCGTGAACCGGATACAAGAAAGTTTTTAGAGAACGCATTCCGTGATGGCGAGATAAAAACTACCGGCACGGATATTGATAAATTTATGCCGCCTGTTTCTCGTTTTGGTGGCGGTGGCAGAGCAAAGAAAAAGCAAACTGTCATTGATAATTTGAAAGCATTCTTTGAAAGATTTTTCGGTGTCGGTGGTTCGTTCACAGCAAATGAACCGAAGCAGGGCAAACGGCATGAAGTCACTATTTGTTAAAAACAGCCAAAATGAAATTAGCAAAATCTCAGTTGCAAAGGCTAAAAACTGAGGTTATCCTTTCTATATGAGCACATTATTAATTCAAAACGGTCTGCTCGTAGATACCGAGTGGACCCGACATGCGGACATTTTGGTCGAGGGATCCAAGATCACTCGTATCGCTCCGACCATCAAAATCGAGGAACTTCCTCCCGATACAGAAGTTGTTCATGCGGACGGACTCTGCGTTCTGCCTGGGCTGATTGACGCCCATACCCATTACCATCTGGTCAGCCGCGGGACGGTTACCGCGGATAGTTTCGCCGAAGGCAGCAAATGTGCCGCATTTGGCGGCGTGACCACGGTGATAGATTTCGCCGACCATGAGAAGGACGGTACGCTGGTAGACTCATCCGACCGCAGGATTTCCGCCATGAGCAAGGAAATGGCTGTGGACTTCGCTCTGCATCAGGGTGTTTATCGCTGGAACGAGGATATTCCGGCCCAGTTGGAGGAATTGAAAAAGAACGGTATTACGACAATCAAGTTGTTCACTACCTACAAGAACGTCGGCTACATGATCGACCGTGAGTCTGATATCCGCAAGCTGTTTGCCGCCTGCAAGGAGTTGCACATCCAGGTAAGCGTCCATTGTGAGGACGATGCGTCGATTCAGAAGATCAACGCATCATGGAAAGGCGGCTATGCTCCAAAGGATCATGCCGACCTGCGCCCGAGCGAGGTCGAATATCGTGGAATCAAGTTCGTAGGCAAAATCGCCGGTTCTGTCGGCATGCCGCTGTATATCGTGCATCTTTCTTCCAAAAGGGGATTGGATGCCGTTCGCGAGCTTCGCGCCGAAGGTGTCGAATTGACCGTCGAGACCACGCCCCACTATCTGTTCCTGAACAGGGGCAAATTGGAAGGCCCTGACGGCGCGCTGTATGTCATGACGCCTCCGTTGCGTGACGAAGCTGACAATCTGGCGTTGCAGGAAGCCCTGCTCAATGGCGAGATTCAGGTCGTGGCCACGGACCATTGCTCCTTCACCAAGGAACAGAAACTTTCTTCAGATGATTGCCGGACCATTTACCCGGGGATCCCCGGTACCGAGGAACTGCTTCCCCTGTTGCATACGTTTATCGCCAGCAGCGGCAAACTCTCGATCCAGCATGTGGTGAACCTGCTTTCCACCGGCCCCGCGAAAGCTTTCGGCATCTATCCCCGCAAGGGTGCTATCCATGTAGGTTCCGATGCCGACTTGGTATTGTTCTATCCCGATGAGAGCTGGGTACTTGATGGGCATTCCGTTCATTCCGCCGCGGGATATACCCCGTATGAGGGGATGGAAGTAGCCGGTCGGGTCGTCATGACATATCTGCGGGGGCGTCTGGTCATGGGCGACCATGTCTATCTCGGAATCCCCGGTGATGGAAGATTCGTCACCGAAGGTACGCCGGACGCATATATTGAGTAACCTGATGCGCTGGAAGCGCTAGTCGCCTACGTTGACGTTGCATGCGGAGACGTTCACATAGGCATGAGCGTATATAAGCGTCCTTTACGGTTTTGATGGACGAAGATCAAGGACGCCGAAACTGTAAGCCGTCCCCCTCCTTCGGTTGGAGGGGGCTTTGTTTTTGATATCCTTGTTCGCCATGTACCACTGATAGGGGTCCGCCTTTTGGATTATCCTGAAATCATCATCAAAAATCTTTCTCCAGTAATCTAAAAGTTTCGATTGGGTATTTCGCGTTTGGATGCTTGAATACAATTTGCTCAATGGAGATGTCCTGAGGAGTCAGTTTGGTTTGTTGCACATGCCAGATGTCGTCATCGACCATGAGCAAGGCATGAAGTTCGTTCGGTGATTTGGCAAACATGCCGGCAATTTCCTGGATGCCTTCTCTGTCGAGATGCGTGAAATAATTGCAATGATACTCGTGTCTTCCCGCTACCATGGAATCCCCGTTGATGATGTTCGCACGTTCCGGGTTCCGTTTGACGTATCTCAGTTCGGTGAGCATCTGCCTGAACCCTTTTATCGGGACATACGAACAGTGTTCCAGAAAAACCCTGCCGTTGGGATTGGCTCGAAGATACTGAGGTAGATCGTAGGCTCTAGTCAGGTTGCTGAATTCTCCCTGTCGGACTACCGCCCTCATATGGAGTATGTACGCTCTGTTCGTATGGCGCAATGCATTGACCAGTTTGGTCCAGTCCGGAGTTTTGACAAGAATGTGTAGATGATTTCTCATGAAGCAATACTCGATGAGCTGTATGCCTTGTCGGCGGAGATGCCAGCGGAGTTTGTCCAGATAGTAGAATCTTTCCCGTTGGCATGGAAAAAGGTTCATTTTCTTGTCAAAGGCTCTGATTGAAATCTGATAATACCGATATTCATCGAGATCCGGGTACTTGTAGCGACTGTTCCATGTAAAGTTTTTTTGTTTTTCCATACCATACCAGAAGCAAAAAGCGGGCTGGTGATTCAGAGCCTTGAATTTTTAAGGTTCAAAATATGCTGACAAGCAGTCGTCAAGCAGCCAGCAAGCAGTCGTCAAGCAGCCAGCAAGCAGTCGTCAAGCAGTCGTCAAGCAGTCGTCAAGCAGTCGTCAAGCAGTCAGCAAGCAGTCACCAAGCAGTCACCAAGCAGTCACCGCTTGACGATTGTCTCGAATTGTATATACCTTGGAATAGGTCGGTTCTGAGGATTGTCACGGTAAAAAATGAGAAGGGGAGTCTTGAAAAAGGCGAACAGGTTGATATGATGATCCTTGACGGGATTCGATGATTGGTTATGCCGATGGAAAGAAGAATATCAGGACTTTCGGAAGCGGGGAGGTCGTGTATGTCGCGAACAACTGACATGGAGTATAGGGTACAGGAATTCCCCCTGTGTGTGAGTGGATCGGAAGTCTTGACGGATACGGGCTGGGTGTCCGTTGAAAAAAGTTCTGTTCCGCTGGATGATTTCGGGGAACTGAAATCGGCTGAAAATGAAGCTCTGGATTTGAAGCCGATTGTAAAGACTGATGCAAAGGTTCCTCGGCGGCGGTACCGACGAAATGGGGAGACTGGTCGTGTCCGAATAGCTTTTTCTCGTGAGGGACAGTCAAGGGCTCTCCTCCGCTCCTTCTTCTGGTAGACGTTTGATAAAATGCCTGTTCTTTGACGCTCCTGTTCCTTTTCCTTCCTTGGCCTTGTGAGTTGAGAAAAAAACGGTTACTATGTCAATATCCGCATGGCGGACGATATTGTCGTCTGGCGGTGGATGAAAACGTCCTGTGTCCAAGCCAGGGCTGGAGGGAAAATGGTCAGTGGAATTCTGTTCGACATGGATGGTGTCCTTATCGATTCTGAGGCGTATATCGCCCAGGCCGCTATTCTTTTTTTCGCCGGTTACGGTATCAAGGCTAAACCGGAGGATTTCCAGCCGTTTGTCGGAGCGGGGGAAAACCGGTATATCGGCGGTGTCGCGGAAAAATATGGACTGGCTCTTGATATCGAGGACGCCAAGGACAAGGTCTATCAAAAATATGCGCAGCTCGTACTCGGCCACGTTGGAGCCATGCCCGGTGTGGTTCGCTTTCTGTCCAACGCCCGCAAGGCGGGCCTGAAGATGGCCGTCGCCTCCAGCGCCGACCGGACGAAAGTCGAAATCAATCTCCGGGCTATCGGCGCCGAGGCCGGTTGGTTCGATGTGATACTGTCCGGTAGCCAGGTCAAACGCAAGAAACCATTCCCTGACATCTATCAGTTCGCGGCCCTGTCCCTTGGATTGGCCTGCGAAGACTGTCTCGTTGTAGAAGACGCTGTTAACGGCGTTCAGGCGGCCACGGCCGCCGGATGCCTGTGCTGCGGCGTGACCGGTACGTTCGATGCCGAGACGCTGGCCCGGACGGGAGCTGATATGGTAGTCTCAAGCCTCGACTCATTCACGGATTTCTCCACTATCGGGAAATTGAATGAACAGTTGTCCATCATGATGAAGCAGGAGGACACCCGGACCATCTACGGTGCGGGGAAAATTCAGGCGAATCCCAATAGATTCCCGCATGAAGTTGTGCTGGCTCAGGCGAAGGATGCCGCTGCGAAAGCGCGTTTGAACGCCTATGCCCCCTATTCAACGTTCAAAGTCGGAGCCGCCGTAGTCAGTGCCGCGACCGGTCGTATCTACAGTGGCTGTAACGTTGAAAATTCAAGTTACGGCGCGACGATCTGCGCTGAGCGCAACGCGATACTAAACGCCATCGCCAACGAAGGGCGGATTGGAATAGATATGCTGGTGGTTGTTTCGGACGATGCGCCCCCTGCTCCGCCTTGCGCACAATGCCTGCAAGTGCTGGCGGAGTTCTCACGGCCGGAAACCGAGGTCCATCTGGTGGATCTTGCGGGCAATGACAGCCGATACCGGTTCGACCAGTTGCTTCCGTTTCCGTTCATCTTTCCGTCGATGCGTTGAGGTCGTATATGCCGATACCTTCACGAGATGGACAAGACGGACGGCGATCCCGTTCGCTCCCCGGCATATTGATGTTCCTCTGCGTCCTCTCCTTTCTACTGATGACCGGGTGTACGACGACCAAAAACATGGTTTCGGGCGTCGCCGCTGATACCGCGCTCGGCGTGGAGGACAAGTTTGAAGCGCTGGGGTTTCCAAAAGTGCCCGTCAGCTATCCAACCGTCTATTACGATGGCCCTGAATGGAGGAACCGTCTGACGGAACTGGTGGAGGGCGCCGAGGACTATGTTATCCTTGTGGCGTTTCTCGCCTCCGAGTGCGATGAAAACCAAGCCGTATACGACACAATCTGCCGCAAAGCCGACGAAGGCGTTGACGTATGGTTGCTGATAGACGGGACTTCCTCCTTCGATATGACCGAATCCCGATACCATATGCGGACTTTGGGGCGGTTGCGTGAGCATGGAGTACACTTGTTTGAATACAATCCCATCTCCATCAACCGACTGGTCGGCGCGACCAATCTGCTGTACCGGGAACACAGGAAGATCGTCGTGGTCGATGGCGAAACGGCGGTTCTCGGCGGAATGAACATCAACTACATCTCCATGGGTGACTCGACTTCCGCGGCGAAAGGACAGCGGGACATGATGTTTGAGGTTCTTTCACCGGAACTCTGCTCCTATCTGGCCGATGATTTCATCACCGTATGGAACACATTGAGCTGGGAGGAAATCCCTGAAGGACGGTTCGCCAAATCCAACCACTTGGCCATGCCGATTGAGAACTCCCTCACCGCATGGTATGCGGATCAATCCGGACACAATTATACAATGTCCTCATTGTATGGCGCATTGATTAATTCCGCAGAAAAGTCGATTTCCATGCTACCGTTCCTGCCGTATTGTGATAAGTTCATGTTGCAGGCCCTGCGGGATGCTGTGGATCGCGGAGTTGTCGTCACCATGATCATGCCGTTCGATTCCCGTCCCGGCAACCGCAAGGCGAGCCAGTACATGGTGAAGGATATCCTTGAAACCGGGGTGGATGTTCGCCGGGAGAAAGAAGCTGACGAATTTCTTCCGTTGCTCCATGAGAAGCTGATGATAGTGGACGGCCTGTATACCGTTGTCGGGTCTTCCAATTTCAACTACCGTTCCATGAACCTGTCGTCCGAAGTGGTCATGGTGGTGAAGGATGCGTCGTTTGCGACTCAGATGACCAGTCATTTTGACGAACTCAAGGACGGTACTAGGTCTATCTTAGAGGATGAGGCTGATTCCTGGCGGACCGTCGGGGCGTTCATCTCTTTCCTCGGTGGATTTTTCGGGGGATGACATGATGAATGAACGTATCGCATGCGGATCGGTGAGGCGATACCTCGCCATGGGCTTTCTCTTGTTGACTCTGGTTGTGACGATTCCCTCCCTTTCCGCCGCTGTTTCGACCCGTTCCCTCGGATTCGGGCTGTCTGCCGTAGGGCAGTCCGGGATAGCCCGTCCGCAGGAGACTATGGGTGGCTTGGGAGCCTCCCTGTCCTATGCGCCGTTTAGCCTGACGTGGTTCGAGCCTTCCTTGCGGGCCGAGGTGACTGCGGGAGTGACGGAAACTGGTTTCTCCTTTCGGTCCGTCAGGGCCGGCTTCGGTCTTGATATCTTCCGGACCCTTCATCACCCGTTCCAGATCATGACGAACAATCCCAGCATGTGGTCGGTCGCCCTCTGCGTGGGGGTGCAGTTCGAGTTCGACAGGATGAGTGAATATCCGAAACTCTATCTTTCCTGTACGCCGATCAAGCTGAAGGACAAGGATTTCTGGTATGAATGGTGTGCGCCGTACATGACGCTTGATTTTTCCAATGGCGGGGCGGTCATCGATAGCTGGGGGCTGGTGCTGTTCCGGTTCACGTTCCTGTTCGTATGATGGAGGATGGGATGATGCGCAAGTGTATGTCGTTCATGGGTATCGTGCTGTTCCTCTGTCTGGTTGCATCGCCGTTGTTCGCCGTTGGCTCCGAGGCTTCTCCGTCTGCGGTCGGTGGTGTCGTTCTTTCCTTGGCGTCCGATTCTGCCTCACTGGCTGTTTCCCTTCCTGCGTCCGGCGATGCCGTGTCTGGCGATGCCGTGTCTGGCGATGCCGTGTCTGGCGATGCCGTGTCCGGCGATGCCGCATCCTCCAGTGCCGCAACCCTCGATAGTAAGACCTCCGGTGGCGCGGACTCCGGCGATGGATCTTCCAGCGATGTGGCGAAGTCGGCGTTTGATCTCGGTATTACATTTGGCCATGGTGCATTGTCGTTCAACAGGTTCACCGGCCCGGGGCTGTCAATGACACTTGGTCTGACCTTGGGGCTTTCCCAACGGATGGAGCTTGACCTTGTGTCCTTGATAGAGCTGGTCCCCCATCCGTTCGGCGATGTCGTAGCGGGAGCGGAGTTTACCTTCGCTTTGCTCGGCGAGCGGTCGTTCGGTGATAATCGGGCGGGAATCGGCATCAATACCTACTTGTCCGCGGGGCTGTTGTTTTCCAACCATACCCCGGATCGCCGTTATGCGCCGACCTACCTGACTTTTTCCGTTACCCCGATTGTCGTCGGTTCGCCGTACAGCGGCAGACGTGAACGGTTCGCCAAAATGGGCGTAGCCTGGAACTTCCAGGACAATTCCGTCAGCATGTACTGGAGCATCGCCCTGTACGACTATTATCTGGTCGGGACGTGGAAGGATTATCGGTAGAAGAACCTTACTGATGTTTTGTGTAAAAATGAGACTCCTGTACCATCTGGTATGAATATCGCAGGAGTCCCCCCCAGTGCTTGTGTATTCCTTCTAGCACTCCAACGCCATGATCTTGTCCACCCTGCGCTGATGCCTGCCACCGGCGAACTCTGTATCGATGAAGGCGTCAATCATCTCCAATACCGGCTCCGGGTAGTCGATGCGCCCACCGAAGGCGATGAAGTTGGCGTTGTTGTGCTCCTTCGCCATAGTGGCGGCGAAGATGTTCTGGGGAAGGGCGCACCGTATGCCATGAATTTTGTTCGCACTGATGGATATGCCGATGCCTGTCCCGCAGCAGAGGATGCCGAAGTCGTATCCTCCCGCAAGGTACCTGTCGCAGGCGAGCTTCGCCATGTCAGGATAGTCGACGGAATCCTCTGTGGCGACTCCGAGATAATCCACCTCGATATTCCTCTGCTTGAGATGGTCTACGATTCGTTTTGTCAGGGCTACCGCCCCATGGTCGTTGGCTATTACTACTTTCATGTATCACCCGCCTTCGGGGCTTGTCAAAACCCCAATGTTCCTTTCGAACGGAATCTCGGACGACGACGTGCGTCATTCACCCTTGATTTCTGATGGTCTCACTAGCTTTATTCCCATAAACAGTATTAAATATATCACTAGGTAACCACCGTCGGCTATGATATCATATATCCGCCTTGTTTTGTAGGGAAAAGAGGAGTTGTGCATCAATGGGAGAAGTTTATATCACAGGGCACCGCAATCCTGACATGGATTCGGTTTGCTCCGCATGGTGTTATGCGCGTCTGAAAAATGCCATCGATCCGGCCAATACCTACCTGCCGGTGCGGTGCGGCCATATGAACGAGAATACGAAGGCGCAGTTCGCTCAGCTGGGAATCATGCCGCCGCCTTTCATGAAGGATGTGCGCCCGCGGGTTTCCTCCGTAGTGAGCCATGCCACTTGGGAGATGGCTCCCGACGATCCCGTCTATGAGCTAGTCACGCTGTATAGCCAGCACCGCCCCTCAGTCGTACCTATCGTGGAGCATGGCGTTTATCAGGGATTGTTGTCCGTAGATGATATCAACGGTTATTTTCTGAAAGAGAATGCGGAAAATCGCCCAGTGTATCATTTCCTCGTGGAGAATTTTCCCAAGGTCCTTCGGGGGCGTTTTTTGAAACGCGGGCTCTCCGATGATTTTACCGCCGCGTTGATGGTCGGGGCCATGCCGTTTCCCGTATTCAAGGAACATATCGAGGGGCTGGGTGCGAACAAGCCGTTATTGGTAGTCGGCAATCGTAAGGATCATATCAAATTCGCCGTTGAGAATCAGTTTCCTGCCATTATTCTTACCGGATTGAAGCCCGGAGCCATGCCGGAGGTAGACTTCTCTCAGTTCCGGGGCACCGTGTTCATGAGCGAGGAAGACACCGCCGAGACGTTGCGCCTGCTTCGTATGACGTTGCCGCTTCGCCACCTGCTTGGTGCTGCGCCGCCACAAGTTCAGTTGGAAATGCTATTCGACGATGCGAAGCGGTTGCTGGCCGACTCTGAATTCCGCGGGCTGCCTGTATACGACGGTGAGAAATGGGTTGGATTCGTTACCAGGCGTTGCTTTCTCGAACGTCCAAGGACAAAAGTGATCATGGTCGACCACAACGAGCTTGCGCAGAGCATTCCCGGCCTTGAGGACGCCGATATCGTGGAGATCATCGACCATCACAGGTTGGGGACCGTGAAGACCCGCGATCCGATATTCATCGCCAGCGAGCCGTTGGGTTCGACTTGTACAATCGTCTATCATCTCTACCAGCGGTGGCAAGTACCGGTAGATGAGCGGACCGCGCGCTTGTTGTTGTCCGGAATCCTCAGCGACACGGTTATCCTCAAAAGTCCGACGACGACATTCGACGACTGTACTGTGGCTCAGGAGTTGTGCGAACTGGCCGGCATTCCTGATTTACAGACTTTTGGAGAGGAACTGTTCCGGGCCGGAGCGTCGTTGTGCGATCAGGACCCCCGTAAGCTGATTGAATGCGACTTCAAACAGTACAAGGAATCCGGGGTGAAGTTCGGTATCGGGCAGTGCGAGGTCACCACGCTCGCCGATGTCGATGAGGTAAAAGAGGTGTTTATCAAGACCCTGGAGGAAATTAGCGTCGCATATGCGCTGGATTGGGCGTTGTTCCTGATCACCGACGTGGTAAAGGAGGGGAGCGTCCTGCTGTGTACGCCGTATCCTCGTAGCGAAGGCAAACTCGCCTACACCTGTGAATCCGATGGCAAGTACCTGTTGCCCGGGGTGCTGTCGCGGAAGAAGCAATTGCTGCCGGAAATCCTGCGGGTGCTGGAGGAATGATCCCCCGTGGTCTGGAAGGTGATGCGGACTCGTCCCCGTTTCCTGTGTTCCACGGTTAAATTCTACCTTTAAGGTACATGGTTTCCTAGCGCGTTCCACTTTTACAATGGGACATATATGTCCCCTCCCTGGGGACGGGATGAGGAGGAAGCCCATGAACATTCGGAAAACGTATCTCGTCATTGTGTCGATTCTTGTCGTCGCATTCACCTGCGTATCCTGCGCTTCGGTATTCGACCGGGTCGTCGACAATCAGGCCGCGAAGCTGGAGAACCGTCTGTACAATACGGTTGACAAATCGATCGACGGCGCATTGGACTCCGCTGAACAGCGCATGTTGAATTCACTGATGCCGAAGGTCGAGGAGAAGGCGAACGCCGCCGCCGGCTGGCTGGAATCCAACGTCAAGGTCTATGAAAACGAAATCGTCATTCCCGCTTGGCTCAAAGACGTACCCAAACCTACGATGGGCAATCCCGTCGGGACGATCGAGATGCCCTATTTCGTGACTTTCGCGATTGACGGGGCGCAGAAGGGTGATGCGTCATCATATGCCAAGAAACTGCAATCAGCGGGTTTCGTCGATATGGACTATGACATGCTCGCCAAGGAATCAGGGGGTTCGGAACTGGAATATGGATTCTACGGCGTCCGTGAGGACGGGGCCGTGGTGGTTGGGTATGAAGACGGGGAAATAGCGATCGTGTTTTATCAGGACGCCGAGATGGTGACGGTGCCTCAGCTGTAGGTTTCCCCATCCGCGTCGCTTGTACATGGAGAATATGCCGGGGGCCGGCTGACAGCCGGCCCCCGGCTTGTATGAAGCTCCGTTGACGGCGGATTACCGGATGATGGCAGTCGGGGTAGAGTATATGTGTTCTACCTCAAGGTAGGTGTATTTGCCCCCGGTCCGTTTATCGAGCCACCGGATATCGTCCTTGTCATCCACATATTCCACGAGCGTCCTCGGCCCGTCAAGGCTGAGGATTCCATTGTCCAGAATCATGTTCACATGCATGGCCTCCTCCCGTTTGCGGAGGTTGTCGTAGGTCGTTCTGTCGAGCTTGTCCGATATGTACAGAATCTGGTTTCGGCCCGGAACTGACTTGATGTCGTAGAAGGCCACGGACGGCGACCCGTCTTTGTTCACCGTGACCAACGCCGAGCCACCCCAGCTTGTTCCGTCCTGAATCGCATTCCGCAAGGTGGCGGGAACGGCGTCCGCGGGAACCGTCGATATCTCGAAGCTGTCCAGCGTCGCATAATGGTCGATCATGTCGTCGGCGTCAAGGCCGTTCGCGAATGCAAGTCCGGAGACACCGGCCAAGGCGATAATCAGTATCGCGATGCAGTTCTTTTTCATGATTTGCTCCTTGTGCAATATTTCATCATTCTGAGAGGATCCCACAACCTCCCATATATGAAATATCGTGAAGGCAAAGGGAAAAGGCAAGCGGACGCAGGGTCGTCGTCGGAGACGATGCCACGCATTCCTCGGTCCTGTACGCTCCATCGACGAGGACGCGCACTAGCCGGAAATTGGTACGATGGACAGGATTGAAGGAATGGTCCGCAAGCTCTTGATGATTTTTTTGGAGTCTTCTTCGTGGGAGACTTCCATGGTGAACGTGCCGGTAAGCCGTCCTTCCTCATCATCGTCCAGACGGCCCTCGATCAGATGTCCCTTGTACTTGCGGATCGCACCTTCAATTTCGCTGAAGAGGTCGGAGGTCCGTTTGCTGGTGACTCGGAAGCGGCGCGTAAGCAGCGGGGATTCAGTCTCCCATTCGACCTCGATGGAACGATCATCGATTTCCGACATGTTCTTGAGGTTCGGACAATCCTTCCTATGGACGATGATGCCTCGCCCACGGGAGATATACCCCACGATGTCATCGCCACGGACGGGATTGCAGCACTGGGCGAGGGAAATCATCATGTTTTTCTCATCGCCGACTTTCAGCGTCATCCGGGACTGGTCGGAAACCTGCCGGATGATGCCGTCCCCATCGCTCAACTGCTGGAGGCTCTCAGGTTTTTCCTCCAGTGGCGCGGACTCTTTCTTTTTCGGGACGATGTTCTTGGCGATGATGTTCTTGTCGATCAGGAGGCTTTCGTCGTTCTTGTTCAGCCAGGCCCTGATTTTCTTGCGTGCGCTGGTGGTCTGGGCGTACCGCAGCCAGCTGAGATGGGGGCGGGCGTTGGGCGAAGTCAGGATTTCAATTACCTGGGTGTTCTTCAGCGGCTGGTTCAGCGGGATGATCGACCCGTCAGCCTTGGCGCCGGTGGTGTGGTTTCCGATTTCCGTATGTATCTGGTAGGCGAAGTCCAGTGCGGTGGCATTGGCGGGAAGCTCGACGATATGCCCTTGCGGAGTGAATACGTAGATGGTGTCCTTGAGCAGTTCGCCCTTGATGTCGTCCATGAAGGATTCGCTCTGCTCGATTTCATTGCTCCAGGTCTTGAGCTTGCTGATGATTCTGGTGAACTGCTCGTTGTCCATCTCCGCCCAGGATCCGCTTTCACTGCCGCTTTCCGCCTTGTACGCCCAGTGCGCGGCGACGCCGTATTCGGCGGTATAATGCATTTCCTTGGTTCTGATCTGGATTTCAAGGAGCTTGCCGTCCAACGCCATGACCGTGGTATGGAGGCTCTGGTAGTTGTTGGCCTTGGGCATGGCGATATAGTCCTTGAACCGTCCTTCGATAGGCGGCCAGAGCCGATGGACGATCCCCAACAGGGTGTAGCATTCCGTTACGGTGTTGCAAAGGATGCGGACGCCGAGGATGTCGAAGATTTCCTCAATCTCCTTCTTGCGTTTCTTCATCTTCATGTAGACCGAATAGGTATGCTTTGCACGGCTGGTGACCATAACGTCGCTCAGTCCCGCTTCGCCGCAGGCCCTGTACAGGGTTTTCTCGATGCGCCCCAGATACGCCGTCTGTTCGCCCTTCTTGGACAGCAGGTAGTCCTGGATATACTGGAACGTGTCGGGTTTGAGGATTTTGAGCGACAGGTCCTCAAGTTCGTCCTTGAGCCAGGAAATGCCGAGCCTGTCCGCCAACGGGGCGTAGATGTCCAGGCATTCGCTGGCGATTTCCTTCGCCCGCTGGGGCTTGAGGTGCTGGAGCGTCCGCATGTTGTGGAGCTTGTCGGCCAGCTTGATGATGATGACGCGGATGTCCTTGCTCATGGCGAAGAACATCTTGCGTATCGTCTCCGCTTCCTGGAGGCTCTTGTTCATCGCCTTCAGGTTCGCGATTTTCGTTTCTCCTTCAACCATGTCGGCGACCGGTTTGCCGAACAGCTTCGCGATCTCCTCATAGCTGGTGGCGGTGTCCTCGATGGTATCGTGGAGCAATCCCGCGCAGACCGTATCCTGGTCCATCTTAAGCTGGATGAGTATCTCCCCGACCGCAAGGGGGTGGATGATGTAGGGTTCTCCGCTGGCGCGTTTCTGGTCCTTGTGCTTTTCCGCCGCGAACGTCGCCGCGGCCAGGATTTTCTCCTGGTCATCCTTCGAGTATTTGAAGGCTTTCTGGATGAATCGCTCCAACAACTGCTCGTACATTACAATATCCCCCACACGACGCGAGGCTTGCCGGCCAGGTCGCTTTCGATACGGATGTCGTAGAACCCCTGTTGCTTCATGATATCAGAGACGTCGCCACATTGCCTATAGTCGCATTCAAGCAGCAACGCCCCGCCTTCGGACAGCACCTGGGTCGATTGCTCGATCAGCTCCCTGATCAGCTTCAGTCCGTCCAAGTCTCCGCCGGCCAACGCCAGATGCGGTTCCCACCGTACTTGTGCCTCCGTTTCGTCCCACCACTGGTCGGTCAGATACGGCGGGTTGGAGACGATGACATCGAACCGCCGGATTGTGTCGGCGCGGAAAGGTTCCGGCTGTGATAATTCGTAGCCATAGTCCTCGTCCGCATAGTTTTCCCTCAGCCGGTCATCGTACTCCCGCCGTTGAGTCTCCAACGGAACGGGGATGAACGGTGTCAGCAAATTACCCTGCGCATAGTCGAGATCCCTGCCCAGGATGGCTTGCGCATTGGCTTTCGCGACTGCCAGCGCATCGGCTGAAATGTCGGCGAGCGTGATTGCGCAGCTGGGCAGTTCCGCGGCAAGGGATATTCCGACACAGCCGCTTCCCGTACAGACGTCCAGAATTTTCAGATTGTCGCCCCAAGTCCCTCCCGTGCAACGGTAGAAGGATTGTTTCGCACGTATGTGGGTCAGCGCCGCGTCGACGAGTGTTTCAGTGTCAGGACGGGGGATAAGCACACGTTCATCGATGAAAAAGGTGTGTCCGTAGAAATCTCGCTGACCGAGGATGTAGGCCATGGGTTCATGGTCCATCCTTCGCCGGACCATCTGGTCAATCGTGGCGTGGCTTTCTTGTGGCAACGGCTCGTTCATACGGCAAAGCAGCTGCTCCATCGTCAGGCCGAGCGCTTTGCGGAAGATCAGCCGGACGTCCAGCGCCGCGGTATCCGACGCCCCCGCCGTATCCACGGCGCGCTGGGCCATGGACATGGCTTGTGCGATTGTACAGGGGACGCCATCTGGCATTCGCTTATGCCTCTTTCAATGCGGCTTCGCCCGCCGCGATTTTCAAGGCTTCGATTACTTCGTCGAGCTGGCCTTCCATGACCAGGTCCAGTTTGTACAGGGTGAGGTTCAAACGGTGGTCTGTCAGACGGTTCTGAGGGAAATTATATGTGCGGATTCGTTCGGAGCGGTCACCGCTGCCGACTTGGTTGCGGCGGGCGTCGGCGCGTTCCTTCGCTTTCTTGTCTTCTTCCATCTCGTACAGTCTGGACCGGAGGACACGCAGCGCCTTCGCCCTGTTTTTGATTTGGGATTTTTCATCCTGGCAGATGACGACCAGACCGGTCGGCAGGTGGGTGAGCCGGACCGCGCTGTCGGTGGTGTTGACGCACTGCCCTCCGGGGCCGCCGGCCCGCATGACGTCCACTTTCAGGTCTTCCTGTTTAATCTCGATGTCGGTCTCCTCCGCTTCCGGCAGTACCGCCACGGTCACTGCCGAAGTATGGATTCTTCCGCCGGATTCCGTTTCCGGCACACGCTGTACCCGATGTACGCCGCTTTCCCATCGCAGGCTGCCGTAGACATCCTTGCCGCTGATGGAAAATATGATTTCCTTGAGCCCTCCGATGCCGGTTTCGTTCATGGACATGATCTCGATCTTCCAGTTCTGCCGTTCAGCGTAGTGGGAGTACATGCGGTAGAGATCCGCGGCGAACAATGCCGCTTCTTCGCCGCCCGTACCTGCGCGGATTTCCATGATGATGTTCTTGCCAGCCAGCGGATCGGGGGGAATCAGCAGCATCTTGCACTGATGCTCGCTTTGCTTCAGCGCTTCCTTGAGGCTGGACAACTCTTCTTTCGCCATTTCCACCATGTCGGAGTCGGTTTCTTCCTTGAGAAGCGCTTCGGCGTCCGAAATCTGATCTGTAAGGTTCTGCATGTTGCACAGTTCCTCGACGATCGGCGCGATATGCGACCTCTCCTGCATGAGGGTTTTGTATGCCTTCATGTCCTGCATGATTTCAGGCGCGGCGAGCCGTCGGTCTATATCTTGTAGCTGCTGTTTGAACTCTGGCAGTTTTTCAAGCATGTCATTCTCCTGGGTTCCGCCGATGTAAGGCGGAAGGTTAACAAAAAGTATACAGGATTCCGCACCCTGTATCAACTCGTCGCATGGGGATTCTCGCCTGGGTATCCCGTGTATTCCTAGGGGGGACATCATATTGTGCATATTGTATTTCGGTTGCGTCAGCTTTGTCCCAAGGATATCAAAAAATGTAGGTAGCAATGGTTTCGTCCGCGCTCTATACTGATAATGCGGGATGAGGCTAAACCGTAGTCGGTGTGCGACTGTTTTGCCGAAGATGTGCCTGACTATGCCTTGGAGCTGCCATGAACCGTTTTCTGCTGCCTGCGCTACATCTTTTCAACGACGGGTATCTTGCCGCGATGCCGCTGTTTTTGCCATTCATGGCCAAAGATCTGGGCATTTCCCTCAGCATGGTCGGCTTGCTGGGATCTTTGCTCAGTTTTTCGGGGATCATATTGGCTTTGCCTGCGGGGATGGTCGCTGCACGGTTCGGCGCGACACGTGTTCTGAGCTATGCCGTCCTGTTGTATGGACTCGGTTTTCTGGTGCTCGGCTTGTCCTCCGGGCTGCTTGTCGTGATTCTCGGTTTCCTGCTGGGGAGTTTCGCTTTCGGAGTGTTCCATCCAGTGGCGTTCTCCGCTGTGGCTCGGGACGCTTGCGATGTCCGCGATGGTGGGCTGGGGCGACGGATGGGCACTTTCGCCGCGACAGGGGATATCGGTCGGATAGGTTTCGCCGCGACGATCACCGTACTGATTGCCTGGAGTTCCTGGCGCATGACGGCGTTCCTCTATGCATTGATCGCTGCGTTCGTTTTTTGCATCTGCATCGTCTCATCGCGGAAGGACCGGGGGTGCCTTGTGGTGACTGGACGGCGCAAGGTACTGGATTTTTCGTTGTTCCGGAACAAACGGTTTCTGATGGCCAATTTCGCCAGCGTCCTGGATGCTTTCGCGAATTCGTCCCTGTTCATCTTCCTGCCGTTCCTGTTGACCTTCAGGGGCATCGACGCAGTGTTGATGGGGTCGTTCACCGGGGTGTTCTTTGTCGGGAACCTGCTGGGAAAGGTCGTCATCGGATTGCTGGCGGACAGGGTGGGGCGGAACAGGCTTTTCATCATCGGTGAATTGTGCGTCGCGGTTTTCCTGGTTCTGCTTTCCCAGGTCCAGAACTTGTTCTTGATCATGGGAATCGCATTCCTATTAGGATTCTTGACGAAGGGCGCCGTACCGATCACCAATACCATGATAGCCGAAGCCGTAGCGGGGACCGAAGGATATGAAGGGGCGTACAGCGTCAATTCGTTCACGATGAGCATAGCCAGTACCGCGGCTCCGCTTGTGTTCGGTGTGATAGCCGGCACATTCGGTATCCAGACCGTGTTTATCGCCTGTGCTGTGATGGCCGCCAGCGCGACTGTTCCCGCAGTCGTGTTGAGCAGGTTGGTACGGAAGGAGAACGGGCTGCCGTAATCTGGCATGGTGTGAATCCTGTGCCGTTTGGAAACATGGCTGTTGGGGGGAGTGGGAGACAAGAGGTCTCCGATACGTTTTCCTCTTATTGCCGCCTATCCCGTGACGTATGGTTAATGCGGCGGGAACTTGGTGCGGCTTACCCATTTTCATCGGGTTTCACCAGCGGAGGTCGTATCTGGAAGACAGGGGGCAACACGTTGTTAGCGGGCTAAGAAGCAGGAGAAGAAATGAAACGGGAGATGGACATCCGTAATATAGAAGGGCTTCCTTCCCGGTTTGTCGGGGAATTGCGACTGGCCGACCGTACCGTGAAAGTTCGTGGGGGGATTTCATCTCCAAGAAACCGGGGATGGAAAATGCTCATCAGTTTTACAATTCTGGTTCCGTTTCACTGAAAATACTCGATATTGGGACTGTCGTTGATGGTGATTTATGTTATTATCCTGATGAAGGCATTTATCTGGTCAAGATTTTAGGCAAAGCCTTTCATCTGGGTGCCGCAATGGAGGAATGGTTGTCAGAACCTGACACCTGATGCGTAGGATTGAGAGTCTGTAACCATAAAAACTATCAAATGTATTGAGGTATTCGCATGGTCAAGCTATCGTTGTTCCCTAAATCTCCCAAGAAACTGATTCGTAAGGCGGCGTCCAAGGACCTCGACGCTATTATGGACATCGTGTGGCGGACCATCATGCTGTTGCAATCCGAGGGGAACCAGCAATGGAGCGAGGACTATCCTACGCGTGATGATTTCGTACAGGATATCTCGGAAGGAACCTTGTATGTCTGTGAGGTGAACAAGACTGTGGCGGGTTTTATCTGTTGCAATCTCACCGCGCCCGCGGAATATGCTTCGGTCGTGTGGACCGCTTCGGGTTCCCCTGCGTTGTTCATCCATCGGTTCGCGGTATCCACCGATTTGCATCGGAAGGGAATCGGCACCGCGTTGCTGCAAAAGGCTGAGGCCGTTGCGGTTTCAAAGGAATGCAAAAGTATCAGGACTGATACTTGTTCGCTGAATCTGCGGATGCGCGCGCTTTTTGCTACCAACGGATACGAGAAAATGGGAGAAGTGAGATTCAAAGGCGTGCCCCATGTCTTCTATTGTTTTGAAAAAATGATATAGGAATTGGTTCGCATTGAATTTCATCTTATGTCGGACTTCTTTGTCAGTTGAAATGAGAAACAATATCATGGGCGCCTTGTTTCGTTTTCTATATCAGGATTCCTCCGTTTTTACTCCAGAAAGGGCAATGGCTTTCAGAAGTGATTTTACTTTCACCCGCCCTTGATATCGAGGTGTCTATCTCCTCTTGGCGCATCATTTCTTGTCCGTCGTATAGCGAACCACCATATGTACTTTTGCCGGTTGCGCCGACTCATTGGAGATGGTATGTTCGACATCGCAATGGTACATCAGGAAGTCCCCCTTCCGTAGTTCCGCGGAATTCTCGCCCGCCGTTACCTTCACCGCTCCCTTGATTATTGTCAGAAATTCCTGAGTACCCGGGAAGTGCGGTTCTGAGGGGAGCGAAGTGTGCGGCTCAAAAGAGAGCATGTACATTTCCAAGTCCTCGACCATGTTCAGCGGAGAGAGTATCTGGATTGTGACGCCGTTTTCAGCCGTCTCCAGCTTTGTCGCGGCTTCCGACGCGGGATTGATGGAGAACACTCTTTTGGGCTGGGTGTCGGTATCAAGCAGATCCTGCAAGCCGACTCCAAGTCCTTTTGCGATTTTCCACACGGTTGCGACGGTGGGATTGACCTTGTCCGATTCGATCTGGCTGAGCATCGCCTTCGAGACTCCGGAACGCTCGGAAAGTACATTGAGGGTGAGGCTGCGCGAAGATCTGATCTTCTGTATGTTTTTGCCTATCATCGGAGGGTTATCCATCTTTTTCTCCTTCATGATGCCGATACCGGCACATTGTTCCGCTATGAGCCGCCACAAACGCTATCGACGACTAAAATGTTTGACATATTAAACTGTGTTCAATATACTGAACATAGTACATTGTATTGCGGCACAGGCCGGTTGTCAAGAAATGTTGTTCGCCGTGGTGGGCGGCATATGCGGGGAATACCTTGCGACGGTCTTGTAAAGGGTTTGCGCATGAAGAATATCCTTGTTATAGGTTCCTTGGGGCAGTTGGGTTCTGAAATCGCATTGGGGCTTCGCGGGAAGTACGGTGCGGAACATGTGGTGCTTACCGATATCAGGGACGATGTTAATCTGCCTCTGGTGCATGGCGGTCCGTTCTACAAGGTCGACTGTAGGGACGGCGAGACAATCCGTGGCATTGTCGCCCGACATCATATCGACACTATCTATCATCTGGCCGCCATCCTTTCCGCAACCGCGGAGAAAAATCCCCTCAACGCATGGAACATCAACATGGGCGGGCTGGTCACCTCATTGGAAATCGCCAGGGAATACGGGTGTGCGGTATTCACTCCTTCATCAATCGGTGCGTTCGGTCCTTCCACGCCCAAGCAGTTCACTCCGCAAGATACGATTCAACGGCCGACTTCCATATACGGGGTCAGCAAGGTCGCGGGAGAATTGCTGTGCGACTATTATTACCATAAATATGATGTCGATACCCGCGGTGTCCGTTTCCCCGGCGTCATCAGCAGCTTGACGCCCCCCGGCGGTGGGACAACCGATTATGCGGTGGATATCTATTACGCCGCCGTAGAGCGTCATCACTACGACTGCTTTCTCCGCGGGGATACGTACCTGGACATGATCTATATGCCTGACGCCGTTCAGGCGGCCATCCAGATCATGGAGGCGGATTCCTCGAAGCTCCGCCACCGGAATGCTTTTAATATCGCCTCCATGAGTTTCTGTCCGGAAGAACAGGCGGCGTATATCCGTACCAGAATCCCTGATTTTACAATCAGTTATGATATCGATCCGGTAAAACAGGCCATCGCCGATTCTTGGCCTGATTGTCTGGAGGACTATGCCGCCAGGGTGGAATGGGGTTGGCAACCGAAATACGACCTGGCGGCCATGACCGACGACATGATAGACACGATTGAACGCCGCCGCGCAGAAACTTTGTGATGGTGTCGCTGCGCAGTAGATTTTCGCTAGGACAATAAACGCCAGTTATGAATATATCGTGATATGATATGTGGTGGAGTACGTGATACCGTACTGGATTTGGCATACGGGCGGAAAAGGAGTTGAACCATGTTGGGAAACATCAAGACTGAGTTACGTGAATTCCTCGATTCTCTGGAGAGCCAGGGGCTCGCCAAGCATGAGCGTATCATCACTACCCCCCAGAGCGCCAGCATAGGAGTACAAGGCGGACAGACCGTCTTGAACTTCTGCGCCAACAACTATCTGGGGTTGGCCGACAACCCGCAGGTCATATCCGCCGCGAAGTCCGCGATGGACACATGGGGGTACGGCCTATCCTCGGTGCGTTTCATCTGTGGCACACAGGGAATTCACAAGGAATTGGAACGGAGGATCAGCGGATTCCTCAAAACAGACGATACAATTTTGTTTTCTTCTTGCTTTGATGCCAATGGCGCGGTGTTTGAACCGTTGCTTGGCGCTGAGGACGCCGTAATCAGCGATGAACTGAACCATGCTTCGATTATCGATGGTGTTCGCCTGTGCAAGGCGGTGCGATACCGTTACAAGCATAGCGACATGGCCGACCTACGCCGTTGTCTGGAGGAATCCAAAAATGCGAGGCGAAGGTTGATCGCCACTGACGGAGTGTTCTCCATGGACGGCGACATCGCCAGGCTTCGTGACATCTGCGATCTCGCCGAAGAATTTGACGCCATGGTGATGGTCGATGATTCACATGCCACCGGCTATATCGGGAACACCGGGCGCGGTACGCCGGAGTACTGGGATGTCATGGATCGTGTCGACCTGGTTACGACAACCTTCGGCAAGGCTTGCGGTGGCGCGAGCGGCGGCTGTATCAGCGGTCGCCAGGAATTGATCGACCTGTATCGCCAGCGCGCCCGTCCATATCTGTTCTCCAATACTGTGGCCCCCGCAATCTGTGGTGGTACCATCAAGGTCATCGACCTCTTGGAAGCGGGCAACCCGTACCGTGAGAAGACAATTTTCAATGCCCGGTACTTCAGGAACAACATGGAAGCCGCGGGCTTTGACTTAGTCGCGGGCGACACTGCGATTGTTCCCGTCATGCTGTACGATGAGGTGAAAGCCGTCGCCATGGCCGATGCATTGCTCAATGAAGGCGTATATGTAATTGGCTTCTGCTATCCGGTCGTCCCCAAGGGCAAGGCCCGTATCCGCGTCCAGCTTTCCGCCGTCCACACGACCGAGGATCTGGACAAGGCGGTAGCTGCCTTCGTGAAGGTAGGGAAACAGATGGGGATAACCGCTTGATACTGTTCTGCAAGTCCTGTCTATAACGCCAGAAACATGATACGAGGGGACAACAAGTCCCCTCATGCCACGGTTCTCTATTCTTCATAACGTCAATTCGTGGTTTGTTCCTCCGCGAACAGCTTCCGCACCAATTCCTCCCCATAGTCCCGCAGTTGCGACAGCACGACTTTTTCCTGGGGCGTCGTTTCGGTACTTTCCAGCTTTTCAGAGACTTTCCGTCGGAAGAAGGCGAGATTCACGGCGACGTCCCCCGGAGGGTTGAGCAGCCGGTTTGCTGCGAACGACTTCCACTTTCTGGCTTCCTCTTCGGGCAGCGTCTCCGGCCAGTTTCGGCAGACGTGACGCCAGAGCATCTGGGGGCAGCGCTGGTCCTCGAACTGTAGATTGAGAGTAAGTTTCTGCGCGGGGTCGGCGTTACGGATCAACGTGAACTTCCGCTGGTCGGAATCTTGGAAGAAACCGTCCGCATATATACGGAAATCGGGATCGCGCACCTGCTCATATTCATCCCGCTCCGCGGCGTTGCGGAAAAATACCGGAAGCATCGATTCCTGAAGAAGCCGGTTGTATCGGAACATGCAAGTCTCGACGTCGATGCCAAGCTTGATCGCAAGGTCCGGGGTCAGGACTTTCATCGGACTGATGAATGGACACTTGTTCATGGCGATCTTCAATACGCCGGGGACGCGCATGATATCCTCCGCATCGGTCCTCAGCAATGTCGCGATGTCATTTGAGAGGTCAAAGCAAATAATGGAATTAGGATTGTTCGGAACGGCGGTAATAGGCATGATGAGATGCGAACAACCGTTGGGCGTGGTGAATTGCGATGACGTATAGAGTACTGGCTCTCCTAGAGGAACTTGTACCAATTCCTTGACTTTCGCTTTTTTCCTGAGGTCGAGGTAGTAGGCGAACAGCTTCGGCTGTTTTTCCTTGATCAGTCTCGCCACCGCGATTGTCGCGTTGACATCGGACAGTGCGTCATGGGCGCCTTCATGGGAAATGCCGTTCGCCGCGGTCAGGTCCGTCAGCTTGAACGCTGGATTCCCGTTCTCCTTTTTGGGCGGCCAGACGATTCCCTCCGGGCGGAGGTCGTATGCGGCGCGCACCAGATCGATGATATCCCATCTGCTGTTGCCGTTGGACCATTCCCTCCTATATGGATCAAGAAAATTCCTGTACAGGGCGTTCCTAATGAATTCATCATCAAACCGTACAGAATTGAAACCTGCCACGCAGGTGCCGGGGCGGGAGAATTCCTGGTTGATTCTGTCGATGAAGTCGCTTTCGCACATACCTTTCCGCTGTACTTCCTGGGGCGTAATGCTCGTGATCAGGCAGGAGAGCGGGTCAGGGAGGTAGTCGTCGCTCAGCTTGCAATAAAGCAGCACGGGCGCTCCGATCGGGTTGAGATTCCTGTCCGTCCGCTGTCCTGCGAACTGGGCTATCCTGTCGTAATGGGGGTTCAGGCCGAATGTCTCCAGATCGTACCAGAAGAAAGTTTCGTTGGTGTTCATATATATATAGTACCATAACTGGGGTGAGGAGGAAATCATCTGCAGGCAATTTCTTCATAGAGAATTCTCTTGCGGAGGATGAGCAGGACGGGTATCATGACAGCTATGATTGCCGTGCCGTCGTAATCTTCGACCGCCGATATTTCCTGAACGGAGGAAGGCATACCGATGCGTTGCATGAAAACTCTCCTGCTTCTGGTAGCTTGTCTATTGATGCCTGTTTGTTTGATGGCTTCATCTGACTATATACCCACATCAAATGATGTGAATACTTCTTTACAGGCTATCATTGATGCAACGATGTCTGCTGTGGCTTCGTATCTTGCCTCTCCTTCGCTACAGCTTCCCGGTTGCAATATCGATGCCGCTTCCGGTAAGGCGTTGCCTTCGACGGTTACCTTCTTGGACTCCGATTTGTCGCAATATCTTCCCGTTCTTCGTCCCGAAGCTCCTGCGGCCAGTTCTTGGTTCCAGCGGCTCCTGGCCAAAGCGAGCGCCGCGCTTTCAAGCCCGCTGGCTTCGACGGCGGCCAGTCTGCTTGAGAACGATGGCTGGAGGTCGCGGGATGTGGTATTGAACGGTACGCTTGACCTGTGGTTTCCAGACGGCGCGTCGGTCGCGTCGCTGATGGCGTTGCTGGTCAGCCCTCGGCCTGGCGAGACTACCGCCACGGTAGCCGTGGACATGCACTTGGCGGGCGGTCGTTTCGGAGGCCCTGTCCATATCGAAGGTGATTTCCTGCTCGAGGTTCCTCAACGGGGGACGCTGACGGTCACTCCGACCGACTTGAAGGCGAACGGACTGGTCTGCCAAGGTGGGAGAATCCGTATCGGGATGGGCGAGTCCTTTTAGCATCGCAGGTGTGTTTTTACAAACATCCTCTCAGCATTCTCCAGAGGAACCATGGGTTTTGCACTTTTTGCTGGAAGATTTCCTGAAATCGGTGACGTATGTACGTTCAAGATCGCTCAAACTAGACAAGTAATGTGTTTCCAACTAGAATATACCCACATCATCATTTATTCGTATTCCTGACGAGGGAAAAGGAGAGGGCGGCCATGAGCGATGTCGTTGCACGTACTGAGGCCTTTTTGCAGAAGTGGAAGATCACCCCGGACGCAGTTGATATGGAAAAAGTCTGCGGCCGGTTTCTGGATGAAATGTCCAGGGGGCTTGCCTCGCACCATGGCGGTTCCCTGCGGATGATTCCCACCTACGCGACGGAGAGCGAATCCATCGCCCCCGGTAAGAGCGTTATCGTTCTTGACGCTGGCGGAACGAACTTCCGCACTTGCCTTGTTACGTTCGACGAGCATTTCATCCCCCACATTTCTGAATTCCGAAAGAGCGGTATGCCAGGTGTCAAGGAAGAGGTATCCGCGGAGAAGTTCTTTTCTTTGCTGGCCGACGATGTGGAGCGGCTGATCGACAAGAGCGACAAGATCGGGTTCTGTTTCTCTTATGCCGCCGATATCCTTCCGAACCACGATGGAGTTCCCGTAGTATTTTCCAAGGAGATCAAGGCTCCTGAGGTTATAGGCAAGCCCGTCGGTGCTTCGTTGCTCGCCGAACTCTCGCGCCGGGGACATGATGTCTCGAAGAAAACAGTCTCCGTTGTCAACGATACGGTAGCTACTTTGCTCGCAGGCAAGGCGGCCTCCGGCGCGGCCTCGTGGGACGGGTTCATCGGGTTTATTTTGGGAACCGGTACCAATACCGCCTATTCTGAGCTGAACAGCGCCATTACCAAGATCGACTGCGGGACCGTCGGCAGGCAGATCATCAACGTTGAGTCCGGTTCGTTCGATTTTTGGCTTGGGGAGCTGGATGAGAAATTTTTCGCTTCCACGAAGATTCCTTCCGCCTATCATTTTGAAAAGATGATCAGCGGTGCGTACCTCGGTCCCTATAGCCACATGGTGGTCCGGCAGGCGATTGACGACGGCCTGTTCTCGCAGGTGTTCGCCGACCGGTTCGCCAAGATCGAACCTCTGACGACCACGACCATGAGCCACTATCTCGAAATGCCGCTGAACCTTGATTATGCGTTGGTGAGATGCGTCGATGGCAACGAAGACGACGCCACCGCCTTGTGGATGATTCTCAATTCCTTCATCGCGCGCGCCGCCAAGCTGACCGCGGTCAACTTGTCCGCGGCCGTCCTCAAGTCCGGCAAGGGAGCCGATCCCCGGCGGCCGGTCTGCATCAATGCCGACGGTACCACCTATTACAAGACGGAGTACCTAAAGCAATATACGGAATACTATCTCTATGAGTTTCTCCAGAGGCGGAAGAAGCGGTATGTGAGGTTTGTGCGGATTGAGGATTCGCCGGTCCTCGGCGCCGCCATCGCCGGCCTGCTCGGCTAACTGCGTCGTACCTGCATTGTCCGTGGGTAGCCGTGCTGTTGTACTGTCCTTTCTTGTCTGCCTTGATTCGATGCGGTTGGCCTTCTTCGCATGAGATTCGCCAAGGCAATCCGCGGAACGCCTGCGTTGCTGTTACAGGGGCGTGCGATAGCGCTGCCCCCGTCTTGCGGCCTTGTCTTCAGTAAATGAGCTTTCGCGTTTTTTTTGTGGTTACGTTGCGCCCGCGTTGCCTATGGAAAGTCATACCGATATTTTCAACGAAAACACAGTATGTGATCACATGGAATGCGACTGTTTTAAAGGTGTTTTTTTGTTTTTGAGCGATGTTCTCTTTTTGTGCGAAAACAGCCATCTGATACACCAATGCGCAGAAACAACAATATCGCAGAATATGCGTATAGGCGGATGGCAACTCCGTATCCATCAAGATGCAGGCGAGATGGATAGCTTCCGACATGCAGGACGTAATCCCATCATACAGGACGTAATCCCGACATACAGGACGTAATCCCCACATAAAGGACGTAGACGACAGGTAGCTCCGACATAAAGGACGTAATCCCATCATACAGGACGTAATCCCGACATACAGGACGTAATCCCGACATACAGGACGTAATCCCCACATACAGGACGTAATCCCCACATACAGGACGTAATCCCCACATACAGGACGTAATCCCCACATAAAGGACGTAATCCCCACATAAAGGACGTAATCCCATCATAAAGGACGTAATCCCATCATAAAGGACGTAATCCCATCATAAAGGACGTAATCCCATCATAAAGGACGTAATCCCATCATAAAGGACGTAATCCCATCATAAAG